>ERZ1106952.11-NODE-11-length-250253-cov-38.118134_pt1 | contig 250253 bp, 174 predicted proteins | sample MGYA00403677_ERZ1106952 | MGnify/ENA primary metagenome ERZ1106952 (study PRJEB35170, sample SAMEA104062415) | human gut metagenome | biome: human gut; feature: human-associated habitat; material: faeces | place: Denmark | collected 2012-05-14 ... | reverse complement strand
TTCGGGCGGAGCGGGAAACGGTGTTTGCGGCGCTCGCCCTGTTTACGGGCGGGCTGTGCTTTCTGCCCGCGCTTATTTCCTCCCGTTTTTCCGACGCGGACACGATGGTGTATGGACTGCTGCTGCTTGTAATAGGTTCTTTTTTTTATCTGTTGCTTCTGGCGTTTTTGAAGATCAAAGAGACGAGGCGCGCGCGTCGGGAAAAGAGGGCGCGCGAAAGCCGACAGGCGATGTTTACGCTTCCCGACAAGGAAAATTCCTTTGTGCGCGACCGTCTGAATACATCTCTGCACGTCGAAGAAGAGGTTACCGACGGCGCGCAGCGGGAATACGATATGGACGAAAGCAAACTTCGGCTGAATCATGTCCGGGATATGCTCGCAAAACTCAAAGCCGCGCCGCTTGCCCCGGGCGACAGGCTGGAGAGTGAAGAAATCTCCCGCCTGATTACGCTCTACGCAACCAAAAACCGCCTCACGGCGAAAGAAATACGCGACCTAAACGATTGCCTTTCCGCTATTCTCAAAATGACGGCCAAGTACGCGCTTTGAAAGGCTAAACGACCTCGGTGACGGCGGGCACGGGGAGAAGCTCGGTTGTCAAACGGATGAGCTGTCCCGAAGCAATCGCGGCCTTCAGGGTTCCGCGGGTGACCAGCGTACCCGCGCGGATAGGGATCGGTTTTGCGGGAATATCCGAAGTTACGCGCGCGCCGAGCGGAAATACGGGTTCCTTGCGAAGGATTACCGCGTCGCCGAGCGCCGCGATCGCGGCCGCGGAATAGGTTTTTCCCGTATCGGCGATCAATTTTGTGGCCGTAAATTCTTCCATGACGAGATCGGCGGTAATCCCTAAATAGAGCCCTTCCTCCGAATAGATCGGGCGGCCTGTGAAAAATCGGACGCAGTTTTTGGGGACGGCGGGGCGAAGTCTTTTAAGAAAGACGTTTTCCGCCACCGTATCGATACAGTTTACGCCGACGGAAAATTCCGTATAATCGTTTTGAGCGGGTTCGCGGCTGCACAAAAGATATTTGACCGCGCGGGATTTCAAGGACAGGCATACGCCGCGGCATATTCCCCTCACCGCTTTGCCCGAAAAGACGTTTTTGCCTACGATTTCGCTGAGTAACATGACGATACCTCCGTGTGAGAAGATGAAATATATTCTATCATAGAGGCTGGGAGGACGGAAAAAACGAGAGATATCGACCTTTTTTGTCGAATTTGAAAAAAAGTTAAAAAAGGCATAGCAAAATGCTTGCAAAAAATTGAAAAGTTTGATAAAATAACGCAAGTAAACAAGTGAAATTGGGGTATCGCCAAGCGGTAAGGCATCAGACTCTGACTCTGACATTCGTTGGTTCGAATCCAGCTACCCCAGCCATAAATCCTATATATTGTGCTTTGTTTGAATTACAACACGATATATAGGATTTTTTAATATTTTTTACGTTTTTATGTGCTTTTGAGGGGGAAAAACTGCCCGTAAGCCTTTATTTCAAAGCTCAAATAAAAAACTTTATTCATCTGCTCTTTCATGAAATCGTCGGGAAAGTGAGTATATACAAGTTTTCTCTTGACCCGCAGAATTAATCCTTCCGCCGAGCTGTATAGAAACTCAAGGCGAGGAGAAGCGGCCGTCTATGTCGAAAGTTCGCGTATCTCCTTTCTCTGAAGGAGCTGAAAATAAGGAGACGGACTGTATCGCCTTTCGTATCGGAATCAAGAGCGATGAGAAAAACGTCGGCGGAATCAATCTCTTGGGCGAAAAATTCGGCGATTATCCCAAGGATATCACGATGACGATACGGTATAAAAGGTAAGCGCGTCGCTTCGTCGCTTGAGGGTAGTAGCTACGGAACGGACAAAAATAATCCCTTGCGGGTTCGAGGAGAAGATATGATATTATCGATCGGTGAGATCCTTGCGGATATGATCGGAGAGGAACAGAACGGCGTAACGGCGTTCAAAATGTACGGGGGCGGCGCGCCCTTCAACGTGGCGGTCAACGCGAAAAACGCGGGTGCAAAGGCAGGCTTCATCGGCCGGGTCGGTCGCGATCCCGTGGGGAAATTTTTGAAAGGGTTCGCCGCGGGCGCCGGGCTTGATTTCTGCGGGATACAGGAAGACGAAACGCGCAATACGACGCTGGCTTTCGTAACGCTTAAAGGCGGAGAAAGAGATTTTGCTTTTTTTCGTCACGATACGGCGGATTTTCATCTCGATTCGGCGTTGGTCGCTTTGGAGCAATGGCCGGAAGTAAATATCGTCCACATCGGTTCCCTGATGCTGAACGAGCCGACGGGTCGAAAATTCGCTTCGGAGACGGTGGAGAAGATCCGACGGGCGGGGAAGCTGTTCAGTTTTGACGTCAATTTCCGCGCGGATCTATACGGGAGGATAGAGGACGCAAAAAAGTCGTATGCTCCCTATATAGCGGAAGCTGACATTCTTAAATTTTCAGAAGACGAGCTGGCTGTCTTTACCGGCAAGGCGGAGCTGGAAGCGGGCGCAGAGGCGGTATATAAAAAGGACAGACTGTTACTTGTAACGTTGGGAAGCAAAGGGTGCTATTACCGCATCAACGGCGGATACGGCTTTGTGAAGACGGAAAAAGTAAAACCGATAGACACGACGGGCGCGGGAGACGCATTTTACGGCACTGCCTTGGCGGGCTTGGACGGCCGCCCGCCCGCGTCGCTTGCGGAAAAGGAGCTGCGGGAAATTTTGAAAAAGGCGAATGCAGCGGGCGCCGCGGCGACTCGCCATAAGGGCGCGCTGCCGTTGAAAGACGGGGCGTTTTGAGCGGTATTATAAAAGACAAAGAAAACATCTATGGATATCTAAATCCCGAGGGGTTAAATATCCATAGATGTTTTCTATTTTTCAAGCTTGATAAGGGCATCAAAAAAGCGCAATGAATAAATTTTAATCTTAACATCGATATAATTTTGAAGGCTTCTTTCCTTTTGCGCGTACAAAAGAACTCACGACCGCATAAACAATTGCGAAAGGAAAATTTTTTAAGGCTCTAAATAGGTGGCTGAAATTCGGATGCCCTGCTGAAAATCCCCGAAATTTCTTCCGAATAAATTTAAGCCGCCGACATATTTGGCATTTTTTTTGACTCCAAGCCGGAAGCGTAAACATTTTTCTTTGGTAATAAAGGCGAAATCGTCTATCGAGATTTCCGAAGAAACGTTTACCTGATTGATCCATACGCCCATTTCGTCTATTCGTATCTGTACCAGCATTCCGTACTGTGTAGATGCCGCCGGCCAGCTCTTCGGCGTATATTTGCCGCTGCGTCCGCCGAAATCCCCTGGGGAGGTGTATGTCCCGATCTCTTTGTCGTTCAGCCAGAACGTGATGTCTGATTTGAAAGAATTGTTATAATTGGCGCATTCCGAGCAGACTTCACAGGAAATCTGCAACGCTTCGAGCACCTTGTTTTTAATCGCGGCGTTGGAAACGTGATATTCGAGATATCCCTCCGTAAACCATATGATTTCTCCTTTGATCCGCTTATAGTTATAAAAAATATCGGGAAGAGCCTCGGCGCCGATGAGATTTCCGTCCGCATCCGCGATCCCGCAGGGAGGAACGATGTCGAAAAGATTAAAGCTGCCTACGGGAAGCTCCGTGCTGAATGCGTGAGAAGAGGAGGGAAAAGCATTTTCGCTTTCGTTTATAAACAAAATTTCCAGGCAATGCTTTTCCAGCGCGACGATCTTTTCGTTTCCGCGCTTCGAGTGATTTTGCGTAAGGTTGACCAACCCCGCTTTCTGCAAAAATTTCACGTGAAAGGAAGTGTTTGACAGGGACATATCCAGTCGCTCCGCAATTTCCTGTATCGTGTAAGAGTTTGCCGTCAGCAGAGAAAGTATTTTTCTCCTCGTCGAGGCGTTGAGCGCGGTGGCTACCCGTTCGAGCTGCCCGTCGTTGCAAAGCGTGAGCGTGAGCTTTTTTTGAAGCAATAAATCCCTGTTGGCAAAAAAATCTTTCGGCATAGCTTTCTCCTTCTATAAAAATCCGTTTCATTTCTTGCATTATAAACGATCTGTTTTATAAAGTCAAGAAAATCGCCGTAAACTTCGATAAGTATCGAAGTATAAACAAGCGTTGCGTATATTTTGAAAATGTGGCTTGAAACTGTAATTATTATATGATAAAATGAAGTTGAAAAAACAAGGAGGATGATAAAATGAGAAGGACCTGCAAGCTGTTGATGGCGATATTTTTAGGGGTAAATCTGATTTTTGCCGGCGGTTGTTTCTTTACGGGTAGCCAGGGGAGCGGCGACGACAATATAGAAGCGTCGGATTTTACGCTGGATCCCGCCAAAGAGTATAAGATAGAGTTTATGATGTGGGGCGCAAAGGACGAGGTGGACAATTATACGGCGCTGATAGACAAATTCATGGATGAAAACGAAAACGTCACGGTAAGCGTTACCACGCAGGATTCGACGCAGTATATGAGCACGCTCACGGGGAGGCTTTCGGGAACCATGCCCGACCTTTTCTATCTTCCCGAATACGAATTCCGTCCCTGGGTGGATTCGGGACGGCTTCTTTCCATCAGCAACGGGTTTACGGAAGCGGAATATTCCTCCCTTTGGTCAACGGCGGTGGATTGGTACTCGTATAACCGCGCCGAAAAGACGCTGGGCGTTTCGGAGGGCTCGGATCTCTATTGCCTGCCCAAAGACATCGGGCCGTGGACGCTGATGTATAACGTCGATATGGTTGATGAAATGGTGAAAAACGGAAAGCTGACGCAAGGGGAGGCGGATTTGCTGGCGGACTCGGACAATCCTCTCACCTGGAAACAGTTTACGGATATCTGCGTGAAGATACAGGGCTATTTCGGCACGGAAAAAAACAACGATAAGTTTTATGCCATACCTTATTACGAATTGAGCAGTGCGGTTTGGTCGAATAACGCCGATTATTTCGATGAAAACGCCATGCACAGCACGATTTCCAGCGACGAATTTTGCGAAACGATAGAATGGCTTTGGGATCTTATGTACACCTATAAGGTTGTGCCCAAATCCACGGGAGATTCCGCGCAGAATATGTTTCTTGCAAAAAATTCCGCGTTTTGCTGGGTGGGACCTTACCTCACGCCGATGTACCATCAGCAGAAGATGAATTATCGTTTGCTGCCCGTCCCGTATAACGGCGAAAATCCCGAGGCCAGGAGCACCACTTGGATAGGCACGCTGGGGCTGGCGATCAGCAAATCGACGAAGTCTCCCGCGGCGGCGCTCGCGCTGATGAAATATCTCAGCCTCAACGAAAGCGCGCAGAAAGATTTTTATACGCGCGGCCAGCTGATCCCCAATTTGAAATCGATGGCTCTGGACAGGGAGAGCTTTTTGTCGGAAAATGATGAGTCCGTGGCGCTCTGGCCTGAAAACCGAAGCGTATATTGCGATATCGTAGATGGCTTCGGCGGGGATACGAAAGCGGCGCTCGGAAAAACGGGCGGGGACAAGATCGGCGGAAAGGTGCGGCCGCATTATCATACGTTTGAAAATTCGTGGCTGAACGCTCTCAATACAGAGATATCGGATATCTATGCGCTGAAAGATAAATCCGGCATCAGGGCGCGTCTGAAAGCGTATGACCCCACTATGCAGGCGTATCTCGATCAGTCTAACCGAAGCGCGGGAATTATCGTGGATTAAGGAAAAATACGGACTATGGCAAAAAGCAGTTTGAAGACAAGAGAAAAATTTGCCGCGCTCGGCTTCGTGGCGCCGTTGTTTATTGGCTTTGCGCTGTTTACGGCGGTTCCTCTGGTCGTCGCCGTCATTTACAGCCTTGTCGATTATATGCCCCTGCAAGGCAAAATTTCGCCCGTGAGCTTTAAGGTTTATGCCGAACTGTTTAAGGGGCAGCTCACGATGCTCGGCTTCGGTCAGGCGATAATCAATACGCTGATTATCATGCTGAGCATTCCCGTCAATCTTTTGCTGGGGCTGTTGTTTTCGGCTTTGATCAGCCAGAAAAATTTTCGGGGCGGTACTTTTTTCCGCGTAGTGTATTACCTGCCCGCCGTGACGGGTGCGGTGGCGATCACGCTGGTATGGAAATTGATGTTCAACGAAACGCAGGGGATCGTCAACGTGGCGCTGAAAGCGTTGGGCGTAATCGAGGAAAATATCAACTGGCTGGGGATTACCTCGGGCACTGTTTATCCGCGCCTGGTGCTTATTCTCAAAAATATATGGGGCGGAATCGGCGGCGTAATCCTTTTATATGTGGCGGGCGTTCTGAATATTTCTTCCAGCTATTACGAGGCCGCGGAAATCGACGGCGCGGGGAAGATCAGGCAGTTTCTGGCGATTACGGTACCCATGCTGACGCCCATTACCTTCTATCATCTCATCACTTCCGTCATCGGCGGCTTGCAGGCGTTTATGGATACCCAGCTGCTGGCGGATACGCGGGTGACGCAGACGATCGTATATTTTATCTATGACAACGGCATCAACAACTATCGCTACGGCTATGCGAGCGCGGCGTCCGTTCTGTTGGCAATCGCGGTGATGATCATCACCGTCCTGCAATTTAAGCTGTCGGATAAATGGGTCTATTCGGAGTAACGCCATGAGAGAAATTGTGAGACAGAAAAAAAGGAAAACGTCGCTCTCCTCTAAAGGAACAAAAATTGTTATCTATACTATTTTGGGGCTGGCGGCGGTTACGACGATTTTTCCCTATCTTTGGATGGTGCTGGCGTCCCTGAAAACAGGGATAGAAATTTCTACTTATCCCGAGCAGATATTCCCTAAAAATCCCAGCTTTACGGCTTACCGCAGAGCCTTTGAAGAGCTCAATCTCTGGGTGGGGATCAAAAATACGCTCGTACTCGTCGTCTTTGCGGTGCTTTTTCCGCCTGTCGTTTCGGCAATGGGGGCGTTTTCGTTTGCAAAGCTTGTGCTTCCCGCCAAGCGGGTATTGCTGCTTGTCCTTCTCAGCAGCATGATGGTACCGTATGCGGCGTTGATGCTGCCGCAGTATCAGATCTGGCAGTCGCTGGGATTTGTGGGGACGCTCTGGCCGCTGATTATTCCAAATTTTTTCGGCGGGGCGTTGATGACGTTTTTCTTTATCCAATATATGCAAGGCGTCCCCACCGATTTGTTTGAGGCGGCAAAAATCGACGGCGCGGGATATCTCAACCAATTTTTCGCAATTATGCTTCCGCTGGTGAAGCCTGCCCTCAGCGCACAGATCGTATTTGCCTTCGTCGGTACCTGGAACGATTATTTTATTCCGTCTATCTATCTCAATAAAACCGAGGTAAAGACGCTTCAGCTTCAATTGCTTTCCCTGCAACAGCAGCAGAACAATTTGATGGACATGAACATGGTGATGGCGGGCTCGGTGATTTCGAGCATTCCCATGCTGATCGTATTTACGACCTGTCAAAAATTTTTTGTCGAATCACTTGCCATTTCGGGCATAAAGGGTTAATGAAAAGATTTATAAGGAGGAAAAGAATGAAAAAGAGAACTTTGCTGCTTACGGCGGGGATACTCTTGTCGGCAGGTATGTTTGCGGTGGGCTGCGCCGTGGACGCCAACGGAGGGTATTCGGCTTTTCGGCCGGATAAATCGGAGGGAAATTCCGATTTCGATTTCCCGTCCAATTCCTTTTCGGCGGACGTGAAGCTCGACGGCTTTCTCGACGACGAACGCTGGGCACGGGAGGACGTCCTTTCGTTGGGAAGCTGGGACGACTCCGACGCCGAAAGCGGGGAATACGGCGCAATCGTTTCCGATACCGCCGATTACGCGCACTCGAAGCGGGCGATCATCAAAATGTTCCGCGGAAACGTCGGCTTTCATTTCGGCTTTGAGGTGAAGGACGACGACGTGGCCTATCTGAGCCTCGAAGACGGCGATCCCGCCATCTGGACGGACAATATTCTCGTCAATCTCTGTACGGCGATCGACGGCGGCGTCGTCCCCATGTCGGACGATTACTATTTTATCGTCACGGCGTTCGGCAACAACTGTTTCCGCCGCGGCGCCAATGTCGCGGGTACCTGGGGCGCATGGAGCGGCGTGCTCGATTACGAGGCTTCTCTGCACTATGCGGACGACGGAGAGAGAGTGACGGGTTTCGGCGTGGAGCTCGTCGTTCCCTATACCCAGATCGGCTTGAAAAAAGACAGCCCCGTCGGCGTCACCTTCCGTTCGTGCGACAGAGTGAGCGCCGGCAATTCCATGATCGAGCGGGAATGGTGGTATAAGGGCGGCACGCATCATTTCAATACGCCGAATACGTACATTATCTGGGGCGGCGACAATCGGCTTTACGAGTATTACGATTATAAAATGCCTGACGTCACCGTCAAGGGGACTGCGGTGGATTACGTAACGGGCGACGCGCTTGCGGGCGTGACGCTCGCCGAAGGGATAACGACCGACGAAAACGGAAATTTCGTTATGGAAAACGTAGATCCCAATACCGATCTGATCCTGACGGCGCGGGGCGAGGGTTTGCTCGGCGAGCAGGAATTTTCCGTTCCGCGCGATAAAATGCGGGTTTTGAACGGCGGAACGCTCACCGTCACCCCGAAATTTTTGACCAAGAAAAACAAGATTACGCAGACGGTGAAGGGTGTGATTACCTCGCTGGGAAAAGTCGAGGGGGCCACGGTGAAAATAGGGAAAGAGGAAACGACGCTTTCCGCGGACGGGCGTTATTCGCTCGATTGTGTATTCGACCAGCCCGTTTTAAAAATGTCGGTGAGCGCGGCCGGGTCCGACGCGGTTTATGAAACGGAGATCGCTATCGGAGACGCCGTTAAGGGAGAGGTGGAAAAGAACCTCGAGCTGCCCGTCATGAGCCGTTTGTCGCAAAAATTCGGGACAAACAAAACCGCGGAGGGCTATCTCGGCTGGACGAAGGAAGGGCTGTTTGTGCGGATTATCGGTACGGAGCCGACCAACGGCTATGGCGTGGCGTTTTCGGCGGACGGCAAAAAGGGAACGGTGGTGCTGTATCATTCCTTCGGGACGATGTGCGTTACCGATTTTGTGACGCAAAGCTGGGAGTACGCGCCGCCTTCCTCTTACGGCATAGACGCGGAAAAGCTGACGGATTCGCGGGGGCGCAATATATATACCTTTGTCGTGCCTTATGAAAAGCTCGGTATCGGGTACGGGGAGGCGCTTAAAATTGCGCCGTTCGAATACACGTCGGCGGGACCGTTCGCCTGGTACGAGGACGAAAACGGCGTTTCCTATCCTTTCGGCGACGCGGAATTTTTAACGAAATATCCCACTCTTTCCGCCGACGGAGCTATCTCCTTGATATTCCCCGAAACGGTGCTTTCCGGCTACCGTATCGGCGCCTTTGGAAAGACAAACGCGACGGCCTTATTCGAAAAGGTAGAGGGACAGACGGACGGCATTCGGGTAACGATCGACTATACGCCGGCGGACGGATTCTGGGGCTTTGGCGTGATGTTTTTCGATTTTTCGTCCGGAAAGGGGATCACCCAGCTCTATGTGCCGGGATACGGAACGATAGACCATAGAGAATATGGAAATTGGGCCTGGAACGGCAACTATGTGCCCGCTTCCTCCCTGGGCGTACTCTCGAGCGAAAAGACTGCCGACGGCAAGGTGTCGATCGAGCTGTTTTACGGCTATGCCGTTTTGCAGGGCGAGAAGTACGGATTGGGCATTTCGGCGGATACGCTCGATATCGGTATTCAGATGTTCGAATACGTGCTCGACGGCTCCGGCAATCTTTATACGGTCTATAACTGCATCAACGGCGAGGACGGAACGCCGCTTCCGTTTGACGGAGGAGCCGCTTCTTTTATCAAATGGAGAACGGCGGAGGATGTCCCCCAAAGCACCTATACCTACGAACACCTGGGCGCCCACGATATTTCCGTGACGCTGGAAAAGCTTGCGGACGGAATACGTTTGACGTATGCGGCGCGGGAGACGTCCCAGCTTTTCGGCTATGGGATATGCCTTGATCTGCCCGACGGAGCGCAGGATATCAGCCTGCTTTATGCGACGACGGGGAATCTTTCCCTGCTCGCGTACGGAACATGGGCGTGGGAATATAAGCTTCCGTCGGAATTCGGTGTTTCGGCAAAGCGCTCGGAGGCGGACGGCACGACGGTTTCCACCCTCTTTTTAAGCTATGAAATGCTGGGGATCGACGCGGATTTTCAATCGGTAGGGCTGTGTCTTTTTGAAGTCGTCACCCAAGGCGGAGCGCAATTCGGCATTTACAATTGTATGAAAAACGGGGACGCAGAAATCGCCATAGACGGCGGCACGGAAAACTTTGCCAGATGGGACACGGCCGAAGGATAAGGAGAAAAAATGAAAAAATTTTGGAAGGGAATACTTTTTATGGCTTTGGCGGGAACGACGGCGCTTACGGGCTGTTCGTCCAAAGAATCGGGAAGGCCGATCTCCACCGCTCCCGTCGAGGGGTGGACGGCGCCCGACTATAAGACGGAATACTACGACAACTATCAGTATAATGCCTACTACAATCCCGAGGAAGCGGCCGAGCATTTGCCCGATCAGGGGATGTACGGCTCGGGAAATGCGTTTATCCTGCGCTATAACGGCCTGTACTATATGTATATGGGCTCCTCGAATTTCGGTTCTTCTTCGCTTCCCTGCTGGAAGTCGGAAGATCTGATGACCTGGGAAAAAGCGGATAACGGCGTAAACGCTCAGGGCTTTATCGCGGAAGACCCGCGCCTGAGCAACACCTATCCCCCCTGCGTCAGACAGTACAATAACGTTTTTTACATGTACGTGTATATCAAAAACGACGTAATCGAGCAGGGAAACTATATCCTGAAAGCGGATTCGCCCGTCGGTCCGTTTGAATTTGTGACAGGCACGGACGGCGCGCCCATCTGCTACACGATCGATGCGACGACGCTGAATATCGACTGCGATATTTTCATCGACGACAACGAGGACGTGTATTTTATGAGCGGTCATCAGGACAATTATTTTACGGGAATCCGCGCCTTTCAGATGCCGACCATGGACAGCGTCGCCTATGACGAAAACAGTTATATCAATATCGCGGAAAGCTCGGTTGGCGGCTGGACGGAGGGTAACGGAATCTTCAAACGCAACGGAAATTATTACCTGATGTTTACGGGCTCCAATATTCTCAGCCCCGGATATCTCACCCACTATTCCACGGCGCGGGGGGACGGCTGGAAGCGGGCGTTTGGGACGGAAAACAAGGTGAACGCCGAAGGCTTTGAGCAGGGAATCGACTGGCCCATGGGCTGCGAAACGGAGCCTACTTTTTATTCGCTCGGTCACGCCACCTCCGTGCTCGGGCCGGATATGGACGGGTTGTACTATCATTATTTCAGCGTCAATTCGTCGGGGCCGAATTGCTCGTTCGCCATCGATCGCCTTACCTTCAACGGAACGGGAATGGATTCGGCGCAGACGCAGTTTCATTCGGTAAAGCCGAAGCGTCCGAGGATTTACAGTTATTCCCCCGAAACGGACGAAAATTTTGTCAAAAGCGGAGAGGTACTCCTTTCGAAAGAAAAGACGGATTCGACGTTCACCGCGGAATATAATTTTACGGGAAGTGGCGTAAAGTGTATCTTCGGATATATAGACGAAGACAACTACTCGTACGTCGAAACGGATCTTGCGGCGAAAAAGGTACGGGTTTTCAGCGTGGCGGACGGCGTGGCCGCGGAAAAGGGAAGCGGAAATATCGTCCGCGCCTACGACGCGCCCGACCTTTTGCAGACGGTGCGCGTGGCGTATCGGGACGGAAAGGCGGACGTTTATTTCGACGACCTTTTGAAGATTGAAAACCTCGGATTGAACGTCGGGGCGGGAAAATTCGGCTACTGCGGCTCGGACGCGACCTTTGGCTATACGGCGGCGTCGTCTGTGGCAAAGGGACTCAGCGACGCGGTGGAGCCAAAGCTCTCTTATGTCAATATCGGTGCGGAGAGTTATCTCCCCCAAGGCGTTTACGAGGGACACGGGTCTTCGTTTGGCGCAGGCGGCGGATATACGGAAACGGACGGGAAAGAGTACGGCGGAGCGCATGCGGGGCTTGGAAAAATGCGCTTGAAAAACAGCGGCGACAGAGCGGTGTATCTCGTCGATTTCGCCGCGGACAGGACGGGCGCAGATACGGGCTATTATGCGCTTCAGATGACTCTGAATAAAAATCAGGCGGGAAAAAAGCTGGGCGTGCGCGTGGACGGGGGCGAGATGTTCGTCGTGGAAATCCCCAAGGTGCTCCCGACAAGCGGCGAAGCGCTCGTCAAGACGACGGTTGCGGAAATTCCCGTCGGAAAGGGCGTAAGGCAGATCGAATTTACCTGCCTGGGCGAAGCCGTGGAATTTCATTCGTTCACCTTTACGGAAAGCACGGGCAATGTTTTTTCCTACGAGCAATCGCTGGAAAGCGCGCCTGCCACGGGTATGGAGCAGCTTTCGCTGTGGCGGTTCGAAAAACGCGATGGGGACGAAACGGCTTCTCTGGTATCGAGAGAGGGCGCTCGCTCGCTGGCGTATTTCGGGGGCAAGGGCCTGCTCGATTATACGGTGGAATGTGAGTTCCGTATCAATGAAGAGAGCATTTACACCGCGGGATTTATCATTCACGGCGCGAGGTATTCCAATTCTGCCTATGTGACCGAGGATTATAAGTATATGCAGGGCTATTACATCGCCTTCAACAAACGCATGGTAAAAATCGAGAAGCTCAATTACACGCACACGGACAGCAATGCGGCGGCAGAGAGGCTCTCTCTCGACGTCGGGACATGGAATCGGGTAAAAATCGAGGTGAAGGGCAACGCGATAGAAGTTTTGGTGACTAACGCAAAGGGAGTATCCGAAAAATTGTCGTTTACGGACGATATCGTATTCGGCGGCGGACGGTTCGGTTTCTATTCTGGCGGAGCCTCCATGTCCTATAAAAATTTGAAAATCACGGGGTAAATCGATTGGAAAAGGGACTTGTACTGTTGTATGAAGATTTTTGCGAAGCCTGGCTTTCGCCGCTGAAAAAATCGGGAATAAAGCTGTTGGGGCTGCATGCCGACCCGCGTCGCGCGGGCGTCGGGGAATTTCTCGATTTCGTCGAAGAGAACAGGGCCCTGATCGGACGTTTTGAGGAATCGGGCATACGGGTGGAATATAAGCTGCATACGCTTAACTATCTTTTGCCGCGGGAGCTGTTTGCTTCGGATAGCGCGCTGTTCCGAATGAATCAACGAGGGGAACGGACGGACGATTACAATGCCTGTCCCTCGTCGGCAGAGGCTTTGGCTCTCATTGAAAGGGGCGCCGAACGGCTTGCCCGCCTATTACGGCAAAGCTCCCGCCGCTATCATTTTTGGCTCGATGACGATTTTGGCGGGGATATCCGATGCCGTTGCCCAAAGTGCCGAAACTTGAGCGCGGCGGAACAAAATATCCGCTTCTGCGAAGCCATGCTTCGGGGGATTCGGAGGTACGACGCAAAGGCAACGCTTTCGTTTCTCGTCTATGGAGAAGAGGCCGTCGGTAGGGCGCTTCCCGAGGGACTTTTTCCCGAATACGCGCCCTTTAAGAGGCGGCACGATATTTCCCTTGCGGAGGAAGAAAATGCGGCGTATCGCGCTCGCTGCGAAAGCTTGATCAATTGCTGCGGCGGGGAAGAGAGCGAAATTTTAGAGTATTTTTTGAGCTATGATTACGCGGCGTTTTGCAAAGACGGAAAGCGGACCGCCGAAGATATTGCCTATTACCGCTCGCTGGGCGTGGGCTTTTTGACTACCTTTACGGTGTTTCCCGAAAAGAATTACGTGGAGAAACACGGATACGAAGGCATTATGAAATACGCTTTGTTATAGGACTCAGGACATGAAGAAAAAAGGAATTATTATACTCAACAAGGATTTTTCACGGGAGTGGCTGCCCATTCTCAAAGAGAGCGGTATCAATACGATCGGCTTTCATTCTCTCTACCAATTCGGCGGGGTGGAGGGGCATCTCGATTGGCTGTTGAATGAGGACACGCAGAAGCTGATAGCCGAATTTGAAGCAAACGGCTTCGAAATAGAACATCAGCTGCACGCCGTGGACTGGCTGCTTCCCCGCAGTTTTTTCAAACTGCATCCCGAATGGTTTCGCGTAAACGACAAGGGAGAACGGGTAAACGACTGGAATTTATGCGTCAGCAATCGGGAGGCTCTTTCCTTTCTCGAAACCTCGGCTTATAAGTTGGCGCTGCTGCTCAGACAAAAGTCGCACTATTATTACATCTGGAGCGACGACTGCGTCAACAGCGTCTGCTATTGCGACCGATGTCGGCGTTACGGCGGGGCGGATCAGAATATGATCATTATGAAGCACGTGCTGAAGGGGCTGAAAAGATACGACCAAGAGGCTAAACTGAGCTTCCTTTCCTATCAGGATTCTTCGGACGTTCTCACTATTCAACCGGATCAGGACATGTTTTTGGAATTTGCACCCATCGGGCGCAATCATGCAAAGGCGCTCGACGGGAACGATGAAGCAAACGTAAAGGCGAGAAAAACTCTGGAAGAGCTGTTGAAAATTTTCCCCGCCGAAACCACGCAGATACTCGAATATTTTCTGGACGTTTCGCTGTTTTGTCAATGGAAGAGAGAAAACGCCAAAGCGTTGGATCTCGACGCGGAGAAGCTTGGCAGGGACATCTCCTATTACGCCTCCTTGGGCGTAGGAGGAATTACGACGTTTTCGGGATTTATGGACGGCGAATGGCGGGCAAAATACGGGGACGGGGATATCAGGCTCTACGGAAAAGCGCTCGATGAGTTTTTTGTCCGGAAAAATGGCAAGCCTTGGCAGGAGTGTATAACAGCCGTTGCCATGGGAGGTGCCTGCGATGAAGCCAACTCCCTGACGGGGCGTTATGATACAATCGAAAAAACGTTGCGGTAAAAGATCATATGGGTTTATCGTGCCACAGATTGCACGTACAAATGAGAATACGGATAGCCAAAAACGGCTTTATCGGACAATCGTGACCGCAAAAGGTATATACAGTTATAACGGGATAACAGTCTTTTACCCGCACTAGTAAACCGGCTTTCCTGTCTCATTAATATCGTTTTATATAGATCCTATATATCGCGTCTCTCCTTCAAAACGGAGGCGATATATAGGTTTTTTATGTTGAGAAAAAATATAGCTGAAAGCTTTTATATCAAGGCTCCGGCAATACTTTTTTCTTGCTTACGGCGAAGCGGGAGTAAACTCTGCAGTGTCCTTCAGAGACCGACAAATCGCCTCGTCGTATGGCGCGCGTAAGGCGGAGGAAAAAGAGCTTCCGTCCCGTCCGCGTTTGACTTTTTCGGCAAAGTATGATATACTCTTAAAACACCCGCCTCTGCGGGGCGATAAAACGAAATACGCTGCCCATGGTAAGACGGAAAAGAAGTTTTCCGCCGCAGGGGGCGTAGCTTTACCGAAGGGAGGGCGTCATGCGACTGGTCGAAGCCGTAACCGAACGACAACTGCGCAATATCGGGGAGCTGTATTCCACGGCTTTTCCCGTAGAGGAACAAAAGCCGTTTTCTCTTTTGCTGGAAAAGCGCGACGAGGGATTTGTCGAACTTTTATCTATAGAGGACGAAGAAGGGACATTTGTCGGGCTTGCGATCGTCATCGTATATGACGATCTGTGCCTGCTCGATTACTTTGCCGTTCTGCCGCAGCGCCGCGGCATGGGAGCAGGCTCAAGCGCCTTGAAGCTGCTGCTGAACCGCTATGCGGACAAGCGGCTGCTGCTGGAGATTGAAAGCACGAAAAAGGAGGCTTCCAACAGCGAACAGCGGTTGAGACGCAAGGCGTTTTATATCGCCAACGACATGGCCGCCCTGGACTATTGCGTCGATTTGTTCGGCGTGGAAATGGAAATACTGACCTATCGCTGCGACGTTTCGTTTGAGGAGTATCACTCGATTTTCGAAAATGTGTTTTCCCCGCGTACGGCGCAAAACGTAAAGCTTATAAAATAGAATTAGATAACGGATAAAGCCCCGCCCCGAAATTTCTATTTCGGGGCGGGGCTTTTATGTCCGATCCGCTTTTTTGTTTATAAGGATCGATCGGTTGCATTCAGTCGTTTTCTATATTCGGAGGGAGTACGTTCGGTATGCTTTTTGAAGATGAAAGAAAACATGCTGAGATTGTCAAACCCGCTTTGCAGGGCGACGTCCTGTACGGGAATATCGGTGGCGGCGAGCAGGTGTTTGGCGTATTCCAATCGTTTGCGGATCAGGTATTGCTTTGGGGAAACCCCGCAATGCGCCTTGAACATATGGCGGAAATGCTCGTACGAGTATCCTTGGATCATCGCCAATTTCTTAATATCCACGTCGTTGTAAAAATTTTCGTCGATAAATTTTGTAACATAGCCGACGCAGGAAACGGGCTGCTGCTCGGCGGCTACGTTCGAGCGGCGGAGCATATAGACCACCATTTCTCCCACGATCAGATCGGCCATGTCCGAATAGTTTGATTTTCGGTCTCGCAGCTCGTTGCAGAGGCGGCGCTTCAATTCGAAAAGCTCTGCCGTCGAGCTGTCGAAATGCATGGTGGGCAGGACGTTGTTTTCCAGATAAAAGCCCACGCAATCTACATTGGTGTAGCTTTCGTGCGTTTCGTCGTGGTTTACGAGGGGAGAATACAGGATACACTGTTCGGGCGCAAAGGCAAAATTTCCCCTGTCCGTGTTCGATTTTCCCTTGCCGAGATTGTAAAATACCATTTCGTAGATGTTGTGCGTGTGCGGGGGCACGTAGGCTCCCGAGCGGTGCTCGTAGTTGTAAAGGTAATTGAAATATACCGAATGCACGCTCTTTTCCCTCCTTCAAAATATGACTATATTTTAACATAAATTCCTCGAATTGTCAAGTGCGGTAAAAAAATTGTAGCCAAAAACTCAAATATTTCAACCAAAACGATATTGACACCGCGGGGGGGGGGTGCTATAATAGAATTCGAAAAGGATAAAAAACGCGGCGCGGAAAAATAAAATCCGCTTCGCGCAATAACGCTTGTATCAAAATTTTTTGCGAAAGGAGAAAGCTTATGAAAAAAACACTGTCTTGTCTTTTAGCGGCGTTGATGGGGTGTACGATTTGCGCCTGCGCTTCGGGCGGCGGCGGGGATAAGGATAAGGTGACGCTGATCGTCGATCTGCACGGCTGGATGCCCACCATCAATACCACGGCGACGGCTTCTACGCCCAACGTCTATAATTCGCCCCGTTATATCGCGGAGGCTTTCGAGAAGCTTTATCCCGAGGTAAAAATCGAGTGGGCGCGCACCAAAAACGTGGGCGGTTCCTCTAACGACGCCAGCGGGGAGATGTCCTCCTATTTCATCAACGCGATAGAAAAGGGAACCTGCCCCGCCATCGCTTTTTCGTGGGGAACGGCCTATCAGGAGCGCGATTATTATATCGATCTCACCGAATACCTCGAACAGCCCAATCCCTTTGAGACAAAGGAGGAGCTGAAAGGAAAGCCATGGAAGGACGCCTTTTACGACTACGTATGGGATCTCGAGCGTATCCGTACATATGACGGCCGCATCGTGGCGGTGCCCATCGCAACCTACTCGGGAACGGCCAGCGCGATCTATTACAACTGTTCCCTGATGGCGGACATCGGGCTGATGGATACGGCGAAGCCCGCTGCCGACGACGATTATACGCTGGGCAGGGACGAACCGTTCACTTGGGGCAATTACATGGACGCGATCGACGCCTTAAAGGCGAAATATCCTTCAGCGAAGGCGATCACCGACCCCAACGCAAGCCTCACGGCGGGAAACTGGCTGCTCCAATTCAATTTGGGTCCCGCGTATATGAAGAAGCTGGAGCCGGTGCTGGACAAGGACGGCGACGGCAAAGTATCGGGTAAGGAAAAGCTTCAGGGCGTGGTGGACGGCGTATTCAATCCCGTGGATAAACCCTACGCGCAGGAGCTGCTGTCCTATATCAAGGAATACTATTCGACCAAAATCAAAAACGGCGACATCGCGGGCGCCAAGGACGCGCAGGAATGGAACGACGGAAAATCGGGGTTCTATCACGCGGGCAGCTGGAATTATTCCGATCAGTTGAGTACGCCTAAAAAATACGAATTCAGCCTTCTTCCCTCGCCGATGATTGACGAGAGCGAGTCGGAATACGTCGAGGTGGAATGGGTGGAAGGGCTTGAAAATTATCAGCCCGACGTCGATCTCGAGCTGAATCTGATGAAGCCCGCGTTTATGGAAAACGGCGTGTTCAATCAGAAGAAATTCGATTACGCGCTGAAATTTTTACAGTATCTTACGACGTACGAATCCAACAGCGCCATGATCTCCGAATCCAACACTTCCATGGGCGCGGTCAGGGGCGTCGAGCTTCCCTCGATTATTAAAAATTCGCCCTATAAGAGCTGTCAGTTCCCCGTCGGTTCGGTGTATCAGTGGCCCGCGGGCTTTACGTCCAAGGCGGGCGCGGAGCTGGATACGCTGATGGCGTCCTGGGTAAAGGGACAGATGAACGACGCGGATTTCTACAGACAGTGGAATGAAAAGCAGGTGGCGGACGCCAAAGATTATGCAAAAGCCCTGAACATTACGTTGGCGGCGGGGGCGTGATATGGCCGAAGAAACTGTTTCTCCCGAGTCGCGTTCGGCGGGGCGGAAGGGGCTTTATCGCAAGCTGATTGTTTTCGGCGTCATCGTTCTGCTTCTGTTGGGCATGTGGGCGTTTGACGCGGTCCGCGCGCAGACGTTTCATCTCGAGCTGGTGGACTGTACGCCCGAGACAGCCGTGGCGAGCGGTCAGGACGGGGTGGAGATGACCTATCGGCTCACCCGTCGGGGAAAGCCCGTAGAGGGACATCATATCTTTGTTTACTGCGACGGCAACGGAAGATTTTATTCGTACCGCGAGACGACCGACGAGGACGGGAAAGTGACTTTTCTGTTTTATCCCGGCCGCGCTACGATCTATACCCCCGCAAAGGATATCCCCATCTATGCGTCGGACGAGTCCAACTCCCTTTTTATTATGGTGAAGGCGAAGCACTCGTTTGTACTGCCCGTAGTATCGGAATAAGGAGAATATAAAGCTATGACCGAGATAAAGAAAAATACCCTTCTCAAACGTATGTGGAAGGGCCGCACGGGATATCTGTTTCTCCTTCCGCTCATGATCGGCGTGATCTGCTTCGCTTACTATCCGCCCATTCTCGCTATCGTAAAATCCTTTACCGATTGGAGCTCGGCAAGCTCGGGCTCCGTGATCGGTTTCGGCAACTATAAGGAACTGTTTCACGATCAGGTCTTTCTCGACAGTATTCCGACGATGCTGATTTTGAGTATTCCCAGCCTGATCATCAGTATTTTTGTCCCGCTGGTGATGGCGGAGCTCATCTATCACGTGGCCTGCGGGAAAATGAAATCCCTGTATCGCGTGCTGGTGCTTCTGCCCATTATCGCCCCGGGCGTCATCGGAACGTATATCTGGACGTTTATCTATCAGCAGGACGGGGGACTGCTCAACGGACTTCTCAACGCCGTGGGCATTCACTCCGAAATCAATTGGCTCAACGATTCGCGTTACGTGTTATTTTCCATGATTTTCATGGGCTTTCCGTGGGTGGGCGGCACAAACGTGCTTATCTATATGTCGGGGCTGATGGATATTTCCACCGAGGTAATCGAGGCGGCGCGGCTGGACGGCGCGGGGACGATGCGCATTATCCGTTCGATCCACATGCCCGCTCTGGTCGGACAGATAAGATATTTCGCCGTGTTCGGCATCATCGGCGCCTTCCAGAATTACGGCATGCAGGTCATATTGTCAAATTCGGGAAAGGTGGATCCGGATATCACCAATTCCGCGATTATGGTGCCGGGGTATTACATGTATCAACAGGCTTTCAAGCACGGAAGAATGGGTTACGCCTGCGCCATCGGCACATTGCTGTTTGCGTTTGTGGGGCTTTTGACCCTTCTCACCTTCAAAGTGTTCAAGGCGAAACGCCTCGATCTCGACGAGTAGGAGGAGCTTATGCGACAAGTACGATCGAGCGCCCTCCCTGCGCCGGAGGGAAGGCGGAATAAAATTTCGAAAAACGTCCCGCAAATCATTCTCAACGCGGTGATTATTCTACTGTTGTTTCTGATGATCTTTCCGCTCGCCATGAGCGTATGGAACGCCTTCAAGCTGGATTATCAGTTTGAGGACACGATGTGGTATCCGACGTTTCCGCTCAATATCTATAACCTGTTTGACGCGTTCGCGCAGCTGAAAGAATATATCCTCAATACCGTGGTGGTGGGCATAGCGGGCGGCGGGGGACTGCTGCTCGTGGCGGGCCTGTCGGCGTATGCGTTTGCGCGGATCGATTTTCCCGGGCGAAGGTTCTTTTTCTCGATGGTCATCGCCCTGCTGATGATGCCGGGCGTGCTTACCCTGATCCCCACCATTCAGCTGTATAAGGATTTCGGACTGCTCAACAATCGTTTTTCGCTGATTCTGCCCCTGTGGACGACGGGGCCGATCTTCGGGGTGTTTCTTCTGACGAGCTTCTTCAAGGGAATACCCAAGGATATTTTCGAATCGGCAAAGCTGGACGGGGCCACCGATCTGCACTGTTTCGTAAAGATCGCCCTGCCCCTGTGCATGCCCATCATGGGCACGCTGACGATTATGACCCTCGTCAATATCTGGAACGACTATCTCTGGCCGATGACCGTTTTGGAAAACGTCGAATATATGACGATTTCCGCGGGGCTGGTGCTCACCTACACAAAGGAGCATTCCGCCAATATGCCCCTCCAGTTCGCGGGGTATCTGGTGGCGAGCGCGCCGCTCATTCTCCTGTTTGTCGCGGCGAACAAATATTATATCGAGGGCCTCGTGGGCGCTTCGATAAAAATGTAGCCGCGGCTGTGCGGTTACCGCGCGGAAAGCGCGCAATACTACAAAAAAGAAAGAGAGGATTTTATGGCTATACCCATTCTTATCGACACCGACATCGGCAGCGACATCGACGATGCGTTTGCAATCGCCCTCGCACTGCAATCGCCCGAAGTGGAAATCAAGGGCGTGACGACGGTGTTCTGCAATACCGACAGGCGCACGGCGCTGGCGGAAATGCTGCTGAAGCTTGCCGGAAGGGAGGATATCCCCGTGCACACGGGGCTGTCGCATCCCATCGTTCAAAGGGAAATGTTCGATCGGCCCATCGATTTTGACGACGGCGTTCCCGAATGGCTGGAGGAATTTGAAAAATATCTCGTACCCAAACCGCACGACGCGCCGCAGTTTATCGTCGAAACGCTGGAAAAAGCGGAGCGGCCGCTGGTAATCCTGACGCTGGGCGCGCTGACGAATATCGCGGCGGTGCTTACCGTCCGCCCGGATCTCAAGAAAAAAATCGACTATCTCATGATCATGGGCGGCTCGTATTTCATGAATTATCAGGAATACAATTTCAGCTGCGATCCCGAGGCGGCGAAAATCGTTACGGAATCGGGTCTGAAAATGAAATTCGTGGGGCTGGACATCACGCGCCGCTGCTGCATGGGGCCGGAATACGTGCGAAAATTGAAAGAGTCGGAAAGCCCCGTAATCAAGGCCCTCATGAAAATGGCGCGCCTGCACGGAGAATATATCTACCTGCACGATCCGCTGGCCATGTTCTGTATCGTATCCGACGCCTACGTGACGTTTGAAAAGGCCTTGCTGACGGTGGAGACGGCGGGACGGTTCAGCCGCGGGCTGAGCGTCAATCTCAACGACAACAATTGGCACCGTGGCGCCGCGGAATCGACGACGGAAATCGCCGTCAGGGCGGAGGAGAGGGAATTCGCGGAGGAATGTTTCCGTCGGATCATGCGCTTCGAGGCACAGTACGCGGCCCGTACGGCTTAAAAAGGAGAGGGAGAGATGAGCTATCGAAAAACAGCGGAAAGGATGGGCTTATCGGCCGCGGCGATGATTGCGGCGCTGTGCCTGCTCATTCCGGGCTCCGCTTTTACGGCCTCCGCCGAAGAGGGCGCCTGGACGGACAAGGCGGGAGAACAGGTTGCTTCGGGGCTTGCGGCGACGCTGGATACCGACGCGTATTACAGCGAAAAACTCGACCCGACGCGCTTGCAGGCGACGATTTCGCCGCGGCCCGGGGCGGGCAGGGCGGAGCTGGCGTTTCTGCGGGACAAAAAAAAGACCCCGAATGCCGAAGGCGGCGTCAGGGGACTCTATTTCGGCTTTGAACGGAACGAATCGACGACGGAAATGAGCGTCTCCGTGGTGCTCCGCGACGGCGCGAGAAAGTGTCTCGAGGGCTATGCGGTGGGAGAGAGCGTCTCCCTCGACGTGCGCACCACCGAGGGCGGCGCCGTGATCGTATATGCGGACGGACGGCGGCTGATCGACGATTTCAACGATATTACGGACGGGGTGACGGTCACAGCGTATTCGGCGGCGAGCGTCACCTATGCCGCGGTGGCTTGCGAAAACGGGGGAAGCATAGAAATAGAGTCGCTGACGGCGGGCGGAGATACGATTTCGGTCGGCGACGAATGGATCTTTGCCGACGAAGCGAAGGCCTATACGCTTCCCGCCGAGCTTTCCGCGCCCGCGCGGCTGACGGCGGGGCAATATTCCCAAAGCCTTTCCGCGGAATTTTCTGCGGAAAAGAAAGTTTCCGTTACGTTTACGAAAAACGGGACGTTCCGTCGGGAGGACGGCGCTCAGGGCCTGAAAGTGACGCTGGATCCCACGTCGGGAAAATACGCGGCTTCGGCCGAATATCTTAAATCGAAAAGCGAAATCGGGCTTTTTCAGCGTTACGAAACCGACGTGACGGCGGGGGAAGCCATAGAAATCCGTTTGCGCGCAAGGCTGGACGGCGGTTTCGCGCTGGAATTGGGCGGAACGCGCGTGCTCATTGCGGGGAAAGACCCGCTGCGGCTGTTCGCGGCGGAGGATTTTTCCGACGGATTGGGAAAAACCTTCCTCGCGTTTGAAAGCGAAGGCGGGGTGAAGGTGACTTCGATCGTCGGCGGAGAATACGACGACGAGCCGATCGGCAGGGAGGTCGATGCCTTAAACCAAAGCGAGATCGGAAACACGGCTGAGGAATGGTCGGGTGCGCATGTGGACGAAAAAGGCGTCGCGTACATCGCGGGAAAGAGCGCCTTAAAGCGCGAGCTGGCGGTAGATTACGTGGGCTTTACCATGGATATCACAAATCTCGTCAGCACTTCGGTAGCGGATTGCAGTATCTCGTTTGCGGTCGCGGCCTCCGATGCACCCGAAAACGGCGGGACGGGCGCGGCGGGGGCGAACGGGCTGGTGTTTTCCGTAAAAAACAAGAGCGGCGTATTTAATCTCGCCGCGTACGAGCGGTACGGAAACGAGGTTAAAACGATTATCGGGGACACTCCGCTGATGGACGTCAACGTCTATGCCTCCCTGCGCTTCGAGCTGGTATGGTACGATTACGAGCTTCGATTGTTTATCAACGATGCGGAGTTTGTCAACGAGTACGGCATCAACCCGCTGGCCTCTCACTATCCCAAATATTACCGCAACGAAAACAAAAAAACCTATCTTTGTTTCGGGCAGAGCCTCTCTGCGGACGATAAACCGCTGCTGACGCCCGAAAACGCGACGCGCTTCTGCGTTTACGACATCGACAATATCCTTCCCGAAAAGTACCGCGTTTTGACGAACCCCGCGACGGAAAACGAAACGCCCGAAAAGGGATTGAACGCGGCGGGGCTGTGGATTGCGGCGGGAAGTACGACGGCGGCGGGGATTGCGGCCCTGACGATTGTTTATATCTGCGTTCGCCGCAGACATGCCCGCGGCAAAAAGGAGGAAAAATGAAGAGACTTTTATCTAAGGTCATCGCGCTTGCGATGTCGCTGACGGCCGCCGCTTCGGTTTTTTCGGGCTGCGGAAAAGGGGGAGACAAGGTGAATAAATACGTTTATACGGGCCCGAACGACGTACAGTACATGACGTTCGTCATCACCAACGTCTATTGGGAAAACACCGAAAGTTATCTGCGTAAGATGAAGGAGCTTCATCCCGACAACAAGGCGGGCTCGAAGCGCATGTATGCGTTCGGCACTCCCGGGCCCATGCTCATCACCCAATCGGTGGAACAGATCAGGGACCAGGTAAACGGTTCGTTCGCCTATGCGAAGCAATACGATATCCCCGTATTTTTCCAATTGGACGATACGACCAATTATACGACGAGCTTCGGCGACGGCGCGGAGATCAAGTATTACGAGCATCCCGAAATGTGCGAATGGACGCAGTTCCCCGACGAGGGGGAGACGTACGGAGGGGAAAGCGCCTACGGCCGGCTCCCGAAATGGTATTTTAACTGGGGAACCGAAATGGCCGTGGAGGCCGTCCCCAATCAGGCAAGCCCCCAATTTCGCGCATTTTTGAAAAACCAGCTGGAGGAGGGGTTTATTAAACCGCTTATCGAAAATCTTCGGGAGCTTCAGAAAGAGGGCCGGGAATATCTCTTTGCGGGCTGCAATATCGGCTGGGAAACGCAGATCCCCGACTATTCCTCCGACAGTATTTTGGGCTCGGGGGTGCAGATGGCGGAGAGCTGGGAACGCACGCAGTACGGTTACGGCGCCCTGCACAGCCTGGGCTACGATCAGAAACGGCTCATCAAAGAGGCGGACGAGGCGGATATGCTCGTCGATGATTACGTCAAGCAGCTGCTTTTCGGCGTGACGCACGACTTTATAGAGTTTATCGCCAAGACGATCTACGACGCGGGGATTCCCCGCCACCTCATCTATTCGCATCAGGTGAGCATAGGCTCGTCCTTAAAGCGTTACGATACGATGGCGCCGCCTCTCTGGGTAGCAGTCAACGATTACTGCACACCCGGCTGGACGATGAGCCGCGTCACCTGCCCGTGGGATCAGCAGGAGCTGGAAGCGACGATCGCGGAGCACGCGCCCGGCCTCAACGAATACGTAAACGCCGAGGGGTATTGCTCGGGCTATAGGACGGAAAAGGAAGCGACGGAATATATCGAACAGCTTCTCGGCGGCAACTGCCGCAACGTTACGGTGTTCGGTTACGACAATCCCAACGGCACGTTCGGTTTCCGCAGAGAACCCGATTTCGGGTTTGTCGTGGCGACGAACAAATGGCTGAATTACGAAATCTGTCCCGATTTCGATTGGAATAAACGCGCGGAGTTCAAGATATGAAAAAGCGTATTTTGACGATCGTTTCAGCTTTCGCGCTGTGCGGGGCGCTGGCTGTTGCGGCGATACCCCGTTCGGCTGGGGCGGAGGAAAAAAGCAGGCTGTTCAGATTCGGCTTTGCGGCGGAGGTTTCTTTGGAGTCTCCCGCGGGCACTGTGGAGTTTACGGCCGAAAACGACGCGGGGATCGTTTATGCGTTCGGCGGGGACACGCTGACCGTCACGGCGAAAGACGCGGCGGGGAAGACGCACGAGGTGACTGCGACCGCGGCGGGCGAAAGCGTTTCGTTGGATTTCTGGTGGACGGGCTCCGCCTATAAGACGAAGATCGACGGAACGGAATACGCGGTGAACGCCTCTTTCGGCGAGGACGTAACCGCGAAAGCGTCGCTGAAAACGACGGGGACGGGCGTTTCTTTAAGCGGAGTGCGCGACGGCGGTATCCGTTCGCAGGCGCACGTGGTCAACTCCTCCGCGACGCTGACCGATCTCGGCGACGGATTATACAATATCAAAGGCAACGTAAACGACAGCATGCTGGTGCAGATGGACCCCGTTGCGGTGAAGGACGGGTCGATCGTGCGCATTTCGCTGGCGATGCACGGGGCGGGCGCGGCCGACGACAACGACACCTGGCTGTCGCTCATGCTCGGTACGGATATACGCAACGGACAATACGGCCCCAACGAAACCACGTATCCCTCGTCGGGCCGCGGGCCGCACGTCGCGCTGCTGATGCGATTTTTCAAAGACGGGCACTTCATGGGAAACACCTTTAACATGGGAAACGTCGCGGGGAGCATCCCCGATATTTCGGGCGTTTCCAAAAGGCTGGAGTGTGAGTTTAAGTTTTCCTCCGCGTCCGTCTCCGTCTCGCTCGGCGGGGTGGACGTGGGCACCTTTGCGGGGCTTCCCATGCAGTCCTATTTTGCCGAGGGGGCATACTTCAATCTGAGAACGCACGGTACGGGCGCGAGCAAGGCGGATTACGACGTGGATATCCAGATCAACGGGAAAGTGTCCGCTTCCGACGCGGAATACGATCTGGCGGCGGGTGCGGATAAGGTAAAGATTCCGCTTAAGCTGATGGGCTCGGAGCTGCTCGGCGTTTACGACGAAAACGGCCGGAAGCTGGGAGCGGATGTCTGCGCGGCGGCCGAAACCGAACTTTCGCTGGATAAATCTCTCTTCGGAGCGGCCGAGGGCGACGAGCGCGCCTTCTATCTCGTGAGTACGGGCGGACAGTCGCGTTTCCGCGTCCTTACGACGGATACTACGCGCGTAATTTTTTCGGCGGATACTCTGGCGTTCGATAAGGCCGCGCCTGCCGATCTCACCTTTTCTTTCGATAAACGCACGCTGCGCGATCTCGTCCTTTCTTCGGAGCATTCTTTTTCCCAGGCGGATTACGGCTTGACGGACAGATCGCTGACGTTTAAAAAGGAATACCTGGAAAAGCTGGAATACGGCTCCTACTCGTTTACCCTTTCGGGGACGCGCGTCAGCGGCGAGCCGAGCGCAGCGTCGTCGGTTACGGTGCGGGTCATGGACGGCAGGGCGCCCGCGCTCAGGCTTTCGGAAATAGAGATAGACGCGGCCGACCTCGACGGCGTGTCGGTGGCGGTAGATTGGTACGACGCTTCGTTTTCGGGCTTAAAGACGGGCACGGACACCGTGGAAACGGCGGGATATACCGTCGGGGCGGAAGGTCTGCGCTTTACCCGCGCTTATCTCGAGGCGCTGCCCTACGGGCCGAAAACCTTTACGCTGACGACCTCGAAAAACGTGCTTACGTTTGAAATCGTCAAAACGGACAGCCGTGCGGCAAGCGTTTCGGAGCGACTGGAAATCGAAAAGGCCGACGTGAAGGAGAAATTCGACGTCGTGGGCAAATGGTACGACGAAAGCGTAAATTTGGTTGCGCTGGACGGAAAGGAAATCGGGTTTATCAAGACGCCGCGCGCGGTGAGGCTGGACGGAAAAACCGTTTTGGCGCTTTCGCTCGGCGAGCATACCTTGAAGATAGAGACAAACGAACGGACGCTGACGGCCGTTTTGGAGGTGCGGGACGGGCGTATTCCCGTACGCGCGGACGACGCGGCGTATGATTTGGGATTTCCCTCGGACGTGGCGCTTCCCTTCATCGTCTATGACAATACGTTGATTGCGGCGACGCGCGGCGGCGAGCCTTTCCCCGCGGCGAGCATCGAGGGCAATGTCGTGACGATTGCGCGGGGCTGGTTTGAAGCCGCGGGCTTTGCAAAAGGCGCGGAGGTCACCTTTGAGCTGGTGTGGACCTCTGCCGACGGCAGGACGAAAAATTCGGCTACGGTCGTCGTAAAAGTGGTGGATACGCGGCTGGGAGAGATCGGTTCGTTCGACCTCGGCTCGCAAAGTCCTTTGATTTTTCCCGTCGATCTCAACGGTTCGACGGCGGTGCGCGTACGTATCGGCGGAAGCTACGTTCCGTTTGAATATGCGGACGGAAAGATTACCGTTCCTTATACGGCGCTCGAGGAGCTCGGCGCGGGCGAGACGGCTGTGGTCGTGGAAACCGACCGCTACATCAACGAGGGCGTCGTGGAATTTATCGACGACCGTAAGCCGACCGCCTATGCCGCGGAAGAATATTTTTCGGGCGATTTCAAAATACAGATAAAGACCTACGCCTATCGGGTGGCTGCCGTTTCGGTGGACGGCCGCACGGTTGCCGCGGACGGCTATTCGTATGCGGACGGCGTGCTCACCGTTTTTTCGGCGGCGATCGGGGAGATATCCGAAGGCAACCATGCTTTGGAAATTTCGACGGAGGCGGAGGACGGAAAATCCTTCCTTTTGAAAGCGGCATTTACGGCGGCGTCGAAGCAGCCGCCCGTCGCGGCTTCGGGACTGACTTATTCGCTTGCCGACGGCGGAACGCTGGGCGTCAATGTGGATTTCAAAAACAATCTGTCCCTCAAGGGCGTATTGCTGGAAGGCAAACCGCTGGAAACCTCCCTCTGGCGCGTCGGCTCCTACGGGAGCCTGCTGCTGAGCGCGGGGTGCTTCGAGGGCCTGACGGCGGGGACTTATACGTTCACGCTCGTGTGCGACCGCGCGAACGGGGAGTTTACGGTGACGGTTTCCGATCCGCGCGTCAATGAATTTCTTTCCGACGGCGTAAGCGTCAATGCGGGCGAAAAAGAGATTGCCCTCCGTGCCGAAATACGCAATACGGAGTATAAAATTTTCGTCGATGGAAAAGAGACTTCCGATTACGTCTATAAAGACGGTACGCTTGTGCTGGGAAAGACGCTTGTCGGTACGCTCGGGGCGGGTACGCATACCGTGGGTATCGTGACGGCGGGCGGAGAGGATACCGCGACGATCGAGATTTATAAAAAGAATACCGCCGTTTCCGTATTGGCGGGCGCGGGGATCGGCCTCGGCATAACGGCCGTTTTGGCGGCGGCGCTGTTTATTGTTCCCGCCGTGAAGAGGAGGAAATCATGAAGAGATATTTCGCTGCCATAATCTCCGCCGTGGCCGCGGCCGCCCTGTGTCTGGCGGGCGCGCTGGTGCCGGGCCTTACTGCGGCCGCGCAGGCGGCGGAGCTGTCCGTCGAAAACAAGGTATATCGGCGCATAGAGGGCGTAAACGCGCGCGGGCCCAATCTGGCCGTCCTGTCCACGCAGTCGCTGGAGCTGACGGTTTCGATCGACGTGCCCTCGGGAAGGTTTGCCTATCTGGGGTTTAATAATTCCGACCGCGGCGCGGGCGCTCCCGCGGCGGGCGCTACGGCGGGCATCGGGCTTTTGATGTACAATTCGAACAACACCTGCATGGCGTTCGAGGTCTATCGCAACGACAACTGGGCGCAGCTGACCGAAACACTGGAAATCGGTTCGATCCGTCCCAGCGATACCGTTACCGTATCGATCAGAAACGTCAACGGTGCGCGCGGCGTCTATATCGACGGCGAGCTGCTTATGGGAAAGGCGAAAGGGCAAGGCGGGACGACTGCGGGCGATACGATCAATCCGCTGGATTACATCGCCGAAAGCGATTATTCCGCAAACGGAAAAACGTATGTGGAATGGGGGCTTTGGGACGGCGGCGGGCAGGCTGCCGTGTATGCGCAGACGGTTACGGGATCGCTCGGCGTGCTCGACAGGGACGGGGAGAAAATACGCGGCTACGGCATAGAAGCAGCGTTTGACGAATACGGCAACGAAATCCCGTTAATCGGCTCGGCTCTCGACGGGGATACGTTTACCCTTTCCTCCCTGACGGGAAACCTTATCCGTACCTTAAAGGTAACTACGGCGGGCGGCGTTTCCGCAAAGGCGAAAATCGGGTCGGGCAATACGATAGAGGGGACGGATTACCGCGTTCGGGTGACGGGCGGGGGAGTCCCGCTCGACAAGGTGAGCTTTACCCTTCAAAGGGACGGAAGGGACATCACCGAATACGTCAAAGTCACTTCCGACGGCGGACTTTACGCGATAGAGGACTGCGCGGCCGAATTAGAGGTGACGGCCTCGCGCGCGGGCTTTGCGGAAAAGACGCTCGTCATCCCCGCAGGCACCGACGAAGCGGTGGAAATCGCGCTGGAGGAAAAGCCGATCGCTTTGTCCGTCGCGCTTGTCAACGAGGCTACGGGAAAACCCGTCTCGGGCATGGCCGATCGTCTCAAGATGTATAAAGGGGACGACGAGGTGCCGGCGTCGATTTTCGAAAGCTCGACGGGTGTATATGGTATTTCGGGCTTTTTCGGGAAAATGGGCGTGCACGAGCTCCGTTTCGAAGGCGTTGCCTCTTACCGCGAAGCGCGGCTTTCCCTCGATGAAAACTGCGACGGCAAATCTCTGAAATTATATACCTCCACGGCCTTTACCGCCACCGTCGTCACGGAAGCGGGCGCGGAGGTCAAGGCGGGCGGGAAAACGTTTACGGCCGCAGGCACCGCGTATCAGCTGAAAAACGTCGTCGGAGAGATCGCCGTCGAGATTTCCAAGCCGGGCAAGGCCACGCGGTACGCCTGGCTCAACGGCAAAAACAAGACGGTGCAGGTCGCTCTTTCGGACGAATTCGAATGCGCGATCTCTCTGCCCGTCCCCGACGGCACCGTCGTTTGCTGGACGATCGACGGCGTGGCGAAGGGAAGCGGAACCGTAAAAGGCGGCCGCGTATCCGTCCCGCATGTGGGAACGGGCTCGACGCTCACGTTGTCCGTAGAGGGTGCAATCCTGAAAAAGGACGTCTATACGCTGACGGGCGATTCGCTTTCGCCCGAGCTGGAAAATGCAAATTCGACGGAAGTGCGCGTGCTCTATAACGGCGCGCCCGTCGCCGATACGGCGGTCGATTTCGGGTTCGGCGTGTTTACGACGGACGCGCAGGGCAAGCTCGAGCTTCTTTCCTACGGAGCGACTACGTTTAAGCTCGTATCCGTGGACGGTTTTTCCGCGGCGGATCGTTCGGAGATCGGCTCCGACGAGAGGGAAGTTACGATCAACGTTACGGGAAAGCTGTTCCGAGCGCGGATCGCGGTGAAAAACGCCGACGGAAGCTCCGTGACGGACGCGCTGGTTACCCTCCGCGCCGACGGCGAAACCAAAAAGACATATCTCAACGGCGAAACGTACGAAGCGTCAAAGCTGACGAAGGCTTACGCGGTGTTCGTCAACGGCGTGGAAGCGGGCAGGGTGGATGAAGAAAACCCCGAGCTGACCTATGTGCTTGCCGAGCCCGCCGCGCCCGAGCCTTCGGGCGGCTGCAACAGCGTCATCGGCGCGGGAACGGGAATCCTCGCCGCCGTCGGAGCGGTTATTCTCTGCGGAAAGAAACGCCGCGGAAACGAAAGAAAGAACTGATCCGCATTTTTAGTGCGGAAAATATAAATTCAGCAGGAGGAAAATATGAACGGAAAATTTGTAAAATGGTCGGTCGCGCTCGCCCTTGCAGCGACTGTGACGGCGGGGGCGGGGATTGTACTGCCGACGACCTTTGCGGACGCAGAGACCACGGTGGAGACGGCTACGGTAGTTTCGGCTTATGAGGCGGGACAAAATTTCAGCAAAAAACTGAAATTTGTCGGCAACGAAGCGAGCGTCACTTTGAAAACGGCCGCGGCGGCGCCCGAGAAGCTGGTGTTGTTCGGGTTTTATCCGAACGAAGGAACGATCCCCGACGCAAATCTTGCAGGGAAGAATAAGGGAATCAGCTTGATCGGGTACGCTACGGGCGAGCTGGAGCTTTACAATAACGTGGGCTGGAAACAGCTTACGCAGGCGGCGGGCACGACGCAGCTGTTTCCCGACAAGGCAAAGGTGACGTTTACGCTGGCGCGCGAAACCGTGGAGGGAAGCACGCATTACAAGCTTTATTACACGCCCGACGGCGGCGAAAAGACACTTTGGAACGATCTGTCCTCGGGGCTTACGTATAACGGTTATACATACGATTTTTCCGACGACGACGTCATGACGGCGGACGGCTGCACCTATTTCGGGGCGAATGTGTTTACCGACGCCCGAAATCTTGAAATTTTCGAAACGAAAACCACGGTAAAGGGCGTTTCATTCGTCAACGGCACAAACGCGAAAGTCGTCGAAGCGTACGACGCGCAGGGGAACGCCTATCCCGTATCCGCGAACACGGTGACGGAGACGGGATACGAATTTACGACGGCGCAGGCGTTTACGCCCGTATCGGTAAAATTGGAAAACGGATACGGCAAGACGGCGACGGCGGCCCTGACGGACACGGAAATCCGTTTTGCCTCCGATTCTTTCGCCACGGGGACGTACGAGTTTACGCAGTCCGTCACGCAAAACCAGCAGTGGAACGCTTTCGATAACGGCGGCCTCGTGACGGTGACGGACGAGGACGGGATCGATTTGCAGCTCGGCGTACAGGGCAGCGGCGGCAACTTCGGGATATTCTTTCTGCCCACAAACGGCGTGGGCTGGCCCACCGCGATTCCCGCCAACGGCTTCTGCGTATTTTTTACCAATGCGGAAGGCAATCGGCTCTGTCCCGAAGTGTATATGAATTATCAGGGCAACGGCTGGCTTCAGCTGACGACCACCTCCGATCCCAACGACGCCTCCTTCCCCAAGATCGATCCCGCGGCGCCCGGCTCTTCCGATTGGACGAATATGAAATTTTCGCTGAAAAAAGTCGGCGGGGAATGGGGAATTTATCTCAACGACGTGCTCGTTCCTTTTAAGGGCCATTCGCAGCTTGCAGGCACGCCGTATGCCGAGCATATCGGAAAATCCTTCAACCCGCTCGCCGTGGCGTTTCCCGATGCGGAATGGAGGAACGCCGAAGGAAAGACGAATTTCGGCGTAAGCGGCTGGTCGGGCGACAACGCCGTGAAATTTTACGTGCCCCGCGTCGGCGTAACGGCGGCCGTCACCGATCTTTACGGCGCGGCCGAAAAGTATGCGGCCATGAAGGCCTGCGACGCTCAGGGTCGGGAGGTTTCCCTGCTCGGCGGAAATCTTACCGAAACGGGGCTGGAATACATTTCTTACGACGTCGGACGGATCGCAAAACTGACGCTGGAAACCGCGGGCGGCGTGAAAAGCGAATTTGCCGTCGATTACGCAAGCAAAACGGCGGACGAAAGGGTGACGCTGGGTTCGGCGGAGACGACGTACGACAAGACGCTCACCGTCAAAGACAAGGACGGCGCGGCGGTCGCGGGCGCTTCGCTGACCGTAAAAGACGGCGAAACCGACGTTACCGGCTATATCAAAACGATCGATAACGGCGACGGAACCTATACGATCAAGGGCATAAACAAGAGCTTGACCGTAACGGCGGAAAAGGGCGGGGCAAACGGTACGGTTGCGCTCGATAAGGAAAGCGCGGAAAAAGAAGTGTCCATCTATAAGGAATATTCCTTAAACATTACGTTAAAGAGCGGTACGGGCGCTCTTCTCGAAAATATGCAAGACGCGCTCTCCGTCTATACCGATGAAAACAAAGAGAACGCGTCCGTGATTTACGACGCGGAAAGCAAAGTCTATGTCATTTCGGGGCTTTATGAAACGAACGGCGTCAAAACCGTGCGTTTCTCGGCCGAGGGATATGCTCCCGCGAAAACGACGGTTACCTCCGCAAGCGTTTCGGCAGAGCTCACGGCCGTAAGGCTGTATTCGACGCAGGTGACGCTTTCCTACACCTACGGCGAGGGAGAAGGGAAAAGGACCGTGGCAATCGCGGGTGCGGAAGATTACCTTAAGGTATATGATTCGGCGACGGCGTCGCAGCCTGCCGAGGGCTTTGCGGTAACATATGCCGAGGGCGTATATACCGTTTCGGGAATCCGTGAGGATTCGGCGGAAGCTAAGTTTATCAAGTTTGAAATGGAAAATTATGGCGTGCGCACGGCGAGCGTAACGTTCGATACGGCCGCGCAGGGCGTTTCCATGACCACGACCCATACCTATTCGGCGGTGATCGAGGTGCTTGACGATAATGGCGGCGTTATCGAGGACGCGGTGATCATTACGGATGCGGACGGAGATTTTGTCTATGACGAGGAAACGAAGGCCTACGTCCTCGGAGGACAGACGGACGTCGTGGAAGCGACGGTGACGGCGGCGGGATATTCGGGCCGCACGGTTTCGCTCAATCCCGAGACGCAGAAGGTTACGGTGACGCTGGCGGATACGAGCGCCTTGAAAGCGGCTATCGACGCGGCGAAGGCCGCGAAGCAAAACGTCGCGGTCAGCGCGGACGGCTCGGAGATAGACGTCTCTCAGAAATGGACGACGAAAGCCAACCTCGACGCTCTCAATGCGGCGATCGAAGCGGCCGAAGAGGTGTATGCGGACGCGGCTGCGGATAAAGACGCGCTGGCCGCGGCAAGAACGGCTTTGGACGCCGCCGTGACGGCTTTCAATGCGGAAGTAAAGGACGGCACGAAGGCGGAAGTCCCCGTGGATAAGACGGCTCTCGAAGCCGCCATAGACGCGGCGGAGAACGCGAAAAAAAGCGCGGCGGTCAGCGCGGACGGGAAAGACGTCGAACCCGATAAAAAATGGACGACGCAGCAAGCGCTGGACGCTTTGACTGCGGCCGTCGATACCGCGAAAACGGCCGCGGCGAAAGAAGACGCAGCGCAAGCGGAAATCGACGCGGCAAAGGCGGCGCTCGAAAAGGCCGTGGCAGACTTCAACGCGGGGCTTAAAAACGGCACCAAGACGGCGGAAGGCTCGTCTTCGGAGGGTTCTTCTTCGACTTCCGAAAGCGGCGGGTGCGGAAGCAGTATCGCCATGGGCGGTATGCTGACGGCGGCCGTTGTCTGCGGCGCGGCGCTTCTTCTGAAGCGCAGGCGCGGTTAAGATAAAAAGACGCGCCCCGTGTTTCGCGGGGCGCGTTTGGTGTTATAATAAATAAGATGCGTTTGGCGTTATAACGGCGTTATAAGCTGCTATGATAGATAAAATACTTTAAGGAGTCACAATCTATGCAATTTGTATGGGGCGGCGTCCGCGCCGAAGCAAATCGGGAATTGACCTTTACATACCGTTCGGAGGAGCCTTTCGACGGGCTTACGCTTTGCGCGGCGGATTTTTACCGCGTCTGGGCGGACGGGAAATTTATTTCCTACGGCCCCGAGCGCACGGCCGCGGGATATGCGCGCTTGCGGCGGCTTTCTCTTTCGGGCGTCCGCGAGCTCGTCGTGAAGGTGACGGCGTACAACGTCGCATGCTATGCCTGCGACCAACAGCTTCCCTATTTCGGCGCGGAGGTGACGCGCGGCGGAAGGACGATTGCGGAAACGTCCGATTTCGTCTGCGAAAGCGTTTCCGACCGCCGTCGGGACGTTCCCCGATACAGCTTTCAGCGCGGGTTTCTCGAGGTTTACGATTTCCGTCGTCCCGCGGGGGAGATGCTTCCCCTCTATTCCGTCGAGGCGCCGATGCTGCTGGAAGGGAACGGCGACAAGGCGGATTATGCCGAGGTAGGGTTCCGCTTTCTCGGCGAAACGAGTTTCGGCGGGTTTGACGAGGTGCGCGAGGTATGGTGGAAGGACAATCCGCTGTATCGAACCCCCGAGGGCGCTTTCGACATACAAAGAGATCTGATCGGGGAGACCGAAACGGGATATCTCGCGGCGGATTACGAACTGCCCTCCGAACGGTCGGGCTTTTTGAGGCTGGTTGTGGAGACGGACGCAGAAGTGAAAATTTTTGCGGTATTCGACGAGATCCTGCCCGACGGAAAATGGATTTTCCGCCGTTCCGCCAACAACGATTTCATCTGCTGGACGCTGCCCGCGGGACGGCACGAGGTGATGAGCGCGGAGCCGTACGCATTCAAATATCTGAAGATTCTTTCCCCCGGAAAGGCTAAAATCGTTCCGTCGCTGGTCACGCTGGAAAACGGGAGCGCCGACTGTATTTCCGTGGAGGGAGACGCGCGTGTGAAAGCGGTTTTCGATGCGGCGGCAGCTACGTTCCGTCAAAACGCGGTGGATATCTTTACCGATTGTCCCGGTCGGGAGCGCGCGGGCTGGCTCTGCGATTCGTATTTTTCCGCGCAGGCGGAGCGGCTGTTTACGGGGCGCAACGAGATCGAAAAGCGTTTCCTCGAAAACTATATTCTTGCGGATGTGCCCGAGATCGAAAAGGGGATGCTTCCCGACTGTTTCCCCGCCCAGCATCACGACCACGCCTATATTCCCAATTGGGCGATGTGGTTTGTTCTCGAGCTGTACGACTATTTCCTGCGTACGTCCGACCGCGAAATTGTGGAGCGGGCAAAGGAAAAGGTTTACGGCGTCGTCGATTTCTTTACGCCCTTTCTCAACGAATACGGCCTTTTGGAAAACCTGCGCGGCTGGATATTTCTGGAGTGGAGCGTTTCAAACGACGCCGCGTACGTATCGGGCGTCAACTTCCCGTCCAATATGCTCTATGCGTTGATGCTGGAGACTGTGGATAAGCTCTACGGCGATCCCGAGCTGAGCGAGCAGGCAAGACGGGTGCGCGGGCAGATCCTGCGGCTCTCCTACGACGGAAAATTTTTTGCGGACAACGCCTTGCGGCAGGAGGGCGAGCTGGTCAGATGTGCGGATCACGTAAGCGAAACCTGTCAATATTACGCACTGTTTGCGGGAATGGAGACGGACGCGGAATTTCGGCGGAAAGTGATGGAGGAATTCGGCCCCCTGCGCACGGACGCCTATCCCGAAGTGGGGCGCAGCAATATGTTTATCGGCAATTATCTGCGCTTTTTTTGGCTCTGCGGCATAGGAGAGCGGGAGCGAGTAATCCGTGAAAGTCTCGATTATTTTTCGGATATGGCGGAAAAGACGGGCACGCTGTGGGAAAACGATTCCCCGAGCGCAAGCTGCAATCACGGCTTTGCCTCCGTGGCGGCGGTGCTTTTGCTCCGCTGTCTCACGGGTTACGAAACAGTTGAAAACGGCGAGCCCGTGTTCGATAAAAATTTTACTTCTCCCAAAAAGTACGGCGTAAAAGTGACCTTTTCCTATCCGGACGGGGAAAGACTCGCTATGGACTGCTGAACTTGTTTGAAGAGAGTTTTGCTTGAATTTTGAGAGCGAATGTTTTCGAGCTGTCTCAAAAAGCAAAAAATTTCCCCGCTTTTCTGGCGAGGGATTTTTTTGTTATAAAAATGTTTGTTTTTTCGGGAGGATTGCCTCTTTACGGCGCTTTTTTTATCAAAAATTTTTGCTTATAATGCTCGGGGGAGATCCCATATTTCTTTTTGAAAATCCTCGAAAAGTAGTTGCTGTCGGAGATCCCCACCATGCGCGAAACTTCCACGATCTTCCATTCGTTTAACAATTCCTTGCTCTTTTTCAGCCGTACGGAATTGATATATTCCATAATTCCCTGCCGACATTCTTCTGTTAAAAGGGCGAGCTCCTTTTCGTCGGGGCGATTCTGCCGAATAAACTTTTCCCTATCGGTGAGGATCTGTCTCAAAAGGAAATACCCCGGCGGCCTGCCGTTGACGTTGACCGGCTGGATCACCTCTGTCAGACGGTAATGACATTCGTAAATAAAAAATTTAATAAAAAAATTTACATAAAAATTTTTGGGAAAAGTATTGACAACGATTTTTTGTTGTGTTATAATAACTTTGTAAAATAAGGATCGGTTTCAGAGCTTTATTTAATACATCAAAAGTTAAACGTTTAATTTTTTTATGGGAGGGTTTACGGAATACATCTATAGGAGGTATAGGAGGAAAGATGAAAAAACTGATAAGTGCGGTGCTCGCGGCGGCGTTGATCGTTGCGGTCGGCGGATGTGCGAAACCGCAGGCGCAGTTCGGGGAGGGCGAGGCGTTTGAGGAGGACGAAATTGTGCCGATTTCCATTAAAGACGATTTTGACGCCGACAAGGTAGAGACAGAAGGGTTTGTTCTTCCCGAAGCGACGGAGAGCAAGGAAAGTTTTGATCTGCCGTTACTCGTGGGGGACGGAATGCTGTTGCAGGCAAATATGACGGTGAAGCTTTGGGGAAAGGTGGAAGCGGAGGGCGACATTGCCGCGAAAGTAATCCGAAATGACGGCGAAAACGTGTATTACGGACACATCGAGGACGGAGAATTTATAATTTACATAGGCGCACAAGACTATGCCTCAACAAGCGAAATACGTTTGATTACGCAGTCGGGTCTTGGTTATACGCTGAAAAACGTGGCGTTCGGCGAGCTGTTTGTAGGCGCGGGACAGTCCAATATGGGCTGGACGATGGGACAGTGTTACGGGGCGACCACGGCTACCTTGAGGTATGCGGAGGAGATCAATACTTCCGAAAACGCCGATATCCGTCTCTTTTCCGTAGCGCCGAATAAAGCTTCTCAGCCGATGAACGAGGTGGTTTCCTCGTCGTCGGGAGGCTGGAAGCAGGCGAACCCCGTTTCCGTCCGAGAGTTCAGCGCCGTGGGTTACTTTTTCGCGCGAGAGCTCAACGCCCGCTACGACGTGCCCGTCGGCGTTCTGCAATCGTGTATGGGCGGTACCAGCGTCTATACCTGGATGCCGCAGTCGGTGACGGGCGAGGCATTGGGCGCGAAGGAAAGCGACCTCGTTTCGGAATATTTCAACGGTATGATCTATCCCATACGAAACGCGGTACCTCGGGGTATCTTATGGTATCAGGGCGAGGGACAAAGCGAGAATTACGCGCATAATTATTCTTTAGTCATCAAGGGCTGGCGGGAAATGTACGGCAAAGCAAACGTGTGGTTTTCCACCGTACAGCTGCCGCGTTATACGGACGCCGAGGAATATTTTTGGGGGCGGGAGCAGCAGAAAAAGGCCTCTCTCGAAAATAAATATGTCACTTACAGCGTCAATCTTGACTGCGGACTGCTGCCCGAAAACGTCGCCGCGGGGGATACGCTGAATCCAAACGGAATTCACCCTTACGATAAGAAACCTGTTGGAGAACGCCTTGCGCACGCCACTATGCAGGCTTTTTACGGCGCAAAGGGGGTATGGCGCGGGCCCGTGCTCAAATCTGCCGAAGTGTCGGGAAATAAAGTTATTCTCACGTTTTCCAATGTGGGAAAGGGACTGTCCCTTTACGGGGCGGCGGGGTTTGAGATCGGAGAGGGCAATAAGGCGTACGTCGCCGCCGTTCCTGAAATTATCGGAAAAAATAAAGTGTCCGTTTCGGCCGAGGGAATAACCGCCCCCACGAAAGTGAGATACGGACTCGTCAATTCGTCTGCCAATATGGAAAAACTGACGAGCTATGAACAGAGCGTCAGCCTCTATAATACCAAGGGCGACGACGAAAAGGCGTATCCGGCCGAACAGTTTGTCTGGAAAGCTTGAAAAACTCGTTTGAACGGCGGAAATTTCAATCCTTCGGCAAACCCGATATAAACTCTTTCAAAAGCCGTTGACAAAGCGTTTCGAATATATTATACTAAATAAATCAGAGCTACGATTTTCCCGTACGGGAATTTATTTTAGCATAAAAAATAAAACGTTTAAGAAAGCGCGGAGGAGAGAAAATGGGCACATTGCACGACGTGTCGAGAATATCGGGCTTAAGCATTGCCACAGTATCGAAATATCTGAACGGAATCAAGGTAAAACCGCAAAACGAAGAAAAGATCAGACGGGCAATCGAGGAAAGCAATTACAGCGTAAACTTTTTTGCGAAGAGTCTAAAGACCAAACGTTCGATGACGGTTGGCGTTTTGATCCCGAATATGGCGTCCGCGTTTTATTCGTCTGTGATTTCGCGGGTAGAGCAGATCTTTGCACCCAAGGGATATAATCTTCTCGTCAGCGGCTATGCCAACGACGGAATTCAGGAAAATTCGAAATTTCTATCGCTCCTGTCCCGCAAGGTGGACGCTTTGCTCGTGGCGCCCGAGCGGTTGAGCGAGCAATCGGTGGCGGCGGCGCGCGCCAACGGCACGCCCGTTCTCTTTTTCGATACCAAACGGGACATCGACGCGATCGGGTCGGTGGTGACGGATAACTATGACGCGTGTAAGGCGGTAACCGCCCGCTTGATCGAAAGCGGCTTTTCCAAGATCACGGTGCTTCTTCCGAGTACCGTCTATTCCACCACCAACGAACGCAGGCAGGGATGCCTTGACGCCGCCGCGCAGCTCGGCCGCTCGCATACCCTGGAAACGCTGGGTACGCCTGGGGATATTTCGGGAGCATACGAGAGGACGCGCGCCCTTTTGGCAGCGGGGCGTCCGGAGGTTATTTTCGCGCTGTCGTCGAGTACCTTTCTCGGCGCGCTGATGGCCGTGAGCGACGCGGGGCTGAAAATCCCCGAAGATATCGCCTTCATCGGCTACGACAATAAGCAGATCAGCAAGATTTATACGCCCAATATCAGCCTCGTCTATCAACCCGTTGACGATATCGCTCAGGCGATTTACGGCGAATTGAGCGCACTGATGGCGGGGGACGCGGGCAACGGCCGCATCGTTATCCGCTCCCGCATTACTTACACCGATTCCATTCGAAAATTCGCGTAACGTTTTTGCATAAGCGACCGACTTTTTAACAAATCGCACGTAAAAACTACGTGGATTTTTTAAGGGATAAAAATTAAACGTTTAACTTATTTCTCTGTTTCTAAAAAAGACAAAATCACAAAAAAGAGGGTAATGAATGATGAAAAAATTCAAAACGATTCTATTGACACTGATTACCGTGTTTCTCGGCGGAATGTTTCTCGTTTCCGTCGGCTGTTCGAAGCCGAAGGAACCCGAAGTCAAGAGGGAAAAGCCCGTCATCACGGTAAGCGAACAGACGCTGACGGGGAAAGTAGGCGAGGCGGTGACGCTGCCTGCGGCTCAGGCGTCGGACACTGTGGACGGGGACATTTCCGCGTCCGTAAAAATGAACGTATTTTTCGACCGCGACGGCAAATATGTTTTCCCCGCGGAAAACGCCCAAAACGGGACGGCAGGGAACGTGACCAACTCGTTTACGCCGACGAAGGTGGGAGAATATACGGCCATTTACAATGTAAAAAACAGCGCCAATTTAAGCTCGCGCAAGGAAGTGAAAATAAACGTATCCGCCTCCGACAAGGCGCGGGCTGCGCAGCTGGTGTCCGATCCCGAAAAATGGACTTTGGACGACGGCAGTACGTTTGATAAGGAAGGCAGTATCCGACTTGCGGAGGCCGGAAACTCCTCCGCGGCATATAACGGAAAGAAAATCAAAAACGGCGACCTCTTTGCCTTCCGTTTCAGCGCGGATAAGCCCGACGGTGTGTTCTTTTATACCTTTAACGCGCAGATGAGCAACAGTTTTTCCGCGGACGCGCCCTCGAAGGGCGAGGCTACTTTTCCGAAGCTGTTGTTTTTGAGGATTCTTTCCAACCGTATCGAGCCGTATTTTTCCTCGCTGGCCGGCGACAATAATTTCAATATGACCTGCGGTTCGATCAACGTTTCCCTGCTGGACGGAAACGACCACATCATCGCGATGAGAAACACGCTTTCCGCCGACGCGAACGAGGTGAAAAGCGAGATATGGATAGACGCGGATACCAATGCGGCGGCATCCTATGTTTCCGTGGTGACGAAGAGCGCGCTTATCGCGCATTACGGACAGGAGCTTTTCGACGAACAGATCAAGGATGCGTTCGATCCCGAAAAATTCGAGGGCTGGTTCAACGTCGGCGCGTATCATACGGGTGTGGGCACGGATACCATGACGATCAAAGCATTTTCCGTAAACGGGGAAGCGATGATCGAAAAGCCCGATCTCACCGTTACCGAAACGCCCAAAGTCTCCTATCCGCTCAACCGGGAAATCACCTTCCCCGCCGCTGCGGCCGAGGATGGAAACGATTATTCGGACATCACTTCCCGTATTGAGCTGACGGTGACCGAACCCGAGGCGGACGGCGAAAGAAAAGAAGTAAAGCTGGACGGTTATACCTATACGCCGACGGCGATGGGGCGTTACGGGCTCACGTATTCCGTACAGGATTTAAGCGGCAATAAGGCATTTGCCTATTACACGTTTGCATGCAGCAAGGGCGCGAGTACGGAAAAGCCGAAGATCGAATTTGAAGGCTCGACGGAGGGTCTCACGGCGGCAGCGGGGCAGGCGTTTACCCTTCCCGTCGTCAAATCGGTGACCGACAGCTTCGGCGATGACATCTCCGGGCTTCTCGAGGTCGAGTTGCTCGGACCCGAAGCCAAAAGCCTCAACGGCAAAACGTCCAACGTGTTCTATTCTGCCGGCGTACATACGATCGAATATTCGGTGACGGACTATAACGGTAATACGCAGGTTGAGGCGGTGGAAGTAAACGTGACCCCCGCTTACGACGCCGTTCCGGTCAAGGACTTCGTCGTCTATGGCGGCATGAAAACGGACGGGGACTTCGTCAAGCTGACGGACGGCAGCGCCGCGTTCGGCGGACAGAAGATCTACAGCGAAAAGGTTTCTCTGCTGGTGAAGCTTAATTTCGCCTCGAGCTTTGGCTCGGGCGACGGCATGAACTTTATTGCGTTCAACGTGCGCGGCGGCAAAAATCTCGCTTCGGTGCCCGGCTCGCCCGATTGCAGCAATTTCGATTGGCCGAACGGCTTGAATATCGAAATCAATGCCTCGGACGGCATCAAAATTTACGGGGGCGCGCATACGGACGAACTCGGCGGTTATTCCTTCCCCGAGGGGACGAAAAAATTCTTTGAAAGCGAAGTGGAGATCTCCTGGCTGATTACCGACGTTTACGGCGAGGACGGAAAATATGCGGGGACCAAGCTCGAGCTTTGGCTCAACGGCACGAAGGTGAAGCTTTCTTCCTCCCATTCCTCGGGCGAAGATATGCAATTGAGCGCCCGTGCCGTGGCGGTGCGGCCCGCCGTATTGCAGGCGAGCTGGCTTTCGATTTACGTCAACGGTTCTGCGACGGATTCCTGGCTGTACGCCGCTACGATCGACGGCTCTAAACCCGCTTATCTCAAGGTGACGGGAATCGACGCGGACGAGGGAAGCTTCGGCGAGGAATACACATTGCCCGAAGTGACGGCCTCCTATGGCGGAGAGGATAAAACCTCCGCTCTGAAAAAATATATCTGGATCAACGGCGACGCGGAGCCGAATTACGAAACCGCACAGCCGTTTACGGACGATGCGCTTACGCTGAGCGAAGATTATCTAAAGGGCTTTAAGCTCGTCTATCGCTATGAGGGGAATACCGTGAAAGTTATTCCCGTAACGGTCAATGCCGAAGTCACCGACGTCGCGTGGTCGGGTTCGACGGAAAATCTCAAGGCGACGGTGGGGACGGACTTCACGCTGCCTGCCCTGACGAGCGTTAAAATCGGGGGGACGCAGGTCACGGCGGGGATTACCGTCAAGGTTGTCTATACGGACGTTCCCGGCGCGGAGCAGGAAGCCGAGGGGACGTTTAAGCCCCTTCTCAAACGCGATTTCTCCCTGAAATATTATTACGGCAGCGTTTTTCTTGCGCAACTCGACGTTGCCGTATCGGGCGGCACGACGGGAAACCTCGTGGGCAAAAACGGTATGGAAATAGGTAGCGAGGTGGCGCGCTATACGGGGCAACAGGTCTATGGCGAAAAGGTTTCCGCAAGCTTCCAGCTGAAATTTGACGATCTCGGAATTGTAGATTTTATTTTGAGACGGGCGGGAAATACTTCGTGGCCCGAGGCGTTGAGAATCCGCATCGCGCCCAACGAGATCCGCGTATGCTATGAGATCGGCGGAAAAAGCTTTTTGCAGTGCAACGGTTCCGCAAAATATCTCCGCGGGAATCCCGCCTCCGAACTCTCCCGCCAGACGATCGTCTATTGTGCGTCGGACGTCTATGAAAACGGCGTTTTCAAGGGAATTTTGGTCGAGCTTTGGCTCAACGGGGAAAAGGTTGTCTTTAACGGCGGCGAAACGGATTCCGTGACGGACGCCGACAAAGCGAAGGGGATTATTCCCGCGGCGGCTTTGGGCGAGCTTACTCTGGCAGCGCAGACCGAAATCTTTGCCCCCGCCTATCCTCAGATTTCCTGGCATACCACCTTTGTTCTGGAAAAGCTGTATATCGACGGAACAGAGCTTCTTCCCCTTACGGTGACGCTCGAACCCGCCGATCGGACGGCTACGGTGGACTACGGCGGAACCTATACGCTTCCCGCGGTGACGGCGAAGTACGGCAAAGAGGACGTGACCTCTTCCGTGACGAAATACATCTGGATCAACGGAAACGAGGAACCCGATTATACGACGCCTTTTACGGAGGCCTCCCTTACGGCGGATATCGGTTATATCAAGGGCTTCAAAGTAATCTATCGTTACGACGGGGAAACGATCGCTGCGGTCGCCGTCACCGTCAATGCGGAGATCACCGACATCGCCTATTCGGCGACGATAGAAAACCTCACCGCTGCGGTGGGTACGGAATTTGTCTATCCCACAGTCACAAGTTTCAAAATGGGCGGAACTACCCTTTCGGATGGTATAACGATCATGGCCTGCTGGAAGGGGACGAACATTATCGAACAGCAGATCGAAGGCGCGTTTACGCCCCGTCTCGATAAAGATTTTACGCTTAAATATTATTACGGAACCATTCTTCTCGGCAGTACGGACGTCGCCGTCTCGGGCGGCGCCGCGGGCGACGTTTGGAGCGACGAAGCCTCCGTTACAAAGGGCTTTAACGGTGAAAAGGTGGAATGGATAAGATACGACAAGCAATACATTTATGACGAAAAAGTGTCCGTAAAGGTGAACGTGGCTTTGTCGGGGCATTTCGATATCGTCATGCGCGGGCCCGTTCAGTCGGGCGGTTGGCCGACGGCGCTGCGTATCCGTATTTCCGATAACGAAATCAAAGTCTGCTCGGATATCAACGCGGGCGACAAGCTGATGTGTACGGTCGCAATGGACACATATTTTCCGAACAAGGCGACCGCGCAGGACAAAATCATTTCCTTCCGTGCGGCGGATAAGTACGACGGGGAAGGGAATTTCCTCGGCATTCAGACGGAGGTTTGGATCGACGGCGTCAAGGTGGTTTGGCAGGCCGAGCAGGGACGTTTTTCGGACGGCCTCATTACGGCCGCTTACCTCTCTTCTCTGACTCCCGACGTGCAGAAACTCTTCTTTACGCCCACCGCATTGATGGTCGTTCAGCACATAAACGGTACGTTCGGATTTTCGGAAGCGAGGATCGACGGCACGGAAATAAGCGCTTCATAGACTTTCGGTAAATCAATAAGGAGGCTCGGCGGGCATGGATACGCTGATGGTAAGAAAGGAAAGGCACAATAAAAAAATTTATGTAAAAAATAACGTCGGTCTGTATCTCATGCTCGTCCCGGGCATGCTGTCCCTGCTCATTTTCACGTTTGTGCCGATGTACGGGTTTTATATGGCGTTTGTGGACTATAGTCCGTCCGTTCCTCTTTTTCAGTCGGAAAATGTGGGCGGACTGTGGTTTAAGCTGATGTTCGAGGACCCGCTGCTGTGGAAGATGGTGCGCAACACGCTGATTATTTCCTCGATGAAGATATTTATCATGTTTCCGCTGACTATCGTTCTGGCGCTGCTCATCAACGAATTGGAGCTTCCGCTGTTCAAAAAAATCTTTCAGTCGGTGTCCTATCTGCCCAATTTTATTTCCTGGATTATTATTTCGGGCATGATGGTTATCTTCCTTGACAGTGACAACGGCATACTCAATCAGCTCATTCAGCTTTTCGGGGGGGAGCCCGTTTCCTGGTATTCCGATCCCAATAAATGGTACGTAATTCTGCTTCTCACCAACATGTGGAAAAATATCGGCTGGGGAACGATCGTCTATATAGCGGGCTTTTCCGCGATAGACACGCAGCTTTACGAAGCGGCGAAGATCGACGGCGCGGGGCGGTTCCGTCAGGCCTGGAGCATCACCCTGCCCGCGATTTCTCCGATCATCTCGATCACGCTGATTTTGACCGTCGGAAAAATCTTTCAGGACGATTTCGAACAGATCTACGCGCTGGTCGGAGAAAACGACATTTTGGCGGAGACGACGGCGGTCATCTCCACAAAGATCTATCAGTACGCCAGCACGGGGCGTTATGACCAATTCCCCATTTCCACGGCCATGGGGCTGGTGCAGGGGATCGTTTCCTTCCTGCTTATCGCGCTCTCCAACATGACCGCAAAAAAGCTCGGCTACGAAAGCTTATGGTGACGATATGGCAATAGAAACGAAATCGAGAAAAATATTCAATATCTGCAACGTTGCCGTCCTGGGCCTTTTGGGAATCGCTTTTCTGCTTCCCTATGTGATGATCGTATCTGCCTCGCTCACGGACGAGGGCGCGTTTTTGGCGCACGGGTATTCGGTTCTGCCGCGGGATATCACCTTTTCGGCGTATATTCAGCTGTTCAAAGGGGACACGACGGTCATCAGGGCTTTTTTCAATTCGGTATTTCTGACGGTGTGCGGGGTGATCCTGCACGTGGGCACGACGACGCTCGCCGCCTATCCCTTAAGCAAAAAGAAATTTGTCGGCGGCGGGGTGTTTATGAAGATTATTATCTTCTCCATGCTGTTTTCGGGCGGACTTATCCCCACGTATATGCTCATTGTCAATATGGGGCTGAAAAACAGCTATCTGGCAATCCTGCTGCCCTGTATGCTGGCGCCCTGGAATTGTATCCTGATCCGCAATTACTTTTCCTCCGTTCCGCCCGCGCTGGAAGAGGCCTGCAAAATGGACGGGGGAAACAATCTGACCGTGTTTCTCAAAATTTATATCCCCATGTCGAAATCGATTATTGCGTCCATCATTCTGTTTACGGCGGTTGCCTTCTGGAACAACTGGTCGGCACCCGTCCTCTATTTCGATTCGCGGCATAAGGATATGCTTCCCCTGACGGCGGTGCTTCAGCAGATGCTTCAGGAAAACGTCAATCCCTCGGGCGGAAGCGCGAGCTCGGGCTTTGCGGAAAACGTAAAAATGGCTACCGTGGTGGTTTCCACGCTGCCCATCATCATCGCGTATCCGTTTATGCAAAAATATTTTATCTCCGGCATCATGCTGGGTTCGGTCAAAGAATAAGGAGAAAACATGAAGAAATTATTCAGCGTATTGCTCGCTTCGCTGTTTGCGGTAAGTTTTGCGGCCTGCTCCAAATCGGAATATCGGCCCGATGCGGTGGTTTTATATATCGAATACAACGGCGTTACGGGCAAGGAGGACGACAAGGTGAAGGCCGCGCTCGAGGAAAAGTTCAAAAAGGATACGGGCGAAAGCATAGACCTTATCCTGGAACCCGCCTCGACGGACTCTATCGGCAATAAGGTGGTGGGGGCGATCTCTACCTCTTCCGACCGAATCGACGGGCTTATCCATCACTATTCCTCCGATTCCATGATTACGCAGATGATCACCGAGAAAAAGGAGCTCAAGGACCTCACCGAGCTCGCGGCGGACAATGCGCCCGACTTTCTCTCGCGCTTCAATGCGGAGACGGACCCCGAAGGGTTGGCGTATCGGAAAGGAATGTTCGACGGCAAGCTTTACGCTTTGTCGTCGCTGGAACACAACTCGATTTACGGCATGCTGATCAACCGCGGGTTTATGGAAAACACTTCGTTTGATCCCGACGAGTACGACATTTCCAAAGAAGGCTACAAGTCGCTGACGCTCGACGAGTTTACCCGTCTCCTCACCGAACTTAAGGAAAACAATACCGAAGTGACCCGCCCGCTGGTGGGCGCGCCTTACGATCTGGATTATTTTCTGGCACCCGTGTATGGCACGACGGGTTATACCCGCATGGAAATGGAAGGCGATAAGCTCTATCCCGCTTACGCGAAGGAAAACTATCTCAAAGTGCTCGAATACGAGCGCATGCTTCAGGAAGAAAAATTGTGGGTGGAAAAGCCCATCGAGATTTCGGACGGCGTCAAATACTTCACTTCGGGAAAAAGCGCGGTGTATGTCGGCTGGCCCGAGGTTACCTCACAGATACAAATCGCCAAAAAGCTTAAGCTGGCGAGAAACGAGGACTGCATTATGGTGGCTCCGCTGCTGAAAGAGGGGAGCACCACCGAAACCAACGGCAATCTCCGTCAGACCTCCGCCTTTCTGGGGCTTATGGTGCCGAAGAAAGGACAGAATACCCAACTGCTTTTGAAGTTTGTCAATTGGCTGCATAAGGATAAAGAAAATTACGAGCTGGCCAAGTACGGAATCAAGGGGGAGCATTGGGTGGAAACGCAGGTGGACGGAAAGGAAGCCTACGCCTATCCCGAGGAGAAACGGGCGGAATATGAGGCTCTCGCGCCCTATTCGGGGTTGTATTGTCTGCTGACGGACGTGCACATCTCCGACCGTATCTACGCGGGATATACCGAACAGGAAACCAAATGGGTGGAAGAAGTACGCGCCTTCAAAACTTTCCCAGAGGGCGGATATATCGACGAGGGCATGAACATTCCCTCCGTTCCCGCAACCGACCGCGCTCTGAAGACGGAGGCGAGCGCCTTGGGGCGCGAATACGTTTCCATGCGCGCCTACGCCTGGTCGGACGCGCCCATTCCTTCGGGTGAGACGCTGGCGAGTCTGCATGCTAAACTTCGTGAAAATCTCACGACAAAATATAAAAATTATATTCAGTTTCTGACCGACGAATATAACGCGATCGTCGCGTCGTATCAAGCGTTATAAGGAGAAAAAATGATGAAAAAACAAATCGTATTGTCCGTCGCCGCAGCCCTGGTGCTCTCTTTCGGCTTCTCCGCCCCCGTCGCCGCTTTGGCCGAGGACGAAACCGAGCTCAACCTTTTCGCTTCCCGAAGCGACTGGATGCATTCGCAGGGCAAGGGGGAGATCTCATTCAACGATTCGGGCCTCACCCTCACGCCCATCGATACCGTAGGCTCGGCCTATATCGTCAACAAAATGGGACAGGGAAAGATTCGCTTTACCTATCAGGTGGAATACGCCGAGGGCGTGGACGCTTTTAAGTCGGACGCGGATAATTATCAGACCTTTTTCGGCGTATTGTTTTCCAATAGTCCCGCGGACGTGGTGACGCCCAACGGTTCGTTGTCCATTCCCTGGGACGCGCCCGGCGGATATCCGTACATGGTGGCGTTCGACACCGAGGTGCAGGGCAACGAGCCCGACCGCGCCAAACAAGTGGGGCTTACCCTGCGCCGTTATCGGGCGGGCGGCAGCCACGATTATACCCGCTGGAGCTCGGTGGAGCCCAAGGAGGCCACCTATATCAATACCTCGGGCGTACAATACGAAAGCAAGGTACCCGATTTTTACAAGCCCGTCACGCTGGAACAGTGCTATGATACGGCGGAGCATACCGTAGAGATCGGGGTGAAAAATCTGTATAAAGCGAACGGGGACGAAAAGGACGCGGTGAAGATCGACGTTACGTTCGACGGCGAACTCTGTCTGACGGTCATCGACGAGATGCCGTTTGAGGGAGAGGATCTGGGCGAAACGATCGAGCTGGATAAACGGGACGCGGACGGCTATATCGCACTCTATGCCTACGACGGCTTCAACACCAATGATTTGAGTATGTGGGATTTCAAAGTGCATGTGAAAAGCTTTTCCGCGGTGTTCGGCGAAAGCAACGAGGGCGCGCCCAGACCCGGCGGATCTTCGGATACGGAAGGCGGCTGCAAGGGCGGCTGTAAGGGCAGCGCGGCAGGGCTTTCCGCACTCGTCGTCCTTTCGGGCGTGGCGCTGGCGTCGGTATTTAGTAAAAGAAGGAAATAGAGAATTGCGATTATGGAATATAGCTTAAACGGAAAATGGAAGCTGCGGTGCGTGGAGACGGGTGAAATATTCCCTGCGCGGGTGCCCGGCGATATCACGGCCGACTGTTATGCGGCGGGCAGGATACCCGATCCCTATTTCGGCATGAATTATAAGGACGAACGTTTCTTGCTGGAACGCGATTACGAATATTCGTTGGAATTTACAGCTCGGAAACCGAAGGAGGGAGAGCGCTGTATTCTCGCCTTTGGGGGAATAGACTCATTTGCGGAGCTTCGTCTCAACGGCGAGTTGCTGGGTGAAACGGAAAACATGTTTCTCCGTTACGAATACGACGTGACGCAGCTGTTGAAAAAAGACAATCTCCTTTGCGTGCACATGCGATCCACGCTGAAGTGCATGAAGGAGATCGATGCGGAAAAGTATTTTGCCTGCTTCAATAAGGAGCGCATCTTTTTGAGAAAGGCGCAGTGCCATTTCGGCTGGGATTGGGCGCCCGATCTGCCGGGATACGGGATCTGGGAGGACGTCGCCCTTTGCTACCGTCCCGCGACAAGAATTGCGGAGGTCCGATACCGGACGGACGGCGAAGGGAACGTCACGCTGTTTACCGAACTCAATTACAACGTCCGAAAGGAGGAATACCTCGGGTATGCCGTTTCGGATACCCTGCGTTATACGGTGGAATCGGCGCCGAATTCGGGGCTCGAAAAAGGAATAACGCTTGAGTTTCCCGTGACGGGCGCAAAAAATTTCCGTACGCTGCGCGTAAAATCGCCCGCGCTGTGGATGCCCGTAGGGTACGGAACTCCCCATTTATACGCCTATAAGGTAGAACTGCTGAGAAACGGCGTGACAATCGACGGCTATGCGGGAAGGCTGGGCTTTCGTGAGGTAAGGCTGGAGGAAAAGCCTCTTTCGGAGGATCGCATGAGCTTTCGATTGAAGATCAACGGCGCGGACGTATTTGTCAAGGGCAGTAACTGGGTCCCCTGCGAGTGCTTTACGGGCACCGCGAATCCTTCACGCTATGAGGCATTGATAAAAATGGCGGCGGAAGCGGGCGTCAATATGCTGCGCGTGTGGGGCGGCGGTATTTACGAAAAGGAAATTTTTTATCGCCTCTGCGACGAGCTGGGAATCATGGTATGGCAGGATTTTATGTTCGCCTGTGCGGATATTCCCGAGACGGACGAAAAATTTGTCGCAAACGTGACGAAGGAATGTATTTATCAGGTAAAGCGGCTGAGAAATCATCCCTGTATCGTATATTGGTGCGGCGGCAACGAAAAGACGGGCTCCTGCGGGCTTTTGAAGCAATACGGCGACGATCTGGTGGATATTACCGTCCGCGGAATCGCGGAACATTACGACGGCACCCGTCCGTACGTACGCCAAAGCCCGTACAGCCTCACCGACGTGGGCAACGACCCCGAAAGCGGCGAAACGCACGGTACGGCGCTGGACGTACCCGCCTTGGCTTCGTATGAGGAATTTCTGCGAAATTCTTTCAACCGCGAGGTGTCGTTTGCCAGCGAATGCGCAATCATGGGCTCCTGTGTGCCCGAATCCTATCGGGCGTTTGTGCCCGAGGAAAAGCTTTGGCCGCTGGGAGAAATACAGGAGGACAGATTTTGCGATAACCCTTACGGGGCGCAGATGAGCTTTGTGGAAAGACAGCTGAAAATGTCCGAAATGCTGTTCGGGCCGTCGGCGGGGATAGACGAATTTGCTGTAAAATCGATGGCGGTGCAGGCGGAAGCCTTAAAAGTAGAGATCCTCAACGCTCGCAGGAAACGCGCGGACTGCGGCGGATTTATGAATTGGATGTTCGACGATATCTGGCCCACGGGCACCTGGTCGGTCGTCGATTATTATCTGCGTCCCAAGGCGGCCTATTATACATTAAAGCGGGAATACGCGCCTTTCCGCGCGGCGGTGCTTTCCGACGGCAAAGGCGGATATTTCGGGTATCTCATCAACGATACGGACAGGGAATTGTGCGCGGAGCTTTCCTTCGGCGGCGTGACGACGGAGGGCGTTTACGGCCCCGTCGTCCGACGGACGGAGCGTGTGAAGGGGTATTCCGTACGGGAACTCGGCAAAATGGAAGCATGGGGAGACCTTCTCTATCTTTCCTATGCCGCGGAGGAATTTTCCGGCGTCGCTTCCGCTTTCCTGAAACCCTTTAAGGAGCTGTCGTTCGGCTCGGCGTATTCGGCGGAAATCGGGGATTGCGAAAGAGCGGGGGAAGAATATTGTACGAAAATCGTCGTCACGGCGGAGAAATACGTCCGCCTGCTGCATATTTCCGTCCCCGACGGAACGACTCTCGACGACGATTGGTTGGATGTGCTTCCCGCGCGGAAGGCTGTTGTTACGGCGGTTTCGACGCGCCCCTTGAAGCGGGAAGAAATCAAAATAAGCGATTACGGCAAATATATAAGGAAAAATTGATATGATGAATTTCGATTTAACCGCACTCGAGCGGGAAAACAGCTGCCTCGGCGGGATATTTCAATCCGGGCGGGCGGGGGTCGGGGAAATCCGCGGCACCCCGGATAAAAAGATCGAATTTGCCGACTACGAGGGCAGGACTTTGTGCTGTATCACCGGCTGCAGCGGTCAACGCGCGGTGTATCCGCTGGAGGAGGCGGCGTTTGACGCGCCTGCGGAGTACGTTGTCATGGATCTCGACGGCACCAGCATCATCAGCGAGGAATTCTGGATTGATATCATCGAACAGACCGTCCGTACCCTGACGGGCAAAGAGGTGCGTTTTTCCGCCGAAGACCTGCCTTACGTTTCGGGGCACAGCACGGGGGAGCATCTCGATTACGCACTGGGAAAATACGGCTCGGGCGCTTACGAAAACGCCATGGAGACGTATCACGGGATCAGCCACCGCGAACTTACCGCACTCATGGAGGGCAAACGTGGCAAAATAAAGCCCGTAAAGGGCCTGAAGGAATTTTTACTTGCCCTGAAGAAGCGGGGCGTAAAGGTGGGGTTGGTTTCCAGCGGTCTTTTTTATAAGGCAATCCCCGAAATCGAGGCGGCCTTCGACGCGATGGGGCTGGGAGATCCCCGCGATTTTTACGACGGAATCATCATGGGCGGCGTAGAAAAGGGAGAGGGCAGGTATTCGACGATCGGGGAGCTTGCCGCCAAGCCTCATCCGTGGCTGTATAAGGAGCTTGCCTTTACGGGACTGAAATGCAAAAATCCCGAAAAACTGATCGTTTTGGAGGATTCCGCCAGCGGGGTGCTGTCCTCGAGGCTTGCGGGATATCCCGTCATCGGTATGACGGCGGGAAACATCACCGCTTCGGGCATGTCGGAGCTTTGTATCGCTCGCGCGGACTCGCTGGAGAAGGCGCTGCAATTTATTTTAGGAGGAAAATTATGATCAAAAAAATTCTTTCGGCCGTATTGACGGCCGCGTGTGTCTTTTCCGTCTGCGCCTGTACGCCCTCGGAAACGTCCTTAAAAGAAAAGCCCGAATATATCGGCTTGTACGCCTCGGAGGACGGCACGCTGATGAAGGACGGAAAGCCCTTTTACGGCTTCGGCGTAAACTATTACAGCATGCTCAACTGCGCTTTTTCGCAGAAATGGGACGTCTCTAATTCGCTTGCCGCGCTGGAACAGCTGGCCGCCTACGACGTGAAGGTTGTACGCTTTAATATCGCGGGGTTCGCTTACAGCGACTGGGATTACGTGACCAAAAAAGAGGAGCTTTACTTTAAGACGCTGGATTCGCTGGTGAATAAAGCAAGTTCGCTGGGGATCGGCCTGATCCCTTCGTTTTTCTGGAATCAGGTGTCGCTCAGCGACTATTTCGACGAGCCTGCGGGGCTGGCATTGCGGAGCAGGGAGACGGAGACGATGAAATTTATTGCCTCTTTTACGGAAAAGGTCACCTCGCGCTATGCCGAAAATCCCGGGATATACGGCTGGGAATACGGAAACGAAGTGGGATTGAGCGCCAGTCTGCCCAACTGGATGGATTTTATGCCGCAGCTGCCCGCTTCCAGCAAGAGGAAGAACCGCGATATGAACGATAAAGTTACTTACGAGGATTACGTAAACGCGATGAAACTGTTCGCGGAAGTGGTAAGCGAAAACGACCCGTATCATCGTATTATCGGCAGCGGAGACGCCGAACTCCGCACCAGCGCCTATCATCTGAAAAATTCAAACTCGTGGGGGGCGGACTCCCTGAAGGAGCACGAAGAGATGATCGAGTTTGTCAATCCCGCTCCCCTTTCAGCGATCAGTTATCATAAATATCCCGAGGGCGGCGTTTCCGCGGCGGCAAACCCTTCCTCCGTACCCGATTATCTGGGGATTTACGACGATTGGGACGGGTTTATGGAATATTTCGTCGCGCAGGGCAAGCGCCTGAAAAAGCCCGTTTATCTCGGCGAGACGGGGTATGTTTACAGCAATGCCACCGCGTCGGACAAAGAGACCGTCCTGACCATGGATAAGATATTGGGCGTCGTTCAGACGATCGCGGACGCGGCCGTGAAATCCGATCTGCCGTTGACGCTTTTCTGGAATTACGACGACCGCCCCGAGTATAATCCCGCACAGCCCAACGACAAAAGCTCTGGTACGGAATGGAGCTGGAACGAGCGCTGGGAAAAGGGGAAAGGCATTTTGGAGATCATAAAAAAATCGAACGCGGCATTTGAGAAAAAACATGCGGCGGCGGAGTAAAAAATTGTTTATTCCCTTGAGCGAGCGTTTATAAATAAACATGGATAATTTTGAATTTGCCGTACATAAAAATTTCGGGCGTCTCAGCGGCCCGCCCTATACCATCGACCAGGTTTTCCGCCCTGCCGAATACGACTGGCCGGGCGATTGGGAGGGCCGCGCGCTTCTCGCTTTTGCGATGCACGCGCGCCTGAACGGGCGCAAGATACCTTGCATGGAACAATTGATTGCGGCTCTGCCTGAAAAGACGAACGGGCGGGGCCATTTCGGCGCGTCTTTTTCTCCCGGGCGCATTGACGAACAGCAGCTCGCGGGGCATAACTGGTTTCTGCGAGGCCTGTTGGCGTATGCGGAATTGCCCGAGGCGGAGAGAAGGGACGAAGCAAGGCGTTTTGCCAAAGAAACGGTGGAAAACCTCTTTCTGCCCGCGCTGGAAAATTACGGAAATTATCCCGTGCGCCGGGATAAGGCGGCGGGCGGGGTCAGCGGAAACCGTTCGGCGGTAAACGACGGCTGGTGGCTCTCCACGGATGTGGGCTGCGCGTTTATCCCCCTCGACGGCCTTGCGGAATATTACGCCGCGACCAAAGACGAAAGCGTGGGCGCGGGGATATCTTCCGCTGCGGAACGGTTCGCGGGGCTGGATTTTCTCGGCCTCAAAATGCAGACGCATGCCACGCTGTCCGCCCTGCGAGGGATTCTTTCCTTTTACGAGACGACGAGGGTGAAAAAATATCTCGAGCTCGTCCTGGAGATTTTCGGGCTTTATCTTAAAAACGGCATGACGCTGACGTATGAAAATTTCAATTGGTTCGGTCGGGAGGATACCTGGACGGAACCCTGCGCGGTGGTGGATTCGCTGATTTTGGCTATCAGGCTGTTCAAGATCACGGCCGACCCTAAATACGAACAACTCGCCCGCCGCATTTGGTTCAACGGCCTTCGCTTCTGCCAGCGAAGCAACGGCGGCGCGGGGCCCAATTCCTGCGTGACAAAGGCCCGGCCCCTGCTCCGCGTCTCTATGTACGAGGCGCCGTTCTGCTGTACCATGCGCTATGCGGAGGGGCTTCGGTATGTCGCCGAAAACAAGGCGATGTTTGCGCGCCGCGACGGAGAGATCTCTTGTGAGGACGGGCGTTTCTATCGCGACGACCGTCTGCTGGTGAAAGACGAAAGCGGTACGTTCAAAGAAAGCGAGACTGTTTTAGTGAAGGGAAAAGCTTTGATAGAGCTTCCCACGCTGAACCGCACGCCCGAAGCCGAGGCTGAGAACGCCGTTTTGCGGGTATGGTTTGAGGACTGATAAAGGAAAATATATGAGACAATATATCGCGGGCGGAACCGAATTCAATACGAGAGAAAAACACGTCGGCGCGCCCCTTTTGAAACGGGTTTTCACCTATGAGGAAAGCGCTGAGGAAAAGGCGGAAATCGAGATTTCCGCCGCAGGCTTCTATCGCCTGTTTCTCAACGGCAGGGAACTGACAAAGGGCTTTTTCGCCCCGTATATTTCCAATCCCGATCACATTATCTATTACGACGAGTACGACGTGACGGGGCTGCTAAAAGAGCGCAACGCGCTGTGTATTCTGCTCGGCAACGGCTTCAACAACGCGCTCGACGGCGGCATATGGGACTTTGAAAAGGCACCTTACCGCTCCGCGCCCAAAGTTTATCTCAGGCTTTCTGTCGGCGGCAGGGAAATACTGACGACGGACGAAAGCTTCGAGGCGTTCGATTCTCCGATCACCTTCGACGATCTCCGCTGCGGCGAACGCTTCGACGCGCGTTTGATCCGCGAAGGACTGCTCGGGGCGGACGGCTTAAAAACGGGCGGGCGCAGGGCGGTTTGCGTTTCCGCGCCCAAAGGGGAATACAGAAAATGCGCCGCACAGCCGATCAAGGCGTTTGAGACGATACGCCCGATATCCGTCACGGAAAGCGGCGCGGGATATATTTATGATTTCGGACAGGTCAAAGCGGGGCTTTGCCGCCTGAAAATAGACGGGAAAAGCGGCCAGACCGTCGATATGACTTTCGGGGAGGTTCTGCAAAACGGAAGGCTCGACCTCTCCAATATTTCTTTCGGCGATCGAAGCTTTGAGGGCTACGTACAGCACGACCAATACATATGCAGGGACGGCGTTCAGGAATATCTGCCTTCCTTTACCTATCACGGGTTCCGCTATGTGGAGGTGAAAGGCATTACCAAGGAACAGGCGACGAAAGATCTTCTCGAATACGTCGTCATTCATTCCGACATCCCTCCGCGCGGCTGGTTTTCGTGCAGCGACGAAACGGTGAACAGGATTCAGGAATGTGCGTTGCGGAGCGATACTTCCAATTTCTATTATTTCCCCACGGACTGCCCTCAACGGGAAAAGAACGGCTGGACGGCGGACGCCTCTCTGTCGGCGGAACAGCTTTTGTATAATTTCGACTGCGCCGCGTCCCTAAGAGAATGGCTGAACAATATTCGCAAGGCACAGACGAAAGAGGGCGCTCTGCCCGGCATCGTTCCCACGTCGGGATGGGGTTACGAATGGGGGAACGGCCCTGCGTGGGACAGCGTTTTGATCGAGCTGCCCTATCAGCTTTACCGCTTTACGGGCGATAAAGAGGTGATCGAAGAAAACGCGGAGGCGATAGAGAGATACTTCGATTATCTGGAAACGAAAAAGAACGGGGACGGGCTGTTCGCTTTCGGGCTGGGCGACTGGTGCGAAGCGGGAATGAAAAGCGAGGACGCCTATTCTACGCCGCTGGAGGTCACGGATTCGCTGGTGTGTACCGACCTTGCGAAAAAGGCGGAGTCCATGTTTCTCGAGATCGGAAAAACGGAAAAAGCCGAAAAGGCGGCTGCGTTTGGAAAAGGATTAAAGGAAGCTTTTCGCAAAAAATACGTGAGCGCGGCGGGCGAAGTATCCTGCGGGACTCAGACGGCTCAGGCTTTGGCGATCGTATTCGGAGTATTTTCCGAAACGGAGCTTCCTGCCGCTTATGTACGGCTTGCGGCGTTGCTGAAGGAAAAAGGCGGACATTTGCAAACGGGCGTGCTGGGTGCAAAGGTTTTGTTCGACGCCCTGACAAAGGGCGGATATGCGGAGGAAGCGCTATATTCTATCGTGCGTAAGGATTTTCCCGGCTATGCTTATAACCTCGATTGCGGCGCGACGACGCTGTGGGAAGGCATCAACGAGCTGGAGACTTTCGGCGGCGTCTTTCGGAGAAAGGACGGCGGCAGGCTGCTTTCCTTAAACCACCATTTCTGGGGAAGCGTGTCCGCCTGGTTTTATCGCGCGATAGGGGGGCTTGACGTTAAGGAAAAGGGCAGAGTGGAGATTTCGCCCGCGTTTGTCGCTTCCCTGGATTGGGCGGAAGCGGAATACGCCGACGGGGAGCGCTTTGTAAAAGTGCGCTGGGAGAGGAAAGGCGGGGAAATTTTCCTCGATACCGAGACAAAAGGATTTTTTGGAAATATCGTCGCGGCGGGTTATATGTTTGAGAACGGCGCGGCGAGGGAAGAACTGAGAGAGGGAAAGCACACCTATCGCCTGTTGAAAACTTAAACGCTCTGAAAAAGATAAAGACGCGGAAACCGTTACGAGGTTCCCGCGTCCGTTTTTTTCTTGAGTTTTGTTTTCATATATTCCTTTGGGGTCATGCCAAGCTTTCTGCCAAACGCCCGATAGAAGGTGCGCAGGGAATTAAAGCCCGAATCGAAGGCGGCCGAAATGACGTCCCGTCCCTGCTGCATGGCGTCAACTGCATAATTGACGCGCAGGCCGTTGACAAATTCGTTCAGGTTCATATTGAGATAGGCGTGGAAAAGCCCCGAAAAATAATTGGGAGAATAGCCGTATTTTTTGGCCAGCTCCGTCAAAGTAATCTCTTCCTGAAAATGCTCGTAGAGATAGGACAAAATGTCCTTGATCAGCGTGGCTTGTTCGTCTTTCTTTTCGGTGAAGGGGATATCCTTGGCGATCATTTCAAACAAGGCCATTCCAAGGCTTTTCGCCAGAGACGGCTTGTTTGTTACCCGTGCGATGTCAAACATGTTCAGCAGGACGACGGCGTTGGCATAGGTTTCGGGATTTTGCAGCAGGCGCTCGGCAAATTTCATATTTTTATGGGCGTTGAAAAAGCCGCTTAAGTATTCGAACGGAAAGATGATTACGTTTACGACAGGCGTTTCTCCGCAGAAAAAATAGGCGTGCACTTCGTATGGATTGGTGACTAAAATATCTCCCTTTTTTATAAAATATTCGTTATGGTTGACCAGCGCGCGAAGCTTTCCCTCGCGGCCGATGAGGATTTCCACCGCGCTGTGGAAATGCGGTTCGCTCTCAATGGCGTGGAGGGAGGCGATAGAGCAGGACTCCGTGTCCCAGATCTGTTCGTATTGTTCCGCTTGCATATAGATTTTGTCCTCGTCTTTTCGTTTGGCAGCTAACGTTTCCAAAGTATAGCACATCTTATTTCCGTTGTCAAGACAATCGTAACTTTTGTCGCTTAACGGATTGATATTGACGAGAAAAGGTGGCTCTGCCGATGCTGTAAAAAGGCTCTTTTATCCGCAAAGCTTTTCGGCGGGAGCGCTATGCGGACGGGGAAACGTTACGGCGATACGATATCTGCAGGCCGAGGCGGAGCGAAAGGGGGAATGCGAAGGAAAAACGTCCTGACCGAAAAGTTTTTTATTTGCTTCTCGTTCCGTTTGTTTGTGAAAAAATGTTGACCGCCGTCGCCGCATATGATATAATCGTTTTGTCGATTTAATTATTAAGGCCGAAGATAAAAACACAAGGAAAAAGGCCTGAAGGAGCGGAAAATATGTTGAAAAAATATTACGAAAAAGGAAAGTCCGTGGGAGTATTGCCTGCGCGGGCCTACTATGTGCCGTTTGAAAAGGGAGCGGCGAGGTCGTACGAGCGGGAGGCAAGCGGACGGTTTCTTTCTTTGAACGGAACGTGGCGGATCACCGCCTACCAAAGCGTCCTCGACGCCGACGGGTTTTGGGAAAAGGAAGGAGAAAAGGAAATCCCCGTACCTTCCTGCGTGCAGTATTTCGGGTATGATTATTTTCAATATACCAACGTACGCTATCCGTTCCCCTTCGATCCGCCGCATATTCCGTCGGAAAATCCTGCCTATCATTTTTCCCGTACTTTCGAGTGGCGGGGCGAAGCGGAGGAAAAAGCATATCTCGTTTTCGAGGGCGTGGATTCCTGCTTCTATCTGTATATAAACGGTAGCTTCGTCGGTTTTTCGCAAATTTCCCACCGAATAAGCGAATTTGATATTACGCCGTTTGTACGTGCGGGGCAAAATAAAATAGACGTCCTCGTGCTGAAATGGTGCTTCGGCAGCTATCTCGAGGATCAGGACAAATGGCGTTTTACGGGCATTTTCCGCGACGTCTATCTTTTGCGGCGGCCGAGAGCTCATATCGGGGATTATAAAATAGAGACGGAAATTTGCGGCACGGACGGAAAGGTGACCTTCGAAAACAGGGGAAAGCTTGCGCTTTCCGTTACGCTTGACGGAGAGACAAAGACAATAAAGGGCGGGGACAGGGCTGCGTTTATTGTAAAAGCCGCGCGGCTTTGGAGCGCGGAAACGCCCAACCTTTACGATATGGAAATCGTCGGCGGCGACGAGGCGGTCTTTGCGCGCGTAGGCATACGTACTACCGAGGTAAAAGGCGGGATTTATCTTTTCAACGGCCGGCCCATAAAGCTGTACGGCGTTAACCGCCACGATTTTCACCCCGAAAAGGGCGCCGCGGTTTCCAAAGAAGATATGCTGGGCGACGTGCTGCTTATGAAAAGGCTCAACGTAAACGCCGTGCGGACCTCGCACTATCCTTCCTCGCCGCTCTTTTACGAACTCTGCGACGAGTACGGGCTGTATGTGATGAGCGAAAGCGACCTCGAAAGCCACGGAAGCACCTCCTGCGGGGACCCTGAGCTGAGCTACGGCAGCGGGTTCGGGCTGATTGCGGACGATACGACTTTTGCCGAAAACGTGTGCGAGCGTGAGCGCTGTAACGTAGAGGAGCACAAAAACAACGCCTGTGTGATTATCTGGTCGCTCGGAAACGAATCGGGCTGGGGAAAAAATTTCAAAAAAGCGTTGGACGAAGTAAAAAAACGGGATTCCCGCCCCGTGCATTACGAAAGCCTTTGGTGCAGAGACGAAAAGGAGTACGGAGACGACGAGTATTATTCCGCGCCGCTCGATATGGTCAGCCGTATGTATCCTGAGGTGGAATGGCTGACGAGCGGTTATCTGGCGGATAAAAGAGAAACGCGGCCGCTGGTGCTGTGCGAATACGCGCACGCCATGGGGAACGGCCCGGGAAATCTCAAAGAATATTGGGAGATCATGGAGAGCTCCCCCCGCTTTATGGGCGGCTTTATCTGGGAATGGGCGGATCACGGCGTCAAATACGGCGCGGACGGATTCCGTTACGGCGGCGACTTCGGGGAGATCGAGCACGACGGTAATTTCTGTGTTGACGGCATCGTTTCCCCCGACCGAAAGATAAAGGCGGGCACGCTTTCCATGAAGAAAGCATATCAGCCTTTGCGCTTTAAGCGAGAGGGAGAGAGTCTGTGGGTATTCAATAAAAACTTTTTCGCGGCGGAAAGCGGCGAGCTTCGCATGACGCAAAACGGAAAAACGGTAACGGAAAAGGTTTGTCTCGCACCCCGCGACGGAATTTCTCTGCCCTGCGAAAGCGGAGAGCTTGTAGCGGAATATTATCGCGGCGGCGACAGGGTTGCGCTTGCACAGTTTTTGGCGGAGCGTCCGCCGATGGACGCGTTTGAGACGACGGAGGTTTGTTTCGAAAAAAGCGGGCATACCATGTATGCGACGACGGGCGTCGCAAGATATGCGCTCGATCTCGCGAGCGGAGAGATAGAGGGGATCGAGACAAACGGGAAAAAATACGGGAGGATAAAGTTTAATCTCTGGCGCGCGCCGACGGATAACGATATGTATGTGAAAGCGGGCTGGAACGGTCATTTTCTGCGTTTCGCAAAGCCCGAAGTAAAGAAATACAGAATCGACGGAAGTTCCGTCGTGTTTGACGTTCGGGTGGGAAGCGTTTGTTTCAGGCCTTTTCTGAAAGCGGCGCTTCGCTATACCTTTGGAAAAGGCGGGGTGGAGATAGGGATGAATTATGAGGTGACCGAAAAATCCTATTTCGAATTTTTGCCACGTGTCGGTTTTGTGCTGAAGCTGGACAAAAAATACAATAGTTTGAAATATTTTGCCTACGGTCCGCAGGAAACGTATGTCGATTCTTACGATTTCGCGCTGAAGGGAATTTACGAGGATAAAGTGGAGGTACAGTATCACCATTATGTAAAGCCGCAGGAAAGCGGAAGCCATTTCGGTGCGGAGTGGGCGGAGGTTACGGACGGAAAAAATACGGTTCGCATCGAAGGAATGGGCTCTTTTTCCGCGCTGCCCTATTCTGCGGAGACGTTGACGGATACAAAGCACGATGACGAGCTGCCCGAAAGCGACGCCGTTTATCTTTCTGCGGATTTGTATATGAGCGGGTTAGGCTCCAATTCCTGCGGCCCCCTGCCGCTGGAAAAATACCGCGTCCCCAATAAAGGAAAGGGGAAAATACGGTTTCGTTTTTTATAAAATGAATATTTGCCTATAAAAATTACCTTTTGTAAAGTTAAAAAGGAGCTCCCGCCGATCGGCAGGAGCTTTCTTATTTTGTATCGTTAGAGCAGAGAAGTCGAATTCGAATTCCCGTTTCGTAATCGCCGAATTTTTTACCGAACAGCGTAATTCCGCCGACGTTTTTCGCGGTATCGGGGATTTCCAGCCGCAGGGTAATGGCGCTGTTTTTCGTAAGGTTGAGATGATGAATGGTGGTGGCGGAGAGAAACAGTCCGTCGAGGTAAGTACCTGTTTCGTTGATGGTCAAAACCTTCATGATTCCATACTGCGGAAAATTGGTAAACCACCACTGCGGGGTATAGCGTCCTTTTCTGTCAAAACATTCCCCGGGGGAAGTCCAGAAACCGAGGTTGATCCCATTGACGATAAAATTAATGTCGGAGGGGTAATAGCTGAGCACACCCGGCGCCTCGCTGCACATCTCGAGAAAAATTTGTAGCTCGACGGGCTTTTCCGCGGGAGAGAGCAGATTGGCCAGCGTATATTCCACATACCCCTGCGTAAACCAGATGATGCTGGCATTGAAACGCTCGGGCAGATAGAAAAATCGCGGATCGTCGAATCCGTCCCCGATCACCCGTTCCCTCGACGCCAGCCCGCAGGTGGGAGTAACGCAGCACTCGGAATACTGTCCCGCGTCCAGCTCCGTTTCATATACCTTTTGATCCGTCGGCTGGGGAATAATGTTGACGATCAGCTTGTCCTCAATCAGCTTACAGATTTTTTGCGTGCCGCGCGTCTCCGAATGAAGGCTGATATCTATAAGTTCCGCTTGTACCAACTTTTTGATGTGCGGCGTCAACGTACTTTTCGGAAGGTTTAACGCTACGGCGATATCATTCATATTCATTTGATGATTTTTCAGCAGAAGCTGCAAAATTTTAACGCGGATTCCGTTGTTCAACGCATCAAATATCGGCATTCCTTCTTCCAGATGTTCAATGATCCTCATAACCCTCTGTCCCCAAAGCGCGGAGAAAGGTGCAAAACCGTTTCTCCAATAATTTCTTTAAGTGTAACATATTTCCTTGGAAAGTGCAAGGAAATTTTCAAGACTTTTAATTAGTTTGTAAAAATACGTATTAATACCCTATAATAAAAACTAATATCAAAATTTTTACAAAACATATTGACAAACACGGAAATGTGATTTATAATAAATGTGAAAAGATACAAATGTAATTTACGGACAATGCGATTGTCACTATCGCTCAACCTGTCCGACGGAGGCAATATGCGTCATGTGAAGTGTTATCGGAAAGGATATCCGCGCCCGCAATTTGTAAAGAACAATTTTCGCGATTTATGCGGAGAATGGAGTTTCCGTTTCGATGACGAAAACGAGGGGGAAAGTCTCAAGTGGTACAACGGATTTCCCGAGAGTAAAAAGATCCGCGTTCCGTTCAGCTATCAGACCGCGGCGAGCGGGATTAAAGAGACTGAAAACCACGACATTCTTTGGTATCGGCGTGAAATAGAATACGATAAAAAGGATTTTTTCTCCAAACGGCTGTTGCTCCATTTTGAGGGGTGCGACTATTTTGCGAAGGTCTGGGTGAACGGGAAATACGTCGGCTGTCATCGCGGCGGGTATTGTCGTTTCACCTTCGACATTACGGAAGAGGTGAGGGCGTGCGGCGGCAGAGCGGAAATCGCCGTCCGGGCAGAGGACACTTTGGAGGCGGTTCAGCCCCGCGGGAAGCAAAGTCCCACGGGAAGTCCCGTCGGTTGCTGGTACCACAATACGAGCGGGCTTTGGAAAGCCGTCTGGACGGAGTTTGTGCCCGAGCATTATCTCGAAAGCGTAAAGATTACGCCGAGCTTTCACGAGTATTATACCGAATTTGAGGCGGTGCTGCATGCTTACGCAACGGGGCTGGCGTTGAGAATTATCGTTTCCTATGGCGAGGAGGTTGTCTCCGATACTACCTCCGCTTTTACGAGCCGCATTTTAAGCGTAAAGACGGATTTGAACGGCGCGGGCGAGCTGTTCCGCGTCCGCTATTGGACGCCGGTCGATCCGCGGCTTTACGACGTAGAGTTTATTTTGCTCGAAGACGGAAAGGAAACGGAGCGCGCGGGGTCGTATTTCGGGCTGGCAGAATTTCGTGCGGAGGGAAACTGCCTGGCGCTCAATTGCAATCCCGTCTATATGAAAATGGTTTTGCTGCAGGGCTACCATCGGGAAAGCGGACTGACGGCTCCCGACGAAGAAGCGTTTGTAAAAGACATAACGCTGGCCAAGGAGCTTGGCTTCAACGGCATCCGTATGCATCAGAAGATAGAGGACGAGAGGTTTTACTATTACGCGGATATTCTCGGCATGGCGGTTTGGTGCGAAATGCCCTCCGCCTACGAGTACAGGAGCGAAACGATCGACAAGGTCGCCGCGGAATGGCTGGAGGCAGTGAGGCAGAATTACAATCACCCCTCGATCGTCGCGTGGGTGCCTCTCAACGAGAGCTGGGGCGTCCCGAGAATACTTTCCGATCCCGGCGAGCAGGCGTTTTCGCGAGCGCTCTATTATTCGACCAAAGCGTACGATACCCGCCGCCCCGTCATTTCCAACGACGGCTGGGAACACACGGAAAGCGATATCGTTACCCTGCACAATTACGCGCAGACGGGGGAGGCCTTGTATCGCTTCTACGGTGATCTGGAGGGAATGCTTGCAGGAAAAAACGTCACGGATTATACGCAGACCCGCCTGCCCTATGCGCGGGGCTTTGCCTATCGCGGCGAGCCTGTCGTCGTATCGGAATTTGCGGGGATAGGTTATCAAAACGGCCGGGAAGAAGGCTGGGGCTACGGCAGTAAGGTATCGAGCTCGGCGGAATTTGCGGCGCGGTTGAAAGAGTTGGTGGGCGCGTTGAGAAAAATAGACGGAATCAGCGGCTTCTGCGTGACGCAGCTGACGGACGTCGAATCGGAGATCAACGGCCTTTTCGATCTCGATCGCAGGCCGAAAGCGCCTTTAGAGGACTTGAAAGCGGCGCTCGAGGGGTGAAACAAAAAACGCAATAAAATTTCAACAACCCGCGGGTTGTTGGCATTTAATTGATTAAATGCCAACAAAAAGTATTTATTCGGTTTCGCCGAAGTACACTTCGAGCGGCAGATGTTCCCCAAACGGGGAAAATAAAAAAAAGGAGGGAAAGACATGTTTCGTATCCTGACGTGGAAACAATTGACGGCATGGGCGGCCGCGATCATTTTGGTGATAACGTGCTTTTCCGTGGCTGTACTTTCGACGGGCGCGAACACGGACAACGGCGATAAAATCGTTTTGACGCTCTGTCATTGGGACAACGGCGGCTCGACGGAAACGAACCTCGTAAAGGAGGTCTGCGCCGCCTTTGAAGAAAAGTATAATCGGGAGATCGACGAAAAAAATGCCGCTCTCGAAGAAGAGCAGGAGCCGTATAAAAAGCTCAAGGTTCAGGTCAGCGTCATCAGCAGCTACGAATCGCAGTTCAACAGCATTATCGCAGCGCAGAATGTCCCCGACGTGTTCCTCGTCCCCGACGGCAACTTCGGGCAATGGGTTAAGACGGGCGTCATGCTCGATTTGACCGATTACGTCGAACACAGCCAAGTGATCGATTTGGACAAGGTATGGCCCTCGGCCGTGGACCGCTACCGCTATAACGGCAAGACGATGGGTTCGGGCTCCATTTATTGTATGCCTAAGGATATCACTCCTTACGTGATGTATTACAATAAAGACATTTTCGACAAATACGGGGTTCCCTATCCCGACGCCGAGACGCCCTGGACCCCCGAGGAGGCTTTGGAGTATTGGAGTATGTTCGGGTACAGCCGTCCGGAGGAGCTGGGCGGAAGCACGGTTTATGTGTCGGGCAAAACGGGGGAGACGAAGATCAAGGACGGGCATGTCTATGGCGTCGCAAAGATCTATCCCGAAAGCCTGATCTGGTCCAACGGCGCCGACTATCTTTCCGAGGATCGCACGGAAGTGCTGATCGACTCTCCCGAATTTATCGAGGTGTATGATTATATACAGCAGGCGACAATGGATTACTGCGTTACGCCCACTTCGAATATTCTTTCCACCACAAGCGAAAAGACCTTGTTTCTAAACGGCGAGGCCGCCTGTTACATCGAGGGACGTTCGGTTACCTCCGACCTTAGAAAGCAGGCCACGTTCGATTGGGATATCGCGCCCATTCCCGCTTACGAAAAGTACCAAAACTGTAACGGTTGGTCGGGGTCGGTGGGGTACGCGGTATATAAAAACACGCCTCATCCCGACATCGCCTATCGTTTGGCGGAATATTTCACTTCCGTCGAGGGGCAGCTGATCATGACGGAATCGGGATTTTCCATTCCTCTCTACAACGACGAGGAAACGATCGCAAAGCTTTACGAGTACGACGCGGGAAAGCTTCCCGAAAACACGGGCGAATGGCTTCGCGCGGCAAAGTACCAGCGTGCGGGGCTGTGGCAGTATCTTCCGAGCGTGCGCTGGAAGGACAGGATGGCCGAAGATTCGGGTGTGATGTTCGAGTCCGATCCCAGCAAGCGCGCGACGGCGGAACAGTTTCTCACCGATGAAAGGGATATAATTTTAGGCATTATCAAAACCGATTTTCCCGAGCTGTTCGAAGGGAAAAAATAGAGAGGAGGGAAGCGTATGGATCGTATAAAAACGAAAAAAGGCTTCAGCCGCAAACGGCTGTCGGATATGCTTTGGGGATACGCCTGCGTCGCGCCTCTCTCCGTCGGCTTGCTGCTGTTTTTGGCCGCGCCGCTTTGTTTCGCGCTGTATCTTTCGCTGACGACGTACGACCTGTTCAATGCGCCGATATTTATCGGGCTGGGCAACTTCAGGCGCGCTTTTTCGGGCAACGAGATGCAGTTTTGGCCGTCGGTGGGAAATGCCTTCGTCATGAGTATCGGCGTATTGCTGTCGATTGCGGTGTCTTTGGGGCTTGCCAATATTTTAAGCGGCAAAACCAAGGGAACCAACGTTTTTCGCATGATATTTTTTCTGCCGACCATTTGCTCCGCCGTGGCCGTGGGGATTATGTGGAAACGTATTTACGACTATCAGTATGGTTTTTTGAACACGATTTTCGGCATGTTCGGCGCGGAAAAAGTCAATTGGCTGGATAAGGCGCACGCCGTTCCGTCGCTCATTTTTCTCAACGTGCTGTTCGGCTTGGGAACCAATATCCTCCTCTACATAGCGACGATCAAAAATATTCCGCGCTCCTATTACGAGGCGGCGGAGCTGGACGGCGCCAACGGGCTTCAGCAGTTTTTCTATATCACGCTTCAATCGGTTTCGCCCGTCTCTTTCTATATCCTGACGACGGGGCTGATCGGCTCGTTGCAGGGATTTACGATCTATCAGGTCATGACCAACGGCAGTCCGTCCAATACCATGATGCCCGTCATTCTCATTTACAACTACGCGGGCGGGGACTACGGGGCGTTTTACGGATATTCTTCCGCGCTCGCCATTCTGCTCGGCCTCATTATCGCCGTCGTGACGGCTATCAATTTTGTGGGCTCCAAAAAATGGGTCTATTACGAATCGTAAAGGGGAGGTTGCGTCTATGAATAAACAAAGCGCGTCGCGCGCGGCGGCCGAAACGATACGGTACGCGGTGCTTTTCGTCGTATCCCTGCTCATTCTTTTGCCCTTCGTCTATCTGCTGTCCTCCTCATTCAAGACGGCGCAGGAGATCAATCTTTCCAACTTTTTTCCCAAACACTGGACGGGGGAAAATTATAAGGCCGTGTTTGAGGAGACGGTGATTTTGCGTTCCTTTCTCAATACGTTCGCTTATATCATTCCGCCCGTACTCGTCGGCGTGTTTATGAGCGCGCTCGCCGCTTACGGCTTCGCGCGGCTGGATTTCCCCGGCAGCAAGGTTATTTTCTCCTGTATGATGGCGACGCTTGTCATTCCCAATATTATCATCATGATCCCGTCCTACGTCATGTTCGCCAACTTTTATAAATGGGTGGGCACGCCCTTGCCTGTCATGATCCCCGCGATGTGCGGTTCGACGGTGATGATGTTCTTTTTCCTCAATTATATCCGCATGCTTCCCAAGGACTACGAGGAAGCGGCGATTCTCGACGGCATGAGCCGCGGCGGAATTTTTATTACGATTGTTTTTCCCCTCGTCAAGCCCGCCGTGATTACACAGATCCTGCTTTGCTTTATCGGACAGTATAACGATTATCTCACGCCGCTTCTCTACCTCGGCAACAACGAGAAATTGTTTACGGTGCAGCTCGCCATCAATCAGATGAACTCGGCCTATGCGGTGGAGACGGAAAAGCTGCTCACCGCCTGCGTCGTGGCGATGATCCCCACCTCGCTGCTATTCCTGCTCTGTCAAAAATATCTCGTGGAAGGAATCAGCATCTCGGGGCTCAAATAAACGGCGCGAAATATAAAAAGGAATCGATATGAAAAAAAAGGTTATGGCATTTTTACTTTGCGGATGTATGTTTCTAAGCCTGGCGGCCTGTTCCTACGGAACAGCGCCCGATAGCTCCTTTCCGCCTCAAAGCGACTCCTCGTCCGACGCTCCGCCTCCCGACGGGCCGGAAGGAAAGCCCGAGCGGGCGGGCAGGGATTTGACGAGCTACATTCTCCCCTCCAACGAAGTGGAGGAAGAATCCCTTCCTTCCGCCGCGGGGAAAGCGACGCAAGAAGCGGGCGTCTATAAATTAAAGGGCGAGGCGTTTGAGCTTTCCTTTGCCCCCTCTTCAAACGACGGATATGCACTGTCCGTGTGCGAAGCGTCGGGCGCGGTATGCAGTGGGGAAGCGGCGCCCGCAAAGCTGTATATCCGTGGTACGGGGCTGCTCTCTTCCGGATATGAAAGCGTAAGCATAGCGGATTACGGACTGAAGGCCTCGGCAGTTTTGAAAACGGTCAACGGCTCCGAGTTTTGCGTGGAGGACAGATATTATTTGCCCGCAGGGGAGGAAAACGACGCCTTTAATGTGAGGCGCTGCGTGAGGGTGCTCAAGGCCTCCGCTTCCGATAAGGGCTTTGAGAGCATTTATCGCATGTCCCTTCCTGCGGGCGGCGTAGGGGAATATTCCTGGTTTGTTCCCAACAACGTTTTCGATTCTTTCCCCGGTTCGGCTACGGAATATGCATCGAGCAAAATTTTTCGGGAGACGCTTTTGGGCTTGCCCTTTGCCATGTTCCGAAACAAGACATCCGGACTCACCTTTTCTCTCGGCCGCTATCAGCCCGAAGTGACGCTGACGGAAAACAGCTATGCTTCCGTGTCCCTGCTCAACGAGGAGGGCGAAACGCCTAACATCGAGATCGCCTATCCTTCGCGGGACACCGCGCGGCGGTACTTCGACGTACAAGAAGACAATCAGATCGTTTATGATCTGACCCTTCGCGCGGCAAAGACTTCTTCCTATGCCGCGGCCACGTCGTCGGCCTACAATGCGCATTTTGATCTTCAGAATCAGCGGATCGTCGATACCGATATCGACGCGGTGTATGAGGCGGTATGTGCGGACTTCAAAACCTTTCTGCTTTCGACGAAGGCAAACGGCGTCACGTCCTACGGCCTGCCTTGGCGGGTGACGATCGAAACGGGCAAAATCGGGCCTAAATCCTATCAGGCGGGCTTTGTCGGACAGCAGATTCCCGCCGCGTATCACATGCTCTATTACGGGGTTTTGAAAGACGATGCGCAGAGCTTCAAAAACGGCATGAACGTGCTCGATTTCTGGGTGAATGCAGGCATGATGACGGAAGCGGGCGTACCGAAGATCTGGTACGGCGGGGACACCAATTATTTTTGGAAATATCCCACCTTTCTCCGTATGGCGGTGGACGCCATGGAAGGGCTGCTCGACGCCTATCGGCTGGTATCGGCGCACGGCGTCGTGCGGCAGAGCTGGTACGACGCAATTCTTTCCTTTGCAAATTTTCTCGTCGAAAAGCAGAATACCGATGGAAGCTGGTGGCGGTGCTATAATTGGGACGGAGGCATGTTTAAGGACGGCGACAACGGGATCGGAGAGCCCGGCGGAAACATCTGTCAATCCTCCTCCAAGGCCAACACGACCATGCCCGTGCGTTTTCTCGGCAAGATATACGAGCTGACGGGGGAGGCAAAATATAAAACCGCCGCCGTCAAGGGCGGAGAATACGTCTATAAGGAGCTGTATCCGCTGGGGTACTATAACGGCGGAACCTGCGACAATCCCAACGCGCAGGACAAGGAAGCGGGCGTATTTGCGATGTATTGCTACGACACGATGTATATGTTGACGAAAGAGGAGAAGTGGATAGACTGTCTCAAGCAGGCGACCGCGTTTACGATGTCCTCGGTCGTCGCCTACAGCTTCGATATTTCTCAGCGGAGCAGTTCTTTGAAAGCGGCCCTTGCACTGAAACACGGCTATACGGACGGGCTCAGCTTCATTACCTGCGGCGGTACGGGGGTGGATAATTATATCGCCTATATCTATTACGAGCTGTTCCGTATTTATATCATCACGGGCGAGCGCGAATATCTCAGACAGGCTGAATTTATCCAGCAGAATACGAAATCCACGATGGATTGGGACGGCGCGCTGGGCTATCCGTACAAGAGCCTGGTGGCCGAGGCGACCACGATTTACACCTTCGGCTTCAATTCCGCAGTGGACGACGAGGGAGTAATGGGCGTATGGCTGCCCTGGGCTTCGGTGGCCAACGCCGAACCGATCGCCAAGATGTACGACAATTTCGGCGAGGCGGACGTGGCGGAGTTTTGGGAAACATCTATCGAAAGCCTGCGTTCCCAATTGAAAAAAATCGGCGTCGGCGGAAAGGCGCACAGAAAATATGTGACGACGGCGGCTCGGGAATATCTTTCTTAAACGCCGAAATACAAAGATAAGGAGGTTGCGATGATCAAAAGAGCGGTTTGTATTCTGCTTTGTCTGGGGCTTTGCCTTTCGACGGCGGCCTGCGGGGCGGGAGGAAAAGACTCCTCGTCCACGAACGGCAAGGACAGTACGGGCGGACAGAGCGGTAGCTCTAATTCTTCTCCCGGAGAAAACGACGGGCCGGACACGTCCTACCGCGAGGACAGGAAGTTTACGGCCATGCCCCTGCCCGACGATTCGATCGACGAAAGCGAGCTTCCCGCCGCAAAGAGCGGGAGCCTGGGCGGTACGGCGATGGAGAGCGGCGGCTACCGGCTGGAGTTTTCGGACGAGGGCGGCGGATATTCGCTGAAGCTTGTCTGCAAGGAGGACGGCGCCGTGATGTTTGCCGAAAGCGAACCCGCCAAGGCGTATATAAAGGGCGGCTCCTCGGCGGCGGTAACGGCAAAATATTCGTCCGTGACGGAAAAGGAATACGGTTATCTTGCTTCGGCGGAGTTGACTTCGGCGGCGGGAAGCGTCCTTTTGGTGGAGGATAGGTATTATTTCCCCGCGGAGGGAGAGACGGGCGTGTTCAACGTTGCGAAATCGGTGACGGTGACGCAGGCAAAAAACGGCGATATGGGCTTCGAAAGCGTTTATCGGATATCTTCGCCCGAGGTCGCGCAGGGGGATTACGATTGGTTTGTCCCCAACTGGGAATTTTCTTCGGTCGGCTACGGCTCCAATACCTACCGCGAGACCTATCTCGGCGTACCCATGATCATGATGCGCAATCGCGGGACGGGATACACGCTTTCGCTTTCGCGCTATCAGCCCGTCATTCATTATGAAAACAATAATTATGCAAGCCTTTCGATGAGCAATGCGAAAAATGCGGGCAGCATTTCCGTCGATTACCCGAGCAAGGACACGGCGCGCAAGTATCACGAGCTGAAAGCGGGCGCAAAGCACGCGCTGACGATGAGCATGCGCGTGGAAAAGACTTCCTCGCACAGCGCGGCGACGGTTTCCGCCTATAACGCCCATTTCAATTTGCAAAATCAGCGCATCGTTAACACGGACATCGATGAGGTTTACAAGGCGGTATGCGAGGATTATAAAACCTTTCTGCACGAGACGGAGCAGACGGATAAGCTGACGGGCAAAAAATATACGTCCTATGGCCTGCCCTGGCGGATTACGATCGAGGACGGGGAATTCGGGCCGCTTACCTATCAGGCGGGCTTTATCGGCCAACAGCTTCCCTCCGCCTACAATATGATGCTCTACGGCGTGATGAACAACGATCTCGAAAGCCTGCAAAACGGCGTCAACGTCGTCGATTTCTGGGTGAGCGGCGCCGAATTTATGAGCGCGGTAGGCGTCCCGTACATCTGGTACGACACGTGGGCGGACGGCTTCAGAAGCTATCCCTGTTTCCTGAGGATGGCTGTCGATGCGATGGAGGGCGTTCTCGACGCTTATCGGCTTGCGGTCGCGCACGGCATCGAGCGGCCGGAATGGTACGAAGCCGTCGAGGCGTTTGCGGATTTTCTCGTCAATTACCAAAACGAAGACGGAAGTTGGTATCGCTGTTACAATTATGACGGCGGCCCCTTCGTCAACTGGGACAACGGCATCGAGGAACCCGCGGGCGGGATCTGTCAGTCGGAAAGTAAACTCAATACCAACATGCCCGTGCGTTTTCTCGGCAAGATGTACGAGCTGACGGGGAATACAGGCTATAAGGCGGCTGCCTTGAAGGCGGGAGAATTCGTCTATAAAAATATTTATCCCACGGGCGTCTATACGGGCGGAACCTGCGACAATCCCAACCGCGTGGATAAGGAATCGGGCGTCTATGCCATGTACTGCTACGACGCTCTCTATACGTTGACGGGCGAAGCGAAGTGGCTGGAATGTCTGAAGCAGGCGACGGCGTTTACGATGTCCACCGTGCAGATTTACAGTTATCCCGTCAAAGATTCTCCGCTAAAGGCGGCATACCCTTGCGAATACGGCTACAACGACGGTATGAGCTTTATTTGCTGCAAGAGCACGGGCGCGGATAATTATATTGCCTTTATCTATTACGAGCTGTTCCGTATCTATATTTTTACGGGCGAAAGGACCTATCTCAAGCAGTCGGAATTTGTTCAGCAGAACACGAAGTCCATCATGAATTGGGACGGCGCGCTGGGATATAAATACAAGAGCTTGGTGGCGGAAGCCTCGACGACGACGGGCTTTAACTTCGATTCGGCCTCGAACGGCGCGTGGGTAACCTGGAGCTCGGCGGCAAACGCGGAGCCGATCGCAAAGATGTACACTTCTTTCGGCAAAGCGGATGTCATGGCGTTTGCGGACACGCCGGTTGAAGAACTTCGTAAAAAGCTGGCCGAAGCGGGCGTCGGCGGACGCGAGCATCCTCGCTATGAGAATACCGTGGCCGACAAGGTACGCTTCGAAACTGTAAAATAAATTGATGAAAAGGAGAAGTATATGCGCAAATACGGTAAAAAGCGAGGCTTTTTGATGGGGGCGTGCGCGCTCCTTGCCCTCGGCTGCGCGGGGGGCGCGACTGCGGGCATTTACGCGAGGGCGTTGATTTCCCCCTCGAGAGTGGACCTCATCGCCGCCTCCGGTTCGGAGGATTGGTTCAATAACGGCGAAGGCACCGACTACGGCGAATGGGCGGCCGCCTCCGACCTCGTGACGGTCGATGCTTACGGCACCGCTTATTCCATGGAAGGCGCCACCTATCTCACCTCTAAAGGCCGGGCGCTGGGCGCCTACGAAATGGAGGCGAGCTTCGTCGTCAGCGAAATCAACGACGTAGAAAACCCCATGATCGGGATTATTCCCTGGTATGTGGACGAAGAAAACTATCTCTTTGTGCAGCTGAAATTCACCTGGTCGGCGGACTATCAGACGACGGACGAGGAAAAGGCGGACGGTTACGGCTTGCAGGAGATCATCGTCAGCGGTCGTCTGAACGGCGAGGCCAAGTACAACAGCGCGACGGCGCAGCAGGAGAATACGGTATTCGACGCCAAGTCGGTGACGAATATTGCCTCTGCAAAACGCAATCCCAGGTCGGCGGAAGGGCACACCCTGAAGGTGGAAGCGGAAAACAGCGGTTCCAGCGGCAACTTCATGAAATTTACCGTCTATTACAACGGCGCATCGGTGGGAAGCGTATCCGCCTATTACTACAACAAGGTCACCAAAACGGCCGCCATGGGCTTTATGGCGCAGGACGTGAAGGCGACGTTTAAGGACGCATCCTTTACGGACGGCTACGCGGAAAATAAAACCGCCTCCCTCGCCCGCGACTGGGCGGAGAAGGACGGCTATACCTATCGCACGCTGAACGGTTACGACGCCTGGACCTTCAACAATAACGGCACCGTTTCCTTCAAGACGACGGAGACGGCGGACGGAAAATCCGCATACGGCGTCACGGGCTCCAACTTCGGCGGCTACAACACCAACCGCGGCTATACGGCCAATCCCTATGCGGCCACGTCGGACGGTCTGCCCCAAAACTACGAGGTGAGCGCGACGTTCAAAGCGGACGAAATTCTGCCCTATACGAAAGCGAAGGAATATAAGCTGGGGTACGGACTGATTGCCTGGATGAAGGACGATCAAAATTTTGTTTCCGCAACGATTCGCAGGACGGAGAGCGGCAAGGTAGGACTTTCCACCGTCAAGTACGAGGTAGTGCTTTACGGCTGGATAAACTGCAGCAACCTCGGCGTGGGAAGCACGGTCTATGCGCTGCCCGAGGACTTCGACCCGATGCAGGAGCATACTCTGCGCGTGGAAAAGAAATCGGTAGGCTTCTTCGTTTATCTCGACGACGGGGCTGAGCCCGTCATCTCCAAACGCATTGCGGGTACCAGCGAAAATTACTATTACGGTTACGAGGGCTATAACGTGGATTACACGGCCTCGGCCATTACGGGCAAAGCGATATATTCCGCTTACGACGAAATTTCCTCTTACGGGGAAAGCGGCGAAGTGTGGAAAAACGCGGGAAAGTCCAAAACGGCCTGGACTTTTGCGGACGGCAAAATTTCCGTAAAGGCCAAGGAAACGGGCTCGGAAAAGGCGCGGCGTTCGTATCTGCTGGGGAGCAGCGACGTCTCCGACAAAAATGTGACGCTCACCGTGCGGGCCGACGTCTCGCTCGGAAGCGACGGACAGTATTCCGAACTGATGCTTTCGCCCTATATGCTTGACGAACAGAATTTCGTCCGCGCAGGGCTGGCCTGGAAGGACGGAAAGACGTATGCCCGCATTTATTCCTGCACCTATACCGAGGAGGACGAGTTTGAAAACAGAGAGCCGCAATATACGGTCAAAGAGAGCGAAATTGCCGCGCCCGATCTGACGAAAGCGTTTAGCTTAAGCGTCAAAAAGGTAGGCAAGGCAGTGGGAATATTGATAGACGACAAACTTGTTTACGGACGCGAGATTGCGGACATCGACGCCGTGACTTCGGATATCGGCGTGTATGTCTATAACATGGATCTCACGCTCGAGAGCTTTATCACCGAGGGCTATAAAAAATACACGAAGGTGACGGTGGGCGACTGGCTGACCTCGGGCGTCAAACATAACCAATGGACGATCAACTCCGACGGGTGGCTGCTCGCCGACGCGACATATACCGAGGATATGACGGCGGACGATAAGGACGACGACAAAAGCTGGGCGCTTCAGGCCAACCCCAACGGCGATTACACGCTCACCGCAAAAATTCGCGTGACAAAAGAATCCCGCGCGGAGGACAGGGTCGGGCTCGTGCTTTGGTACCTGGACGAAAGCAATTATCTGATGTTCTATATGGACAGATGGCGTGCGGACAGCGCCGTGGCCCGGACGACGCTGACGGGACTCATCAACGGCGAATACCTGCCCACGAGATACACGCACGGAGGCTGGTTCCTCGAAGGGGAGAAAGAGCTGGAAAACGGCATGACGCGCACGGAAATGTCACAGCTCGACCAATGGCACACGATCACGGTCGTAAAGACGGGCAGCACGTTCGCCTGCAATGTGGACGGCGAAATGGGCTTTTTGACTTATACGGTGGCGGGCGGATTGCCCTCCGCGGCGGGAAAGACGGTTTACAGCGGTATATATGCGCTCAACGACGCCATAGAAGTCTCCGAATGGGCGATTACGCCCGCGGGGCAGACTGTTTCCGTCTCTACCCCCGCCAGCCCTTCGCAGGCGACCTCGGGCGAGGAGGCAAAGCTGGAGCTCGGCGCTTATACCGATAAGGATTACACCGACGAATTCGACGGCAAAACCACGACGGCGGGCGGCGATACGCCTAATCCTCCCGATCCCGACAGCAGTTCTTCGGGCGGAAATTCGTCCTCGGGCGGCGGCTCGGCTTCGGAAGGTGCGGGCGGCGGCTGTAAATCGGGCTGCGGCGGGGTCATGACGGGCGGTTTCGCGGGGCTGGGCTTGGCCGCCGCGGCGGGGATTTTGCTGGCAAAGAAAAAACGCAGTTGACGGAGAAAATTCTCCGCAAGAAAATTCAGGAGGAAAAGAAATGAACAGGAAACTTTTATTGACAGGCGTTTCGCTTTTGGCCGCGGCTTCTATCGGGCTGACGGGGATCGGCGCGGCGGCGGACTATACCGACGAGGAGGGCGCCACGCATTACGGCTGGTCGCTGGTGTGCAGTGAAATGAACGGAAGCTGCTTCGAGTTCGGTGATGACGGAAACATTTCCGCTATTTACGCGGCGGAAGGCGACACCTCCGATCAGCGCGTCAACATGTACGCCATCCGCGACACGCTCCACGCCGCGGACGAGAGCTACACCGTACAGGCAACCTTCACGCCCGATGCGGAAACGGATCTCTCCGCCGAACGTACCTACGGGATCGTGCCCTGGTACGTGGACGAGGACAATTATCTCATTTATTGGCTGCAGCAAAAAAACGGAAATCCCGTCGATTGGTCGGGACAGTTCTACGGCAGAGTAAACGGCTCTTTCAAAAAATATCTTTCCACGTTTAATAAAAATAACGGCGAGGATTACTTTCGTTCGGCCGAATACGACGACATGTGGTGGGACAACGCGGCTGTAACGAGTCCCAAGCTCGTCGGCAACCGTCAGCCCCTGCTCGACACGACGGTGACCTTAAAAGTGGTCTCCAAGATCGAGACGATTACGGTGGACGGCGCCGATTATACGCTGCGTTCTTTCGAACTGCATCAGATTGTGGACGGACTGGATTTTATCTCCAACACCTATTACTGTAAGGATATCACTACGGAGAGCCCCGCCGCCAAAGTGGGCCTTTATTCCGAAATGTTCAGCTTTACCGTCTCGGATTTTTCCTGCGTCGGAGATGACGACGAACAGACCGCCAAGGCCGTGGAAACACAGATCGGCGGGCTGGGGACAATCGCTTCGAAGGAGGATATTCAAGCCGTCGTCAAGGCCCGCAACGCTTACGAGGGATTACTTTCCTTAAAGAGCTATCTTGCGGAAGGCGCTTTGGCGAAGCTGGAGACGGCCGAAAACGCCGTAGGGACCTATGTGGACGGACTCATCGGCGCGCTCGATTCTTCCGCGCCTACCTTCAAGACGGATGTTGACGGGGTGTATAATCTCTATCTTTCGCTGACGGACAGACTTTCGGCAAAGGTGACGAAGCTTGAAGAGTTAAAAGCGGCCGTCGAGCAGGCTCAGAAGCCCGACGAACCTTCTTCTTCGTCCTCCGAAACGAACCCCGAAACTTCGGGCTTGTCCTCGGGAAGCACGGGGACTTCTTCGGGAAGCGAAAGCGCGGGAGGCGGATGCAGTTCGGCCGCGGCGGGCGGAATCGCACTGACGGCGCTTGCGGCGATGGTTGCGGCGGTATTTCTCGTACGCGGCAAAAAATATTAAAGCATAGAAACTCCCCCCTGACCCGGCGGGAAAAGAAAATACAACTTTTTCGGGAGGAAAAAGATGAAAAAATTCAGAGCAGTTACTTTACTTTTGGCGTTGGCGATGTCCGTCACGGTAGGTCTCGCTTCCTGCGGCGGCGGGGAAACTTCGACGAGTGTCGGAGGCTCGTCCTCGTCTGCGGATTCTCCTTCGGGAAATTCCTCGAGCAGCGCTTCTTCGGCGCATCAGCACGTCTATACGGAAGAAGTGGTGCCGCCCACCTGTACGGAAGGAGGCTACACGCTCCATAAGTGCGCCTGCGGCGACAGCTACCGCGATAACGAAACGCCCGCCGCGGGGCATAGCTGGGGAGAGCTGATCGTCGATACTCCCGCAACGTGGGACGCGGACGGCACGGGACACCGTGTATGTACGGTGTGCGAGACAGTCGGCCCCGGCGAAGTGATTCCCAAAGATACGTCAGCCTGGCACGAGATCTTCCCCGAGGGAAATGAAGATTGCTTTGTGTATGACGACGACGGCGCTTTGACGGGAATGGAGACCGCCGCTTCGCAGGCGAATATGTTCCTGAACATGTTTGCGATCAGCGACGAAGTGACTTCGGGAGCGTATTCGGCGGAGGTTACCTTCGATCCCACGCAATCGGATAAAAACGAAAAGGGCGAGGAACGCACTTACGGGATTGTCCCCTGGTACGTCGATGCGGATAACTTTCTTATCTATTGGCTGCAGCAAAAGGCCGGCTCAAATTGGTCGGGGCAATTCTACGGCAAGGTCAACGGCGCGACGCGGGTATTCGCGGCGAACGGCGCTTGGTCCGCAAACGAATGGGACGACATGTGGTGGGACGGCGGCACCGCCAATCCGCAGATCAGGAATAAGGAATTTGCCGTCATCAATACCGTGATTACCCTCCGCGTCGTCTCCAAACCTCAGGTAATTTCGATCGGCGAAGCTTCGACAACCGTGCGCGCGTTTGAGCTGCACCAGATTGTAAACGGCGTCGATCATATCGCAAATACCTATTATATCAAGGACGTTTTGGAAGCGGAGACGGAAGGATATGTCCGTACGGGCATTTACAGCAATAAGGCGGACGTCGCCCTTTCGGGGTTCGCTTTGACGCAAAACCTTTGGCGGGTGGTCTCAACGGAAGCGAATGAAGGTTTATACACCTTCGACGAAACGACGAAGGACGTCGCGGGTATCGATTGCGTGGATAAAACCGACCTTTGGCTGAATATGTACGCGATCTATGACGTTGCTCCCGGTAAGGATTATACGGTGTCCGCGACCTTCGATCCTACGCAATCGAACAAAAACGCAAAGGGAGGCGAGCGTACCTACGGTCTCGTAGCCTGGTATAAGGACGAAAACAATTATCTCGTCTATTGGCTGCAGCAAAAGGCGGGCGGAGACTGGTCGGGACAGTTTTACGGCAAAGTCGGCGGCGCTTTCCGCAGCTACTTGCTTTCCCCGTCGGCGGACGGCTGGAGCAACGGCGAATGGAACGATATGTGGTGGGACGGCGGCACCGCCAACCCGCAGATCAAAGGCGTCAGACATGCGCTGCTCACTACGTCGGTTACCTTAAAGATCGTTTCGACGGTGACGGAAGTGACTGTCGGCGGCGAACCCGTGGCGGCGCGGGCGTTTGAGCTGCATCAGGTCGTAAACGGCGAGGATCACGTCGCCTCTACGTATTACGTAAAAGACGCGGTGGAGCTCACGGGAGTCCGCACGGGCGTATATGCCAATAATTACGATATTGCGATAAAGGATTTCCGTCTGGCTTAATCCAATAGAAAAGCAAAAGCCTCCGTTTGTAAAGCAAGCGGAGGTTTTTTGTCGCCGAGGAGTTTTAATCTTTCGACTTTTGGCAAAACTTACCGTATGATTTATTTTAACGGCATAAAGGGAAAAAATTACTTTGAAGGCTGGTTTTTTCGGGTTTGCGCGGAAGGCTTTAACTGTGCGCTCATTCCGTCCGTCAGCGTGTGTGACGGGGAACGAAAAGCCTATATCCAGATAAACTGCAATCGTTCGAGCAAAAAGCTCGAGTTCGGTTTTGAAGATTTTTGCGCAACGAATCGGGAAGTTTGGATCGGCGACAATCATTTCTCCGACGAAGGGATAACTTTTTCAAGCGATTTCTTGTCGTTGGACGTAAAATTCGGGGCATTTGAAGGGGTGGAAAAGGACATCATGGGATGCTTTAAGTTCGGCACGCCCTGCAAGCATAAGCTGATCAGCATGAAACACGAGGTAAAGGGTACGGCGCGTTTCGGCAATAAAAAAATAATGCTGAAAAACGCGGTAGGGTATATCGAAAAAGACTGGGGAAAATCCTTTCCGAAAGCATATTGCTGGCTTCAATGCAATCAATTTGAGGAGGGGAAGGCCGCTTTTTTCTTGTCCGTGGCTGATATCCGTCTGCCGGTTTTAGGCTTGATCTGCGTTTTACTTGCCGAAGGCAAGGAATATAGATTTGCCACTTATAATTTTTCGCGGATCGAAAAATTACAAAAGGGAGAAATTGTTTTAAGAAAGTCCGACATGCGTTTGCAAATTAATTTTTCGGGAGAGAACGCTCAGGCTTTGTCCGCGCCCGAAAAAGGAAAGATGAAGAATATGATCAAAGAGGATCTGGACGGCACAATCGACTTGAAACTGTGTGAAAACGAAAAGGTTTTATATACGTTTCACGGCAAAAACGCGGGTATGGAATGGGTAAATTTGAAATAGAAATTCAATTTTGCCTATTGACTTTGTTTTTCTTCTATGCTATAATAAATCGCGTAGGAGGGGACGTTTATGAAAATGATAACGGCTATCGTCAACAAAAAGGACGCCGGTTCCGTATGCGACGCGCTTACGAAGGAGGGCTATTTTTTCACCAAAATGGCGACGACGGGCGGGTTTCTGAAGGCGGGAAACACGACGCTTCTCATCGGGACGAATAACGATAAGGTAACCGCGGCGGTGGAGATTATACGTAAAAACTGCGCGCAGAGGATGCAGATGGTGCCGACGATGCCGTCGGGAGAAGGCGGATACCGCGGCTTTAATTATTTCCCGACCGAAGTTTTGGTAGGCGGCGCGACCGTTTTTGTCACGGACGTAGAATATTACGAAAAGATGTAAACAGGCCTTTTATCGGCGCAAGCATAAAAAGATAACGCAATTATCGGAACTGAAAAATAATTGAAAAAGGTCATCGTACAAAAAGTACGGTGATCTTTTTTATATAAGCTTAATTGATGACATTAAAATTGATGAAATATTTGATGGTAAATTGTTTCTTTCTTTATTTTTGTATAGATTTGGCGATAGAGGATAAAAAAGTAAATTTTTTTGAAAAATCGTAATTATTGACACTAATTCGCTGTAAATTGACTTGAAAAAGGCAAAAACGTGTGTAATAATTAGTATGAAAGCAATTGTTGGAAAGTATTTTTTTTATTTGGTAAACATTTCCGACGGGGAAATTTACACAAATAAAAAATGAAAATAGTAAGGAGGCAAAAATGAATAAAAAAGTTATGCTTTTGCTGGCCGCGGTGTGCACCACGGTTGCAATCGGGATGGGAACCGTCGGCTGCAACCGCGGTAATCCCGATTCGTCAAAGGATTCCCCAAACAGTTCGTCCGAGACTTCTTCTCCCGCCGAGGAAGCCGCGCCCGTTTTGAAGATATCGGGTGCAGAAATGACGGTGCCTGCGGGGAAAAAGTTTACTTTTCCCACGGCGACCGCCACCGATAAAAAGGACGGAAATCTGACGGAAGCCATCCGCGTTTGCGTGGTGGATAGGGAGACGGGCGACAGCGTTTATCCTTTGGACGAAAATGAAACGATTCTTCTCAAAGAGGCGGAATGGACGCCCGGGAAGGCGGGGGAATACAAAGTAAACTATTCCGTCGTCAACGCGGCCGGAAAGAGCGCGGAGGCGTCTTTGGGCGTGAAGGCATTGAGCGCGGAAAAAAACGCCGTCTCCGCTAAAGAGGATTGGCTGGCGAGGAATGCGCGGTTCGATGAGGACGGGTATCTGGAGATCGGACGGCCGAAATCGGGGGAGACGACCAGTTCTCTGCCCGGGGCCGCCTATGCGGGGCGAAAGATTAAATCGGGGGATATCGTAACGGTCCGTTTCAACTCCACCTATTTCGACGGAGGGGTTGCCCGTTGGTATATGGCGTTTGGGCTGACTTCGGGATATGCCGCGGAAACCCCTTCTGTTACGGAGGATATCGCTTCTCCCTTTATCCTTGAAATACGGCAAAATAAGCTGTATGTGCGCAACGGTAAGGAGGTGACGGAATTTACCGAAAGCTTGCTGGACGGGGAAGATCATACCCTTTCCGCAAAATTCGACGTAAGCGCCGCCAAGGTTACCTATTCTCTCTGGATAGACGCCGACACATCGAAACCCGCTTCGGGCGCGGCCTTTGCCTATAAAGAAAAAATGGACGAGAGCGGCACGCCCTACGATCCGAATTTATTCGATCCGGAAAAGTTCGGCGGATATTTTACGATGATCGGTTCCCGCGCGGATACGTCGAAGGCCGAAGATACCATGCGGATCAAGGCGTTTACCGTAAACGGGGAGGCACAGCTTGAAAAGCCTGTCCTCAAAGTGGAAGAGCCCGAATATGCCTGGTATCTCAACGAAGATTGCGTTTTCCCCGCCGCAACGTCAAAGGACGGAACGTTTGGCACCGACCTGTCGGAAAAGGTAGAAGTGTTTGTCGTGGATAGCGAAGGAAATGCGGAAAAGGTGACGGGCGCCTACCGCTTTGCCGAAGCGGGATTGTATCGGCTTAAATATCGGGTGAGCGACGAGTACGGCAACATTACGGTAAAGTCGTTTGCAATCTCCTGCGCGCCCGCCAAGACGACGGAAAATCCTGTTTTGACGGTAAGCGGCTACGACGACGGCGCTGAGCTTACCGCCGAGGCCATGAGCGAATTTACCCTCCCCGCCGTGGCGGAATGTAAAGATTCCAATGGCGAAGATATTTCGCAAAGGCTGTCCGTAGCCGTGACGGGTCCCGTGACGGCTTCGCTTGAAGACGGGGGAAAATTTATTCCCTATGCGGCGGGAGAATACGCGATCGTCTATTCGGTAAGCGATTATACGGGCAAAGAGACCACGTTGACGCTGAAGATTTCGGTGACGGCTCCCGCGGACTGTGCGGGCAATCAGGTCGTAAAAAATCCCGACGCTTTCGCCGTCAACAATTCCGAGGTGCGCGGGGGCGGAATATATCTCAACAGCAGCGGCTCGTTTACTTATACGGGACAGATGATCTACGAGGAAAAGGTAAGCATGCTGCTCGACTGGACGATCGCAAGCTCGCACGAGATCAGCGATTTGGGCGGCGTATGGGACGGCGCGTATTTAACGATGATCAATATGCGCGGCGGCGCTTCGTTAAATAAAGTTCCTTCAGCTACCTCCGAATGGCCGACGGGCTTTATCATTCTCATCGATCCGTACGATCATCTGACGATTCAGCCCGCTGGGCATCAGACGGGAATTTTGGCGAGGCTCAAATTCGATAACCTTCGCGAAGCGTTTTATGGGAAGGAAGTATTGCTGCAGTATCAGATTACGGACATATTTAACGAAGACGGCAGCCTCGACCGCTATTGTATTCAGCTGTGGATAAACGGAGTCCGCGTCGGCAGTGCCGAGCTGCCCTGGACTTATACTTCCTGGGCGGATTCGGAGGGGAATTTCGTTATCCGCGCGCGTCAGGCAAGCGTATATCAAAACCTTTCCAAAGCGGGCTGGTTAAACGTGACGACCTATTGCGGGGACGACAAGACGGGACGGCCGAACATCGTCAAATGGCTTTCCGTTGACGGCGTATATGTCGATAGCAAATTGAACGTCAGCGGCGAAATCAAGGAGATTTCCGTAACGGAAACTTATACCCTGCCTACGGTTGAATTGCTGTTTGACGGCGTGGCCATGCCCTTAAAGAAAACGCTGTATATCGGGGCTTCCGAAACGGGACGGGCGCTTGCGGACGACACGACGGAATTTATCGTGGAAAGCGAGTACCTCGAAGGCTTCCGCATCGAATATTCCTATGACGGAGTAATCTATTATACGATCGAGGTAACGGTGAACGGAGCCGTCGAAGAGATCGTCTGGACGGCGGAAAAAGAAGGGCTTGCGACAAAAACGGCGCACGCTTTCCCGCTGCCTGCGGTTTCTTCCGCGAAGATACTCGGCGAAACGGTTACCGAGGGATATACATACGACGTCGCTTATGCAAGCGGATATACCGAAAAGGGACTTACGGCCGAAAAATTGGCGGCTTATTCGCCGATCCTACCTGCCGATTACACCGTAACGGCGTATAACCGCGGCCAAAAAATCGGGAGCTACGCCGTGACGAATACTTCGGGCGTAGGGGATATCGCGGGGGAAAGCTTTACGGACGGCGACAAATTCAAGGTGTTTTATACGGGCGAACTGCTCTGGGAAAATACCGTTACCATGAATATCACGCTGACAAAAACATTTGACGTCCTTTTCCTGCCTGTTCGCGGCAGTGTGGCCCATATCGAATCGGTGTCCGATTACGCTACCTGGCTGGGCGGCGTATGCTTCCGCTTCTATAACGGACAGATTCAACTTCTGCAGGAGATCGATAAAACCGCCTATGCGACGTACGAGCTTCCCGCTTCTTTCACCGCGCTCGGAGATCACGTCATTTGTTATTCTGTCGTCAACAATAAAAATGCGGACGGAGAGATCATCTCTATCACCGTAGCTCTTTGGCTGGACGGCCAGGTGATGACGTCTTTGGCGGGGAATACCTCTACGACGATCGCCGTCAGCAATATCGAAAGCAGCGGCGGCTTGCAGCCCGCGCCCCTGTGGGGGAAACAGTACGACTATATTACGCTGAATTCGCTCTATCTCGACGACGCGGACGGCACGAAGGTCGCCCCTGCCTATCGTTCGGATACGGATTATACAAAAACGCTGGAAACGGTGACCGACGTCGCGTTCGAGCTTCCGCTTATCCGTAAAATCACGGGAAAGGCTGCGGCAGCTGCGGAAATTTCACTCGACGGCACGCCGCTTACTTCAAATATTTACACCTTTACCGAGGGCGGAACCTATACGTTCCTCTATACGTTTGAAAAGGGAGATACGATAGAAGTGACCGTCCGCGTGACGCAGATTTCGGAAGAACCCGTCTTTAGCTTTACGGGACAGGACGGTGCCGAGACTACCGTGGAGCGCGCGATCAATACGGCGATCGACATTCCCTTCTCTTACGGCTACGGGGAAACGGACCTCACGGAAAAAGTCACGGTTCAGGCGATTTACGGAAATTACGTAAAGACGCTCGCTTATGCGGAATATACCGCGTTCAAAAACAACGTCAGAGAGGATTTCGTGCTGAAATACATGTATATGGACCAGCTCCTTGCCGAGAAACACGTTAAAGTGACGGGCAAGGCGACGGGAAACGTCGTCACGGACGCAACCAATAAAACGGGCGGCACGGAAGCGGACGGCGTGTGGTCGGGAACGCTGAGCCCCGCCTATCTTGCGGAGCATATGCACGATTATACGGCGAGCATAAAATTCAGGCTGGATACTTTCGGGTATGTGGCGATCGGGTTGAGGGGCGAAGCGGCGCTCAATCCCACGTACGGGTACGACTGGCCGCAAAATTCGCGCTTTGCATTGGATAACGGACGGCTGTGGCTGTATATCAAGGGCGACGCGCCTATCGCTTCGTCGGATATCTCGAGGATATGGAACGACAGCCTCGTGGGGACGGACGTCATATTTACCGTTAAGGTGAACGACGAATTTGACGAAAACGGAGCGTTTGTCGGTACGGCGGTAAAATTCTATATAAACGGCACGTTATTACAGCTGGACGACGTCGGCCTGCACAAAGGCAATACGCTTGCGGACGGAAATACGATGTATATCGCGGCGACGAGAAGCGACGTGGATTGGGAGGTGTGGAACGCGCCTCTGAATTTCGGAATGTTCAGGACGAGCGCCGTCTGGACGATCAAAGAAGTATATTTTGACGGAACGATTGCGGGTACGGCGCAGGGTTAAACGGGCTGTACGGAAGCGGAAAAATTTTTTCCGCTTCCGCAACCTGGTGTCGGGGAGGAAGTTTCATTGAATAGAAAGAAAAAAATAAACGAGATAGCGGTGAAGATAAAACGCAATTCCCTGTTGTATCTGATGATGCTTCCGGGCATGGCTGTTTTATTGCTGTTTACGTACGGTCCCATGGTGGGGTATTGGCTGGCGTTTGTGGATTATAAGCCCCGTCTGGGAATGTTCGGTTCGCCGTTTGTGGGATTCTTATGGTTCAGGTCGCTGTTCGACGGGGGCTTTATCTGGGAAATGGTCGCCAATACCCTGAAAATTTCCCTCTTAAAGCTGGGGCTTTGCTTCTGCGCTCCCATTGTCCTGGCGTTTCTGCTCAACGAGGTGAGAAACAAGCCTTTCAAGTCGGCGGTGCAATGCGTCTCCTATCTGCCGAACTTTATCTCCTGGATTATCGTTTCGGGCATGATGGTTATTCTCCTCGATACGGACGAAGGCCTGTTGAATTCGATCATCGTTTCTTTTGGCGGGCGGCGGATTTCCTGGTATTCCGAGCCGAAAAAATGGTATGGGATTTTAACCGTTTCACATCTTTGGAAAAATATGGGCTGGAGCTCCATTATGTTCCTTGCGGCGCTTACCGCTCTGGACCCCGAGCTTTTCGAGGCGGCGGAGCTGGACGGGGCCAACCGTTGGCAGCAGGTGCGGCGTATTTCCGTTCCGGGAATTATGCCTACGGTTTCGATTGTGCTCATTCTCTCTATCGGAAATATTTTCAAGGACGATTTCGAGCAGATTTACGGCCTTGTGGGAGAAAACGATATTCTGGCGGAAACGACAAACGTGATTTCCACCTGGGTGTATAAACTTGCAAATTCGGGGTCGGCGAGCAGCTATGCGTTGGGTACGGCGGCGAGCCTGATCCAAAGCCTCGTTTCCCTGATCCTCGTCGTCACCGCAAATGCGGTGTCGAGACGGCTCGGGCAGGACGGGATTATGTGAGGAGGATATATGCGCATAAAAAGCAAAGGTGAAAAGGTGTTTTCCGTAGTCAATTACGCGCTCCTTGCGCTGCTCGGTATCGCTTTCGTACTGCCTTACGTGCTGATTCTCGTGATGAGCTTCACCTCCACCGATTCCTATTATCATAAAGGCTATTCGCTCTTTCCCGAAAGCCTTACCCTGGAAGGCTACAGGATGATTTTCGGGCGCGGCTCGGAAATTTATACGGCCTTTTACAATACGCTGCTGATCACCTTTCTGGGGACGTTGATCGGCCTCGTATGTACGGCGCCCGTCGCCTACGCCCTTTCGAGAAAACGCCTCTTCGGCAGAAGATTTTTCAACGGCCTGATCGTATTTGCCATGCTGTTTTCGGGCGGGCTTATCCCTTCCTTTTTACTGCTGGCGTCGCTGAATATGCTGAATACCTATTGGTCGATCGTCGTGCCGGGGGCTTTGGTGCCGTGGTACTGTATCCTCATACGCACGTATTTTATGTCCATTCCCGATTCCCTTGAGGAATCCGCCAAGCTGGACGGCGCAAACGACCTGAAGGTGATGTGGGTCATCTATATGCCGCTCGCCCTGCCCGTGATCGCCACGGTTACGCTGTATTTTATCGTGGGGTTTTGGAACCAATGGTCGGCCTCCGTCTTGTATTTCGACAGCATGCATCGGGATATGATGCCCATCGGCGTGATCCTGCGGGAATATATCCAGAACAATTCGCAGGCGTCGGGGTCGGGCGGTACGACTACGCTTCCCGTTTCCATGAAAATGGCTACGGTCGTCGTCGCCACGCTGCCCATTGTCTGCACGTATCCTTTTTTACAGAAATTTTTTATCAACGGAATGATGGTGGGATCGGTGAAAGGTTGATTCCGCGGGAGATAATCTATGAAAAAAACGATCAGTTTATTTTTGAGCGGCCTGTTGCTCTGTTTCGCATTTGTCGGTTGCAGCCGTAAAAAATCAGAGGACGCCGTCGTCGTATATGCCGAGTACAACGGTGCGTTGGGAACATACGACAAGGAAGTGAAAGCGGCCATCGAAGAAAAGTTTTTCCGCGATACGGGCGAAAGCATTTCTTTGCAGATAGAGGCCGTAGGAACGGGAGAGGCGGGCAATAAGATGGGGCAGGCCATGGCGAGCCCCTCGGTACAGCTGGACGGCTTTGCCTTTCATTACGGCGGGGATTCACCGTTAAACGGCTATATTCTGGACGACGCCGCGATGGATCTTACGGACTGTCAAAGCCTGGCTCCCGAATTTTTTAAGTATCACAATACCGCGGAATACGATCCCGACGGCCTCTCTTATTGTGCGGGCGTATATAAAGACAAACTATACTCCCTGTCCTCGCAGGAATACACGTCGGGCTGGGGGGTGCTGGTCAGAAGGGATCATATGGCGAACACCGATTATTCGCCCGACGAGTACGATCTGGCCAATCCCGACTGCAAGACTTTGTCCGTTTCGGAGTTTTACGATCTGCTCTGTCAGCTTCAGGCTAACAACGAAACGGTGCTGCGTCCGCTCGTGGGCATGTCGTGGGAGGTGGACGAGGTGCTGGGGCAGTGCTTTAATACGGTCGGGTATGGAAAAAAGGTAAAGGACGCGGACGGGAGGATTATTCCCTCGTACGCGGAGGATGGGTATCTCGAGCTGATGGAATTTGAAAGACGGTTACAGCTCGAAAAGCTGTGGATTGAAAATCCGAGCGCCACGTCCGTGGATCTCAAGCAATACTTCGCTTCGGGAAAGGGCTCCGTGTTTGTCGAATGGCCCGAAGTCACTTCGCAGGCGAGCATTGCCGCCAATCTGAAATCGGAGATCGGCGTCGATTGTATCATGCTGGCTCCCCTCAAGGCGGACGGCGAGGAAACGTCCAAGGGAAATCTCCGCCGCGAATACGCCTTTATGGGCATGATGGTGCCTTATAAGTCGGAAAATTACGAGCTGCTGCTGAAATATATCAACTGGCTGTATTCGTCCGTGGAAAATTATGAGCTTGCCTATTACGGGATCAAGGGCAAGCACTGGATTGAGGGCGAGGATGTAGTGATCGACGGCAGAACGTATAATACGTGGGCATATCCCGCAGGAAAGGAAGCGGAATACACCGCTGCAAAGCCGTATTCGGGGATTTATTGTCTGTTGGAAAGCGTCAACATGTCCCGTCGTTTATACGCGGGATACACGCAGCAGCAGAAGCTGTGGATCGACAAAATCCGAAACTCGGAAAGCTATCCCGAGCGCTACGCGACGGAAGGCGTGCTTCTGCCCGCAATCCCCTCGTCCGACAGGGCGTTGCTGAGGGCGGACACCGCACACGGCAAGGAATATGTCGGCGTGCGCAAATATGCCTGGAGCGACGCGCCCATCGCGGACGGAGCGTCTTTGCCCGAGCTTTTTGCGGCGATGAAAAACAACCTTTACGGCAAGTACGGGATACTGCTGGATTTTTATACGGATTCCTATAACGAAATTATAGCGTCCCGCGCCAAGAAATAAACGGAGAATAAATCATTTATGCTTGAAAACGAGAAAAGAATCGGAATATATACTGAAAACGGAAAACTAATGAAGGACGGAAAACCGTTTATTACCATAGGCGTCAACTATCTCGGCTTGTTTTACGACGCGCTGAGCCGTAATTTCGACGTCGAAAAGGGATTGAAGGGAATGGAGGTGCTTGCCGGTTACGGCGTGAAGCTTATTCGGGTTCCCGTCAATGCCACCTACAGCCTCGACGCTTTTTTGCTCTATTTTCACAAACGTGAGGAATGGTTCGGGTTGCTCGATAAGATTGTCAAAAAGGCCGAGGAGCTACATATCGGACTTTTGTGCAGCTTTTTTTGGTCCGAAAGGGTGATTCCCCGATATTTCGGGGAGGAGGTGGGCGATTCGATGCGGCGGGAGGACAGCCGTTCCTCGCGGTATATGGAGGAATATGTGCGGGAGTTTATTCTTCGCTACGGCGAATCGGAGGCCGTCTGGGGCTGGGAATACGGCAATGAGATCATGCTGGAGGCCCAGCTTCCCGCCGCGGCCTGGCGCGACGGAAAGCGGCTGTTCGGCTGCGAGGACGTCATCGCCATGTATAACCGTTTTATCCGCACGGTTTCCCGATACGACCGACACGGTCGGTTTATCGGTTCGGGCGACGCGGGGCTGCGACCCTGCGCCTATCACGCCTATACGGAAAATACCTGGACGGCGGATACGCAAACGCAGCAGCTGGAGATGATGAAAAAGCTCTATCCGATGGAAGGCATCAGCTGGCACGAATACGCCAATACCGTCGCGCGTTTTTCCGATCCCGACGTTTTGCCCGAAAAGGCGATCTGCCGCTTCGATACCGCCGAAAACGCGGGCGGCGTCGTTTATAGGACGTGGGGCGAATATATGCGCTATCTCATGGAAACGGCCGGGCTGATCGATAAAGTGGCGTATCTGGGGGAAACGGGCTTTACCTATGCCGATGCGGACAGACGGCTCACATACGACGAGTGCAGGCAAATGGCGGACGCCATTTCAAAAGCCGCCTACGAGGAAAATTTTTCCCTGACGATTTTCTGGAATTATGATCCCTATTCGGAGGAGCTGGAGGACAGGTTCGATATGAGCGGCACGGGCTGGGACGCGAGCTGGAACGAGCGTTGGACGGTGGGGAAAGCCACGTTGGATTCTATCAAGGCGTACAATCTGTTAATGGATAAAAAAATGGCGTTAAACGCGCTGAAATAAGGAGAAATCATGAAAAATAAATGGAAATGCGCATTTATTGCACTGTTCGGGTTATCTTTGGGTGTACAGGCGACGTTTTCTTCGCTTGCCGCCAAAGCGGAAAACCGCGTCGATCTTTTCACCAATAAAAGCGATTGGGTCGTACAGGAAAATCTCGGCTCGACGAAATTTAACGACGAGCATGAGCTGGAGATCATCGGCGTGGGCAGCGCCTCGACGGGCGCCGTCAACACCGCCGTCTATACCAGGCAGAAATTCGGTTCGGGGAAAATAGCGTTCGACTTTACGGTGGAGTTCGGCGAAGGCGTGGACAAAACGGATTATCATGCGGGGAGCGAATGGCTGGTGAGCTGTTTCTTCGGGGTCATGTTTCTGCAAAACGTAGAAGTGAACAACCCTACGGGTTCGGTCGGCGTTCCTTGGGATACGCCGGGCGGCTATCCGTATATACTCTGCTTCGATACGGAGACGTCGGGCGGGGAAGCCAATCGGGCGAAACAGCTGGGGCTTACGCTGAGGCGGTATAAATTCAGCGGCTCGCACAATTATACCCGTTGGTCCACGGTGGAACCGACAAACGAAACCTTTTATAACAGTCTCGGCGAAGCGTACGAATCAAAGGTCCCCGATTTTTATAAGCCCGTCACGACGGAAATGATCTGGGACGGAAAGAAGCACAGTGTGGAGCTGGAATGGGGAAATCTGTCCGTCGCCGACGGCGATAAAGTGGATGCCGTCAAAATAGAGGCGTGGTACGACGGGGAAAAAGTGATGACGGTCATCGACGAAATGCCTTTTATGGGCGAAAAGTTCGGCGAGGAGGTGCCTGTGGATAAGCGGGATATGAATGGATATGTGGCATGGTACTGCTTCCACGACAATTCCTCTCCCAGTCTGGAAGCGTACAGCTACCTGCTCCGCGTCTCTTCCATGACGATCGAGCCCGGCCCCGATAACGTCCCCCAGGGGGATACGCCCCCGGACAGCTCCTCGGACGGCGTTTCCGCGGGCGACGCTTCGGAAAACGAAAATCCTGCGGGCTGCGGTTCGGGCTGCAAAGGTGTGATCAGCTCCTCCGTGCTTTTGCTCGGTGCGCTTGCGGCGGGCGGGGCGGCTCTGTTTATCAAGAAAAAGGAGCGTTGATATGGACTTGAAAAAGAAGCTCGGACGTATTTTCAGCCTGCTGTTATCGGGGTGCCTTTTGGCCGCGCTTGTCTCCTGCGGCGGCGGAAACGAAAGCTCCTCACAACCGGGGGAATCGGGGTCTTCTTCGGGCGGGGGATCGGGAGAGGAGCATCTGGGGCTTTACCTCGAGGACGGAAAAATGAAATACGACGGGAAGGAGTTTTACGGGCTGGGCGTCAATTATTACAGCTTGTTCAATTACACCTTCTCGCATCAATGGGATACGACGGTGCCCTGTAAGGCGCTCGAAACGCTCGCCTCCTACGGCGTAAAGGCGATCCGTTTTTCCTGCGAGCCGCCCGGCACGCTCGGCGCGGCAAAATGGGATTGGTATTATCAAAGACCCGAAAGGTATTATGCGACGCTCGATACGCTGGTGGAAAAGGCCGAAGAGGTAGGCATAGGGCTGATTGTGGAATTTTTCGGCGATCTGTATTCGATCAGCGACTATTACGACGAACCGCTCGCTTCCGCCGTCCTCGACGAAAACAGCAAATCCTCTCAATTCCGCCGCGATTACGTACGGGAGGTCGTGACGCGGTATAAAGAGTCTCCCGCGATTTACGGCTGGGAATTCGGCAACGAATTGGCCTGGAACACGCTCCGTCCCTCGGGATATGTGCCCGTCCCCGCTCTGCCGGCAAACTCGAAGCGCCCCTCGCGTACGGAGGAGGATATATTGGGGCTTAAGGAGATTAACCTGCTGTATTCGAGATTCGCAAAGGCGGTAAAGGAATGCGACCCGTATAACCGCATCGTCGGCAACGGCGACCAAAGCTTGCAAACTTCCGCATATAACGCTTCCTATAACGACACTTTTGCGACGGATACTCTCGCCGAACACAGGGAGATCCTTGCAAAGATCAATCCCGAGGGAATGGACGCCGTGTGTATGCACCGCTATGCGGACGGGGTAAACTTGCCTCAAGCTCCCGATAAGCTGGATCTTATGCCCTCGTCCAAACCCGTCGAGCTGCTGGGCGCGGACGGCGAGCCGTTTGTTCTATATGATACCTGGAAAGATTATTTGCAGTATATGCTGGACGAATCGGCAAGATTGGGCAAAACCTGCTACGTCGGCGAAGCGGGGTGGTCCTATCAGGACGCAAAGGAAAAGCAGACGTACGAAAGCGCGCTTACCGTCGTCGAGGCTATTGCAAAAGCGGCGCTGGAGACGGAATATCCCTTGATACTGTTCTGGAATTACGACCCGCTTTCCACGCCGAACGAAAAGGATTATGTCGATAAAGGCTCGGGGATAGAGTACAGCTGGAACGAAAATTGGGATAAGGGCAAAGCTTATCTGGAGACGATCAAAAAATACAATGCAAAATTCGACCAATTGATTGCCGCGGGCAAAGGATAAACGAAAAAATGAAATTTTTTGGAAAATGTGCGGTTTTTTCCTTGCTGTTTGCGCTCTCTGCTTGCTTTTTTACGGCGTGCGGAGGGACGGAGATAAAAGCTTCGGAAAGTTCGGACGGTGCCGAGGCTTCGAACGTAAGCTCGGACAGTGCGGAAGAAAAGGTCCGGCCCGGGTTGTACGTCGAGAACGGAAAGCTGATGCGGGACGGGAAGGAATTTTTCGGGATAGGGATCAATTATCTGGGGCTTTTTTACGACGCTCTGGACGGAAATCCCGAATGTATCGACAGCCTCGAAACGCTGGCGGAATACGGCGTCAAATGTATCCGCGTGCCCGTAAACGCCACTTACACGGAAGAAGTTATGAAAAAACAGTTCGACGACGAAGAAAATTGGTGGGCGCTTCTCGACAGGATCGTCGCCAAGGCGGAGGAGGTCGGTATAGGACTGATCTGCGGTTTTTTCTGGTCGGAGGACGTCATTCCGAATTATTTCGGAGAGGAGATCGCCTGGTCGATGCGCGAGGAGGAGAGCCTTTCCTGGAGTTATATGGACGGGTATATCCAAAGGTTTATCGGCCGTTACGGCGAATCCGAGGCGATTTGGGGCTGGGAATACGGCAATGAAATTATGCTGGAGGCTCAGATACCCGATACGGCGTCCCAACCCCGACGGTTTACCTGCGACGACGTCGTGGCTCTTTATAAGCGATTTGTCTCCTCCGTAAAGAAGTATGACAGGCACAACCGCTTTATCGGTTCGGGCGATGCAGGACTGCGGGCGTCGAGCTATAATATTTACAATTATAATTCCTGGTATGCGGATACCAAAGAAGAACAGCAAGAGATGTGCGGCAAGCTCTATCCCATGGACGGCGTCAGCTGGCACGCCTATGCCGACAGCGTAAAGGCGCTCGACGCGCCCGAAAATTTTGTCGATCCGCCCGAATTCGCCGACGGAAAGGGCGGCAAAACAAAGCTATATACTACGTGGACGGACTATTTTGGGTACGTCTCCGAGCTAGCCAAAGCGCACGGAAAAATTGCGTATCTGGGCGAGACGGCCTTTACTTATCCCGATTCGAAGCGGGAGATCGGCAAAGCGGACGCCTATAAGGGAATGGAGGGGATTTTGAAGGCCGCGTACGAGACGGACTTTCCTTTGACCGTTGTCTGGAATTACGATCCGCTGGCGGTCGAGCTTTCCTCTGTCACGGGGACGTCGGACCGTTGGGGAAACGCGTTCAGCGAACAGTCCGAACGCGGGCAGGGAATTTTGTCCTGCATTAAAGACTATAATCGGAAAATCGACGAAAAACACCAAATGAGCTGAGCGCGGAAACATCGGAAAAAAGGCCTGAAGGGATTCTTTCGGGCCGTTAAACAATATAGAGGAAGCGGATAACGCGGGGTAATTTTCGTCCCGACTTTACCTTTTATTTTTGCCGCGACAGAAGGTAAAGGCGAAAAGATAAGACCCAAAGATTTGACAGGTTCGGTACAGGTATGATAAAATAAAATTAATCGTCGCGGGAAATACGGCGGCGAAAGGATAAGGCTAAAGGGCTTGGGAGAATACGGCATATGAAGGATATTTTCAAAAAGCTCGGCGCGGCGGGAAGCGAATACGCGCCGATTCCTTTCTGGAGTTGGAACAACCGTTTGGAAAAAGACAAACTGCTGACGCAGATCCGGGATATGAAAGCGGCGGGCATGGGCGGATTTATTATTCATGCACGCACGGGGCTGACGACGGAATATCTTTCCGAGGAATGGTTTGCATTGGTAGAGGCATGTCTTGACGAAGCGAAAGCACTGGGCATGAACGCCTGGATCTACGACGAAAACGGCTGACCGAGCGGGTTTGCGGGCGGCAGGCTTTTGAAGGAAGAAGAGAACCTTGCCCCCTATCTCGTCAAGGAAGAAAGAACCGAATTTGACGAAACCGCGTTTGCGGTATTTGAAAAGACGGGGGCAGGTCTGCGTCGGCTGCAAAAGGGCGAGGTCAGCGGCGACGGGATATATCATACCGTCTATGTGCGCCGTTCGCCCGCAAATACGGATATTCTCGAGCCCAAGGTGGTGGATAAATTTCTCGCGTTGACCCACGAGGAATATTATCGTCGGTTTTCGGAGCGTTTCGGAAAGGAGCTGGTCGGATTTTTTACCGACGAGCCGCAGTATTTCCGCTGGGCCACGCCTTTCTCCTATGCCGTAGCGGAGTTTTGGAAAAAGGAATACGGCGAAGACATTGCGGACAGAATTATCGATCTGTTTTACGACGACGAAAGCACGTATCCTTTCCGCGTCCGCTACTATACGGCGATGAACACGTTGTACACCGAAAACTATTATAAGCGGTTGTACGATTGGTGCTCCGCCCACGGCTGCAAGCTGACGGGACACAGCGTGGAGGAAAGCCGGCTGTTTATGCAGATGTGGGGGTGCGCGGGCTGTACGCCTTCTTACGAATACGAGCATATTCCGGGCATAGACAATCTTGCGCGCAACGGTTCGGCGAAGCTGTCCGCAAGGCAGGTCTGCTCGGCGGCGGGTCAGCTCGGCAAAAAGCAGGTGCTGACGGAAACATTCGGCTGTAGCGGCTACGACGTATCGCCGCGGGAGCTTAAGGCGATCGCGGAAAAACAATACGTGCACGGCGTAAATCTGCTCTGTCACCATTTGTACGCCTATTCTTTGGCGGGACAGGGGAAGACCGATCACCCGCCCTGCTTCAGTCCGCACATGACCTGGCGGAAACAATTCCCCGAGTTCAATACATATTTTACCCGTCTGGGCTGGCTTCTCGCCAACAGCGAGACCTGCGTGAATTGTGCGGTGATCAATCCCCTGTCCTCGGTATATTTGAAATATAACCGTTTCGACGAAGCGGCCGCGGCGCGTGTGGACGAAGCGTTTGACAAGCTTCAGGAGACGTTGAACCGCTACGGTATCCTTTATGATCTCGTTGACGAGAGATTACTGCGCGGGTACGGGTGCGTGCAGGAAAAATCGCTGAAGGTGGGAAAAAGGGCATATGATTTCGTCGTGGTGCCCGAATGTGAAAATTTGTCCGCCTTTACGAAAGAAGTGCTGGAGGCGTTTGTCGAAAACGGGGGAAAGATTATGGCGGCAGGCGTTCCTTTCTATACGGACGGCAAGGCGGACGAATGGGAGTTTTTGCATTCGGATACGACGTTTGAAGAGATCGCGGCGAAGGGAAAAATAAGGCTCGAAACGGACGGCAGGGCGGAATACACCTATCGGAAAGGGGACGGGTTTGAGTTTCTTTATATCGTCAACGTGGAAAAAGAGCCCGCGCGGGTGGTCGTGCCCGCGGGATATTCGCGCGTCGATCTTTTGAGCTTGAAAGCCTACGAGCAGGAGCGGGAAATAGTTCTCGGCGGCGGAGAGAGCATATTGCTCATGCCCGTTTCGGGAGAAAAGGGTATCTCTTACGGCGCGGAAAAAGAACTAACGTCGGAATTTCGTTTTGTGGGCGCGACGGACAACAATCTCACTTTGGATACGGTACAAATCAGCTTCGACGGCGTAGCTTACGGAGAGGAAGAGCCGCTTGCGGAAGTATTTGACAGGCTTTTGCGCGCGCAATACGAAGGAAAACTGTACGTCAAATATTCTTTTACGGTTAAGGGCAGAGGCAAGAAGCTGGCGCTCCGCCGCGAAAAGGGAAAGTATCTCTCGTCTTCCCTCAACGGCCGGGCGTTGGATTTTACCGAGAGCGCCTACGACTTTATGTTTGAGGAGGCGGATATTTCCGCGACGGTAAGAGAGGGAACAAACGAATATATCAACGAGCTGAATTTTTACGAACGGTCCCATGTTTTCTGGGCCTTGTATGCGCTCGAGGCGACAGAGAGCGTGCGAAACTGCCTTTGGTATGATACTGAGCTTGAAAACATATATCTGCGCGGGGATTTCTCCGTAAACGGAGAACGTGCCCTGATGCCGCCCGCCGCGCCCGAGCGCATGGACAATCTGCAGAAAAACGGTTTTCCGAATTTCGCGGGCAAGGTGAAGTTTTCCGCGGCGGTGTTCGGTGAGAAAAAGCGTGCGAAATTGAAGCTGGAGGGAGATTATACCGCTGTCGAAGTATTTGTAAACGGCAGGGAAGCGGGCTGCTGTCTCTTCGGAAAGGAAATTGAAATAGAATTGAAAGAGGGCGGAGAAAACACTCTGGAAATCGCAGCGGTTTCTTCTCTTCGCAATATGTTCGGGCCTCTGCACCTCAAAGGAGACGAGGACGAGGGCGTCGGCCCGTTCAGCTTTACGATGAGAGGGGCGTGGAAAGAGGGAAAATGCGAATATTATGCTCCCGATTACCGCATCAGGCCGTTCGGCGTCAGCGCTGTCAAAATCGCTTTCGAAAAATAGAAGGCTGATTTTCGGGTAAAAGCAGGACAAAAACTGTCGGCTTATAAATGCAGAGCCGATGTGTGCCGACGGCAGAAATCGGAAAGCGAAGCTTTAAGCGCAATACTCAAACGGCTAAAGTACGATTTCTGAAGGCGAATGGGCGCCGAGGAGAAAAACGGAGCAATATTGTATTTTGATAAATAAAATTGTACCGATAAAAAAGGCAAATTATTGGAAACGGAGCGGAATCGGTTTTTTCAACCGACTCCGCTCCGTTGGATTTCAGAAGGCGTTTATTTGTATCGATAAGCGTCAGGCTGCCATTTTGTTGGCAACCTTGTACTTCCAGATCATCTCCGCATGATTCTGTTCGTCCGTCATGATCGCGTTGAGTACGTTTCTTACTTCGGTGGAGGCGAAATAGAAAAGGTCGTTGTTATAGTCTGTCGCAACATATTTTTCCGTGGCGATGATATCCGTACATAAAAATTTGTCAAATTCCTTTTCTTCCTTATTGCCGGAATGGGAAGCCTGAGGCTCGTATTTTTCGGCTTCGGGCGCGCGATTTTTGATCTGCGGGACGGTTCCGTTCATCAGACTTTCCAGCATCTCGTAATGCCGTTGTTCGTGACCTGCAATTTTTTTGAACAGGCTTTTCAGTTCGGGGTCCTTTGCCTGCGCGGCATAAAAGCCGTATTTTTGTATGCAAAGTTGTTCCTGGTTTTTGAGCTCGGTGATCAGCTGCATTTCCTTTTGATTGAGTTTCATGATTGACGTTTGCGCGGCGAATTTCGGAGACGGCCGGCCGCGTAATCCTCCTCTTTGTTTTTTTGTCTCCGTCAAAGAGTATTGCCAAAATTTTGCGCCTTAATCCCGTGTTTTCCGTATTTATTTTTGCGGCTTTTTAATCAAACGATAAAAACCCCTGCCGCTTCCTATCGCGTTGCTTTTGAAACCGAGTTAATTGAAAATAGTAGTGCTTTGGTCCGATTGGGGCGTCCAGTGCGTATGACCTTTTTTTCGGACGGATTCCCTGTATTCCTTGGGCGTCATTCCCGCGTAGCGCATAAAATTTTTATTGAAATTCTGTTTTGTCCGGAATCCCACCTGCGAGCAGACGGTTTGAAAGGGCAACGAGCCCTTTTCGATCAGAAGCTTGGCCTTCATCACGCGGTAATTATTGAGATATTCCAACATAGTGCAGTTAAATTCCTGTTTGAAAAGGCGATTTAGATAATTCTGCGAGATATTTACGTGCGCGGCGATATCCAAACTGCTGATGTCGGCGTGATAATTGGCGTGAATATATTGAAGCGCGATACGGAGATATTTGATAAACGCTTTGTCGGAATGATTTTGGGTATCGTAATCGTTTGAAATCTGAATGAACAGGGCGGATAAACCGAGATTGATAAAAGTATCCTGTTGATGATCGGCGTTACGATCTGAAGTTTCCTGAAGCACGGTGAGCAGCTGCGCGACGTTTCCCGAATCGGAAAGCTTTATAATCGGCTCCTTTTGCCGAAAAAATTCCGCAAAAACGTTATCCATAGAGATCAGATTGCCGAGCGTGAGCCGCAGGGCGGCATTAGGGCCGGAAAATTCCGTTTCCAGGTTTATGATGCGCGTGGGCTCGGAAAAAACCTCTATGGTATGTTTTACATCCATGTCGATTACTACGTAGTCGTGGTTGAAAAGGGTGAGCGTTTTCTTTTCCTCTCCTTCGTAATAGGCCACCTCTACCGTGCCGTATTTCACGTACATGATCTCGACGCGGCGGTGCGAATGCCAGGACATCGTAAAATTGGCGTACTCCCTGTTATAATAACAGCTTACGTTAGGCGCTTCGTTTTTCGTCTCGTTTGCATACATGGAATAAGGTTTCATACCGCGTTTATGCCCCTTTTTTTCTTCCGTTTCAAGTATAACACGATTTTTTTTCTCTGTCAACGTTTTTGAAAAATAGTTTGAAATCGTTTCCGTTTTACCCCTAAAAACGGAAACGATTTTTTTATTTCTCTTGACAACGCTCGTTTCTTTGTTATAATTAAATCAAAATAAGCCCGAAAATCAGGCGCGATTACAGGAGGTAAAAGATGAAAGAAATCAAAAAGCTGTTTGTATTATTGCTTTCGGCGGTGTTCGCCGGCAGCTTCGGATCCTGCGCGGCGGGCGGGAGCGAATCGTCGCAGAAAACCCCGCCCGCTTCACAGAGCGAAACGAACGGGGAATCCGACAGCGGCGGAACGGGAGACTCTTCCTCTTCAACGGAAGAAAAAACGGTCCCCGAGTATCTCGAAGGGAAAGCGGAAAAGGCGGGCCGCGTCGCGTTGGATAAGCTTTCCGACTGCCCGGCGGATTTTGTGTTGAAGGTAGAAGGGAACGACGAGATCAAAATTTTGCAGCTTACCGACACGCAGATGATCGATCCCGAGCAGGTGCGCAGGGGAGGCGGCAAATTGCCCGATCGCTACGGCGACCGTGACGCCTGTATTTATGATATCGTACGCCAGACAGTGGAAAAGACGCAGCCCGATCTCATTCTCATAACAGGGGACTACGTTTACGGCGAATACGACGACAACGGCACGCTGTTCAGGGAACAAACGGACTTTTTCGATTCGTTGAAAATCTATTGGGCGCCCGTTTTCGGCAATCACGACAATGATTCCAACAGCGAATACTCTCAATGGGTCGATCCCGAATATCCCGAATGGTATGCGCGGAAACAATGCCAATACCTTGAAGGTGCGGAATATTGTCTGTTCAGAACGCGGGCGAATATTTCGGGCTACAGCAATTATTCGATCGCGGTCGAGCAGAACGGGACGATTCTCCGTTCGATCTTCATGATGGACACGCACGGATCGGTAGGGACGGTTCAGGGGCTGACGTCCGCTCAAATGGATTGGTATAAGGAAAGCGTCGAGGCAATTGACGCCTATGCGGATAAAACCGTTCCCAATCTCGTCGGGATACACGTCCCCTTGAAAGCGTTTGCGGACGCGGCCAAACAGTATGGCTATACGGGGACGGGCGTGCCCGACATCACGATTCCCGAAAACGACAAGGGCGACTTCGGCACTATGAGGTCGGCGATCGGTACCTGGGACGGCGACGATACGGCGTTTCAAATCTTTAAGGCCAACGGCGCAGACGCAATATTGGCAGGACATCTGCACAGCAACAATACCTCTATTCTCTATCAGGGCGTACGGCTTGTGTTCGGCATGAAGAGCTCGACATACGACAAATACGACGAGACGATGCTGGGAGGGACGCTGTTTACACTGACGGGAACGCAATTCAAAGTGGAGCTTTGCCATTACGAAGTAGAAAACAAAAATATAGGATAAGGAGAAAAAGTATGAAGAAAAAAACAAAATTCGGTCTGTTGGGGCTCGTCGCCTCGGCGGCTTTGGCCTGTGGACTTGCGGGGTGCGCCGCGGAGGTCTCTTCGGAGTCGGGCTCCGTCGGCGGAACAAAGGATACCACGCCTCCGACGATCACGTTCGCCTGCAACGAAGCATATCTCGCCGCATTAAATTCGCGCTTTACCATTCCTGTAGAAGACATCCTCGTATTGGACGACGTGGACGAAGTGACGCCCGTCTTTTCCGTTACGTTTGGAAAGGAAGCCGTCGCCCTGTCGGATAACTCGTTTGCGTTGGAGCGGGAAGGCGTCTATACCGTTTTGGTTGAGGCGTCGGATAAATCGGGAAACCGTGCGGAAAAGACGATAGAGGTACATACTTCGAAGGAAAACGAGATCAATTCCTTCGACGACGCCGTGCGGGTGGGGCAGGCGGTCGCCAAGGGGTATGCCGAAGTGTCGCTCAATACCGATCCTCAATTTATCAAGGAGGGCACGGGCAGCCTGAAGCTGCAGGTCAATACCCATTCCGCGCTCGGATGGCCGGGAGTGATCGTCAGAAATCTTCCCATAAACAATATTCTCGATTATTATTCCATTTCTTTCTGGGCGTATAACGACGGAAAAAAGGACGTCGATATTATCCTTAACCGAAACGACGCTTCGCTCAAAGCCAAATTCACTCTGCAGTCGCAGATATGGACGAAAGTGGAGGTCAGGGCGCGCGATTACGACGAGGTGTTTAAGGTGATGGAGGCCACCGCCTGGGGCGAGCCCGAATGCGGTATGTGCGAGGATCTCAAATGCGTGACGTTTCACCTGGTGAATCCCGCCAACTCCCCGCAGTTTGACATTTACGTGGACAGTCTCCGCGTTAACGAGGAGGCCGCATTCGATACGCTGGACATTCGGGCTGACGTGGAACACCCCGTCGTCGGCGTAAAATATTCCATGCCTGACGTGACGGTGACGCGGGGCGGCACGGCTGTGGAAGCACAGATCGCTTATAAGGTATTCGATGAAAATTATGACGAGGTGCCTTTTACGGGCAAAGAAATCACTTTTGCCAAGGAAGGCAGATATACGCTGCGCGTGGAGGCCTCTTACGAAGGACTGATCGGCCGGAAAAACTATATGCTTATCGTCGCAAGGACCCGCGCGGACAATGAAATCGAATTTTTTGAATCGGATTCCGCGCTCTCTTTCTTCACTTCCGAAACGTTGACGCTGGGGATAGACAGGACGATATGCCACGACACCAACGGCTCGACGGGATCTTTGAAAATCGGCGCCAGCCCGTCCATATGGCCCTATCTGACCATCGGGAACGTCCCTCACGCCGACCTGAACGGCATCGCATACATCTATTTCTATGCTAAAATAGATTACGATCTCACCGCGACGCAGACGGCCTATCTAGGTCTGCGAAACGGAAAACAGAACCGGGTGCTGAAACGTATGAAGCTCTCCAAGCAATGGCAGGGATATTCGTTTACGAAACAGCAGCTTTCCGATCTCGGGATAGATACGCTTGACGGCTTGCAGATTTCCGTGGAACTGTACGACACGACGGATACCGCAAACAACGGCTGGGTACCCGTGGCGTTCGATACGTATATCGATAATTTTACCGCCTGCAAGGAAGCGGCCCCCACCGAAAAGGAAAATGGCGTCGTCCTCGATTTCGCCAACTACCGCGATCTGGACGATATAGATTCCTCATATGCGTCCTATTGGTTCTTCGATCCCGCTTATACCCTGAACGGCGTCGGCTCCATGCAGTTCTCCTGTACGGACGGCAGATGGCCCTCGATGACTTTTGGCTCGAGATTCTCGGCTTATGAGCTTGAATATGTGAAAAACCTGCTTTTAGACGTTTACATTCCCGAAATAGCCGCGGGGCATACCGTGCGTATCGGCGCCAACAACAAGGGCTATACGAATCTTTCCTCAACGGCCGCGGGCAAGTGGATAACGGTGGCGATCCCCGTCAGCGCTTTGCGCAATAACACGGTAGAGGGCGAAGCTGTCGTCCTTTCCACACTCGAAAACGTGTCCCTGACGTTCGGGAAGAGCGACGGAAGTGCGGATATCAATTTCGGAACGCTCTATATCGGCAAGGTCTCCTTAGAATATTACGACGTGGATCCTTCGGACAAAGATCACGTCAAGCCCGCGGGCGTCCTGTATGATTTTTACAATTTCAGGGAAGCGGAGGAGATCAAGCATCCTGCGGCCAGCGGAGAATATACGCGGCTCGACGGGGACAGGACGGCGAAGCTCGTCATGTCAAACAGCGCCTGGGGCAAGATTTATCTTCCCGCATCGGCAGACGAAATGGTGGCCGATTTGACGGGCGTATCCTATATTTATCTGGATATCTTCGTCGATGCGACCTATGTGGAAAACGAATACGTGAGGTTTGTCTATCTCTATTGGAACGGCACAAAGTATGTGGAAAAGTTTTTCGAGTCAATGATCCCCGCCGACGAATGGATCACGGTGAGATTCCCCGTGAAAGAGGGCACGGCGAAGCTTTCCGACCTGTATTTCTATTTCGTGAAATACAGTAAGACGGCCGAGGGAAAATACGACTGGCAGGCGATCGGCACGCAGGAGGGCGAGGCGCTGTATATCCGCGAAATCGGCTACACGTCCAACGAAACGGCGCTGCGCGACTTTGACCGTGAAGGCGCGTGGAGTACGGGTATCTTCTATGTGAAAAACGACGATTACGTCGTATTCCGCAACGGAAATACCGCTTTTGTGAAAGAAGGCGAGTATTCTATCGGATTGATGGCCGCGCCCAGATGGCCCGCTTTCTACTTCACCGACGCCTTTGTCGATTGGCTGGAGGAGAAGGGCTATACAAGCATCTCCTTCGACGTGTATATCGACAGTGTGGAGGGAAACCGCGTAACGAAGATCGAAGGGATAGGCGCTACCTCGGCGCCCGTCAATAACGAATGGTTTACCGTTACGGCCCAAGTGAGCGCGTTGAGAGGAAAATGTATTCAATTTAATCACGAGGCGGCAAACAGATTGTTTTTCTATATCGATAATATGGCGTTTAACAAGTCATGACAAGAGGCAAAGATGAAAAAAAGAATTAAAATATTGAGCAGTATAATGGCCGCGGCTTTATTCTCCGTTCCCCTTTTCGGGGGAACGGGCTGCGGGCCGGCGGCGGGAAAAGAGGGCGTACTGAGCATCGCGGCCTTCGAGGGCGGCAACGGCAGGGAATACGCAGAGGCATTGGCGCAGGCCTTCGGGAAATATCACCCCGAAATCGAATTTGATGTCTCTTGCGATCCGACGGTTCCCGAAAGCGCGCAGACGGCGTTGGAGGCGAACTCCAGCTCTGTAGATGTCTATATGGTCAACGGATTGAACATCGGCTTGCTGTGCGAAAATTCGGACGGGGCGCTAGCTCCGCTCAACGACGTTTACGGCTCTCTTCCTAAGACGGACCGGGAGGAAGGAAGCAAGACGATCGAGCAATTGATACGTCCCGATATCCTTTCTTCGATGAAATACGGAGGATACCGCGAACCCTACGCGGGCAACTATTACGCGCTGCCCACGGGCAGCAACCCGTTGGGGCTGGTGCTGAATACCACCTGTCTCGATTCGGTTCTCGGCGTCGGAAATTGGGAGGAACCCCGCACAAGCAACGAGCTTCTGGCGCTTTGTTATAAAATTCAGCTCGCGGATAAAACGGTGAAGATCGACACCGAGGAATATACCGTATATCCGTTTATTTATGCGGGAAACGCCGTGGAATACTGGCGTTATATGTGGTATGTATGGACGGCGCAGTATGACGGCGCGGAAGCTTTTCAGGAGGCGCAGTCGTGCAGGATAGACGGGAAATACGCGCAGGAAGCCTATTTTTCCGCGGGGAAGGAAAAGGCTTTGGGGGTGCTCGAAGCGTTGCTTACCCGTGCCAACGACTATTGCCATCCCGATAGCATGACCAATAAACATACCGCTTCGCAGAAATATTTCATGCAGGGCAGGGCCGCGATGATGTGCGTCGGGGACTGGATCGAAAACGAAACGGGTACCGCTTATAAGCCCGATCTGCGTTTGATCAAAACGCCCGTGCTCAGCGACGTGGCGGATCTGATCGGCCTTACGGGTACGGCTGCCGAAAAGGACGCGGCGTTGTCCGATATTGTGAAAAAGCTCGACGAGGGCGCGACTTCGGACGCGCGGCTCACACCGGAAAATTTCAAAAAGCTGAAGGAGGCGAGGAGCATGGCGTTTACGCTTGCAAATTCGCAAATCGCGGTGATTCCCGCAAATTCCGTCAATATGGATATGGCGAAAGAATTTTTGCGGTTTATGTATTCGAGGGAGGGCTTCGAAGTATTTCTCCGCTCGACGAAGGGCTCGCGCCTGCCCGTGGAGGATTACGCGATTCCCGCGGATTTCGAAAGCTCGATGACGGTATTCGGAAAGTCGATAAAGGCGATCGCGGAAAGCAATCCCACTTATATTTTCACTTCGACGAGCGATCCGATCCGTTTTCGCGCGGGGCTGGGGGAATTTCTTTCCAACGAAAAGCCGGAGATTGCTTTAGGCAAAAAGACAAACGCCCGCACCGCGGCGCAATATCTCGAGACGGAAAAAACCTTGATGGCGAGCCAATGGGCCGCCTTTATGAGCCAGGTTTCGTAAAGAAATAAGGAAATGCTTTTCGGACGTTTTTTTTAAGGCCGCCCGACGGATAACTCCGCGGCTGACAGCTCGGACATATTTCCTTTCGTAACTTCAATCGGCGATAGGTAAAAGAATGCAAACAGTAAATTATAAAAAACAAAAACGAACGATCAGAATCAGGCGTAACCTGTTCATTTTGGGAATGCTTTCGATCGCCTTGATCAACTTTCTCGTGTTTTGGCTGTACGTGAACGTCGATTCCATTCTCATGGCGTTTCAGCTTCCCGCGAAGCAGGGGACCGAATGGTCCTTTGACAATTTCACGAGGTTTTTCAAAGAGGTGAGGATTCCCGCATTCGAGCTCGGCCTCGCGATAAAAAATACGATGCTTTTGTACCTGGTGGGCACGTTGATCGCTCTGCCGCTCAGCGTACTGCTCGCGTATTACCTGTTTAAGCGGGTGCCCATGTCCAATGCCTTCCGCGTGATCTTTTTTCTTCCCTCGATTATTTCCGCGGCGGTGCTGGTTACGCTATTCAAATACATCGTCGCGCCCAGCGGCCCGTTCAACGAGATTCTTTCTTTTCTTACGGGCAGGGAAGTACATATCGAATGGGTGACGGACGAATTATACTCGATGCCGACCATTCTTTTCTATACCCTGTGGACGTGTTTCGGCGGAAACATCGTCCTGATCAGCGGCGCGATCTACCGTATCCCCGATGATATCCTCGAGTATGCCAAAATCGACGGCGTGGGAATGGCGCGCGAGCTTTTCAATGTGGTCGTCCCCTTGATCTGGCCGACCTTTTCCACACTGTTCATCTGCGGCACCGCGGGACTTTTCACAAACATGGGCCCCGTGCTCCTGTTTACGGAAGGCCAGTTCAAGACCATGACGCTCGGCTATTTTATCTTCGATAAAGTGACGCTGGGGCAGTATAACTATCCCGCGGCGATCGGTCTGATCTTTACGTGTATCGGCGTGCCGCTCGTTCTGGTGGTAAAACACGCCGTGGAAAAGTGCTTCGAGACTGTGGAATTTTAAGGAGGGAAAAGCGGTGGAAGAAAGCTTCAAGAGAAAAAACCGTGCGGAAAAGATTATCTTATGGCTGGTCTTCGCATTGTTCGCGCTGTATGCGGTCAGCCTGCTCGTCCCTTTCGTCTGGGCGTTTTTCAGTTCGCTGAAAACGGACGATGAATACTACAATAAGGTGTTTGCCCTGCCGAAACAATGGCTCTTTTCCAATTACCTCAACGCTTTTAAGGAGTTTAAGGTGGGAAAGACGACGTTTGTCGAAATGTTTGCCAACAGCTTGTGGCTGGCGCTGATGGGATCGTTTATTTCCGTCATGGTGACGAGTATGACCGCTTATACGGTAGCCAAATATAAATTTCACGGAAGAGATTTTCTCTACAAGCTGGCAATTTTTCTCATGGTTATCCCCGTCGTGGGAAACCTGCCCGCCATGTACCGTCTCATCGTCAGTCTGGGGCTGAATAATCCCATCGGGATACTCGTGCTGTGGACGGGCGGGTTCGGAATGAATTTCATTATTCTGCACGGCATCTATAAATCCATTTCCTGGACGTATGCGGAGGCGGCTTTTATGGACGGCGCGTCCGACTCGCGGGTATATTGGCAGATCATGCTTCCTCAGGCCTTGCCCGTGCTCGTGTCCGTGGGAGTATTGTCCTGTATAGGAATTTGGAACGATTATACCACGCCTTTTCTGTACTTGAAAAATTCGCCGACGCTCGCGCTGGGCATCTATCAGTTCGATATCGCGCAGCAGTATCGGTCGAACATTCCCGTATATTACTGCGGGGTGCTGATGTCGGTAATTCCCATTCTTATTCTATACTGCTGTATGCAGAAAACGATCCTGACGAACACCGTGGCGGGTGGCCTGAAGGGATAAAAAATTATCTGAAGGAGCTGATTATGAAAAATAACCTGAACAAAATAATGTCGGCCGTACTTGCGTCTGCAGTGACGGTAGCCTGTCTTGCCGCCTGTTCGCCCGACGGAGAGACGAGCTCTTCCACGACGGACGGAGGAAAAAACTATATTTCCTCAAGCTGGACGAAAATGCCCGAAAACACAAACGAAAATCTCAAATATTTCGCCTATTTCCACAGCGACGGCTTCAACGGCGGCGAGGAATATTTCAGCGATATCGCCGCGCTCAACAACGCCAACGTCATGATGATCAATTCCGCCGCAGAGGTAGCCGTAGGGGTGGAGCGGCTCAGGCAGACCCGCGAATTCGGGATGCAGGCGTTTGTCACGCTGCACGGCTTGTTTCAGAACCAACAGGTGGGAAAGCTCGGCAGCGCCCTGCTTTCGCCGAGCTGGCTGACGAACTGGCGTATCATTAAAAAAAATTATCAGGAATTTATCGACGACGGAACGATTCTCGGTTTCTATTTTGACGAGCCGTATTGGAACGGGATAAAGGAAGAGGATTTCCTGCTCGTTTCCCACACCGTGCGCAGGGACTGCCCCACGCTTAAGCTGATGGCCTGTCTTACGTCCATGGAGATCGGCGCAACCGCGGGCAGTATCCCCGAGGTTTCAGGGCAATACTATCGTTACTGCACCGATGTGATGTACGATTCGTACATGGATTGGAACGACGCGCAGCGGCGGGATTTTGCCGAAAAGCTTAAGGCGAAGGCGACGGAGGGACAGTATCTGTGGGCTTGCCCGAAAGGCTTTGTGGATAGCTATGAGGAAGAGGGCAATGCGCAGATGATCGAGCACCTTAAGGGATTTTATACGCAGGCCATTCAGGACGAACGCTTTGCGGGGATCGTCAGCTTTTCCTATGCGGGCGGCCTCGACGGCGGCGATTGGGGCTACGGTCTCAATACATTTTTCGACGTCGATCCCGAAAACAAATATTACGATAGTGCCTTAAAGGAATTATATTTACAGATCGGGCGGGAGATTACGGGCAAGACGGAAAGCGCGGCCGATGCCCCGACGATCGCCGTGGAGAAACAGGCGGCGGTGCTGCCGCTCGGAGAGGTGACCGTCCCCGAAGCTGCGGTTACGGATAAAAACGGCGGAGGATTGAATGCCAAAACTACGGTGTATGCGCCCGACGGCACAATCGTGGAAAACCAAAACGGAAAATTTTCGGCAAAGTACGGCGGCAGATATTGTATTGCTTATACGGCCACCGACGCCTCGTATAATACGACGAAGATAAAACAAGGGCTTTGGGTGCGCGATAGGGGCGAGATAAGTACCTTTGAAGACGAGCTGTATTTTTCCGACGTACTCCTCGGCGCCGACTGCGGCTGGAAGGCCGCGATTGATTACGATCGCACATATGCCGGCAGCAGGGGTGCGTTGAAAGTGACAAAAACGAAAGAAGATCACTTGAAGTTATATTTTAACTCGCGCGGAATGCTTGCGGAATCCTTCGGCGCGATCAGCGCGGCCGTGTATAATCCTGCCGTGACCGATGCGGAAAACATCGCTTTGTTCATCGAGGACGGCGAAGGCCGCACAGTTTATGCGACGGCCCGGCTGCTCGCAAAAAAATGGTCGGAGATCCAACTTTCAAGGGAGTATATTTTATCCCGACAGCCCGGATTCGATTTTTCCTCGGCGAAGATCGGCGTCATGCAGACGGACGGGGAAGCCGTTCCCACGTTCTATTTAGACAACGTATATGTGAAATGAAAAAAATAATAATTAAAGAAAAAGAAATCGAACTTGTCTTTTTCGTCTCTTCGGAGGGGAAAACGGCTTTGGTCCACTGCGGCAGCGGCGGCTTTACAGGCGATGAACCGGGCGAAAGCGAGATGGCTTTGCTCTCACCCGTCGAAATCGCTTCGGCGGACAGCGGATTCGGCTCTCACCACGGCGCGAAAAAACTTTGCGGCGCTTTCAGCCGAGCGCTGGCCTATAAAGGCCTCGAGGACGGGCAGACGGACGAGGGCAGGCTGGTGCGGCTGCTGCTCGAAAGCGAAAGGGCGAAGGTCGCCTGCTGTTATCTTTTTGTCGGCGGGCGGCACGGTGTCGTACTGCGTACCTGGTCGGAGGTGACCGCAAAGCAGCCCTTCGCGCTGGAGTATGTGTCGGCGTTTCGGTTTGCGGGATTGTTTCCGCCTTTCAAAGAAGAAGCTTACGATCGTATTAAGGCGTATATTCCTCACAACACCTGGCACGGCGAGGGACAATGGCGTTGCAGCAGTCTGTCGGAGCTGGGGCTCAACGGCTGTCACAGCGGCGGCGTCAATTTGAAAAGAATTGTTTATTCAAATACGGGAAGCTGGTCGAGCAAGGAATATCTGCCCGCGGGCATACTCTCTTGCGGGAAAAAATATATCCTGTGGCAGATAGAGTCGAACGCCAGCTGGACGGCGGAGATCGGGCAGACGAATATGCGGCCGTATGTCGCACTTTCGGGCCCTTCCTTTTTAGAAAACATGTGGCAAAAGAAGCTGGCGGCAGGCGAAACCTTCACGACGCCGTATGCCGCGCTGACGTTTGGGGGCGAGCTCAATTCGTGTATCGCCGCGCTCACCGACTACCGCCGCCGTTTCGCGGCCGCATATATCGGGGACAGGGATTTGCCTTCGCAGTATAACGGGTATATGCACGCAAATTGGGACTTCCCCACGACGAAAAGCCTTCTCGCTCAGCTGGAGGCCTGTAAAAAAATCGGGATAAAGACGTTTGTCGTGGACGCGGGCTGGTTTTCCCGCGGGTGTTTCTGGTCGAAGCTCGGCGATTGGCTGCATCCCGAGGAGCCTTTCGAGGGAAAGAGCTTCAAGGAGCTGATCGACGTATGCCACGAAAAGGGCATGAAGGCGGGGCTTTGGATGGAATTGGAAGATATCGGCGTCGAGTGTCCGATTGCCGCCGAGGCGGAAGCTTTACTGATGCGGAGAGACGGTATAAAAGTCTGCGACAACGATCGCTATTTTTTCGATTTTTCCTTGAAAGAAACGCAGGAATATATGGACAACATCGTGGATTCGGTGGTGTCAAAATACGGTGTGGAGTATATCAAGCTGGATTACAACTGCGACTGCGGCATTGGCTGCGACTCGCCGAACGGAACGTTTGGAGAAGGCCTGGCGGCGCATGCGCGGGGATTTTCGGAGTGGCTCGCGCGTTGGCATGCCCGCCGTCCCGAATTGGTGATCGAAGGCTGTGCAAGCGGCGGTATGCGGCTGGATCATTGTTCGCTCTCCGCTTTTGCTCTGGGGAATACCTCCGATCAGATCTGTTACGACCGCACGCCGTATATCGCGTGCAACCTCGCGGCCTATCTCGTGCCCGAACGCATGGGCGTATGGGCATATCCTCTGGCGTCTCAATCGGAAAATGAGATCAATATGAATCTGGTGAATGCGATGCTTTTCAGGCTCCAGCTTTCGGGGGAAATTCATAAGCTGGACGAAAGGCGGCTTGCGCTTGTGAAAGCGGGCGTAGAATATTATAATTCTTTGAAAGAATTCAAGCGGACGGCCGTTCCGTACCTGCCCATGGGCTTCAGCACCTTTTTTGATACGACGGTCGCCTTCGGCCTGCGCGGCGAAGACCGAGTGCTGCTCGCCGTCTATAATCTCGGAGGCGATATGCGGAAACGTATCCCGCTGACGGGCCTGCGCCCCCTGTGCGTCAAAACGGCTTTTCCCCTCGGCTCGGACTGCCGCGGGCTGCTGGAAGGAGAGCTGTTGACCGTGGAATTTCGGGCACGAAAAGAAGCGGCAATCTTCGAGATAGAAATGAAAAACTGAAAAAGGGAGAAAAGTATGGCGAAAAGATTCGGCGCGATGCTGGATATGTCCCGCAACGGCGTCATGAAACCGGAGCAGGTAAAGGCATTTGCCCGCACGCTTAAAACGTTTGGATACAATATGCTGCAGCTCTATATGGAGGATACCTATGAAATCCCCGGGGAGCCCTATTTCGGATATATGCGCGGCAGATATACGCAGGAGGAACTGAAGGATATCGTTTCCCATTGCGAAAGCATGGGCGTAGAGGTCATTCCGTGTATTCAGACGCTTGCGCATCTGAAAACTATCTTTCATTGGAACATATATGCAGAAATCAGGGATATCGACGATATTCTTCTGGCGGAGGAAGAACGCACTTATATATTGATCGAAAATATGTTTAAGGCGCTACGGCCCTGTTTTACGTCGGAATACATCCATATCGGTATGGACGAGGCGCATATGCTCGGGCTGGGAAAATACCTCGATAAACATGGGGTGAAAAATCGTTTCGGGATTCTTCGCGCTCATCTGCAAAAAGTGCTTGCGCTGGCGAAAAAATACGATTTTAAGCCGATTATGTGGTCGGATATGTTCTTCCGTCTGGGAAATAAAGGAGAATATTCGTCCTTGGCGCCCGTCGTCACCGAGGAGATGAAAAAAGCCGTTCCCGAAGGCGTCGGATTGGTGTATTGGAATTATTATTACCATGAAAAAAAGATTTACGACGAGATGCTTTCGGCTCATAAAAAATTGGGAAGAGAGATTTGGTATGCGGGCGGAGCCTGGACGTGGATGGGGTTTGCCCCGGGCAACAAAAAGACGCTGGAAACCGCCGTTCACGGAATGAGAGCGGCGGCAGAGCACGGCATAGAAAACGTATTTATCACCCTGTGGGGAGATAATGGAAAGGAATGCTCGTACTACGCCGTTTTGCCCGCGCTGTTTGCCGCAAAGAGATTTTACGACGGATGTACGGATATGGAGGCGATTAAAACGGAATTCGAAGCGGTTACGGGAGAAAGCTTCGACGGACTTTGTGCGTTGGATCTGCCCAATTATATAGGAGGAAACGATCAGTGCACGCAAAACGCCTGCAAGGTCATGTTTTACAGCGATCCGTTCAATGGTTTTTTGGACAGTACCATTCCTGCGGATGTGAGCGGAGCCTACAAGGAGATTGCGAAAAAGCTTCGCCTATATGGTCAACGCAGCAGATATAGCTATATTTTCGAATGTGAAGCGTCGCTGTGTGATTTCCTTTCGATAAAATATCAGCTGGGCGAGCGCACCCGAAAAGCGTATCAGGCGGCGGACAGGGAAGAATTGCGGCGCTTGACGAAAGAATATGCGTGCGCGTCGGAACGGTTGGATATTTTTTATAAGTCTTTATATAACCTTTGGAAGATGGAAAATAAGCCGCAGGGCTTTGACGTCCTCGAACTGCGTATCGGCGGGCTGATGCTGCGCCTTCGTTCCTGCGGCCGTCAGCTTATCGGCTATTTGAACGGGGAAGAAAAGAGCTTGCCTGAATTGGAGGAAAAATTGCTGGATTTTTATGGAAACGGAGAGGATTTCCGCAGGGAAATTCCTTGTCTGATCGATTGGATTTTCAACGCGAGCGCAAACACCATCTGAAAAATATAAAACGAAAAGCAGGCCGCTTCCTATTTGGACGGCCTGCTTTAACCTATCAAATTATAAAGGAAAAGAGAGAAAAATAAGAGGCGATTGCTATAACTGCCTTAGTATGATAGGTATAAACCTCTTTGGCATTGCTTCGAAGCATGACGTTCCAGGCAAAATATTACGAAAAAGTAAAGCTTAAAATCGTTTTGTTTTTATATTCGAAAGCAGGAAAGGAATATTCTATATAATTTTTGTAAAAGGACGGGATGGCGTTCATCCGTTCAGGCGCGCAAAATATATCGGGATTATCTTGGACTCCGAATGCTTTATCTCTGCGGCGCAAAACGGAGGTATTGCCAAGGATATTCAAGTGATAGGGGTATTTATGATAACCTTAAACCTTGGAAAAAAATTTATGAAAAAGAAATTTGCAAAAAATATTGAGTTAAACAGATTTATCGGGATATACGCTTTTATGCACATTTGAAAGTAAGTCTATAAAGAGCGCTTAGATGTAAATTGAACCAATCTAAATAATTGGCAAATGCTTATTTATCACTGAAATCTTTTTATCGTTTCGCTTTTTTGTGTCATTTTCTGGTGTAGGAAAATTAAAATTTGTTGGATTGACTTATAAAATATACCAAAGTCCTCTTAACGTATTGAAAAAAGTTATAATACAGAATATATATTCGTTATTTTTTTCAACAGAAGCTGGTTTCCGGCTTGTGTTTTACTAAAAATACAGCAAGTTGCATTTTTTAACCTATTTTGCCCGGGCGATCTTTGTTCGGGCAAAATAGGTTTTTTGAAGCAGAAAAAATATCTCCGTCTGTTTCAAGCGATTTTTTCTGAGGATAGACGATAGTTTTCTTTGTGGCGTAAAAGAAAGGTTTTAACGATATTTCAGTAAGCAAACGTTCTGATAATTTTTTAATTCGGAAAGCTTTTTCGGATACGCTCAAGCTTATTGATAATAAGCGAAATAATTCGCCGTGTTTTTATATTTGATCCCTGAATTTTAAGGGAAATTTACTTTATGCGATTCTTCATTAAGAGGAGCCGCATAAATTTTGTTATTAATTTTGCGCTCTGTTTCCGAAAACGTTTTTCAATGCAGTAATGCAAATAAATCAGCCGTATCAGGCACGATGTTACATTAAACTTAATGATTGACAGAATAAGAATGAGTGTTGTATAATGTTCTCGCAAGTGCAAAGTCCGAGATTATTGTCGGGCGGAAGCAGGAAAAAATAATTCTTGTTTATTTCAGGGAGGAGAAAAATGAAGAAAAAACAAGTGTTGTGGCTGGTTGCTTTAATCGCGGTTGTCTGTATGTTTTTGATAGCCGCGTGCGGGAAAGCGGAAAGCTTGACGATTTCCATTACCAATAAAGCCGCGCTTACTGCAGCTTGGACGGAAGACGACGCCGATCGGACGATAGAGGTAGAGCTGTTGCCTGCCGGATATACGGAGGCCAATACGGAGATTTCCGTAACCTCGGACAATGCCGATGCTGTTCAAGCCGACGGCCTTCGTTTGATTGCCGCCGGAGAAGGGACGGCGACGATAACGGTTAAGGCAGGTAAAGCGGAGGACAGCGTAACCATCACTGTGGAACCTAAAAAGACCGGGATTACAATTGCAAACAAGCAGACTTTAAGCGCCTCATGGCGAGTGGGCGACCCCGAACGTACGCTGGTTCTCTCTTTTTCGGGCGATGCGTTTACGGATGAAAATACTAAATATAAAATCGAGTCGGACGCGCCCCAAATCGTTTCCGTATCGGGTAAGACGTTGCGTGCGACGGACGTCGGTACGGCAACGATTACCGCGACGGCGTACGGTGAGTCGGACAGCGTGACGATAACGGTGGAAAAACCCGAGCTGACGGGGATAACCATCGCGAACAAAGATAAATTTGACGGCTGGCTTTGCGGCAGCGAAAAGACGTTGGAAGTGACGTTTTCCCCCGAGTATTACAACGAGCCGGCCAATCGTCCGGCGGTGGAGATAGAGCTGGATGCGGAGTCTGTTGTCAGCAACGACGACGCCCCGCTTACGCTTAGCGCAATACATAGCGGACAGACGACGATCACCGTTCGTGCGGACGGCGACGACATAACGGATACTATGACCGTGACGACATACAGAAAAGTATTTGCCGGCAGCGACGGCTACTGGAAGAGCGAACAATTAAAAGACGATCAGCTGCAGACGGCAACGACGACCAATACGGATTTTACCTTTGCACAGTTTAATCTTGCGCCGGGCAGACGTTATTATGCCGAGGCTACCTATACGCTGACGGGGCCTACGGTGGAAAATATAGTGGGTATGGGACATTTCCCCGGTTTGGATTGGGGAGAAGACAGATTTTTGATGGGCTGTATCGATCGGGGCGGCAGTGAAACCGATCGTAACCATAAGACGGGGGATTTCAAGACGGGCGTAGGTATGCCGGGAGCATGGACTTTTGAAAATATGTTGTTTTCAAACCGCCTGGTTGCCGACCGCGGCTTCAAAGATGAACAGCCCGGCTGCGTTACATATGCCGTTGCGCGGATGGACGACTTCTTTTATCAGTTTGTAAACGGACAGCTGGTGAATATCGTCACGTACGATTACTATAAAAATATCGACACCATCCCCGGCTTGTTCGGGCGGAAGTTACAGAACAGTATAATTTCGAACATCGTATTTGTGGACGGCCTTGCCGCGGAAACTAAACTGAATGATGTGCTTGACGGCGGAAAAGGGCTGATACGTCCCTACGTCCCCGACGCTTCCTGGGCGGGCGGCTCGCTTGCGGAAGGGCTGTTCACCGCAGGCGCGACGACGCTGGAAAAAGGTGTCAATTTCGTCTATAACGACGATAGCCGGCCCCTTAACAGCGGGATGGTCAGTCCGTATCTCTATTTTGAGAGAGACTTTACGTTAAGCTGGGAATATAAGTCCGCGTCTGCAATAGACGACGTATGGCGCTGGATGAAGATGGAAATCAGGCCGTGGGATTACGGCGAACCGATTGTAACGCTCGGTACGGGAAGTAGCGGCAGTACGCAGTGGTTGTCTTTGAACGTTTCCAATTTTGTGCAGGACAACGAATGGATGCTGGGGGCGCCGTGGAGCGACAAATCGTATCAGAATTCGACGGGGACTTTCGATTACAGCGAAGGCGTTCGGTTTACGGTGAGCCGCAGGATGTGCGAAACTTACGCCGAATATACGATGACGGCGCAGTCGTTGAAGAATCCTGCGCAGCGGGAGACTCGTATCGTTCAATGGAACGACGGCGAAAGCGTAAAAAAGGACGAACATGGTGTGAGCTACGGCGCCCGTTGGAACGAACCGGTGTTATTTGTGTGGCATAACGAGAACATTGCGGGCGAATACGCCAACATCACTTGGTCGGCGACGGCTGTTTGAGAGAAAACTACGATTCATTAAGGAGAGGCTTCATGCGAAAATGGAAAAAATACATCACGGCGTTTGCGCTGTGTCTTGTAATGCTTTTTGGTTCGGTTGCCTTCGTCGGATGCGGCAAGGCGGCTGACGGAACGTATTACGTCGTTTCCTATGACCTTAATTATGACGGGGGAGGGACGCGCAGTATGCATATGCCGGTCGGAGCCGAAGTTGCGGACTGGAAGGCGACGCGCGAGGGATACAACCTGACGGGCTGGTATAGCGACGCGGGAGCGACGAAAGCGTACGATTTTGGTAAAAAACTGGATAAAGACCTGACGTTGTATGCCGGCTGGCGGGAAAAACCGGGCGTTGCGGCGGTCACTTTCGATTTCGGCTGCCGCGGCGCCGTAAACAGAACGATAGAAACGGAAAAAGAGAAGACGATCGATACCCGTTACATACCCGCGCACGAGCGATTGGGAATGAATTTTACCGGCTGGTACACAGATACCGCGCGTACGGCTCGATGGGACTTTACTGCGGATAAAGTGACCGAAAGCATGACCTTGTATGCCGGATATGAATTCGATCCGCGGTTTGTGGCGCGAGACGGGCAGGGAAATATTGTTTACGAAAACGTCAATGTTCAGGTCTGGAATGCGTTGGCTTGGTTTTTGCCTCATGCCAAATTAGAGAAATTGGCTGAAGATTTCAACGCGCAATACGAGGGGAAAATTAACGTCAACGTAGTAAGCGAATTCACTACACAGGAAGCGGTTATGCTTCGTTTGCAGCAAACGCCCGAACTCATGACGAGCATCGACAACTACTATTCGATTGCCGACGTGTTCGATGCGGCCGGCATCGAATTTACATACGACGATTGGTATGCGGGCGCCTCAAAAGAGAGCGTGAAGGGCGGCGTTATGATGCAATTGCCCATGGCGGGTATTGCGCCGTACATCGTGTATAACAAAACGCTGATGAAGAAATATAACGGAGATCGGCCGTTGCCGCAAAACTATACTCAGCTGAGCAGGCTGCTGCGCGAAGCCTACGCAGGGGAATCGGGTGGAAACGAAAATTTTGCCGCCCTGGTATCCACCCGCGACTGGACGTTCAAAGAAGCTCCCAGCTTCGTCGCATTTATGCAGAACGACGCTCCATATTATCGTTATGACGGGAAAAACGGATTTTATAACGATTGGATCGACCCGGCAGTAAAAGCGCGGGCAGAGACCGCTATGACCAACACTTACAATCTGTTCGGGGCGGACGGGGCCGACCACGGCAACGCGACGTATTCGTGGGACGGAGCGGCGATTGACGCGGTCAAAAAAGGCAACGCTTTGATGGCTATGACGTCATGGCGCGACGCGGCAAGCATTGTGGCGGGAGACTCCGAGCTGGACGTTATGCCCGTCAGCGGGTTATTTACCGACGAAACGGGTGCGGCGGCCATGTCCGTTCCCGTACATACTATGGGGTTTGCTTTCTACAAACACGCGTCCAGCGTCAATTCCGCGCAGATGTGCGCGGCGGCGCTCTTTGCCGATTACGTGGTCAAAAATGCGTACGTGTTTGCCGAGGACGCGTTTGTTCCGCTCCACAGAAGCGCGGCGGAAAACGCGGCGTATGCCGATTCGGAAAACGCCGTCGTAAAGCTTTTGCGTACGGTTTGCAATCCCGAATATTTTGTCACGCTGGACGGCAACAAAAACCTGAAGCCGATCGTAAACACCACGGTTGCGGAGGGATTTCTACTGCCAATGCTTTCGGACGAGGCTCCGAATGTGGCGGCGCTTACGGAAACCCTGCGCGTACAGGTTACCGGACAGGTGTATTGAGGAGGTTCATGTGAAAAGAACAGTGATAAAAATGATAGGCGCGGCGCTGATATTGAGTTTCGCACTCTCTGCCGCAGGCTGTAACCAACCGGCAGGATACGCGTTTGCGGACAGAGGAAGCTGGACGGTATCTTCCCCGGACGGCGCGATAGCTGCGGAGATGACCCTGGACGCGGCCGGACGGCTGAGTTATAGCGTAAAGCATGGAGATATCTGCGTTGTCGAGCCGTCGGAGCTGGGGATGGACATCGCGGAGGACGATTTTGCCGTTACCACCGTGCACGCGGTGAATAATCGTCGTGTAAGCGGTTCGTATGAAAATAAGTCGGGCAAGGCTTCTTCCGTGACTTACGATTGCAACGAAACGACCGTCACATTAAAGGGCTGGGATTTCTATCTCGACATCGTCATGCGCTGCTATGACGACGGATATGCGTTCCGATACGGAATCCGCGCCGTGGACGGCGGCAGCGGCGTTATGACAGTGAACGACGAAAAAACCCAATTTGCCTTGCCCGACAAGACAAATATGTGGGCCGAGGAATATGTGTCCACGATTCCCTCCAAGGGCGAATTTTTTTCGTATGAAACGCCGTATAACAAGCGTTCGGCAACGGGGCTCACGGACGAGTTTCTGGCCATGCCTCTTTTATACAGGGTAGGAACGACCAAGCTCTATTCGCTGATTACCGAATCGGCGCTGATCGGCAGCGGCTTCTACGGCTCGTATCTTAAAGCGCCCAAGGATAAAGCGGGCGCCGGCGTGCTGAAAACCGAGCATACGCCTGCCGGATGCAAATTGGACGATAATAAAGTGGAGTATCCGTTCGAATCGCCTTGGCGCGTAGGTATCGTCGGCGACATGAAGACGGTCAATGAGTCCGAGCTGGTTGAAAAGGTGTATGACGACGTCGAATACTGGAAACCGGACGATTACGATCAGCTTTCCGGCCGGGAGCAGAGCGTTTATAATTACGATTGGGTAGAGTCGGGCGTATGCGCGTGGAGCTGGCTGATGTATGTGGGGAATCGCGGGCAGAACGATTATGATTTGCATTACGAGTATGTGGATCTCGCGGCCGATATGGGTTGGAAATACGTGCTGTTGGACGCCGGCTGGAATATCAACCTCAATCAGGAACAATTCAAAAAATTTGTCGCATACGCCGCGGAACGTGACGTCCGTATTCTTGTCTGGTGCAACGCTTTAACCGATTTTGCCAACGGCAATGCCGACGTTTTGAGAGGAAAACTTAAGCAGTGGGCGGATTTGGGAATAGCCGGTATCAAAATCGACTTTTTTGACGGGCAGGACGCTGTTAATCCCTCGCATCAGGGCGAGGATATCGATACGATCAAGTGGTATGAGACGGTTTATCAGGAAACGGCAAGGCTTAAAATGGTGGTCAACTGCCACGGCTCCAACAAGCCCACGGGAGAACGGCGGCTGTACCCTAACGTCATCAATCGGGAGGCGGTGATGGGCAACGAAAATAAAAGCGTGGGCGCTTCGGTGACGGTCAACCATATGTTTGTCCGCAACGTAATCGGTCCCGTCGATTTTACTCCCGTGCTCAATCCGCTCAGCGACAATTTAACCCCCGCGCATCAGCTTGCGTTATCGGTGCTGTACGAATCGGGCTCGCCGTCTCTGGGCGACTATACGCAAGCCTACTATGACGAAATTATTAACCGGTTTCATAAGCATATCCCCGCGCTGCGCGACAAGACCGTCTTTTTGGACGGGAAACCGGACGAGTATTATGTGGCGGCGATACGTGCGGGCGACGAATGGTTTGTGGGCGGCATCAACTCCATACTCGAAACAGATATAACCGTTGATTTTTCTTTTTTGGGGGACGGGGAATACGAGGCCGAACTATTCACAGACGATAAAAAGGGCGATTCGCTCGTTCGCACGGCCGAAACGTTTGTAAAAGGCGATACACTCTCCTTAAAAATGCTGGAGAACGGCGGGTTTATCATGCGGCTTACCCCGAAAAATTAACATAAAAACAGAAAAGGAGCAGAAAAAATGAAAAAACACCCTTTCAAAACATTGCTGACTGCATTCGCGTTGTGCGTCTGCCTGTTATTTCCGGCCGCTTGCGGCGGGGGCGGTAGCGGCGAAGGAGACGAATGGTGGAGCAACGAAGGAGAACTGACGTTCGACGAGTCGGGAGACGTTGTGTTCGACAACGTAGAGATAAAGCTTTCCACCGTGGTGGCCGGAGAGGACAAAACGGCGTTCAACAATCTCGTCGCGCGGTTCAATCGCTTGTATGACGGGAAGATCAACGTTATTCCCACAAATATAGGGGCCGACGTGTTTGAGGGAACCGTTTCCAAGCAGATCAGCAACAACTCCAACGCGCCCGATCTTATCATGTCGCACCAGAAAGCGCACCGCAGTTTTGTCGAAAATAAGATAATTCAGCCCTTCGACGAAGCGATGGAGGCCTCCGGGATTGTCGTCAAGCCGGAAAACTTTGCCGCGGGATTGGCTCAATACTCGTCGCTCGGATATGAAGGCAAGACGTTCAGTATTCCCATCGACGCACAAAGCGCCGCCGTATTTTACAATAAAAAAGCGCTCGCAAAATACGGCGGCGTCGTCCCGGAGACCCGAAGCGAACTGCTTGACGCGTGCGAAAGGTTTTCCGCGGATCCGGCCAATGCCGGAAAGGCGCCCGTTGCTTGGGCTACGAGTGAGAGTTATTTTATAGATTACGTATTTCCCACGGCGATTTTGCAGAACGGCGGCCGCTTTTTCAGGACGGAGGACTACACCGTGGATTGGTACAAAAACGAGGAAAACCGCAAGTCGTTTTTAGACGCGATCAAGTCCTTCCGCGACCTGATGGACAAAGGGTATGCGGAATACGGCGAAGCGGCCAGCAATGCGTTAAGCGGGTTTATGGCGGGGGAAAGGCTGTTCTATTTCGCGTCGCCCTGGACGATGCGGATTTTGGTGGAAAAGTACGCCGAACAGGCAGGAGTTTCCGAAGAAATATTGATGGATGAATACCTGGGCGGCGCTTCCATGGCCGACTGGTTTGCAATGACGGATAACGCCGCGAAAAATAATATCTTTGGAGATTCGCATTTCTTTGTCATGAGCAAAACCGTAAAAGACGTTAATACGAAAGCCGCCATCTGCGAGTTTATCCGCTGGTTCACCGAGGATGGCAAGATCGGCGCCGACTGGGCGGAAGCGGGACACATCAGCGCGTCCGGCATTATCAGTTCGTCTGACGAGTATAAAAACAATCGGTACGTATCCGATTATATCGCGGCGTTTTACGGCGATTTGGATAATTTCCGCTGCATCGGCTCGACGCCTTATTACGAAACGATTCTTTCCAATCTCGGCGGTCTTTTGACGGATACCGTGGGCAACACAAAAAATCCGTCCTCAGCCACGGACGAAGCGGCGCTCAGGCAGCGGCAGGACGACGTAAACGCGCAGATCGCGTTCTTTTAATCGTATGGAAGCGGATATTAAAAAGAAAATCGAGGAGCAGAAACGGCGCAAAAGACAAGAGGTAATCCTCGGCCTCGCTTTGGTAAGCCCGTTTCTTATCGTATTTTTACTGTTTACGCTTATTCCCTTTTTAATGGGCTTTGTGTTCTCCTTTATGCGGTATAATCCGTATATGCCGGAGCAGAGCGATTTTATAGGGCTACAAAACTATATCAATATTTTCAACTATAAAAATCCTATATCCAAATTGTTCTGGGATTCGTTTCTCACAATGTTTGCCTTCGACGCCGTGGCCGTTCCCCTGCTGATTGTCATTCCGCTGTGTCTGGCGTATCTGATTAACCTTCAGCCGCCGGGATATAAGATATTCCGCGCGATAATTTATCTGCCGAGCATTATTTCGATTACGATAGTCGGCATCATATTCTGCAATCTGTTTAAGGGCGACAGTTCGGGGCTCGTCAATGCGCTGCTCGGTACAAAAATCGATTGGTTGGGCGGTAAGCCGTGGGCAGGGGATACGCTTCGGTGGCTGGTTATGCTGATTGCCAGCATATGGTGGCAGACCGGTACCAATTTTGTGATTTTTTCCGGCGCGCTACGCGACGTGCCGAAATCGCTGTACGAGGCTTGCGAAATGGACGGCGGCGGTCGCTGGAAGCGGATTGTTTACGTGACCTTGCCCAATATCCGTATGGCGGTTACCATTTGTTTGTTCAATACGCTGATCGGATATCTCAATTTATACGCTCAGCCTTTTGTGCTCAATACAGCCGAAAATCAGGATATCTTCGTATCGCCCATGATGTTTATTCAGTCCTATCTGATGGGCGGGCTGACGTATGCCAAGCAGACGGGATACTTTTGTGCCGCCGCCATTGTGTTCGGCCTGATCGTCATGCTGTTCAGCATTGTCGAACGCAAAGTAACGGCGCCGCGCCGCAGAAAAGTCAGGCATATTCGATTGTGCGAGGAATACAGTGCGGATAAAGAAATATTATACAGCCGGACGCCTGTGACAGAGGAGGATAGCCATGACCGAAATTAAGAAACGCCGCCATACCAAATCGGAGCGCACGAAACTGAAGGAAAAGACGGTATCCTTTATCGTTCTTCTCGTTGTAAGTTTCGTCTGGGCGCTTCCGCTGCTTTATATGCTCGGTACGTCGTTTAAGTCGGATCTCGATTTACAGCTGCATCCCGAAAAGATTTTTCCGTCCGCGTGGAGCGAATGGACGCTTAAGCATTACTTCGGATTTATCGTACGGGAAGGCAAGGTGGACAATATGCCTCTTTGGATGCTGAATTCTTTATGGTCAACTTTTGCGACGGTAGGCTTAACCGTTATCGTCGATTTATTATCGGCCTACGCGGTGGTGTTTTTGAACTTTAAGGGCAGACGTTTGCTCATGAAGTTTTTGTTGCTTTGGATGGCCGTTCCGGGAATTATAGGCACGGCGCCCAGCTTTGCGTTGTATTCTCAAATCCGGAACTCGCTCTCTATCACAAGCGACGTGGCGACGTACGCGTATATCTACACATGGTTGATCGTGCCGGGCATTACGGGTATTTTCAACATGTTGCTGATGCGTAACTTTTTTATGTCTATTCCCAAAGATATTGTGGACAGCGCTAAAAGCGACGGCGCCGGGAATATGAAGATTTTTCGCCGTATCGTATGTCCGCTCGCAAAATCCACCATTATGTTGGTAGTGCTGTTCACCTTTACCGGCAGCTGGAACAGCCTTATTTGGCCGCAGCTGTTGCTGACGGGCGAAAAATCGTATTGGAATACGATTACGGTGGCTCTTACCGGTTATACGGGCGGGTCGGCATGGAGCGCCGGAGGAGTGGCTATGGCTACCAGCGTATTCGCTCTCATCCCGATCGTGATTGTCTTTATCATTACGCAGAATAAGATGATCGACGGGCTTGCGGCTACGGGCGTAAAGGGTTAGAAGGACGAAAGGAAACAGGTGATTATGGAAAAAACGAAGAAAAACGAGCCGGAAATCTTTCTCTCGCTCAGACATCTCGAAAAAGTATATCCCAACGGCGAAAAAGCGGTGGTCGATTTTAATCTCGATGTCCGAAAAAAAGAATTTATCGTTATCGTCGGACCTTCCGGCTGCGGAAAATCGACAACGCTGCGTATGATTGCGGGGCTGGAGGATATTACGTCGGGCGACATATTTCTGGAGGACGAACTGCTCAACTATCGGCCGAGCAAAGATCGAAAAATGGCTATCGTCTTTCAAAGCTATGCCTTGTATCCGCAGATGAACGTGTTCGACAATATCGCGTTTCCGCTGACAATCAATACATATCCCGCGCCGGTAGTGGATCGCGATCTGTACCCGCTCGGTGAATCGGAACGGCTGCTTTCGCAAGTGGAAGGCGCAAAACTGATGGATACGGTGGAAACGGCGTTTAAGACGAAAGGGAAAACCGCCCGGACGGAAAAACTGGCGGTTATGTGCCGTATTTCGCCGGCGGCAGCGGAAATCATCGCCGGGCTATACAATGAAAAAGCAGCAAGCTGTACGCCGGATACGTGTATGGATAAATGGAAGCGGCAGATTGAAGAGAGAATTGAAAAGGGAAAGGCAAGGCTGGCCGCCCAAGGCGTTTGCGTCAACGAACGCTTTGAGATATTGGACGAAAACGGGCAGGTCAAAACCGAACAGCGTAAGCTGACTCCGTTTGAGATCAGAGCCAAAGTATATGATACGGCGGAAATACTTGATCTGAAAGCATATTTGGATAAGCTGCCCAAAGAATTGTCGGGCGGCCAGATGCAACGCGTGGCTTTGGGACGCGCGATTATCAAGAACGTACCCATTTTCATGATGGACGAACCGCTTTCCAATCTCGACGCAAAGCTAAGGCTGACCATGCGCAGCGAGATCGTTAAATTGCACAATCGCATTCAGGCCACTACCATATACGTTACTCACGACCAGACCGAGGCCATGACGATGGCTACCCGCATTGTGGTTATGTCCCGCGGATTTATCCAGCAAATCGGTACGCCGGAAGAAATCTATAATACGCCGGCCAATATATTTGTCGCACGGTTTATAGGTTCGCCGACGATGAATCTGTTCGACGGGCAGTTTGATCCCGTAAAACGTACAGTGACGTTCGGCGGCGTTAAAATCGAGCTGGACGCTGAATTTACGGCAAGACATGATGCGTTTTACCGCCGTAAGGCGGAGGAGATGAAACAGTGGCTGGAAACGTTTGATGAACGCGCGCGGGAAAACGTATTAAAGCTTTTATCGGCAACGGGAGAAAATTGCGACGGCGCCAGCGGCGGCGGAGGGCGTCAGACGTGGTGGGCAAGGCTGAAGGATAGATTCGGCAAAAAAGCGCCCGAGAAAGCGTATCCGCAGGAACGGGCGGTATGTGCCGAAAAAATAAAACGGCTTGTCGCATGCCTGTCGGCCGGACATACGCTTACCGTAGGTATCCGACCGGAGAGAGTGCGCATTGAAAAGAAAGGAACAGACAAAGGCGAAAACGATGCTTTTATAGTCAAACCTACGGTATGCGAACTGTTGGGCGGCGAATATAACGTACATTTCGACTTTTGCGGTAAAAATATGGTGGGCAAGGTGGACGCTTGCCGTAAAATTTCCGTTGACGACGAAATTGTAGTCGGATTTGCGGCCAAAGATCTGTATTTCTTCGATCCGGTTACGGGAGATATAATACGATGAGTACTAAAAACGTAAGTCTGAAATCGATCGCGGCCAAGGTAAACGTTTCCATTAACACCGTTTCCCACGCGCTCAGGGACATGGACGATATTTCCGAAGAGCTGAAAGTAAAAATACGCAAGACGGCAATCGAAATGGGATATATGCCCAATCACGTGGTACAGGTGATGAAAAAGGACGAACGGCCGGTGATAGGCGTTTATGTGGATGCGTTTACCAACTTGTATTTCGATATTTTCTACGACGAATTTATTAAAGTTTTTCAGAGTAAAAACGAGTACAATTTGGTGTTTGTGTATTCGGCAAAATTCGATACGGACGTAATCAAGCAATGCATCCTGCAACGGGTGGACCTCATTTTGACTTATACCGAATGCGACGAAGCTACGGCCGAGTTTGCGCGGATGAATGCCGTGCGCATTGCCTTTGCAGGAAATACGACGTACTCTCTTGAGGGCGCGGATCTCGTGGCGATTGACAACGATCTGGGCTGCCGGCTGGCGGCGCGGTATCTTTACAATTATCACAGCGGCACCCGATATATGTACGTGGGCATCGGCAATGAATTTTGTCGCCGGCGCTATGCGATTTTCCGTGAGGAATTATACAAGTTGAACGCCGATACGGAGGTCGGATATTTCAATGCCTGGACCGAGGATATTCATCGGTTATACGCTATAATCAAGGACGGTTGCCGCGGGTTGTTCTTTTTTAACGACATGACCGCGTATGAGGTGCTCAGTAAGCTGGACGCTATTGTAATCAATGTACGTAAAATGTATCCCGATTTACATCTTGTGGGGTTTGACGGATTATGCGAATGGATGTACGGACTCAGGCAGATTACTACCATCAAGATCGATTTTCGGGAGCTGGCATCAAAAATGTACGAAGTGATTGCGACCCGTCTGGAGCAGCCCGATTGTCCCGCGCAGCATGTCGTTCTGCCGGTAACGCTGCACCAGCGCCGGGAATGAATGGAATATGAAGCGGGAGAAGAGCGAGAAAAAATAATGGGACGGACGAGAATGTGCTGAAAAAAAATCCTGTAACAACCAAATGGTATGCCGATCCGGAAGCGCGGGTCTATAACGAAAAACTGTATCTTTACGTTACACGGTCGGCGCCGTTTGAGATGCAATGCAATTTGGATATATTAATATCAAAAGATCTGATTGAGTATGAAAAGAAGGAAGGTATTCTGGACCTAAAGACGTTTTCGGGCGTGGAGTGCGCGGTATGGGCGCCTACGGTTATCGAAAAATCCGGTCGATATTATTTGATTTTTGCCGCTAATAACATACATAGCGACGACGAACCCGGCGGTCTGTATATCGGGGTCAGCGACAACCCCGAGGGGAAGTTTCGCAACGTGTTTGCCGACGGACGGCCGCTTCTGAATAAGATTATACATGGGGCGCAGCCTATCGACGCGCATCTTTTCGATGACGACGGCAAGATTTACTTATATTACGGCGGCTGGGGACATCTGAATGTCTGTGTGATGAACGATACCATGGACGGATTTGTTCCGTTTTCCGACGGACAACTGTTTCGGGAGATTACTCCGGATAATTATGTGGAGGCTCCGTGCGTATTCAAAAGAGAAGGAAAATATTATTTGATGTATTCAAGCGGAGATTGGGGCAACGGCACGTATGCTGTTCATTATGGAGTTTCTGATTTTCCGTGTCAGCGCGTTTGCGACGCCGGGGTCATCCTTTCATCTTCCGACATGGCGGGCGGACCGGGACACAACGGTTATTTCCAGATGAACGGAGAGTATTATGTCGCTTACCATAGACGCCTTATCGGAGATAAGGTCAGTTATCACCGCTTGGTGTGCGTAGATCGCCTGAATTTTGACGGCGACAAAATAAAGCCGATCGATATGACTTGATGTCATAATTACGGCGGAAAAGCATTTTACACTATAACCGGAAACAGAAAAGATAAAATTGAAAGGTGTATAAGATTTTTATTTATACTTATGAAATATACGCTTCCGCCATTAAGGAGGAAACGTATATTTTTTGTTTTTAGATATGCCGCTGTGGCCGCGTGCTTTTTTCTGATAAACGGCGCCATCCGGAGGGGATTATATCTTTTCCTCCGTCGTCATGGCGGGATATAAAGAGGACGCCCTGCAAATGCTGTACCAACATTACGGAGGAATATTGGGCCGGGGGGAGCTTTATCTGGTTGCTTGAGAGCAACCGCTGTTCTCATTACGATACGATGTCTGTTTCATGCAAAATGAAAATTGTTCCGGACAAAAAATATACTCAAATAAAAGTTTGCTTTAAAAGGGAAAGTAACGAGGACGAACAGTTAAAAAACTTATTTCAGAATATATTTAAAGAAGGGAGCCGAAGCTTTAATCTTATTATAAACAAGATATTTATTAAACAACGTATAAGATGAAAAATGACGCTCAAAAAATTGTCGGGAAAATTAGGAATTGTATTTTTATGAAAAAATCATATTGGAGGTTCTGTATTCCGTCGGAGAGACGCCCACTACTTTTTTAAACAAAAAAGAAAAATAATACGGATCAAGATAGCCTAAATTTGCCGCGATAATTTTTATTGTAAAATTTGTGGAACGAAGCATTTTGCAGGCTTCTTTCATTTTCATAGAAATAAAATAGTTGATGGGAGAGGTGTTTGTATTTTTTTTGAAAAGCAAATTCAGATAACTTTTCGATAATTTGAATTCGTCGCATAAATCCTGCAGAGTAAAATTTTTCGAAATATTGGTATTGAAATATTTGATGATTGCGTTTAAGTAAGCGTTGTGCTGATTTTGGTCGGAGCTTAATTCATCCTTATAATACGTTTCGGATAAGATCATTTGCAGAGTTTGCGACATATAAATAAAGTTCCCCGCCGTATAGCTGCTGTCGATGACGCGGAAAAGCTGATTGAACAGAAAAAGCATTCTGTTTGAGGAATAGGCGGAACGGAAAACAATCGGGTTTACGTTTTCCAGCGGATAAAAGTTTACGTCCGTTCCGTTGAAGTGCACCCATAAGATCGTCCACGGCTCTTCATCGGAAGAATAATACGAGTGGGGACAGCGCTTCGGAATGCAAAGGGCGGTGTTTTTTGACAGCGTAAAGGGCTGATCGTTTATTTTAACGACTCCCTTTCCGGTAATGCAATAGAAAAAAATATACTCCTCCACGCCTTGAGGCCGGCTGACGTAATGGCCTTTGGCGTCGGGAAAAAATCCTACATCCGTCAGATACAAACGTTTTACAAAAACGTTTTCATGATATTTTGAAAGAATTTCCTTGGGAATAATCGTCATTCTTTCGCCGACAAATCCTTCCGCTTTTGTGTTGCTGATAATATCCATACGTTTATTATAAAAGAAAAGTGTATTTTTGTCAATTTCTTTATGGAATATAATAAATCAATTAAAGATATTTTTTATTGCAATAGATATTTGGTTGAATTATAATAGAAGAAAGTCATCAGAGAGGTAGGTTATTTATGAAGAATGTAAAAGTTACGGAAACAACAGTCGTGATTCCTACATATAAAACCTGCGAGCCCGAAAAAGGCCCGCTGTTTATCGAGAAACGCGTTTATCAAGGCAGCTCGGGAAAGGTATATCCTTTGCCTGTTACAGAAAAAATCTCCGATCAAAAGGAAGACGTCTCTTATCGGGCCCTGATTCTTGAAAACGATTATTTATATGTAATGATTCTGCCCGAAATAGGTGGAAAGATTCACCGTGCATACGATAAAACAAACGGTTACGATTTCGTTTACTTTAATCGCGTTATAAAGCCGGCGCTTGTGGGGCTTGTGGGCCCTTGGGTATCGGGAGGGATTGAATTTAACTGGCCCCAGCATCACAGGCCGACCACTTTTTCTCCCGTGGATTACTATTATACGGAAAACGGAGACGGATCCTGTTCGGTGTATGTCGGGGAAACAGACCGGATGTACGGTACGAAAGGAATGGCAAAAATCAGCTTGTACCCCGACAAGGCATACATAGAAATTGAAGGGCAGCTGTATAATCCCACGGATCTTCCGCAGACGTTTTTATGGTGGGCGAATCCGGCAGTCCCCGTAAACGATTATACGTATTCGGTTTTTCCTCCCGATGTCAACGCCGTCATGGACCACGGAAAACGGGCGGTATGTACTTTCCCGATCGCTACCGGAGAATACTATAAATATGATTATTCGGAAGGCGTAGATATTTCCCGTTATAAAAATATCAAAGTGCCGACGTCCTATATGGCCGCACATTCGGATTTCGATTTTATCGGCAATTATGACGAACGGACGGAGGCGGGGCTGCTACACGTTGCCGATCATCACATTTCACCGGGCAAAAAACAGTGGACTTGGGGGAACGGCGATTTCGGAAGGAGCTGGGACAGAAATTTGACGGAAACCGACGGGCCGTATATTGAATTGATGACGGGGGTATTTACGGATAACCAGCCTGATTTTTCGTGGCTGAAACCGCACGAGGAAAAAACTTTTACGCAGTATTTCATGCCTTATAAAGGAGTGGGACAAGTCCTCAACGCCACTAGGGACGCGGCGGTGGGCGTGGAGTGTACGGAGCGGGAAAGCCGGATCAAGGTTTACGCAACCGCGGTTTATAAAAATGCGGAGATTTCCGTCGGAAATAGAAACGGGTTTACGGAAAAAAAGGTTTGCGATCTGGCTCCTGACGCTTGCATGTTTTGGAAATTGAAAGAAAATCTGCGCAATACCGATTACGTCGTTACCGTGAAGGACGGAGACGGAAACGTGCTTGTCTGCTGTAAAGAATACAAAAAGGAGAACAAGCCTATTCCTCGCCCCGCCGAGCTGTTGAAAAAGCCGGGCGAACTGAAATCCTGCGAGGAATTATATCTGGCGGGAGAACATCTCGAGCAATACCGCCACGCCACGTTCGATCCGACGGATTATTATCTGGAAGGACTGAGAAGAGACCCGTCCGATATCAGGCTGAATAACGCTTACGGGTTATATTTATACAAAAACGGACAAGTCAAGGAGAGTGCGGCGTATTTTCGTAAGGCAATTGAAAAACAAACCTGGAAAACCCCCAATCCCTATCTCGGAGAATGCTATTTCAATCTCGGGCTCGCTTTGGAAACATTGGAAGAATATGAGGAAGCGTACGACGCTTTTTATAAATCGACCTGGAGCGATGAAACGCGCGGAACGGGATATTACCACCTGGCCCGGCTCAAATCTCTTCGGGGACAGTATCGTGAAGCGCTGGAATTTGCCCGTACGGCTTTGATAAGAAACTGGCACGATATTAAAGTGCGCGGATTTATCGCCGCGATGAATAGGAAATTGCAGATACGCGACGAGGCGTTTCTTTTGGAGAGCTGCAGGCTCGACCCGCTGGCGATGAATTTGCTTTACGAGGAAGGGGCCTTCAAAGGAGATTTTTCGTCGTGGAAGCTCAGAAGGGGCAAAAGTTCTTTTAATCGTCTCGAGCTGGCGTTGGAGTACGTCGCTTGCGGGTTATACGATGACGCTCTCCTTATCCTTGAGGAAGCGGCGGACAACCCGATGATTTATTATGCGGCGGCGTATGCCTGCACGAAGAAAGGAGAAAGAGAAAAGGCGTCGTCTTACGTACGCAAGGCGGAAGCAATGAAGACGGACTATTGCTTCCCCAATCGCGTGGCGGAAATCGCAATTCTCGAAAACGCGATCGCAGCGGAAAAAAACTGCGCCAACGCTTGTTATTATCTCGGAAACCTATATTACGATAAAAAGCAATATGCACAGGCGATCGAATTGTGGGAAAAAGCGATTCGCCTCAAAAAAGATTTCGCAATGGCGTATAGAAACCTTTCGATTGCATATTTCAATAAAACAAAAGATAAAGCCGCCGCTTTGTCCGCTATTAGGAAAGCGTACGAAATCGAACCGACCTATCCCCGTTTCTTGCTGGAATACGATCAGCTTAAATCCAAACTCGGCTTCGGCGTTTCCGAAAGATTGGCTTTTTTGTCCGAGCGGAAAGAGACGGTGAATGAGCGAGACGATTTATCCCTGAGGTATATTTCTTTATTGAATTGCACGGGAAAATACGAAGAAGCGCTTTCTTGTCTGAAAAATCGGGTGTTCCATTCCTGGGAAGGAGGCGAGGGCAAGGTTAGCGAGCAATTTAAGTTTGCCCTGTTTGGGCTGGCGCGGGAACGGTTAAAAGAAAAAAAATATACGGAAGCGATAAAACTGCTGGAACAGACGTTGGTTTATCCCGAAAATCTTGGGGAAGGAAAGCTTCCGAACGTTCACGATAATCAGGCGTACTATCTTTTGGGACGAGCCTATCGGGGATTAAGCGATTGGGAAAAAGCAAACAAGTATTTTCAGCTTGCAAGCGAAGGAGAACTGACGCCCGGAAGCGTACTTTATTATAACGATCAGCCTTCCGATTATATCTACTTCGCAGGATTGGCTTTCGCAGAATCAGGAAACGATCGCCTTTCGAAAAAGGCTTTCAATCAATTGATTTCTTTCGGGGAAAGACATATTTTCGATGAAGTGGAATATGATTATTTCGCCGTTTCCCTGCCCGAAATCGAGGTGTATCAGGACGAATTGAGCGCAAGAAACCGCAACTACTGCAATTATCTTTCAGCACTGGGGTATGCGGGACTCGGAGAAAAGGAAAAGACTGTGACGCTTTGCAAAGAAATTCTTCGGGAACAACCCGATTATCAAGGGGCGATCGTTTTATTGCACGAAAATGAATAAAATGAAAAGAGAGACTACGGAAGAACTCCGTGGTCCCTTTTTTCATTGATAGGCAAATCGGTTACACATGTTGAACGTCGGCAAAAAAGTTTTTTGCGTATTATCGTACCAAAAAAATCCTTTTTATATACTTACCAAACGCAAAAAATCTTTTTGTATTATAAGGGGCGAAAAAATATTTTTTGAGAACCCCAAAGGGGAGAAAAAGGACGGAGGAAAGCCGAGGCCGCACGACAAGCTTCAGGGGAAAGATTTTTTAAGCGAAAAATGCCAAAAATAGTCCGAAAAAGCGAAAAACACACAAAAAAGGAGTGCTTTGATACGCTCCTTTTTCGTATATTTGAAAGGTACTCTAGGTGAAAGTGTTTATGGCGGTTACTGCAACGGCGAGGGACTAAAAAATTGTTTGAGTGCATTAAAGGCGAACCGAGGGCGTTTCCCGTGTTTTCGGAGAAAATTAAAAATCCGCCTTTGGGCAGCGGCTTTTTAATATCAATAAATTTTATTGTTATCCAGGACAGTTACTTTATAATCCTTCGGAGAGACACCGACTTCTTTTTTAAATACCCGCGAAAAATAGAGCTGATCGGGAAAACCGCAGGATTCGGAAATGTCTTTGATGGAGTATTTGTTGTTTTCCCTCTCCGAGAGCAGCTGAATGGCAAGCTCTATTCTCTTATTGAGCAGAAACTTGGCGGGTGAAATTTTATAATCTTTCAAAAATACCTTTCGGGCATATTCTTTCGAGTAGGGGATCGATTCATACACGCGATCGAGATCGAAATACATGTCCGTATAATTGTGGATAATTTCATTTTCGATTGCCTGTGTAATCGACGGAGCCTGATGATTTTTCAATAGGTGTGTCAATAGGGAAACGATTGCGTTGGCAAGTGAAAAATTGAGCTCGTGTTCGATCGGCAGGAGGTGAAAATATTTATAGCTCATGTTGAGCAGGCATTCGAGCTCTTTGGAGTTTACGCTGGGCGGAATCATTAAAATGTGATCGGATTTCAGCTGTAAGCCGTCGATCGTGAGATGTAAGTTTTTGAAGCCAGAGGCGGAAATGTTGGTGTGAATGACGTTTGGGGGAATACAGATAGTATCTCCTTTCGAATATGGAAAAACTTTTCCGTTGGTGGTTTCGATTTGTCCGTTGCCTTCGGTGACGTAAATAATTTCCCAGTAATTATGCTTGTGCGCCCGTACCGTAAAAGTTTTTAAGTGCTTTTCAATATAATTTATATTTGCCATATTTCAAGTATATATAAAAATATAATTAAAGTCAATTATTTTTTGCAAAATATATTGCTAAAAGGTGTCTTTTATTGTGAAATTGTTCAAATTCTTCCATTTTTTAGCTGTAATTGCTTTTTCAATGTGTCGAAAAAATCCATAAATCGAGCGATTTTTGGTATAGAATTGCAGAAAATAGTATGATAAAATATAGGTGTAAAAAAGAAAATATTCGGAAAAGGGCTGTCCGTTTACGATCGGGAAGGAGTAAAAAGCAAAGGGTAAATGACGAAAGAATATAAAATAAAAATCGGCGCAAGAATACACGATCTCGTCCGCGGCGACGTGTCGGATTTAACGGAGGCTCTAAAGGAGCTCGGGGCGGATATCGTGCAGTTGACGCTGCCGAAATTCGTCGATTGGAACGAATCTCCGCAAAATTATCCGATTGAAAAATTGAAAGCGTTGAAGAAAGCGTTTTTCGCCGCGGGTACGGAGATAAAGGTTATCAGCTGTTACATAAATCCGTTGGCCGACGAGGTTGAGAAAGAACAGGAACTGTTTTGCAAATTCGTCGATTATTGCAAGGAGCTGGGCGTCGCAGTCATCGGGACGGAAACGGGTTCCGTCGTAAACGATTTAAAAGATTACGAGCTGAATCTCACCGAGAAAAATTACGAAAGAATGAAAAAGTGCATGGAGCCGCTGATTGCGTATGCCAATACAAACGGAATAATGGTCGGGGTGGAGGCGGTGGCCTGTTATCCGATTTGTTCTTCGGCGCGGTTTGAAAGATTGACGAGGGATTTCAAGGACTCGGATATCTGCGCTATATTCGACGCGACCAACCTGTTGAATATCCGCAACTATTCGCGGCAGGAAGAAATTTTCGAAGAATTTATCCGCACAAACGCAAAGAAAATCAAAGTGGTTCATTTGAAGGATTTTTTCCTGAAAGAAGGCAGACTGACGGAAACGTCTCTATTTGACGGTAGGCTGAATGTAGAATACGTAATCGCCAAACTTCTGGAATACGGGGCGGAAATGAACATCATCATCGAGAATTGCCGTTCGGTTCCGGAATATAGAAGCATTGTCGGAAGGCTGCGGCAAATCATTTCAAAAGTATCCGGAGGTATAGAAAAATGCAAGTGAGACAGGGCATAAACAAAAAGGACTTTTCGTCGTACGACGGGAAACGCATACGCGAGGAACTGCTGATCGAAAACGTTTTCGGAACGGATGTGTTGAATTTGGTATATTCCCACATCGATCGGATCATTGTGGGCGGCGTTATCCCGAAAAAGGAAGTGAAATTGACGGCGGGCGCCGAGCTTCGCGCAAAATATTTTCTCGAAAGAAGGGAAATGGGCATCATCAACATCGGCGGCTCAGGCAGAATCGTTGCCGACGGCGTAGAATACAGGCTTGGAAAGGGAGATTGCCTGTATCTCGGCAGAGGAACGAAAGACGTTGCGTTTTACAGCGCCGATAAAGAAAAGCCCGCGCAATTTTATCTCAACAGCTGCCCCGCGCATAAAGAATTTCCCAATAAACTGATCCCGGCGGCGGGCGCCGTGCATCTGCAGTGCGGCAACAAAGAGGATTGCAACGAAAGGACGATCAATAAATATATTCTTCCCGGAAATTGCGATAGCTGTCAGCTCGTCATGGGGATGACAAAGCTCGAAAGGGGAAGCGTCTGGAATACGATGCCCGGCCACACGCACGAACGAAGAATGGAGGTGTATCTCTATTTCGATATAAAGCCCGAAAACGTCGTGTTCCATTTTGCGGGGGATCCATCCGATACCAGACATGTGGTAATCAAGGATCGGGAGGCCGTATTTTCGCCGAGTTTCAGTATTCACAGCGGCGTGGGAACGTCGGATTATACGTTTATTTGGGGCATGTGCGGCGAAAATCAGGATTTCGACGATATGGACGGAGTAAAGACAACCGATTTAGAGTGAAGAAAATCGGATGACGAAAAAGGAGACGGGATATGAAATCGGATATATTTTCACTGAAAGGCAAAACCGCGCTCGTGACGGGCGCGTCTTACGGCATCGGTTTCGCCGTTGCGAAAGCGTTTTCCGAGGCCGGCGCAACCATTGTATTTAACGATATAAATGCCGAACTTGTGGAAAAGGGGCTTCGTTCCTATGAGCGGGAGGGGATAAAGGCGCACGGCTATGTCTGCGACGTGACGGACGAAGCCGCGGTGAATGAGTTTGTAAAAACCGTGGAGTCGGAAGTGGGGGTGATCGACATCCTCGTCAACAATGCGGGGATTATCAAACGGATTCCCATGTGCGAAATGAGCGCGGCGGATTTTCGAAAAGTAATCGATGTGGATCTGAACGCCCCGTTTATTGTCTCAAAAGCGGTGCTTCCTTCGATGATCGAAAAAGGGCACGGCAAAATCATCAATATTTGTTCGATGATGAGCGAGCTCGGCCGGGAGACGGTTTCGGCATATGCGGCGGCAAAAGGCGGGTTGAAAATGCTGACGAAAAATATCGCTTCCGAGTACGGAGAATATAACATTCAGTGCAACGGAATCGGGCCGGGGTATATAGCGACGCCGCAAACGGCCCCGCTTCGCGAAAGGCAGGCCGACGGCAGCCGACATCCGTTTGATTCGTTTATTATTTCAAAGACGCCCGCGGGAAGATGGGGGGAGGCGGGCGATCTCGGCGGCCCCGCCGTGTTCCTGGCTTCCGACGCTTCGAATTTTGTAAACGGGCACATCCTCTATGTCGATGGCGGAATACTTGCCTATATCGGAAAACAACCGCAATAAAATGATGATAAGTAAAGATAAGATTTTGAAATTGATAGAAAAAATGCTCGGTACAATTTCGCACATCAAGCCTTCTTTCAAAGAGGAATGTCCGATCGGTATCGTGGATTTCGAAAAATGGGAATGGACGCAGGGCGTAGGACTTTATACGCTTTGGCAGTACTATAAGATGAGCGGCGACGCGGCCGCAAAAGCAAGGATCGAGAAATGGTTTGAAGATCGGTTTCGGGAGGGGCTTCCCGAAAAAAACGTCAATACGATGTGCCCGATGCTGACGCTTGTCTGCCTCTATGAAGAGACGGGAAGCAAAAAATATTTGCCCTATCTCGACGAGTGGGCGGATTTTGCGTTGCATGATATGACGAGAACCGCAGAAGGCGGCATACAGCATAAATGTTCGGGCTGTGAAAACAGAGAACAGCTTTGGGACGATACGCTGTATATGACCGTGATGTTTATGGCTAAGTACGGCACGATATTCGCAAAAAAGGAATTTGCGGAGGAAAGCGAATATCAGTTTTTACTCCACATAAAGTATTTGACGGACAGAAACAGCGCGTTATGGTATCACGGTTGGTCTTTCGAGCGCGGCGATCACTTCGCGGGCGCGCTTTGGGCAAGGGGAAATTCCTGGATCACGGCATGTGTTCCCGATTATCTCGAATTTGCGGAGATTTCTCCCGTAGGCAAGCGAATGATACTCGAGACGTACAGGCGGCAGGTAGAGACGCTTGTGCAATTGCAGGACGAATCGGGGCTTTGGCACACGCTGCTGGACGACGCGGCTTCGTACACCGAAAGCTCGGCCTCCGCAAATTTCGCCTACGGAATTTTGAAAGGAATACGCCTCGGATTACTCGATTCTTCCTATGAAAAGTATGCGGACAGAGCCGTAGAGGCGCTTGTCGGCTGCGTGGACGAAAAGGGTGCGGTCGGGAAATGCTCTTACGGAACGGGAATGGGCGATACGCTTGAATTTTATAAAAATATTCCGATCGTCCCCATGCCGTACGGGCAGACTTTGACGATTCTCGCGTTTATGGAATACTTAAAGCACAATAAGGAGGAGCGTTTATGATCGGTAAGAAAAATAAATCGGCCAACGCGAAGGACAAGAAGAGGCCTTTTAAAGCGGATTTACCCTTTTACGTTATTCTGCTTCCCGCTCTTTTACTGGTGCTTACATTCAAATATGTGCCGATGAGCGGATTGATCCTCGCGTTTAAGGAGTGGAAACCGAAGCTGGGCCTGTGGGGCAGTCCGTGGGCGGCGGACGGAGGCTGGGCAAACTTTAAGGAGTTGTTTGCTACGCCGGAGTTGACCCGCGCGATCTGGAACACGTTATATATCAACGTGGTGACGATGGTATTCGAGTTTCCGGCGCCCATTATTTTCGCCTTGTTGATCAACGAGATCGGAAACAAGCGTTTTAAGAAAGTGACGCAGACGATCAGTTATCTGCCGCATTTCCTTTCCGTTGCGGCGGTTACGGGTATCGTAAACGGGTTATTGAGCGAGTACGGGCTTATCAATTCCGTCATGATGAATCTCTTCGGGGCTTCGGGCGGACAGAAATGGCTGGAAAATTCCGCGGCATTTTTGCCCGTTTACGTGATGACTTCGGTGTGGAAAAGCGTCGGTTGGGGAACGATTATTTTCCTTGCGACGATTTGCGGATTGTCTCAGGATATGTATGAGGCGGCGGAAATCGACGGCGCGGGAAAATTCAAACAGGCTCTGTTTATCACCCTTCCGGGTTTGATGCCGACGGTCGGTATGCTTTTGATCCTGAAGATGGGCAGCCTGTTCGGATCGAGCTTCGAGCTTGTCTATGGCTTGCAGAACCCGATCGGCTGGACGCAGGAAGTTATCTCCACCGTCGTGTATAAAAACGGTATCGGCCGCGGCGAATATTCGATCAGTACGGCTTTGTCGCTTATGCAGGGCGCGGTTGCGTTGATACTTACATTCACAACCAACCATATCTCCAAAAAACTCAGCGGGGTGTCGATGTGGTGACGAAAACAGAGAATCCTTTAATGAAAAAGAGCCGTTTGAAAAGGCCGACGAAATCGAGATTGGCATTTGTGATCTGCAATACGATTTTTATGGTGTTTCTTTCGTTTTTGTTCCTCGCTCCGTATATCAATATCCTCGCAAAATCGTTTAATGCGGCGAGAGATACGATGCTCGGCGGCCTCACGTTTTGGCCGAGGGTGTGGAGTCGGGACAATTACGCCGTCGTACTCGGCGATTCCACAACCTGGACGGGGTTCAGGGTTTCCGTGCTCAGAGTGTTGGTCGGCTCGGCTTTTTCGTTGATTGTCAACTACATGGCCGCATACGCCTTGCTTAAAAAGGGCCTGCGTTTCAAAAAACTCATCATCCTGATCTTCACGATCCCCATGTTTGTCAGCGGCGGATTGATCGCGGAATACATCTATTTTCCGAAACTCGGCATTTACAATACGTTTTGGGTCTATATCCTTCCCAACGCTTTCAGCTTCTACAATATGGTGATTATCCGTACCTACCTTCAGGGAATTCCCGAAACGTTGTTCGAATCGGCGCGATTGGACGGTGCGGGAGAATTTATCGTTTTGTTCAAGATCACGCTGCCGCTGTCCATGCCGATCGTTGCGACGATCCTTCTCTGGTCGGCCGTGGCGAACTGGAACGATTGGACGACGACGCTGTACTTTGTTGAAAATCAGGATTTGTTCACTTTGCAGTACAACATGCAAATGGCGATCAAACAGACGGAAACCGTTCAGCAGATGATTGCGAACGCGCTGGAATCGGGCAGGCCGCTCGGTGACATCGACGCCGATATAACGGCGGAATCCATTCAGGCTGCACAGCTGATCGTCACGACCGTGCCGATTATCATGGTATATCCGTTTTTACAAAGATACTTTATGTCGGGCGTGATGATCGGAAGCGTCAAAGAATAAAAAAACGAAAACAGGAGGAAATGAAATATGCAGAAAAGATTACTCAGTATCATGATAGCGACCGTGACGGCCGTTTCGACGGTGTTTGCCTTTGCTTCCTGCAACAAGGAAGGCGGAAGGACGGGAGACGCGATCAGCGCCGATTACGAATGGGCGAAAGAGGAAAACTATAACGGAACCGATGTTCCCGACAGTTCCGAATTTGCGGATTATACCGGTAAGAACATCCGTTCCCTCGTCGCCTGGAATACGACGCAAACGGGAAATTTCAAGACGTACAACTCATCTAATGACGTTGTTTCGCCCGAGATTAAAAGAATTACGGGCGTGTCGATCGACAATAAAAACTCGTTCGATAATAAGGGAAGCACGGCGGAGGTGCGGTACAATCAGCTTCTTACGATGAATCGCATCCCCGACATCGCTTACGGTAGCGGCTGGCTCGATCCCGAAGACGTATGGGATCTCACCGACCTGATCGACGAATACTGCCCGACGATCAAGGCGAGAATGCCGTCGTTTGTATGGAGCAACGAAAACGTAAACGGCGGCCAGCCGGGCAAAGTGTTCGCCATTCCCTACGGACTCGGAAACGTCAATATTACGTCCGTCGATCCGCTTGCCGATCCGGAAAAATGCGTGATGTTCCAATTCCTCGAGGAAAGCAAACCCTACGTCCTCGTGCGGGAGGATATTTTGAAGGACGCTTATCCCGAAGCGCTGACGACGGCGGATATAGACAGAATTTATGCGGAAGAGGGCAAGTTCACCGAAGAACAGCTCTTCGACGTCAATATCACTTCGGCGAAACAGTTCCGCGAAGAGTTTTTGCCGAAAATTCAGAAAGCGATCGACGACGGCGGTTCGAAATACGAGATCACGCCGGGCCGCAGGGTCAGGACAATGCTGGTTACGGCGGGCTCCGATCACGACACGTGGGACTTCCTCGGAAAACTCGTGCCCGGTCTGTTAGGCTCGGGATACAATTCCAACAATACGAATTTCTCCTATTGGGACGCTTCCACGCAGAAAATAGAATCGATGCTCTATCAGGATTTTTATAAAAACGAGGTTTATGAATGGGCGAAAATGATCGAGAAAGGAACGATCGTCTCCAAAGCCGGCATGACGACGAATCACAGCACGCTTGCCTCCGAGCTGAACAGCGGCTACTATGCGATCGGCTACCTTTCGTCCTCTAATCCGGCGGGCAACGTGTGTACGTGGAAAGACGGAACGAAAATTCCTTACAGAAAGGTTTATCTCAACATTCCTTTCGATTTCGAAAAATTCATCTATTGCGGCACGGGCGAAGCGAACGTGGATTCCGTCAAATTTTTCAAATCGGAAGTCAGCGAAAGCGAATTGCCGCAGCTTCTGCGTTGGCTTGACTTCCAATGCTCGAGAACGGCGGATAAATTGTTTGCGTGGGGCCCCGAAAGCGCGGGACTCTTCGATGAGGACGAAAACGGCGTACGCACCTATAAAGACGAAGAATTGGTTCAGCAGATGGTGTTCAGCACGGCGATTATGGGTGAAAAGGTACAGAGCTACAATCTTTCCAACGGCACGGTGAAGTCGGCCGCTCCCGTATTCCCGTTCTACTATCAGGCGGGCAGCATGTATCATCCGAAAGCGACGTACGATTTATCTTCCCTCAAGGGCTTGGCGGCGTCTTACTATACGTCCGCAACCGTCTGCAAGGATATGAACGAGAAATTTGTGGGGTTGAAGCAGTATCCTACCATTCATAAATGGACGAACGTCCATTTGGACGGCGTGGAAGCGGTCTGGAACAAGCGCGACAACATTGAGGACGATCTGAAACAGCTGCTGATTGCGGGGGCGTCGAAGAGTTCGTTTGATAAAGCGTGGGAAAATATGCAGACTACGCTGAAACAGTCCGGCTGGACGAAAAGCTACTTTAACGGCAAGTTTACCAATGCGTTTCTGACGATAAACAAAGATTATCTCGATCAATTCTATAAAGGCGAATAAAAATAGCAGGAGGAAAAGATGATGGAAAAAAGAAGCAAACGTTACGTAGGCGTACTGATGAGCCTTGTGTTTGTTTTGCTGCTGACTGTTTCCGCATTGATGCTGGGGCTTTCAAGCCCCGCAAAAGCGGAGGGAAGCGCGCCCTCGCAAGCCTACTTTCTCAACGAGGACAGAGACACACAATGCTTATGGTACAACGGCAAGCACGGCTCTAAGGACTTCGCGGAGGCAGACAGAAATTACGGAAAAGACGGGTGTATTCTCTTTTATCACTGGCTGAGAGTGGACGGTCAACCGATCAAAGACGTGGAAACGTTGATGGACTTTTCTCACGACACCAAGTATTATAAAAATAACGAGAGGGCGAACTATAACGAAATTCCCTCGTATATCACGTCCGTCGAAGGCGATCCCAACAACGGTTATATGAATTATTGGATCAACGGTAACGGCACGGACATCGAACAGGCCTGGAAGAAGAACTATCCGCACGGCGAACTTCTGCCCGTCGAGGGCGGCTATGACGCCGACGGCAATCTCGTCCACTACGGACAGGGCGGATTCGGCGCGGTGGCGGACGGCGGCGCGAATATTTACACCGTGAATGTGAACGACGACGAATGGCATGACGTGTCGTTGTATGTCGGCTCCAGCGTGTTCCATAAATATCCCGGATACGACGAGCACACGATGAGCATTTACGATCTGAGCGACAATCTTCTTGCCGAATATGTCGTAAAAGATCCCGGTCAGTTCGTATATATCAAATTTGCGGTGAAGGGTTCGTATAAAATCGTTTACAGGACGCAAAGCTTTGCCGGCGCGGGCTACAATTACGGTTTGTTTTTCGATCCGCATACTGAAAATCCCGAAATCGGAACAAGCGATTTTACGGCGAAGCTGGAAGGCGCAAAGACGGTGAAGCTCGCCTGGACGAACAAGAGTGCGGACAGCACCACCACGATTTTCCGCCGCGAAAAGGGGCGCAAAATCTGGGACTTTCTCGCAGAAACGGGAAAAGGAGTCAATACATATACGGACGAGAGCGCAAGCGTATCCAAAACATACGAATATGCGCTGTCTTCCGGGACGTCGAAAACCGCCGAGGCATATTACGACAGGTTTTTGCCAGTCAATGATAAGGAGCATTTCAACGATATTAAAGTAAACGTAAGGTACAACAATATCGTCGATGAAGCGCACGTTGCGGAAGTCGAAACGGCATTGTACCGCCCCACGAAGATCGAGTTTGCCGAAGACGGATATCTGGCAGAGGAGGGGACGGAGTTTGCGGTCAAGGTGCAGCTTCTCAAATCGGACGACGACGGCGCTACGTTTGTTCCTTACCCCGACATAGAAGTGACGTTGAAGATCGAGGGCGAAGCGGTTAATTCCACGCTCGGTATAAACGTCTATCCCAATATGAACGATACGTTCGGCAAGGCGACGACGGATAAGGACGGGTATGCGGAAATCACTTCCTCCGTTCCCTTTGCGGGCGAATATGAAATGGTGGCGTCTATTGAATTGCAGCCGGACGACGCAACCATGATGACGGGATACGATTCCTGCTCGGCAAGAGTCGGATTCGGGATCGAGGCCCGGCCTTCGACAAATCGGGTCGTGCCGATAATCACGGCCATAACGGACGCCGTAAAGCCCGGCGATTCGGCGAATATCGTCGGTTTCAACATGGCGGACGACGGCGAACTGAAAGTTGCGTACGTCAAAAATTCGGGCAGGAAACCCGTTGCGTTTGAGGAAGTCCGTTCGTATAAAACGCTTGCCGAAGAAAACATTATTTTTACCGATCCCGTAAACGGTACGGGCATTATGTTCACTTTCCCGAAGGACGAAGCGGCGGGGATTTACGACTTTTATGTGCATAATGCAAACGGTTGGTCGGAAGGCTTCACCATGAACGCGCCCCGTCCGCAGTTCCTCGATCAGGAAGCGGCGTATGAGGGACAGCAGATCCAGATCGTCGGCAGAAACTTTCTGATGAGCGAATATAAAGCGGCGACGAAAGACGAGGCGCTCGAGACCTTGAGGGTAAAGCTCAATCTGGTCAAGGACGCAAACGGTAACCCCATGAGCGGGATCAGCCAGGTGCTGTCGAAGAAAAACGGAGGAATTCTCACGGGGCTTAAGGAGACGAAAGAATCCGCCCTGCAATTCGAAATCGACGGAAAACCCGTTCTGAAAGACGGAAAACCCGTTTTGAGCGCGGAGGAAATTCCCTATACGTACGATCTGCGTATCACCATTCAAATTCCGTCCCTTCCCGTTTACGGAACGTATGAGGTGCTCGTTGCCTCCGACGGCAAAGATTACAGATCACTTTCCGAGCCCTGCAATCTTCAATATGTAGAGAAAAAGGCCCAGGTATGGAACGAAACGGTTTTCGGCTCCGATAGGAGCAAGGTAATCGGAAAAGATCCTTTGAATCTCGGCGTGTATTGGGCGCAGGATCTCAATTACGACAACGTCGTGACGATGGAGGAAAATACGTTTGAAAACGCCGCCGCATATTCTGCGGAGCTCAATAAAAAGATTGCGGCGTTGAGCGGCAACGGCGGGGGCGCGATCTATTTCCCCGAGGGAACGTATTATCTTTACAACGATATTTATATGAAAGACGGCGTTTATTTTGTCGGCGACGGACAGGATAAGACAAAGCTTGTCTATGCAAACCCGGACAGTACCGACGCGGTCTGGTTTAGAGGTACCGGCGTCAGCAATTCGGGCATGGCGAGGCTCACGCTGTGTATTACGGACGAAAGGCTTAAAAACGAGGACGGCTGGCACGCGCCCAACTTCGTTACCAACTGGGGCGGCGAATTTTCGGACGATATCGAATATATGGGCTCGACGAATAAATTCCTCGTCGATGTAAAAGGCGATCTTCAGGTAAACGGAAAGGAATTGGCTTCTTTAACCACTTGCAGGCAGTATATCCTGATCTGCGGCGAGAAGAACGTGCTTTGGAAAAACTGCGATTTCAACGGCGGACAGATTTATACGAGGTGCGACCGCTATACCACTGTTTACAACGTGCGTCAGGTTTACAACGGGGCTTCGTCGTCTTCGCCTCCCGTCCAGGGCAGATATTCGTTTGTGGAAAACAGCCATATCGACCAGAACTTCAGCGGCCACGGACTTTCGGTGAGAAGCAACACTTATGTCGCATATACCTATGTGTCCCGTGCGGGCGACAGAGAAAACCGCGGCAATCAGGGCGAGGCCTTGCTGGTGGAACCGCCCAGCGGAGGATTTACGACGGGTAAGGTTTTGCAGGCGAGTGAAAGAACGGTTACGCTTGACGCCATGGGTGGCGTGATGCTCGACAAAAACACCAAGCTGCACTTTAACCGTTTTGCCGTTTATATTTCGGACGGTACGGGCAACGGACAGTTCAGATATATCGAAAGGGTAGGCGAAGGCGAATTCGGAAACCGTTACAGGCTTCTCGACTCCGAGCGGGATTGGGATATTATCCCCGACACGACAAGCGTGTTTTTCGTGTTCAGTCCCATCAACAATCTGACAGTTTCTCACTTTAAGGCTTACGACACGGCGGGTACGATCTGTCTCTATTCGCACGTGACCGATACGGTCGTTTCCGACTGTACGCTTGTGGATACCGCCGGAATCGGTATCTGGGGCTTCCCCGTCGGCGGATTGAAGGGCGCGAGAATCGGCATGTCGCTTAATATCCGTATAGAACGCAACGATATTTCGGGCGTGAGCGCGCATTACGACAAAGGCAGCAATGCGGCGCAGGGCGTGGGCGGCATCTATGTGGAATACAGGAGTCAGGGCGACTATCTCGGTCTCGTGGTGGGAAATCTGATTATCAGAGACAATTATCTGCACGACCTTCAGCCGGAAATTACCAGCTATGACGATCATAGCTGGACGATCGGTACGGGCTTGACTTTCTATTCGAAAGTTACGCAAGGCCAGGGAAATCCTAATGCGGCGAGATATATGATTGCAGAAAACAACGTTATCGAGGATTCCGAATGGGGTATCTATGCCGACAGGCTTGCCACGGGTCTGGTGCTGAAAAACAATACGGTTACGGGCACGACGCTTCATCCGTCGGGCATGATGATCTACAGGCCGACCGGTTTTGTCGCGGAGGGGCGGCACGAGCTTTACGTAAACGGCGAAAAGAGCGAGCTGAGCGGCGTGTATTCCTATGAATCCGAGCTTCCCGAAGCGGCAGCGGATGGCGACAAGGTGTTCTTCGGCTGGACGCCGGACGAAAACTTCACGGCGGATTCGGAAGTCGTCACAAAGGCTTACGGCATCAATGCCAAGCTTTATGCAGTTTATGGCTACGAAGTGACGTTTGATTACAACTATAAGAAGAGCGACGGCAGCGACCGCGGCGAGTATCTGAAACTCAAGACGCTTGCGGGCGGAAACGTGCAAGCCGAGCTTGAAGAAAACGGCGATCCGTTCCGGCTCGACGACGAGTTCCTCGGCTGGTACGCCGATCGGGAGTGCACGAAGGCGTTTGACCCGTCCGCAGCGGTCAATTCGAATATGACCGTGTATGCGAAATGGAAGAGCGCCGAGTCAGGCGGTACGGACAGCGGCAAGGAAGTTCCGGGAAAGAAAGGCTGCGGCTCCGAGATTTGCGGCATGACGGCGTTGATTGCGTGCGCGTTGGCGTTGACGTTAGCACTTAAGAAAAAACGTTATTGATTTATGAAACTTCGAGTCATTAAAAAGCTGGTCGTATCGGCAGCGCTTACCTTGGCGGCCGTCTTTACGGTGTGGTTCGGTTCGGCGGCTGCGGCGGATTTTGCCGCGGTCGCGGCCGACGGCGGCGATCCCGTTTTGTTTACCGTATCGGACGGGGTGAAACCGGGCGACAGCGCGGTATTGACGGGCGCAAATCTCTCCGGCGATGTGAAAGTCAGGTATTCTCCGTTGGCGGGCGGCGAAGAAAAGGAGCTTTCCGCAAACGGCGACGGCTTCGGCACGGGCCTGACGTTTATTTTTCCGTATGAAGAGCCGGCGGGCGCGTATAAAATTTCCGTCGAAAAAGCGGGGAAACGCTCCGACGAAATCGTCATGAACGCGCCCAGGCCTTTGTTTGTAAGCACGGAAGCGGCCTATGCGGGACAGCGGGTCTGCATCTCGGGCCGCAATTTTTTGACCAGCGATTACGGGGTCGGGACGGAGGCCGAAGCGTACGCGAGGTTACGGGTGAAGTTGACTTCGAAAAGTCTTTCGTACTCCTTAAGCGAAAAGAACGGCGGCATTTTGACGGGCATAAAAACCCCGTCGGAAAAGAGCGCGACGGGCGACGATATTTTATACACGAATCCGTTTAAGATTACGTTTGTTATCCCCGAAACCGCCGCGGCGGACGATTATTCGATCAGCGTCTCTACGGACGGCGCTCACTTTTTCGGATTGCCCGGAGAACAGAAATTTTCGATTGCGGAAAGGAAGGCTCAGGCGTGGAATCAGGAGGTTTTCGGCTCCGACCGTGAGCGCGCGGTCGGCAACGACCCGCTTTCAATCGGCACATATTGGGCGCAAAATCTGAATTACGGCAACGTTTATACCGTCGCGCCCAACGCTTTTTCCTCCGATTATGCGGCTTTGGAAAAATCGGCGAAAGCGCTGTCTGATACGATCGGCGCGAAAATGAACGAAATGACGAAAGACGGCGGCGTGATCTATTTTCCCGAAGGGCGGTATTACCTCACCGGCTTGCAGGTTCCCGACAACATATTGCTGGTGGGGGCGGGCGAGGATAAGACGACGATTTGCCGCGTCGCTTCAAAAAACGGCGGATCGTTTATCAATTCTTACCGCTATTCAAACATAGACGGGCAAAGCGTCACCCTTTCCGCAAGCAATATCGGGATTGCGAAACTTACGATTACCGAAAGCGAGCTTTCGGGCGGATATCCCGATTACTACGTGAATTTTCCCGAAGGAAGCAAGACGGTCCGCGACGAGTACGGCGTTTTGCGTTCCCCTTCGCAGAACAAATTTCTCGTAAACGTCAAGGTTGACGGGTACAAGAACAAAGCGACGGTGGAAAGCGGCGCGCGGGCGAGGGTTTCCGTCAACGTATATAAAAATTGCGTGCTGCGCAATCTGGACGTGGACGGAGGAACATGCGTTTCGGCCGAAAGCTACAGCTATATAACCCTTGAAAATGTAAAATTCAAAGGCAATTATAAAAACTGCGATACGCCCGCGCTGCAAAGCAAGTATGCGTTTATCGAAAATTGCCGCTTCGATCTTAACTATTCTGCGCACGGGCCGAGCGTCAGAAGCGACTGTTATATCGCCCATACGCTGACCGAGCATACGGGCGACAGAGAGCGTCCGACCAACGACGGGGAAGCGTTGCTGGTGGAAATGCCGGGCGGCTATATTGCCACGGGCACGGTGGAAGAGGCGACGGACCGAACGGTGACGCTTGCCTATAAGGGCACGTCGAAGAGAAACGAAGGGGAAAAAGTTTCCCTTTCGGGGATCGTCAAAGGCGATTCGGTTGCGAGGTATAATAATTTTGCCGTCTATATCGTCTCTGGCACAGGCACGGGACAGCTCAGATATATCGACGTTGCGCCCGCCTTCGAGGACGACGGAAATTTTATCTACACCTATCATCTGGCGCCCTATGAAAAGGATTGGGACGTCCGTCCCGATCGGACCAGCGTGTTTACGATCATCGCGCCCATTAAAAATCTCACCGTGTATAAGTATAAGGCCTACGACTGCGTGGGCACGATCTGCCTCTACGGCTGCAATTTCGATACGGTGGTCTCCGATTGTACGCTTACGGACACCGCGGGGATTTACCTCTACGAGAGCAATCTGGGGCTGACGAGCGGCCGACATACCCCCAACGCGAATATTTTGATCCGGAGAAATAAAGTGACGGGCGTGGGCGCGAACTATAATAAAGGTTCGGAAAAGGCGCAGGGCTGCGGCGGCCTGTTTGTCGATACGCAGCGTTCTGCAAACGACATGCTCGGCGCGGGCAATATGGGCGTCGTTATTCGAGAAAACGAATTTTTCGACCTTTTCCCCGAAACCGAACCCAACCACACGCACAGCTGGGATTATACGGGCATCGTGTTCGCTACGGGCGGGAAAACCGACAACGCGCAGACGTTCAAGGGCGATCTGAGACACGTAATCGTCGAAGACAACAGGCTGGAAAACAGCGAAAAGGGAATTTACGTGGAATCCCGCGCGACGGACGTGGTATTGCGGAACAATGCGATTTCCGGCATACGGTACGGGAAAGAAGCGGATATCAGCTATGCCGACAAACAGAGGATTATCGCGTCTTATACGTTGGTGAACGGCGAAGAGACGGAAATCCGCGACGTCGTTTACGGTGCAAGTCTGCCGACGCCCGAAGCTTTCGACGGCACGTTTACGGGCTGGAAGGCCGAAAACGGACGCACCTATACGCAGGCGTTTTCGTATAAACCGCAGCGGCTTGTCGCAACGTTTGCGCCGGGCACGAAATTAAAGTACGCAAGCTTGACACTGGACGGAACAATCGGCCTAAACGTGGGCGTAATTGTTTCCGACGACGTGCTGCGCGACGAAACAACCGAGGCGGCTTTGACGGCGGACGGCAGGCACAGCGAATTGCCTCTGCCGGAAAAAAACTCGGACGGCGTATGCGTTTTCCGTATCCCGTTTGCGCCGAAAGATTTTCGTAAAGCGGCAGAGATAGAAATATCCAGCAGAGGAGAAACCCGCGTGAAAGCTTCGTTTTCCGTGCGGGAGTATGTCGAAGCGGTGCTGTCGCAGCCCGAAGCGTATCGGGAGGCGTACGCGTTGATCGAAGCATTGAATACCTATTGCGAGGCGGCGGAAGCCTACTTCGGCAATGCCGGCGTGCAGCCCGCGGAAAAGGGGGTTGACGGATTGCTTGCGGATTACGGCTGTAAGCTTCCGGATACGGCGGAGGGGATACGGCCGGAATGCGTCAGCCTCGTGCTGGAAGCGTCCGTCGAGCTGAAGATCTATTTTAAGGCGGGGCATGCGGAAACGGTCGCGTGTTTTGCGGACGGCAAAAAAATCGCGGCCGAAAAAAGCGGGGATTCGGGATATTGTTTTATCAGGCTGGAAAACATATCCGCCGAAAATATCGGCAGAAAATTTACGGTGAAGATAGATCAAACGGAATTTCAAATCAGTCCGCTCGATTACGTCAAATCCGTGCTGGACGGCGACGGGGACGAAAATTTGAAAAATTTACTCAAAACGTTGACGCTGTACCACAACGAAGCAAGACGATATTTCGGAGGATCGAGATGAAGAAAACGCCGGGAGTTTTTCTGTCCGTCACACTGTGCGCGGTTCTCGCGCTCTTCTCCGCCTGCAGCGGAAATGCGGGAGAGGCTCACTCTTACGGTTGCTCGTCCGGTCGGTCGGAAGCGATTTCGGAGGACGCAAATCCGGGCGAATTGGAAAGCAATGAAACGCCGAGGATTCCTTTGGATTGAGGATTACAAAAGAAAAATTATTTTACATTGTATTTTTCAGGTAAAGCCTGTAAAAATAAAAAAATGAGAAGGAGAAAATTATGGCAAAAAAGATGAGACGGAATGCAATTTTGGCATTGACGGCAGCCTTTGCGGGCGTGTTTTCGCTGGCGACAGTCGCGTTGCATTCGAACATGGCGAAAGCCGCGGACGAACCTGTTACATATGTAAAAACGGACACTTCCACAGGCGCGGCATGGGAGGGAAAGTACGGTAAAGACGGTTATGTCGTGATCGGAAACACCGCCAATGGCTACTATACAAACCTGTACGAGGGCAACGACGGCAAAACGGAAGTGATTGCGCCGTGGAAGTACAACCAGGTTATGACTATTCCGGAGACGTTTAAGGAAGCTTCTCCCATTTCTCAATGGGACGTCGGGGCAACCGTCTGGGCTTCCAACAATACCGTCGGAGATTACAAGCTCCGCAAACCGGGAACCGAAGAGGTTTTGAGGAACGGACGTCTGCATAACGGCTGGAACGGAATCGACGAAAACACGGGCAAGGCAAGAGGCGCTTTGAAGGACACCAGCGTGGTGTTTACCGTGAAGGAGGATTCCCCGATTTTCGTTACGGTAAATTGTATCGACTGGTCGAACAAAGTGACGGCGGAGCAACCGATTTCGCTTGCCGTTTTCAATCAGCGCGGCGCTTCTTATCAAAAACAGCCCGCTCCCGTACCCGACGCGAAATTCGTCGATTTTGTCAATTGGTATGCGGGAGCTTCCGATACGGAGCCGCTTGCAACCGCTACGGTTACGGCGCAGACCACTTACACTACCTTTAAGCTCGAAGGCGCGGGCACGTATCAGATCGTGGCGTATTACGACAGTCAGGATCTTACCAAAGATTCTGCCGTAACGCCGATGTTCACGGGGTTCTTCTTCGATAAGGGATTTGAAGCGGAGGCGTCTGCCTCTCATGTCGGCACGGTGAACGCTTACGGTTCAGATTGGGAAAATTCTCCCTACGGCGGCAGCGGCTATGTCGTTTTGGGAAAGGACCCCAACACGTTCTATTCGAATATGTATGCGGACAATGCGGCGGATAAACTCCCCGCCGAGAATCCCACCGAACTGTTGCCGGGAAAAGGGTGGACGAATAACGGTCAAAACTCATACATCACCGTCGAAGGGAAAGAGATATCCCAAGACAGCCCTATCGATCAATGGGCGGCGTGCGCGCAAGTTTGGGCAGCGCTTCCTACGTGGGCGAACGTCACGTCGGGAAAATCCCTGTACGCGCCGGGAACGACGGACAACGCGGATACGGGCGTCCGTTTCGGCTCTTCCTGGGGCGACTTGCCGGAAAACTTCTCGTCCTATATCCTGCATAAGACAAGCGGCGGAGATCTGTACGTCACCCTGTACTTTGTTCAGCTGGCGGGAAGCGACACTTCCACCGACATTTCCACGGATATTTACGTGATGAAGTCGAACAAATTAATGCCTCGCGACGGTACGAAAAATTTCAGCGAATATTACGGCGAGGAAAATATTCTTGCAAGCGCGTCCGTGACAAAGGATCAGTCGTACGTCACATTTAAGCTGTCCGGAAAGGGCTATTTCCAGATTGTCGCCAAGACGGATACTTACGAAGAGACAAAAGACGGCGTAACCACGGTGAAGGGAAAGACGATTCCCATGATGACGGCGTTCTTCCTCGACGGCGCGGACCCCGTGATCGAGCAGTCGGAAGCGGATGCCGTAACGGGTGTGGATTGGGAACAGACTTACGGGAAAGACGGATATATCGTTCTCGATTACGACAACGAGGCCAAAGAAAAAATCGCTTACACGAAAGGCATTTACAACAAGGCTTCTTCGGCTTACACGGGCAAGGTTGCGTTTACCGACGAATCGCTTGCGTATGATGCGGCGGGAACCGTAAATTCGGCGCCCGAATGGGCGGCAAAGGACGCTGCGCTTTCAAAGTCCGACGCGCTTGTGTCGAGATTCGGGATGAACCTGTCGTTTTTTGAATATAAAGTCTGGCTGGACGGAACGGATGCGGGCAACGGCAGTATTTACAAATCCAACCAACTGAAAAAGCCCGGTTCTTCGGAACAGGTTGCCGTGAGAGCGGGCGGCCGCAATTTCTCGAGCGAAGGATTTTCTGGCTTTGCGTTTACGGTGACGGCGAACGCGGTTGCGAACGGCGGAATTTATGTCACCGTGTATCACAACAATTCCATGGACGGACAGAAAGACGACGTAAATTTCAACGTGCAGCTGTTCAAGGAATATCATTCGACGACGCTGGAAAAAAAACGTCCCGCAAGCGAAGCGGTTGAGACGGTGAGCGTGTCGCTCAAAAAGAATACGCATTTCTACACCACGTTCAAAATCACCGAGGCGGGCGATTATTCGATCTACGTCAATCCCGACAGCGGGAAGGCAAGAGGCACCATTGCGGGCGTGTTTTTCGACAAGGCTGCTCCCGCGCCCGCCGCGGACGGTACTTATAATATCACCTATGTCGTCGATGGCGGCACGGCGGGCGACAATCCCGCAACTTATACTTACGGTAAAGGCGTCGCAAAGTTTGCGGACGCGGTTCTCGAGGGCAAAGAAGGGACGTTTAAGGGCTGGTATCAAGGGGCGACTTTCGGAGAAAATACACTGATTACGTCCATTCCCGCGGGCATGAACGCAGATGTCACGCTGTATGCGAAGTTTGCCAGAAACGTCAAGCTGACGTACGTGCTGAACGGTGGCACAAACGACGCGGCCAATCCGACCAGCGTGGAGGGCGGCGCGACGATCGTTTTGAAAGCTCCGACTGCGCCCGAGCACTATATCTTCGAGGGCTGGTATAAAGACGAACAGCTTACGGATAAGATTGTCGATGGAAAATTGCTTGTGCCGATGGAGGATACCACGATATATGCGAAGTTCGTCGAAGTACAGAAATTTACGATCGCGTATGTGCTGGACGGCGGGACGAACGACGCAGGCAACCCCGAGTTCTTCTATCTCGGCGAGGGCGTCGCTGCGTTGGCGCCTGCGACGAAGCAAGGCTATACGTTTGAGGGCTGGTTCACGGACGAGGATTTTGAAAGCGAGATGTCCTCGATTCCCGCTTCGATGTCGGCAGACGTAACGCTTTATGCGAAGTTTGCCAAGGACATCGTAATCGGCAATATCACTTACGTGCTCGACGGCGGTACAAATGCGACGGCGAACCCCGCAACGTACGAGGAGGGCGTGGCCGTTACGCTTGAGGACGCGACGAAGGAAGGATATACGTTCGACGGCTGGTATTCCGACGCGGAATTTACGAATAAGATCACCGAAATTGCGGCAACCGCAACGGGCGACGTCACCGTATATGCTAAGTTTACGAAAAACGCACCCGATTCGTCGTCCGATTCCGGCTCGAGTTCAAGTTCCGAATCGGGCTCCGATTCCGGCTCGAGTTCGGGTTCCGAATCGGGTTCTGTCTCCGGTTCGGATTCCGAGGCCGATCCCGAAGAAAAAGGCTGCGGCAGCAGTATTGCCGTGGGCGCGGTATTCGCTGCGCTTTCGATGATCGGCGCTGCGATTTTGTTGAAGAAGAAAGACTAAGGTTAAGCGTAGGTCCGCCTTGCGGCGAATAAAAAGCGCAGGGCGGATCGATTTGCCTTTGAAAAGGAAAATATGAAACGTTCAACAGCGCGGTTGTTTCAATCGATCCGAAATTGATTATAAAATAAAAATAACCAAACGAAAAGCGAATATGAATTTTGAAATTCCCCGATTCGATAAAAACGAAGTGGAAAAAGTCGAATGTAAAACGTTCGTTTATCGGACGGTAAACGAAAAGAAGCTTCTCGCCGCGGTTTGTTTTCCGACGGCGGAACCGAGCGGCTGCGTTATGTTCATTCACGGCGGCGGCTGGAGAGCGGATTCGTCGGAGAGACTTTTGCCGCATGCGAAATATGCGGCTTTGTGCGGCGCGGTGGGTGTCAGCATCGATTATCGTCTCATCGACGAAACTACGGACGTGCGCGACGGTCTGGAAGATTGCTGTGCGGCGCTCGATTTTATCCGAAAGTTATCGATAAAACGGTATGGCAGAGAATTGCCCGTTACGGCGATCGGCGATTCGGCTGGCGGATATTACGCCGCTTGTCTCGGCTGTACGCGGATTCTCGACCGGACATACAAAGGCTCGCGCGTCGATTTTGTCGTGGATTTAAACGGGATTGTGGATCTGACGGGAAAATGGAGTTACGGTTTGGTTGCCAAGGCGTCAACAGAGAATTTGAAAAAAGTCGCAACGGAGTATTCCCCGCTCCGTCAGGTTTCTCAAGAAGACGCGCCCGTTTTGATTTTGCACGGGAACAAGGATCGGACGGTGGATTTGAGCGATTCCGAAAAATACCGCACCGCGCTGGACGAAAAAGGCGTGAAAAGCGAGTTGAAGATTCTCGACGGCGCCGCGCATGCGTTTATTTTGTTTGATTACCGTCACGACAACGCATATGTTGCGGAAATTTTGCCTTGGGTCATGCGCTGTCTCAGAGAAAAGCAACGGATTTGAAAATAAAATACAGCCTTAAAAAATCGTCCGTTTATTCAAAGGAGGCTTTATCAAAACGGCGGTGTTCGGACGGAAGGCTTGCGTTCTCTTATAATGTGTCCGGCGCGGAGAGCATCGCATATTTTATTCCTGCAGCAAAAGGCGGAGACGGAATTATTTTCAAAAGAAATATATTCGATTGTTTCCGTCCTTCGGGCAGGTTATGCGAAAGAAGATATACGCCCGATTATTCCGAAGATTTTAAGGCCTCATATGTACTTTTGAAGCGTATAACGCCGGAAAGAAGGCCGACTGTCAAAAAACAATATTTCCGATCGAGATTTCCTATTTGGGTTCGATAAGGAGAAACCGTATCGGCTCCGCTGGAAAAAACAGGACGGCAGTCCGTTTATCCGACGGCGTTTTCAGAACAGACCATATAACAGAAAAAGTAAAAACGGGTGAAAAAATGGAAAATTTTACTCTGAAAGACAACCTGAGACACAGGGCGTATTCGTTTCCGAAAACCGTACTCGATTTTAAGCGTCGCGGCGAAATTCCCGATGTGGAAAACGATACCTTATTGCTCGACGGGGCGGAGGTTCCGTATGAAGTCGAGGCAACGGCGGACGGATATATTTTAAGGACGATTGCCGATTTGCCGTATAACTCCGAGCATGAGTTTGTCTGGCATAAAGGCAGGAGCAAATTTAAAAAACTCGGCTCGAAAAACGCGTTTTTATCGGTGAAGAGTCTCAAGGACGGTCTGTATGCGGCGGAGGTAAAAACGGGCGGAAAATTTTTGTATCGGCTGGCGACGTCGCGGAGGCTGTTGGCTTGCGAGGAGCTGATTTCGGGCGGCGCGGTCGAAACCGTGTTCAAAAAAACGCTGACCTATGAAAACGGCGGATGTTACGCGTTTACTTTAAAGCTGAAAAGGGATCTCGATTACCTGGAAATATTCGAGCAAATCGAGGGTTTTGAACCCGGACAGGCAAAGCTGGAAATTTTATGGGAGAATTTCCGCCCCGATTTTCGGTATGCGCCGGACAGAGGCGAGGAGAAAATAGACGCATATACGGACGAAAGCGGAAAGTTTCCCTTTGTCGTCAATCCCTTTATGCCCTGCACGTCCTGGTGGGATCAACGCTGCTGCGCCTATACGGACAAACGGAGCGGCTTTTGGTCGGGGATTCTCTTGCACGATTTAGAGCATTTTGACGATCGAGAATATGCGATTTGGGGAAGCCGCGATTCTCTCGCGTTCACCCTTTACGAAAATCGGATCGAGGGCGGAATCAAGACGGGTACCCGCGCGTTTATGCATATTTTGTGCGGCGATAAAAGCCCCGATGCGATCGGAGGGGTATATCTCAGATATTATTCGATCGCGTCCTTGAACAAGGTAAAGGATTACGTGCTCGACTGGGCGGACGATCAAAAGGATTATCCCAAGTATTTCCGCGCGGCCAAAGATACGGAATGGGGCGGTTTTTACGGGACGCATACGGGAAAGCCCACGGCAGAGGACATGATGAACATTCTCGACCGCGATACGACCACGTTTGCGCATATAGAAAAAACGGCGCCCGTATCCAGCCGCGCATACCGTTCTTCCTGGGCGCAGACATTCGACTTGACCGCAGGCGAGCTTACCGCCGAGGAATTTGCAAGGGTGCGCGCGGCGATGGCGTTTGTCTGCTATACGTATGCAAACGAAAATTATTATCCGATTGAAAACATGCTTGCCGGACATCCTAATTTTTTGACGGACATCGTCGGGACGGTGGCGGTTTTCGCTTCAATTCTCGGAAAAAATCATCCCATGCACGATCACTGGCTGGCGTATTACGAAATCGCGCTTGCGAGAAATTTCAAATATCATATCCGTCCGACGGTCGAGAAGCTGAACGCAAAGGGCGGAAGATGGACGGAAAACGTGGGCTGTTACATGCTGGGCATGCTGCATTGCGTCGTTGACGACTGTCATATCGTTTATGCGTTGAATCGAGGGGAGATGCCTATGCTGTATCCCCATATCAAGCCGTTTATCGAATTTCTTGTCAATATGACCGCGCCGCAGAACGAGCACGGCAGGAGGCTCTATATGCCCATGGGCGCGCATTGTTCTACGGGGGAATTCGGCGGAAAATACGGAAGCGGTTTCTATCTGACGATGATAAAGCTTGCCGATATGCTTCGGTATTACGAACCGAATTTGTCGGAATATCTGTTGCATAATTTTCGCAAGCAAGCCGATTTCGAAGGCGTATTCGACGATGTGGAGCTTTACGGCGCGGCATATCGGGGCCGTTCGGAAAATCGGTTCGGCACCTCTCCCGAGCTGTATTCGTGCAAATATACGGGGCTGGGCTTCATGCTGCGCGATCACGTCAACCGCGACGACGAAATGCAGGTGTTTTTGCAACAGATCGACGAGGGGCCGAATTACCGCTGGGGCAGGGCCGCAAACGGCGGCTGCGGAGAAATTTATTACTATGCAAACCGTAAAAGCTACACCGATCATGCGCCCGAGGACGTCGGAGACGAAAACCGCGGCGACGTTCAGTCGTGTACAAATTTCGGGGTACTTGTGGGACACGAATATAAATCGGTGGGGCGGAACGATCTGACGGAGCCGTTGATGGATTTCGGCTTTGCAAAATATGCAAGAATCAACGCGGGCGAATATTCGAAGCCGTATTATCGATACCGTGCGGTCATGATGGTGGAAAACCGATATGTCGCCGTATATGACGCGGTGGCGGATAAAAAGCAGGTCGGGCGATTTGTATGGGCGCAAAAAGGGAACGGAGAATTTCCCGTAATCAGGAATATCCGTCCCGCGGTAAACGGCGTTTTGGACGATGGCGGAATCCCCGCGGACAGACACGGCGATTACGGAAAGAAGGACACGAAAACCTTAAATTTCGACGGGCAGGGCGACTTTTTGACGGTCGTCACGCATCTGAGGGACTATTGCGACGAAAGGGCTCTGTACTCGATCGATAAAAAGAGCTTTGGCGCGGAGCTCGTTTTTCCGCAGACAAGGGACGAGGTGTTTTTTGACAACGCGCATATCTTTGAGGAAAACGAGGAGTATGCCTTTGACGGTTATGTCGGCTACCTGACCGAAACGCATGCCGAAAAACGCCTTGCGATTTTCAACGGCGCTTATATCCGAAAAGGCGGCTTCGCGCTGAAAATTCCGTTCGACAAATCCGACCGTTACGGTATGAGCGCGGTGGAAACAAGAGACGGGATTTACGGCTCCGCCGTATTCGGCAAGCGCGGAGCGGTGGAAATCGTCGCGCCTGAAATCGGGGACGCAAAACTTTATATCGACGGTAAAACGGCGGATTTCGTCTATAAAAACGGAGCGTATCGCTTCGAAATGCCGCTCGGAACACATCGGTACCGTTTAGGGCTTTTGCCGCCGATCGAAAGGGCGGAGGTGGATCGCGCGGTCGTCGGAAAAGGTTGCGCGACGGTGAAGTGGAAAGGGATAAAAAATGCGCTCGAATACGAAATCGATTTCAGCGACGATCTCGAATATACCTGGAAAACGGCCGGACGGGTCAAGGCAAAGGCAGGCGAAAATCTTTTTGAAATCAAAGACCTCGCGGACGGAAAATATCATGTTCGCGTTCGCGGAATAAACGGGAGCGAAAAAGGAGAATATTCCCATGCCTATCCCGTATATGTAAACGGCGACGTTCCGCACTGCCCGGAAGGGCTGCGCATTGAGCGAAAGCGGGAGGCGTTTGTCGCATCCTGGGGCGAAGTACCGGGCGCGGACGGATATAAGGTTTATAAAATCGGAGAAAGCACGCCCGTCTATTGCGGAAGAGAACGCTTCACCGCTGTCGGCCGGGGAGAATATTGCGTTACTGCCTTTAACGGCAACGGCGAAAGCGAGCGGTCCTTGAGCCGATCGACGCAGGACGTGCGAACCGACTGGGATCATCATCCCGAAAAAGAGTTTGTTCGGGATTGCCGTTCTCACGAGCACGGCTACGGCGGCTTCGATTACATCGGCAATAAATCAAAAACCATCTTAAAATATTGAAAATCATGAAAGAAACAGAAAGGAAAACGGAAAAATATGACGTCGCTGTAATCGGCGGTGGTCTGGCGGGGATCTGCTGCGCCATTGCTTCCGCCCGAAACGGAGCAAACACGGTTTTAATTCAGGATCGACCGGTTTTGGGCGGCAACGCCGGGTCGGAAGTTCGTATGCATATCTGCGGGGCGAGCTGTCAAGGGAAATTCGCCAACGTAAGGGAGACGGGGATTATCGAGGAGATTCTGCTGGAAAACAAGGCGCGGAATCCCGAATTTTCATATGCGGAATTCGACACGCTTTTATGGGAGAAAACGAGGTTTCAAAAAAATCTTACGCTCTATTTAAGCACCGCTCTCGTGGCCGTCAAAACCGAGAAAAATTCGATCAAAAGCATTACGGCAAAAAGGCTCACCGAGGAACGGGAGCTGGAAATCGAAGCAAAGATTTTTGCCGATTGTACGGGCGACGGAACGCCGGGCTATCTTGCGGGGGCGGAGTATATGTTCGGACGCGAGGATCGGGCGGAATTCGGCGAACCGAATGCAAAAGCGCGTCGGGACGATTGTACGATGGGAAACAGCCTGATGTTTCATGCCGCAGACGTCGGACATAAGGTGAACTTCACTCGTCCGGACTGGGCGTACGATTTCGAGGACGGCGAATGGACGAAAAAAGTCCAATGGATAGAGATCAATTCGGGATATTGGTGGATCGAAGTCGGCGGAAAGGAATTGCACTGTCTGCACGAGAGCGAAAAAACGCGCGAAGAGTGCTTGAAAATCATATACGGCGTTTGGGATTACATTAAAAATCGGCTCGGTGACGGACGGGCGGATTCCCTGGTAATCGATTGGGTGGGTAGCGTTCCCGCAAAACGGGAGGGCAGGCGATTCGTCGGGGATTACGTATTGAACGAAAACGATATTATAAATCATACGGTGTTTCCCGATACGATCGGTTACGGAGGCTGGCATCTGGACGATCATCCCGTGGAACGGTTTTGGTATTTTACGGGGCTCAGGAAATACGACAAAGAGGACAAGACGTTGTGGCACAACGGAATTTATACGGTTCCGTACCGCTGCATTTATTCGAAAAATATCGATAATCTGTTTCTCGGGGGAAGATTGATCAGTGTGACCCACCGCGCGCTTGCTTCGACGCGGGTAATGGCGACCTGCGCGGTTTTGGGGCAGGCGGCAGGCGTGGCGGCCGCAATGGCTGCAAAGAGCGGATGTCTGCCGAGAGACGTCGATGTGAAAAAACTGCAGAAGCAGTTGTTCAGAGAAGATTGCTATTTGCCCTGTACCGAGGCGGAGACGGACGATTTTGCCCGCCGCTCGAGGGTGGAAAGCTCGTCGTGCGTTTCGGGATTTGCGGCAGAAAACGTCATAAACGGCAGGCTTCGTCCCATCGACGGCGACGAAAACGCATGGCGGGCGAAAAACGACGGAAAGCAGTGGCTGAAGCTGAAGTTTGAAAAGCGGAAAATCGGAGAAATGCGGTTGATTTTCGATTCCGATCTGAATGCGGAAATTACGCAGACGCTCTCGGATTGGGTGAAGGCAAAACAGCCCGCAGGAATTCCCGAAACGCTTGTCAAAGATTATTCCGTCGATTTTATGTCCGAAGGAAAGATTGTGAAAAGCCTGCATGTTCGGGATAATTTTCAAAGACTGAACGTGCTGTGTCCCGATGTGGTTTGCGATTCACTGAAAATTATGTTCGAATCGACCAACGGAGACGCGTTTGTAAAGGTTTTTGAAGTGGAATTGTACGAAAAATAAATTCTGATTGCAGTTTGAAATCGGAAAACGGGTTGAGGTATAAGATGGTCGGAAAGGATTTTATTTGGGATCTGTTCGAAGCTGTGGTTAAAGAGGAGAAAAAAACGAAGCCGTTTGAGATATGTTCTGTAAAAAGGAAAGCGCGGTTTTGAATGGCAAAAGCGGGGAAGCCGCATGCGATTTTTATCATAGATACAGGGAAGACGTCGCGCTTATGAAAAAGCTCAGGGGCAAGGCGTTTAGGATAGCTTTGTCCTAAAATCGGATTTTGCCGGGCGGCGTCGCAGCCGTGAACGAAAAAGGGTTATATTTTTATCGTTGCGTGCTCGACGAGCTTTTGAAAAAACGCTGAGGGAGATGACCGATTTTTATTAAAATCGGGGAAGGAAAATTGTTGTTTACGTTAAAAAGAGGCGAGGTCGTCACCCTCATTCGTTGGACAACGTGCGCCCTGTCGTGGAAATTGGGATAGAGGAAAAAGAAAATGGACGTAAATAAAATCGATAAAAATATCGACGGAAAAAACGCGGCTTTAGACGATCTGGAATATCACCGCTTACCTGGTCCTGCATTCGATTTGTACGGGGTGTATTTTGACGGAAAATATTTCGTACGCATGCCTGAAGAGATTGCGGAGAAAGTCAGCGCGGGCGTCAAGGTTTTATATAAAATACCCTCCGGAGGCAGAGTACGTTTTGCCACCGATTCTAATCTGATTTCTTTGCGGGTAAAGTACGACGGATTGTTTCATATGATATCCATGCCGCTGATTTCCTCATGCGGTTTTACGCTGACGGAGGACTCGGAGACCGGCTCCCGTTTCGTTACCGTATTTAAGCCGACTTTGGACGCTGAAAAGGGTTTTACCGCAAGTTATGGATTCCGAGAAAAGAAAATGCGGTATTTTACTTTGTTTTTCCCTGTCTATAACGAAATTTCCGAGTTGGAAATAGGCATGGAACCCGATTGCAGGCTTGCGGAGGGAAAACGGTATAATAACTCGCTTCCTTTACTGTATTACGGGTCGTCCATTACGCAGGGCTGCTTGTGTTCTCGGGCAGATAACACCTATCCCGCGTTTATTTCAAAGCGGAACAATTTCGATTTTATCAATCTCGGCTTTTCGGGAAATGCGAAGGCGGAGGATTTTATGGTGGATTACCTGGCTTCCGTCGAATGTTCGGTGTTTATATGCGATTACGATTACAATGCGGCTGATGCGGCGTATCTCGAAAAAACACATTACCGATTGTATGAAAGATACAGAAGCCGCCGAAAGGAGGTTCCGATTATTTTTATATCGAGACCGAACTGTTACGGGGAAAATAACGAACGGGAAAGGCGGCGGATTATCAGAAGGACGTATTTGAGAGCCCTGAAATCGGGGGATAAGCAGGTATATTTTATCGACGGGAGCCTGCTTTGGGGACGGGAGGTGCATGCCTGTACGGTAGATGGTTGCCATCCCAATGATTTGGGCTTTTTTATGATGGCAAAAAAAATCGAAAGAGTAATTAAAAAAGTAATGGCGTTGAAAAATTTGCAGACAAGGGAAATGAAAAGTCAGGGAATTATGGAATAAACAGTCTTTTTTAGGCGACGGTATCACGACGGGATATAGGTGAGGGAAAAGCGTAAAAAAGTTCCTGCTCTCTGTTTATCTCCGTCCACGCGGACGCAAAGATATATAACTTCGGAGCCGACTGCACCCGTTTCGCATTTCGGCAAACGCGCGGGAACCCATTCGTGAAGAAGTGTGAGAAGTGACGGAAAAGGCTGTGGATAGTGGATACAGCCGCATGAAGCGACGGGCAAACTTTGGAAGGCGACGGCTATACGTGGCCGTGTGCTTGGTTTTTACCAAAGAGAACGGGCAAAGGCGCGCTTAAGGCCTATCTATAAGGATATTAAATAACTCTATTATATACTTCTAAAAAGCGATATACAAAATTTATCGAGAAATTATTTTTGATAATCAATAAATAATAAAAATCCCTTCGTAGCGATGTTTGAAGAAAACATTAAAACGAAGGGTGCTTTTATAATTTTTTCGCAAAAAAATTAAAAAAGAACGGTCAATCTTCGGACGCTTAGGTTTCATATAATGCAGAAAGAATAGAAGAGAAGCGGAAGCATAGGATTGGGTGTATTGATTGGTTTGCCGGATTTTAAGTAATATAGGATTAAAAGAACTTCAGAAAGAAGAGAAGCGTCGTATCCAACGGTATTCGGCATAATCCGGAGACGGTCTTTGATTTGTACGGCGTTTAGTTTGATAAAAGTGCTATAAATTTACCGTAAATTAATCTGAGAACAAGAAAAAGTTGATTTATGACACAATAAAGATAAAATGAGGGGTTGTATTGTATGATTTTTTGTGTTATTCTATTGCTCGGTTTGAAAGAAAGCGCGTGCGGTATTTGGTTAAATGAGCCGACGACCCGTATTAAGCGTCGATGGGTGCAAAAAACAAAGTATCAATAGCTTAATCTTTATAAGAACCGATTAAATTATAAAAAAGAGGGCTTTATTATGTTTGGAAAAAGAGAATATGCGGATATAAACGTTAACTTGAACCGCGCGTTTGCCGATCGTGACTTTTTGATTGTGAAGCATCGCGGCGGCAACGGCAACATTATCGAAAATACAATTCCGGCCTTTAATGCCGCCCGGCTGCAAGGGGCGGATATGTTTGAGTTAGACGTGGCAAAATCCATCGACGACGTATTGTATTGTTTTCACACGGGTATGGAGCCTAAGAATTACTTGCAAAAAATCAGTATAAAAGAGCTTACCGCGGCAGAGATTGACGAGCTTGTTTTTTACAATACGTCGCTGCAGCCTTGCGCGTATAAGACTGAAAGGCTTGAAAATGTTTTCAAAACATATACGCACGGGGAAATTTTCAATTTAGACAGGGCGCAGGATCATTTCGAGCTTGTTTTTGATTTAATAAGAAAGTATCCTTATATTTTAAGACAAGGTTTAGTCAAATCGGCTGTCCGCGATAATTGGATGGAGTTTTTGGATAAGTCCGACCTTAAAGTTATGTTTATGCCGATCGTGGAAAAGGAAGAGGAGATAGAAAAGGCATTAAGCTACAAAAATATAAATATTGTCGGGTTTGAATGTATTTTCAGAAACGAACAGTCCAAGTTTTGGCAAGACGAATTTATTGAAGAAATGCATCGCCGGGGCTACTTTTTGTGGGCAAACCCTATTACCTTGTGCGATAACGATTTTTTGACGGCGGGATATAACGACGATAAGTCTGTAAAAGAAAGTTTCGATAAAGGCTGGGGAAAATTGATCGACAAGGGATACGACGTATTTCAGACCGATTGGGTGGATCTGTTAAGCAAATATCGGGACAGCCGAAAAAAATAAGGCCGATTTGTCTTTGCGATAAAAGAAAAACACAGTATAAAAAGCCTGCTCGGGCCGTATAGCCGAAGCAGGCTTTTGTTGCATAAAATTAAACAAAAAGGCTTGACTTTTGCACTTGGGTAAAATATAATTTAGAAGATCGGCATAGTCGGGACTGTTGTTTTAACCGATTGTAAAAAATAAACGAAGGTGATCGGATGAATATTGAAAAAGCGAAATGGATATGGCTTCATGCAAACGACAGCGAGGACGAGTACGGCGAATTTTTCGACTCCTTCGACTATACGGGCGGAAGAGCGAGCCTAGGGATTTCCTGCGACGGCAACTATGCGTTGTATATAAACGACAGAGAATACACCAACGCGGGCTTGGCCGGCTTCGGGCAGTACGCCGACTTTCCGTGGTACAAAATTTACGACGAGATAGATATTACGGAATATTTGGTTCATGGCAAAAACGAGTTCAGGATCGTGGTATGGCATTACGGCGCCGATTTTACGTCGGGATATTATAAGGCTCCGCCGTGCTTGTTGTATGAAGTGCAGGCGGGCGATCGGGCCGTCGCGTATTCGTCCGATAAAACGATGTGCTGCGAAGCGGCGGGATACATATCGGGGTATAAGAAAAAAATCACGTTGCAGCTTGGGTATTCGTTTAAGTATGATCTGCGCATCCGCAAAAGAGAATTGAACGGCGCGTTTGTAAAAAACGAAATAAACTACAAATTGAACGCCCGTCCCATAAAACGATTGGAATTGGCTCCGCTCATGTCGGGGCGGCTGATCGATAAAGAAAAGCGCATTTACGATTTGTGGCGTGAGAGCGCGGGGCTGTTGTATATTCGTCTGAAAGCTCCCGTCGGGGAGGTGGTAACGATCTCTTACGGCGAGCATATATCCGACGGAGAAGTTCGCCGTAAGGTGGGCGAGAGGGATTTTTCGGTAGAGCTGGTGGGAAGCGGCAGAATCGAAGAGTATTTTAATCCGTTCAGGCGGCTTGGTTGCAGGTATTTGCAGGTCGAGGCGAGCGAAAAAACGGTGGTGGAGGAAATCGGCCTGCAAGAAGTGCTTTATCCGTTGACGGAAACGCCGTACAAGGGGGACAACCTTTTGCGCGAAAGAGTATATGATACGTCGGTACGGACGCTCAGGCTGTGTATGCACGAGCATTACGAGGATACCCCGTGGCGCGAGCAGGCGTTGTACGCCCTCGACAGCCGTAATCAGATGCTGTTCGGCAGTCTGGCGTTCGAGGACGGGCTTGAATTTCAACGCGCGTCGTTAAAGCTGATGGCGGAGGATCGGAGGGAGGAGACGCTTTTGTCCATTTGCGCGCCGTGTTCCGCAAAAACAATCATACCGTCTTTTTCGCTGTGGTTTGTAATCGCCATGTGCGAATATGCCCAGCGGTCGAACGACGTAACTCTCGCCGCCGAGTATTTTGAAAAGCTGACGAAGATCATAGAGGTGTTTTCCGAGAGAGTGGAAAACGGACTTGTCCGAAATTTTAGCGGTCGCGGGGGGGGGTATATTGGGACTTTTACGAGTGGAGCGAGGGGCTGGGCGGTTCGGCCGCGCATAAGCTTGACGCGGCGCTGCAATTTATATTAAGCCTTGCGCTGCAAAACATGTCGCTGCTGTGCGGGCTTTTAGGAAAAACCGATTGCGAACGCGCGTATGCGGCGCAGGCCGAAGCTCTGAATACGGCGGCAAACGCAAAGTATTGGCGTTCGGCGCGCGGTTTGTACGATACGTACGGGGACGGTAAACATTATTCCGAGCTGGTGAATGCGCTGGCGATTTTGTGCGGCGCGGCAAAAGGGCGGGATTACAAAATCTGCAATGCGCTGACGAAAGAAGATAATCTCGTGGTAAAATCCACCTTAAGCATGAAATGTTTTACCTACGACGCGCTTATAAAAACCGATAAGGATAAGTTTACCGAGTATATTTTAGCCGATATAGACAAGCGATACGAGCGTATGCTGGTTGCGGGCGCTACTTCGTTTTGGGAAACGGAGGAGGGCGAGCGGGCCTTTAACGGCGCGGGCAGCTTATGCCACGGCTGGAGTGCGGCGCCCGCCTATTATTACAGAATACTGACGCAAGGTAAAAAGGGAAGGACGGAAGATAAAACGCCATATTCGTTTTACAGCAGCGGCGCGGATAAGAGAGTAACCAACAGCCTGGATCAGATCTGGGTGGAGTCGGCATTCTGGCCGCCCAATTATTTTGTGAAAACGAGTTTTCATGAAGTAATAGAGATTATAGTCGTGGAATCGGGCAAGGCGAAAGCAATCGTCAACGGCGAAGAACGGATTTTAACGGACGGGGACAGCGTAATAACCAATCCGTTTGACCTGCACTCGTTTGTCAATTACAAACACGAAACGAAAATATACTTTTTTCAGCTCGGAAAACGAAATATCGGCAAATTAATGGGAGCGAACGACAAAATTTTTAATCCCTTCAGTCAGAACAGAACGGATGAAGCGGTTGAGGAGCTTATGCTGTGCGCTAAAAAGATAGCCGCCTGTCATCGCAGTATGAATACCGTTAAGCTGTCGGGGTATCTGGGGCTGCTGTTCGGCTGTTTATTGGATATTCACGGCGTGCAAAATAAAAGCAATATCAAAAGAGACGACCTGATGCTTAAAATTTTAACCTATTTCGACGAGAACTTTGCCGAGCGTCTTACGTTGCAAAAGGTCGCGGCGGATCTTGGCTACCACCCCGTTTATTTTTCCCGTATATTCAATAAGTATATAGGCATGAGCTTCAACGATTATCTGAACCGCCTGCGGATCGATAAAATACAGGAAGAATTAAGCAAAGGCAAGGCGTCTGTTGCAAATACGGTCCACAAATTCGGTTTCACCAACATGAAAACGTATTACAACGCGTTAAAAAAGTTCAGGAAGCAAAAAAACGAACGGCAGTCTGAAACTTAATAGTCGATCAATATATCGGGCAGGGCGGCTTTCCTATAAAAACGGAAAGCCGTTTTTGTAAACTCCTGAAAAGGCGGACGATAATAAAAGTATTAATATATTACACATACAAGTTGAAAAAAAGGATTTATTTTTACGCCTGTATAGGTTATTATATAGTCAAGGTTTACCTGAAAAAATTCATATCAGGAGAAAAAAGATGAGAAAAAGAAAACTGGGTTCTCTGCTGGTTGTGATTGCGGCGGCAATGTGTTTTTCTTTCGCGGCATGCACGGGCGCTTCCGACTCGACAAGCATGCAGCCGATAACCGTTACGTTAAGCAAAAACGAAGTTGAACTCGATCTCTACGAAAGTACGATTCTTACGGCGGAGGTCGCAAATACCGAGGAGGCCGTCGTCTGGTCGTCGTCTGACGAAACGATAGCGGTAGTGGAAGGCGGAAAGGTCACCGCTCTTAAAGAGGGTGTGGCAATCATTTCCGCGACGGTGAACGAAACGTCGGACAAATGTACGCTTACCGTCAACGAGCCAGACGAAGAACCGACGCTTACGCTCAATGAGACGTCGATGTCGCTCAATAAAGGCGAGAGCGACGTTATCCAACCGACGCTTACATACAAAGGCGGCGAACTTGATGCGGCGTATTCCTACGAAAGCTCGGCGCCCGCAATCGTTTCCGTATCGGCGGAAGGCGTGGCGGAAGGCGTTGCGGTGGGCGCAGCGACTGTTACCGTTACGGCGACATATCTCACCTTTACGACTGCCTGCGAGGTATCCGTCACCGTCCTCGACAACGTTTCGCTGGCGTTATCCGAGGAAAACGTTCGGATGGCGATGAACGGCGGCGCCAAAACGATTACCGCCACGGTAACGGAGAACGGCAAACCTATCGAAAATCCCGAGATCGTTTGGACGGCGGAATATATCGACGTCGTTGCTGTTGAAAACGGCGTGCTTACTCCCGTGGGCGAGGGCGAAAGCGAAGTAACGGCGGAATACACGTCCGAAGCGGGCAAAAAATATACCGCTAAATTAAACGTCGAGGTATATTTTACCGAGACGGACAAAGGGCAGGCAAAAAATCCCGTCAACCTCGATAAAGGCGCAGAGGGAGCGTCTGCCTTTGCCGAGCTCGATTTAAGCGACGTCGGCCTTGCTGCGGAAAGTATCCGAAAAATAACCGATATCAGCGGCGAGAGGACTTCGATTATCGATTTTGAGACTTCTGAAAATAAGGTGATGCTAAAGAAGTCGCATTTGACTTCGGGCGAGAGAGCTTTGCGTATTTACTATGAGCAGGAAGCGTTTACGCTGAAGGTTATCGTAGCGACTAAGATATTAAAAACCGCGGAACACGTAATCAACCTGAAGGACTACCTTGAAGCGGACGAAGCCGATACAAACAAAACGGGCGGATACTTCCTGCTGGGCAACAACATAGACATGAACAATGCCAACGTAGCCGGCATTGTCGATACGTCGGGATTTACGGCGGGCACGGGTTATAAAGATCAATTCAAAACGGTTTTCAACGGTATGTTTGACGGCCGTGGGTACTCGATTTCAAACTTTAACATTCACCAAAATTTCGGCAGTCTGTTCGGAAAGGTGGAAGGCGGAACGATACGCAATGTCGCTTTTGTGAACGCCGACGTCACCGCGCCTAACAACGCCGCGGTAATCGCTTTCGTTTTCGGCGGCGGCAGCGTTATGCAGGACGTGTTTGTCAACGGTTCGATTGCGATAACGGGCGAAAGCGGCGATATTCCCGGCCAGGGCGTATTTTCGTCTTTGGGCGTAGGCTTTGCGGAAACGGGCTGTACCATCAAAAACGTATTCGGCGTGTTGGACGGCTATCCGGACAAAAAGGTCGCGGGCGGCATTATCGTGGCAAGCATAAACGCCGACAGCTATATCAAGGGCGAGCATAACATCGTCAACGTATATTCGTTGAATGTAAGAGGCTTAAAGACAGGGTGGAAGGATACGGGCGGCTGGCTGGACTATGACGCGTCCGAGATAACGCCTCCTAACGCAAACGGAGATTACAGCTGGTCGGCATTGGGGAATTCTTATGCGGGGCGAAATACCAATTACTTGCATACGGGCGTCAATGCGACGGCGCTGCGCATTACGGACAGTCACCTTTTGGCGTTGCTTAAGGGCACGAACGTTGCGAATGCGGGATCTATAAACGAAAGGGTTGCGCTCGGCAATGTGCGTTCTTTCCAAAGCTGTAAAGATTATGCAACCTGGAGAATTGACCGGGCCAACGGATTTGAAAATTTTGACGGCCCGATCTGGAACACCGAAAACGCTGTTCCCGTATTTGCAAACGGGGCGGAAGCGGGCAAGGATTTTACAATTACAAACACCGTAAAGGAAGTTATCAGAGGCAACAGCTTGCAGATGACGGCGAATACGTACGTAAGATGGTCGTTGAAAAAAGAAGTCGAGGGAATAACGATCGACGAGAGCGGCTTGCTTACCGCGTCGGCCGATATTGCCGAGCCGATAACGGTAACGGTTGCGGCTACGTCGCTGTTCGGCATAACGGTCTTTGAAGAAATTACGGTATCGGTCATCGTAACGGTTGACAAAACGGGCGAAAACGACGCCGTTGTGTTTGAAGGCGATATTAACGGCAAGGTTTTGGCTGACGGAACCGTAACGGGAGCGCGGGATTCTTTAGAAATCGACCTGAACGCTGTTCCTGACGTCGGCGACGTTGCGGGCGTTGCTAAAATTATAATCGGCGGAAGGGAGCTTGACTGTACGGTTGAGGAGAAGGTAATTACCATCGCCAATCAATCCTCCGTGTTGCCGATCGGAGAAAACCTTGTCCTTGAAATCAGAACGGCGAACTGCCTGTATAAGCTGAAGGTAAATATTTACACCTCGATTATTCAGACCGAGGCGGAGTTCAGGGCAATGGACGCCGACGCCGCTTCGCGCAAAGGGCATTACATATTGGCGAACGATATTGATTTTAATAACGCGACGCTTAATTTGTTTTCTCAGAATTTTCTCGGAATTATCGACGGAAACGGGTTCGCCGTTAAGAACGCGAGCGTTTCGGGCGGCAGCGCCGATAATGCGCTGTTCGGAAATATCGGCGGCACGGTTGCCGCAGACGTGGGGATTGTGCGAAATCTGCAATTTTTGGGCATAAAGGGTGCGACGGGAGATAACAAAGGCGGCGCAATATTTAATTGGATACGCGTAGGCGGACGCGTGGAAAATATTTATGTCGAAATTGTTTTGGCGAGCAGCCAGCAAAAGAGCGGATTGGCGAGGGGTGTGTTCAACGCCTCCGCGATAAAGAATTGTATCGTTTCGGTGAACGCCGACGGGGCGACGGGTAATACGGGACTGCTGATTTCCGATGCGAGCCGCGCGGGTACGCTTACGAACGTCTTTGCGATTTCCGCGTTCGATAAAAGCCTTATGGTAGGCGCCGCCACGCCGACGACCAAGACGGTGAACTGTGCGAGGTATGCAACTCTCGGCGCGCTGCTCGAAGCGCAGAATTTACGGCAGCTGGGCTTTAATATGCAATTCTGGCAGCCGATTATAGACGGACTTTAAGCGTCGGAAAAGGGATTTTCAGGCGACAAAAAACGGTAAAAGAGCGTGGAGCTTCGTTTGCGAAGCTTCGCGCCCCCCTTGCCTCACAAAAGAATATGCCTGTGGGCAGACAGTGGTTTCGTAGCGCTTTTTAGCGTAATAGGCTGTGAAATAACTATATGGATATTTTATACAATTATGTAAAGAGCGTAGGGATAGAATTTTTAGGAGGAAAGTGAGATTGAGTTCTGACGTGCTTGCAAAACGTAAAAAAAAGATTAAACCGATGCGTTTGCTTTTTATAATTACGTTTACGATTTTTCCGACGCTGCATTTTTTATTGTTTTATGTTTTAGTAAACATACAGTCGTTTATATCGGCGTTTCAGCTGACTACTTTGGGCGAACTGCATTGGACGGTGGAAAACTTTCAATGGTTTTTTACGGCTGTTTTCGGCGGAGAGCTGAGCTTGCAATTTCGAAACACGTTTATCACGTTTGTATTGCAGCAAATAATGTTTGTGGTCAGCTTTTTTACGTCTTACTTTTTGTATAAAAAAATACCGATGCACAGCTTTTTCCGCACCGTGTTCTTTTTACCCACGGTGATCGCGGCAACGGTTACCATGGGTATCTATCAACGCATCGTAGGGCCGTACGGTCCTATTGCATTGATGGTGCAAAATATATTGAATCTGGATTATAAACCCGAGCTTTTAGCCGATTCTCGGTTTGCAAACTTTTTTGTTCTGCTGCCCATTGTCTGGCTGGGGATAGCCGGGAATATGGTATTGTTCGGCGGTACGTTCAGCCGAATCCCCGATTCGCTGATAGAGTCGGCCAAGCTGGACGGGGTCAACTGGCTGCGGGAGCTTTTCCAGATTATTATTCCTATCGTATGGCCTACGGTGTCGGTGCTTATGGTAATTAACCTTGCGGGCGTCTTTGGCGCAAACGGGCAGGTATTTTTGCTTACGAGAGGTCAAAACGGTACGGATACGCTTGCCAACTGGATGTATATGCAGGTATTTACCGCCGACGGAGCGTTTCAGCATAACGCTTACAACAGATTGTCAACGGTGGGGATTGTGCTGACGACGATTTCCGTTGCTTTGGCGCTGGGACTGCGTAAGTTTACAGACAAATTTTTTGGTGAAGTGGAATATTGAATATGGAAAAAATAAGAAAAGAAAAAAGAAAGTTACTGCGCGGCAGCATATCGGAAAATATATTGTACGGTATCGTTTTTATAATATTTATGACGTTTGCGCTTAGCTATATATATATCTTTATCTGGGGAGTTCTGGCGGGGTTAAAAACGCACGACGAGCTTGTGCTGCAGCCGTTCACCATTCCCACTCATCCGCGTTGGGGCAATTACATAGAGGTATTCAATAAATTAAATGTTGCGGGTTATACCTATTGGGGAATGTTGTTCAACAGTATTTATTTTTCGGTACTCGGCCAGTTTATCGGCTGTATGTGTTCGTGTATGCTTGCTTACGTTACGTGCAAATACAAGTTTCCTGGCGCAAAGCTGTACTTTGCGATCGTAACCATTATGATCATATTGCCTATTTACGGCAACGGCGGCAGCATGTACCGCTTAATGTACAGGCTTGGCATGATCGACTCGTATGCCCACATACTTACGGCGTTTGGAGGCATGAACATATATTATTTATATTTTCATGCCGCTTTTGAAAACGTATCGGACAGTTATGCCGAGGCCGCTTTAATAGACGGCGCCAATGACTTTACGGTATTTTTCAAGGTGGTGTTTCCTCAGGTTATAAATATATTCGGAGCTTTGTTTTTACTGAGGTGGGTTGCCGACTGGAATAATTACAGCTCGGTGCTGATTTATCTGTCTAAGCTGCCTACGCTTGCCGGCGGTATATATTTATTTGAGTTAGATGTGGAAAGAAGCGCCCGGCTCGACCTCGTATATGCCGCTTACATGATAAGCGCCGTTCCGCCGCTGGTGTTGTTTGCCGTCTGCAATCAGACGCTTACCAGCAACGTCAGCCTCGGCGGCTTAAAGGAGTGATGAAGGTCCCTCGTCAAAAATAATGTTTAAGGAGAATTTATAAAAATGAAGAGAACAAAATTAAAAACGTTTGCGGCGCTGAGCATTGCCGTAATGTGCGGGACGGCTATGTTTACGGGCTGTTTCGTGAAGCAGGAGAGGCCGGAGGCTACTGCGGAAAACGTAATAATACAGTATTGGCACTCCGGCGACGGCGTCGATTACGTTAAGCTTGCGGCGGACAATTTCAACGCAAGTCAGTCTGACTACGTGGTATATCCCATTCCCAACGCCAGCGCGGGCGCTATGGTGGAAACGTTCGGCCATGCGGATATAGACGAAACAACCTTGTATATGGCTACGCTGAACGGCATAGGCGAGGATAGGCTAAATAAATATGCCGAGCCGCTCAACGAGGTCTTTGAAGCGGATGTAGATGGGAAAGGCGTAAAAATCAAGGAAAAAATCAATCCGTATTTTCTCGACTCGCTTTACGATTCCACGGGCACCAACGTACTGCGCAGCACGTACGGCGGTGGTTGGTGCGGGCTTGTATATAACTCCGATATTCTCGGCGACGAGGATTTTCCGGTTCCGGTAACGTCGGACGAGTTATACGATTTATGCATAAGCCTGCGCAACGATAAAGGCATTAAACCGTTTATTCACTTCAAAAACAGCAACTATTTAGAGTACGTCTATCAGACCTGGGCGGTTCAGTATGACGGGCTGGACGATTACTACAATACGTTTTTTCCGCTTAAAGACGGCAACGAACTCAATTCGCAAAAGATACTTGTGCGTAAGGACGGACGCAAAAAGGCGTTGGACGCATTTGCAAAAGTGCTTACCCCCGAAAATACGTACGACGGCTCAAATTCATATACTTACATAGAAGCGCAAACAAATTTCGTAAACGGAAAGGCCGCCATGATGGCAAACGGCGGTTGGCTCCTTAAAGAAATGAAGGTTAAAAAAGACAACCTGCGCATGATGAAAACGCCCGTTATCAGTTCGATCAGAGAAAAATGCCCTTCGATTGGCAGCGATACGGAGCTCAGGGCGCTTATAAGGGCAATCGACGTATGCAAAAAGGCGGAGGACGTTGCGTTGACCGGCAACGGCTACGATTGCGCGGCCGAGGACGTAAAGCGCGTTTGGGAGGCGAGGAATCTGATGTTCTCCAATTTTGATCAGCACGTGGTTGTCATGCCCAATTACTCGGTCGCAAAAAAAGCCGGCAAGGAGTTTCTGAAGTATTTCTATTCTGACAAATGTATAAACGACATGGTGGAGCTGACGCACCTCGCATTGCCGTTTACGACTTCGGACGGCAGCGTTCCCGATATGACGGGCTGGAAGAAGTTTGAAAAAGACATGCAGGTTTTTACCGAAACCATGACGCCTATTTTATACCGCACAGGCAGTATGAGCCCTATCTTTTCGAAGGGCGGGGCCAGGCCGTTCGGTAAGCTCGGCGGAACGCCCAACATTCCGTTGTTATTCTCTACCACCAACCCCGCCGACCGCAAAACGTCGGACGAAATGTGGGAGTTGATCGTAAGCACTCACAATGCTGAGTGGAACAATTATAAGGCAAATGCAGGGCTTTAAGCGAAAAAATTATAAGGCAAATGCAGGGCTTTAAGCGAAAAAATTATAAAAATATGAGAGGTATTCCTATGAACGCAACAAAAAAAATCAAGCGCACCGTGTTTGTCGGCGTATTAATTGCGCTCGCTCTATGCTTTTTTATGACGGCAATATCGGCTGCGGCAAGAACAACCAAGGCGTTTGCGGCGGAACCGAACGCAGCCGCCGCGCCTGTTTTCGGTAAAATCGAAACGAGCCTGAAAGGCGATACGACGTTGCAAAAGGTCTTTAATCTGCCCAAAAACGCCGACCTCGAATTTACAAATCAAACAGCGGGTATTCCGAAGGACAACGGAGCCGACGTAACGAGCGCGTATCGTATCAATCTTTCCTCTTCCAAGGTGGCGGCCTCTAAAAACGTCATCGAATTCAGGAACCCCGTTCAGCTTGCGGACGTGGAGCAGTCGGGCGGCCTGACGATAAGAATGTACGCGCATTTGTCTGCTGTATCTCCTTATTTTATAAAGGTGGGCGCAGGCTCGTCGGACAATAAAGGCGATTTTGTGCTTAATTGTGCGTATGGTATATATTTTTACGGGGTAGGCATGACGGGTGCATATACCGATACGCCTGTGTGGCTGCCTGCGGACATTGCGCAGGACGGCTGGGTGGATTTCAAAATTAACGCATACGACGCGGCGCGTCTGGCTGTAAACGACCAGATTTCCGGCCTTGCCGTCGGTATGCTTATCGAGTCCGCCGCGGACGATCAGTTTTACGTAGGGGAACCGAGCACCGCTAAATCGTATATTTACATTAAAGATATTTCGCTGGACGCGCCTGTTTCCCACGCAGTAAAATACGGCGATATAGACTTGCGTTTAGGCCTGGGAAGTTTAACGCATTTTAAGACAAACAAACGTAAGGTGTACGCGGATCAGCCCGCGGACATCAGAGACGTAGCGTTCAAGGCGCCTGTCGATACGTTGCCCGGCAGCGCTTTGGAGGCCGACGCGAAGAAGGATAACGGCGCCGACGTGCAACAGGTTTACCGGCTTAGAATGCATAGCTGGGACACCGTTACGTCCAAACATGCCATTTTGTTTGACAGACCTTACAGCAAGGCGGAGCTGCTGGCTTCAGGCGGGCTTACGTTGCGCGTATTTGCCGATTTGACCCGCGACCACAGCGATTATTGGACGGGCGGAGGAGGAATTGCTCTTTACGGCTACGGCAAGGGCATTGACGGCGTGAGCAACGACTATGTGGATATCCCCGCCAATATCACGCAAATGGAGTGGATAGATTTTAACCTGACGGCCGCCCAGGCCGCAAAGCTTGCGGGCTCGGACGGTATGTTGTACGGCCTGCAATACGGCGCAAAGTTAGCCGCCGCGAAGGATACCGATTTCTATATAGGCAATCATTCGGTAAATAAGGCAAGGTTTTATATCCAGTCGGTTTCGCTCGACGATCCCGCCTATCATGCCGAAAAAACCATGACGTATCATATGTATGACGACGTTAAGGAAACGGCTTCGTTTACCTATGACGTCACCGAATGCAAGATTGTACCCGACCGCGAAGGTTATCTGTTTGCGGGCTGGTATGCCGATGAAGCCTTAACCGAGTTGTACGACTTTAACGCACACCATAAAACAGATCAGGACGTCTATGCCAAGTGGATTGAATTGCATTCGGATCCCGGCAGCTTTAAGGGGATATATACGGACAATTCAAACGTCCGCATTACCGTATCCGGAGACGGCGTCATCGGGCATAGGAACGTCGTAGCCAACAATTACGCGGACAGACTGGGGATCGATAAGGACGGCAAGCTTCAGATCATTGTCGGAGACGACATCACTACGATCGATTTAAGCCTTTTGACAAAAGAAGCTTTTAATACCGTTACGTTTTATAGCAACGGCGTTCGGGTGGAACAATACGATCTGAGCGCAAATGAAACGGTGACGGAACTTAAGATATATGCTCCGATCGGGTTTAAGTTTGTTCAATGGTCGGTGGGATCGCCGGACGGCGCGAAATATCGTTTCGGTCAGACTATCTCCGAGGATATTGACCTGTACGCAAAGTTTGTCCCCGACGAGCGCGACGACGGTGCATACGCCGCGTTTGCGGGCAAGTACTATAATCCCGTCGATGGCACGACGATTATTCTCGGCAACGATAAAAAAGCTACTGTTCCCGGAAAGAGCGAAAAAGTCGATTATTTGATTTTATCGGGGGGCGGCTTTGCGTTTATAGGCGACGGCGGCTATACCATAGGCGAGATTTCCGCGCTGAAACTGACCTTAGACGGCGTGGACTACTTACACCTGACAAGCTTTACCGTAACGTTCAGTTTAGGCGCGGGTATCACGTACGCAACGGCGACGGTTGACGGAGGCGAGTTTAAGGCGGCCAAACCCGAAGACCCTGCCAAGGACGGGCGCAAGTTTGTCGGTTGGCAGACGATTGAAGGGGAATTGTACGATTTTGACTCGGTTGTTTGCCGCAGTATCACATTATACGCCAAGTGGGAAAAAGCCGAAGCATCCGATGTCCCCGTCAAAGAGGAAAACGGCGGCAAGGGCTGCGGCAATGTGATTTCCGCGGGCGGTTTGCTTATAGCGTTGACTTGCCTCGGCGCGGCGTTTATTATTAAAAGAAGGGCGTAAGGTATGAGAAAAATTAAAAAAATTTCAGTTTTGATTTTGGCTTTTGCCTTCCTATGGCTGGGGTGGTTTGTGCCGTGTGCCTTATCGGCTGACGCCGCTATCCTCGATAAGACGATAATAAGCGGCGGCTTCAATGCCGAAAGTTGGTTTATGCCCTCGGATAATCCCGGCATAAAGCTCAATTCGGGAATCGTTTTTGACGAGACCTCTACCGAAAACAGCTATACGGTTGCAAATACAAAAATCGAAAATCTAAAAAATGCGGGCAAGGAGCTTTGTTTCGACGTAAAATTGAAGTTATCCGTTGCCGATATTCCAAAAAATACCCGCTTTGGTTTAGTGTTCGGCAGAAGCAGCTTAACGGCGTTGCCTGTCGTGGGGCGCAAAAATTCGTCGTTTGTATATTTTGAAATCAAGGACGGAAAGCTGTACTGCGGCGCGGAATATTTTGACGACCAGGGCGCGGAAATTAAGGCGCTCGACGGCATCGACGCATCGGCGGCGGTCGCCGACTATACTCAAAAATTTGACGTTAATCTTTACGCAAACACGAGCGGCGGCGTCAAACTGAAGCTGGGGACGCAGACGGATTGGTTCTATGAGTCGGAAGACGGCGTGGCTTTTCCCGTCGCAGGATACTTTGGGTTCGGCCAGACGGGTAACGGCAGCGCGGTTACCGTATCGGATATTACCATTAAGGCTTTAACTACCGTTACGCCCGAAAACAGCAATATTTACGAGGATTTTTCTTCCGATTCGTTTAACACGAACGAGTTTTATACCCGTTCCAAAAACGATCCGACGGGAAAAAGTTACGTTAAAGTGAAAAACAATCGCTTGGAGTTTGCCAATACCAAGGGGATAACTACCGGTTATTTATCTACCAAAATGGAGTACAGCAACTTCGATTTAACGATAGATATTCCGTATTTGGCAAGAAAGGCGCAATACGATGAAAATTGGAATCACGTAGCGGCTGTCTCCGAAGGAATATCGATAAACGTGGGCGCGGAACAATACGACAACGCAAATGCCGAAAACGCAAAATTCAGCATAAATATTTTTGCCGGCGACGGCAGCGGCGCGGACGGCGCAACGCATACGGTCGTTACCGTGGTAGAGGGCGGCAAGGAAGTCAAAAAAGCAACGCTGACCGAAGACAGGCATATTTGGAACGGCGGCGTCGGCGGCAACCGGCCGATTACGTTAAAAGTGCGGATGAACGATCAAAAGCTTACGTTGTGCGCTCAAATCGACGGCGGTTATACGTTTAGTCTCATCGACGATTATGTCTGCGAAAATTATATCCAAGGATTTATACAGTTTGGCGGTTATGTAACGACCAATGCGGGCAATAGGGTCAACAGCTTTGCCGTTGATAAAATCTCGCTCGTAAACACCGATTACGACGCGAAAATCATTTATGTGGCGCGTAAGGATAACACCTCGCTTTCGATAGACAATGATTATATCGACGCGGACGACGACGGCGATTTGATCGATAACAAGCTGACTTCGGATAAAGGTTGTTCCGGCACAGTGGGCGCAGGCGGTATGATTTTGACGATGGCGTCGCTCGGTGCGGTTATGACGTACGTTAAAAGAAGGGGGAATAAATGAAAAAGGTTATATATTTTTTATTGAGCGTTGCTTTAACCTTTTCGGCTGCCGCTTGCTCGGGGCAAAGCGACGGAATGGAATTGATTACGGAAAAAACCAAATACGTCAAGTCGCAAGCGCGCACGCCGGAAAAGGTATATAGTTTAACCTTGAAGGCGACTGGCGGCAAGGATTCTATGCCGATAGGATGTTGGTACGGTCCTTATCAATCGGACAGGGATACGTATAACGGAATCGAAACCCCCGACTATGTCGTCGAATACTATTACAAATTGATGTCGGAAGCGGGTATCAATTTCATTGCTTACAATACGGCGCCCGGCGACTGGGCGACGGGCGATCCCGAGGTAATCACCCGCGGACTGGATTATGCCGCCAAATACAATATAGGCTGCGTGATCAAGGATAAATACCTCGAGGGTACTGTAAGAACGCCTCAGGAGATTGACGCAAGAACGGCGGCATATAGAGATCACCCTGCTTTTATGGGTATTTTCTCGGACGACGAACCTAATGCAAGGGAAATGGAAAGCGTTAAAGGAACAATCGAGAATTACAGTAAAATTTTTGATATGTCCGAATATTTAGTGTACAGTAATCTTTTTCCGGGGCATGCAGGCGGCAGCGTTCTGTCCGGTACGGATGAGAGCATTACGTTTGATACCTACGTCAGGACGATGGCGGAGACGGGCATCAACTTCCTGTCGTGGGACCATTACCCGTACAAGTATGAAAACCAGGGCACGAAGAATATAAGCACCAGCTATTATACCGATCTTTCTACCGTGCGCAAAGTCGCAAACGAGTACGAGGTTCCGTTTTGGCCGTTTATTCAGGCGGGCGGACAATGGGAGAACAAGGTGGGGCAATTTTCCGATCCTGTATTCCCGAACGAAGGCGAATTGCTTTGGAATGTGAACAGCAACATTGCCTACGGCGCAAAGGCCATGCAATATTTCTGTTTCATTCAGCCGCCGCAATTTTCTACGTCGTACCAGATAGAGGACTATTACCGAAATTGCATGATCGGCGCGGCGGGCAACATTAACCAATGGTATTATTACATTCAGAAGGCGAACAGGCAGATTCAGGCCTGTGCGCCGGTACTGATGAACGCCGCAAGCATGGGCGTGTTGAAAACAAGCGGCATTGTCGAAAATACGATTTATCGGATTCTTCCCGACGACGTGTTGGAATTGCCTTGGCGCGAACTGCAAAGTGTTTCGGCCAAAGCCGTAAACGAGGGCGCGGACGCCGATGAGGGCGTTATGGTCGGCGCGTTTGATTATAAGGGCAGGTCTGCGTTTTATGTGGTCAACAACTCGCCTGCGCAAAAGCAGACCGTCGAATTGAAGTTTGACGATAAATACGGTTACGACGTCATTCAACGCGGTGAGTCGGTGCCGGTCGCGGCAAAGACGCTTACCCTTACGTTGGAGAAAGGCGAAGGCGTTTTGGTGGCGTTGAAGTAAAAAGTCGGTTTGACGATTTATTAAAAAGACATGGAGGTTGTTTCTTATCGAAAGAGACAGCCTCTATGTCGAATAAGCAAAAATAATAGCCGTAATTAAAAATACGGCAGGCAAAGTGCATTAAAATGAGGCGTTTATGGAAAGAAATACCATTGAAAATATCGGTTTGATGTTGGATTGTTCCAGAGGAGCCGTTCCTACGGTGGATACGTTAAAGGAGCTTATCGATTTGTTGTCTGCAATGGGATACAATCGTCTGGAGCTTTATACCGAAGATACTTACGAGATCGAAGGCAGACCGTTTTTCGGGTACATGCGCGGACGGTACAGCGGGGAAGAAATCAGGACGGTAGATGCATATGCCAAGGGGAAAGGAATTGAACTTGTGCCGTGTATTCAGGTCTTGGCGCATTTAGAACACATATTCCGTTGGGATGAATTTGTTCCCATGCGAGATTGCAACGATATTCTGCTTGTCGATGAACCGCAGACATATGCTTTGATAGAAGATATGTTTAAGTCGGCGGCGCAAAACTTTACCAGCCGCAGCATTAACATAGGGTGCGATGAGGCGCATATGGTAGGGCTGGGTAAGTTTTTGGATAAGCACGGCTATCAAAATCGGTTTGAAATTATCAACAGACATCTGTTAAAAGTGATAGACATTGCTAAAAAGTATGGCTTTACCTGCGCTATTTGGAGCGACATGTTTTTCAGGCTTGCGTTTAACGGCGAGTATTACCATACGCAGGACGAATTGCCTGCCGAGATTATCGGGCGTATTCCCAAGGACGTTACGCTTATTTATTGGGATTATTACAGCGTCGATATCGATCACTACAAAAAAATGTTCGCATCGCACAACAAGACGGGAAACGAGATTCAGTTTGCGGGCGGTGCATGGAAATGGACGGGGCTTACCCCCGACAATCGTTACAGTATGAAGTGTGCAGATGCCGCTGTCGCGGCGGCGCGCGAAAACGGTATTAAAACGATGATGGTAACGGCTTGGGGAGATCACGGCGCGGAAGCGTCTCCGTATTCCGTTGCGCCTGCATTGTATTACTTTGCCCGCTTATGTCAGGGCAGAAGCGTAAGCGGCGCCGATTTTGAAAACGGTTTCAAAAATCTTACGGGCGTTGGATTTGACGATTTTTTGGATATTGAAGAGGTCAATCGGTTTTCGTGGCTCGAAAGCGGACGGAAACCGTCCGCTATGCGTAATTTTTTGTACGAAGATTGCTTTTTGGGGTACAACGACAGGCTGATTACAGGTAAGGAAGCGCGGCATTTTTCCGAAACGTCGGAAAAGTTGTCGCAAAAACTAAAGAACGGCAAGTACGGAAAATATTCGTATATTTTTGATTCGATGCTCGCTTTAACCGACGTATTGGAGCTTAAAGCGGATTTGGGTGTGCGCACGAGGGCAAGCTACCGAAGTCGGGATAAATTACGGCTTTCTAAAATCGCGGAAGACTACCAAACGGCAATATCGCGTACCATGGTTTTTTACAATCGGTTTAAGAAGCAATGGTTTAGGGAGAATAAGCCGTTCGGGTTTGAGACGCACGAGTATAGGTTCGGCAGCTTGATAATGCGGCTCTACTCTTGCCGCAACCGTATTTTAGAGTATTGCGAGGGCAAAATCGATCGCATACCCGAGCTTGAAGAGGATATTCCTCCCAAAGTTTAAGGTTGTTCCCGAAGCTGAAGGCTATAAAGAGGAGAGGCGCAAACGAACATAAAAAGCCGCAATAAAACAATGCCGTAAGCCGAAAAAATGTCTCTTTCGGAAAAGCGGCAAGCGAGGAGCAGAGGAATAATTTGTGTTTGAAAATTTTGTTTTTGATTTAGGTTGGGAAGCGGAACAGCTGTTTCGCGTCTTATTTGCGATTGTATTGGGATTTTCAATAGGCGTAGAGCGCAAGATGAGATATAAAGAAACGGGAATGCGCACGCATGCTATTGTCGCGGCGGGCGCAAGTCTGATCATGATTGTCTCTAAATACGGCTTTTCAGACATAGCTCATTATGACGCGTCGCGCGTGGCCGCGCAGATTGTGTCGGGGGTAGGGTTTCTGGGCGCGGGGATAATAATGTACAGGCGCGACAGCCTGCGCGGCGTTACGACGGCGGCGGGGATTTGGGCAACGGCGGGGATCGGCATGGCGGTAGGCGCGGGACAGTACATATTGGCCGCCGGTGCGACGGGGCTGATCGTAGCGTTGCAATGCGTGCTGCATGCCAAAGTATCTTTTTTTCAAACCAAGAGGTTTTATATTTTCAGGATAAAATTTTTATGTATAGACGACGAAAACGAGAAGATAAAAGCGCTGTTCGGGGTGCAGACGTACAGTCGGATAAATTATTATAATGTAGGCAGCGGAGTCAATGCGTCGGCGGAAATAAGTACCAATCGCGCTATATCCGATGACGATCTCAAGAAGATCATCGTAGAAAATAAATTTATTATTTCGATCGAACGTGTTTATCACCTTGAAGGCAAGGAATAAGTATTCTTGTTTGTGGGAAAATAGTACCTTTAGAGACTCGCCCCCCCTGTGTCCAATGATTAAGAGGCTTCATAAGCTAAAAGATAAAAGGTTAAAAATGAAGGAGAATCAATAAAAAACAATAGAATTTAAGCTAAATTTTTGTGCTTTTCTTTCTGTTGACACTTTTTGACACTTTGTTAAAATTTAAGAACAAAAAAATCAGGGGGAGTAATCCTCTGATTTTTTTATGGAGAACAAGGCAGGGGCCAAAAAGTCCCTGCCTTGTAAAATTCACCGGCTGTGCTGATAGTCTGAAAAAGAGCCTTATAGTCGAACATCGAGACTTTTTTATGTGTTGTTTGCATTTTAATGACTGCGAGTGAAAACTTTAGTTATTCTTTTTATATAATTCAGATATTGGTCGAGCTTTAGAAATCACGGAGGAGAGAAAAAACGAATTTTAGAAACGAATGCCTATGCATTTAACGAACAAGGTTTTAGGCTTAGTAAGCTTATGCATTGTCGTTTGCTTGTTGTAAAAATTCGGGGAGATTTATCCTGAAAGAATAAAAGATAAAAAACGAGCAAGTTAAACGAAATTGCTTGACTTGCCCGTTTTTGGAATGAAGTACGGATTTGTAAGATACATTAAAGGAATGATGTAGAGAGCAAAATTAATACTGAATGTTACAAACAGTTAATCGTAGAAAAAATGAGTAGCTTTTTAGTTATTATTCTGTTTGCATTTATAAATAAAAGCCTTAACCAAAATATTTAGAATAAACATTAGTTGGCAACGCGATTTGGTATCGACTTCTAAAGTGGTTTCAGCGTCGTTTATTAATTGAAAATTATAATTTCCGAGTTTTGCGAGCGAAGAAGTGGGATTAACCGAAAAGGTTATTACAGTTGCGTTTCTCGATCGTGCTATTTGCGCTACGCGGACAACCTGTTCGGTTTCACCGCTTAAAGAAGCTAAAAATATAACGTCTTTATCGGAAAGGTTTTCCGACTGAATATAAGCAATATGGGTGTCCTGATAAAGTGTAACATGTTTGGATAGAGACAGGAGATGCCTGGCGGTATATTCGAGCGTTAATTCGGTTAAACCTTTCGCAAAAAAATGTATCTGCAAGCTTTTAGCCATAATGTCTGCGACTTTTTCGATTACGGCTTCATCGAGAAGCGCGGAGGTTCTTTCGATATCGCTTAATTCTTCGGCTATCGTGTTTTGTACCGAAAAGGCTTTAACCGGCAAAGAATCCTCGGCGTTTTTCAGCGCATTATTCTTTATGAAAAATTTAAGATGACTGAAGCCTTCCAAATTAAGCTTATGACACAATCTGATTATTGTAGTTGTCGAAACAAAAGTGTTTTTTGCCAAAATCTGAATGGGCATATCGCAAATTTCGTTTTTATGATTATCGATATATCTTAAAATTTCCAGCTCGAGCGAACTTAAAGAGTTTAAAACCGAAGACGGAAAGAACTTAAACATGGGATTGCTTCCTTAATTATATAAATATTGAGTATTTCTATCTATATAATATATTATAGCACAACAAAGCGCTTAAATCAATAGCAAATGAAAAAAATAATGTAATAAGTGACATATTATGTAACAAATTACACCTTGATCTCATTTAGTACGTTTTGGGCAAAGGGTATTGAAATAACGGTTTACATATGTTATACTGTCCGTGTAGTGAAAAGCTTTGCTAGAGGTGTTAAACATTATGAATAATGGCAAGAGATTGAAAATTGTGTTGGTGGGCGGCGGATCGACTTGGACGCCGGGGCTGCTAAAAAGCTTGTGCATAAAAAAGGAAGAATTTCCGATAGAAGAATTAAGAATGTTCGACATAGACGAGGAACGTCAAAGACGGATAGGAGAATTTGCGGAAATATTATTTAGAGAAGATTATCCCGAAGCAAAAATTATTTATACTACCAATAAAGAAGAAGCCTATAAGGATGTCGATTTCGTATTCTGTCAGATACGTTCGGGCGGATTTGACATGAGACAATACGACGAGCGCATACCCTTGTCTTACGGTGTGGTGGGGCAGGAGACCTGCGGGCCGGGCGGGTTTGCCTACGGCTTGCGCTCGATCCCCGATATGATAGAAATTATTAACGACGCAAGAAAATATGCCGGAGATCCTTGGATATTAAATTATACGAATCCTGCGGCCATAGTGGCTTTGGCGTTGGACAGAGTTTTCCCTGACGATAAAAAAATCGTCAATATGTGCGACCAGCCCGTCAATTTAATCAATTCGTTTGCCAAGATATTGGATGTTGCTCCGTCAGAAATCATTCCCGAATATATAGGGCTCAATCATTTCGGCTGGTTTACAAAGTTGAGCGACAGGCAGGGAAAAGATTTGTTGCCCGAGTTGAGAGAAAATATATTGGATAAGGGCTTTGCTCCGAGCGATGCGGCGGAAAGAGACGCTTCTTGGCTTGTGACCTACGGAATGGTAAAAAGAATGGTTTCGGACTTTCCGGAGTATATCCCCAACACCTATCTTCAATATTACCTTTATCCGGAAAAGGTAGTCGAACACCTTGACGCAAACTATACGAGGACGGACGAGGTGAAGGCTGGCAGGGAAAAAAGAGTGTTTGAAGAGTGTGCAAAGGTTAAAAAAGAAGGAAGCGCAAAAGGATCGCTGATTGCAAAAAACGAAGCGCATGCCGATATGATAGTGGACGTTGCGTCCAGCATTTTTTATGATAAAAATCAAGAATTTATCCTTATAGTCAAAAACGACGGCATTATAGATAATTTCAGCAAAGACGCGATGGTTGAGTGCAGGGCAAAGGTCGGCAGAGACGGCGTTAAAGGTTATCGTTTCGGAAATTTGGACGTTTTTATGAAGGGACTGATGGAAGGACAGCTGGCATACGAAAGCTTAACCGTCGATGCGTATTTCGAAAAATCCTATGAAAAAGCGTTGCAGGCATTGACGATGAACAGAACGGTTGTCGATGCGGGAAAAGCCAAGGCTATTCTTGACGATTTGTTGGATATCAATAAAGGGAAGTGGCCCGAGTTAAAATGAAATTAATTATTAATGCGGACGATTTCGGGCTGTCGGAGGGGATAACTTACGGAATTTACGACGCCGTTAAACGAGGCGTAGTGACATCGACGACTATGATGGTAAACATGAGGGCAAGTGCGCTTGCGGGAGAAATGGTCAAAAGGGACGATTCTTTTTCCGTCGGTTTACATTTGAACTTAAGCTTTGGAAAGCCTTTAACCGATTGTTTCAGCCTGACTTGTGAAGGAAGGTTTGTCAAACCCAAAAATTGCGATATTCACGATCAATTTACAGACGAAGACCTCGATAAAGAACTTGACGCGCAGTATAAAAAATTTTGCGAACTGACAGGTAAAAAACCTACGCATATCGATTCGCATTTATATATGCACCAGATCTACGATAACGTGAGGCTTGCGGCGCTAAGGCTTGCAGACAAATACAGAATACCCGTAAGGGAATACGGGACGAGGTTTTTTAAGGCAATCGGCTACGACGGAACCTTCAAAGTGCGGAAAGCAGAGAACGAAAGAGACCTTGAAAATAACTTTTATAAGATTATCCAAGTTCATCTACAGTCGGAGGAAATCCTTGAAATGTTGGCGCATCCGGGGTTTATCGACGACTATGCCTTAAATTGTTCTTCGTATAACCTCCAGCGGACAACCGAGCATAAAGCTTTGACGGGTTCGAATATCAAAAAATTTTTATCGGATAACAATATAGAGTTGATAAATTATAATCATTCGAAATTTTATTTCCAAAGGTAGAAAAATGGCGGACATTATATTAAAAAACATAGTAAAAATATACGATCCTATCGTGCCGAAAAAATCGTTGTTCAAAAAAAAGAAAAGCGCGGAAGTTCAGGGTACACGGGCGATAGACGGGGTCGATATTGTTATTCCGTCGGGGAGCTTTACCGTTTTGCTCGGGCCTTCGGGCTGCGGTAAGACGACGCTGCTCAGGATGATAGCGGGTTTAGAAACGATTACCGACGGTCAGATAATAATGGGAGATATAAATATCACCAATTTAGACCCGGGAGACAGGGGACTCGCTATGGTTTTTCAGAACTATGCGTTGTATCCTCATATGACGGTAAGGGAAAATATAGAATTCGGGTTGAAAAATGCCAGAATACCCAAATTTGAAATTGCGGAAAGAGTAAAAGAGGCGTTAGAGGTTGTAGGGCTGACGGAATTTGCAAACAGAAAGCCCGCCAAGATGTCGGGCGGTCAAAGACAGAGGGTGGCGCTCGCAAGGGCAATATCAAAATATCCGGAATGTTTTTTGATGGACGAACCGCTGTCTAACCTCGATGCCAAGCTGAGAAGCGATATGCGCTCCGAGCTCATTTCTCTTCATGAAAAATTGCAATCGACTTTTATTTATGTCACTCACGATCAGATAGAAGCGATGACGATGGGCACAAACGTTGTCATTTTGGATAAGGGCAGGGTAATGCAGCAAGGAAAGCCCGGCGAGGTTCACAACGATCCCAACTGCGTGTTCGTCGCCAAATTTATCGGGGATCCGGGCATGAATATTATCGAATGCGCAAGCGGTTATAAAATAGGCTTCAGGCCGAGAGACGTCATATTCGACTGCGGCCGCCATGATTCGGATACGATAATAATAAACGATAAGATAAGCAGCTTTGAAAATCATGGTTCGGAGTTTTTATATTTGGTGGATATAGACGGCCAGAAAATTTTTGTTAAAGAAATGAGCAAGGCTCGCAGACAAATCGGCGAAATTTTAACGTTCGGTATATCGAAAAAGAATATTTATGTTTTCGACGAACAAGAAAAGAGGGTGTATGATGAAGAGACAATCGACAGAGTCTATAGAGAATTTAAGAGCGGTAGGGAAGCGTTATAACGAACTTTGCGATTTGATAGATCAGGCAAAAAACGATAAAAAATCGCAAAAAGACAAATCGGAAAAAATTAAATTCGATAAAAAAATACAAGGCTTAAGACAAGAGCTTAAAGACTATAAGTCGTCGCTGACAAAAGAAGAGCTGGAAGCTTATTCGGACTATAAGAAAATTCGTCTCGATATAAAATATTGCGAGCTGAGAAGGAAGGGCGATAAAATCGAAAGGAAAATTTTCAAAAAGCTAAACCCGGCGTATATCTATATGATTCCGGCGGCGTTCGGCGCTTTGTTCTTTACGCTTTGTCCTGCGCTGTTTATGATTATCGGTGCGTTTTTTAAGGTGGATTTGGTCGATTTAGGCTCCTCTTATTTTGTCGGCTTCAAAAACTTTATAATGATTTTTACCAGAGATATAGAGTTCCAGAAGGCTCTCGGCAATACCGCGCTGTTTGCTTTTATAACAATTATATTGTTGATGGCAATAACCGTCCTTATGGCGTCATGGCTGCAAAAAAACACAAAAATAAACAATTTTGTGCAAACCTTGATTTTTACGCCTCATATTTCTTCGATGGTCGCCGTAGCCATATTGTGGGTACTGATGCTGGATCCTATAGGTATAATAAATCAGATATTGGCGGTATTCGGAATTAAGGGGCCGAGCTGGCTGTTGGATCCAAGAACGTCGCTTATCTCGGTGGCAATCGTTTCCGTATGGAAGTCGATAGGCTATTATACGCTGATAATAATCGCGGGGTTGCAGTCTCTGCCGTCAGACGTGTATGAAGCTGCAAAGCTGGATAAAGCGGGAAGGTTTACGACTCTCAGAAAAATTACGCTGCCTTTGCTTGCGCCGACGCTTTCGTTTGTGTTCGTAATGAAATTTATCAACTCTTTCAAATCGTTTGCGGCGATAGATGTTATGACGCAGGGCGGGCCGCAGGGGTCGAGCATAGTTTTAGGATATTGGATATACACTGTGGGCAGGGTAAATTCAAACTACGGTCAGGCAATGGCCGGCGCGATTGTCATGACGATAATGGTTGCTTTCTTTACGATTATTTCGAATAAAGCGTTTAAGGATAAAGGATAAACTATGAGGACGGAAAATTATACCGACGCTTATTCTCCGAAAGAGATTAAGGATAAAGAAAAGTTTTTACTTTGGGTCAAAGTTAAAAAGCGGCTTATATATATTTTGAAGGTATTGAACTGCATTTTTGCTTTGGGCGTAGGGCTGATGTTTGTTTATCCGTTTGCCTGGATGGCTTCTATGTCTTTAAGGCCGCTTACCGAAGCCTTAAAATTTAATCCGAATATCATAATAAAAAATCCGGTATGGGACAACTACATTTTTGCATGGAATCAGGCGAGAATTTCGCATTATATCGGCAATTCGCTGATATATTCGGCTTTGGTAATAGGGCTACAATACTTAACGATTATTCCTGCGGCTTATGCGTTTGCCACGATGGAATTCAAGGGCAAAAAATTTTTGTGGGGAGTAAAGTTTTTGGGCATGATGCTCCCCGCCGAAGCGACCCTTATACCCGTTTATTTTTTCTATAGCAAGCTGGGGCTTGTCGATACCTGGGGCGGGTTGATTTTGCCTTCGTTGTTTTCCATGTTCGGAATTTATATGTTTATGGGCGCGTTCAAACAACTTCCCAAAGAGGTTATCGAAAGCGCAAAAATGGATAAAGCCTCCAACCGCGTAATAATGTTAAAAATAATGGTTCCTATGGTAACTCCTATTTTAATAACTCATTTGATTACTTCCTTTATAAGCAACTGGAACGAATATTATTGGGTGTTGGTTATGACGAACAGCGAGTCTTTAAGAACCTTGCCTGTCGCCCTGAGAGGGCTGTTGCAGGTTGACGAAGGCGTTCCCCAATGGAACGTTGCCATGGCGGGAACGATGATTCAATTGGCTCCGATACTGTTGATGTATATTTTTGCAAGCGGAAAAATTAAAACGTCAATGGTTGGAAATAAAGTAAAAAGAAGGTAAGGAGAAAAGCTATGAGAAAGAGCAGGAAATTTGGCGCGATGTTGTTGGCCGCGATGGCAGCCGTTATGGTCTTCGGATCATGTTCGGCTCCGGGCCCGTCGGAGATCGTTGACGGGGAACTTTATCCGGAAGGAAAAAATTGGGAAATGATAACGTCAAAGCCCGCGGAGCCCGTCAATATTACCATGTGGATACCGAACTCCGCCACATCTACGATGGGCGTCGGTATTCAGACGCTGGCGGATTTGTTCAATCAGGAACAAGCGACGAACAATCCGGGAAAAAATATTACGGTAACCGTTGAGTATCAAGGCAAATCGAGCACGCTTAACGAAAAGCTTCAGGCGTCGATCCTGTCGGGAAACAATCCCGTTATATCGGCGATAGGCGTTTCGTCCGTTCCTCTGTTCGCGCCGAGAACGATAGATCTTCGCAGGGTGTTTACATATGAAGAATTGCAGGCGCAAAATCAGGGGCTGCTTCAATATTCGTTGTATAACGGCGAATTTGTATTAAATCCTTATTTCCCGAGCGCGAGCAACATTATAGTCGCAAATAAAACGTTGCTGAACTCCAAGGGCGCTACGGTGCCGACTGCCGCAGACATAATCAAACAGCCCAAAGGCGACGATTGGACTTGGGATAAGTTTATCGCGGCGTCAAAGAAGGTTACCGATACCGAAAAAGGGATTTATGGGTTTGCCTCCAACTCTTTGGATCCGATCGGAATGATGTATCAGCAGGGCGGAAGCTTATATAACAAAACGGTTACCGAGCTTGCGTTTACCAACGACGATAAGTTTGCCAAAGGACTTGAATTCTGGCGCTCTTTGGTTACCGAAAAGTGCATGTTGAACCCTAATTCCCGTTCGAATCACGGAACGATTATCGTTTCGGAATTTTACGAGCAAAAAGTGGGGATGATATACACAACTTCGTCCAATATAGTCAGCTTCTCGAAGCAGGCGAAAGAAAATAATTACGAGCTGGAAGTGCTGCCGTTCCCCAAGAAAACCGACTATTTTACGAATCAGGGCGGTTCGGGCATCATTATTTTGGATAATAAGCCTCAAAAAGAAATAGACGCTGCGGCGGAATTTTTAAGATGGCTCAACAAACCGTCGAATATAGCCAAAATGTGTAAGACGTCGGGATATTTGCCGTTACACCCCGCCGCCATGAACGAACCCGAATTGGTAGAGGTTTACGAGGAGACCCCGCTGTTGAAAACGGCTGCGGAACTGATGATATTCGGCGTTAAATCTCCGCAGGGAAAGGCCAAAGTCGCCTGCGATTCCGAGATCAACAAATATTGCAAATATATCTGGACCGAGCCGGATATGAGCATTGAGGAAATCGTTAAAGCGGTTACGGAAAGGGCTCAGTACACAATAGAGGCTAATCAGTAATGAGAATTTCAAAAGACAGGGTATCGTTTTCGATAATAGGTTTAGGTGGGCGCTCACGCGCCTACCTAAATGCGTTAAAAGAGTTTTTTGCGGGGAAATTCGAAGTGTCGGCTATTGCCGAACCGGACAAGGAAAAAAGAGAAAATGCCGCCAAAGAATTTAATATCCCCTCCCGAAATGTTTTTGAAAGCGACTTGGCTTTAATGGAAAAGCCGAGATTGTCCGACGTTGCCGTTATAGGCACGCAGGACGGTTTGCATTACAGAGAGGCGACCGCACTTATCGGGAAAGGCTACGATTTGATTCTTGAAAAACCTATTTCAAGCGATATAAACGAAATAGCGAGTTTATATGAATGTTATAAAAAGCATCCGGGCGTTACCGTGGCGGTTTGTCATGTTTTGAGGTATAGCAAATTTTTCAATAAGTTAAAGGAAATTATCGCTTCCGAGCGGCTCGGCAAGGTGGTTTCGATAGCGCATAACGAAAATATAGGGTATTATCACTACGCGCACAGTTACGTGCGCGGACCGTGGAATAACTCCGAAACCAGCGGACCGCTTATTATGACGAAAAGCTGCCACGATATGGATATACTGTTATACCTTTTGGGGAATAAGAGAGCAAAAACCATTTCTTCCGTAGGCGGCCTGAGTTTCTTTTGCGAAAAAAATTATAACGCGGAAACAATGGCTGAAAACTGTGTAAGCTGTCCTCAAAAAGACGTTTGCGCCTATTCCGCCGTACGTATTTACGGAACCAAAAAAATCAAATCGATCGTATTCGATATGTCCGGCGCCGAAAAAATCAACGAGAGCCTCGGCAACAATAAGTACGGCAGGTGCGTGTTCAAATGCGACAATAACGTTTGCGATCATCAGTCGTCCTCGATCCTGTTCGACGACGGCGTAACCGCTACTTTCAGCCTGTCGGCTTTTACGGCAAAAGTCAACAGATCGATTAAAATCATGTGCGAGTACGGGGAAATCAGAGGGATAGAAAAACCTTACATTATAGAGACCACCGACTTCAGAACCGATAAGACAACCGTTATTGATCTCGATATAGCGGAGGGCGGCCACGGCGGTGCGGATAAAGATTTTATGAAGACCTTTATGGATAAATACGTACAGTCTTTGCCGATGGAATCGTCGCTCGATAAGTCGATCGAGTCGCATGTTATGGCGCTTTTTGCGGAAAAATCAAGACTGAACGGCGGACAGGTTCAAAATGTGGAAGAATTTATGAGGGGTATCGGGTGAACAGTGGAAGAAGTAACTTTTGCGCCTAAAATTAAAAGATTCGGGGCTTATATTATCGATTTTTTTATTCTTTTTGTTTTTTGGTATTTGTTGACGAAAAAGGATTTGGAAAAAGTAAACGTCCTGATGGAAACGCTTGACCCCGACGCCGCGGGCGCGGCAGATATTTTTGCCGAAGAGATAATCAAGCTATACGTCAGTTTTGTCTTTAAGCTGATGTTTGTCGAAGTGTTATATTATTGTCTTGTCCCCGCCGTTTTGGGAAAGGGAAGAACTGTCGGCAAGCTTATTTTTAAAATTAATTTGGTCGGCAGAGATACGGGCGAAGAATTAAGCGTGCCGAGGCTGTTTCTGAGAGAGCTTCTCGGAAGAGCGGTAATTGAAACGCTTTTTGTAATACCCCTTTTTGTTTCCATGTTCATGCTGCTGTTTACCGAAGACGGCAAAACCGTAAGAGATTTATTGGGAAGATCGATTACCGTGGAACAGGTGTAAAATGATCATAAAAAAGGTTGAAACCATCAAGGAAGCGGAAGCCGCGATAGAATTTGCGAACGAACAGTTTGAAACCGACTTCAAAAAGCTCGAGCCAAAAATTTATTTGCACGATACTATCGGAAAAACCTTTACGGCTTTCTGCGGCGAAAGCATGGCGGGCATGTTTTCAATATACGAGTTTGCTTATAAAAACTTAAAATGCATGTCGATCGGTACGGTATGCGTAGCTCGGCAATACAGAAACAGGGGCGTTATGAGCGGCTTTTTCGAATATCTGAAAAAAGAAAATTATTTTGATAGCGATATGGCTACGCTGAACGGCGATAAATCGAGATACGAGCATTTCGGTTTTGCGAAGGTTATTGAAAGCTATGCTTATAAATTTTCGGTGTCAGAAAATTTATCCGCCGTAAAGTGCGAGCGCGCCGAAGCCAAAGACGGAGAACTGCTTTATGACATTTATCGAAAATATAATATCGGCGTTTGCCGGCTTAAGGAAAATTTCTCGGACGTTTTGAAGACCAACGGAAATACCGTTTTGAAGCTTCATCTCAACGATAAATATTCTTATGCGGTTTATGATGAAAAAAACGCTGCTGTTTTAGAATGCTACGGGGATATCGATTTTTATGAAGTCTTAAATTCAATAGGGCAAAGTTACAATCAAACCTCGATTTACGCCGAGGCGCCTTATAATTGTCACGATTCTCGCCTTGCAAAGAACGCTAAGGGCTATACCGTCAAATTAAAAACGAGTATAAACGTTTTGAATATTAAAAAATTTATCGAACAAACCTGCGTTGCGAAAAACAGAGAAATGCGGGAATATCATTTTAACGTGGACGGCAAAGGTTACAGGCTGAAAACCGATCGGGGAAACGTATGCGTCGAAGAAACGGACGGCTTATGCGATAAGAAATATAAGTCGTCGGAATTTATTTACGCGTTGTTTAATTTTTGCGGACAAAACGATACGATATCGGAAATTATCCGTCCGATAATCCCCTCAAGTTTTACTTGTTTGGAGTGTATATGAAAAAATTATTATATATAAATATCGACGGATTTTCCTATTCTTACTATGAACGGCTGAAAAGGGAAGGAAAATCGCAAATATTTGATAAATTGGCGGGAGACGGAACGTTTTTTTGCAATTTATCGAGCGGACTCGTGTCCATTACGAACCCGATGCAAAGCGCTATTCTTTGCGGGGCTTACAGCAACAAAACGCATAATTTTTATCAGCATTTCGATAAAAAGTCTTTACAAATCGTCAAACATAAACGTACCTTTGACGCCGAAAACGTAGCTGATGTTTTTTTGAAAAGCAATAAGACCGTTTGCTCGCTACACCAGTTTATGCTGGAGGATAACCCTTGCAGAGAAGGCGTCGGGGGCAATACTTATATCAAAAGTCCGTTGGCGCACAGTAATTTTAAGGACAGGTTTAAGATATTGAAGGATATAGCCCAAGGAAAGTACGTAACAAGCGGAGAGAAAAAAATGTCTTTCAAAGAATTCCCGGACTTTATGGCGGTATATTTTGACGATATAGACTCTCTCGGGCATAATAACGATTACGGCGACGTTCCCAAAAGGCATAACTTCGAAGACAGACAAAAAGATATTATTGATTGTCTGGTCGAGTTTCAACAAGAGCTGGATGAATTTATAAATATTTGTAAAAGCACGGGGCTTTATAACGATTTGATAATTTTGATCGCCACCGATCACGGAATGACTCCGTTTTTCGGCAAATCAAAATTGTCTGATGTCCTGGATTTAATAAATAAATCCGGAATAAAAGCGGACTCGGCTTTTGATTTTGACGACGAATCGCAAATTATCGCGCTACCTTATACAATAGAGCTTTCGCTTTATTTTATAAAGCCCCTGACTTCTTCGCAACGAGAACGCTTAATAAGTTTGCTTGAAAGCAAGGACTACGTGGACAGAGTATTTGTGAAAGAGGAAATGGAAAAAAACTACGGGTTTGATGAAAGAGGTCCCGATATGCTTATCAGCCCGACTTACGGCAATCATTTTTATAAAAAGGATTGCGAAGAGAATTATTTCGGGGCAAGTCACGATTCCTTTCACGAAACCTCTCAACATATTTTCGGGCTTGTATTCGGCAACGTAAATCATAAAGATCAAATTTGTACCGATAAAGTAAACGTAATCGAACTGCTGCCGTCAATATTGAAAAACTATTTTAATCTGACGTTGAAGGACAGCGCCGTTCAACCGATAGAAATATAATGGAGCGTTTAATAAAAAAATTAAAATAAATCAGGAGCGGGAAAATGAAAAAGAAAATACTTATGACAATATGTTGCTTTTTGTCGTTGTTTATGCAAACATCGACATTTTCGGATATTCCGTTAAAAGTGCAGGCTGCGCCATATCTCAATTCAAAAGATTTATATAAAGCTCATGAAAACAATAGCGTCGGTCTGCCGATATATAATAATCAAACGATTTCCGTTCAAGGTATCGTTTCGGTGGATATAGGGGTATGGCATGATTCCGCATCGTATTTCACAATTACAACCGAAAAGACCGACTATAGGTTTGCGGGAGGAATTGCCGTATATTTACCTGGGTATAAAATTCAAAATATAAACAGAGGAGATAAAGTGGTCGTTACCGGAGTGTTGAAAAACAACGGATACTCATCGGATATGGGTACTTCGGTTATTATTCCAAATTCAATAAATGATATAACCAAGCTCAGCGAAGGGCATATTTTGCCTGACGCTTATCCGATTTTTACAAACCCGTTGTATGAAGAAGTAGAAAAGGATCCGGGGTTTCGCTTTGAAGGTATGCCTGTAAGAATTATGGGCGTTATCAATAATTTTGACGATGTCGGTACGGTTCGCGGTTTTTATGTCGATGGGAGCAGAGACGGAAATTATAATGACGGCATCGGAGCTATGAACGTTAAAATTTACGATTATTCTTCTATTGATATAAGCAATTATAAAAATGGCGATTACGTTATAGTTGAAGGGATTCTGTTTCAAAACGACGATACTTCCCCATATACTTCGGGGTATTATATAAGGCCGACAAACGGCAACGACATAAAAATAGTCGACGAAAACGCTGAACTGCTTCTTAATGAGGTTTCAAGGAAAGATAATGACGGAAAAAGTGTTTTAAGCGGCAGAACCATAAAGACGAAAGGCGTAGTCACCGTCGATTCGGGTAAGTGGAATAATCTCTCAAATGCTTTTACGATAGCTTCTTCCGTAGCCGTACCCGGAATGGATCCCGTATATCCCGAAGGAGCGGCGTACGTATATGCGGCAGGGGCGATCAATACGCCGGTGGCTATCGGCGACGAGGTTTCAATTATCGGAACATTAACAAACAACGGTTACGATTTCGGATTGAATTGTATTACGCCTTTATCGATTACAATAAACAGCCATAACAATAAGGTGATTTCGGAAAAAGTTATCAGAAGCGATTACGGCTATGATGAATTGAAAGATAAAGAAAGCATGCCCGTTAAACTTCAGGGACGAATCTATAACATTGATAAAGAGGGCGTTACGCAGGGCTTTAAAATCGATGCGAGCAAAGATTATAATTGGACTGACAAAATCGGGACGATGAATGTTAAATTTTATAATTACTCGGGCATAGATTTAACCAAGTTTAACGAGGGAGATCTGATAATTTTAAGAGGCATTTTACAAAAAAACGATACCGCGCTTCCGTTTGATTCGGGCTATTTTGTAAGGCCGAGGAATTCAGACGATATGATTTTGAGAAGCGAACATACCGAGAGAACCGTTTTTATTCAGTTGGATGCATTCAGAAACGATTATATCGGAAGAAACGGCTGGGATACGGAAAATATGCAAACGCTTATAGACAACGGATCAAGATGCTTAAATTCTTATGGCGAATACGTTTCTATGACGACCGCCAATATGACGACGCTTGTAACGGGCAGCCATACTTCTACGCATCTTGTTCCTGCTTTGGCTTTTTATGACCCGATATCGGATAGAAGAGTCAGAAATCTTCAGAATTACGACGTCCCGACGGTCGGCGAGGTATTTCAACAAGCGGGGCTTTTAACGGCGTCCGTATTACAAAGAAAATTGCAAAATCGCGGGGCCGACTTTATGCTTGACGGCGGAACTACCGCGCAGATTAAAGCCGACGCGGTAAATATCGTCAATTCCGATGACCCCGATTTATTGGTCGTTTTATTCAATACGTCGGATAGCGTTGCCCATAAATACGGAACAAACAGCGCGCAAATCAAACAGGCAGTAGAAGAGATTGACGACGCAATAGGAAGCATTAAAGAAGCGTATAGAGCTAAGGGCAATTTAGCTGATACCACTTTTATTATAAGCTCGGATCATGGAATGGACGATGTTTCGGTTAACTTAACTTCAGCGTTGGTAAACGCATTGCAAAGCACAAATATCCCTTTCGAAAATGCGGCTCTCGATATGGGACCTTTTGATAGTGAGACTAAAGTGGTGTATAATCTGGCTAGCGGTGCGGCTCAGATTTATTTCAGAAAACCGTTGACGGCAACCGAACAATCTACGCTTATAAGTGCATTGTCAAATATTACGGGCGTAGCCAACGTTTATAACAGAACGCAATTAGACCAAATGAATACTCCTAAAAATTTAGGGGATTTGGTTGTCGATTGCGATGTCGGTTATGCTTTTTCGACATCGGCTGCAGAGCACGGCTCTTATGCCCAAAGGCATACAATCCTATTCTTTAGCGGCAGGGGAATCAAGAGCGGATTCTCTTATTCTCCCGTCTGCCGGACGGTTGACATTGTTCCCACGATTTATTATTTGAACGGATTGGTATCTCCGGCTACGGTTGACGGCAACGTCTTAACTTCGATTTTAACTGATTAGAGGTTTTTTATGAGGTTTTTATTTGCTTCCGATTCCTTTAAGGGAAGTCTGTCGTCCGAAGACATTGGCAAAATTTTAACCGAAGCGGCAAGAGAAATATTTCCCGGTTGCGTTTGTAAAAACATAATAACGGCCGACGGCGGTGAGGGAACCCTTCAGGCGATAAAGGCCGCCAAGGGCGGAGAATATATTAATGCCAAGGTTAAAGACCCGCTTTTCAGGGATATTACCGCAAAGTATTTGGTCTGCGGCGATTGTGCCGTTATATCGGTTGCAGAAGCCATAGGACTTACGCTTTTAAAAAATAGCGAAAGAGATCCGTTAAAGGCAAGTTCTTACGGCGCAGGGCAATTAATCGCCGATGCGATAGGCCGCGGATATAAAAATATTTATATCGCTTTAGGCGGCAGCGCAACCTGCGACGGTGGAATCGGCGCATTGACGGCATTGGGCGTTGAGTTTTTTGACGAAAACGGTGACGTTTGCAAGGGCGTCGGAGAAGAATTAATTAAAATAAAAAACATTTCGTTTAAAAATTGTCGTGATTTCAGCGGCATCGGCTTCAATTTGCTGTGCGACGTGAAAAATGCTTTGCTCGGAAAATCGGGCGCAAGCTTTATATTTGCACCGCAAAAAGGAGCCGACTGTAAAACGGTACTGCAGCTGGAAGCCGGAATGCGGAACTTTGCAAAAGTTGTTCAAGGATATTTTAATTGCGCGGCCGATTTTGAAGGTGGAGGTGCGGCCGGCGGCTTGGGGTTTGCCTTCAAAATATTTTTGAACGCAGAAATAAAAAGCGGAATAAATTACATTTTGCATTTGAATAATTTTGACGGTGAAGTTTTAGACGCCGATTGCGTTTTCAGCGGAGAAGGAAAGCTTGACGGGCAAACGTGCGCAGGTAAGGTCGTTTCGGGAATTGCCGAGCGGTGTAAAAAATTTAACAAACCGCTTATTTGTATTGTCGGTTGCGTTGGAGACAATACAGAACCGTTATACGACACGGGCGTTGCGGCTATATTTTCCATAATAAATAAACCGATGGATATATCCCAAGCGATTGAAAACGCAACCGACTTATATTCTGCCGCCGCAAAAAATATTTTCAGATTATTAAAAACAAATATGTTAGTAAGGTGAAGGTAATGAATCAGAATATAATCTATTTACTACGGCTGTTTTTAGCCGTAGTTCTCGGATTTGCCGTCGGTTTCGAACGCAGGCTGCGTTCGAAAGAAGCGGCGCTTCGAACGCATACTATCGTCGCCGTTGGGGCGTGTTTGTTTATGTTGGTGTCAAAATACGGTTTTTTTGACATGGACGGAGCTAAATACGATGCGTCCAGAATAGCGGCGCAGGTGGTATCGGGTATAGGTTTTATAGGCGCGGGAATGATTTTATATAAAAAGCAAGCCGTTCACGGTCTTACCACTGCGGCGGGAGTGTGGGCTACTGCAGGAATTGGCATGGCAACGGGCGCGGGAATGTATCTGCTGTCGGTTGGAGCCGCCCTAATGGTTATTTTTGCCCAATGCATAATGCATATCAGATGTAAATTGTTTAAGAATGACAAAAACGGCATAATTAAAATCGTGTTTACCGGCGAAGAAAACATTTCCGAGATTAAAAACATTTTTAAGGTTGAAAAATTTTATAGTCTGTCGGTAAAAAGAATTGAATCTAAAGAGCTTATTACCGTTTCGATAATAAATAACGCACGCTTAAGTGAAGAGTATCTCCTTTCTCAAACAATTCAAAACGGCTTTATATTGTCTTTCGACTATAACAAAGAAGACGAAACATAAAAATAAAGTCTCTGATAAATTAAATAAGCCAATTAAACTATCCGAAAAAAGCTTTGATTTAAGGCATATTTAAGGGACTTGGAATAAGAGCGGAGCGGATGCAAGCGGCCATATGAATGCCGACCAAATACACGATGTTGCTTTATTTGTTAAGTATGTTTGTTCTTTAAATCATGAAATCTCTGTTATGTTATTTTTCGTGAAGCATATTTACCGATTAAAATGCTTTCTTGTGATTTTTTTGTTTACACTATCCATAGTTTGGGCATGAGATTATCAAATTCATCTGATGATTTTTGACAAAAATCGGAAAATAAATCGTCTCGAAATTCATTAATCCAAAAAATTATAGACAGCAACCCCTGTGAATCGGTAGAAATAAAAAAACATAAATCCGAGCACAAGAAAGCGTTGACAATAGAAGAACAGAGAAGATTTTTGATTGCTTCGGAAAATTCTCCGCACTCTTTATTATTCCGTTTAATTTTATCGATAGGAATCAGGATAGGAGAAGCGCTTGCTTTAACGAAAGCGGATATAGATTTTGGAAATTGTAAACTTACAATAAATAAAAACGTAGCATTTATCAACGGGAAAAGGATAGTACAAGATACGCCCAACTCGGAAGCGGGCAATCGCATTATACAAATTCCCGTCGATATTTGCAGTGAACTGAAAGAAATACAAACCGAAAATTTATTTCCGTGCACATATAATGCGGCGAAAAAAGCATTGGAAAAGGTAGCAAAAGGGCTTGACATCAAAATGACACTTCATACGCTTCGCCATACGTATGCGACAAGGTTAGAGGACGCGGGGATACCTGCGAAAGTCAAACAGTATTTGTTGGGACACACATCATTGGAAATGACGCAAAATACATATACGGACACACAAACGGCATATATAGATAGCGTTTCAGATAAAGTGAGGGCGGTGTTTGCAGATACGGAAAAACAAAGCAGGCCCGGTGACCTTGACACTTGACTGACACTTAAAAAGGTCACAAGGCCCAATAAAAAGTAGAAAAAGAGCGAAAAAAAGCCCGTTTTTATGCAAAAACAGGCAAAAGTGGTGCACCTTCAGGGACTCGAACCCTGGGCCCAATGATTAAGAGTCTATCAGGGCGGTGGAAACACCTAAAAAACAGGCTTTTTTACGTTTTTTTTGTTGCTTTACAGCCGTTTTACCGTGCTTTTGATTTTCCGATTTGGGGAAAATTGGGGAAAACAGATCTTTTTATACTTCGTATAAAAATTTTTTTGCTTCGGAAAGCTGAAATTCGTCCGAAAAATGCGTATAGACATTTGACGTCATCGTATTGTCGGCGCGGTGCCCGGCCCAAAGCGAAACGAGTTCCCGCGGGATTTCACATTCCTGGGCCCGCGTGATAAACGTATGCCGCAGCTCGTGTAAATGGTGGCCGGGCGCAAAATCCGGAAAACGGTGCGTCAGTTTGTCGAGCGATATAACGGGAAGTCCGCCGTCAAGCAAATTCAGATATTTTCTCAACATAGGCGTGATGGGGATTCTCCGTTTTTTTGCGGGAAGTCCGCGGCGGCTCTTTGCCGTGACGACGGTGATCCATTCTTCCGAAAGCTCGATGGTTTGATATTCCGCCCGTCTGATCCCGGTATAGAGAATGATGAGGTAAGCAATTCCAAATTTTCCGCCGCGTAAACACCGTAAAATGAAAGTCTTTTCTTCTTCCTTTGTCAGAGCCGTGCCGTTCTGCTTTTCATATCTCGGTTTGCGGAGCGGCGCCATAGGGGATTTTGGAATGACGTCCTCGGCAACGGCAAAGTCAAATACTTGTTTCAAAATGGAAAAAAGTAGTTCGGCCGTTCGGTAGGTGTCGTGTTCGATTAATTCGTTCATGAAGTTTTGCACGAGCATGGGATGAATTTCTTTCATTTCGGTTTTTCCGAAGTAGGGGAAAGCGTAATTATTCAAAACCAAAAGATAGCTGTTGTATGTAATGGGCTTGATTTCGTTTTTCTTTACGCTCTCCATCCAATTCAACGTGTATTCGGAAAAACGAACTTTTTTCTTGCGTTGTTTTTCTGTCGGGGTAACTAATGCCGCCATAAACCGCGCCTTTGCAATTTCGATGGTCTTTCCGCTTCTTGAAATATCCCTGCCGTTGCGGCGGTATCGAATTTCAAAAGTTCCGTTTTCTTTTTGCCTGATGTGGGCGACTTCGCCCGCGTGGATTAAATAATCTTTCTTAAAATAGCTTGCCATTTTTTGAAGCTCCTTATCGGTGAATTTCAAAAAACGACCTTCCCGCCGATCTTCGTCGGGCTTTTCTTTTTCTGTGCCTTCGGCGGAAGCCGGAGGGCTTTTTTCATTTTCCGGCTCGGCAAATATCCGTGACGGAAAAATAAGCGTTTCCGTTCCCGAAGAATTCGGGCGGTCGGAAACGAGGGACAGATCGGGGCGAAAATCGGCTTTCGCGTCGTCGCGTCCGATCAGACCGTGCAGCATAGCTAAAATTTGTTCCAGAGTGCTTCTTTCGTGGTTGTCCATTGTGACAATCCTCCTATGTTGAGATAGGAAAATTGTACAATAAAACTCGAAAAATGGAAAAAATTATTTTTGCGGGATTTTATAATAACATAGTCGGTTTATTGATTATACAATGAAACCCCGCAATTTTTCTTTTGTAATTCGCGGCTATTCTTTTGGCTCGGTAGATTCGGGAATTTCCGGGAGTTTTTCGGTGACGAGTTTCTCCTTTTCCGAGGCGTTCAAAGGGGAAACGATTTTTTCGCCGATGACCTCCTCAATGCTTTGGCGCGCTCTTTTGGTGGCTGCGCCGCCTTTTTTTGCGATTTTTCGGCTTTCTTCAAAACCTTCCGGCTTTTCTCTTTGGGAGAGCTTTGTAGTGGTAGCTTCCGCCACGGCGTTGAAAAGCAGTTCGAGGTCGGTCATGTTGTCCCGGAGGCTTTCCTTTTTTAATCCTTTCAGAGCTTTATAGTCCTTTATGGAAAGCCCGCTCCATGCTTTTGTGAGGTCGTTTGTGAGTATTGCGTATTCGAGATCCGTTTCCACGCCGCGGGCGCTCCACTCGTCGGTGAGCTTCTTTCGGACTTCGATAGTCCGAAGCCGCTGATTGATCCATTCGTCCGAATAACCCTTTTCGCGGTAATAATCCGCGCCGCGTTGGATCGCCTTTTCGGGATCGGCGATTTCGTCAAGGCGTTCCGCGCCGACTTGCGCCAGCCAGACTTTGAACGGCTCGGCTTTCGGAGAAGGGATTGACTGAATAAGCCGCAGCACGCCTTTCGTGTTCAAGGCGTCGGTTTTATAATATTTTCCATCCGCAGCTTGCATTTTCAGTCCGTGACATTTTGTCACGACCTCGCTGCCTTCGGCTTTAAGCCGCTGTTTTAATTTACGCCAATAAGCACCGGGATCTTTTCCGGCAGAATCTGAAAGCACGTTGCAGACGTCCACGACGGAGAAATACCATTCTTCTTCGTCGGCGTTCCAGACGGTGCGGACGGTTTTTTCGTTAAAAAGTTTTAGTTTGGTTTCCATGAGTTTCTCCTTTATGGTTATTTCCAAAATGGAAATAACCACTTTTTTCTGTTTTATGCCTTACGGTGGGTAGAAGCCGCGCCGGACTTTTCGGCGAAATAGCGGGCATATTCGAGAATTTGCGAACGGTGCGCAGGGGAAAGCGCTTGATAAATATTGACAAGTTCTTGCGTATCGAGCGGCAGTGGGGCGGGCGGAGTGGAGAAAATTGAATCTTCAAGATTGGGCTCTCTCCCCATTAAATAATCGATTGAACAATCAAAAAAATCAGCCAAAGCCACTAAGGTGGAGCCGGTAGGGTTTCGCGTTCCAGCTTCTAGTTGATTGATACATTGAGCACTAAGATTACATTCTAAGGCTAATTTTTTTTGAGTAATAGCTAAATTTAGACGTAGCTCTTTAAGTATTTCTTTAAATTCCATTTTTTACCCTCCAAAAAAATTTTATCACAAATGTTTATTTTTCTCTTGACAATCTTCAAAAGAAGATTTATAATAAAAATATCCTCAATAGAGGATTTTTGAAAAAACTTTCACAAAAGTAGATTTTAGGGGGCTTGATGTAGGGCAGGCTTGTCAAAAGCGGTCGAGGTCGAAAGATAGCCTGCGGAGAGGGAAACGGGGCGCAGAAGGCAAAAGAGAGATTTAAGAGAGGGCAAAAGAAAAAGCCCTCCCGAAGGAGAGCCGATGAAAATGATATTTCTGGCATTTAAGAAACGCGGTTGGCGAAAGGTAAAGGAAAAAGGAACGATAAAGTTGACGGCGGAAGAACGCTCTAACCTTGAAAGATTAGGAAAGGATCTGTCACTTTTCTGCGAATGGTTCAAAACAAGCGGAAGAGTATTAAGTAACAGCGAGATGGTGGCGGTGATAGATGCCGAGCATTTAATTGATACTCTAAGCCTGATTCTCTCCGAAGATACAGACTACGGATATTTCAAAGAACAGGGATCTGCTTTGCTCAAAGAGAAAAGATCCATTTGAAGTAGTCGATTGCCATATCCAAGACACGATGCCTACGGCTGTTTTTGCGATCAACTTTGCGCATATGGACTTCTTTTTCGGATAAAAACTCTTCGTCTTCGCGGGTAGAAAGTAAGTCTATCACCCAATGGAAGAAAGTCAAGATTGCAATAAATATCCAACCGAAAAAGAAAAAGGGGACGGTTATCAATTTAAGGGCAAAGACAATCAGCCATACAAGGCAATTACGAATTTTCTTCATGAATATCACCTCCTTTCATGGTTTTGATGCTTCTGGATTAGATAAAGGTTAAACTTTACAGGTGCAGAAGATAGAGAAAACAAAGGAGAGGATATAAACCCGTTTACAACTCCTTTCTGTAAATTTTTCTGTATTTTTCGTCAAAAAATATTTTAACAAAAATTTGTGAAGGGGTATTGTTAAATGGGTTAAAGCACGGCGAAACGGTAAAATTTTCCTACCGTTTCGCCCCCGAAAGGGAAACGAGACGCGGCGGTCAAAAGAGAGCGTGAAGGAGGTCATAGGAATGAACGAGAAACTGAAAGTAAAGACGTATTGCATTAATCGAGGGCAGCCGTCACAGTATTACGGATTAAAAAACGCGAAAGAAAATACAGTGCTGCATAGCGCGCCAAATAATTGGAAAACGGAGCGTGGGGCATACGGCTGGGCGAAAAAGAACGGGTACGAGGTGCCGAAGTCGGCAGAAAAAGCGACAAAGTCAAAAGCGAAGGCAAAAGCAAAAGGAAAGCCGGCGAAAAAGAAGTAAAAATCATATCGGCGGACGGGAAATCGGCGGATATGAAAAAATAAAAAACAGAGGTGCAAAATGAAAAAACAGGAAACAAAAATCAGAGTCGGAACCGAGTGGAATGCGCAAGTGCTGTTTGAGCGAGAAGTCAGCGTAAACGGCTGGGGCGGGCTGGTAATCTATGGGAAACACGTAAACGGGTATTTCTGTTGCGTGCCGGGCGAATACGGAGTGGAAATGTCGGAGCCGACAGATACGTTTTACAACACGGAAAAGCTAATGCATGCGGGAGCGCCGGAATGGTTGGCGCGAGGGATAGCGTCGGCAATCAAATACATAAGCGAACAACGCGAGGAGATGCGGCGGGAAGGCGCGAGAGCCTGAAAGCCGCGGCACTTCTGTTCGGGCGGGCATTTCCCCCTTTACCGTAAGCCCGCCCGATGACAGAAGGGAAAAGGAGGATAGGAAAATGAAAATCCGAGTAATGGGAACGGAATCAGAGTGCCAAGCGGCGCGGGAATATTACCGAGAACTCGAAAAGGGAAGTAACGTGAAAAGCGTAAGCATTTCAGAGAATTATGCGAATCGTGGAAGTAATACAATTTTCCGGGTGTATGTGGACGTGGAGTATTACGACGCGGAGAACCCGAGTCGGGCGCTTATTCAAAAACGGAGGGAGAAATGAAAGGCGATACGATATTGCTGATCATGCTTTCGTCGTTGTTGGGCGTATTGATGGCGTTCGGGATAGCGTATGTAATCGAACGAATCCGAGAAGCGCAGGGAGAGGTTGAGGAAGAATACGAAGAGCATTCCGTACCCGCCCGCAAGAGCCGGACAGAGAAGCTGTCGGAATTGAGATACGCGGCGGCAGTCTTGCGGGATATGAAAGAAAGTACGAAAGACGGAGCGTTTGTGCAGATGGGCGCGTATTGGTACGAGGTGCAGGATCTGACGAAGTCAATCGAAGCGATAAAGGAAGCGATCGAGGAGGCGGAGAATGAAGAGGCGGGATAAAACAGAAGTCTTGCGGGATCGGTTGCAGTTGGAGGACACGCGGCTGCTGTTTCAGATAGACGAAGCGGCGGAAGTGATCCAGCAGTTAAGCGCGGGGCAGATATACAGCGCGTACGGAGCGAGAGCAGTGCAGAGGCTGGACGCTCTGACGAACGCGGAGGAAAGACTGTCAGAAGCAATCGAATATCTGAACAGAATAGTCAATCCGAATAACGAGCTCTCGGAAGCGAATTAAAGAAGCCTATACAGAAATATCCTTATCATATTATCGGCATAGCGGGCGCGTGAGTCCCGCCCCAAAGGGCTGATAAGTTAAGAAAAAGCCCTCTTAATCTTCCACGAAGGCAGGGCGAAGTTTCCTCCTCGTCCTGCCGGGAGGAAGAAAAACAGTAAAAAACCCGGAAACGGGAAAAAGGAGAAATAAAAAAATGGCAAACAAGAAGGAAGGAACGGGAAAAAAGGTATTTGGCGGGATCGCGCTGGGGCTGGTGTTGATACTGCTTGGCGGAGTCGCGGGCGGCTTATTGCAGCACCACTACAAGTGGGGCGAGGAGCCGAAAGTGGAAGAGCCCGGCGGAGAAGAAAAGCCGGGCGACAATTCAAGCGGCGGAGGCGAAGTGAGCACGGAGGCGGGCGTGAGTCACGGAATCAAGCTTGCGGCGGTGAAACTTGCTTCGAGCGAATATGAGGATTACGGGGTGTCGCCATTGGCGGAAACGGCGTACACCTTGACAGCGACGATCACGCCTGCAGACGCGGCGAATAAAAAAGTAGATTGGACAATCGCATTTAAGAATGCGAGTTCGACATGGGCGAGCGGAAAGACGGTGACGGACTATGCGACGGTAACGCCGAGCGCGGACGGAGCATTGACGGCAGTAGTGGAAAACGTGGCGGCGTTCGGTGAACAGATCGTAGTGAAAGCGACGTCGCGGGATAATACAAGCGCGTATGCGACGTGTACCGTTGAATACTTGCAAAGAACGACGGGCTATACCTTCAATCTGGACGGAAAAGCATTGAGCGAAAACGGAGCGGAGAATTTGGTACAGCTGGACTTTATGGAGAGCAAGAGCGCGGCGGTGCAGATAAGCGTGAACAAATCTACGGTTTATACGCGCGCGAATACGGACAAGGCGGAATATTTCAAAATCAAACCCGCGCTTGCGTTCGGTGGAGTAATAACGGCCTCGGGAGCGAAAACCGCAGATTTGAAAGAATATAGCGGAGGAGCGAGTGCGACGCTGACGGGCTTTTTCGATAAGACGTGGGGGGAAGCGTTGCATAAAACGAACAACACGATAAAGAACAAGCTGATCGCAAACATTCCTACCTATACGGGAGCAGACGCTTACACGGTGGAAATTTATGACACGGAGGGCGGGAAACTGCTTGAAACGTACGGATTGAGATTCGACACGTCGAAGATCGTAACGCAGAAAGGTGTGGAGAGCATAGTGGTCGACGAAACGGAGATTGTATTCTGATAAAGGAGCGAAAGAAAAATGACAGATAAGAAAACGCGAATCGTATCGAATCTGTTATCGTTGGTACTCGGCGCCGGGATCGGCGCCGGGGTCTATGCGATCAAAGAGCAGATAACGCATGGCGGGAATGAAAGAATAGAAATGGAAGCCCCCTCCGAAGACGTCGGCGGAGGCGTGATATTTAACAAACCGGAAGGCAACGGAATGCAGCTGACGGCAACAAAGCTTTTGTCAAGCGAGTATGCCGAGAATGGCGTGTCGCCATTGGCGGAAACGGCGTACACCTTGACAGCGACGATCACGCCGTCGGACGCGACGAATAAAAAGGTAGATTGGAGTATCGCATTTAAGAATGCGAGTTCGGCGTGGTCGAGCGGGAAAACGGTAACGGATTATGTGACGGTAACGCCGAGCGCGGACGGAGCGCTGACGGCGGTGGTGGAATGTAAACAGGCCTTCGGCGAACAAATACAAGTGAAAGTGACCTCTCGGGATAATACGTATGCGCAAGCGGAAGTAACGGTGGATTACGTCAAGCGAATCACAGATGTATCGGTGACAATGAAAAAGAACGGAAGCCCGGCGGAAACCGTCGAGTTCAGTGCGGAGGGATACACATATACGTGGGAGTGTGCGGCGGTCTGCGGAACGGGTACGGTAGATGATACCTTTACTTATAGCTGCACGTTAATGACGGCGCCATCGGCGATATTGGGCGTTAAAGCAAATTTGACAGGAATTACGGCAGACAGTATCAGTGCGGGCTGGAGCAGTACGGAAACTTCTTTTGTAAGCTCGAAAGAAAACGTATTGAAGATCCTGAAATATACCGGAGGCACGACGGGAGCAGTGGGGATAGCGCAAATGAACAATGTGCGAAACGCATTTTTGAAGTATCAAGGCGAACTGTTTTTATATCGGGTTACGGCCACGGGCAAATATTCAAACGGCGCGTATCAAAAGAGCTATTCGGCAGGAACAAGTACATTTTCAGTATCGGTGACAGACGTAAACGTAAATAACGGAGCGATCAAGTTTTAAGCGAAAAAGCAAAGGAGCGGAAGAATGGCAAAGAAAACAGGCAAGAGAATACTGACGGCGCTGATCGTGATCCTGGTGCTGATTCTTTCGCTCGGCGTTTTATCGCGGTTATTTGGCGGGATTGTCGTCGGGCGTGGAATCACGTTGACGTATGCGGGCGAGAGCTATAAAAAATCCGTGTCGGGGTTGAAAATAGAGCCTGAGTCGGAGTTCGGAGTGAAGCTTCGGGATAAAAGCGCGGGATATGCCGTGAAGATCTACGCAAGCGGGACGGAAGAAACGGATTTCACGTTCACGGTCGGCGGAAAAGAGTACGGCTGGCAGAAGGATATAGCGGGAGCGAACGGCGGCCGCGGCGAGGAGGTTACGGACGCATTCGAGGTGGAGAAAACGGACACGGGCTTCAGGATTTCCTGCGGAGTGGAAAAAGCGCTGCGGGACATCTGGCAGGACGAGGCGATCGTGCTGCCGGAGAATATTCCTGCGGGAGATAGATTCCGAATGGAAATACGAAGCGGGAAAACAACGCTGACGGTTAGTTTTTCGGTAAAAGAGCCGGGAAATATCGGGGTGGAGAAAATAGAGATTAACCCTGGCGAAATCGTATTTTAGAGAAGGTGACGGAGATGAAAACGCTGCAAAGAAAACTGACGATAATCCTGACTTTTGTAGTAGCCTGCGCGATGTTCGCGATCGGGCTATTGTGCGTGTATAAGCCGATAAAGACGCGCGCGGAAACGACGACGGCGGTCATCGATCTGGGCGGCGTATTATCGGGCACGCAAGAAATGTCGCTTTTAGAATTTTATAGCGAGAGTAGATTTGAGCTCGGGGATACGTTGTTTTATAATGGCGAACGCGCGGAAATAACGGAACTCCCGAGCGAAGCGGAAGGAACAGACTATTATACGTTAAGGTGTGAGACGGGCGGCAAATTTTATCAAAGCCAAAGAAAAATCATTACGGTAATAGTCAATCCGGCGTCGGAAGAGCTGTTTTTTAATACGGGCGCATCGGCGTCGTTGGATGCGACGGATTTGTATCGCTTGCGTTTTGCGCTGTATGTCTCGGAAAGCGCGGTGCAGTCGAACAGTCTCTTGACGGTCAGCTTTGTATCGGGAACGGACGCGGTGTGTAAATTAGGCTTTGAGAGCGATCAAATCGAAGAAAGGCAAGCGACGCTTGATCTGAGCCGATATATATTTACAAGCGGCTATACGACGGTGTATGTCTATGTAACCGGCCCGTTACACTCGGAAATGCAGCTGTTGGCGACGGTAGGCGGCGCGTCGGCGACGAGCGATGCGCGGAGTATATTCCACGTCTGGCAAAAAGCCGTGGAAAACAACTTCGGCGGAATGGTGGTCGAAGATTCGGTAAAAAACTATATCACGCTGACGGTGGGGTTTTCGTCGGAAAATAACGCCTTTGAAATCAGCCAAGCGGCGCAGCTGTCGCAGAGCAGCGGGCTGTCGTTGATGGTGAAAGTGCCGGAGTCGTATCTGACGCAGTTGAAACAGGGAAAGCGGGAAACCTCGAAAGAAACGATCTATTCGTCGATATCGGGAGTTCCGATCGGAACGAGGTACACCTATGAAGATCATTTTTTGTATATTTGCCGGACTACGGATTTAAGCGATTACGGAAACGCGGCCATGAAACTGTCCTGGGGGTATATGTATCACGTATCGCCGGGGGAATGTATAGAGCCATACACGAACGAAGCGGAGCCGTTGAGCGAAGAATTTTTAAGCCGCGGGATCGATGTGTTTTCGTTGGGGCTGCCGACGAACGCGGAACAGGAGTATTATTATTTTGCGACAATCCTGAAAGTAACGCGAACGGACGCGGTGTATGTTACGGGCAAGCAGGATCAGGAAGCGTTTTCAACAAGCATAGAATCGTTTTCGCGGAATTATTATCAGACGTCGCTGAAAAGTCTGGCGCTGGAAGTGTTGGAACGCGACGCGAGCATGACGGACGGAGAGCGTGCGTGGATGCAGGACGTGGCGGGGGTGAAACCGGACACGAACGAGATCACGGTGACGCTGAAATACAAAGGACTGACGGACTATGCGACGGTGACGGAAAAAAGCTATGCGTTTTCAGTCAAGAGCGTCTGGGCGCAGAATAAAACGCTGGTGCTGTCTGCACTGTACGATTTGACGGAATTTAGCAATATCGCCAAGCTGAACGCGGTCTATACGGGTGATTTCTGGCGAGACGGGTATCGATATACGACGCAGAAGCGGATCATCTTGCAGGCGGAAGATTTTGAATACAGCTATAACGCGGGATCGCAGACGGGGACGCTGACGGTAATATATGCGGATTTTCAGTATAAAGATTTATCGCTTCGGATAACGAATAACGCCCCGACGAACAATCTGACGATAGACTATTACACGGCGGACGTGTTAGCGGGGCCGGCAAGCACGACGCTGACGTTCAGATACGCGGACATCGAGGAGCAGCTGCATAATTCCTGTAATTGGCTGTTCGATTTCGGAAAAGAGAACATTCGTATCACAGGCGTGCCGGAGGGAGTGAGTACGCAGCTGACGGAGGAGGCACTGATCGTGACCTTCCCGAACGCCAAAGAAAACGAGCTTGTCAATTTATCGCTGATCGGCGTTGCGGAGATCATCGAGGACGTGGAATACACGCTGACGTATGAGTATGCAGAGCTGACGCTGAACGGAACGGAGCTCTCGGAAACGTGGAAAACGTCGGCGCCGATCGTGAAAATGTATTCGGAGATCGTGACGTGCAACTATACGAATTTCATGACAGACTATGGGGAAATCGTAAACGAAGCGATAAATCCCGATTTTCTCGGCGGAGCGGAGTATTATATTCCGGTATCGATACGTAAGGAATACAGCGCGTATGATTCGGAAACGCATACGTGTAAAATCACGGTGGAATATACGTATAATACGCTTTTCGGGATTACGAATAACTACGACGACGAAATTATTTTCAAAGCGCTCAATCATAGCAGCTTAAACTACACGGGCGGGGATTTCGTGGGTAAGATCCCTTCGGGATATCGAGTGAAAGGAATTTCCACCTCCAAACCCGATAAGCTGACGGTGACGAACGCGGAGGATTACCGAAACGCAAAAATAGAAGTGCGGACGAGTACGACGGAAAAAGAGGTGCTGCCGATCGTTATCAATTACACGGACAGTTGGAACCTGATTGTCAATTACCTTGAAAACTATGCAGACCAGCGGATCCAGAGCGGAGAAAAAGACGCGAAGCCGTGTTTCGCGGAAAAGAAGGTATTTTCGGGGACCGTCAAAGTCAAAGATTATGAAGATATCTACGCATTGACGAATGAAGATATCCAATCAATTTTAGGGCTTAAAAGTCTGGATATCTTAGGTCTGGCGACGGTGGAAAAGATAACGGTGAAATTCGACGGGATATCTACATATACGGCAGATCTTTCGTATTCGCATGCGGCGCTGAAACAAATCGACTACGACGGGAATATGCTGGAAATCAAAATCCCGCTGACGAGTTATGCGGACTGGTGCAAGCAATACGGTCAGGATTGGTCGATATTGTTTTTGAATACTCCGGAAAGACACTATTTCAAATATTCGAACGACGTGACGAGAGAAAATCTGTACGGCTTTTTCTCGGTAGCGGTATTCAAGGAGCAGGTATCTGATCTTAATTATTGGTTCAAGAACAACACGGGCGACGGCTGCATGACGATTTTCGAGGGTAAGCAAGTAAGCGGGTCGGGGGTGTATAAATTTTTCGATAACCTGACGGATAAAGGGATCCTGATGTCTGCGCTGGGGTATAGAGGAATGTCGTTTTGCGAGATCGTGAACGACGACAACGCGATGTATTACAGTTATTTCTTTTACTTGGACGGGACGAGCGATAACGCGTACCTGGCGACGAACGGAGCGGACGACGCAGGGGACACGGACAGCGCGATCAAGAACGCATTCAACGACGTGAAGGAATGGATCAAAAACACGTGGGATAAGCTGAACGGGTCGGACGCATGGACGGTAATAAAAATCGTGTTGGGCGTGGTGGCGGTAATATTTGTCGTGGTGTTGGTAATTTCGGGCGGATATAAACTATTGTTATGGTCGGGGATAATCAAGCCGAAAGGCAAGACGGCAACAGCGAAAAAAACGAAACCGGCTAAGAAAAAGAAACCGAGTACGAAGGCGAAAAAATGAGCAAGGAGAAGAACGCAAAAAAGCCCGCCGTAAACAAAACGGCGGGAAAGAAAAAATCCGTAAAAGCAAAAACGAAAAAAGAGAAAATTGCGCTGTTGGAACGAATGATCGCCGCGCTGCAAAATCGCTTAAAAAAATTAAAGCGGGATAACAGTCCGGCAAGAAATGAGTTTCGATATAATAATCAAACAAAACACCCGAATTATGTATTTGAGGAAAAGTCCGGAAAATATCATTCAGTAGGAATTACGCACGGAGAACAGACTTTCGGAAAGAAAAATATGCCATTAAAACAAAATCCCAAAAAGGGAGATAAAAAGCCGGCATATGTCCGTAATGGAATAATTACCGATAAGAAAAATAATTACAGTAAAAAATCTATTAAAAATATGCAATTTGAAGATTCCGATTTTACTAACGTGAAAAGTAAAATCCGGAATTATAAAAAACAGAGGAAAAAGGCACAAAAAAAGACAGGCAGCGAACGCAGATAAATCTGCAACATATGCCCGCCTGTCTGTCACAATCTTTCGATTGTACTATTATTATACCCAAAAACTCGGAAAAAGTCAATAGGTTGGGGCAAAAAATGTTAAAAATTCTGAAACTGATAATCCGAATCGTGATATATGTCGCCATAATCTTGGCAGTGCTGTATCTGATAAGTACATTCAAGCGGGTATTCTGAAAATGGAAAAAGAAACGAGAGGGCGAATAGACCGCCGGATAATTTATCATATCGTAAGCGCGGCGGTATTGGCCGGCTCGTTATTGTTTTCTGTTTTCTATTTCCGCGCGGTATTCTTCCGAACGGTTCAGGCGTTCAAGGACTTCGGATTATCCGTCGCATACTACTTCACGGAGCTTTTAGGGTTCGAGGGCGTGATCACGCCGACAGTCGGGGGGATCCCGATTAACGCAACGGAAGTATTGCCGTTTCAGCCTTCGGAGTTTATAACGGGACTGAAAGCGTACGGTAAAGCCCTGATTTCCAAAGAGAATGCGGAAATATTTTTTACGGGACTGTTGAAAGGACTTTCGACGTTCGCAAAGGCAGCGATCCTGATTCTTCCGGTGCTTATTCTGTTGTGGTTTTTAATCAAAAGCGCATACAGACAGCCGAACAATAATTATAACGCGGACACAAAACCGTTGCGGGTTTATAAGAAAATCGAGGCGGCGACGTGGGGAAGGTGCAAAGTATTTTTCAAAAGCTATGCAGGTTTTCTGAACGAACGCCGAGGCTATATTCTGGCCGCAGGGTTGATCTGGTCGTATAACCTGAATGTATTGACGATTATCATGGAATTTTTTGCGTTCGTGTTCTATTTCGCGGTGAGTTTTGACACATTGGGAATCTTTACGCAGATTGCAAAGCTGGCGATGGATTTGACGGTGGCAATAAATTTCCTGCCATGGTGGAGCTGGGCGGTAGTCGGATTTCTGATCTTTGACGCGATCCGAAAGAACATAGGAACGCAGCGGCTGCGGGGCTACGAGGCGCGGAATCAAGATTTTCTGGAATCGCACCCGGGCGCGCTGTTCGTGGTCGGGAAACAGAGAATGAAAAAGACGACCACAATCACGAGCATGGCACTTTCACAGGCCGCCATATTCCGAGAGAAGGCAAGAGAGAAACTGCGGGAACGGGATTTACAATTTCCGTTTTTCCCTTGGATAAATCTTGAAAAGGTAATAGAATACGGAATCGCGAACGGGACTTTGCCGACGCTGGCAAGGGTGAGAAAATTTATTCGAGAACTGAAAGAACTGTTTAACGGCTTTGAGGAAAATTCGGATTATATAGGCGGAGTGAGAATAAACAAACTCTTAAAGAATCTCCGCGAAAGATACGGCTACATATACGGGGAACTCCCAAAAAAATATGTTTTTCCGAAAGAGTGGAGTAAAGAAGAGAAAAAAGCATATTTGAAAGAACATAACCGCCATACGCGAAAGGATTTTATTTTCGGTTATGATTTCGAGCGTTACGGCTTGGAATATAACAACAATCTGTATATGGTGGACATATTCGAGAGTTTGGAGAACTACGCGCAAAGTTATTGGATCTACGCGGCGCCTACGCCGTTGATCGTGGCGAACTATGCAATCCGGACGGACACGGAAAGAATAGATAACGGGAATTTTCCTTTGTTTGACGACGACTTTTTCAGTCGGAGCGCAAAAGAACTGAAAAAAGAATACTGCCATATTCTGGATTACAATTTCATGAGATTAGGGAAACTGAAAGGCGAAACCGATCCGTATAAAGACGGGTTTGAAATCGGAGTAGCGGCAGAAATGGAACACGCGAAAGAACGCGGGAACCAGCACACGAGAACGGGGAAAAAGGATTCCCCGGACTGTAATCAACATAACGACCTGTTCGAGCTCGATGTCAAAATGCACGGCCATGTCGCAACGATAGACAATTATACTTATTTCAGAATGTTATTAGACGACCAGAGGCCGAATTCCTTGGCCGCGGACGACAAAGACCTTTGCGACATCATTATGATTAAAAAGACATCGGAGGCAAAAATCGTAATGCCGGGCTTCCTGATAGAAGAAGCGGCGTATCTGATAGCGACAAATTTTTTCGATAAGGTTTACTATCGGATCCGAAACCTGCGCGGGGATAATACTTTATTTGTGTATCTGCTGAAAAAAGTATATAGCCTGATAAACAACCACTATGTGCGGATATTCAATCAGTATTCGGTATATACGTCGATGTTGCGGGTATCGAACGGAATGACGGACGAGAAACTGACGGACAAAGGGAAGTACTATTTATCTACGAAAAAGGATTATTCGGCGCGGTTTGCGACGGACGCAATCAAAGAGTTTTACGATAAAAAGGTGCAGCGTTCAAAATACGGGTTAAACGATTTTGAGCAATACAAAGATTTGCATCCGAGCTGCGAAGAAATGAAGAAAGTAAAAAGTCATTTCTACGACCAAATTTTCGAGGTGTTTGAGGATAACAGCATAGAAGCAGCAAAGCGGAAGAAATATCGCGGGGAAGTCGGAACAAAATACGTCTGGCACAAGCGTGAATATCCCGAACGAAAGCAAAAATAAAACGAGCGGGGCAGGTAAGCGATGAATAACCGCGCGGTCGGAATAAAGCGCCGAGGCCGGGCGCGGGGGAACTCTCGCTTATCCAGCAGCGCCGAAGGCGCAAAAGGAGAAGGGAGACGGCAGAGCCGGGGCAAACCCGACCAGATCAACGTTGCCCGGAAAAAAGACGGTGACGGCCAGACCGACGGAAATGCGGACGTATATCCCCGCACCGTGGGGCGGGGGAGACGGCCGCAGAGCCGACGGGCGGCCGGCAACGGCGCCGGGCAACGTCATGCGGGCGGGGAGGCTAAAATTAAGCCGCGGCGCGCCGTATCCTATTCCCGACAACGGAGAGGCGCAAAGCGTCCCGACGTTGGAGGGCGTCCCCTCGCCACCAGGGTAAAATCGAGGAAAAAATTATGACAAGGGCATTGAGAATTGAAAATTTGACGGAGCTGGATAAAACGTCGGCGCAGATATTGAGAGTCATATCTCTGCATCTGGGCGAGGATTCGTCTGCCTTTGTCGATTATAAACTGATTGCCAGATCCCTCAACATAGACCGCGACACGGTGCGCAGCGCCGTCAATCGCATGATTAAAAACGGAGTGTTGAAAAAGACGGACGGGAAACTGTCGATCCAGAACGCCGTTTTGATAAAGTAAAGGAGAAGCCGACATGAACAAAAGAGACTGTCCCACGCTGCGGGAACTGAGAGAGCAAAATAAAAACACCGCCGCAGAAGTCGCGGAGGTGTTGGGAATTAGCGAGCGAGCGCTATATTATTACGAAAACGGAAAAAGACGGATTTCTTTGGAGCAAGTATTGACCCTTGCAAAGCTGTATAATGAAACGGTGGAAGAGATTATTAAAGCACAGCTTAATAGCTGTCAGAACGTCCGATAAGATAATCCGCAGACACTTCAAATAAGTCGCAAAGTTTTTTTAGACATTCAATAGAAGGTTCACGAAGTCCGGCTTCATAATATCCATATCCCCTGTCGGTAATGCCTAAATAATCCGCAACCTGTTTTTGAGTTAATCCTTTTTCAAGTCTTAATTCTTTTAACCTTTCTTTCATAAAACTATTTTAGAACAAAACGTTCGGAAATGCTTGACACAGAACATAATGTTCGACTATAATAGAGTATATCGAACAAAATGTTCGGAATGGAGGCAAAGAGAAAGATGCGGAACGAGCGAGAAAAGAACGAGGAGAAGATTCGGAGAGTGCGTTGGATGTATAAAGAAGGCGGCTTCGAGGGAAGCATGGGAGTATATCGGGAACTATTCGGATATTTCAACATCATGCTTCGGTGGGAGTTAAACGGGCATTTGCGAATGGGAATCGAGAATCGGGGTTATCCGGAGTTTAATCGGCCGGCGGAAGAATACGACGGAGAAAAGGACGCGGCGGAGGAGCTGGAACAGTATTTCGGAGAAATCGACGGATTACTAAAAGAGCAGTTAAAAGATATAAAGGAGCGAGCCGGTGCGGTGTATCGGGAATATGTAAAAGAAGAAATATCAAAACTCAAAGCGGAAAAAACTGTTATGGAGGCAGGGAAATGAAAGAGATATTGAGACCGAAAAGCAAGACGCCGACGGAAAAGGAATGTTATGAGGAACTTGTAAAAGTGATACGGATATATTGCTATCAGTCGGTAGTGCGGGAAGAAATAGAATTTTTTCAGAAGTGGCTGAAAAATATCTTGACGCAGCTTTCAGAGTATACGCCATCGCCGGACGAGCCGGGGAAATATCCGGCATATAAAGAGCTGCTGCGTAAGGCAAACGAATTTGTGCGGGAGCCGGCGGAAGAGCCGTCGCGAGTGATGATGCAGAGAGCAGAACTGAAAGCGGCGTTGGAGAACGCGGAGAAAGCGGGCGGGCTTCGGTCGCGGCCGAAGAAGTCGAGAACGCAGGAAAAGCCGGAGAAACAAGCAAAGTGACAAAGGAAGGCTAAGAAATGGCGGAAGCGGTAAAGGAAAACGAAAACTACATAAGGATACCTTACGAATTTTTGAGCAAGGGATTTACGGCTGCGGGACTTTTGACCCTCGGCAAGATTTTTACGTTTTCTTCCGCGAACGCAAAAGAGAGAATTTGCCGTTCGAGCTTCAAGACGTTTGCCAAGGATTTCCGCCTTTCTGAACGACAGATCGCGCGGCAGGTAAAGGAGCTGAAAGCGGAGAAAATCGTCGTGCAGGACAAGAGCCGGCGGGCGTGTGCGGCATATACATACGCGGGCGAGAAGTGCGGAAACGGGTTTATTCGTTCGGAGTTATATTTGTATCAGAAAGAATTTGAGATTTTGGGCGAAGGGAAACGCTATCTGACGCATTCGGAAATTTTAGTGCTGTCCCTGATCCGGACGCATTGCGACAATCCGAAAGCGGGGAAATATACCGGTTCAATCCGCGGCATGGCGAAGCTGTTGGGAATTTCGTCGTCGACGGTGCAAAGGTGCCTTGACGTTCTGAAACGCGCACATCTGATAACGTGCGAAAGCAAAGCGCCGAACGGCAGCCGATGGAGCGCGTACCGAATCAATAAAAAACATCTGAAAACGGCGGAGCGGGAATATAAAAATTCAGCCAAAAAAGAAAGCTATGTCGATCCGAAAATCGCGGCTTTGGACGCGCAGGCGGAGCGGGAGCATTTCTATTCCGTTGCGAAACGTCGTGCGGAAGCCCCTGCGGAGCAGGCGCAAGAGCGTTTGCGGACAGATGAGAGGTATAGGGAAGCCGAACGGCGTTATAATATGTTAACACCGAAAATCGGAACATATGACGCCTTTGGCCAGACGGAAGAATTAAGGAAAGCGAAAGGGGAGCAGAAACGCTGGGCGGCCGTGATGGCGGAACGCATGCAGGCGATGAATATCTCCCCGGAGGATTTACGGCCGCGGTATCGGTGCGTAAAGTGTTCGGATACGGGATTCCTGCCGAACGGGCAAATGTGCGATTGTTATCCCAAAGGAGGCCGGCTATGAAAGGAAACGGCTTCACGGCGGGAGTGAAGTTTAGGGCGAACTGAATGAAAAAAATAAAAGCGTGGAGAAATCCGCGCTTATAGTCGTGATAAAAAAAGCGTTTGGCGGCCGATCCGCCGGGCGCTTTTTTCGTGCAATTCGCAGCGTATTCAAAATGTCATTTTGGAGGTGACAAAAAGGGAACGGCAGGGTGACAAAATCGGTACGGCCAGCCATGACATTTTTGGGACAGTAATATCTATATATAATAGTATGTAGAAAAGAATTGTTTATAGAAGGAATATGCGGCGGCGCCGGAAAAAGGGCGCCAGAGCCGCGGGAAGAGAAGGCGGAATTATAGAAACGGGGAAGCCCGGCGGGCGGGCTTCCGGATATGGTAGAAGGAAAACGGAAAGCCGCGGGCGGCTTTCTCGGTGTTGGAGCTTGTCGGCGGGAGGACGGCCACCGCGGTGGAGCTGCCCGGAAAGCTGATAAATAACGAATCCCCCGCCCGTGCGCTCTGGATTAAAAGGGTGATTTATAAAGAAAAGCCCGCCCAAGTAGGCGGAAAAGGGGTTTTTGATTTGGGGAAAATTGGGGAAAATAGTTAAATACAAAACAAAAGACAATAAAAAACGGTCAAAAACCGCGTTTTTAACCGTTTTTTTGGTGCACCTTCAGGGACTCGAACCCTGGGCCCAATGATTAAGAGTCATTTGCTCTACCAACTGAGCTAAAGGTGCATATGATGGTGGTCCATCCGAGTCTCGAACTCGGGACACCTTGATTAAAAATCAAGTGCTCTACCAACTGAGCTAATGGGCCGCTGAATTATTAAAAAATGGCTGGGGTGGCAAGATTTGAACTTACGAATGCCGGAATCAAAATCCGGTGCCTTAACCGCTTGGCGACACCCCAATAAAATAAATGGGGCGGGCGACGAGAATCGAACTCACGACCTCCAGGGCCACAATCTGGCGCTCTAACCAACTGAGCTACACCCGCCATTTATTTGGTGCGCCTGAAGAGATTCGAACCCCTGACACACGGCTTAGAAGGCCGTTGCTCTATCCAACTGAGCTACAGGCGCATACTTGACACTTCGCCGATCTTCGGCGGGATTTGCTTGCGCCCGCTTTCGAAAAATGGTGGAGCGGGTGATGGGAATCGGACCCACGCAACCAGCTTGGAAGGCTGGAATTCTACCATTGAACTACACCCGCATTTGTGTAACTTCGGTGCCGTATCAACAACGCTTGTATATAATAGCACTTATCCGAAAAATTGTCAAATCTTTTTCGCGCTTTTTTTTATTTTTTCGGTAAAAAATTTTAACTGTAATTACCTGTATCAAAATTCTCAAAAAATGTTAAAAACGAACTCAAAAAAATTGCGGGAGAGAATACTCGGTATTCATTTTCTAAAACGGCTCGGGTATGTTATAATAAAGGCGGAAATGCGAAAGCACGAAGTATTTACAGGCATTTCCGCGCCCTAATTCAAACATAACGCAAGTTATGTTATAATAAAAGCGACAATATAAAAGCTCGAGGTCGTTAGGGCATTTTTGTGCTTTATGCCAAATTATAGCTTGCTATATTATAATAAATTAAGGTAAAAGTAAGGCTTTTCGAGGTGAATATGAAAGTTCTTTATGTATCCGATCTGGACGGCACCTTGATTACCCGAAACGAGCGTATTTCCGAGTACAGTCTCGGCATTTTGAACGCTTTGATCGGGCGGGGACTGCTTTTTACATACGCGACGGCGAGGTCGCTCGACTCGGCCGAACGCGCCGTTGCGGGGCTCAAACATACGCTTCCCGTCGTCATTTACAACGGGGCGTTGATTCTCGATCCCGTTTCCCGCGAGCCTTTGTATTCCGTTTCTTTCGGGAAAAACGATAAAGAGGCGCTCGTCGAAAGGCTCAGCAGCTTCGGAGTGTCGCCCGTCGTCCATGCCCGCGAAAGCGGCGAGGATAAAATTCTCTGGGTGCGGGGCAGGGAATCGGAAGGCCAAAGCCGCTATCTCGCGCGGCGTTCGGGAGATAAACGCATGGCGCCCGTCGAAACGGAAAGCGGACTTATGCGCGGCGAGGCCTACTTTTTCGCCTGTAACGGAAATTATCCGTTAATGAAAAAAATTCATGACGCATTGGAGAGAGAAGGCTTTTACAGTCTCATTTATCCCGAGGCATACCGCGAGGAGTATTGGCTGGAGATACTGCCCGGGGGCGCGACGAAAGCAAATGCCGCCCTCAAGCTAAAGGAATTGCTTTGCTGTGAAAAACTTGTTTGCTTCGGAGACTCTGCCAACGATTCGGAGCTGTTTGACGTCTGCGACGAAAAATACGCGGTGATGAACGCGGACGAATGGCTGAAACGAAAGGCGACGGGGACCGTGGGCTACTGCGAGGAAGACGGCGTGACGAAATGGCTGGCCGAAAACGCAGTATTCGGCGGTTAAAATCCCTTTACGCGACGAAAAAGGTAAAACCGGAGCGGAAGGCGATCACCCAAAGATATACGTTGAAAACGGCGAGCAGAGGCATTAAAAGCATCAGAAAAAGGCTTTTCAGACGATATTTGAAAATAAACATGCAAACGTAAATGGTGATGGCCCCGCCGAGAAACCCCGTGAGGACAAGCCGTCCGTCGGAGCTTTTGTTGGGCTGATCATCCGTCCATTCGTCCTTGAGTCCTTTGATTAGGAGAAAGGAATAAAAGTTGACGGCGAGAATATACGCGATGAAAAACAAATAGAGGATAAGCATACTTTCAGTATGTTCCGTTTTTGCAAAAAATAAAAGAGGTACATATAAATTATGACAATGAAGAAAAGAGCTTTGGTAAGTGTTTCGGACAAGACGGGCGTAGTGGATTTCTGCCGCAGGCTGAGCGCGTGCGGATATGAGATCATCTCGACGGGCGGAACGGCGAAGGCGCTGACGGACGCAGGGCTTTCCGTGATCGGAATCAGCGATATCACGGGCTTCCCCGAATGTCTCGACGGCAGAGTAAAAACCCTTCACCCCGCGGTGCATGCGGGGCTTTTGGCGATGCGCTCCAACCCCGAGCATATGTCGCAGCTGGAAAAGCTGGGGATTAATACGATCGATATCGTGGTCGTCAATCTGTATCCCTTCAAGGCGACGATTTCGCGGCCGGGCGTTTCGTTTGCGGACGCGGTGGAGAATATCGACATCGGCGGGCCCACCATGATCCGTGCGGCGGCAAAAAATTATCAGGACGTGGCGGTGGTCGTCGATCCCAAGGATTACGAAAAGGTACTTGCGGAGCTGGAGTCGGGCGGCGTCTCTCTCGAAACGAAGAAATATCTTCAGTATAAAGTGTTTGCGCATACCGCCGCGTATGACAGCATGATCTCCAATTACCTCGCGGAACAGCTGGATATCCGTTTCCCCGACAGCGTTACCTTTGCCTATGAAAAAGCGCAGGATATGCGTTACGGCGAAAATCCTCATCAGGGCGCGTCCTATTACACGGAGGAGTTTATCCGCGCGGGTTCTCTTTCCAAGGCCAAACAGCTGTGGGGAAAGGAGCTTTCCTATAACAATATCAACGATGCAAACGGTGCTCTGGAGCTCGTGAAGGAATTTGACGAACCCTGCGTGGTGGCGAGCAAGCACGCCAATCCCTGCGGCGTAGGCATAGGGGAAACGATTTACGAAGCCTATCTCAAGGCGTATGAATCCGACCCCGTCTCCGTGTTCGGCGGAATTCTCGCCATCAACGGGATTGTCGATGAAAAGACTGCGGCGGAGATCAATAAAATCTTTATCGAAATCGTCATTGCGGAGGGATATACCCCTGAATCTTTGGCTATACTTGAAACGAAAAAGAACATTCGTCTGCTGGAGCTTCCCGATATCCGTGCCCGCCGCGAAAAGAGCGCCTACGACATGAAAAAGGTCTATGGCGGCCTGCTCGTCCAGGACTACGACGAGACCCTTTATAACGACGAGGAGGTGAAGGCAGTCACCAAGCGTGCGCCGACCAAGGCAGAGATGAAAGCGCTTTTGTTCAACTGGAAAGTGGTGAAATACACAAAATCCAACGCGATCGTCATCGGGAAAGAGGACCGTACGACGGGGATCGGCATGGGGCAGACCAACCGCATCTGGGCGGCGCGGCAGGCGATCGAGCATGCGGGTGAGGAAGCCAAGGGTTCCGTCATGGCCTCCGACGCGTTTTTCCCCTTCCCCGACTGTGTGGAAGAATGCGTCAAGGCGGGCATCACGGCCATCATTCAGCCGGGCGGAAGTATCCGCGATCAGTTGTCTATCGACGCATGCGACGAGGCGGGGATAGCAATGATTTTCGTCGGGCAGCGCCATTTCCGGCATTGAGCCGCTATAAAGGCTCTGCTCCGCCGATAAGGAGAAACGAGACATGGAATTTTTCTTGACGCTGACCTTCCTGTTTGCGGTCGGCGCGTTCTGCGGCTGGGTAATCGAGCTGATATTTCGTCGCCTGAACAGTAAAAAATGGATTAATCCGGGATTTTTGCACGGGCCGTATCTGCCTTTATATGGCTGCGGGCTGGTATTGCTCTTTCTCATTGCCCGTATTCCGCTCGGCGGAATTTCGCCCGTATGGCTGCGCTACGTCGTGCTTTTGGCGATTATTTGCGCGGTAATGACGCTGATCGAATATATCGCCGGCCTTATTTTTATCAAGGGCATGGGGATCAAGCTTTGGGACTATTCCGCGCGTCCGGGCAATATTCAGGGGATCATCTGTCCGCTGTTTTCGCTTTTCTGGACGATAATCGGCGGGGCTTACGTATTTTTGCTTGATCCTTTCGTCTATTGCGCGGTCGGCTGGTTTACCAACAATATCTATTATTCCTTTTTTGTGGGTATCTTTTTCGGGCTGTTTTTCTGGGATCTCGCCTCGACGCTGAAGCTTTCCGCCAAGATCAGGAGATTTGCAAAGGAAAACCGCATTGCCGTCAGATACGAGGAATTGAAGCTGACGCTCCGCAATTATTTGGATACGGAAAAGCTCAAAAGCAGTTTTCTCAACCCGTTTAAGGCGTCTGCGGAAGCGATCAAACAGTCGTTTGAGAAATATATGGAAAACTTCCGAAACGGAGTCTATTCCCCGAAGCGCAAACGAAAAAAGCCGGCCGCTCAGAAAACGCCGACGAAAGAAACTGCTTCGCAAGAAAATACACGGGACGGAAATCAATCGTAAACAAAAAGCGGCGGGCTTTGCAAAAGGGCCCGCCGTTGTCATTCCGTATTTTCGTTTTATCCCTTTAAGAGACGGATTCGTCCGAATATTTTTCCTTATCCGTCTCGGGGTTTCCGTCGGAAAGATTTTCGAAGGAAAACAGCGCGTCGTCGAAAAAATCCGTGAGAGAAATATTCAATCCGCGACAGAGATTCAAAAGCGTTCCCATGCGGACGTCCTTCACTTTGCACGAACAGATCATGGAAATCGTGGAACAGGGAACGCCGCTGTATTCAAAAAGTGTATATTGCGTAAAGTCGCGGGCGCTGAGAAGCTTCTTGATGCGTTGCGAAACGGCTTGATTAAGTTCCATAAAAATACTCCTATGTAAAATCTTCCCTTAAATTGTATTATTTTAACGCTTCAAAACCTTTCAACATATTGAATTTTTGAAAAGTTTTCAAAAACATTTTATGCGGAGCGGAAAATTTTGAAAATATATTTCGTTACTTCCTATTATACGGTATAAATGTATAATCTGTATTAAAGTAGATTTTTGCGGCGAGAATAAACGGCGCTAATGCTTGGCAAAAAGTAACGCATAAAAGACGACAATCAATCGGACAAACGGATAATAGATATAACTTAAATCGATACATACGATTTATATATAAATAATTCTTATAGATAATATTGGAAAACTTTCTTTCAAACGCTTGTGTTTTGAAATAATGTATAGTATAATAATAAGAAATAATTTCAAGGACAGACGTTCTCCAAAATAAAACGGATTTCAAAGGAAAACAGAAATGAAAGTATATGGCAAAAAGCTTTTGCTGTCGATTACGGTATGGATACTACCCGACGTAGAGGCTGACGGAAAGAATATAAGGCGGTTTTTTCGACTAAGCGTCAATTGAAAGCGTTTGACGGAAAGCCGAAGCATAAGGAAACGTCGAGGACGACGAGTTCCGATGTATTCCATATATTTTTTCCATCGGTAAAGGGATTGTTGCAGGATAAAAATACAACGATCCCTTTATTGTTATATTTGCCACAAGTATAAAAAAATTTAGGAGATATAAAATCATGAAAAAGACAGCAATCAAAGCTATGTGCGCAGCAATGGCCGCCGCGATGAGCGTGGCCGCATTCGCTTCCTGCGGCAAAAATCCCGCCGAGAACAAATTTTTTATCGGCGCTACGGGTCCCCTGACGGGAGACACTTCCAGCTACGGGATTTCCGTCAAGCAGGGCGCCGAGCTTGCCGTGAAGGAGATCAACGCGGCGGGCGGACTTAACGGATACGAGTTTTATTTCGATATGAAGGACGATGAGGCCGACGCTACAAAAGCGGCAAACGGCTATACCGCGCTTTATGAGGCGGGGATGCAGGTTTCGCTGGGGTCGGTGACCTCCGGCGCTTGTGAGGCTTTTGCAAACGAAGCGAAGAAAGATAATATGTTCTTTATGACGCCTTCAGCCTCCTCGGCGAAGGCTATACAGGACGACAATGCCTACCGCATTTGCTTCGGAGATCCCGACCAGGGAATTATTTCCGCCGATACGCTGGCGGAAAGCTATACCAAAATCGGCGTGATTTACGATTCGAGCGATACGTATTCCAGCGGAATTTATGCGAGCTTCAAGGAACAGGTCAAGACGAAAGAAGGAATCGTCGTGACGGAAAAATCTTTTACGTCCGAAACCGCCGTCGATTTCTCCCAGCAGGTCTCCGATCTGAAAAACGCGGGCTGCGAGGTAGTGTATCTGCCTATCTATTACACGCAGGCGAATCTGATTATCCGCGAAGCGGTAAAGCAGGAATATCAGCCCGATTTCTTCGGCTGCGACGGGCTCGACGGACTGAAAGCGCTGCTTGAAGTCGATAATAAAACGGCCGAAATTAAAGGCGAGGTTTCCTATATGACCCCGTTCGACGCGGAAGCGCAGGACGAAAAAACCAAGAACTTCGTCGCGGCTTATAAAGAAGCCTATAAGGTGACGCCCGATCAATTCGCGGCGGACGGTTACGACGCGGTGTATGTGCTTTACGAAGCAATGAAAAAGGCGGACGTCAAGGACGTAAAAATTTCTGCCGGCGACCTTTGCGAGATATTAAAGACGACGATCAGTGCGGACGATTTCAGCTTTACGGGCACCACGGGCGGCATGACCTGGGACGCTTCGGGCGCGCCTGCAAAAGAACCGGTTATCGTCAAGCTCTCCTGACGAGGCAACTGCGAGGGAAAGGCTCGAAAAAAAGAGTCCTTTTCCCGCTTCCGCTTTTGAAAAGCTTACTTTTATAAAATTGCGCCGTTATCGGCGTTTATGGGAAGAATATAGGAGATATTATGAATATAGTCAGTGCCCTCATCAACGGGTTGAGCCTCGGCAGTATCTACGCGCTGATCGCGCTGGGATACACCATGGTGTACGGAATCGCCAAAATGCTGAACTTTGCGCACGGCGATATCATCATGGTGGGGGCTTATTCCGTTTTTGTCTTTTTGGGATGGTGGAACATGCCGATCGCCGCATTTTTCTTCGCGGTGGCGGTGTGCGCCCTGCTCGGTTTTGCCGTGGAAAAAATAGCTTATAAGCCTTTGCGCGGTGCGTCGCCGCTCGCGGTGCTTCTGACGGCTATCGGCGTCAGTTATTTTCTGCAAGGGGTCGCGCAGGTCGCTTTCGGCGCGGGGACAAAAAACGTCAACGTAGCCATCACGATAAACGGCAAAGCCAGTTTCGCGTTGGGCGGACTGACGATTACGTATTCTACGATTTTTACCCTGATTGTGGGCGTAGCCTTAATGGTGGGACTGACGCTTTTCATCAAAAAGACCCGCACGGGGCAGGCCATGCTCGCTCTCTCCGAGGACCGCGGCGCGGCTCAGCTGATGGGCATCAACGCCAATCGCTTGATTTCCCTCACCTTTATCATCGGTTCTGCGCTCGCCGCCGTGGCCGGTATGTTTTATCTCATGCAAATCCCCGCAGTCACGCCTACGACGGGCGCGCTTCCCGGCATCATGGCGTTTACCGCGGCCGTTATCGGAGGCATCGGTTCTATCCCCGGCGCTATGCTGGGCGGTATCCTGCTGGGATTGGTGGAAAAATTGTGCCTTGCCACGCCGTTGAGTCCCTTTACGACCGCGATCGAATTCGGGATACTCATTCTCATTCTTCTGGTGAAGCCGACGGGGCTGCTGGGCGTAAAACGCAGCGAGAAGGTGTGATATGACGGAAAAAACGTTAACGAAAAGAAAGATCGTATTGAAGCCGAAAAACTACATGTGTTTTCTTATCCTCGGCGTCCTGCTCGTCCTGTTTGCGGTGCTGTATTATACGGGCAATATGAAACGTTCGTCGGCGCGTTTGCTCCATCAGATCGCTTACAGCATCATTCTGGCGGTATCGCTCAATCTCGTCGTGGGCTTTTTGGGAGAATTATCCCTCGGTCACGCGGGCTTTATGTACGTCGGTGCAATCATCGGCTGTTACGCGGGCAGCCTGCTGGGGAAATTTATTCCCGTTCCCCTCGTCACGCTGATTCTTTCCCTGGTGGTCGGCGGCGCGGTTGCGGCTGTGTTCGGGCTGATTATCGGGCTTCCCGCGCTTCGGCTGAAAGGGGATTATCTGGCGATCGTCACGCTGGCGTTCGGGGAAATCATTCGGACGGTGTTGAGCTCCCAGCCGCTGGAAAAGGCGTTTGGAGGGCCGCAGGGGCTGTCGGTGAAAACCTATTCCGACTCGCTGTTTGTCGTCTCTTTCGTCGTATTGATTTTCATGCTGTTTATTGTGCAAAACTTTATCCGTAGCAAGCACGGCCGGGCGATTACCGCGATCCGCGACAACGAGATTGCCGCGCGCGCTTCGGGCATCAACGTGACGTATTATAAACTGTTGGTATTCGTCGTCGCGGCGTTTTTTGCGGGCGTGGCGGGCGTTTTGTACGGCCACGGCGTTACGCCGATCAAGTCCGGCGCGTTTTCGTACAATTATTCTATACAAATGCTGGTTATGGTGGTTTTGGGCGGTTTGGGAAGCCTCAACGGCTCGATCGTCGCCGCGGCCGCGCTTACCTACCTCGACGTGGAGTTATCGCTGGTTTTGCCGAGCAATCTTTCGGCGATGCGCAATATCATTTACGCGCTGATCCTCATTTCCATCGTCATCGTCAACAACGCGCCCGCGCTTAAAAAATTCCGCGACCGTTTCAGCTTCAAGACGCTGGGTAGCTTCCTTTCCGCGGGGCTTCGCAAGTTGATCGCCAGGATAAGGAAAAAGAACCCCGAACGCCCGGAGGAAGAAATCGTCGATGATCCTGCCGACTGGAGCGAAATCCCGACCAAGATTGAAATGAACGAGATTTTGTCCGTCGATTTGCGGCGCGAAAGTGAAGAGCCGACCGATCTCGGCGCGGAGGACAAGTAAATGTCGGAAATCGTATTGGAAACGAAAAATCTCGGAATTGCCTTCGGCGGGCTGAAGGCGGTGGAAAACTTGAATATCCGCATCGAAGAGAAGCAGATTTACGGCCTGATCGGCCCGAACGGAGCGGGAAAAACGACGGCCTTCAATATGCTGACGGGCGTTTATAAGCCGACGTCGGGCACCATCGGGCTGTGCGGAGAGGACATCACGGGGCTTTCCGCGATTCAAATCAATCGCAAGGGAATAGCCCGTACCTTTCAGAATATCCGCCTGTTTAATAACATGAGCGTGATCAGAAACGTATTGGTGGGCATGCACAATCAAAAGGAATACCGCTGTAATTTTTTTGAGAGCGTATTTCGGCTCCCCAAGCATTTCCGCGTGGAAAAAGCGATGCGGGACAGGGCGAAGGAGCTGCTGCGGGTGTTCGATTTGGAAAAGGAACGCAATCATCTTGCGTCCAACCTCCCCTACGGGAAGCAGCGGAAGCTGGAGATTGCGAGAGCGCTTGCCTCTAACCCGAAAATTTTGCTTTTGGACGAACCCGCGGCGGGCATGAACCCCAACGAGACGCGGGAGCTGATGGATACGATCCGCCTGCTGCGCGACGAAATGGGCCTGACGATCCTGCTGATCGAGCACGATATGAAGCTGGTTTCGGGCATCTGCGACGAGCTGACGGTGCTGAATTTCGGCCAGACGCTGGCGCAGGGGGATACCAAGGCAGTGCTGAACGATCCCGAAGTGGTGAAAGCATATCTCGGAGGTGAATAAAATGGCAATACTCAACGTCGAAAACCTCGAGGTTTCTTACGGACTTATCAAAGCAATCAAAGGAATTTCCTTTCACGTCGAGGAAGGCGAGATCGTCGCGCTGATCGGCGCGAACGGCGCGGGTAAGACGACCACCATGCACGCGATCGCACGGCTGATTTCCTCCGAGGCGGGCAAAATAGAGTTCGCGGGGACGGATATCACGAAATATCCCGCGCATAAGATCGTGCGGCTGGGCATGAGTCAGGTTCCCGAAGGCCGAAGGATTTTTCAGGAGCTTAAGGTGAAGGAAAATCTTACGTTGGGCGCGTTTACGCGGAAAGATAAAACGGAAACGGCGCGCACCCGCGAGGAGATGTATTCCCTTTTCCCCATTCTCAAGGAGAGGGAAAACCAAGTCGCGGGTACGCTTTCGGGCGGAGAACAACAGATGCTGGCCGTGGCGCGGGCGATGATGGCGCATCCGAAGCTGCTGCTTCTGGACGAACCGAGCATGGGGCTTTCCCCGCTCTATGTAAATCAGATTTTCGACATGATTAAAAAGATAAACGACAGCGGGATCACCGTCTTGCTGGTGGAACAGAACGCGAAGAAGGCGCTTTCCGTCGCAAACAGGGCGTATGTGCTGGAGACGGGAAATATCCTTCTCGAAGGCACGGGCAGGGAGCTTTTGACCAACGAAAGCGTCAAAAAGGCCTATCTCGGAGAAGCGGGATAAAGAGGGGCGGCCGGAGGTTCCGAAAGGGAGCGTTTCCGGCCGTTCGCCATAGCGGGAGTTACGCGCCGCGCGGATAATGCGGCGCAGAAAGTAAAGCCCGCGCACAGTCTTGGGAGGATTTTCTATGCTGGAAAGATCGAAAAAAACAAATCTGTTGGAACAGAGGTCTTATAAATACGAGCTTCACGATGTGGAGAAGCCGAATCTCTATTCGGAAATATACGATTACGCGGAGGTGCCCAAAGTTCCGTTCAATCACAGGCGCGTGCCTTTGGGCATGGCCGACGAGATATGGATCACCGATACTTCTTTTCGTGACGGACAGCAGTCGAGGGAACCCTATACGGTGGAGGAAATTTCCTCGCTGTTTCGTCTGCTCTCCCGTCTCGGCGGGGAAAAGGGGATTATCCGTCAGACCGAATTTTTTGCCTACAGCAAAAAGGACAGGGAGGCGATCGAGAAATGCCAGTCGATGGGGCTTAAGTTTCCCGAAATCACCACCTGGATCAGGGCGAAAAAGGAGGATTTCGGGCTGGTAAAGAGCCTGGGCATCAGGGAGACGGGTATTCTTGTCAGCGCGTCCGATTATCATATTTTCAAAAAGATGGGATTGACGAGAAAGCAGGCCCTCGATAAATACCTGGGTATCGTCAAGGACGCTTTCGACGTTGGAATTGTTCCCCGCTGTCACCTCGAGGACATCACGCGGGCGGATTTTTACGGATTTGTCGTTCCCTTCGTCAACGAGCTGGAAAGGGTGTCCGAGGAGGCGGGGATTCCCGTAAAGGTGCGCGCATGCGATACGATGGGTTACGGCGTACCGTTTGCCGAAGTGGCGCTCCCCAGAAGCGTCGCGGGGATTATATATGGCCTTCAGCACTATTCGGGCATTACCTCCGACCGTCTGGAGTGGCACGGCCACAACGATTTTCACAAGGCCGTGGCCAACGCCACCACCGCCTGGCTCTACGGCGCAAGCGCGGTCAATTGTTCCATGCTCGGCATAGGGGAAAGGACGGGGAACGTGCCTTTGGAGGCCATGGTGCTGGAATACGCTTCCCTGCGCGGTTCGCTGGACGGCATGGATACGACGGTGATTACGGAGATCGCGGATTATTACCGCGACGTTATCGGCTTCGATATTCCGCCCATGACGCCCTATGTGGGCAGTCAGTTCAATATGACGCGGGCGGGAATCCATGCCGACGGACTGATGAAGGACGAACGCATTTACAATATTTTCGACACGAAAAAGATTTTGGGCAGGAGCGCGGGCGTCATGCTGGGCCAAAACAGCGGCCTCGCGGGGATCGCGTACTGGATCAACCACCACTACGGGTTCAAAGGCGACGATCTCGTCATGAAGGGCGAGGACGCGGTTATCGAGCTTAAGAAAAAGCTCGACGAGATATACGAAGGGGGCAGGGCTTCGACAATCGCGGAAAGCGAGCTGGAAGAAATGCTTTCTTCGATCAATCCGGAAAAGTTTAAGCCCCGTGCTTGAGTAACGGGCCCTTTTGCGGGGTATATAAATATAGTAGCAAATAATAAATCGTAAAGGAAGAATATGGGACAGACAATCGCACAAAAAATTATCGCGGCGCACCTCGTTTCGGGAGAGATGAAGGCGGGGGCGGAGATCGCGCTCAAAATCGATCAGACGCTGACGCAGGACGCCACGGGCACGATGGCATATCTCGAATTCGAGAGCATGGGCATCGACCGCGTACGGACGGAAAAGTCCGTCGCCTACGTCGATCACAACACGCTTCAGACGGGTTTTGAAAATCCCGACGATCACCGCTTTATTCAAACGGCGGCAAAAAAGCACGGGATTTATTTTTCCAGGCCCGGCAACGGCATCTGCCATCAGGTGCATCTCGAGCGCTTCGGTATCCCGGGCAAAACGCTGATCGGTTCCGACAGCCATACGCCGACGGGCGGCGGGCTGGGTATGCTGGCGTTCGGCGCGGGCGGCATGGACGTCGCCGTCGCGATGGGCGGAGGAGCTTATTATATCACGATGCCCAAAATGTTGAAAGTAAATCTGACGGGAAAGCTTCGTCCGTTTGTCACGGCGAAGGACGTCAGCCTGGAAATCCTCCGCCTGCTTTCCGTCAAGGGCGGCGTCGGATACATTGTCGAATGGGGCGGCGAGGGCGTCAAGGCACTGACTGTGCCCGAACGGGCGACGATTACTAACATGGGCGCGGAGCTCGGCGCAACCACTTCGATTTTTCCCTCCGACGAGGTGACGGAACAATTTTTGGCCGCTCAAGGGCGGGCGGAGGATTTCGTGGCTTTGCAAAGCGATCCCGACGCGGTATATGATAAGGTGGTGGAGATCGACCTCGGTTCGCTCGAGCCCCTGATCGCCATGCCGCACAGCCCCGACAACGTGGTGAAGGTAAGCTCGCTGAAAGGGACGAGGGTGGATCAGGTGTGCATCGGCTCCTGTACCAATTCGTCTCTGTACGACATGCTGAAGGTGGCGGCGATTTTTCGCGGCAAAAAGGTGTCCGACAGCGTTTCCGTCTCCGTTTCCCCCGGCTCGAAGCAGGTGCTTTTGCAGTTGGCGGAATCGGGTGCGATGGGAGATATTATCGCTTCGGGTGCAAGACTTTTGGAATGCGCCTGCGGCCCCTGTATCGGCATGGGATTTTCGCCTAACTCCGGCGGAGTTTCCCTGCGCACGTTCAACAGAAATTTTGAGGGCAGAAGCGGAACCAAGGACGCGCAGATTTATTTATGTTCTCCCGAAACGGCCGCGGTATCCGCTCTTTGCGGCGCGATCACCGATCCGAGGTCGTTCGGCGGGGAAATATCGGTGACGATGCCCGAAGCGTTTAAGATTGACGACAGCGCGGTCATTTCTCCCGCAGGCGAGGCGGAAGCGGAACGCGTCGAGGTGGTGCGTGGGCCGAACATCAAGCCTTTCCCCGTAAACGACCCGATCGCCGATGAAATGACGGTAAAAGTCTCGCTGAAAACGGGCGACAATATCACCACCGACCATATCATGCCCGCGGGCGCGAAGATACTGCCTTTCCGTTCGAACATTCCGTATATGTCGGAATTTTGTTTTTCCGCAGTGGATCAACAATTCCCTGCGCGGGCGAAAGAATACGGCCGAAGCGTGATTGTGGGCGGCGTCAATTACGGCCAGGGTTCGTCGAGGGAGCACGCGGCGCTCGTGCCCATGTATCTCGGCGTCAAGGCGGTAATCGCCAAGAGCTTTGCACGTATCCATATTGCCAACCTCGTCAACGCGGGCATTATTCCGCTCGAATTTGAAAACGCGGAGGATTATGACGCGATATCCCTTTCGGATGAACTCGCTTTCGAAAATCTGCATGCGTCTTTGGAAAAGGGCCGCGTGAAGGTCGTCGATTTGACAAACGGCAAAACGATATGGCTCAAATGTGCACTGACGGAGCGGACGTACAATATTCTTCGCGCGGGCGGTCTGCTCAATTACACCAAGGGGGTATAAGCCGAATGGAAGCGATTGAAGCCGCTGTGGAAAAATTCAGAAAATTATTGACCGAACAATGCGAACGCGCGGAAAAAATGAAAAATCCGCCTGCGCAAAAGAGGGCGGACGGAAAAATAAGGATAGGGCTGATCGACGGCGACGGCATCGGCCCGATTATCATGCGCGAGGCGAAAAGAGTTTTTTGCGAACTGTTGAAGGAACAGATTGCGGGCGGCAGGGTTGAGTTGAAGGAAATAAGCGGACTCACCATCGAAAACCGTCTGCGCCTGGGGGTCTCCGTTCCCGAGGATACGCTTGCGGAAATCAGGAAATGCGACGTTTTGCTGAAAGGCCCCACGGAAACGCCCAAGGGCGGCACGCTCGAAAGCGCCAACGTCGCGCTGAGGCGAGAGCTCGACCTGTTTTCCAACGTCCGCCCCGTGCGGGTGAAGGAGCTGGGGATAGACTGGACGTTTTTCAGGGAAAACACCGAGGGGGAATATGTTTTGGGCAGTTCGGGCGTGGAGATCCCCGGCGTGCTGGCGTTCGATTTCAAGGTGATCACAGACGAGGGCACGCGGCGGATCGCGCGCGCGGCGTTTGACTTTGCGAGGAAAAACGGTAAAACGCACGTCAGTATCGTCACCAAAGCGAATATCATGAAAAAGACGGACGGCAAATTTTCGGAAATCTGCCGCGAGGTGGCCAAAGACTATCCCGAAATTGTCGTAGAGGATTATTATATCGACATTATGTGCGCCAACCTGCTCAACGGGCAGATACGTCAAAAGTTTCAGGTCTTCGTCCTGCCCAATCTTTACGGCGACATCATCACGGACGAGGCCGCGCAGATACAGGGCGGCGTCGGTACGGCAGGCAGCGCCAACGTGGGGGCGAGGTATGCGATGTTCGAGGCGGTGCACGGCAGCGCGCCCCGTCTGGTCGCGGAGGGGCTGGGCGAATACGCCTCCCCCGAAAGTATTCTGCGCGCGGAAGCGTTGCTGCTTGCGCATATAGGGTTTGTCAAAGAGAGCGAAAGGCTTTCCCGCGCCCTCGACGAAGCGGCGTCCCGCGCGGTATGCGACGGCTCTGCCGCGGGGGCAAAAGCGGAGACGTTCGGCGACGCGGTGTTGTCCGCTCTGTAAAGGAAAACGTATGAGAATCGTAATCAAAATAGGCACTTCGACGCTCGCTTATGCGACGGGACGGCTGAATATCCGCCGCGTCGAGGAGCTTTGCCGGGTGATGTGCGACCTTAAAAACGCGGGAAACGAGATTATTTTAATTTCCTCGGGCGCAATCGGCATGGGGGTAGGAAAGCTGGGGCTGAAATCCCGTCCCGAGGATATCCCCACCAAACAGGCTGCCGCGGCCGTCGGACAGTGCGAATTGATGTACACCTACGACAAACTGATCGGAGGTTATAACCACACGGTTGCGCAGATCTTGCTGACGGGCGAGGACATCGAAAACGAAAAGCGATGCGAAAATTTCCGCAACACCGTTTTCCGCCTGCTGGAGCTGGGCGCCTTTCCGATCGTCAACGAAAACGATACGGTAGCTACGGACGAAATCGTCATCGGCGACAACGATACGCTGGCGGCGATCGTCGCGGCAAACGTCGGCGCGGATCTGCTCGTCCTTTTGTCGGATATCGACGGCTTATACACCAAAGATCCGCACAAATATCCCGATGCGACGTTCCTTTCGGAGGTGTCCGCCCTTACGCCCGAAATACTTGCTCTGGGCGAGGGAAAGGGGTCGGAACTCGGTACGGGCGGCATGAAAACAAAGCTTCACGCGGCAGCGATCGCTATGGGGTCGGGGATCGATATGATCATCGCCAACGGCTCGCGTCCGTCGGCTTTATATAATATTGCGGACGGTCTGCCCTTCGGAACAAGATTTTTCGGCAGGGGAAAGGAGACGAAATGAAAAGGACGGAAGAGATTTTATCGGATGCCAAAGGCGCTGTGCGCCGTGCGGCGTGTCTCGATTGCGAAAAGAAGAACGAGGCGCTGTACGCTATGGCGGATGCGCTGGTAGAGGATACCGAGCGTATCCTCGAGGCGAACCGTGCCGACGTGGAGCGGGCGAGGGGAACCGTTTCCGAGGTCATGCTCGACCGTCTGACGCTGACAAAGCAGCGCATTGCCGCTATGGCGGACGGCGTCCGCGCGGTAGCAAAGCTCGACGATCCCGCAGGGCGCGTTTTGGAGCGCGTCGTCCGCCCCAACGGCTTGACGATTGAAAAAGTATCCGTGCCCATGGGCGTCGTGGCGGTTATTTACGAAAGCCGTCCAAACGTGACCTCGGACGCCGCGGCGCTGTGCTTAAAGAGCGGCAATGTATGTATTCTGCGCGGCGGGAAGGAAGCGTTCGAGTCCTCTCACGCAGTCGTGAGGGCCATGCGCCGCGCGCTTGAAGCGTGCGGCCTGCCGCGTGAGCTCGTCAACATTCTGGACGATACCTCGAAAGCGGGGGCCGAAACGTTGATGCGGGCGCGCGGGTTTGTCGATTTGCTGATCCCCCGAGGCGGTGCGGGGCTTATCCGTGCCTGCGTGGAAAACGCGACGGTGCCGTGTATCGAAACGGGAACGGGAATCTGTCATATTTACGTAGATGCGAGTGCGGATATGGAGAAGGCGCTGAAGATTGTCGAAAACGCAAAAACCGACCGTCCCTCCGTATGCAACGCGGCGGAGGTATGCCTTGTACATAAAGAAATTGCGGCTTCCTTTCTGCCCAAACTGAAAAAGACGCTCGTTGACGACCGCCTGCATGAGGGAAAAATCCCCGTTCAGCTGCGGCTCGACGGCCGCGCGGCGGCGCTGACGGAGGGAGTTCCTGCGGCAGAGGGGGATTTCGATACCGAATTCCTCGATTATATTTTAGCCGTTGCCGTCGTTGACGACGTATATGCGGCCGCGGAGCATATCGACCGTCACTCCACGGGGCACAGCGAAGCGGTGATTGCCGAGGATAAAGAGGTTCAAAAGGCCTTTTTGTCCCTTGTTGACAGCGCGGCCGTCTATGTCAACGCTTCCACCCGCTTTACGGACGGCGGCGAGTTCGGGCTCGGCTGTGAAATGGGTATCTCCACGCAGAAGCTTCATGCGCGGGGTCCCATGGGCTTGAGGGAGTTGACGAGTTATCAGTATCGGATTGTCGGCGACGGACAAATCAGAGAATAAGGAGCATAAAATGGAATTGTTCGGATTTATCGGGACGGGAAATATGGGCGGCGCGCTGGCGGAGGCCGTATGCCGCAGGCTTTCCCCCGACGAGGTGATGCTTTCCAACCGCACGCGGGCAAAAGCGGAAGCCCTTGCTACAAAGACAGGGGGCAGGGTAGCGACTAATGAGGAAATCGCTTCTTCCTGCCGCTATATTTTTCTCGGGGTGAAGCCGCAGGGCATGCGCGAACTGTTTGCGGAAATTTCTCCTGTATTGAGGGCGCGCGCGGCAACGGGCGGCCGTTTTATTCTCGTATCCATGGCGGCGGGACTGTCCGCGGCCGCAATTGCCGAACTATACGGGGCGGAGGTACCCGTCGTCCGCATCATGCCGAATACTCCCGTTTCCGTCGGTGCGGGCATGGTGCTCTATGCGGCCAATTCCTCCGCGACGAAAGAGGAGACGGAAACGCTCGTTTCCGCGCTGGAGTTTACAGGGAAAACACACGAAATATCCGAAGCGGAGATGGACGCCGCAAGCATTATCAGCGGCTGCGCCCCCGCGTATGTATTCATGTTTATAAAGGCGCTTGCGGACGCGGGCGTTTCGTTAGGGCTGGACGAGAAAAGCTCGCTTCTCTATGCCGAACAGACCGTATTCGGTTCGGCAAAATTGGCGATGGAAAGCGGAAAGGCGCCCGACGAGCTGAAAAAAGAAGTATGCAGCCCGGGCGGCACGACGATCGAGGGCGTAAAAAGCTTGGAAAAAGACGGTTTGGCCGAGATCGTGCGTTCCGCCGCGGAGGCCTCTTATCGGCGAACGCTGGAGCTGGCGGGCAAAGCATGCGGCGCGAAATAGCGAAGGAGCCGCAAAAGAGTTTTATATTTCGCAATATCAAGGGAGAGAGATAGCATGAAAGATCTGATCATTCCCGAGGGTTATGCCTCCGTACTCAGCTTAAGAGAGACCGAACGGGCAATCAAGGCCGTGAAGGACATCTTCGAGCGTTCGCTTGCGGAACGGCTGAACCTCGAAAGGATCACCGCGCCGCTGTTTGTCGAAAAGGCGAGCGGACTCAACGACGACCTTAACGGCGTCGAGCGGAAGGTTGAATTCGGTTTGAAGGAGGCGGACGCCCGCTGCGAAATCGTTCAGTCCCTCGCAAAGTGGAAGCGCATGGCGCTTTACCGCTACGGCTTCCTTCCCGGCGAGGGTCTCTATACGGATATGAACGCCATCCGTCGGGACGACGATATGGATAACTTACATTCCGTATTTGTCGATCAATGGGATTGGGAGAGGGTAATTACTTCAAAAGAACGAAACCTTGACTTTCTCAAAATGATTGTACAGAGGATCGTCGATGCGGTCGTCGATACGCATAATCGTATCAAGCGCATGTATCCCGCCCTTACGCGGACGTTGGAGAGAGACGTTTATTTCGTCACCGCGCAGGAGCTGGAGGACGTCTATCCCCATTTGACGCCGAAGGAGAGGGAGCGCGCCGCGACGGAGAAATACCGCACCGTATTTCTGATGGGAATCGGCGGCGCGCTGAGGAGCGGAAACCGACACGACGGACGCGCGCCCGATTACGACGATTGGTCGCTTAACGGGGACCTTCTTTTCTGGAACGATACTCTGGGACAGCCGCTGGAGCTTTCCTCCATGGGCGTACGGGTAGATGCACAGGCCCTGAAACGCCAGCTGGAAATTTCCGGCGAGCGGGACAGGATGAAGTACGAATATCACCGTCTGATTGCGGACGGAACGTTGCCCTTGACGATCGGAGGCGGCATAGGCCAGTCGAGGCTGTGTATGCTTCTTCTCGAAAAGTTGCACATCGGCGAGGTTCAAGCCTCCTATTGGACGGCGGAAACGCTTAAAAAGTGTAAAAGCAAAGGCATAGATATCCTGTAAATTTTCCCTTTTTATGGATAATGTAACGTTAAAAGCCCTCAAAATGGGGCTTTTTTCGTGCAAAAAGTGCCGAAAAAATTTTTCGAATAAAATTTCGAAAAAGCTATTGATAAACGAAAATGTGAGTGATATAATTAAAAAATAAAGGTTATAAACTAAATCGCATAAAGAGGTAGAGGAAAAGTTCTCGCGCGAGTTTCCCGAAGTGCAATACCGCCGTGCGCAAAAGCATCAATTATGAAACGGCGGCCGAAACGAAATACAGTCTCCTGAAAGCGGAAGGACAAAATGCCCGGGAAAATCTTTCCTTCAATACGTCCGGGAATCGTTTGGAACATTAGATATTCGGTTACGGGAAAAGTGTGCCGCCCTCCCTGTCGGGCGCGGTAGGGCTGTCCGCCTGTTCCACGCTTGAGGAGATTATGACCAGATAAAATATAAAAGCCGTCTGCAAGCGTTTTGCGGGCGGTTTTTGTATGAAGGCATGGTTTCGTCGGGGCTTATTCACGTTGAGGGGGATAGTACGGACTGTAAAAATTCTACTGAAAGAAGCTGTGCTTTTTGTAGGAGGAGGGCGTTTGCCCCGTCAGCTGCTTAAAGGTTTTTGAAAAATAATTCGGGGTGTCGAAAGCCAGCGCGTCCGCGATTTCCTTGACGGACAACTCGTTTTCCCGCAAAAGCTGTTTGGCTTTTTCGATCTTCAGGAAGGTGAAATATTCCATTATGCTTTTGCCCGTCGCGCCCTTAAACTCCCGAAAGACATACGCTCTGCTGTAGCCCACCGTCTCGCAGATCTCGTCTATGGTGAGGACGCCGCAGAGATTTGCGGTTAAAAGCTTTAAGACGTCTTTGACGAGCCTGTTTTCGAGCTCGTCCTTTTGTAAAAAGACGGGATTTCCGCCCTCCGTCTCCGTCAGCGAACGCATGACGTTGATCAGGAGAATTTCGAGATAATTTTTAATCAGCTGCTGCCCTCCCAGCGTGGGACGTGAAAGCAGTTTCAGCTTTTTCAGTTCGGGGTCGGAATAGGGGATATCAAAAGTCCTTTTCGCCTCTTGGATAATGGAATAAATAAATTTGACGTACGCCTTTTCAAGGCGTATTTTTTTATGCCCGAAAAATTGTACGGCCTCCGATTTACATTCGAAAGAGACGATAAAGACGTTGGGCGCGTTTTTTCCGTTCGCGGCCAGCGAATGAACCTCGTCGGGCTTATGAAACAGCAGCTCGCCCTGTTTCAGAACCAGCGTCTCCCCGTCGGCGGTACAGAGAATATCCTCCTTGTCCGCATAGACAAGCTCCCAAAAATCGTGCGCTTCGACTTTGGACTTAAAATTTTTATCAAATTCGAAATAATGGATCGTAACGATTTTGTCGATGACGAGAAGATTTTCCAATTTGTGCTTGAAATATTTTTTCATAAAAAAAGTATAGCATAGAAAAATAAATTTGTCAAATAGACTATTTTACTCTTTTTGGAGACTGTAAGCCATTGTAATCGAGGGTGCGCTGTTATAAAATAAAAGCGTAAAGACAAGGAGAAAAAGCATGAACGTATTGGCGATAGGGGCGCACCCCGACGACGTAGAGATCGCGTGTTCGGGAACGCTTGCAAAATGTGTGAAGCGCGGGGACAAAGTGATCGTCTGCCACGCGAGCACGGGAAATTTGGGACACGTAGTCATTCCGCCCGACGAGCTGACGACAATCCGGGCGGAGGAAGCGAAAAAGGCGGGCGGCTTGGCGGGGATAGAGGTGATCGGCGGAATGTTCGACGATCTGAATATTTTCGATGGCAACAAGGCGGCGCGGGACAAGCTCGTGGACGTGATCAAATATGCGCAACCCGATTTTATCATCACGCATAATCCCGACGATTACATGCCCGACCACACGGCGGTGTCGCGGCTGGTATTCGACGCGAGCTTTGCGGCGACTTTGCCCAATTACAAAAGCGGATACGAAAAGGCGGCCGCTTTGGTGCCGATTTATTATATGGACACTCTTGCAGGCGTCGATTTTCAGCCGACGGAATATGTGGATATTTCCGCCGAGATCGGGCTGAAGCTCAAAATGCTCAACTGTCACGAAAGCCAGCTGGTCTGGATGAAGGAACACGACGGGATCGACTTTTCGGACATGGTAAAGACGTGTTCGAAATATCGCGGGTATCAGTGCGGCGCGGCATATGCGGAGGGCTTTCGCCAATGCCGGGCGTACTTAAAAGGAACGACAAAAAGGTTGTTGCCGTAACGAGGCAAAAGGGAGAAAGAAATGGATTTTAATTCGACGGTAAAGGGCAGCCTGCTGGAGGGCTTTTATCCCGAGGGCTGGGATTTTGAAAAGATCGACGCCTGCTGTGCGCACGCGCCCGAAGCGGCGACGGAGCGGCAAAGCTTCTGGAATAAGGATTTTATGCCCGTGCAGTGCGGCGACGTGGCGGAATTCGATGTAAAAATGGGGCATGAGATTGCCAACGAGATACGAAAGGCGAACGCGGAGAAGCGGAAGCTGGCGTTTATTCTTCCCGTGGGGCCGATGGGCATGTACAGATGGGCGGTATATTTCTTAAGGGAATGGAACGAATCCTGCGAAAACGTATGGTGTTTCAACATGGACGAATGGTCGGACGGGGACGGAAACACGATTACGGGCGAAGCCTCCTTCCAAAACGCCATGGAAACGGCATTTTACACTCCTTTGGGCGGGCTGACCGTTCCCGAAGCCCAAAGAAATTTTGCGACAAGGGAGAACCTTCCGACCTATCCCGAAAAAATCGCCGCGCTGAAAAAGGCGGGCGCAAGGCTCGTCCTCGTTTACGGCATAGGCAGAATGTGTCATATCGCGTTTTGGGAGCCGCATTTCGGCGCGGAGTTTGAAACGGATAAGGAATGGCTGAAGCAGCCTTACCGTCTCGGCGCAAAATTGCACCCGCTGACGATAGAACAAAACGCGCTGACGTCGTTTCGAAGCCGTACGAGCCTTGTGCCCTGCCGCGCGAATACGGTCGGCCCCGCGCTGTTGTTTGAGGCGGATTACGCGATCGGCGGCGCGGACGGCGCGTTTTCCCGCGGCATGCAGTGGCAGGGCATGAGCTTTTGGATGACGCTGCGGTACGGGCCGACGCGGTTCGTCCCCTCAAGCTATATTCCCACCCTTCCCGGAAAGCTGTTTTTCCTGAAGGAGCTGGCGGGGCCGCTCTGTCCCGACGTCAATTGACATGGACGGGATCGCGGTGGCGGGTAGCCTCCTCGTCGATAAGCTCAACGAGATAGAAAGATATCCCCGTGCGGGAGAATTATCGGAAATCTCCGCCGTAAGCCGCGCGGTAGGCGGGTGCGTGCCCAACGTTGCAATCGATCTGAAAACGCTTGCGCCCGGGTTGTCGGTGTGCGCGCTCGGAAAAATCGGCAAAGACGGGGACGGGGCGTTTATCCTTCGGGAATTATCCGCACGCGGGGTGGAAATCGACGGTATAAAATCGACGGACGGCAAAGCCACAAGTTTCACCGAAGTGATGAGCGTGCGCGGGGGCGAACGGACCTTTTTCACCTATGCGGGCGCAAGTGCGGATTTCGGACGGGAGGACGTCGATTTTGACGGATTGGACGCAAAAATGCTGCACCTGGGTTATTTTCTTCTCCTCGATCGGATCGACCGCGGGGACGGACTGAAAATTTTAGAGGAAGCAAAGCGCCGCGGTATAAAAACCTCGATCGATCTGGTGAGCCGAAGCGGGGGCAGGTATGAGACGATATTGTCCTGCCTGCCCTATACGGACAACCTCATCATCAACGAGGCGGAGGCGGGGCTGCTGGCGCAGACGTCTCCCGAAAACGAAAATCTTCGGCAAATCGCACAAAGGCTGAAAGAATACGGGGTAAGGGAACGAGTGATTATACATAGGCCCGAATTGTCGCTCTGCCTGTCCGAAAACGGTTTTTCGGCTTTGGGTTCGTACGAGTTGCCGCAGGGCTTTATTGCGGGCGCGACGGGCGCGGGAGACGCGTTTTGCGCGGGGTGCCTTTTGGAAATTTATCGGGGGAAAAGCGATTCGGAAATCCTCGGTTTCGCTTCCGCTGCCGCCGTCGCCGCGTTGAGTGGGACGGATTCCGTCAGCGGCATGAAAAGCGAAGCGCAGGTGAGAGAGCTCTGCAAAAACTTTGAAAGGAAAAAGATATGCTTGTAAATTTAGACGGGATATTGAAAAGGGCGCAACGGGAAAAGTATGCGGTGGGGCTGTTCAATACCACCGACACGGACATGCTTCAGGCGGCGATAGAGGCGGCGGAGGAGCTGGTTTCGCCGATTGTGATCGGCACGGCGGAGATACTGCTGCCCTATGGGGAATTAAAGCTGATCGCGCCGTCGGTCGTCGAGGCGGCAAAGCGCGCCAAGGTCCCCGTCGCCGTGCATTACGATCACGGGCTGACGTTTGAGCGGTGCATGGAAGCGTTGAAGCTGGGCTTTTCGTCGGTCATGTACGACGGCTCGGCAAAGAAGCGCGAAACGAATATCGCGGAAACGCGGGAGATCGTAAAAATCGCGCATTCCTTCGGGGCGACGGTGGAGGGGGAGATCGGACATGTGGGGGACGCCGCGGCGGACGAAAATCTTTCCGATGCCCTCTACACGACGCCCGAAGAGGCAAACGAATATCTCGCCGCGACAGGCGTGGACGCCCTGGCGGTATCCATCGGCACGGCGCACGGCGTCTATAGGAGCAAGCCGAAGCTCAATCTCGATCGCTTAAGAGAAATACGCGGAAAAGTGGGCGTTCCGTTGGTGCTGCACGGCGGAAGCGGACTTTCGGACGACGATTTCAGAAACGCGATCCGCGAGGGCATCGCAAAGGTAAATATCTTTACCGACCTGTGTCTGGCGGGCGATAAGGCGATGAAGGAGGGGACGGAAAAGGAGCTGGGCTATCTCGAAACGAGAAGCTTAAAGGTACGTACGATCAAGGAGGCCGTAAAGACGAAAATCCGATTGTTCGGTTCGGCGGGAAAAGGACGATAAATTAAAAACGAACAAAAGCCGTCCGCGTTTATGCGGACGGCTTTTTTGTCACAATATATCTTTGGAAATAGGTTTTTCATTTGCCGCTATTGCTTTTTGGCGGCGGCTATGATATAATACGTATGGAAAACTGACGGGGGAAAAGGGATGTATATTTTGCAAAACAGATGGGTTCTTTCCGATAAGCAGCTGCTCTATTACGGCTTGCGAAACAAAAAAAATATGTTCCGTAATCGGATAAAATTGACCAACCGTCAAGCGGCGGTTATCTCCTCGCTTCCCAAAGACCTGAACGAACGCGAGAAAAAATGTCTCGGCAAACTTTTAGGAACGCAAGTCGTTCTTTCAACCGAGCTTCGTAAGACGCCCCGTTCTGTTAAGGAGGCGACTTTCTGTACCAAATGCGCGGCCAACGATTTTATCATTCCGGGGCTGGAATTCGACGTGCAGGGACGATGCCCGATGTGTCAGACGGAAAGGGAAACGGAAAATCTGAGAAGCATCGTGCCGCTGATGGAGGAAATCCCTCGCTCCAAACGCTCCAGATTCGACGCGGGATTATTTTATACGGGCGGCAAGGATTCCGCCTTTATGCTGTATTATCTTTCGAAAGTAAAGGGGCTGCGAGTCCTCGCCATGACGTGGGAAATCCCGTTTATGTCCGAAAACGCAAAAAAAAGCGTCGAAAACGCAAAAAAGGCATTTTCCAATGTGGAATTTATCTCCCGTACCGTCAGCCGCGAGGATCTGCGTCGGGTATATCGGAAGCTTTTCGCCTTGAGCGGCAATACCTGCACGTGTCCGTCGTTGGCTTATGTGCTGTTTTATCCCGAACTTGTGGCCAACCGCGTGCCGTATTTTCTGGCGGGAAACGAGCCGGTGCAGATGTTGGGGCTCTATTACAACCATATGGCGCCGAAAATGGCTTATTCTTTCGCGGATAATAAGGCCTTGCAGATTATTGTGAACATCGGACGTATCTTAACGCTGCATCCGCCGCTTCGCAGGGGACAATTTCATACGCTGGCTACTATGCGGAAGCTTGCGTATGGCGGCGGCTCGAAAAATCGATTGCCCTATTCCAATGAATTGGTCGAAAACGTAGTGGAGGCAATTCATGAGGAGCCGCTCTTTTTGCCGCCGTTGCGCGGCGCGATACGCAGATCTTCCCGTAGCGGAAATATCCCCGCCTTTGTCTATCTCGATTTCGACCGTATTTGCGGCGGCCGTTACGATTGGAATTCCGTGAAAGAAATTTTAATCGGCGAATGCGGCTGGGTGGCGCCGGAGGAATCGGGAAGGGGATTACATACGAGCTGTAATATCGAAAAGTGCAAAGAATACACGCAATTTCAGCGTTTTTATCAATGTAAAAGCCAAATGATCCCTTTCAGCGCCATAGAAATTTCTCTTGCGACCCGAAAACGTAATCTTACCCGCGAGGAAGCGACTTACGAAATCGAAAACCTGTTGGGGTTTTCCCTTGACGAAATTCCCGAGTATCGGCAGATGTGCGAGTTTGTGGAGAAAGACGTATGAGCGTTGCCGTCTATTGTTTTTCGGGCGCGGGGCATAGTTTAAGCGTGGCGAAACGGATTGCCGAACGTCTGAACGCGCCCGTCTGTCTTATCGGCCAGGCCGCCTTTTACGGCGCGGAAACGGCGGTGATCGTGTTTCCGGTTTATTGTCAAAATATTCCGACGCCGGTCCGCGGATTTCTGCATGCGGTTTCCGCAAAATATGTCGTGCTGATCGCAGCCTATGGCGGCATATCGCCGGGAAATGTTTTAAGGGAAGCGTCCGATTGCGTTTGCGGTACCGTGATTGCCGCGGCGGCGGTTCCGACGGGGCATAGCTTTTTATCCGAGCCTGACGGCGGGGAAAATTCTTTTTTATCCCCGGTAATCGAGCGGATTTATCGGCCGCAAAAGGCGGAAATCCCCAAGCTTTTCAAAAATCCGTTTTCCGATTTTTTTCCCGCGTGGCGCAGCAGGGTGGGCGTAAAAATTACGTGCTCTTCTCAATGTAATGATTGTAAAATATGCGAAATAAATTGTCCGATGCACGCCATGCATAACGGAAGGCCCGACGAAAAGTGTATTCGCTGTCTGCGCTGTATCCGTCTGTGCCCGAAAGGCGCGCTGCGGTTTACGCTCCGCCCCGCAGTGAAAGGATATCTCCATAAAAAGCGTAAAAATCGCCTGTATCTCTTTTTATAGACAAAAAGGAATAGATATCAAGTACGGGATAAAACCTTCCCGTGCTTTTATAATTGCTTTGGCTTTGTTTACTTTAACTTAACGACGCACGCAATACTAAGATATATGGAGCAGACCTCGGCAAAACCTTTTACAAACCGTTTATTTTGTGCTATACTGTTATGGCAATGCAATAAAAATTTGAAAAAAAGTAAGGACGCTATTTTTATACATAAAGCGGAAAACGGGTTTATCTGTTATAAACGTCTTTTGCTTTGAAACAAGAAAAGGCAAAGGAGGAAGAAGGCCGATGAAAAAGAAAGAACTACCCAAAAACATAACCGTCCGTAAAAGAATCAGAACGATATTTTTTTGCTGCGCCTTACTGCCCGTTTGCATTTTTACGCTTATCGCCTCCTCGGTGGCCTGGTTTGCAAGGCCTAAAATAGATACTTCCTTTAACGCCTCGGTGGTAAAATCCTATTTCGACGCCGATTCCGTTATCAATATAGGGGCGGACGGTAAGCTTACCGATTGCGTGTTTATCATTACCAAACCCGTACATCTTTATAACCTCGCGTATCTGACGGATAAAGGAATTTTCAACGAGAGAACGACGTTTCAGCTCGGTAAGCCGAGGCTGGGGGATTCGACGCTGGGCGATGCTTCCGCTCCTTCGCGGGGGGGGGGTGAATATTTTGCCTATAAAAACAACACGGATAACGAAAAAAGCGACTTAAATCTGACGGAAAAGGTTATCGATATGAGCGCTTATACCAAATACGGCGGTATTCCGCCGATCGGGGTGAGCGGCGCAAACACGGAATTTTGCCACACCTTTCGCGGCAACGGCATCACTATTGCCAATTGCAGTGTGACGGACAACGTCCTTTTAGACGGTAAAAGAGCCTATTTCCCTCATGTGGGATTGTTCGGCACGGTTACGGACGGGGCAAACGTATCAAACTTCAACGTGCTTAACCTCACTATAAATTCGACCAAAGAAAATCCCGGCGCGAGCTTGGGCGGAAGCGGCGCGGAGTCCTCTTCCTCTCCGGATTTAGGGGACGGAAAAGTGAATATGGGGCTGTTTATCGGCTACATCAATCAAAGTGATTCCACGCTTGAAACGGATAAGGTTTCGTTTACCTCGTTAGGGATGGCCAACGGCGTGCTTTCCGCCGAATCGACGGCGTATTCCGCCTATACGTTGGTGGGAAACGGTACGAAGAAAGGCATGAGCACGGCGGAAGGCTTTTTCGACATGGCGCTTGCCAGCGGCAATACGGGTATCGTCAATTTCACGGAGATGATCAATACGGTACGTACCAATGTGGATAAAGGTCAAAATGATCCGAACGGTTCTGCGACGATCGAGGTGGACGGCGCTTCGACAACCTATTCATACAAGATCCTCAAAAATTACAGAGAAGGCAATATATTCGATCCCTATATCTTAAAAAACAATACGACGGGAACGGAAGGTTACGGCGAACCTGTCGGAGGTACGTCGGGAACAGACGGGGGCGTAAGCTTTAAGGGGCGGCAGGTTATCAAAGGAACAAAAGACAACGGCTTGGGGGTGTTTACCCTGGTAACGAAAGACATCGATACCGAGGGGAATAAATGGGGAAAAGGATTGTCCGAGTACCGTATCCGCGGGTTTAACTATAACGGTACTAAAGCGTACGATACCTTTTATTATATAACAGCCGAATATCGTGATCCCGAAGGGGACGACTTTATAACGGATAAAATAGAGAATCAATGGAAGCCTACAAATACGGATGTCCTGCCGGGTAATTATTCTTCCTCCAGCCTTCAAAGCGATTACTATTTATATAAAGCGATGTTTCAGGGAGAGGCTTTTAACCCTGCGACAAGCAGATATTTTTCAAAAGATTATTTTACTGCCGCGACGGCTTCCGAAAATGCTGGGGCCTATACGTATTTTCGGGATTATCTCCACGATACCTTAATTTATTCGGGCGGCGCAGCCGTCGAGCCTTCGAGCGAGGACTTCGGAATAACCGCAAAGTACGAGGTTTTGTCGGGGGAAGAGAAAGGAACGGTAAAAAACGTAGAAAAAACGCAGTTTTTTTTCCAAATGGCCAATTATAATTTGCCCGGAGGTAAAGACGGATATCGTACGGTTTCAGACGGCGAGGGGAACACCTACGCCGCTAACAGTATCCATTTCACTTTGCATCAGGATGCGAATGTTACTCTCTACTATTCCTCTAAAGATATCGGCGGCAATATGGGATATTTGGGAATCTACGACGTTGCTACGGTAGAAAAAAATATGGCAAACGAGGCATACAAGGCAAATCCTCTTAAAAGCCCTAATTACGCCGTACTTGTGCCGCCCACAGGCGAACATACGTATTACAACGCAGACGGCACAAAAGGCACCGTGAGCGGAGAACTCGTCTTTGCACACACGTTCAAGTTGAAAAAAGGAAGCTATTTTCTTGCCGCCTCCGATAGAAATCTTTCCGTCTGCGCCATAGAGGTGCAGGGGCAGGAGGACGGAAACGCCGGAAATATCGGCTCGAAGGGTTTTTCCATGGACTTTATCGGGGAAGGCCAAACCGGTGTTTTTGTGGGCGGCGAGGGCTATGCCTGGTCGCGCACGGCGTTTATTCTCGACAAAGGCGCGGCGGGGAGCCTGGTAATCAGCTTCCAACGGATATACGCCGTAACGGAGCCTCTCACCGACATCGTATATGCTTACGTCAAGGAGGGCGACGCTGCCTATGTAAAGCCTTACGGGGAAATGGGCGTCGTGGAGTCTTACGTCGGATAATCGGAAACAAAGAGCTGTAAAGTAAAAGCGATTGCAAGAAAACGGGATAGGCGTTGCTATGAAAAAAGAGATGAAAAAAATTTTATCGAGGGTGGTCTGTTCGGGACTTCTTTTTTTCACCAGCCTTATTCTCTTAATCGGGCAGGGACTTGCGTGGTTTTCCTCCTCTACGCGCGTGACGGCGACGGGAAAAATCAGCGTCGCCGGTTTCGGTATTTCCGAAATTCTCTGTTCGTTTTATCGCTACGACGGCGTACGATATGACTTGGGCGGCGGAATTTACGACGACGCGGGTACGAAACTGAAGGACGAAGCTTTCGAGATGCCGGAATACGATACCATCATCACGGAAAAAAACGCTTACAACAACGTCGTTATGCGGGTCGCGCTTACGCTCGATTCCGCGGATGGGAAGCGCGTCGCCGTGGAAGCGGAAGCTCTGTCGGGCACGACCTTCGGTAAAACCGTTTCCACGGGAACCTCGGGCGCTTTGAGCGGTTATCTGTCCGATGTAGTGAAAATCAGCGTAATGGATGGATTTACGCCCGCCGCGGGGGCGAAGAATTCGGAAATTTATTGGGCGGCGACGGCCGCGTTTGCCTCGGCTCCTTCCGTACCGGATAGCCGAAATCAGTTTGTCACCCTTACCTCGGCGGGAGAGACCGTGACGGCGGAAAAGGTCGCCGCCATTCAGGTCGGAGCGGCGGAAGCTACGGCGGGAAAAAATACGCTTGTCCTTTGGATCAATCTCGAATATGAGGAAAGTCTCGTGCGTGAATTTTGCGCCGTTACGGGGTTAAATTACGGCGAACTCACTTCGTCCGCAATCGGTTCGACGATTCCGTTGTCGGCGGATCTGAGGTTTACTTTTTACGCGGCGGCCGGAGACCACGGCGCGCAAAATTCGGACATACTCTGAAAAAATAAAAATGCGTGGGCTTTGTAAAATATATCAGGTCGAAAGAGTATTTTCTGTTCCGTGTAACGTACGCGCTTTATACTTCTCTTTTAGTTGAAAAAGCCGAATACAGAAACTCGGCTTTTATTTTTTTCCGCCGCTTGACAAATAGGGCGTTTTATAGTAAACTTAAGGGAATAGATACCGCATGGGCGCAGCAGGGTTTTGCTTTACGCGGCGCGGCGATACCTCAAACAGGACGAAGACGGAAGAATTTTATTGCTTTTCCTCTTTGTCGCAAATAAACGGGAGGGCTGAAATGCCGTCGGATAAAAGAGCTTCGGACAGACGTTCGAGAGAGAAAATAGAAAAGGGCGTTGCGGGCCGAAAGGTGCCTCGTTCTGCGGATGGCGGAAAAGGCTCGGGCAGGACATATACGGCGGAATATAAAGTAAACCGCAGCGGAGCGCTGTTGGAGTTTCTTTTGGCGAAGCTCGGCACATCGAGAAACAACGTCAAAGCGCTTTTGTCGGGGCGGTTTGTCCTGATCAACGGCAGCGTCGCCACACGGCACGATTTTCCGCTGGCAAAAGACGACGAAGTGAAAATTTCCAAATACCCTATACGAGAGGAGGAGGGAAGGAGCGCGGAGGCGCCGAGAAAACGATTTTCTCTAAAGATCTTGTACGAAGACGAAGATTTTATCGCGGTGGATAAGCCTGCGGGGCTGCTGTCTGTGGAAAGCGACAAGGAAGCGGAATGCGCGTTTGCTTACGTGTTGGAATATCTGCGGAAAAAAGGCGGTCGGCCGTTTATTCTGCACAGAATAGACAAGGAGACTTCGGGCGTTTTGATATTCGCCAAAAATATAAAAGTGCATTCCATGTTGAGAATGAACTGGAACGAGTATATAAAAACGCGGGAATACTACGCGGTGACAGAAGGGAAACCGCCGAAAAAGGAGGGGACTATCGTTTCCTTTTTGAAGGAAAATAAAAACAACATCGTATATTCTACGCACGATCCGTCGGGACAAAAAGCGATTACGCATTACGCCGTCGTGAAGGAAAACGCGCAATATGCGCTTGTGCGTGTACAAATAGACACAGGCAGAAAAAATCAGATCCGCGTACAATTCAAGGAGGAGGGATTTCCGATTGTCGGCGACGAAAAATACGGGGGAACGAAAAATCCCCTGGGGAGATTGGGGTTGCACGCGTCGAAGCTGGAATTTGCGCATCCCGTCACGGGCAAAGAAATTTCTGTCGTTTCGCCTTTGCCTCCGTCCCTGAAAGGGTTGTTTTAAGGAGACGTAAAGAAAGGTTTATCCAAGGAAAAAATAAGAAGCTCAAAAGGGGAGAAAAAAGGGCGGGCTTCACGTCCCGTCCTGCCTGTGCGTCAAGTTGAAGAAAAAGGATTTTTTGAGCGAAAAATGCCCAAAACAGCCCGAAATAGCGAAAAAATACACAAAAAAGGAGCGTTTGCTCACGCTCCTTTTTCGTATGTCTGAATGGTGACCCCAACGGGACTTGAACCCATGTTACCACCGTGAAAGGGTGGTGTCTTAACCGCTTGACCATGGGGCCATCTATATTAAACGCGCTTCCGCGCGGATAATGCACCTTAACGTTTATATAAAACGGATTTTCCGTGTTGTAAGCAATGGTAGCGGCGATGAGATTCGAACTTATGACCTATCGGGTATGAACCGATCGCTCTAACCAACTAAGCTACGCCGCCATTTGGTTGCGGGGGCAGGATTCGAACTTGCGACCTTCGGGTTATGAGCCCGACGAGCTACCTAGCTGCTCCACCCCGCGATGT
>ERZ1106952.10-NODE-10-length-280499-cov-40.278166_pt1 | contig 280499 bp, 252 predicted proteins | sample MGYA00403677_ERZ1106952 | MGnify/ENA primary metagenome ERZ1106952 (study PRJEB35170, sample SAMEA104062415) | human gut metagenome | biome: human gut; feature: human-associated habitat; material: faeces | place: Denmark | collected 2012-05-14 ... | reverse complement strand
ATAAGCTGGCGATAGACGAGCTGGAAGCTTTCGATTACGAAGCTTATAAAAAGAATGGTTTCAAAATGGAGCATCTCAACGACTATCCTTTGAAGTTAGAGACTAAGGACTGAAAAGAATCGGGCGAACCTTATATATGCACGCTTTTAGGCGAATGATAGTTTTGAGGGCGGGTGCGTCGCATACAGGAAAGATGTTAGCAGCACAGAAATTTCTTGTTTCAAGATAAGCGCACGTCTAATGCTCATTTACAATTTTTAGGACAATAAAAAAAGGAAGCCTTTTATCCCCCCCCCATTGTTTGTAGATTAAAAATTGAATTATCGATATTAAAACGTATTTTTTCGCCTATCTTCGTTTCTAATATCGAAAAAATAGTGTCCCCAATCTCCAAGCCCAGGAAAAATTGCCGTTGTTTTCCCGTGAAACGTCGCGGACGGTGATTGAAACACCTATTGAAATTCGAACCCACGAGGTTCAGACGGCAATAGGTGTTTTCTTTTATCCTTTATAAATAAAGGTTTTCAGCGATTTATCTTTCCGCTTTTATATAGACGCTAAAACCAAAAAAGTTCAAAATAGAAACCGAAAAAAGGAAAAGAACAGTTTCTGAATTTCTTTGTGTATCAGCGTTCATTTTACAAAGTCGTCTGTTTATATATTATAATTTATATGGCTGATAAAGCGATTGCAAAATGATTTAATATTAAAAATAGTGCTGGTTCGATACGCACTGAAAAATTCTAAAAAAATCTTTTTTGTAGTCCTTTGACATGAAAAAGAACGAATTTTGAAAAATTCGTTCTTTTTTTATTTTGTAAGTGCTTTAGTGTATAAAATATTAACAAAATAATAAAATTTTCATTCTCGTTAAGAGTGTAAATTTTTTTAATCGGACAAGGTACGATGTTCAGTTTTCGGATAAAATCATGAGAATATCCTGATGATAATTCCCGAATTCTTTTCCGAAAATATTGATTCCGCCCATGTGTTTGGCGTCTTCTTTTATTCCGATTTTCAGTTCGATGGATGTTGCCGTATCCAGATGAAGATCATCAAAACAATGGTTTTTATTATCCGTAATATCGTCGATATAGCAGCCTTTGTCGTCTATGGAAAATTTTTTCAAGAGTCCGAACTGTGTGCTATTGATTTGCCAATAACTCGGCGTATAAATTCCCCGTTTTCCTCCGAAGTCTCCCGGCGAACAATAGGTGGCAATTTCTACGCCGTTGATCCATACGGTAATATCGCTTGGCCAATTTTCGCGGTAATAGGGCGCCTCGGAACAGCACTCGAACGAGAATGATAATCTTCTGCGGTTGCGGTTGAGAATAAACAGATTGGGGAAATTATAGGTAACGAAACCTGATTGGAAGGAAAAAAGCTGGCCTTTGATTCTTTCAGGCGCAAAGAGCATATAAGAGGAAGAGTTTTCCCGAAAGATAAAGCCCTTTCCGTCCGCCATATATGCTTTGGAAACTTTGCATTCCGAATAACAGCCCACGGGAAGCTCGACTTTAATTTCATCCTCTACGGTTTCTTTTACCTTGGTAAAGAAAACCGTGGAAAGGATTGTTCCGAGACTGCAAAGCTTCATATGACCTTTTTGCGCGGGTTTATATTCTATACGGATAAGTTTTGCCTCTTCCAAAACTTTTACGTGAAAGGAGACTGAAGAGACGGGAAGACCGAGCATGGAAGAAATTTCGATAACGCTGTACGGCTTATCCTGCAAAACCCGCAGAATCTGAAGGCGGTCGGGGACGGATAACGCTCTGCCTAAACGACAAATGTCTTTTTCATGGGTTGGATCCGACAGCTTGTAATTAATGATGTTTTCGGCCTCTGAAAGCATGTCCATAACTTATCTCCTATACTTAATTAAGCTTTCAATAATATTATACCATAAAGCTTTGTTATTTTCAAGTAAATAGAAAAAATTATAAAAAAATGAGAATAATTTTCTTTATTTCCCTATAAAAGGATTATTTACAAATTTATTGTTCCAAAATTATTGTAATAAATAGAAGCCGAAAAGTAAGAAATCCGAATACTTTTTCATATTGACAACAAAAGAGTTTGTGATATAATGAAATTGCTTCTGAAAGAAAACAGCGCTTGTTTTGCAGGAAGTCGTAAGGCCAGAAAACGAACGAGAAGGGAGGTAAGGAGCTAAGAATGAAGAGTAAATTTTTCAATAATTATATGAAACAATTTGACGATATGCCGAAAGCGTTCAGAAAGAGCAAATATATTTTCGTATATCTCATGGTGTCGTTGGCGATTGTCAATTTTATTGTTTTTTACGTGGTGGTCAATTTGAATTCTCTCTTGCTGGCCTTTCGTGAATTTATCGGATACGATGAAAATTATGTCGAGCAATATGTATGGTCGTGGGGAAACTTCAAAAGTATGTTCAAAGAATTTGCTCTTCCGAATTCTACGGTGGGAGTGGCAGTGAGAAATACCTTAAAATATTTTGCCGCAAATATATTTTTGATGATACCCGTTTCCTATTTTGTTTCCTATCTGTTGTTCAAACAAATACGCGGTTACGGTATGTTCAGAGTTGTTTTCTTTTTGCCTTCGATTATATCGGCGGTCGTTTATGTCACGGTTTTCAAAAATATGATTTCGACGTTCGGGCCTTTATATATGCTTCTGGATAAAGTTTTCGGTTATCAGATGCCTCCGCTTTTGGGCGATTCCCGAACCGCCACGCCTACGATTATTGCCTATACGATATGGACCGGACTGGGAATCAATATGATTTTGTATCAAGGAGCCATGAAAAGAATTCCGACGGAGGTTTTGGAAGCGTGCCAGATCGACGGCGGCAATAGATTTCACGAACTGTTTTATATCATCACACCGATGGTTTGGCCTACCGTTTCCATGACGATTATTTTGGCCTTTACGGGATTATTTAACAGCAGCGGTCCCATTCTTTTATTCAGTGAAGCGGGAACGATACAATTCTTTCGGAAAATTTCGATTTACTGAAAAAATGGGCGGACTATCTTGGCCAAAACGGTTTGCTTCCGGAAAATCAACTCTGCACGGATGATTTTGCGGGACATCTCGAAAAAAACAGTAATCTTTCCTTGAAAGCGAATTTCGGTATCGCGGCCTTCGCCGCAATCTGCGAGCGATTGGGAAAAAAAGAAGAAGCAAAAAAGTATATGGAAAAAGCCCGTCGGCATGCGGAAAAATGGCGGGCTCTGTGTTTTACGGGCGAAAAATCGACGGGGATTTCCGTCGGAAAAAACGACGAAAATACATACGGCCTGAAATACAATCTTGTATTCGACAAGCTTTTTCATACGAATCTATATCCTGACGAATTGTTCGAGCGGGAAACGGATCGCTATTTAGCCGAGAGAAAAAAATTCGGAACGCCGTTGGACAGCCGCGCTTCCTATACAAAGAGCGACTGGCTTGTATGGGTGGCGGCATTATGTGAAGACGAGAAAAAAACAGAGCGGTTGATTGCTCCTATCATCAGGTTTTTGAAAGAAACTCCCGACCGGGTACCTTTCGCTGACTGGTACGATGCCGAAACGGGTAAAAATCAATTGTTCAGGAACAGAAGCGTTCAGGGCGGGATTTTTATATTACTTTTGCTGGCTTCCGGAAAGCTCCGATTGCCCGACGGCCTTTGCAAATAATATTTACTCGTTGAATAAATCGATTATGGCCAAAAGAGAGGGGCGGGAAAACATTAAATAAAATCGATAAATCGGGCGTGATGCTCAATTATTCTCACGGTGCGGTTTATATCACTAAAATGCTGAAAGGATTATAGCGATAAACTTTCGGCAAGGGAGCGCGATATGCTGCAATAATCGAGCAACAAAAAGCGCATAGGGCGAAGCGGGGCGGATGTATTTTTGAGCGTAATTCTATTCGCCCGGTTTGAGAGCTTTTTACTGCGCCTGTATGACGGGGATTTCTTAATCCACGGCCTTGCCGTTTTTATGGAAAAGACTTCGGGAGAGCAAAGCTGAGGAGGGATGTGTTTGGAGCCGATACGCTATTATCATTCAGCACAGAATAATAAAGCTTTTTAACAGCCGTTAAGAAAGATATTATACGGCGTCACCGTGCGGCGGTATCGAGTATTATCGTTGGTTTTTCTCCAAATTGACTTTTTTAGTTGTGATTTTGAAGGTTAATTCCGTCATGACAATCATAAGGATAATAAAGGCGAAAAGGTAGATAGGAAGTATTTTGAAACCGATAAAATTGCCGAGAAGGCCGAAGAGCGGGGGGATAAACGTCGAGCCGACATAGGCGCTTGCCATTTGAATCCCGATAATCGCGCCCGAATTTTCCGCGCCGAAGTTATTCGGCGTAGAATGAATAATGCAAGGATAGATAGGCGCACAACCCAATCCGATAATGACAAAACCGGCAAACGCAAGGATAGGGCTTTCGATGGGAAGCAACAGAGAAAGTACCCCGCACGATAAAACGCAGGCGCCGAGAATAATCATCTTTCTGTCGCCGAGCTTATCCGTGATGAAGCCGCTTAAAAATCGGCCCGCGGTGATTCCTATATAAAACAGGGAAGCAAGCCGCGCCGCCTGTTCCGTCGTTATGCCTTTCACCTCGACAAAATAGGTACTCGCCCAGGACATCGCGGTGGCTTCCGCGGCGCAATATGCGAAAAAGCCGATTAAAAGAAAGGGTACTCCTTTAATTTTCAGCGCGCCGACCAACCCGATGCTTTTTTTCTTTTCCTCAACGGTTTGCCGGTTGACCTTCCAGACGGGGAGCGTAACAAGGAGCAGCAGAGCGATGCCGAGTTGAAGGAAGCTGACGATTTGGTAGCCGTTATTCCAAGTCGAATTTGTCAACGCATAGCTCATGACAAACGGACTGACAATCGTTCCCACGCCCCAGAAACAATGCAGCCAACTCATATGTTTTGACGAATAGTGGAGAGCGACGTAATTGTTGAGGGCGGCGTCGATCGCCCCGGCGCCGAGGCCGTAAGGAATTGCAAAAACGATGAGCATCCAAAACCGATTGGAAAAGGAAAAACCCAGTAAGGCAAACGCCGTAAGAAATACGCTGCTTACCGTGACGATACGCGTGCCGAGCTTCCGCGTCAGCTTGTCCGACAGAAGGCTGGATACGATTGTTCCTCCGGAGATGACCATAGAAACGATCCCCATAAAAGAAACGGGAACGTTTAAGTCGTTATGTATGGCGGGCCAGCCCGAACCGAGAAGCGAATCGGGAACTCCGAGGCTGATAAAAGCGATATAAATAAGAGCAAGCAAAAGCGAGTACATTTCTATTTTTCCCAAACCTCTGGTTTGACTGTTTTATCGGGTGCTACGGTTGTGCTTCCGTCGGCGTTGAAAATTCCTTTTTCATATTGAAGGAAACGCCGCCGCCCGCGCAAGCACGGTGATTGTTCATAACGCCGTACTCTTTTTCGGGATCGTCAATTTCGAGACGTTTACCCCTTCCAGGCGTAAAAGCTCGATTTTTTTATCGAGTCCTCCCGCATAGCCCGTAAGGCTTCCGCCGCTTCCGACGACTCTGTGGCAGGGAATGATAATGGAAATAAAGTTGTGGCCCACCGCGCCGCCGACGGCCTGCGCCGATACCCGTTTCCCCGTTTCTTCCGCGAGCTGTCTCGCAATATCGCCGTACGTGGAGGTTTGTCCATAGGGAATGGAGCGCAGAATTTCCCACACGCGCAGACGGAAAGGCGAAGCGGCCGTCGAGAGCGGCGGCGTAAAATCGGGAGCTTTTTTCGAAAAGTAAAGCTCCAGCCATAATTTTGTTTTTTGAAAAACGGGGAGATCCTTTTCTTCATGCTCCGCCGATAAATTGCCCGCAAAATATTTTTGCCCGTCGAACCATAACCCTGTCAAGGCCGTTCCGTTGCTCGCCGCCGTAATTCCTCCCAAAGGGGAACTATATTTATAAATATATTGCATTATCTTTAGCCCTCGAATTGTCCCCAAGCGCGTAGTCTAAAAGAGACGCTTTTCAAATTCTATTATAAGTATATCATAAAAAGTAAATTTTGTCGTGTTAAAACCGTCGGCGAAAGAAAAAACGAAAAATTTTTTGTAAATGAGAGCGCACGGTGAAGGACATAATCGCCCCTCCCTCGGGAATAAAAAATAATTTTTTCAAACGTATATCGTATTTGACATATATATTATAATTAAAAGGCGTTGCGATTGGATTTGAACGCACGCTTGAACTACGACATGGGAGCTTTCGCTTCGGATACAGAGGAGCGCGGAAAAAACCGCGTCCCTTTTTTATTTTAGAAAATTTTCCGTTCGGCTTCAGCGATAGGCTCGCTTTTTTGTTTCTTTCTTAATTGCTGTTTTGTTAAGTGCTTTTAGCTCTCTAAAGAGAAAAAAATAGCATTTTACGCAAAGAAAATAGCAGAATATCCTAAAGGTATTCCCTTTTTTGGATTTTATGATATAATACGCATAACTAAAACGAGAGGTCTCTCTCAAAATAGGGCAGGGTTATGAAGCATAAAGAAATTATAGAAAAGCTGAGCATAGAGGAAAAGGCGGCTTTGATGTCGGGACGGGATTTCTGGTCCACGACGGAGTATAAGGAATACGGCATTCCGAGTATTTTTCTTGCGGACGGCCCGCACGGCGTAAGAAAGCAGGCGGCGGCTTCCGATCATTTGGGACTGAATCCGAGTATTCCCGCGACGTGTTTTCCCACCACCGCGACCATGGCCAATACCTGGAATGAAGACTTGGGCGAAAAGCTGGGGGAATGTCTCGGCGAGGAAGCGGCGGCGCAGGGCGTCAACGTATTGCTGGGGCCGGGAATAAACATCAAGCGCAATCCCCTTTGCGGACGGAATTTCGAGTATTTTTCGGAGGATCCGTATTTGGCCGGCAAGATGGCCGCGGCGTACGTGCGGGGGATTCAAAGCAAGGGTGTCTCCGCGTGCCTAAAGCATTTTGCCGTCAATAATCAGGAAGAGCGGCGCATGGTGATCGACAGCGTCGTTGACGAGCGCACGCTTCGGGAAATTTATCTGACGGGCTTCGAGATCGCGGCCGAGGAAGGAAAGCCCAAGACGGTGATGTCGTCGTATAATCGTCTCAACGGCGCGTTCGCAAACGAAAGTATGCACCTTTTGCGTGAAATTCTGCGCGACGAATGGGGTTTTGACGGCGTAGTGGTGACCGATTGGGCGGGCTGTAACGACCGCGTGGAGGGCGTGAAAGCGGGAAACGAGCTGGAAATGCCCGCCTGCAAGTACGGCAACGAGGATATCGTTAGGGCAGTACAAGAGGGGCGTTTGGACGAAAAAGTCGTTGACGAGTGCCTGGACAGACTGATCGATCTGATTTTGAAAACGGATAGAGCGGTAAAGGCAAGCCCGAAAAAATTCGACGTTGAAGCGCATCATGTCTTTGCGGAAAAGTGCGCGGAAGAAAGTATCGTTCTGTTGAAAAACGAAAAAAATACCCTTCCGCTGAAGAAAAAGGAACGGATCGCGCTGATCGGGGATTTTGCCGAGCGCCCGAGATATCAGGGCGCGGGGTCGTCGATCGTCAATCCCACAAAGCTGGAGAGCTTTCTCGATGCGGTGAAGGAAAGCGAGCTGGATTGCATCGGGTACGCGAAAGGCTATGACAGATACGGCAAGCGGAAGAAGAGGCTGGAGAATGCCGCGGCAGAGCTTGCGGAAAAAATGGATACCATAGTATTTTTCGCGGGGCTGGACGAGGTGAGCGAGGCGGAAGGGATCGACCGCAGAAATATGAAGCTTCCCTCCAATCAGATGGAGCTGCTGGAGCGGCTGTACGCGCTGAACAAGAAGGTGATCGTGGTGCTTTCGTGCGGAAGCGCGGTGGAATTTGACGCGGTGGAAAGAGCGGACGCCATCGTACACGCTTATCTGGGCGGTCAGGCGGGCGCGCGCGCGCTGCTCAACGTTTTGACGGGCAAGGTAAACCCGAGCGGCAAGCTTTCGGAGAGTTATCCGTACAGCTACGAGGATTGTCCCTCCGCCCGTTATTTCCCCGGAAAAGCGGCGACGGCCGAATACCGCGAAGGGCCTTTTGTGGGGTATCGGTATTATACGACGGCAAAGGTGCCCGTCCGTTATCCGTTCGGCTACGGGCTCAGTTACACCTCTTTCGAGTATTCCGATTTCGAAGTGAACGAAAACGGCGCGGGCTTTACGCTGAAAAATACGGGGGCCGCCGACGGCGCGGAGATCGCCCAGCTGTATATCGGGAAAGCCAACGGTAAAATTTTCCGTCCCGTGCGGGAGCTGAAAGGCTTCAAAAAGGTGTTTCTGAAAGCGGGCGAAAGCGCGCGGGTGGAAATTCCATTTGATAAACGCACCTTCCGTTATTATAACGTAAAGACCAACGCATGGGAAGAGGAAGGGGGCAGGTACGAGGTGAGCATAGGCGCGTCGTCGGAGGATATCCGCCTGCGGGGCGAAATACAGCGGACGGGAACGACGGAGACGATGCCTTATGAGGAGGGGCTGCTGCCTTCCTATTACGCGGGAAAAACCGACGACGTCGGGGAAAAGGAATTTGAATGGCTGCTGGGCCGCAAGCTTCCCGAGGCAGGCTATCGGTTTTATAAAAAGAACCGAATGGTGATAGACGAAAACTGCACCGTGGCCGACCTGCGGTATTCCAAACGTTGGGTAGGGCGCCTGTTTTCGGGCGCAATACGCTTTGCCCATGCGTTCCTCTGGAAAACGGGCAACCGTTCGGCGGCCAACACGATTATGATGGGCGTATATCATCAGCCCGTGCGCGGGCTTGCAAAGTTCGGCGGAATGTCGCGGCGGCAGATGGAAGGCATGCTGGAAATGTTCAACGGACATCTGTTTAAGGGGCTGGGCAAATTCCTGACGAAGGGAAAGAAGAAAAAGGAGGCAAACGCATGAACGAAGAAGAAAAAAAAGAATCGGCGATTACGGAAACAGAGGGGGCAGGTATGCAAACACTTCCCGAAACCGCCCCTGCCGTCGCAGAAACGCCGAAAAATGGCATTGTCGCAAAGTTCAAGGCGTGGTGGAGCAGATTTTCCGAACGGCACCCCAAGGGTAGCAAGCTCATCTGGCAGTTTATCAAATTCTTTGTTTTCTCCAACGGCGTGACGATATTCCAATACCTGGTATATACCTTTTTGCCGTATGCGTTCGGGCTGGGAATGGCGAAAGTTGAATGGATCTGGCCGGGGATAGAGCTACCGTGGGGCGCGAAATGGACGATCATCGGGTTTGCGCCCGCGTATAACGCGGCGGGAGAGGTGATTATCGGCGGGGGCCTGGGCTATACGATTTCCTTCTGGATCGGCTCGTTTCTGGCGCAGTGTATCAATTTTCCGCTGCAAAGGAATATCACCTATAAATCTAAGGGAAAGATTCCCTTTCAGATTATGTGGTATTTTATCGCGTGGGTATTGATTACTTTTGCGACGACGGCGCTGAACAGCCTTTGGCTGCCGCTGGCGGCGGAGCACTTACCGACCGCGCTGTATCAGGTCATCAATACCGTGGTAGTGGGCGGCATTTCCATGGTCATCTTCTTCCCCATTTTCAAAATCGTGTTCCCCGAGGGCGAGCCCAAAAAGGAAGATAAGCAAACAAAAGAAGAAAAACAAAATTAAAACGGCAAAAAGGCGGGTAATAATATGAAACTGATGAGTTTTGCAGTTCCCTGTTATAATTCGGAAGAATATATGCAGAAATGCATAGAGAGTTTATTAAAGGGCGGAGAGGACGTGGAAATCATCGTGGTGAACGACGGCTCCCACGACAATACGCGCGAGATTGCGGAGGACTACGTGCGGCGTTATCCCTCGATCGTCAAGGCGGTACATAAAGAGAACGGCGGACACGGCTCGGGCGTGAATAAGGGCCTGGAGCTTGCCTCGGGACTCTACTATAAGGTTGTGGATTCGGACGACTGGCTGGACGAGACCGCGCTTAAAACGCTGCTGGAAACGATAAAAAAGCATAGGACGGAAAACGCCTTGCCCGATCTGTACCTGACCAATTTCGTCTATGAGAAGGTATATGAGGGTAGCCGTTGCGTGAGACGGTTCACGAAGAATTTCCCGGTAAATAAATTATTCGGATGGGAGAAGGTGAAAAAGTTTCACACCTCCTCGGTATTGTTGATGCATTCCTTGATCTATAAGACGGAAAAACTGCGCGAGAGCAACACGGTTCTGCCCGAGCATACCTTTTATGTGGATAATATTTTTGCGTATAAACCGCTGCCGTATATGAAAAAGCTGTATTATCTGGATATAGACCTTTACCGTTATTTTATCGGGCGCGAGGATCAGTCGGTGAGCCGGGAGAATATCGTGAGGCGTTACGAACAGCAGATCCGGATCATGAAGGAAATGACGTGCGCGTATAGCTACGAGGAAATCAAGAGCTTTCCGAAGGGCTTAAAGAGATATATGCTACACGATTTGGGCGTGATTATGACGCTGACGATGATGTTTACGACGGGCGGCAAGGACAATCCGACAAAACGGAAGCGGGAGCTGAAGGAGCTTTGGAATTATATTAAAGCCAAAGACAAAAAGCTGTATCGGTATCTGAAATATAACACGTATCCCGTGATTGTGGATTGGATGCCGTTTAAGCTGCAGGGCAGGACGATGCTGATGGGATATAAATTTTTCCGCGCCGTGTTGAAATGCAGCTGAAATAAGGTGAAAAATACCGCCCCGAACAAAGCGAGTTCGGGGCGGGTTGCTTTTTATTTCGGGCTTTTCGGGGGACAAGCCGCGGCGGTTAATCTTTTTTTCTGTTTTCTTTTTCTTCCAAAGCCTCTTGTTCTCTTTTTCGGGCGTCGTAATTTTTATATCCCGCCTTTTGATTGTCGCCCGCATCCCATTTTTTGCCGCCGACGGAGAGCACCGAAACGACGCCTGCCAAGGCGGCGATGACGGCAATGACGGGCCAGATGTATTTTTTCGGCTGGGAAAGCGCGAAAATAACGCTGACCGCCGCTATGACAAGCAACAAGGCGCCGAGAAAGATATCCGATTTTTTAAGGACTCCCGTCTTTTGGGCGACCAGACCGCGGAGCATAAAAGCCAGACCGCCCGTGCCGCAGATGACGACAATCGCCCAGTTGAGATTGAAAAAACCGAACGTATCGGGCTTTAATTCGGACAACAGCCAAAGGACGGCCGCCGCCAGCCATGCCAGCGACATCAATAATTTGGTAAAAAACTGCTTGCTCATACTTTTTATCTCCTCAGTTTATCTTAAGATCACGGAGGCGGACACGGCGCAGATTTCTTCGCCGTCGCCCAGCACCACGCTGTCGCCGTGGACAAAATTTTTTACCAGCCCGCCGACGCGCAATTTGAAATTTTTATCGTTTCCCCCGACGGAAAGCGCGGTATAGACCCCGGGCAGAAGCTTCCCGCCCTTTTCCGCGCGATATACCTCATTTTTCGATAAGATAAAGTCGCCGGGCAGATGCGTGACGTTGATTCCCACTTCCGTGGAAATTACGTCGTCCTCGCTGTAGCGCACACCGTGCACGATCTTTACCTTGTCGGCGCGCTTTTCGTCCGATTCCGCGCGTTTTTTAACGCCGCGGAGCTTCAGCGTCAATACGATCAACGCAATCAGAAAAACGCCTGCCGCCACACTGACGGCGATGAGTGCGATTTCTTTGGGTCCCATGGTTTTTTCCTCCCGTTTAGGATAATTTTATTTCATCAGAAAATAGAGCGCAAGCCCCGCCAGGGCGGCGACGGCAAGGCCTATCGTTACCGCCAGAGCGACCTTGAGGGCCGAAACGGGGGATTTGCCCGCCATTTTTCCGTTTCGCCCGTTGATATAAAAGGAGTAACGCTTTGTTTTATAGAAATAGTTCCCCAGATAGATGGGGATCAGCAGGTACCGATAAGTGACGCCGCCGTACGCGGTACGCATATCGAAACGTTCGACGGTATCATAGCTATACTGTCCCAGAATATCCCGCTTCACTTCCGTTTCCATTTGAGCGCGCGCCTGCGCCCAACAGGTTTCCCCGTCCTGCGCGCCCAGCCTCGCGGAAAAGCCGTACAAAAAATCTTCCTCGTAAAGCACGCTGTTATGGTAGTCGTAATACATGATTTTGTTTATGTATCGGGGCGGAACGACGTCGGTGGCGCTGACGGCGAAATCGTTGAACGATTTTTGATAATCGCCCGAGACGGAAAAGGTCCGCGTTCTGCGGCGCGTTTCGGGCTTTCCGTTGACCGTTACGGTTTCGGTATAATGCTCGCAGAGCACGCCCGAATAATCGGTATAGGTTTCCGCGTCGAAGGTAAAGGCGGGCAGATAGACCCCGTTCAGCGTTTCGGCGCGGAAGGATTTTTTGAAATCGTTGGGGGCGAAAAGTCTTTTCTTCGCCCAGTGCGAAGCGGTTTCCGCGGCCTTTTGCTTTCCGACGGAAAAGGGCAGAAGCATATCGGGGCGCAGGACGGCGAATTCCTCCCGTTCCACGACGGAGGGAGACCCGCAAAACGGGCAGACGCGCGCGATTTCCCGTTTGTCAAGAGCCTGTTCGGCGTTACAGTTGGAGCAGTGATAGACATGCGTTTCCCGCGACCAGCCGTCGGAAGCTTTTTTCATGTACCGCAGCTCGAATTCCATGCCGGGCGTCGCCGCGATCTGTTTTATCGTGCCGCAGCTCGGGCATTTGAGCGCGCCCGAGACGGGATCGAATTGCAGGTTGTCGCCGCAGCCCGGACATTTTTCTCCGCTTACGGCCACCGTATCGCGTTCCTCAAAATCGTTTTGTAGCGTTTCCATAGTTTTATTATTTTAATTTTTCTCCGCACTCGGGACAGAATTTGGCGTTTTCCAAAAGCTTTGCGCCGCATTTGGGACAGAGCGTTTCGACGGGCGTTCCGCATTCGGAGCAAAACTTTGCGCCCGCGAGCAGCCGCGTGCCGCATTTTTTGCAGACGCCGACCGCCGCGCCGCCGTCTGTTTTTGCGCCGCAGCGCGCGCAGAATTTCGCTCCCGCGGGGACGTCCGCGCCGCATTTGAGGCAGAGGGACGCCGTTCCGCCGCCGTTTGCCGCGGACATTTCCTTGACGGCATTCATCATCTGCATGCCCATGCCGAGGCCCAGGCCCGCGCCCATCGCGCTGCCCGCCGTACCCGGGTTTTTTGCCGCGTCCTTGAGCGCGTCCGCCTGCGCCATACGGGTATAGACGTCCATATTCCGCCGAAACATGCCCAGGCGCGCGTTTTCGTCCATGGCTTTTTCCAGCTCCGCGGGCAGGGAGACGTTTTCGAAATTGAAGTCGGACAGCTCCAGCCCCAGCTCGGAAAATCTTTTTTCGAGAGAAGCCTTTACCGCGTCGCTCAGCTCCATGAGGTTTGCCGCCATATCTACGACGGAGATGCCGCTTTCGCCGAGCGCGTCCGAAATAGCCATGACCAGCATACTGCGGATATGGTCGGAAATGTCCTCCGTTCGATAGGTGGAATGGGAGCCGGAAAGCTCGGTCATAAACACATACGGGTCCTTGACGCGGAAGGAATAGGTGCCGTAGCCGCGTACGCGCACCGCGCCGAAATCGGGATCGCGGAGCATGATGGGATTTGCCGTACCCCAACGCTGTTTGGTGAAGCGGTTGGTGCTGACAAAATATACCTCCGATTTGAAGGGCGTTTCGAAACCGTATTTCCAGGACAAAAGGGCGGTGAGAACGGGAAGGCTGTCGGTGTCCAGTTTGTAATAGCCGGGAAGAAACACGTCGGCCATGCGGCCCTTGTCGCAGAATACCGCCGCCTGGCCCTCGCGGACGGTGAGCGCGGAACCGCGTGCGATTACATTCTTTTTGGTGTCTATTTTATACACCAATGTGTTATGCGAATTATCCGACCATTCGATCACTTTGAGAAGCGCCATTTTTTTCCTCCGAACGATAGATTGTTACGATAATATTATACTATGTTTTTTATCGGGTGTCAATTTTATAAAGATTATTTTTTGAAAGACGTTTGAGCCTGCTTGACATTCGCCGTGTTATTTTATATACTTTTCATAGAAAAAGCGATCGCAGGGAGGACGAAAGTTGGACGCGATAGAAAAAGCTTTGAAAAGATTGCTGGTTTTAAGCATTGCCTTTTCCGTGATGTTTGCCGCGGGGATTCCCCTGATTCCCGTAGGCGCCTCAAAGAGGCTTTGGGCGCTGATGATCGTCGGGATCGTATTTACGGCGGCGGGGTTTTACGGTACGCCCATGCTGTGGACGGCTTACGGCGCGCGGCGGGGCTTGAGGCGGCTGGTATATGCCGTGACGAAAGAGAATCTGCTTACGGTGACGGAGCTCGCCTCGCAGCTGGGAAAATCCGAAAAGAACGTAAGAAGCATGCTGACGGATTGTTTTAATCGGGGCTATCTCGTCGGCTATGTCCGCAAGGGAGACGAGCTGGCGCCCAACGAGGCGCAGTCGCCCTTCGAAAAGCTGCACGCGGCGGAATGTAAATATTGCGGCGCGAAGTTTACCTATAAGGGCGCGGACGCCGTCTGTCCTTACTGCGGCGCGATGAATGAAGAAAAGAGTTAAAAAGGGAACGGGCGGCTGTTTTTTTCAAGGAACTGCAAAGAAAAACGCAAAAAGCGTTACGTTTTGTAAAAAAGAGGTTATAATAAAGGGAAGGGCGACGGAAAGCTCCGCCGTCCTTACTATTTATTTTTATGGGGTTACTTATGGACGTAAAGGACAAGGTAGTTATCGTTACGGGCGGCGGCAGAGGCATCGGCTTCGGAATTTCCACCGCTTATGCAAAGGCGGGGGCGAAGCTCGTCATCACGGGCAGAACGGAAGCCACGCTTCTCGAGGCGAAGAAAAAGCTCGAGGCGTACGGGACAAGCGTCCTTACCGTCACGGCGGACGGTGCGGACGAAGCGGCGATTAAGAACGTGATTGCAAAAACTGTGGAAGCTTATGGCAAAATCGACGCCGTGGTCAACAACGCGCAGGCCTCCAAGTCGGGTAAAATGCTGGTGGATCACACCAAAGAGGACTTTGACCTCGCGATCTATTCGGGGCTGTACGCCACCTTCTTCTATATGCGCGAAGCGTTCCCTTACCTCAAGGAGACAAAGGGCTGCGTCATCAATTTCGCGTCGGGCGCGGGGCTTGCGGGCAGAATCGCCCAATCCTCCTATGCGGCGGCAAAGGAAGGCATCCGCGGCCTTTCGAGGGTTGCGGCCACCGAGTGGGGGCCTTACGGCGTGCGAGTAAACGTCATTTGCCCGCTTGCGATGACGGAAGGGCTTCAGAAGTTTAAGGAAGAATATCCCGACCGTTACGAGCAGACCATCAAGGCGGTGCCCATGGGACGCTTTGCCGATCCCGAAACGGATATCGGGCGCTTGTGCATATTCCTCTCCTCCGAGGACGCGGCGTATATCACGGGCGAAACGATCACCGTGCAGGGCGGGAGCGGCTTAAGGCCGTAATCGACGGAAAAATAAAGATTTTTCACAAAAAAAGAGGGATTTGTCCCTCTTTTTTTCTTCTGCCTATTGCTTTTGCGCGGCAGATATGATATAATATAAACGTATAAAAATAATCGGCCGATATCGGCCGCAAGAGGTGTTTTCCATGGAAAAATACATATTGAGCTGCTGCTCCACTGCGGATCTGACGAAAGAGCATTTCGACAAGAGAAACATTCGTTATATCTGTTTCCACTATTATTTGGGCGAGACGGAATATCCCGACGACCTGGGCGAAACGGTTTCGTTCGACGATTTTTATGCCCGCATGGAGGCGGGGGAGCCGACCCGCACTTCGCAGGTGAACGTGGAGGAATTTGTCGAGTATTTCACCCCCTTCCTCGAGCAGGGGCTGGATATCGTGCACGTCTGCCTTTCTTCGGGGATTTCGGGCGTGTATAACTCGGCAACCGCGGCGGCCACCTTGCTTAAGGAAAAGTTCCCCGAGCGAAAAATTTATATCGTCGATTCGCTCGGCGCGTCCTCGGGCTACGGTCTTTTCATGGATAAGCTGGCAGACCTGCGCGACGAGGGTATGGAAATCGCGGAGCTCGTTACCTGGGCGGAGGATCACAAGCTCAACGTACATCATTGGTTTTTCTCCACCGACCTCAAATATTACGTGCGCGGCGGCAGGATCTCCAAGGCGTCGGGCTTTATCGGCACCCTTTTGAAAATCTGCCCTCTTCTCAATATGGACGATCTCGGCAGACTTATCCCGCGCAATAAAATCCGCGGCAAAAAGCGCGTGATCGAGGAAATTGAAAAGAGAATGGAGGAATTTGCCGACGACGGCCTCGAGTATGCGGATAAATGCTATATTTCAAATTCCGCCTGCTCCGATGACGCGCGCGCCGTAGCGGACATCATCGAATGCCGTTTCCCCAAGCTCAAGGGCAAGGTGGAAATCTACAGCGTCGGTACCACGATCGGCAGCCATACCGGCCCCGGCACCGTCGCCCTGTTCTTCTGGGGTAAAAAGCGCACGAGATAAGGGCGGCGCGATGCTTTTTTGCGAAAAGTGCAACCGTTTGACGGAAAGCGACCGATGCGATATTTGCGGCAAAAAGAAGCTGAGAAAACCCGAGGATGACGATTTTTGTTTTTTCGTTGCCCTGCATTCCGCGCAAGCTCATTATTTTGAGGAAAATCTGAAATTGGAAAATATTCCCGTCGCGCTGATCGGATACGGTACGCCGACGTCGGTGCGAACGAGCGGCTATTTCAAAATTTATCTTCCCTATGGCTCGTTTGAGCGTGCGGCGGAAATATATAATACAATTTTCGGATTGGAGGATTGAATTTTCCTCCCGTGTTCCAAAAGCCTGCCTTTTGTTGTCCCGTGCATTTTTCGAAACGACAAATCAATAGCCCGCTCTGCTTCGCAAGCGAAGCGGCGGGCTATCCGTTTGTCCGTAAAGCTCGGCTTTGAAAAGTTTCGGACGGCTCTTTTGAAGCTTCAGGCGGTAACGGTTTTGCCGCGCTTCAGCCAAAGAATGGTATCGCGCAGGGTTTCGTAAAGGTCCCGCGGGCGGTAACCGAGCTCCTGCGTCGCCTTCTCGTGGGAAAATTTGTCGTTTCCCGAGAGGGTATAAAGGGAATACTTGGTGTATAAGGGGCGTTCCTTTTTGCATTTCGCTATGAAGCGGATAAAGGGAAGAAAGAGCTTCGCCATCCATACGGGCAACACGGGAAGCTTTCTGCCGCCCGAAAGCGATTTCACCATTTCCAGCACCTCCTTGATTTCGTAGTGACGGTTGGAAAGAATGAAGCATTCGCCACTTTTGCCCTTGGCTGCCGCGGCGAGGGTGCCCTGCGCCACGTCCCTTACATCGACAAAATCGTAGCCGCCCTTTACGCAGGCGGGGAGCTTTCCCGCCACGTAATCGGACACAAGTTGTACCAGGTGATTGCCCGAGCTGTCGTACGGCCCGAGAATCCCCGACGGGTGCACGATTACCGCGTCCAGCCCTTTGCGGACGTATTCTAAAACCGCCCGCGTCGCCATCGCCTTCGTCTTGGCGTAGGCGCCGTGTACGGTGTCCTCCGAAAATTCGTCCGTTTCCTCCAAAACGCGGTAGGGCCGCTCGGGGATGGCGTGGACCGAGCTGACGTAAACAAATTTGGAGACCTTGTTTTCAAAGGCCAGCGCGAGAAGGTTTTTTGTGCCCTCCACGTTTACCTTGAGCAAGGCGTCGGTCACTTCGTCCGCAATGCTGATGATTCCCGCCGTATGGATCACCACGACAGAGGCGCGTTCGGCGCCCTCAAACAGGGCGCGCAGGGACTCGGGCTCCGTCACGTCGCCCTTGACGTATTCGGCACGGTCGGGGAAATCGGGCTCCTCCGAGGGCAGGATCAGCCCGCGGACGCGTTCGCCTCTTTCCAGCAGAATTCGGATAATGGTGTTGCCGAGGTGACCGTTGGCGCCGGTCACGATATATAAATTTTTCATAAAGTTCACCTCTTTTTTGAAAACTTCATTGATTTTTAGGTTCAAATTTATTATAATATAGAAAAGGGGATTTGTAAACAGTCAATTTTTTCTCTCCTGCGCAGATTTTCCTTTAAGCGTTTTCTTTTGGCAGGATAATCGACAGGTTTCAAAAAATTGTCGCGTCCGCCGCAGTCTTTTTGCGGGGTCGTCGGACGGGATACATAACGGAAAGGAGAATAAAATATGGAAAATAAGGATTATCGGGTACGGGTGACGAAAATGCTTATCCGAAAGGAATTTACGCAGCTGTTGAAGGAAAAACCCGTGCAGTCGATTACCGTGCGGGAGCTTTGCGAGCGTACGGGCATCAACCGCAGCACCTTTTACAATCACTATCAGGACGTGTACGACCTCCTGGAACAAATCGAAAACGAAATGCTGGGAGAACTCAACGAGCACCTGAAAAGCATTTCTCCCGAAAACGATCTGATGTCGATGAGCCTTTTCGAGGGGATTTTCCGCTTTCTTACGGGAAACTCGGACATATGCGTCATCATGCTGGGGGAAAACGGAGATAAGCGTTTCCTTTTCAGAATGTTGGAAATGGGCAAGGAAAATTGCGTGAAAAACTATTTACAGTCCTTTCCCCGCGCCTCGCGGGAGCAAATCGAGGATTTCTATGCTTTCGTCAGCAACGGCTGTCTGGGGCTGATGACGAGCTGGATTTACACGGGAATGAAAAAATCTCCCGACGAGCTGGCGGCGACCGCCAAAGCGATTATGACCAGCGCGTTGAAGTATTTCGATAGCTTATAGGCTTCCGGGGAGGGGCTGCGGCCAATATTCTGCAAAGCTATAAGCTTCAGGGGGAATTTTGCGGCTTTCGGCAACGCGGTTTCCGGACATTCTCGGACGGCGTGAAATATGAAGCCGAAAGCGCGGGCGCGGGCGGCTTAAAGTAGAAAAGCGATCCTTTTTAGCCGCGTATTTGCGTGTTTTTATATATTGAAAACCTCCGAAAACAAACGCCGCGGCATAAAAACGGCGTAAAAAGGCGTGTGGCCCGAGCGGCTACACGCCTTTTGCGGTAAAAGGGCGTTCCGTGTTTGACTTTTCGGAAGCTCTTGCCGTACAATAGAGGCGTAAACGTTTTTCGGGAGGATAACGAAGTGAAAGACAAAAAATCGTTCGGGCGATTTATCGCCGAGAAGAGAAAGGAAAAGGGCCTGACGCAGGCGGAGGTGGCGGGCGCGCTGTACGTCACGGTGACGGCCGTTTCCAAATGGGAACGGGGCGTCACTTATCCCGATATCACGCTCATTTCCGATTTATGCGAGATTCTGGAGGTGAGCGAGCACGAGCTCATCGCCGAAGGAAACGACGCGGAGTACCGCCGCATGAAAGCGGAATCGGAGAAATACAGAAAGATTTCGGACGCGTGGTTTTACGGGCTGACGGGCGCGTATGCGCTCGCTCTCGTCGTCTGTTTTATCTGCAATCTGGCGGTGAATAAAACCCTGTCCTGGTTCTTTATCGTATTGACCTCTTTGATGACGGCGTTTTCGCTTTTTCCGTCCTGTTCCCGCTTCGTAAAACGGGGAAAGCTTCTGGCCGTGAGCGGCAGCTTTCTCGTTTCGCTGCTTTTATTATTGCTGACTTGCTGTATTTATACACGCGGAAATTGGTATTTTATTGCGCTGACCGCATTGCTTTTTGCCTTTTCCGTTCCCTTTCTTCCCGTTTTTCTCTCCGTCTATCCTGTCCCGAAGACAGTGCGGCGGCACAGGGCGATGATCAGCCTCGGCGCCGATTTCCTTTTGTTGGTTCTTTTGATTTTTGCGGCCATGAACAAAGACATGGGCGGGTTCTTTCACGGGACGATTATCGCGCTGTTCTGCGCCTTGCCCGTGTTCGCTACTGCGGCGATCATTTCCTACGTCAAGGCCAACGGCTGGATCAAGGCGTCGTTTTTATGCGTAATCTGGGGAACCTTCGTCCTTTTCGTCGATGCGGTAATCAGTTTGATTTTGAAGGAACCGTATTCCTTCTCCCTCAATCTTGCGGATTGGAGCCTTCCCTATCTCAACGCGAATATCATTTTCGTCACCTGGCTGATGTCGTTTTTGTGCGGGCTTGGGCTGTTTATCGTCGGGTTGGTGCGCGCGAGGAAAAAAGGAGACTGACGAGGACGCGGAAAAGCAAATTTTGAAGGGCGAACATAGTTCGCCCTTTTTTCTGCGCCGCGGGGCGCGGCGAAAGAGAAAAGGTTGCGGGAAAAGCTCATAAAACGGCTTGGACGGGCATAGAAATAATCGAATAAGACGCAAGGAGCGGTTTTCATGAAAGAACAAAACTTACCCCGCGGAGGCGCCGCGGAGGGGATCGGCGTCGGGCTGACGGAAGAGCAGGTGCTCGCTTCCCGCCGGCTCCACGGCGCGAATACCCTTACGAAGCGCAAAAGAAAAGGTTTTTTTCGGCAATACTTAAGCAGCTTCGGCGACCCTATCATCAAGATTCTCATGGTCGCTCTGGCCATAAACGTCATTTTCCTGTTCCGTAATTCCGATTGGATGGAGTCGGCGGGGATCGCCGTCGCGGTGTTTCTCGCCACCTTTGTCTCCACCCTTTCGCAGTACGGCAGCGAGTCGGCTTTTATCGAGCTCCAGCGCGCTTCGGCAAATATCGAGTGTCGGGTCCGCCGCGCGGGCGGTATCCGTTCGCTGCCCGTGGGCGAGCTGGTCGTGGGGGATTTGGTATTGCTGGAGGCGGGCGAAAAGCTTCCCGCCGACGGCGTGTTGCTGTCGGGACGGTTGAGCGTCGATCAATCCGCGCTCAACGGCGAAAGCGCGGAAACGGAAAAAATGCCTCTTTCCGCGGGAAACAAAGAATGGGATCTCATGCGCAAAAATCAGCTTTTTCGCGGGAGCATCGTCTCCGCGGGGGAGGGCGTGATGCGCGTGGAGCGCGTCGGCGACAAGACCTTTTACGGCGGCCTGGCGAAGGATATGCAGGACGAACCGCCCGAAAGCCCCCTGCGCGTCAAGCTCGCGGGGCTGGCCAAGACCTTGAGCAAGCTGGGGTATATCGCCGCGGTGCTGATCGCCGTGGCGGATCTGTTCAACAGCTTTTTAATCGACAACGGCATGAATTTTATGCGCGCCTGGGCGGATATGCGTACCTGGACCATCTGCCTGCCGCGGCTGATGCACGCCCTGACGCTGGCAATCGCCATCGTGGTGGTGGCCGTGCCCGAGGGACTGCCGATGATGATCGCGGTGGTGCTGTCCTCGAATATGCTGCGGATGCTGAAAGACCGCGTCATGGTGCGAAAGCCCGTCGGAATAGAGGCCTCGGGCGGGCTGAATATTTTATTTACCGATAAGACGGGTACGTTGACCAAGGGCGAGCTGGAGGCGGTGAGGATTGTAGAAGGCGGGGGGCAGGTAAGCGGCGACACGAAGTCCTGCGGCAAAACCGTGGGCGAGCTGCTGCGGCTTTCGGCCGTGTTCAATACGGCAAGCTCCGTCTCCGCGGGCAAGGTGTTGGGCGGAAACGCCACCGACCGCGCGCTTCTCAAAAGCGTTCTGCCCCTTTCCTTCAAGAGCGAAAATTACTCGAAGGTAAGCTCTCTGCCCTTCGACAGCGCCTATAAATTTTCGGCTGCATGCGTACGCGCGGAAAACGGCGCGACAATGCCCGTGTTTGGCGAAAAATGCACCTTCGTCAAGGGCGCGCCCGAAAAAATACTTCCTTTCTGCAAGGACTTTGTGGACGCCAACGGCGAATTTAAGCCCTTCGACGCCGTGGAGATGGGAAGAAAGCAGCGCGCGATGACCTGCAAGGCGATGCGCGTTTTGGCCGTCGCGGTGACGCGCGGGACGGTGACGGGAGAAAAGGATCTGGCCGAGCTTACCTTTGTGGCGCTGATCGGCATACGCGACGACATCCGCGCCGAGGTGCCCGCGGCGATCGAGGAGGTTCTTCACGCGGGGATTCAGGTGGTAATGATTACGGGCGACAATATCGAAACCGCGAAGGCGGTGGCGGAGGAGGTGGGGCTGCTGAAAACGGAAAAGGGCGCCGCGCCGCTGGCCGTGACGGGCAAGGAGCTTTCCGCCATGACGGATGCGGAGGTTCTCGATATCCTCCCCCGCCTGCGCGTGGTGGCGCGTGCCCTGCCGACGGATAAGAGCCGTCTGGTGCGGCTGGCACAGTCCAAAGGACTGGTGACGGGTATGACGGGCGACGGAATCAACGACGCGCCCGCGTTGAAAAAGGCGGACGTGGGCTTTGCGATGGGCACGGGCACGGAGGTGGCGAAAGAGGCGGGAGATATCGTCATTCTCGACAACAATTTCGCCTCGATCGTCAAGGCGATCCGTTACGGCCGCACCGTTTTCAAAAGCATCAGAAAATTTGTGGTGTTTCAGCTGACGATGAATCTGTGCGCCGTGGGCGTCTCCCTGATCGCGCCGTTTATCGGGGTGGATACGCCCGTCACCGTCATACAGATGCTGTGGATAAACATTATCATGGATACGCTGGCGGGGCTGGCGTTTGCGGGGGAACCCGCCTTAAAGGAATATATGGAGGAACGGCCGACAAGGCGCGACGAACCCGTACTCAGCAGGCATATGATCCGTCAGATCGCCTGCGCGGGCGCCTACGTCATCGGGATTTGCCTCATTTTTCTCAAGGCGCCCCTGTTCAAACGGATTTTTCGATACGACGAAAGCCCGCTCTGCTTCTATACCGCCTTTTTTGCGCTGTTTGTATTCTCGGGGGTATTCAATGCGTTCAATGCCCGCACGGAGCGTATCAATCTCTTTTCGCATCTGAAAAACAATAAAACCTTCGTCCTCTTTATCCTGCTGGTGATGGCGGTGCAGCTGCTCCTGATTTATTTCGGCGGAACTCTTTTCCGCTGTACGCCGCTCACCGTAAAGGAGCTGGGCGTGACGCTGGCGCTTTCCTTGACGGTGATTCCCCTCGACCTGATCAGAAAGGCCGTGTCAAAGAGATTGCCCAAGGATAGACTGCGGCGCGTAGAGAAACGCTTGACGGAGCGCAAGCGTTGTGGTATGATAAAAACAAAAACGCGGAGGGAAACGTGACGGAAGAAGAAAGGCTTAAGGCCTATGACGAAATGAAGGCTTGGATTGAAAACGAGTACGAAACGCTGACTGAAAAGCTGGCGGCTTTGAAAGCGGCGGAAAAGACCAGGACGGTGACCTATCGTGAATCGTTGGGACGGAAGTGTTATTATAAGGGAATTTTGGAAATTTACGAGAAATTCGGCCTGTAAAAGCGCGGCCTGAAAAATTTCACAAAGGATTAACAAAACCCGCACATCATTCAAACGAATTAAATTGACTTTTTTCGCAAATAATAGTACAATCAAAGCATGAGTAAGATTTGCTTGAATTGCGGCTATGAGGCCGACGACAATGCGAAATTTTGTATCCGTTGCGGTTCGCGCTTTTCCGACAAGTCCGCAGAGATTGAAAAATCCGAAGCGACCGACAGGGCTGAAAGGTCCGACAAGTCCGAAAGGTCCGAGGAAAACGCCGTTTTTCCCGACGCAGAGAAACAGCTTACCGTGGAGGAGCTGACGGGAAGAGACTTTTCCTCGTCCGCAGACGGAGCGGCAAAGGCGGAAGCACCATCCAAAGAAAGGAGGATCGGCGCGGAATGGCAGGGCAGCGACTGCCGTTGCTTCGGAGACGCGGGTTCGCCTTCGGGAACGACGGCGCCCTTTTACGGAAGAAATCCCTATCAGCCGTCCGACGGAAACGCGCCGCGTCCGCTCTCTCCTCAGGAATACGAGGCGCAACGTCTCCGACAAGTGGCGCAGGCAAGGAGTGAACGCGCGTTGAACGTGCGAAAGCTTCTGTTTGTGCTCGCTTTCGTGGGGCTGCTGCTCGATTTCGTCTGCGGGATCGGTTTTCTTCTCTGCCTGCCCGTAGCCGTGACGGCGACCGTCTTTTCGGCTACTCTCCGCACGAAGGAAAAAAAGACGAGCGCGCAGCTCGTATGGGCGATGGTCGTGGGCTACGTCGGCGCCGTTCTGGGGCTGGTGTTTTTTATCCTGATGGTGTAAAACGCATACAATTTTATAGAGCGTCATACGGCGCGGAGGTTACATAATTCGGCATATGGGAGTGCATATGTTAGACAAAAGAACCTCCGCGCTTTTACAATCTATCAACGACTTTTGCTCTTCGGGAACTTATAAAATTTTTTCCGAGGAGGATTTTCTCGCGGATTTTCCCCAGCAGTGGGGCGTCACTGCCGAATCCCTCGGCCAAATGCTGGACTACCTTTCGGAAAACGGCTACATAAACGTCAAATATTCGGGCGGCGGAATGTATTGTATCTGTCCGCTTCCGCTCGGCAGGGGCTATTGCGAGCAGGAGGCGGAAAAACGCAGCGACTGCGTGGCGCAGCTGAAATATTTTATGTCAGCGGCGTTTTTCGGGGCCTTTGCGGGCGCGGTGCTCGGCGCGCTGGTCTTTGCCGTTGTCTTTCTGATCATGCGATAAAGCGCAAAAGCGGACGGCGGCGCGGGGAAAAGCGCGGCGCATCGTCGGCTTTGACGTTACGCGCAAAAGGGCAAAGGGCGAAGGACGTATAGCCGATTGGGGAACGTAAACGTAAGGGCGAAGGACGTATGGCCGATTTGGCGCCGCCGTCCGGAGCCGAACGCGTATATTTCGGGACGTTCCTTACCTTGTATCGGACGTAAAGAGAGGCGGGCAGGGCTGCGGCGAAGTATTTTCGAGGAGGGAGTATGCTGAATAAAAGAGAGAGCGAAGTGATGCAGGCGGTCTTTTCCCTGTGCAGGGAAGAGGGACGTTGTCTCGTTGCGCCCGCCGATCTGTTGAAGCTGATGCCCAAACAGGAAAAATACACGGAGGAAAAGCTCGAAAAGATTTTGCGCGCGCTGGAGCTCGACGACTATTTCGAGATCATCTCTTCCGACCGAAAGGGGGAAAAGATGTACGTGATCACCCTGCACCCCAACGGGTTCGCCTTCAAACGTTCGTCCGTACAGATGCGGAGAGACATGTTTTTCAAGGTGGGCTGGACGATCGTCTCCGCCGTGCTCGCCTTCCTCGTCGGCCTTTTGATGAAAAGGCTGTTTTGACTTTGCGCCCGCGTTTGATTTCCGTTTTCTCCGCGTGAAAAAATTGAAAAAAACACGGTAACAATCTTATAATTGTACCGTTCAATCGGTTTACTTTTTTTGACGGATATGCTATAATACAAACGAATGTTCGTGAAATAGAAAAAGAACCGAGGAGGGGCTATGGAATTTAAGCTGCATTCTCCCTTTCAGCCGACGGGCGATCAGCCGCGGGCGATAGAGAAGCTGACGGAGGGCGTGCTGGACGGCATACGCACGCAGGTGCTCGTGGGCGTGACGGGCAGCGGCAAGACGTTTACGATGGCGAACGTGATTAAAAACGTCAACCGACCGACGCTGGTCATCGCGCATAATAAAACGCTGGCCGCGCAGCTCTGCAACGAGTTCCGCGAGTTTTTTCCCGAAAACCGCGTGGAATATTTCGTCTCTTATTACGATTATTACCAGCCCGAAAGCTATATTCCCTCCACGGATACTTATATCGAAAAGGATCTGAGCCTCAACGACGAAATCGATAAGCTGAGAAACTCGGCCACCTGTTCGCTGATGGAGCGGGAGGACGTGATCGTGGTGGCGTCCGTTTCCTGCATTTACGGCCTCGGCGCGCCCGAGGAATATTTCCGACTGTCGATTTCCCTGCGCCCGGGAATGGAAATGGAGCGGGACAAGCTTTTGAGAAAGTTGATCGAGCTTCAATATTCCCGAAACGATATCGATTTCAAACGCTCGACCTTCCGCGTGCGGGGAGACGCGGTGGAGATTTTTCCCGCTTCCAATTCGGAAGTGGCGATCCGCGTGGAATTTTTCGGCGACGAAATTGACAGGCTGTACGAAGTGGAGGCTTTGACGGGCAATAAAATCAACGAGCTGGCGCACGTCGCGATTTTCCCCGCCAGCCAATACGCCGTGGGGACGGAAAAGCTGCGCGGGGCGCTGAGCATGATCGAGGAGGATCTCCGCGGCGAGGTGCGCGCCTTCGAGGAGCAGGGCAAAATATTGGAGGCACAGCGGCTGAAACAGCGCACCGAACACGATCTCGAGATGATGCGGGAGATCGGCTATTGCAGCGGCATCGAAAATTACAGCCGCTATTTCGACGGCCGCAGTCCCGGGGAGCCTTCCTTTACCCTGCTCGACTATTTTCCTGCGGGAAAATTTCTCGTATTTATCGACGAAAGCCACATGACGATCCCGCAGATCCGCGCCATGTATCACGGCGATCTCTCGAGAAAGACCAATCTCGTCGATTACGGCTTCCGCATGAACGCCGCGTACGACAACCGTCCGCTGAAGTTTGAGGAATTTGACGCGCGCGTGCCGCAGCTGATCTGTGTGTCCGCCACGCCCGCCCCGTACGAGCTCGGACAGGCGGGACAGCGCGTGGAGCAGCTGATCCGCCCCACGGGTCTGCTCGATCCCGAAATTACGGTAAAGCCGACGAAGGGACAAATCGACGATTTGCTTTCGGAGATCCATACGGTGGTAAACGACGGGGGCAGGGTATTGATTACGACCCTTACCAAAAAAATGTCGGAAGAGCTGACCGACTATCTCAAAGAGCATTCTGTCAAGGTGAAATATATGCACAGCGATATCGATACGCTGGAGCGGATAGACATCGTCAACGGCCTGCGTCTGGGCGAATTTGACGTGCTTTGCGGCATCAACCTGTTGCGAGAGGGGCTGGACCTGCCCGAGGTGAAGCTGGTCGCCATTCTCGACGCGGATAAGGAGGGGTTCCTCAGAAGCGATACGGCGCTGATCCAGACGATCGGCCGCGCCGCGAGAAACAGCGAGGGGCGGGTGATCATGTACGCCGATACGATCACGGACAGCATGAAACGGGCCATCGACGAGACCAACCGCCGCCGCACGATTCAGGCCGCCTACAACGCGGAGCACGGCATCGTTCCCAAAACGATTATCAAAGAGGTGAAATCAACCCTCAACATCACCAAGAAAAAATCTTCCGACGACGACATCAAGCTTAAGGACATTCCCGAGGAAATCGAAAAGCTGAAGGCGTTGATGAAGGTGGCGAGCGCGCAGCTCGATTTCGAAAAGGCGATTGAAATCCGCGACAAAATCGGCGAGCTTCGGGCGAAAATGCGCAGGGCGGAACGCAAGGGGCACGCGTAAGCGGCGGACGTTTCGGGGAAAATGAAGGAAAAACATCATTCTTATCAAGGTAAAAATATGAAAGAAGAAATCGTAGTCAAAGGTGCAAAAGAGAACAACCTCAAAAATATCGACGTCAAAATCCCCAGAAACACGCTCACCGTCTTTACGGGGCTGTCGGGCAGCGGAAAATCGACGCTGGCGTTCGACACTATTTTCGCGGAGGGTCAGCGCCGGTATGTGGAAAGCCTTTCCTCCTACGCGCGGCAGTTTCTGGGCCAGATGGAAAAGCCCGACGTGGAGAGCATAGAGGGGCTTTCGCCCGCCATTTCCATCGACCAGAAAACCACCTCCCACAATCCCCGCTCCACGGTGGGCACGGTGACGGAAATTTACGACTATTTCCGTCTTTTGTTCGCGCGGGTGGGCGTTCCGCACTGCCCCAAATGCGGGCGGGAAATCCGCCGTCAGACGGTGGACGAAATTGCCGACCGCGTCATGGCGATGCCCGAGGGCAGCAAAATCCTCGTCAGCGCACCCGTCGTCCGCGGCCGCAAGGGCGAGTACGTCAAGGAGCTGGCTTCCTACAAAAAGAGCGGCTACGGTCGGGTGAAGATAGACGGGATAGTTTATGATTTACAGGAAGAAATCAAGCTGGAAAAGAACCTCAAGCACAATATTTCCGTCGTCGTCGATCGTCTCGTCGTCAAGGCGGGGATACAGAAACGCCTGACGGACAGCCTCGAAACCGCGCTTAAGCTGGCAAACGGCCTGGTGGTCATCGACGACGCGGGCGAGGGAAAAGAGGAGCTTTATTCCGTCAATTACGCCTGTCCCGACTGCGGTATCTCCTTCGAGGAAATCGAGCCGCGGCTCTTTTCTTTCAACACGCCCTACGGCGCCTGCCCCGAGTGCCTCGGGCTCGGATTCCGCCAGACGGTGGACGCCGACCTCATCTGCCCCGACAAGACCAAGACTTTGCGCGAGGGCGCTATCCGCGTATCGGGCTGGAATCTCGACTCCTCCACGCAGACGCAGATGTATCTGAACGCGCTCTCCAAGCATTACGGCTTTTCCATGGACGTACCCGTCAAGGACCTGCCCGCCGACATTTATCGCATGCTGATGTACGGCAACGGCGGCGAAAAAATCGATTTAAGCTATCAGACCCGTTCGTTCAGCGGCAGCTACAAAACCTCCTGGGAGGGCTTCGTGGTCAATCTCCAAAGGCGGTATTCCCAAACCTCCTCGGACGGCGTGAAATACGATATCGAACGGTATATGCGCACGGCGCCCTGTACCGTCTGCGGCGGCAAGCGCCTGAAAAAAGAGGCTCTTTCCGTCTATCTCGGCGGAAAAAATATCTGGGATTTGTGCGAAATGTCGGTGGATAATCTCTATGAATTTGTGGATAACCTCTCTTTGACGGAGACGGAACACATGATTGCCGACGCGATCGTGAAGGAAATCAAAAACCGTATCGGATTTTTGCGCAACGTGGGGCTGAATTATCTGACGCTGGCGCGGACGGCAAATACCCTTTCGGGCGGCGAATCCCAGCGTATCCGCCTCGCCACGCAAATCGGCAGCGCGCTGACGGGCGTTTTGTATATCCTCGACGAGCCGAGCATCGGTCTCCATCAGCGGGACAATGAAAAGCTGCTCCATTCGCTGAAAGGGTTGAGGGATCTGGGCAACACGCTGATCGTCGTCGAGCACGACGAGGACACGATAGAGGCGGCGGATTATATCGTGGATATCGGGCCGAAGGCGGGCGTCCACGGCGGCGAAGTGGTGGCCTGCGGCACGCAGGCGGACGTCATGGCTCAACCCCGTTCGATTACGGGGGACTACCTTGCGGGACGGCGGAAAATCGACGTCCCCGAGGTTCGTTCGACGCCCGACGGCAGGTGGCTGACCGTTTACGGCTGCAGGCAGAACAATCTTAAAAATATCGATGTCCGCATACCTGTCGGGCTGATTACGGCGGTGACGGGCGTTTCGGGAAGCGGAAAATCCAGCTTCGTCAACGAAATCGTCTATCCCTTTCTGGCCAATCGGCTGAACGGCGCGCGCCAGCAGCCGGGCGATTTCGACAGGATAGAGGGCGTGGAATATTTCGACAAAGTGATCGCCATCGATCAGTCGCCCATCGGCAGAACCCCGAGGAGCAATCCCGCCACCTATACGGGCGTATTCAATTCCATCCGCGATCTGTTTGCCATGACGCCCGACGCGCAGGAGCGGGGATATAAGGCGGGACGTTTCTCGTTCAACGTTTCGGGCGGGCGCTGCGAGCACTGCTTCGGCGACGGCATCATCAAAATCGAAATGCACTTCCTGCCCGATATTTTCGTGCCCTGCGAAGTTTGCGGCGGAAAGCGGTACAACCGCGAGACTCTGGAGGTAAAATACAAGGGCAAGAGTATTTCCGACGTCCTCGAGATGACCGTGGAGGAAGCGTGCGAATTTTTCCAACCCGTTCCCTCCATCTACAACAAAATGAAGACGCTCAACGAGGTGGGGCTCGGTTATATCAAGCTGGGGCAGAGCGCGACCACCCTTTCGGGCGGCGAGGCGCAGCGCGTCAAGCTGGCGACGGAGCTTTCCCGCCGTTCGACGGGCAAGACCTTCTATATCCTCGACGAGCCGACGACGGGGCTGCACACCTACGATGTGGACAAGCTGATCAAAATTCTTTTGCGGCTTCGCGCGGGCGGAAATACCGTGCTGGTGATCGAGCACAATCTCGACGTCATCAAAACTGCCGACTATATCGTGGATCTGGGTCCCGAGGGCGGCAGCGGCGGCGGCACGGTGGTATGCACGGGTAGCCCCGAAGAGGTGGCGCGGGTGGAAAACAGCTATACGGGACAGTTTTTGAAGAAACTGCTCGAGAAAAAACGGGTGGAAAATTCTGGTATAAAAACCCGCTGAAATGCGCATAATAGAGGTATGATTAAGCCTACCAAAAATATTGCGGATATCAAACAAATGGTAAAGGCCTGTTCCTATAAGCATGTGGCGGTGCGCGTGAACCTGGGCAGAAACAAGATACTGAGCTACTCGGGCGTGCTGTCGGGCATCTATCCCGCGCTGTTTACGGTAAAGCCCGACGATACCGACTTTCTCGGCAAAACGGCGTATTCCTATTCGGACGTGCTTTGCGGAAGCGTAAAGATCAAGCAGATACAATAATTTATACAAAAGGGCCCGTCGGAAGTTTCCGACGGGCCCTTTTGTACGGCAAAACAGAGATAGGGAGTGCGGCGGACGCGAAAAGTCGTCCGCCTCTTTGAAAAGCCGTTTCGACAGAAAAACCGAAAAACTTTGCCGCGGATTTTTTTAAGGCGGTCATAAACGCCGCGCCTCGGTCATAGAATGATAAGGCAAACAGAAAAAATTTTTTCGGCGCGGCGGCCTTCGTCGGTTTCGGCCGAAAAGGAGTGGCAATGATCAAACCGCATTTTGAAACTTATCGCTATACGACGGAGATCTGCAAAACGGGCAGTCAGTCGATCGTCGAATGCCGCCTGGCGGGCAGCGAAATTTCAAGTATTCTCGCCATTTACGCCAAGGCGGTCCCCACCGAATGTACCTGCGCGGACGGCGAGGTGCGCTATAACGGCAAGCTTTTCCTCAACATCGTCTATGAAGACGCCGACCGCAAGGTCTGTCGGGCGGAGCGCGGGGCCGAGTTTTCTCACCGTGCGGAATCGGAGGCGGTGACGCCCGCGTGTTTCGCCAAGGCGGAACTGAACACGGACAACGTTTCGTACCGCCGCGAAGGCTCGGGTCTTTATATTTCGGTTATCATCGGCGCCGATATTTCGGTATATGGCACGGCGCAGGCGGAATATCTTTCCGACGGCGAGGGCATCGTGGCGAAAAAGAGCCCGCAGGCGATCGTCAAGACGGTGTGCGTTTCGGGCGAAGCGGAGACGGACGACGAATTTGAAACCGATTACATAGGCGACATTCTCATGCACAGCGAAAACGTGTGCGTCAGCTATGTCACGGCCGAGGCGGGGCAGATTTCCGTTTCGGGAGAAATCAATCTGAATATCTGCGCCTTAAAGAGCGATCTGTCGCTTTGCTCCTACGAGCGGCTGGTTCCCTTCCGTCTGGAAATCCCCTGCGACGAGGCGATGCCCAAACTTCCCGCGTCCGCAAAGGTACACGTAAAGTCGGCGGTGCTGACGGCGGGCACGGACGAGGAAAAGGGCAAGTGCAAGATCGACGCGGAATTTATTTTGAGCGCCGACTGCGAATTGTATATCCGCGACGAAATCCCCGCCTGCGAGGACATCTTCTCGCCCGAATGTGAGCTTTCCTATAAAAAAGAGGTAAAGAAGGGCAGATATTTAAGCGATATTCTCCGCTTTACCGAGCGCGTGAGCGGCGCGGCTTCTCTGTCTGTGCCCATCGACTACGCCTCGGCGCTTCAGGCGGCGGTGCTGCCCCGCGCGGAAATCTCCTGCCGCCGCGGAGAAAACGGCGGCGAGGCGGAGGGCGCGATTTTCGCGGACGTGATGCTGTGCGACGCGGACGGCGTGCACCGCAGCGCGGAGCTCTCCCTGCCCTTCCTGTTCCCCGTCAAATTCGAGGAAGGCTGTATCGCGGAAGCGGAAGCCACCGTCTGCGGCCTGAGCGTGCGTCAGCGCCGCGAGGGGGAAGCCGAAGCGGAGGCCACCCTGAAAGTGACCTTGAAGCTCTATAAGGAGACGACGGCGGAATATATTTCCGAAACGGAGGAGGGCGAAGCGTACAAGGAAAACGACAGCGCCATTTCCATCTTTATCCCGCGCGCGGGCGACGGATTGTGGGAGATTGCCAAACAGCTGAAGCGGCCGCCCGAAGAGGTGGAAAAGAGCAATCCCGAACTGAAATTCCCCGTCAAGGAAGGGGAAAGGATCTTCATTTACCGCCAGAAGACGGCCGAGTGAGCGGAAAAAACGAAAAATAGGAAAAAAATTTTTGAAAACCCTCTAAAATCTTGAAATTTAGGGAAAAGTATGCTACAATAGAAGCCAGAAAATCTCGGCGGCGGGGAATTTCCTCCGCCGCTATGGGGGTTTTGCATGAATACCGTAAAGATAAAGTCCTATGCGAAGGTCAATCTGACCCTCGACGTCACGGGCAGGGCGGGCGGATATCACCTGCTCGATTCCTTCGTCGCAAGCGTCGATCTGTTCGACCTCGTCTGCGTAAGGAAACGGAAGGACAAGCTGGTGTCGGTGACGATGCACGGCATGGACGGCGAAGGGATTCCGCCCGAAAGGAACAACGCGCTTAAGGCGGGCGAAGCGTTTGTCGGGCGCTTTTCCACTGCGGGCGCGGACGTGACGGTGTATAAAAACATTCCCATGGGCGCGGGTCTGGGCGGCTCGTCGGCGGACGCCGCGGGCGTTTTGAACGCCATGGCCAAGCTGTACGGGATAGACGACAAAGCGGCGCTGGGCGAGCTTGCCGACGCGCTCGGCAGCGATACGCGGTATATGCTGGACGGCGGCTTTTGCCGCATGCGGGGGCGGGGCGAAAAGCTTACCTTTCTCCCTGCGGACAAAAAAACGATGCACTTTTTGCTGATCTGTCCGAAAAGCTCCGTAGCGTCGGGGGAGTGTTACGCGGAATACGACCGCGCGCCCCTGCTTTCGTCCGCGACGGAAAGCTGTATCGGCGCCTTTGGGCGCGGAGACATAAAAGAGGCGGGCAGGTATTTGACAAACGCGCTCTATCCCGCCGCGGCGCGGTTAAACCCCGACGTGGAAAAGGCCTTGAAGGAAGCGCAGAGCTTTTCTCCGCTGGGCGCGGCGATGACGGGCTCGGGAAGCGGCGTGCTTGCGCTGTTCGAAACGAAGGAGCTTTGCGATTGGGCGCGGAGCCGTTATCGGGGGAAGTTCCGCACCTATACGGTGAGTACGCTTGTCCCGCGGGAAAAGAAAAAAATATTCCGTTCGCCGTTCGTATTGACGGACGAGGAACGGGAAATTTCCTCTTTCAAAGAGGAGTAAATCAGGAGACGATCATGGAAGAAAGAATTATCGACGACGAATACGCAAGGGGAATCCGACTGAAGAAGACGAAGGACGGCTATGTGGACGCCACGGACGAGCTTGCGGAAAAAGAACGCAGGGCCGCGGAAAAGCTCGAAACGGAGGAGCTCGAAGCGGACGAACTCAACGCCACGGCCGAAGAGGAAAACGAAGCCGCGGGCGAAACGGAGGAGACGCTTGTCCTCGACGGGCTGGACGAAAGCCTCGAAGAGACGGCGGGGGAAGAGGTGACGTTTGAATTCCCCGATCTCGAGGAGGACGACGAGGACCTCGTCAACCTGACGCCCGAGGAGGCGATTGCCCTCCGCAAGCAGAAAGAGGCGGAGGAAGCGGAACGCAAGGCTACCTATAAAAGGCTGTGCGAGGAAGGCGAGGAATTGCTGGTGTCGGGAAGCTTCAAAGCGGCGGAGCTGAAATTTGAAAAGGCCCTCGGGTACGACGAGGAGGCCGTGGAAGCGGCGGTGGGGTATTGGCGGTCGAAGACGTCCGATTTTACCTCTCCCGACGCGCTCGCCGAGGAATATGCCGAAACGGGCTTCGAAAGCCTGGAAAACGACCTCGGGGAAAGCGCCGTCGAAAAGATCAAGGAAAGGTATAAATCGGTATTCGAAGGCCGCCTGGCGGCGCTTGAGGAGGAAGAAAAGCCCCTCGAAGCGGAGGTTTTGGAAAAACAGGAAAAGAGGCGCGCCATTTTGAAAAAGCGCATTTCTTCGGCGCTTAAAAAGACGCTTTGCACGGGCATTCCCATGGCGGTTCTGCTGATCTGCACGATCGTGTTCGGCGTGCGTATCCCCACCCGTCTGGACGGGCTGTTCGTCGGGCTGACCATCGTCGCGGGAAGCGCATGCTTCATTTGCTTTATCCTGTTCGGGGTCTTTGCCAACAAGCTGGTAAACGCGCGGCGCATCAATCGCGCCAACGAGGATCTTTCCTCTACGGAGGACGGGGAAAAGCTGTTGAAGATCCGCGCGTATAAGGAATTGTATTCGCACTTCGTCGGCTGAAGCCGATCGGAGGGCAGGGAGCGGGGAAAACATTTTCGCCCGCTCTTTTTTATGCCCTTTTTATCCTTGATTTTTTTTCCGAAAGCGTGGTATAATAATTCGGATATAAATCGTATGATGGGAACGCTATGAAAAAAATTTTACCCTATTTCAAACCATATAAGGCGGAGAGCCTTCTTGGGCCGCTTTTCAAGCTGCTGGAGGCGACCTTCGAGCTCGTCGTCCCTTTTATCGTCGCGCTGATCATCGATAAAGGGCTGGGCGCGCGGGTGGACGGCGGGTATCCTTATGCGGATAAGTCCTATATCGCAATCATGTGCGCGGTGCTGGGCGGGTTCGGGCTAGTCGGGCTGGTGTGCGCGGTTACGGCGCAGTATTTTGCCGCCAAGGCCGCCACGGGCGTTTCGACGCAGCTGAGAAAGGCGCTGTTTGCAAAGCTTCAGTCCTTAAGCTATTCGGATATGGATACGCTGGGCACCTCCGCGATGCTCACCCGCATGACCAACGACGTCAATCAGCTTCAGTCGGGGATCAATATGGTGTTGAGGCTGTTTCTGCGTTCCCCGTTTATCGTGTTCGGCGCGATGATCATGGCGTTTTTCATCGACCGTCATTCGGCGCTGGTGTTCGTCGGGACGATCCCCGTCCTGAGCGCGGTGGTGTTCGCCGTTATGCTGGTGTGCATGCCTTTATATAAAAAGTCGCAGGGGAAGCTGGACAAAGTGCTGCTTTCGACGCGCGAAAACCTCACGGGCGCGCGCGTGCTCCGCGCCTTCTGCAAGGAGGACGATGAAAAGAGGCTCTTTGCCGAGCGCAACGGCGAACTGACCAAAAGCCAGAAATTTGTCGGCGGGATCAGCGCGCTGATGAATCCGCTGACCTACGCTCTCATCAACGGCGCGATTATCGTGCTGATTTACGTCGGCGCATTGCGCGTCGATCACGGAAATCTTTCGCAGGGCAGCGTGTTGGCGCTGTATAACCTGATGACGCAGATTCTCGTGGAACTGATCAAGCTTGCCAACCTGATCATCACCGTCACCAAGGCGGCGGCGTGCGGGAGCCGTATCGAGGGGGTGCTGGACATGGAGAGCTCGTTAAAGCTGTTGCCCGCGGGCGAAGAAAATACTTCCGCGGGCGGCAAGGGAGAAGGCTCAATCGTATCGGAAAGCGGCGAAACTTTACAGGCGTTTGTCGAATTCGACCGCGTGAGCATGCGGTATAAAGGCGGCGGAGAAAATTCGCTTACGGATATAGACTTCCGCTTAAAGCGCGGCGAAACGGTGGGGGTCATCGGCGGAACGGGTTCGGGAAAGACGACGCTCGTCAATCTCGTGCCGCACTTTTACGACGTAACGGAGGGGAGCGTAAGGGTGGCGGGCAAAGACGTGCGCGCGTACGATCCCAAAGTCCTGCGCGATAAAATCGGCGTGGTGCCGCAAAAGGCGGTGCTGTTCAAGGGCACGATCCGCGAAAATCTGCAATGGGGAAAAGCGGACGCGACGGACGAGGAGCTGATGGCGGCGGCAAGAGCGGCGCAGGCGGATAAGGTGATCGAGGACAAGGGCGGGCTGGACGCGCCCGTCGAGCAGGGGGGAAGAAATTTTTCGGGCGGACAAAAGCAAAGGCTGACGATCGCCCGCGCGCTTGTGCGCAGGCCCGAAATCCTGATTTTGGACGATTCGGCGTCCGCGCTCGATTACGCGACGGACGCGGCGCTCCGCCGCGCGCTGAAGGAGCTGGATTACTCCCCGACGGTATTCGTCGTTTCCCAGCGCACGTCCGCGATGAACGGCGCGGACAAAATCGTCGTGCTCGACGAGGGCAGGGCGGCGGGCATCGGCACCCACGAGGAGCTTTTGAAGGATTGCCCCGTCTATCGGGAAATCTACGAATCCCAGCATAAAAAGGAAGGCGGCGAAAGGAGGGCGGAAGCATGAAGCGCAAAAATATTGCCGCGGCGCGCTCCGCGGGCGTTTCTTCGGCTAAGTCGAAGGTGCGCAAGGGCACCGTGAAACAGGTGCTCCGCTACGTCGGGAAATACCCCTTTTCCCTTTCGGCAACCCTGCTTTTGGCAATCGTGACGGTGGGCTTTACGCTCTACGTTCCCATTCTCATCGGCGACGCCATGGATTGTATCGTAGAGGCGGGAAAAGTGGATTTTTCCGCGCTCAAGCTTATATTTTTCAAAATCGGCGCTTCGGTGGGGATTACCGCCGTCGCACAGTGGAGCATGAGCGCGCTCAACAATCGCATCACCTATAACGTCTTGCGGGATATCCGCGCGGACGCCTTTGCGAAAATTTCCGTCTTGCCGCTCAAGTACCTCGATTCCCATTCCCACGGGGAGACGGTCAGCCGCATCATCGCGGACGCCGATCAGTTCGCCGACGGACTTCTAATGGGATTTACGCAGTTCTTTTCGGGGATTTTGACCATTTTCGGCACGCTTGCGTTTATGCTGGCGACAAATTGGAAAATCGCGCTGGTCGTCGTGTTCGTCACCCCGCTTTCCCTCTTCGTGGCGAAGTATATTTCTTCGCACACCTACACATTCTTTAAGAAACAATCGGAGACGCGGGGGGAACAGACCGCCTTCACCGAGGAGGCGATCGCGGGGCTTAAGACCGTGCAGGCCTTTTCCCACGAAGCGGAAAACATGGAGAAGTTCGACGAGATCAACAAACGGCTGGAAAAGACCTCGCTCGACGCCACGTTCTATTCGTCTCTGACCAACCCGACCACGCGCTTTATCAACAATCTCGTCTATGCGCTGGTGGCGCTGATCGGCGCGCTGAACATCGCCGCCGGCGGTGCGTTTACGGTGGGCAAGCTGACGACGTTTCTTTCCTATGCCAATCAATACACCAAGCCCTTCAACGAAATCTCGGGGGTGGTCACCGAGCTGCAAAACGCGATCGCCTGCGCCTCGCGGATTTTCGAGCTTCTCGACGAAGAGGAACAGCCCTCCGACACGGGGAACAAGGAGCTGAAGAGGGCGGAGGGAAACGTATCTTTGGAAAACGTCTGCTTTTCCTATCGTCCCCGGCAGAAGCTGATCGAAAATCTTTCTTTGTCCGTCCAACCCGGCCGCCGCGTCGCAATCGTCGGGCCGACGGGCTGCGGCAAAACGACGCTCATCAATTTGCTGATGCGGTTTTACGACGTGACGGGCGGCAGCGTAAAGGTGGAGGGGGAGGACGTGCGGGAGATTACGAGACGGTCCCTGCGGTCGAATTACGGCATGGTGCTTCAGGAAACCTGGCTCAAGAGCGGAACCGTGCGGGACAATATCCGCATGGGCCGTCCCGACGCGGGCGACGAAGAGCTTGTCGCCGCGGCGAAGGCGTCTCACGCCGACGGCTTTATCCGCAGGCTTTCAGACGGCTACGACACGGTGCTTTCCGAGGACGGAGGAAGCCTGTCGCAGGGGCAGAAACAGCTTTTGTGCATTGCGAGGATCATGCTCTGTCTGCCGCCCATGCTCATTCTCGACGAGGCCACCTCCTCGATCGACACGCGCACGGAAATGAAGATCAGCGACGCTTTCGATACGTTGATGAAAGGACGAACCTCTTTCATCGTGGCGCATCGGCTCTCCACCGTCCGCACCGCCGACACCATTCTTGTCATGAACGCGGGGCGGATCGTCGAACAGGGGACGCACACGCAGCTTCTCGCAAAGAAGGGATTTTATTACGACCTTTACAACAGCCAGTTCAGTTGATGGACGGCGGGCGCCGAAAGAAGGCATACGAAACGAAAGTGTATGGACGAAAAGAGAAAGAGAAAAAAAAGAGGCAGCGTATATAGAAACGCCGTACAGCTGGTGGCGGTGGGCGGCGTCACGGGGATATTCGCGGGGGCGGCCGTCACCCTCTATACGCTTCTGGCGTCGGCGGGCGAGGAATTTTCGCGCGGGGTTTACGATTTTATCCGAAATAACCCCGTTTTCCTTCCCCTGCTTTTTATCGTATTGGCTCTGGGCGCTTTTTTCTTAAGCGTCATGGTGCGGCTGGTGCCCATGATCAAGGGGAGCGGGATTCCGCAAACGGCGGGCGCGACGCGCGGGATTGTCCATTTCCGATGGTACAGGGAAGCGGCGGCGATGTTTGCCGCAAGCCTGTTGAGTATTTTTATGGGCCTTTCCGCGGGCAGCGAGGGGCCGAGCTTAGAGATCGGCGGCGCCTGCGGCGACGGCGTGGCGTGCCTGTTCCGCCGCAGCGAAATGGTGCGCCGCTATCAGGTGACGGGCGGGGCGTGCACGGGGCTGGCCGTGGCGTTCAACGCGCCTTTGACGGGCATGGCGTTCGCTTTCGAGGAGGCGCATAAGCGGTTTACGCCCGAAGTGTTTATCTGCGCCTTTTCTTCGGTTATCACGGGGCTTTTGACGCATACGGCGATCTATGCGGCGATGGGGCGCACTCCCGCCAATTCCTTTGAAACGTATGTATTTTACGAAATGCACGTTTCGGCTTACGGGTTTGTTTTTCTCTCCGCCCTCGTCTGCGGCGTGCTGGGCGTTTTGTTCTATCAGGCGGTATTCGGCTTCCGCAGGCTGTTTGAGAAGCTCCGCTCGGCGTATCCGCGCGCGGGAAATTGGGCGGCGATCGGTTCGGCGGTGCTCCTCGGCGGCGCGTTTTCTCTGATTACGGTCAACGTCATGGGCGGAGGACACGCGCTCGTCCAATCCCTGGGTACCCTGGGCGGCACGGCGGAGGAGAGTACGGCGGGCATTTTTTCGCTTCCCCTCGTCGGCACGCTGGCGGTGACGCTGATTTTGAAATTTGTCATTACCTGCGTCAATATGGGCGCGGGCGTGCCCTGCGGCGCGTTTATCCCCATGCTGGCGATCGGGGCGTGTATCGGCGCGTTGCTCAACCGCGGCTGGCTGGCCCTGGGCATGGACGCAAAATACGCCGATCTCATGGTAATGATCTGCATGGCGGCCTTTTTTACCTCCATCGTCAAGGCGCCGATTACGGGCATCGTCATGGTATGCGAGCTCACCTGGAGCTTCGCGCCCCTGCTCCCCGTGGTGATCGGGGTTTCGGTAGGGTATTTTATCGGGGATATTTCCCGCACGGACGGGATTTACGAAAAGCTTCTCGAGCTGTTCGAAAAGGAAAACGGCATACGCGAGCGCGCGCACCGCGAAGTGTTCACCGTTTCCGTACAGCATGCTTGCATTGCGGACGGCAGGGCGGTCCGCGACGTACTGTGGCCGTCGGGCGCGATCGTCACGGAAATTGCGCGCGGGGAGACAAAAATTCTGCCCGACGGCGACACCGCGCTTCACGGCGGGGATATTCTCACGGTGGTATGTAAAACGGACTGTCCCGAAAAGGCGAAGGAGGATCTGTTCCACATCACGGGAAACAAAGAGTAAATTTTTTCGTTGTCGCGGGAAACAAAAAGCGAACTCTTTCCGCCGTCGCGGGAAAACGAAAAACGAACTCTTCCGTTTCCCCTGCCCGTTTCCCTGTGCGGGAGGCGGGCTTTTCTCATATCCGCGCCCTTTTCCGCATACAATAAAAGGAATAAATTTCGGGAAAAGGTACGCGTATGCGGTTATATGACGAAATTCTGAAAAAGTTGGGCGGCGGGGAATCGGAGCTGGCCGCGGGGGCGAGATATACCGTTCTGCCCGGCCGAGGCGGTTATTTTCAAGGCGTAAAGACCGTCAGCGAATTTTCGCCCGAACGGGTGATTCTCTGCTTCCGCCGCGCCGTTCTGGAAATAGAGGGCTGTAATTTCATAGTGGAAAAATACTGCGACGGGGATCTGGAGCTGTCGGGAAAAATACTCTGCATCAAACTTTCGGAGGGCTGAAACGTATGCTTTTGGAAAAGATCGTCATCGAGGGAATTATGCCCGAACGCGCCCTTTCGAAGCTGCAAAGAGAGGGAATCTGCGTCTATCATGCAAAAAAACTCAAAAAAAACCAAATACTTTTGAGTGTAAAGAAAAAAGATACCGAAAAAGTTTTTGCAATTTGTCCCAATGTATGTTATAATGTATCTGTATATAGTCCATATACCGCGAAAAGGGTCGGGTCGGAAGGTCTGCTCGCCGTCCTCGACTGGTCGAAAAAACGCATGGGCGTTTTATTGGGCGCGCTGCTCTTTCTCTCCTGTACTCTCGTGGCCAACCGTTTCGTTTTCAAAATAGACGTCACGGGCACCGATTCCTATCGGCGCGAGGTGCTCGCCGCGCTCGAGGAGAGCGGCATAAAGACTTTTGCGCCTTACCGCAGGGAAAAGGAACAGGAGGTCTGTTCAAAAATTCTGTCCTTAAAGGACGTCAGCTTCTGTTCGGTTAAAAAATCGGGCATGACGGTTCGGGTGGAAGTGCGGCTGAACGCCTTCTCCGAGCCTGAGCCCCAAACGGGGGACATGACGGCAAAACATTCGGGCACGATTTTGCAGGCGGCGGTGCTTCGCGGCACCCTGTTGAAGGGCGTGGGCGAAACCGTCGAGGCGGGCGAGGCGCTCGTGGGGGCGTATTTTCTTTCCGAAAGCGGCGAACGGACGCCTGCGACGGCCATCGCGCGCATCGCTATCTCCTGTACATATGATGAGATGGTGGAGGCCGCGACGGAAGAAGAGGCCTTTGCGGCGGCCTATCTTTCGATCGACGGAGAGATCGCGGAGAAATCCTGCGAGGCGGCGGAGGGCGGTTTCCGCGTCAGGATCATATACGTCGTTACGGAAACGATTAATTTTTAGACATCGGAACCCGCCGATACGCGGCGGGACGGAGGAAACGCTTACGGCACATGTCAGACAGACAATCGATACGGGATCGGTGGACAGGCTTTCGAAAATTTTGGGCGCGTTCGACGAAAATCTCACTCTTTTATCGCGCGAGCTCAATCTCGTCTCCTATGTGGAGGGCGTAAAGATCGTGCTCGAGGGAGAGGAAAAGGACGTCGTATGCGGCGAAGAGGTGATTTCCGCCCTTCTCAGGTTCGCGGAGGGCGGGGAAAGCGTCGATCGGAGCCGCATCGTCTATTGTATCGAGCTGGCCAAAGAGGGCCGCGTGGGCGACATTGCGGGGATTCTTTCGGGGGTCGTGGCGGTCACTTCCCGCGGAAAGCAGATCAAGTGCAAGACGGTGGGCCAAAAGCAGTACGTGGAGGCGATCAAAAAGAACACGGTGGTGTTCGGCGTCGGGCCTGCGGGAACGGGGAAAACCTACCTCGCCGTATGTCTTGCCGTCGCCGCCTTCAAGAGCAAGCAGGTGGAAAAGATTATTCTCACCCGTCCCGCGGTGGAGGCAGGCGAAAAGCTGGGCTTTCTGCCGGGCGATTTACAGACCAAGGTGGATCCCTATCTCCGCCCGCTGTACGACGCCTTGCAGGAAATGCTGGGGGCGGAGACGTACGCGAAGCTGATGGAAAAGGGCGTCATCGAGGTGGCGCCGCTGGCGTATATGCGAGGCAGAACTCTTTCGGGCGCGTTTATCATTCTCGACGAAGCGCAGAACACGACGAAGGAACAGATGAAGATGTTTCTCACGCGCATGGGCGAGGGGAGCAAAACGGTGGTGACGGGGGACGTGACGCAGGTCGATCTGCCCGAGGGAAAAACCAGCGGGCTGGTGCATGCGGTGGATATTTTGAAGGACGTAGAGGGGATAGAGATATGTCGCTTAACGGATAAGGACGTGGTGCGGCACCCCATGGTCATGCGGATTATACGCGCTTACGAGACGGACGCGGAAAAGAGCCGAAGGACGCCGAAGAAGGAGAAAAACGAAGGATGAACATACGGGAAGGCGAATTGGTCTGGACGAAAAAAGAGGCGGTGAAGAGCGTGTTGCTCTTTATGCTTCATCTCGCGGTGGTGCTGCTCATCGTCGCCGTGCTGCTGCTGGGCGGAAAGTTCGGGCATTTTTCGGAGACGATCAAACAAAACAGCGCGAATTATTTGTACATGGTATTCTGTATCCTGCTCCTCGTCTGGATCATGTACTTCTATTATTTCTTCGAGGACAGGCGGATGCTGGCAAACGGCAGGAATATCGCGCTCATTTTCACGGTGCTGGATTTAAGCGTGGTGGCCTCCTTCCTCTTCGGCGAACACGTGCACATCTACGCCCGTCCCGTAGCGCTGGCGGCGCTGCTCGTCTTTGTTCTCGTCGGCCGCAGGGACGCTATTTTCATGAATATGATCTGCGCGATCCTCATGTTGATCATCGATAATTTCTCCACCAGCGCGGTTTCGGGGACGCATATCTATTCCTCCTTTATCATCGCTTTTTCCGCGGGCATGATCGCCATTTTCTTCGGAAATAAGGCCAAGACCCGCTTTCAGATCGTCGGTATCGGGCTCATTATCGTCATTCCCGTCGATCTCGTTATTTTCCTGCTGGAGGTGTCGGGCCTGGCGGGCAACGGAACGCCTCTGACGCCTACGGAAATCTCGGGCATCGAGCGCGTCCTTACGCAGATGGGTTACGGTCTGCTCGGCGGTACCATGTCCGCCGTTCTGTTCCTCGCCCTTCTGCCCGTATTCGAATACGTGTTCAACTGCCTCACGGTTTTCCGTCTGCGCGAGCTGACGGGCTCGGACGCCAAGCTCCTCAAAAAGCTCAAGGAGGAAGCGCCCGGCACCTTCAATCACTCCATGGTGGTGGCGCAGCTTGCGGAAGCGTGCGCGGCCAACCTCGGCGAGGACGTGGATTACGCCCGCGCGGCGGCCTTTTATCACGACGTCGGTAAACTGCACCAGCCCGAATATTTTACGGAAAACCAGGGCGAGTACAACCTGCACGACGAGCTGACGCCCGAGCTTTCGGCGGACATTATCCGCTCGCATACCCAGGACGGGTACGAGCTGATCCGCGCCAATCACCTGCCGCAGTTTCTCGCGGACGTCGCCCTTCAGCACCACGGCACCATGCCGATACGCTATTTCTACGCCAAGGCGCTGAAGATGACGGACGGCGAGCTGAACATAGAGGACTTTTCTTATCCCGGGCCCAAGCCCAGGACGAAGATCGCGGCCATCATCATGATCGCCGACGCCTCGGAAGCCGTGGTGCGCGCCATGCAGAAGCGCACGCCCGAGGAGGTGGAAAAGGCGATCCGCGCCATCATCGAGGAACGCATGGACCTCGAACAGTTTTCCGACTGCGACATCACCATGGCGGATCTGACGACGATACGCCGCACTTTGGTCAGCACGCTGACGGGCGTGTATCACCACCGCGTGAAATACCCTTCCATCAAGTATAAGCGCGCGGACGGAAAGACGACGGGCGAAAACCAATGAAAAACAATTTCCGTATCTATTATGACGGGGAGGAATTTCCCGAGGAAAACGTCCGCGCGTTGGAAAGGGCGATGGACGGCTTCGTGCGTTCCGACGTGCCCCTGGCCGTGGAGTTTGTGTTTACGGACGAGGCGGAAATACGCCGTCTCAACCGCGAGTTGCGGGAGACGGACAGGGTGACGGACGTGCTCAGCTTTCCGGCTTTGGACGAGATCAAGGGAAAGGCGCTCGAAAGAAAGGCGTTTCCCTGCGATATCGACGAGGAGGGAAATCTTTTCATCGGTTCGGTGGCGGTGTGCGTGAAGCGGGCTAAGGAACAGGCGGAGGAATACGGCCATTCGTACCACCGCGAGTTGCATTATCTTCTCGTGCACGGAATTCTGCATTGTCTGGGCTACGATCACGAGACGGAGACGGAAAAATCGGAAATGCGGGAAAAAGAGGAATGTATTCTCGGTAAAATGGGAATAACGAGAGACGAATGAACTTACTGACAAAGAAAAACGGGATACAATTATGAGAAGCGGATACGTAGCGGTAATCGGCAGGGCGAATGCCGGAAAAAGCACCCTGATAAACGTGATGGTGGGCGAAAAGGTCTCCATCGTTTCACCCAAGCCCCAGACCACGCGGGACAGAATCCTCGGCGTTTTGACCGAGGAAGACTACCAGATCGTGTTTGTGGATACGCCGGGCATCTATCGGGCGAAAAACGCCCTGACGGACATGATGATGCACACGACGGAGGAAAGCGCGAAGGCGGTGGATTTTATTCTGTACGTGCTGGACGGGCATGAGGGCGTGCGCGAGGAGGACTTTTCCCTGATACGCAAATACAAGGCGCTGGGGATTCCCATGGCCGTGGCCTATACGAAAACCGATATCATGCCCAGGGAAAACATTCCCCTCGATATGGCGAGGTTTGCCGAATCGGGGGTCGATCTCGACGTGTTTCCCGTATCCGCGAGAAAGGGGCAAAACGTCAAGCGTCTGAAAGAATTTCTCATATCGGCCATGCCCGAGGGAGAGAAAATCTTTCAGCAGGACGTCGTTTCGGACAAGAGCGAACGCTTTATGATCGCCGAAATCATGCGCGAAAAAATTCTGCTCAAGTTCGATAAGGAAATCCCGCACGGCGTGGCGATCGTCATCAACATTTTCCGTCTCGGCGAAAACGGCGTTTACGAGGTCAACCTCGACATCGTCTGCGAAAAGCCCAACCACAAAGCCATTTTGATCGGCAAGCAGGGCAGGGCGATCAAGGAAGTCTCCTCGTTTGCGCGCCAGGACATGGAAAAGTTTCTCGGCGCAAAGGTCTTTCTCACCACCTTCGTCAAGGTAAAAGAGGATTGGCGGGACAGGCCCGCGCTCTTAAAAGAGTACGGCTACGAGGAACCGAGAGAGCTTTAAGGAATCGAAAAAGCATTGAGAAACCGAAAGCGCTTTAAGAAACCGAAAGAGCTTTGAGAAACCGAAAAAGTTACAAGAACCCGAGAGAGTTTTACCCCCGAAAGCGGCCCGCGGCTTCCGCCGTATAAAAAACAATTTTTCTCCGCACCCTAACGTTGAAAGGGGAGGGGAGAAAAAATGCATCATAGAAACGGCGAAAACGGAGCGGCGCGCCTCGCGTGGGAAATGTTTGAAAAGACGGGAAACATCAGCTACTATATGCTTTATCAGGAGCTGAGAATGGACGATCGCGGTCCGAAAAAGCGGTGACGAAAGGGCGGCAGAGGGAGCGGCGATGGAATTTAAGACGGACGCGCTGGTGATCAAGGCGACGGACTATAAGGAAAACGATAAACTGCTCACCTTATTCACGCCCTCGCGCGGGAAACTGACGGCGGGGATACGCGGCGTCAGAAAGCCCAAGGCAAAGCTCGCTTTCGCGGCGCAGCCTTTCTGTTTTGCGGAATATGTTCTCGCGGAGAAAGGGGGCAGATATACGGTGACGGCCGCGTATCTGTACGACGGCTTCTTCGCCCTGCGCACGGATATCGTGCGCTACTATGCGGCGTGCGCCGTCCTCGAGATCTGCGACGACCTGCTGGTGGAAGAGGGGGAAAGCCGCGCGCTGTTTATCGCGGCGGCCGAGGCGTTGAAGGGACTGTCACTCACGGACGGAGACGCGGCGGAGCTGCTTGTGGGGTTCTGCGTGGCGGCTCTTCACGAAGCGGGTTACATGCTGGATCTGGACGGTTGCGGCGTCTGCGGCGGCGAAGTGAAGGGAAACGTGTATTTCGATTTCGACGCAGGATACTTCACCTGCGCCGCGTGCGCTTCGGGCGTACGCGCGAGCGGCGCTACTTATGAGACTCTGCGCAAATGCGCGGGGCTCGCTTACGACGAGGAAAAGACGGCGGGCGGCTTAAAGCGCGCCCTTCGGCTGATCAGAACATACCTCGCCGAAAAGACGGAGGAAGAATATCCGTGTTTCGGCGAATTTATCCGCCTGTACGAATAACTTTCCGCGCTTTTTTCGGCAGAAGCGCAAGAGATTTCGGCAAAGGCGGACGGACGGGGAAAAATAACGGGAAAAACATAGGCGGACCCCGCCGCAAAGTATTTTTATGGAAAACAAAAACAACGAAAACACACAAAAACAAAAGAACGAGCAGGATAAGGCGGCCACGGTGACGAGGGCGGAGAAATCGGAACGAATGAAAACGGTTATCCGCGAGCTCCTCGCTTCGCGCCCCTATAAATGGAACGAATTTTTGGATACGTCGGCCAAGGTTTACGCCGAGCGTTTCCCCGAGGAAACGGGGGACGACAACGCCGTAAAGGGGCGGATCGGCTCCACGTTCGACGTTATGGAAAAAGCGGGCGAGGTGCGCTTCGAGGCAAACGTATGCTCGCTGGCCGCGCCCGTGCAGACGCAGCCCGCGAAGGCGCCCGCCGCGGCGAAAAAAGACGTTCCGAAAAAGCCCGCTAAAAAGGCGGCGGAACCCGCGCAGGAAGTGAAAGAAGACCCCGTAAAAGCGGAAACCGCAAACGCGGAAAAGAAACCCACGCAGAAAAAACGTTCCGCAAAGACCTCGGCTTCGGAAAAAGCGGTGAAAACAGAGGCGGAAAAGGCCGCTTCCGCGGAAAAACCCGTCGCGCCGTCCAAGGAAGAACCTGCAAGGGCGGCAGAAGCAAAAGAGGAAAAGCCCGAGCCGAAGAAGCGCGGTAGAAAGCCCAAGGCCGAAGTAAAAAAGGAAGAGGGCGAAGTAGCCGAGGCGACGAAGCCCGAGCCTAAAAAACGGGGCAGAAAACCCAAAGCAGTAGAAAACGAGGCACCCAAGGCTGAGACGAAGGCACAGGATAAGCCCGCCGAACAAGCGGAAACGGCCGTCGGACAGCCTTTGGAAAGAGTAAAAGCGGAAGAAAAAACCGCAAGAGCCGAAACCTCCGCGGAAAAATCCGTGCAAAGGACGGAACCTGCGGGTGCTTTGGCGGTAAAACCCGAAGCGAAGGTGGCGCCCGTGTTCGACATGACGCTGCTTTTAGGCAATAAGGCGGACAAAAAAGCCCCTGCCGTAGCCAAGGCTGCGACGGAAAAGGGCGCGCAGAAGCCCGCTGCGCCCGCAGAGGAAAAGCGGATACAAGGATTTGTCTCTCCCGCCGTGGAAAAAAACGCACAGGGCTCCGCCGCTTCCGTCGGAGAGAAAACGACGCAGGGCCCGACGCTTTCCGCTTCGGAAAAAGACGTAAAGGGGTCCCTGCCTTCCGTCGGGGAAAAAGCGGCGCAGAATTCCGCTTCTGCCATACAGGAAAGACGCTCGGAAATGCCCGTCTCTGCGGCCGAAGAAAAAAAAGCGGAAAAGTCCGTTGCTTCTTCGGAAAAAGAGCGGACGGAAAAGCCCGCCGCGCCCTCGGAAAGTCCGAAAGCGCCTTCAGAAGGTTCGACGGCGCCTTCTGCGGCTTCAAGCGTCTCTTCTAAAGCTGAAATCCCGACTGCAGCTTCCGCAGCTTTGACTGCGGCTTCCGCTTCCTCCGCCTCGTCGGAGCCCGTCTCCCGCGCCATGGACAAACGCGGAGAAGCTCGTCCCGCCGCTTCCGTCGCACTGGCGACCGAGGTGAAGGCGCTGGCAAAGGAAGCCGAAACGCCCAGGGAGGCGAAAAAGCCCGTTTTGACCGAGTTTGCATTTCTCGGCAACGCGGCCGCAAAGGGAACGGGCAGCGCGCCCGCCGCAAAGGAAAAAGAGGAGAGAAAGCCCGCTTCCGTGACGGAGAAGGCAAAGGAACCGCTCAAAGACACGCGGCCCGCGGAGACCCTGCGCCGTCCCGAGCCGACGAAGGCGCCCCAGCCGCAGTCGCAGCCCCGCCAAACGCCGATTTCTTCCGTTTCTCCCAAAACGGCGGCCGAGCCTGTGTCTCAGAACGGCAGGAGAGACCGCCGGGGACGGGGCAGAACGCAGTCCCCCGTGCTTCCCGCGACGCCCGAGGAAGCCTTGAAAGCGGAATTTCTCAAGCGGCTCCGCGCGCTGGGCGGCGATTATTTCGAATATTATTCCGTGTATTTGTTAGAGCGGTATTCCCTTCGCAACGGCAGGCGACTGGAGGGAATGAGAGTATCGGGAGGGGAACGTGACGGCGGCATAGACGGCGAGATCACGCTCACCGACAAATTCGGCTTCCGCGAGACCATCTACATACAGGCGAAGAACTGGGATCCTTCCAAGGGGAAGGAGGAATTGTGGGTGATCGGAGAAACGCTTTTGCAGCAGTTTATCGGCGCGGTGGCGTGCCGCCAGGCGAAAGAGGGAAGCCGGCACAGCCGCGGCATTTTCGTGACGACGTCGCGTTTTACGCCCGAGGCGAGGGAGCTTTTGGAGACGATGGCGGACAGATTTATCGGCTACGACGGGGACGACGTGTTCGAGGCGGCGAAGGAATGCTCGTTCGGCTTAAAGGAAAAGGACGGCGAATGGACGCTGGACGAGGAGCTTCTCTCGGGCGGCAAGGCGTTTTTCAATTTGCTTTGACGCGGTTTATTTTGACGCGGTTTATAAAGATCGTGGGTGCGAGGTGCCGCGGCGTTTGACGCCGCGGCATTTCTTGCGGTTTTTCTCTCCCATAAACCTTTCGGACGCGAAAAATTTTGACAAAATCGAGAAAAAATACGAAAAAGCTCCCGCGAAAGGCTTGATATTTCTTGCGATTTGTATTAGAATGGATATGTTATAGATATCGTGTGAGCGAAAGGCTTTAACGTATTGAAAAAGTTAATAATCAATGGAGGAAATAATCAACTATGGCAAAAAAGTATTGCTACCTCTTCACCGAGGGTAATGCGAAAATGCGCGAGCTTCTCGGCGGCAAAGGCGCCAACCTTGCGGAAATGACCGGTCTCGGTCTTCCCGTTCCCCAGGGCTTCACCATTTCGACGGAAGCGTGCACGCAGTATTACGAGGACGGCAAGCAGATCAACCCCGATATTCAGGCGGAGATTCTCGCCTATATCGAAAAGATGGAAGGCATCACCGGCAAAAAGTTCGGCGATCTCGAAAATCCTCTGCTCGTTTCCGTGCGTTCGGGCGCGAGAGCTTCCATGCCCGGCATGATGGACACCATCCTCAACCTCGGCCTCAACGAGACCGTCGTCGAAGTCATCGCCAAGAAATCGGGCAATCCCCGCTGGGCGTGGGACTGCTACAGAAGATTTATCCAGATGTATTCCGACGTCGTCATGGAGGTCGGCAAGAAGTATTTCGAACAGCTCATCGATCAGATGAAGGAGAAGAAAGGCGTTACGCAGGACGTCGAATTGACGGCGGACGACCTCAAGGAGCTCGCTTCTCAGTTCAAGGCCGAATATAAGGCCAAGATCGGCGAAGAGTTCCCCGACGATCCCAAGCAGCAGCTGTTCGGCGCCATCAAGGCGGTGTTCCGTTCGTGGGACAACCCCCGCGCCAACTATTACAGAATGCAGAACGATATCCCTTACAGCTGGGGCACGGCCGTAAACGTACAGATGATGGCGTTCGGCAACATGGGCGACACCTCCGGTACGGGCGTGGCGTTCACGCGCGATCCCGCTACGGGCGAAAAGAAGCTGATGGGCGAATTTTTGATGAACGCGCAGGGCGAGGACGTCGTCGCCGGCGTGCGCACCCCGATGCCCATCGCCAAGATGGCCGAAGTGATGCCCGCGGTTTATAAGCAGTTCCAGGATATCTGCAATACCCTCGAAAACCATTACCGCGATATGCAGGATATGGAGTTCACGATCGAGGACAAAAAGCTTTACATGCTTCAGACTCGTAACGGCAAGCGTACGGCGCAGGCCGCGATCAAAATCGCTTGCGACCTCATCGACGAGGGTATGATTACCGAAAAGGAAGCGATCATGCAGATCGATCCCAAAACGCTCGACGCGCTTCTGCATCCCCAGTTCGACGCCAAGGCGCTGAAAGCGGCTACTCCCGTAGCAAACGCGCTTCCCGCCTCTCCCGGCGCGGCCTGCGGCGGAATCGTATTCACGGCCGAGGACGCCGTGGAAGAGGGCAAGAAGGGCAAGAAGGTCGTTCTCGTCCGCCTCGAAACTTCCCCCGAGGACATCGAGGGCATGCACTACGCGCAGGGTATCCTCACCGTCCGCGGCGGTATGACCTCTCACGCGGCGGTCGTCGCCCGTGGTATGGGCACCTGCTGCGTCTCCGGCTGCGGCGACATCAAGATGGACGAAGCCAACAAGCAGTTTACGCTCAAGGGCAAGGTATATAAGGAAGGCGACGTCATTTCCCTCGACGGTTCCACGGGAAACATTTACGGCGAAGCGATCCCCACCGTGGCGGCGGACACGTCCAGCGGCTATTTCGGACGTATCATGCAGTTGGCGGACAAGTATAAGGCGCTGGGCGTAAGAACCAACGCTGACACCCCCAAGGACGCGAAGCAGGCGGCGGCGTTCGGCGCGCAGGGCATCGGCCTTTGCCGTACGGAGCACATGTTCTTCGATCCCGAAAGGATCGGGGCGTTCCGCGAAATGATCTGCTCGGATACGGTGGAAGAGAGAGAGGCTGCGCTCGAAAAAATCGAGCCCATGCAGCAGGCCGACTTCGAAGGTCTCTTCGAAGCGCTCGGCGGCTATCCCGTCACCATCCGTTTCCTCGATCCTCCCCTTCACGAGTTTGTTCCCACGGACGAAGCGGACATCGCGGCGCTGGCGAAAACCCAGGGCAAGACGGTTGCGCAGATCAAACAGATCATCGCCGACCTTCACGAATTCAACCCCATGATGGGCCACAGAGGCTGCCGCCTTACGGTCACCTATCCCGAAATCGCGGTGATGCAGACGAAAGCCGTCATCAAAGCGGCGATCAGCGTCAAGAAAAAGCATGCCGACTGGAACATCGTTCCCGAAATCATGATTCCTCTGACGGGCGAAGTCAAAGAAATGAAGTTTGTCAAAGACATCGTCGTCAAGACTGCGGACGAAGTGATTGCGGCGGCGAAAGCCGACCTCAAGTACGAAGTCGGCACCATGATCGAAATTCCCAGAGCGGCCCTCACCGCGGACGAGATCGCCAAAGAGGCGGAGTTCTTCTGCTTCGGCACCAACGATCTTACGCAGATGACGTTCGGGTTCTCCCGCGACGACGCAGGCAAATTCCTGCCCGCTTACTATGCAAATAAGATTTACGAATCCGATCCGTTTGCGCGTCTCGACACCGTCGGCGTAGGCAAATTGATGGAGATGGCCGTAGAGCTTGGCCGCAAGACCCGTCCCGGTATGTCCTGCGGTATCTGCGGCGAACACGGCGGCGATCCTTCCTCCGTGGAATTTTGCCATAAGATCGGCCTTTCCTATGTTTCCTGCTCGCCTTACCGCGTGCCCATCGCACGCCTTGCGGCGGCTCAGGCTAATATCCGTAATCCGAGGGGCTAAGATTTAGCGCCAAAAAGCGGTAAAAATTCAATTTTTAATTAAAAAATAACGTTTTAGTAGTCATTCTTTTCGGAGAGTGACTACTTTTTTTCTCTTAAAAATCTCTTGCTGGGTTAAAATTCGGTCAAAAAAACGGGGTGGTTCCTCAAATTGAACACTTTTCTGTATCTACCGCTATGGGTAAAAAAGGGCGATAAAAAGGAGAAAATTATGTCAAAATACAAATTAATCATTGAATATTACCAAAAAGGTAACAATAACAGTCAAATCGCTACCCTTTGCAGTTGTTCTCGCACGACTGTATGGACTGTTCTAAAAAGAATAAAGGCGTTAGGAATTGAAGTTTACGTACTAAATGATATGAGTGAAGAAGAAATTTCTTCCTTATTATTCCCCGAAAGGGCGAAAGCAGGAGACGGATATCTGATTCCCGATTTTAAGTGGGAGGAGTTTCAAATGGTAAAACATCGTTCTTCCATCAGACTCTGTTGGCGCAGATATTGCAAACGTGCCGCAAAACAAAACTTGACGGCGTATAGTTGGAAAAGTTTTATAATTTTATATAATGCTTATCGTAAGCCGAAGATTGAAGCCTGCGACCCCAACGACAAGATTCGCAACAAGCTAAAGGATTTTAATTTTCTATTGTCGTGCTGTCCGCGTGGTAGTATAAATTATGAAGTAATTAAAATTCAAAAAGAAGAATGGCTCAAATCCTTAAAACTCGAAGAAGATAAAATCTTGGACGACGAGGATTAAATCTACGTTATATTAAAATATACCCGTTCAGGTATAATACACGCCAAACACTTAAAAATAGTCCCGAAAGGGTATAAAATACAATTTTAACCAAATAAGCGCAAAACCCCCAAATAAAGCAGAGTTTTAAGTCAAAATGGTTAAAAATTAGAATTTTATTGTGCTCAAGGCAAAAATTACTTAAATTACGCAAAAACCGTTGACATTTCTTCGTAATTCGAGTAAAATAAGTATAACAAGATAAGGAAACGATAGTAATGGAAGATTTTTATTTGAGTCGAGCCCTATTCCGCACGCAAGAAATCTTAGACAGCTTTACCAACGAAAGAAGTATGCAAGTCAAATTAAAGGCGTTGACGGAAAATGGGCGTATTGAAAAAATAAAAAATGGATTATATGCGACGGTCAATTCATTGACGGGAGATATTTTTGCGAGCCGTTTTGAAATAGCTTCTGCGCTTTTTGAAAATGCTTGCGTTGCATATCACTCTGCGTTAGAATTTCACGGGCTTGGAAACCAAATGTTTTCCGAAGTGCAAGTCTTTACTGAGAAACGCTATAATCCTTTTATTTATAACGGACTTGAATATAAATTCTTCTCATATACCGCAAAAGGCGGAATAATGCGATTAGAACAAAATGCGGAAATCGTTGTTACGGATTTGGAAAGAACGGTAGTGGACTGTATTGCCCGTATTGACCTTGCGGGTGGACTTGAAGAACTCGTTACAGCGTTAAATGGTATAACGCATCTTGACGAGCAAGCATTATTATCCTATTTGAAAGAGTATAACAAGAAATTTGTTTATAAAAAGGCAGGGTTCTTACTTTCATTGCTTAAAAAAGACCTTCTCTCGCAAAACTTCTTTGATATGTGCAGACAAAACTGTTCTATAAAGTTAGAAGATATAAGCGAAAACAAAAAGATGCCGAGAAAAACGGATAAGTATTGGGGACTTATGTATCCCGAAAAACTTATAAACACGGAGAACTGATATGATAAACCTATCGCAAAAAAACGTAGTTAAAATAGCGAAAGAAACGAACTTTATCAAAGATAACGTTGAAAAGGTTATGCGCCTTGCGGATATTTTAGAGTTTGTGTTTTCGTCCAAATGGAAAGATAAACTTGTGCTTAAAGGCGGAACGGCTATCAATTTGTTTTATCGTGAGCTTCCAAGACTTTCAGTTGATATAGATTTGGACTATATTGGCGATACGAAAGAAGAAATGGAAAAAGATAAGGAAGAATTGTGGAACTTCTTGCAAATGGCGTTATTCCAAAAGAATTATTCGCTTTCGCCACAAAGTAAAAGATACTTCGCTTTAGATTCCGCCGTTTTTCAATATATAAATAACGCAGGCAATCGTGATAATATCAAAATAGAAATAAACTATCTTGATAGAAAGCACGTTCTTCCACTCTGCCATAAACCTATTAAAACTCCCGTTGCCGAAAGCGATACGAGCGTAAAAGTTTTAAGCGCTTGCGAATTATACGGAAGCAAACTTGCAGCTTTAATCGGACGTTGCAAGCCAAGGGATATATACGACGTTAATGGGCTTATTGAAAGCGATATGATAGAAGATAAAGAAATGCTTAAAAAATGTACTATCTTTTATAACTGTATCGGTGGCGATGCTAGTATTTGCGAAGTTTCCCTTGATATTTTAGATGGTGTTACCGATAGAGATATCAATAGGCAACTCAAACCTATGCTTAACAAGAACGACCGATTCAAAAAAGATATGGTAATCGCTTCAATAAAAGAATACTTACAAGACTTACTTGTGCTTAGCGATAACGAAAAAGAATTTGTTAAAGAGTTTGCTAATAAGAATTATCGCCCTGAACTTTTATTTGAAGATAAGGAAATTTTAGAACGTATCTCCGCGCACCCGATGGCATTATGGCGCGTGAGAGAAAATTAAGAACTTTTATAAATATGACGGTAATTGTCATATTTACTATGCTAAAATCAAATCGATTTTAGCAGATGCAAAGGAGCAATATGGACGTACAAATTTTAGCCAGCATATTGGGTGGTTTAGTGGGTGGTTTATTTACCTTCCTAGGCGTATTAATAACTATAGCTTACGAAAGAAGAAAAGATGTAAAAGAAGAGCGTCGCCGTCTAAAAGATAAAGAGGAAGAACAGATTAAAGCTCGTCCACGACTAGAAATACAAGAATATTCTTATTTTGACGAAAAAAGAATTTCTGATATTGACTTAGAAGTGGTTATGGCTAGTATAAAAGACTTCAAAGATATAGGTCGTGCTTGCTTTAAATATAATCCTGATATTATAAATAAGGGCAAGTGGGTTTCTGTTGATTATGTTCTTAAAAATATTGGAGCGACGGAAATAGACCATTTATATTTAATAACAAACTTACCGAAAAACACTTCGCTGTTTAATGCGTCAAACAATGAATATATAAGTGATTATAAAAACGAATTTTTGAATTATTCCGTTATATTAGAAAAAACGATAAAACCGCAGCAAACGGTGAAGATACGTATAAGCTATGTGACAGATGAAGTAATTGTTTCAAATTTGGGTAGCGCGCCAATATCAATATGGTTAATGGATATAAACAAAAATGTTTGGTCGCAAGCTTTGTTTGCTCCCCAAAATAAAATTTATAATAGCGAAAAAAGAGATTATAAAACATTCAGAGAATATAGCGATATAACAACTGCGATAGAGTGCTTCAGAAATCCAATGATGTGGTAATAGGAGAATAAAAATGATTAACGAAAAAATAACAGCAAATATAGGTTTTGAAAAGAAAATATGGGATGCGGCGTGCGTATTGCGCGGAAATATGGACGCTTCAGAATATAAAAGCGTAGTATTAGGCTTAATTTTCTTAAAATATATTTCAGACCGTTTTGACGAAAAATATGAACAATTAAAAGCAGAAGGTGACGGTTTCGAAGAAGATATCGATGAATATACTTCCGAAGGTATTTTCTTTGTTCCGCAAGGTGCAAGATGGCGTGATATTGCAGCAAAAGCACATACGCCTGAAATCGGTGTGGTAATTGACGATGCAATGCGTAGCATTGAAAAGGAAAATAAGAGATTAAAGGATATTCTCCCTAAAAACTTTGCGCGTCCTGAACTTGATAAGCGCAGATTGGGTGATGTTGTAGATTTGTTTACTAATATTCAAATGCACGAACAGGGAAGCGAAAAGGATATTCTTGGTCGTACTTATGAATATTGCCTTTCTAAATTTGCAGAACAAGAAGGTAAATTGGCGGGTGAATTCTACACACCGTCCTGTGTTGTTCGAACGCTTGTTGAAGTATTACAGCCATACCATGGTCGTGTTTACGATCCCGCATGCGGTTCTGGCGGTATGTTTGTACAGTCTGCAAAATTTATAGAAAATCATAGTGGTAATATCAACGATATTTCCGTATATGGACAAGACTCTAATCCTACCACGTGGAAAATGGCGCAAATGAATTTGGCGATTCGTGGTATTGATGCGGATTTGGGTAAGTACAATGCGGATACCTTCTTCAATGATTGCCATCCTACGCTTAGAGCTGATTATATTATGGCGAACCCGCCGTTCAATCTTTCTGATTGGGGCGCAGACAAGCTTCAAGACGATGTTCGTTGGAAGTATGGTATTCCTCCTGCAAGTAATGCCAACTTTGCATGGTTGCAGCACATGATTCATCACTTAGCACCTAACGGTAGAATCGGTATGGTTCTTGCAAACGGTTCGTTGTCGTCGCAGTCTGGCGGTGAAGGGGATATCAGAAAAAATATTATAAATGCAGATTTAGTGGATTGCATTGTTGCAATGCCTACGCAGTTATTCTATACAACACAAATTCCAGTATCGCTTTGGTTCTTGTCTAAAAACAAAAAACAACCTGGTAAGACGTTATTTATTGATGCTCGTAAAATGGGTACAATGGTTACCCGTAAACTTCGTGAATTATCAGATGACGATATTAAAAAGATTGCAGATACGTATAATGCGTTTATTGATGGAACGTTGGAAGATGTTAAAGGTTTCTGTGCAGTAAAAACAACGGAAGATATCGCAGCGCAAGATTATATTTTAACACCTGGTAGGTATGTGGGGATCGAAGATAAAGAAGAAGATGATGAACCTTTTGACGAGAAGATGACGAGATTGACATCTGAACTTTCGCAAATGTTTGCAAAATCCCATGAATTAGAAGATGAAATTCGTAAAAAGTTAGGGGCGATTGGATATGAAATTTAACGAATATAAAATGGAAGATGTTTTGGATGCTCTTATTGATTATCGAGGAAAAACGCCTAAAAAATCCGAGCAAGGGATTCCTACATTAAGCGCAAAATCTGTGAAAAATAATTACATTGATTATTCTGAGTGTTATTATATTTCTGAATACGAGTATAAAAATTTTATGGTTCGTGGATTTCCTAAAATCGGGGATGTCTTATTAACAACTGAAGCGCCTATGGGGGTAGTAGCTCGGTTGGATAGAGAAGATGTGGCTGTTGCTCAACGATTATTAACTCTTCGTGGTAAAAAAGGGGTTTTAGATAATGATTACTTGTTATATTTACTACAATCTCCGTATGGACAAGCTTTATTAAAAGAAAAAGAAACAGGAACAACTGTAACGGGCATAAAACAAGCAGAATTTAGAAAGATAATTCTTCGTTTACCAGAATATCAAACGCAGAAGAAAATAGCAGCTGTTTTGCGTTGCATAGATGAAAAGATTGAATTAAATAATAAGATAAACAATAATTTATCGGCTTAAATGTCTATCGATGTCACATCGATTTCGCCTGACATAAGTTTAGGCAATAGCTGGTCTCTCAATAATGCAAGCATCTCATTTTCAAGAGTATTGTTGCTTATTTTTTCAAACATTGGTTCTACTAGTTTAGAAAACTCTGATTGCTTTGTATAATCTACTAACGGAATATTTGTTTCTCTAACAGCAGATATGTTTAACATTTGCATCCCGGTTGAACCTGTTACAGATGCTAAAAATTTATCATAATATTCGTCCGAAGAAAGTAACAAATATAAAAATTCAGGAGTAGTGAATCCTTCTTTTGCTCGAATTATTGTGATATGCTGGTCAACAACTATATTTGATGTGATTTCATTCCAGTAATGCACACGACCAAGCGTTCCTTGCCCCAATGAATTAAGCAAAATATCTTTCTTACATGCGAATTTATCTGGAGAAACAGGTATATTTTCATCCAAATACTTGTAAAATTGTTTTTCAAGATAAATTCCTTTATTGACCTTTTGATTCAGGTTAATTAGCGTGCTATGCTCAACATATTTTGTTGTTTGTCCTCTTATAATTGCACTTGTAGAATCAATTAATTTTACAAATTGACTCTCATTTGAGGACTCCAAAAACTTAGAAAACAAACTTCGAGCTTGCTCGTATAAATTATTGTTTATATCACTAAAATAACTCTCAACAACGGCGAGAGTTGACGAAGAACTGCCGTTGCGTAGTCGTTCTCCAAAATATTTACTAAAAAGGAGAAATACTATGAAACAAACGTTAATTAACGATGTTGTTCAAGGCATGTTGCCATTCTTGGATAACGGGCAAATTGAAGAACTGCAAAAAGTTCTTAAACATGCGCTTTTTAAGGTGGAAATTCAAGAAAAAGCACCGTTAAAAGCAGAAGAAGTTGCGGATGAAAACAATAAACTGGTAGAGTTGTTTTTATCTGCAAAAAGGATAGAGGGCTGTTCTGAAAAATCATTAAATTACTATCAAAAAACCATAAAAACTATGCTTTTTAAGATAGGAAAAGGTGTGAAAAATATTATCACAGATGATTTAAGAATATATCTTACGGATTATCAAACGTCAAAAAATTCAAGTAAAGTAACAATAGATAATATCAGAAGAATTTTATCAAGTTTCTTCTCTTGGCTTGAAGATGAAGATTATATCTTAAAAAGTCCAGTAAGGCGTATTCATAAGGTAAAAACTACGGCGAGTATTAAGGAAACGTATTCGGATGAATCGTTAGAACTTATGCGTGATAGTTGCTTGGACTTAAGGGATTTAGCAATAATCGATATGCTGGCATCTACAGGTATGCGTGTGGGTGAAATGGTCTTATTAAACCGAGAAGATATTGATTTTAATGAGCGTGAGTGTGTTGTTCTCGGTAAAGGTGATAAAGAAAGACCGGTATATTTTGATGCAAGAACAAAAATACATTTACAAAATTATTTGGATAGCAGAACGGATAATAATCCTGCATTATTTGTAACACTAAAAGCACCGTTTAATCGCTTGAAAATAGGTGGAATAGAAGCGAGAATTCGCAATTTGGGCCGACGATTATGTGTGAATAAAGCACACCCACATAAATTTAGGCGAACGTTAGCGACAACGGCGATTGATAAAGGTATGCCGATAGAGCAGTTGCAAAGACTTTTAGGACATAAACGAATAGATACAACTTTGCAATATGCTATGGTAAAGCAAAGCAACGTAAAAATAGCACATAGAAAATACATTGGATAGGAAGGAACATTATATGACTACATGGAAAGAATGCACGTTGTCAGATTTAGGAACTATTGTTGGGGGTGCAACACCTTCGACAAAAGACGAGTCTAACTATGAAAACGGAAATATTCCTTGGATTACTCCGAAAGATTTATCTACGTTTACAGGCAGATATATATTTAAAGGTGAAAGAAATATTACAACAAAAGGGTTGAATAGCTGTTCTGCGCAAATGTTGCCTAAAGACACTGTATTGTTTTCTTCTCGCGCACCGATTGGATATGTGGCTATAGCGGGCTGTCCTGTTTGTACGAATCAGGGGTTTAAAAGTGTAGTTCCTAATGAAAAAACTGACCAAATGTTTCTGTATTATTTATTGAAATACAATAAAGATAAGATAGAAAATATGGGTAGTGGAACAACGTTTAAGGAAGTTTCTGGTGGGATAATGAGAAATATTAAAGTTGTTGTACCAGAAGATAAAGATATTCAAATAAAAATCGGTAAAATATTGGGGGCAATAGACGATAAAATAGAAGCTAATGTACAGATAAACAATAATTTATACGAGCAAATGCAAGCTTTGTATAATTCTTGGTTTGTTAATTTTGAACCTTTTAACGGTATGCAACCCGATAATTGGATGGTTAACGATATTTACTCTTTAGCAAACATCATTTATGGTGCACCTTTTGCCTCTAAATTATTTAATACGGATGGTATTGGAAAGCCTATCATTAGAATAAGAGACTTAAAGGAACAAGAATTTAACACATACACTACTGAAATCCATCCGAAAGGTTATTTATTACAGCCAGGAGACATCGTTGTCGGCATGGATGGCGAGTTTAGACCTTACATCTGGGGGAATGAAGAAGCGTGGTTAAATCAACGAGTATGTGTATTTGAAAACAAACGTTCTTTAGGCAAGGCATTCCTATATTACACTATCAAACCGTTACTTTTTGCTATTGAGCAAACACAAGTAGCGACAACCGTTATTCATATTGGTAAAAAAGATTATGATGCGTTCAAGATTTTATTGCCGACAACGGATATTTTGGATAAGTTTGACGAAATAACGTTCCCTATGGTGACACAAATTGTTCAAAACATTTTAGAAAGCAAAAAATTATGTTCTTTACGAGATTCTTTATTACCAAAACTTATGTCAGGCGAAATCGATGTGACATCGATAGACATTTAAGCCGATAAATTATTGTTTATATTACTCAAAAGAAAAACTACGGAGGAAAAACATATATGGATACAGAAATTATCAAAGATAATGAGATTGTTATTGAAGATTTGAATACATATCTGCAACATATATCTGAGATAAGAAAGAAAATAATAGAAGAAGAGGGGGCAGAGCGTGACGCTCAAAAGTTTTTCTTTCGTGGACAAGCTAATATAGACTGGGAAGTTACTCCTGGAATATATAGAAATAACTTTCTATCTTCTGAATCAGAACTGATAAGCGAGGCTTATTTAAGAAATCCTTCAGAGTTTAGGAAACTTGATACAAATTTTGAAAAATTGGCAAAATTACAACATTATGGCTTGCCGACTCGCTTATTAGATGTGACGAGTAATCCTCTAGTTGCATTATATTTTGCTTGTCAAAAAGAAGGGGCAATGGAAGAAGTTGATGGTAAAGAACAGTTTGTAGAAAAAGACGGGAAAGTGTTTTTTAAGAGAGCTTATTATAAGAGTTGTAACGATTTAGAAGTAGCGTTAATTTCTTATTTGGCTACTTTAGATATAGATGGCGATTTGACATTAGAAAAATTGCTGGAATTACTTGTTGAACAAGGAATTTATACTAATAAAGCGGCGGAAGAATGCAAAAAGAGTGAATATAGGAGTTTAATTGCTATATTACAGAAAAATTATTTTGTACTCTCCAATCTAAATAACGAAAGATTGATTAGACAAAGTGGTTCATTTTTGTTAATAGGGCAGTATAATATCATTCTTGACGAAAGCGGAAAAGGAAAAAGCGTTGTTCAGCCCGCACGTGGGAATGTAACGGAAGAATTTAATGAAGATGTCTTTAGAATTCCGGCGGATAAAAAAGAATTGCTCTTAGAAGAACTGGATTTCTATAATATAAATGAGGGCTCATTATTTCCAGAATTAGAACACCAGATGACATATATTAAAAGTATGCAATCAGGAAAACCGGCTCAAACAATAGGGCTGTTTACAAAAACATCTGTTTCAACTGAAGAAAAAGTCGCCGTTATGGAAAAGGATATTTCGGAAGAAGAAATCGAGAATATCGTCGACGTAGTTTTGAAGACGGCTGTAAATCCGTTGTTGTTTGACGATTGTAAAGTAGCAATTATGGAAAACTGTACTATTGATTGGTATCGAAAGGAATCGGGTATTAGTAAAATGAGGGTTGCGTTGGCTGAAGTATTATGTAAGTTTTTCAATAATGACAGATTTGAGGCAAAGCGACATGCGATACAACTTGTTGATAGGATAATTAGTGGGATTAAAAAGTTAAGCAGAGAGAGAGATAAGTTTATAGGAGAAGAGTATGCTTTTTAATGAAAATACATACGAACAAGCAATTATAGAATTATTTAAGAATATGGGGTATTCTCATATTTACGCACCAGACATTGAAAGAGATTATAATAGCCCTATCATGGAGGCTACGCTTTTAGATTGTCTTGTTCGATTAAATAAAGGTTTACCTATAGAAGCGGTAAAAGAAGCGATTTCTAAGCTTAAAAACTTTGATAATGGCAGTCTTGTTCAAAAGAATGCTGTTTTTATGGGCTACTTGCAAGATGGCATTGAGGTAAAGTATTTTTACAAAGCAGAAGAAAAATCTTCTATAGTAAAGTTAATCGATTATGAAAAAGTTGAAAACAATACTTTTGAAGTAGTTAATCAATTTACATTTATTGAAGCCGGAAACAACCGCCGTCCTGATATAATCCTCTTTATAAATGGTTTACCTTTAGTATTGATGGAATTAAAGAGTCCGTCTAAAGATGAAGTTGGGGCTGAAAACGCATATAACCAAATTCGAAATTATTTGCAAGATATTCCGTCAATTTTCTATTATAATGCCATTTGTGTAATAAGCGATTTATCTACTAATAAGGCAGGCACTATTACATCTGGTCTTGACCGTTTTATGGAATGGAAAACAAAAGACGGTAGCTATGAAAATACGGCATATGCGCAGTTTGATACTTTCTATGAAGGATTATTTGAGAAGGCAAGATTGTTAGATATAATAAAGAACTTTATTTGCTTTTCTGAAAGCAATCAACAATTAATTAAAATTTTAGCAGGTTATCATCAATATTTTGCTGTAAAAAAAGCTGTTGAAAAAGCAAAACTTGCAACTACTACAGATGGTAAGGGTGGTGTTTTTTGGCATACTCAGGGTAGCGGGAAATCGTTATCAATGGTTTTTTATGCACATTTATTGCAAGAAGTTTTGGATAGCCCGACAATCGTCGTAATGACGGACAGAATTGATTTGGACGACCAATTATATATGCAGTTCTCTAAATGCGCAAAATTCTTAAGACAGGTTCCTGTTCAAGCGGAAAGTAAAGAGCATTTGAAGGGGGTGTTAGAAGGCAGAACAGCCAACGGTATTATTTTCACAACGATGTTTAAGTTTGAAAAGGGAGAAACTGCTCTTTCTGAAAGAAGAAATATTGTTGTTATGGCGGACGAGGCGCATAGAGGGCAATACGGATTTGATGAGAAAGTTGTCTTAGCTGAAAATGAAGAGGGCGAAAAAGAAGCACATATTGTTGTTGGCAATGCACGTATTATTCGTGACGCTCTTCCTAACGCAACGTTTATTGGTTTTACAGGAACGCCTGTTTCTATTAAAGACCGCAATACAAGAGAAGTATTTGGTGATTATATAGACGTATATGATATGACACAAGCAGTAGAAGATGGTGCAACTCGTCCTGTTTATTACGAAAGTCGTGTTATTCACTTGAAATTAGACCAAAACACATTACAATTGATTGATTCTACTTATGATTTGTTAGAAGAACAAGCAGATTCTGTAACGATAGAAAAGAGCAAGAAGATGCTTGGACAAATGGAAAGTGTTCTTGGGGCTGATTCCACTATTGAATCTTTGTGTTTAGATATAATAGAGCACTATGAAACAAATAGGGCCAATTTGTTAACGGGGAAAGCAATGATAGTTGCTTATTCTCGCCCTATAGCGATGAAGATATACCGCAAAATATTAGAGTTGCGTCCTAACTGGCAAGAAAAAATCGGGGTAGTAATGACTGGTGGTAATAACGACCCTGAAGATTGGAAAGAAGTTATCGGAACGAAATCTCACAAAGAAGAACTTGCACGTAAGTTTAAGGACAATAACGACTCAATGAAGATAGCCATTGTTGTTGATATGTGGTTGACGGGTTTTGACGTTCCTTCGCTTGCGACTATGTATGTTTATAAGCCAATGCATGGTTATAATTTGATGCAGGCAGTGGCACGTGTTAATCGTGTTTTCCAAGATAAAGAAGGTGGGTTAATAGTTGACTACGTGGGCATTGCTTCTGCGTTAAAAGAGGCAATGAAAGAATATTCTTCTCGTGACCGTGCTCGTTATGGTGATATGGATATTGCTAAAACGGTTTATCCTAAATTTCAAGAAAAGCTTCAAGTTTGTAAAGACTTGATGCATGGATTTAATTTTAATGACTTTATAACTGGTAATGCTTTGTTGATGGCAAAATGTATTACTAGTGGTGTAAACTTTATTCTTGATGTTAAAGTTCCAAATAGAAAAGAACTTTTCATTAAAGAGGCTTTATTGTTAAAACAAGCACATTCGCTTTGCTCAAGCTTGACGAGTGCAGATGAACGCAGAGCCGCTGCATTTTTTGAATCGGTGAGAGCAACTGTTACAAAAATTTCAATGGAAGGTACCGGGGAGAAACCGCTTTCTTTAAAAGAAATAAATTCTCAAATAAATGAATTGTTAAAAGCATGCATTCAAAGTGAAGGTGTTATTAACTTGTTTGAAAGTAAACATTTAGGCGAGAAATTTTCGCTATTTGATCCTAATGTTTTAGAAGAAATTGCAAAGATGAAAGAGAAAAACATTGTTGTTGAAATTCTTCGAAAACTTATGGCGGAACAAATTGCTATTTATAAACGCACTAACGTTGTTCAAGCAACAACATTCTCTGAAAAAATAACATTATTGATGAATAGTTACTATAATGGCTTAATTACGAATGAAGAAGTAATTAAAGAATTGTTAAAAGCGGCGGAGGAGATAGCAGATTTGCGCAAGCAAGGTGAAAAGTTGGGGCTTTCTGAGGAAGAACTTGCTTTTTATGATGCTCTTACTAAACCTGAAAACGTTAAAGACTTTTACGAAAATGAAGAACTTGTTGCTATGACCAGAGAGCTTACAGAAATGCTTCGTAAAAATCGTACTATTGACTGGCAGAAGAAAGAAACGGCTAGGGCTGGTATGAGAAAAATGGTAAAAAGGCTACTCAAAAAATATAAATATCCACCTGAACAATACGAAAATGCTATTGAAATCGTAATGAGTCAATGTGAAATGTGGACTGACAATGCAGAAATGTAGTCAAATTAAGACAAAGGATAATTATTATGAGTCGTTGTTTATATAACAGCAGTTTTGAGAATTTCATTAACGCTGATGAAAATTCAATATTTGGTGCGTTGTGCGATAATTATCACGGTGATGCTCTTACGACTACAAGAGAAGCGTGGAAATCTGAAATATCTATAATAAAGTGCGTTTTATCAAAATATGCTGAAAAAAATGGACAAGTTATATTTGAATATGATATTCCACGTCTAGGGAAGAGAATTGACGTGGTACTTCTTCTTGAGGGCATCGTTTTTTGCGTTGAATTTAAGGTTGGCGAGTCTAGAATATTAGAGTCTGATATAGACCAAGTGCTGGACTATGCGTTGGACCTTAAAAACTTCCATAAATTCAGTCAAGACAACCTCATTGTTCCTATCTTAGTTGCAACAAATTATCGTAATTCCTCTACAGATATTACCATGTCTGTTTATGATGATAGGGTAGTAAATCCACTTGTTACCGGAGCAAATGGTGTTTCTAATTTAATATCAAAGGTGTTAGAAAAGTATCCAAATGAGCCGGAAGTTAATCCAGATTGGATTATAAGTCCGTATGCTCCAACGCCTACAATTATTGAAGCTGCAAAAACCTTATATGAAAGCCATTCGGTAGAAGATATCACAAGACACGAGGCAGACAAAGCATCTACTGACGCAACGATAGCTTATATTCTTGAAGTAATACAAAAGAGTAAAGCCAACAGAGAAAAAAGTATTTGCTTTGTAACAGGTGTTCCCGGTGCAGGAAAAACTCTTGTTGGGCTTGACGTTGCCGTTAGACAAACTTATCAAGGACAGGATAAGCCTATTGAAGATGAAGGAGCAGTTTACCTTTCGGGAAACGGTCCGTTGGTTGCAGTACTGACGGAAGCGCTTGCAAAAGACAATTATCAAAAATGCCGTGATAGAAATGAAAGTAAAAAACTCTCAGATTCGCGTAGAGAAGTGGGCAAGTTTATTCAAATTATCCACCGTTATCGCGATAATATGCTTGCAAAGATTAAAAATCCTGTTGAAAACGGAGTTTTAGAAATAGATGAAGAAAAAGCTGTAAAACTTGCCGAATCTGGATATGGTGAAGTGGAACACGTTGCAATTTTTGACGAGGCGCAACGTTCTTGGACGCATAAAAGACTTGCTGACTATTTAAAGAGAGGCGGAACTTATGGTAATAAACTTAAAGTTTCTAATTTCCCGATGTCTGAGGCAGCGTTTTTGATTTGGTCGCTTGACCAACGTGAAGACTGGGCAACGATTATATGCCTTGTCGGTGGCGGTCAAGAAATTAACACCGGTGAAGCTGGTATTTACGAGTGGATTAACGCGCTTAATGAAAAATTTCCCCATTGGAACGTTTATATTTCATCAAAATTAACAGAAGCAGAATACGCCGAAGGCAAGGTAAATGAATTGCTTGAAAAGAACGATAAGGTTACATATTCTGATCATTTACACCTTGCAGTTTCTCTCCGTTCTTATAGAGCAGAAAAACTTTCTGCATTTGTTCATGCACTACTTGCGATTGAGCCTACTGCCGCAGAATTATATATCGAAATCAAGGATAAATATCCTATTGTGCTTACAAGGGATATGGAAAAAGCAAAAAGGTGGCTACATAGTAAGGTAAGGGGAACGGAAAGGACAGGCGTTCTAATAACAAAGGAATCAGCAAGATTTAAGCCCTTGGGAATTCACGTGTTGTCTTCGGGTGACGAAAATGCGGTTCATTGGTTCTTAGAGGACAAAATAGATACAAGAGCATCAAATTATCTTGAAGACGCTGCAACTGAGATACAAGTGCAAGGTTTAGAGCTTGATTATACTTGTTTGCTTTGGGATGCCGATATGAGATATGATAACGGAGAGTGGCGTTTTTATAGATTTAACGGCCAAACGAAGTGGGTTGAACAAACGCCAACGAGCGAAAGCAAGCAAGATTTAATGAAGTATATGTTAAATGCTTATCGTGTGCTTCTTACAAGAGCGAGAGCCGGAATGGTCATATGCGTTCCGGCGGGCAATGCAAACAAAAATCCAAGTGGTTTTTGGGAAGATAGCACACGCCTGCCCGAATATTATGACGGTACATATCAATATTTGAAGAGTTTAGGGATTGAAGAAATATAATGAAAGAAATTATATACGATAAATTAGTTAGGGATAAAATTCCCGAAATAATTGAAAAGTCTGGCAAACAGTGTAAAACAGAAATTCTGTCCGATGAAAAGTATCTTGAAATGATAGATAAAAAGCTTAACGAAGAACTTGCAGAATATCACGAGGATCAAAATATAGAGGAACTAGCCGATTTATTAGAAGTTATTTATGTGGCAACGAAAGCTCGTGGATATTCTATCGAAGATTTAGAAAAAGTTCGAGCTGAAAAAGCAGAAAAACGCGGTGGTTTTGATAAGAAAATATTGCTAAAAAAAGTAATAGAGGAGTAAAGATGGCGGAATTGAAGTCTATTTCCGGTAGCGGAGCTGAAGATTTATTCATAGATTTATTTGCTGACACTTTCGGCGCAGAAAAGGCAGAGTATTTATATTCTCAATATCCCTTCTTTGACATATATCAAAATGCAAGATTTGCTGATTTTGTTTGCTGTTGCTCAAAAATATAATGCATGTGTAATAACCGATGAAGGGAATGGTAGTGAATCGGATTTTAAAATACCATATGTTTGTAAAAGACTAGGAATAGAGTGTATAAACTTTAGCAAGTTTTTAGATAGCATTGTTGAATGATGGTGAATTGTATGCATGTTATTGAAAGAATAAAATGTTGGTTTAATAAAAAAAAATACATTTTAATAGGCGGAACGATAGCTTTAATACTTGTGGGTTCAAGTATAGGATATGTCCTTTATAAAAAGGAAAAGCTGGCGTTCCCTGATTGGTTGAAAAAAGCATCAAAAGAAGAATTAGAAGAAGTTTATGAAAAGCTTCGATTAAATTTTCGCAAAACAGGTGTAAAAGAGTTTGGAATGGAACAAATTAGTCGCGAGTTGGGAGAACGTGGAGCTAAAGAGTGGTTTGAAAAGCATCCACCAAACACAAATCCTAATTTTAGATGGACTGATGCTAATAGGTGGGAAAAAGATTAAAATAATTTTGTCATGACTCTATCGATTACTTACTCTATTAAATTTGTGGAATAGAGGGCGGTTTAATAGGAGATTGATTCTCGACGAGAGTGAAAATGAGAAAATTTTAGTTCAAAAGGCAATAGAAGGACTAGGTAAAAATGAAACAAGGGTATAGAATTATTTCAATTGAAGCGGCGGATATTTATCGGCACGAGCAAGAAAACGGCGTTGACGTTGGGTATAAAATGCCCGAAAGTAAAAGCGACGCTTATTTCCGCTTGTTCAAAATTTATCTGGACTATTCGCTGGACTTGATTGAACTTGAAAAGGCGTATAAAAGGATATGCCGTAAAAAGTTTTCTTTTCAAGATAAGAGCGGAAACGAATATACCCTTGCCGTTATCAACGTAAAATTTAATTATACATATAAGCCCGAAGAAGGCAAGCCTGTAAAAATTAAAGAGTTGAGGGAGCATTTATACGAAAACGGCTTTTATGTGGACGGCGTTCACTACATTAGGTACAAGCGCAGTGCAGGCAGTTCTAGAGAGGGCAAATGTCTTTTCATTGACGAACGGTTGTATAAGGCAATGTCAAAATGGAGCGAGTGCGGTCTCAAACCGCAAACCGACCTTGCCTCGTGGGAGTCGTATAAAGCCCTATCATTAAGTAGTATCAAGGGAATGGTAGAAATTCCGTTGGACGGCATTCTTTTTGTCCCAGACTATAAAAGCATGTTTACGGAAGAAGTTATTTCGGTTGAATTGCAGGACGGAAAGCTTATCGCCGAACAAAAGCAAACACAAATCAACAACGACATTTGGGACGGTGAAAGCCTGTTAGACGAGAGCATGTTTATGGAAAGCTATGCGGACAAGCATATGCTATTACTCCGCAACAAGTTTTTCAAGTCCTGCGCTTTCCGTACCAAACTGCAAAAGTGGATAAAGGATAAGAGTATTACTCTTGACGATTTAAAGAACCGTGGTTTTGTTACTCTTGCCACCGACATAAGCCAAATCGTAATGGTAACAACGCCCAACAGTTTGAAATATCTCAAATTTGTAGGTGGACTTACTGAAAAGAATATTCGCAGGTGGATAGAAAACGTAGATAATACTTTCGGTGTGGTAAAATGGGATAAAGGCACAAGATTTTTTCACGGCGATATGGTGCAAAGCAGTTATCAACTTCTAAACACTTTGGGGTTAGATAAAACGCAGGCGGAAGAATTGCTAAAGCCGAGTTTCGATTATATCTCCCTTATCCGTAACGACGTAGAGTTTATGCGCTATCATTTTACCGACGCTTATGCAAGAGAAAAGGACGGAGAAGAAAAGAAAGTTCCTGATGGACTTGCCGAGCGCGCTGAAGTTATTTTTCGCTTGCTAATGAGTTACACGACTTTTGACAGTACAGCTCTATACGCTAATTTTCGTGATGACGTAGTAAGTGGGTTAAAAGGTAATTTGCATCGTGGACATATTCTTCTAAACGGCACGAACGCAACGCTATTCGGTAACGGTCCGGAACTGTTAAAATACATAGCAGGGGAAGAGGTAACAAGTGAATTAAAGAAAGGGCAAATATATTCTAAACGCTTTACAAATGGTGCAAAGCTTCTTTGTGCGCGCTCACCGCATATCACGATGGGCAATCTTTACTGCGTGGGAAATAACCTTGACGGCGGGATATGGGATTACTTCGATTTAGGAAATAATATCGTCTGCGTAAACGCTATCGGAGAGAATGTTCAACAGCACCTGAACGGTTGCGATTACGATTCGGATACAATGCTCGTAACCGACGATAAACTGCTTGTAGAAACTGCCGAGAAGTACAAGGGCTTATTCAAGGTTCCCGTATGCGAAATTGAAACGGCTAACAAGACAGAGCAAACTCTTGCCGAACTCGACCATGATACAAGCGAGAATAAAATAGGCGAGATTGTAAACCTTTCTCAAAAGTTAAACAGTATCATATGGAACGAAATCCATCACGGCGCGCCCGTAGGCAAAATCTTGGAGATTTATAATGACGTCTGCAAACTTGCAGTGCTTTCGGGCTTAGAAATAGATAAAGCAAAGCGCGCTTATGATAACGTAAACGTTGGAAAAGAACTTTCCGCGTTGCGTAAAAAGTATAATCGTCCTGCGCCTATGTTCTTTAAGGAGATAGACGAGAGGGATAAGGAAAACGAATACGAGTTTTATGATACGGCGATGGATTATATCTATCAGGCTGTTAAAAAATTCAACTTTCAAAAAGGTAAAAAGAAAAGGGTAAATTATACCCCCATTTCTTGGACGATAATTGACAAAACGGCTTCGGATAATGCTACTGATTATAGGCATAGAGATAAAATCATTGAGATTTGCGATGAGTGTAAGGCAAAGATTAGCCGTTTATATATGGAGCTTCGTATAGCGGACGAACAAGAAAAAGAGCTCGTTTACGATAAGATTGCGGAAGCAAAAGTTGAAAGGGACAGGTTGGTTTCAAAGTGGCTAACGAATGAAAACGTGCTTATATTGGTATTGCGCCATTATGAAAAGAATAGCCCTTCTGACTGGCGAATTTATGCTCCGATTGTAAACACTCCGCAGTTCAAAAATTTTTCTCGTTGTACAGCGCTTCCTATAGGTTGTGTGGCAGAAAAAGAGGACGGAGACTTCGTTGTATATGGCAAGAAATTCGCAAGAATATGGTAAAAAGTGAAAAAGCATATTTTGAAGGAGATACTTAAAAGGCTTTCAAATTAACGTTTTCCCTTTCTATGAAAGGGAAGGGCTTGCAAAAACGTAAAAATGAGTAATCGGCGTAATAGAACTCGCTCGTACAGAGCGTGAAAACATAGCTCGACTGTGAACAACGGTCGGGCTTTTTCTATGCCCGAACAGGGCAAAAAATCCGAGCCTGTCCGAACAGGACGGCTCAAAAATAATTTAGCGGAGGTGATAAAAGGAAAAGACAAGGCGAAGCCTACAGCCTTAAAACGCAGGCAAAAGACAATTGAATATTAAGGGTGTGAAAGTTGGGTTGTCGCAAATAGCGAGGAACGTATTTGGATTGCCAAATACCGACTTTACAAGTCGCCTCGTTAGGGGCAAACCCCTAAGACCCCAATTGACAACGAACGAATAAAAATGAGGAGGAAAATGTTATAGGCAACAGAACAAGACCATTCGCCTACATATTCAGGGCGACAGAAAAAGAGAAAAACTTAATAGACAGGGCAATAGCGGCAAGCGGACTGACGATGACGGAGTTTGTTATACGGGCAATCACGGGCAAACCGATTGTTATGGTAGAACACGCAAGCGAGTTGTTAGCAGAATTAAAGCGGCAAGGCAACAATCTCAATCAAGCGGTAAGAAACGGTTACTACGGTATAGATATGGAACGGGAAATAAAAAACTGTATTGCAGAACTAAAAAATTTATACCGTAAAATCTCTGCCGCAACAGGAGGTATATAAATGTTAATAAAAAATATTGAGAAAAAAGACGAAGTATTTTTTCTCAAAGAGGAGCGGCAAGCAATAAAACAAAGCAGTTGCAGAAGGCGACTGCGTGTGAAGTTTGCTTTGACGTGACGAAATGCCGCTTTTGAAATGCAATGCAAGTAAGGCGAAACCAAAGGACGGAATAACCTATATCACCGACCCGAAGAAAGCAGCATACGTCTCTTCGAGAAATCTTTTCGAGGATGAGGACTTTGCAGAGCAATTCGAGCAGACGGCAAAGCGGTTCGGCAAAGGGGATAAGTTTGACGAAAGGAAGTATTATCACTTTAAATTATCGTGCGCAAGGCAGGATAATGTAAGCCCGGAGATAGCACATGCTTACGCCGAGGAGGTAGCGGAAAAACTGTTCAGAGATTGCGAGTGCGTCATCTCAACGCATACGGACACGCAGACGGTGCACAGTCATATCATCGTAAACGCCGTTCACCCGATTACGGGCAAGAAGTTGCAGTTCAGCCAAAAGGACTACGTGGCAATGAAAGACGAAGTCAATCGAATCGGAAAAGAACACGGCTTTACGGAGACGGAATTTCGTAAAAGGGGTAAGAACAGCCGAACGGCTACCGAACGCAAAATTATGATAAAAGGCGGCACGAGTTGGAAAGAAGAACTGAGAGAAGTAATTGCGGAAGCGGTTAAAAACTCAACTACGCCTGACAAGTTCAAGGAATATCTTGAAAAGTGTTACGGCGTGAAAATCACGAGAGACGGTAAGGATTATTCCTACCTGCATCCCGAAAAACAAAAGCCTATCCGAGGGGAAAAGCTCGGAACAAATTATAATAAAACGGAGGTATTAAAACAAATTGATAAACAAAATAACGGGCGAGAGTCCTATGCCCATAAACGTGGACGAACCGGTGGATTTATCACACAACCCGCCGGCACTAGAATTGTGCGAGGAAGTAAAAAGGTTGACAGCAGAGGCGCGCGAGGCAATGCTGTTGCAGTCCTTAGCGGTATCGAACGAGCAATGCAACGACTTAGTTTTGAGGCTGAATGTGCGAGTCGAGGAACTGACGCGGCAAGTGAAGAACGTAGAATTGTACAACGAAAGGCTAGAGAAGAAGCTGAAAGAAAGCGTAGAGAAGCTGATAGACGACGTGAAAGCGAGCAATTACCGACTAACGAAGAACATAGAGTTCTCACTGAACCAGATAACGGAAACAGTAACGGAAATCGAGCAACTTGTAAGCACAGCTATGGGAAAGGCGATTGATTCTGCTACCAAACTGTTAAACGATAGGGTAAGGGAATCGACGGATATAGCGGTTATTGCTATCAACGAAAGTGCAGGCAAGCTTATAAGTTCGGCTGAAAAGGCGAAAAAGGAAATCGACAAGGTAAAAGACGATATCTATTATGAAAGTGGATTTAGAAAGTTTATGTTTTGGCTTTCACCCGTGCTAGCGATTGCGCAAACCATTGCACTTGCAATAGTGATATTTGGTTAAAAGAATTATCTCATACGAATATAAAACAGCTTGACTATCTCGTGATATCACGGTATAATATAGCTACAAAAATATTAAGGGAGGTTTTTATGAACGTAGATGAAATCATTAAAAAAGCGGAATTGGGCGAAGGTTTGACTGTGGAAGAAATCAAAGTATATCAACAAGTAGTTAAACCGAAAAAGCAAGTTTATGGAAAATACGGCACACTTGCAAAACGGTATATTGAAGAGCATAACTTCGGTAAGCTGTTGAGTTTGGCGGGGCATTTGCCTGAATATTTGCACGGTGTAGATAAAGCCGCAGAAGATTTGTATGACGTTTTATGGGACAAACTTTCTAAAAGCGAACAGTATCGCCCTACGGGCAATTACTTGGAAGACGTGAAAAGAATTAACGCTATGAAGCAAGTGATAGAAGAAGAGATTTTAAGCGAAATCGTTTATATTTAAGGAGAAAAGACAATGGAAAAACAATTAACGCCCAAACAAAAGGCAAGACAAAAGTATGAAATCATACACAAGGAAGAACGTGAAAAAGCTACAAGGCAATTTAACACGAGACTTCCCGTTAAGGAATTTAACGAAATTACTTCTTTCTTAAAAGAGAAGAGAATCCCAAAGGTAGATTTAATTAGAATGGGATATCAGGCGCTATTGCAAGAATTTAAGAAAGAAGGCTAACAGCGGAATGTAGCATTTGCAATGCTACACTTAATACACCCGTAATGCCGGGAATATTAGGCTGTGCCAAAATAAAAATACACGGCGTAGCCTTCAAGGAGAAAAATGATTGAATAGGGCATCCGTATTTATCTTTCCGTTAAAAGTGCGGATAACCCCCTATAAAATAAAAATTAAGGAGAATTGAATTATAAGGAATTAAAACAGGATGAAAAATTAAATAGTGAAGTGGAAAATCAAGGTGGCTACACAGCCCAAAGCGTAGAGAAAATCGACAAGTCAAAAATAAATATGGAGGTGTTAAATAAGATTATTGCGTTTAAGATGCTGGAAATTATGCGTGATAACGAAATGATTGACGAGCGAGAATACGCCAAAATCGAAAAGAAGCGTACTCAGTTTGGGGAAAGTGTAGTAAAGCAAAATAAATTATTCAAAGGAGGCGATTTAACTTGATTGAAAACGGAATGGTAATGCCCACTAACGTTAATTTTAACAGGGCAAGGCAAAGAAGAGTGGTTTTCTACGGACGAGTTAGCACGGAACACGAAGCGCAACTTTCGGCTTTGGAAAATCAAATGCAATGGTATGACGACGTGGCGAATAGAAATCCTAATTGGTATGTTATTAAGAAATATATCGACGAGGGGATTACGGGCACGCAAGCGAAAAAGCGACCTGCATTTTTAAGAATGATACAGGACGCAAAGCAGAAAAAGTTCGATTTAATCGTAACGAGAGAAGTGTGCCGTTTTGCAAGAAATACGGTTGATACGCTTGTGGTTACGAGAGAACTAAAAGAGTACGGCATTGAAGTCTATTTCGTAGAAGACAACATCTGGACGATGGACGGAGACGGCGAGCTAAGACTCACGATTATGGCGACGCTTGCGCAAGAAGAAAGTAGGAAGATTTCCGAGCGTGTTCGAGCAGGGCAGAAAATCAGTAGAGACAAGGGCGTTTTATACGGAAGCGGTAATATTCTTGGTTATGACCGAGATAAAGTCAAAGGCACTTACGTAATTAACGAAGAGCAAGCCGAAACGGTGCGAATGATTTACGATATGTATTCTGCAGGCAAAGGAATCTCTCAAATTCGCGACGAAATGATACGCCGTAAAAGAAAGGATAGTTCGGGATTAGTCAGATGGGAAAATTCAAAGATATCTCGAATACTACATAACTCAACCTACAAAGGCTATCCTGCGTACTTAAAATCACGAAGAAACAATTTCTTAGACCAAAAGATTATAATAAACCGTGACGAAGATACCTATCTTTACGTAAAAGGCGATTTCGAGCCGATTATTCCCGAAGAACAATGGGATAGGTGTAAGCAGATAAGAGAGCAACGTACAAGGTATAGCAAATTCCGCACGGAAAACGGAGAAGTTCTTCACAAAACGGGTATTCACGAAAGCGGCGACGTTTGGACGAAAAAGTTAAAATGTAGATGCGGTTATAAAATGCGCAAAAACAAATGGCGTAAAAATAAAAACGGCGAAGTCATTTACGGGTACAAATGCTATAATCAACTCAACAACGGTTCTAAGGATATCAGGCTTGAAGCAGGGATCGACGATGCAAAAACTTGTAATCTTAGAGAAATATGTGATTGGAAGTTAGAGATGATGGCAAGGCATATTTTTGCAGGATTATGGGGGAGCAAGAAAGATATTCTTAACAACGTGTCGTCCTTATATCAAATCGGCGTGTTTGAAGAATATCAAAAAGCAACGGAAATCAAGGCAACGGTTGATAAAGAGATAGCAAAATTGGACGAAAAACTAAAACGCTTAACTCGTATGCGCTTGGAAGACAAAATTCCAAAAGAATCTTATTTGGAACTCAAAAAGGAAATCGAGCAAGAGAAAATCGAACTTATTAACAAAAGGCGTATTCTTGACGCAGGAATGGTTCCGAACGAAGACGGGGAGGAAGAGCCTGCTAAAAAGGTGGAAGATTTTCTATTATCGAAAATGGATTTTACCGAGCATTATATTGATAGGGAAGTAATTAATCAGTTCGTTCATACCATTGTTCCCGTGACGGAAACGTGCTTTAATTGGTATATGAATTTTGACTTGATAGACAAGCCTAACGATATGAAAAAGTTGGTATGGGAGTTTACGATTGATTATAAAGGGGCAAGGTCTTACAGAAAGGAAAAAGACGGTATGCTAAGACCAAATCAATGGCAAGATTTAACGGTAAGGGTATTTATATAACCAAAGAATGATAAGGGAAAAGGTTAAAAAAATTAAAATTGAATACAACAGCTACGGCGGACAAATATATGGGATATAGTCTTACGATAATAGCGTACTGCCAGACCTGCAATCGGTCGCACAGGGCAAAAGATAACGAGCACAGGCGAACATTCGCAATCCCAGAACGGATAAATAATCTGAAAACGGATAAAGCAGGCTCGCGCCATCAACGGCGCGGGTCTGTTTTTTTGCAGAGAAACGGCTGCGGGCGGCGGTCGAAAATGTCTGAAATTGAGTAAGCTGTAAATTAATACTGCCTGTTCACACGCTGATAGATTTTACGATTTTCAATTATACCATTGACTTTGTAAACAATAGGTGATATAATTTAATCGCACGGGTAAAGCCCCGCGAGCTATAGTGAGAGAAGAAAAGTTGTTTACGGGGGCGGGGCAGGTCTGTCGTGAGGGAGGAAAGACGGCGCCGCAGAACAACGGGCAGGCAGGGGGCAGGAGAGAAAATGAGCGTAAAATGGTGGATGGTATTGATAATTTCCGTTTTGATGTTTACGGCGCTGATCGCGGCGGTTCTTCCCCGTATCTTTTTGAAGGAGAGCTCCTCGCATGCCGTTCCCTGCGACCGCGGGTTGAAAAAAATCAGAGAGCCCGACGGAGAGAGTATTCTTTTCGAGCCCGCTGAGGCCGCGAGAAGATATCTTCGGCAGTATATCCTCTCCCGTCGCGGCGGGAAAAAGGTGCTCGTCTGTAGGCTGGAGGAAAACGTTTGTTATCTGGATTACGACGTGCTGCTGTTCGATCGCTTCGGGAAGATGTTCAAAGCGCTCAACGTGAAAGAAATTGTGGAAAAAAGGGGCTATACGCAACAAGTGGAGCTTCCCGAGCGTACCTCATATGTTACCCTGGCGATCAACGAGGTGAACGATAAAAAAATTTCGGAAAAAGTCATATCCGTATCCAGGGGACGAAAGGCGGCGTTTGCCCTGCTCGTCTGCGCGTTGACCGTAGCGGAGATATTTCTTGTAAAAGCCTGCTGCGCGCACCTGTTCGGCGGCATTTACGCGGAGATATTTTTAGATTTGGAATCGAGCGACAGCTTTCAGATCACCCTCCTTCTCTCCCTCGTCGCGGTCGCAATCAATCTGGGCGCGTTCGCGGCGGTCGTGAGGGCCAAACGCGGTAAAAAAACCGTAGGGGGAAAAAAGCGATGCGCGGATACGATTTGATTTCCAAGGGAACGTATCCCCGCTCGGAAGCGGACGATTTCGTTTCGATCGTACAATATCTGTTTATCCGCCGCGACGGACGGAAGCTTTTACTGCTGAAGGTTTCCAACGACAGGGACGAAACCTTGACGGGCGTAAAGCTTTCGGTGCGGCAGACTGACGCGAAGGGAGCCGACCTCGGCGGATTTACCGCAGAAGCGAAAGTAAACAAAGGCGCGCCGCATACGCAGGCCGTCCTGTCCGAGGAGATTGTGCTCGACGACGGGTGCGTCGGATTTTCCGTCGAGGTCGTCGCCGCCTATTTCGGGCCATATACCTGTTCCCTTCGGGAAAAACGGGTAATCGTCTCCTATGAGGGGGAAAGAAAGCTCGAACGGAGAAAAAGTCCCGACGATTACCTCTCCAAAACGGGCGGAAAGAAGCTTTCCGTTTCCGGCCGTTCGATCAAAGCCGCCGTCGTCGGCCTGGCGGCCGCTTTGACGCTGCTGTTCGCGTTCGGTCTCACCCTGCTTCAGCTAAATTTTTTCAAAAAAGACGCGACGAGCTTTCTCATCGACGGCATCGAGTACAGCTACCAATACGTCAACGGCAACAGCGTGGCAAACAGCCCCGTGAGCGTCGTCGGCTATAGAAGGCGCCCGAAACGGTTGGTGATTCCCGAAAAGATAGAAGATCATCCCGTGACGAAAATAGAATCGCATGCGTTTTACTATTGCGAAAGTCTGGAATATGTCGATTTGGGCAGCGTTACGGAGATCGGAGCGCAGGCGTTTTCACAATGTACCCGCTTGCGGGAGGTGAGGGCGCGCAATCTGGAAACGATCGACTACGGGGCGTTTTCTTTCAACGAAAGTCTGACGTTTGTCGATATTTCCAATTCCGAAAAGGCCTTGAAGATAGGAAGCGGAGCTTTTGCCGCGTGCGGCAATCTCGAAACAGTAAATATCGATCAGTTTATCGATTATAAGGGAGAGAATATTTTCAACGGCTCGACGTATATAAAAAATCTGAATCTGAAAAATTTCAATCACTTTCCGTACGGTTATGCCCCTTTGGGAAGGATTGATCAATTGTTCGGCGGCGGCAGAATACAGATTTCTTCGTTGAGGATCGATTACATAGACGAGATTCCCGAAAACTTTTGCATAAACGGCACTCTTTCTTCCATCGAGTTTGTCAATCTTTCAAGCTCGAGGATCGGCAACGGCGCATTTCAGGGAAACAGCCTGCTGGAGCGGGTCGATTTTCCCAATGAAATCACTTATATCGGCGATTATGCCTTCGCCAATACGGCCCTGACGGAATTCGACGGACGATTTTTGGAGTATCTCGGCAACGGCGCGTTTTTAGGCTGCAGTCAGCTGAAAAACGTTTCCCTCGAGGAGAACGTAAGGCTGGAAAGCCTCGGGGATGAAAGGACCTTTCAACAGAGCGGCTTGGAAAACATTTATATCCCCTCGCAGATAGAATATTTGGGATACAATCTTTTCAGCGGTTGCCAAAATCTCGAGACGGTTACTTTTTCTCCCTCTTCCCAATTAAAGTCAATCGGAATGGAGACGTTTGCTTCCTGCGTAAATCTTTCGTCGATATCTCTTCCCGAAAGCTTAGAGAGCTTGGATACAGGCGCTTTCAAGCAATGCTCCAAGCTCGAAGGCGTCGAGATACCGCAAAAGCTTGCGTATATCGGCGATTACGCCTTTGCTTCCTGCCGAGGCCTCAGGGAGATGAAAATCCCCGAAACCGTTTTGTGGATCGGGTTTGGCGCGTTCGGCAGCTGTCGCAATCTGGAAAGTCTTTCTCTGCCCTACATAGGCAGTTCGGCTTCCTCTAACAATTATTTGTCTTATATTTTCGGCGGAAAAACCGAAAATAGCGTGGGCTTTGTGCCCGAATCGTTGGCGACGGTGACGCTGACTTCGGGACGGACGGTTCCCGACTATGCTTTTTACGGCTGTACGGGGCTTAAGCGGGTAAATCTTCCCGACGAAACGGAGTCGCTGGGAAGCTATGCGTTTTCGGGCTGTATTTCGTTGGAAAACGCGCCGATAGGAAACGAGGTTTCGTCGATAGGAGCGTCGGCGTTTGAAAATTGCAAGTCTTTGACTTTCGTTTTATTGCCCGACGGCGTCACCAAAATCGGACAGGGCGCGTTTTACGGGTGCGACGCTTTGGTGGAGCTGTCCCTTCCCTTTGTCGGCGGGTCGAGAAGCTCCGATCGCTATTTTTCCTATATTTTCGGTTCGTCCGAAAATATGGACAGCTATAACGTTCCGAAAAGTGTAAAAAAAGTGACGCTGACGAGCGAAACCGCGATCCCGCAGAAAGCGTTTTATAACTGCGACGCGCTGCGCGAGGTAGTGTTGAACGAGGGCGTGGGTAGCGTCGGCAAATCGGCGTTCACCTGGTGCCGTAGGCTGAATAAAATCAATATTCCCTCGTCGGTAAAAGAGATTTCCGACAATGCGTTTACAAGCTGCTTCACCTTGTTCGAGATATGCAATTTCAGCGTTTTGGAAATATCGAGAGGCTCGCTCGCAAACGGGGGAATAGGGGCTTACGCGCTGAACGTATATGACAAAGGCGGAAGCCCTATGCCGCGGGCGGAACAGGACGGCTGTTCTTTTGCGAAGGCCTCGGACGGCTGGTATCTCGTGGACTGCGACGAAAAAGAGACGTCGCTCCTTCTTCCCGCTTCCTTTTACGGAGACGGGGGCTACGTCGGGCGATACGAAATTCCGCCCTATCTGTTTATGAGCAATTATCAGATAGAGCGGGTGGAAATTTCCGCGGGCGTTCAACGGATAGGCGATTATGCCTTTCAAAACTGCGGCATGCTGACTGCGGCGGTGTTCGCGGCGGATAGTCCGATAACCGAAATCGGCGAAGGCACGTTTTTGGGGTGCGCAAATCTCCGCACGGCGGAACTGCCCGCGGCCTTGGAACGGATAGAAACGCAGGCGTTTAATAACTGCGCGGCGTTGGAATCAATCACTCTACACGAAAAAGTTTCCGATATCGGTCAGGATGCGTTTTCGGGCTGTCACAGCTTAAGCGAGGTTTACAATTACAGCGGGCTGTCCATAACGGCGGGGAGCGTGGAACACGGAAAGGTGGCCTTTTACGCCTTGGCGGTTTACAATTCGGCGGAGGAACGCTTACGGGAAGTCACCGTAAACGGGCTGAGCTTTAAGACGTACGGCGATAAATGGTGGCTGGTCGGCTATGAGACGCCGCCTGCGAACCTTACGCTGGGCGCCTTCGAATACGAGGGGAAAACGGTCTCCTCCTATTCGGTTCGGGAAGGCGCGTTTCGTTCCTGTTATCGCCTTTCGCGCGTGAGCATAGGCGGGGCGGTGACGGAGATCGGAGAAAACGCTTTTTCCGATTGCGTTAATCTTAAGGAATTCGTCTTTGAAAACACCTCGGCGATTACGCGGATAGAAAGCGGCACGTTCGGCGGCTGTTCCGCTCTGGAGAGGATCGATTTGCCTAAGGAGCTGGAAACAATCGGCTCGGGTGCGTTTGTCTATTGCACGGCTCTCAAGAGCCTGACCGTGCCGCAAACCGTGCGGTCGATAGACGGCGATGCGTTTTTCGAGTGCAGGTATCTGCACCAAATCTATAATTTCAGCCGCCTGCCGTTAAATTGCGGCAGCAGTCAATACGGCTACGTCGCCTGCTATGCGATTAAAATTTCCTATTCGGCGACCGACCCCGCAGTAGAATACGCGGAGAAGGACGGTTTCAAATTTGTAGCGTGCGACGGGAGGGGATATCTGTATAAAAGCGAAAGCGCGGGAGCGTCGCAAAGGCTCGCGCTGCCGAAATCGTTTGAAGCGGGCGGAAAAACGATTTCCTCCTATGTCTTGAAAAACGGAGCGTTTTCAAACGGGTATTTCGTTTCCGTGTTTATTCCTCTGTCGGTCACGCGCATAGAGGACGACGCCTTTGTAAATTGCAGCAACTTTTCCCGCATATATTACGAGGGAACGCTGACGGAGTGGAGAACCTTGACGATAGGAAATTCGCCGAACGCTCCGCATTTGACCTGCCCGATAGAGTATTCGGCAAAATGAGTGAAAGATATGGAAAAGTATGAGGAAACAATCGAAAAACTGACCGTCGGACAAAAGCTTTCTTTGGTGACGGGCCGCCTTTCCGAAGCAGAGGGCGCGGAAGCGGGGATTCCCTGCGTTCGCGCCGCGCAGCTTACGGACGCGGAACAGGGAGGAATCGAATATCCGTCCCCCGCGGCCGCCGCCAATTCGTGGAATGCCGAGCTGGTCGGGCAAACGGCGGAGGAGCTTGCCCTGCGGGCGAAGAAAAAGGGGATAAACGCGCTGGTCACGCCTCCCGCCAATGTAAAGGGCAACCTTTACGTCGAAGGGGCTTCGGAGGATCCCGTTCTGGCGGGCGTTTTGGCGGGCGCATACGCCTCCGCGGCGCTCAAAGCGGGAATAATGCCCTGCATGCCCTGCTACGCGCTCAGAGAAACGGAAATCGAATATGCGGATACGCTGGTAAATCGAAGGGCGCTGCGCGAGTATTACCTCAAGCCGTTTGAAATAGCCGCCTTTGCGGCGGAAGGGGGCGCGATCGTCACCTCCCGCGCGGTGCTGAAGGGGGAGTATGCCGACGTCAACGGCACGCTTGTCCATCGGTGGCTGTGCGAGGAGCTCGGAAGGGAAAAATTTCTGCTCTGCGACGGCACGGACGCGAAGGCGGCCGTACTCGGCCTTCGCGCGGGCTACGCGCTGTGCATAGGCGCTTCTTCGTCCGCCTTGGAGACGGCGCTGCAATACGACGCGGAGCTGAAAAGCGCGGTGGAAAAGGAAAACGTTTCCCTCGGGACGCTGGAAGCGGCGCGCCGCGAGGGTACGGCATTTCCCCTCGAGAAACTAAACGAGGCGGCGGCGCGGACGATCGATTTCGCGCTGGTGTGCGATAAGCTTCAGGCGGCGGAAAAACCCGACGGGGAAAAGAAAAACGCGGAGGAAATCGCCTTAAGGCTCGCGGAGGAAGCCGTGGTGCTTCTGAAAAACGAGGGCGGCATTCTGCCGTTGAAAGCGGGGAGCAGGGTAGCGGTGATCGGTCGGGCGGCCGCGGCTTCCCGAGGCGGCGAAGCGAGCTTTACGCAGTATCTCGAGGCCGAGGGCGAGGCCGTCGGGTTTCGGTGTGTCGGGTATGCGGACGGCTACGCCGCCGACGGCGACAGAAACGACGAGCTGATCCTTGAGGCGTGCGAGTTGGCCGTCGCGGCGGACGCGGCGTTGGTATTTGTAAGCCCTGATAAGCGTCGGGAGAAGGCCGCTTCGGCGCGGTGCGTCAAGCTGCCGCCCAATCAGTTGGCGCTTTTAGACGCCTTCGCCGCCCTGCGCAAAAAGGTAGTGGTCGTAGCGCTGGACGACGGTCAGACGGACGCCGACTTCGATAAAAACTGCGCCGCCCTGTTGCTTGCCCCGCCGCCCTGTACTTACGGCGCGCGGGCGCTTGCAAACCTTCTGACGGGCAGAAGCAATCCCTCGGGAAAGCTGGCCGCGACTCGCTACGACGGCGCGGACGAAATTTTTGCACGGCTCAGGCGTTGCAAATGTCTGGGCAAAAATAAGGTGGGGACTTTCGTCGGATATCGGCATTACGATACCTCGCAGATAAAGGTGCGCTATCCCTTCGGGTTCGGGCTCAGCTATACGCAATTCGAGTATTCCTCTCTGCGCGAGAGCAAAGAGGAGGTGCGTTTTACCGTAAAAAATACGGGCGCGGCCGCGGGTGCGGAAATCGTGCAGGTATATATCGGGAAATCGGATTCGGATACCGTCCGTCCCCTGAAAGAGCTGAAGGGCTTTGCAAAGGTATATCTGGAAGCGGGCGAAAGCGCGGAGGTGTGCGTCGGTCTCGGCTCCGCCGCCTTTGAGATATATGACGAAAACGGAAAGCCCGTCACCGAGCAGGGGGATTATCAGGTGTATGTGGGCGCGTCCGTTTCGGATATCCGCCTCACGGGGAAAATTTTCGTGTGGGGAGAAAAGCTCCCTAAGAAAAAGGAAACTCTCGCCGATTATCTGCAGACGAAATCGAATATCCTTTCGGGCGGCTATACGTTGGAATTTTCGCGCGTGCGCGGCGGTTCGCGCGGCAGTCGCAAAGTGGGAAAATTTGCCCTGATCTCCGTGATCGCCGCGGCGCTTTTCGATGTGTCTCTCTTTTTGTTTTCTTATTTTACACGTTACGAAGAATACAGCGAAGGTTTAGATACTTTTCTCGACGTTTGCCTGGTTGTTTTTATGCTGATAAACGCCGAAGCGGTGGTAGCGCTCGTTATACTGCTCGTTGACCGTCTGAAGGCGAGAAAGCGCAACAAGGAAGCGCTTGCGGAACAAAAAGCGGAATTTTTAGCGCAGATGGAGGAGGAAAGGGCGGAGGAAACTCCTTACGAAGACCTGTTTATAGAAGAATTTTCCCTTCTGCCCGAAGAGGAGCGTCCCGCCCCGCCCGAAAAAAAGGAAGAAGCGTACTATGCGGACGAGGAAACGACGATGCGTCTCGCCTGCGAGCGTTTTTCCGCTTTCGCTGCCGAACGGGGGCTGGCGGTGGGACTTTCGGCGGCGCGGGCGGTATTTTCGGCGATGTCGGCCTCCCGCCTGGTGGTGCTGAAAAGCCGCGATCGGGCGCTTTTGCCCGCGCTTGTCTCTGCTCTGGGCGAATATTTCGGGGGGACGGCGTTTATTGCGGACGCGGCGGGGTACGGCGGCATGGACGACGTTCTGATTTGCCGCAAAGAGAACGGAACCTACGAGGAAACGGCCGTCGCAAAGGCACTGAACGCGGCGGCGAAATCGGCTTCCCGCGCGCACGTCGTCTTGCTGGAGGACGTAAATCCGTCTCGGGCGCAGGAATGGGCCGCGCCGTTGGCGGCGTATGCCGCAAGTCCCGAAAAAAGCGGCTTTCTCGCTCCGAAGGATAAGCGTTTTGCCGATCGTTCCTATCCCCTTTCGCCCAATCTCTGGTTTTTTGTCAGCCCGACGGAGGGCGACGAAACGCTTCCGACCGCTATCGCGGAAACAGCCTTCGTTGTGGAGGCGGACCTTTCGGCGACGGAGACGAACGGGGAAAAGTCGCCGTTTAAGGCCTTGAGCTATCCGCAGTTTATGCGCCTCGGCGCGGAGAGCGCAAGCCGTTTCATGCTGAGCGAGGAAAAATGGAAAAAGATAGACCGTTTGGAAAGCTGCGTAAACCGTTCGACGGGGGGAGCGTATCATATCGGCAATAAAGCCTGGCGGAACATGGAGCGTTTTGTCGGCACGTTTCTCGCGTGCGGGGGAGAGGAAAACGAGGCTTTGGACGGCGTCGTCGCCGCGGGCTTGCTGCCCGAAATCCTCTCCGTTCTGCCCGATACCCCCGAGGGGGAACCACCCTTCGCGCATACGCTGGAAAACATCTTCGGCGACGACGAATCGGCGCAATGTCGGCGCATGGTGGAAAAATTCGCCGCCGCGTCCGCGCGGTAAGCGCCCGAAACGAAAAAAGGAGGCCGAAAAACAATGATCGGATGGGAAGCTACGGAAAACTGCATCTCGGGCCGTTTTCGCGCCGCGCTGTTGTCGGCGTCGGACTTTTTCGGTTCGGGTTACGCGCTACTGATCTGCGCGGTGCTCGTTTTTTTGCTGATCGCGGCCGTGGTCGTTTCGATGATGATCAACGACGGAAAAGCCCAAAAAGGGACGGGAGAGGACGATGCGCTGCCCTCGGAGGGAACGCGGGGAAGAGGGGAAAAAGGAACGGGAGCGGAAGCGCGGAGCGGGACGCGATTTTATAAATTGAGCGAGATAGACGGAAAGGCCGCGCAGTACGCGAGGCGTACCTACGACGACAGCGCGACGCTGAAAAGCTTCTGCGAAAGCTTCCGAAATTATGCGGCGAGCAGATTGAAGCTGTATTACGATATCTCGGATATCCGCAAATTCGTGTCGGGACTGGCGGTGACGCGGGTGGTGATTTTGCAGGGGATATCGGGTACGGGAAAGACGTCGCTGGCGTATGCGCTGGGGGAGTTTTTAGGGAACGGCTCGACGGTGATCCCGGTGCAGCCGATGTGGAAAGAACGTACGGACATGATCGGGTACTACAACGAGTTTACGGGCCGGTTCAACGAGACGACGCTGCTGGAGAAGCTGTACGAAGCGAATTACAGCAAGGATATGTACGTGACGGTGCTGGACGAAATGAACATCGCGCGCGTGGAGTATTACTTTGCGGAGTTTTTGTCGCTACTGGAGCTGCCGAAGTCGGAGGAGCGGTATCTGGACGTGGTGTCGGACAAATGGGAGAAGGACCCGAAAGGACTGAAGGAAGGACGAATCAAGCTGCCGGACAACATGTGGTTTATCGGTACTGCGAACAACGACGATTCAACGTTTGCGATCTCGGATAAGGTATATGACCGTGCGATGGTGTTGAATTTAGACGAAAAGAGCGCGCGGTTCGAAGCCCGTCGGACGGGGCGTGTGCGGCTGTCCGCGGAGCGGTTCAAGGAGCTTATCGAGGAAGCGGAGCGGGAATACGGGATCACGAACAGAAATCTGAGGCGGCTGGAGGCTTTGGACGAATACCTGCGTGAAAACTTTCGTATTACGTTCGGAAACCGGATCATGAAACAGATTAAGACGTATATACCCGTGTATGTATCGTGCGGGGGAGAGGAGCTGGAGGCGCTGGACGATATTTTGTCGAAAAAGGTGCTGAGAAAATTAGAGACGCAGAATCCGGTATATGTGAAAAGCGAAGCGGAGAGCTTCTGCGTCAAGCTGGACGAATTGTTCGGCGAGGACGCGATGAAGCACTGCAAGGCATTTATCCGAAGGCTGGAGAAAAACGCCTGATCGGTTTCAGAGTACGCGGAGGGGCCTATGGATCATTTGGATACTTATTATCGCGCGTTGACCGAGTATCGGAAGCAAACCTCGGGCAACGGCGAATGCGACAGGCTGCGCGCCGCGATCGCCCGTTCGGGGACGGAAACGGAGCTGATCGAGATAACGACGACGGTCTGTACGATAGAGGAAGATTGGATAGAGGAAATCGAAAAGGGGCTGGTCTGCGTCGAAAAGGCGATCGCGGAGGAGCGGCAGTTTATCCGTTCCAACGGCGAAGTTCTGCCGATCGAAAAGGTGAAGCGGGTGTCGAAGGATTCGGTGGAACATCTGGCGCGGCACAGCAATCTGATCACCAAAACCACCGAGGAGAAGAGAGGGCTTGTCCCCGACCATCTCTATACGGTGGAGCGGCTGAGCGATTACGCCGTATATGAAAACAGATTTCTCTATATGCTGTTGTGTTATCTGCGGGATTTTATCGGCCAGAGATATCAGAAGATCGTCGAACTGACGACCACTTACGAAGGCAGCGCGACGATCAGTAAAGCAGTGTCGTCGGGGCGGAGAAAATTTTGCTGCGAATTAAAGCTGAACGAGGAAAGGCGGAACGACCGTTTTTTGAAGGAACATAATTCGGGACGGGGGACGATCGCGAGGATCGACAGGATCTTAAAGGCCGTCATGCACTATCTTTCCACGCCGCTCATGGAGCAGGTGTCGAAGGCGGCGCTGCTAAAGCCCCCCGTCACCAAGACCAACGTCCTGAAAATGAACCAAAACTTCAAGGGCGCGATGACGCTGTACGAGTTTGTTTCCTCCTACCAAAAGGCGGGATATACCGCGGAGCGGCGGACGAGGCGCGTTTCGCCCTTTCCCGACGAGACGGCGGACGAGTTTGCGGAGGCGGCCGCTTTGATCTCCTTTCTCACCTACGAGCACGGCCTGGGGATCGAAGAGGTTCTGAAAAGCTCGTACGAAGAGGAGGAACAACGCCGAAGGGAGGAGGCCGGCCGCAAGCTGGCCGAACGGCTCCGCGGCCTTCAAAGGCGCGTCCGCGAGTCGGGAGAGGGCATGGAGGAATACATGCTCCTTTTGGAAAAGCGGAACAGAAGCCTCGAGGAGGACAGCGCGCGGCTCGTAAAGGCAAAACGGGAAATCGTTGGTCTGAAAGAGGAGGCGGAGACGCTGAAAGGAACGATCGGCGAGCTGGAGATAGAGCTGGGGGCGCAGACGGAAGAAATCGATCGCCTCGGCCGCAAATACGACGAGGATACCGCGGCATTGAGAAAAGCTGCCGAGGAACGGCTAACCGAGCTGGAACGGACGCATCTGGCGGAAACGGAAGCGTTAAATGCGGCGCACGCGGCGGCGCTCGAGGCGCGGGAAAGGGCTTGCGCCGGGGAAATTGCCGCCTTGAACGCGCGCCACGCGGAGGAAACGTCCGCCTTAAATGCCCGCCAAGCGGAAGAGAGGGCGAAAGCGGACGCCCGCGCGGCGGCGCTCGAAAGACGGTTGCTCGAAGACGGGGAAGCACATCGGCGGGCTTTGGCCGAAGCGGAGAGAAAGCACGGGGAAGAGGTCGCTTCTCTGCGCGCGGAAAACGGCGAGACGGCCGTCCGTCTCGGACGCATAAACGAGGCGCAGAAAAAGGAGATAGAACGGCTGGAGGGGGAAAGCCGGCAGGCGGCAAAGGAAACCGCGCTGTCCGAGGCGCGGCTGAACGCCCTGCGGAAGGAATACGGCCTCTTGACGGACGAGGACGAATTTACTTCGGGCGCGGCGTTCGACGAGCTGGAGCATCAGTACAAAGTGTTCCGAGAGCTGTTCAAAACGGAGTGGAAAAAGGCGAAAAGGAAAATCCGAAAGGAAATTTTATCCTCGGAAGACCCTGAGCCGAAAGAATAAAAAACGAAAGGCGTCGGCGGAAAAATGATCAAAAGGAAAAAAACGCGCATAAAATACATCGTTTTATTGGCTGCGACGGCCGTCGTCGGGGCGGTGTCCTTCGCCGCGCTTTTTTCCTTTATCCGTTCGGGCGGGGCGAGCGAGCTGTTCGGCTCGGCGACGGGCTACGTCGTGCTGGCTCTGTTCGTCCTTCTGGCCGTATTGCTGGCGGTGCTGCTGGCGGCGACGATGCCTCGCAAAGAATTATCCGCGGACGATGCGCTGCCCTCGGAGGGTATGCGGGGAAGTGGGAAAAAAGGAACGGGAACGGAAGCGCAAAGCGGGACGCGATTTTATAAATTGAGCGAGATAGACGGAAAGGCCGCGCAGTACGCGAGGCGTACCTACGACGACAGCGCGACGCTGAAAAGCTTCTGCGAAAGCTTCCGAAATTATGCGGCGAGCAGATTGAAGCTGTATTACGATATCTCGGATATCCGCAAATTCGTGTCGGGACTGGCGGTGACGCGGGTGGTGATTTTGCAGGGGATATCGGGTACGGGAAAGACGTCGCTGGCGTATGCGCTGGGGGAGTTTTTAGGGAACGGCTCGACGGTGATCCCGGTGCAGCCGATGTGGAAAGAACGTACGGACATGATCGGGTACTACAACGAGTTTACGGGCCGGTTCAACGAGACGACGCTGCTGGAGAAGCTGTACGAAGCGAATTACAGCAAGGATATGTACGTGACGGTGCTGGACGAAATGAACATCGCGCGCGTGGAGTATTACTTTGCGGAGTTTTTGTCGCTACTGGAGCTGCCGAAGTCGGAGGAGCGGTATCTGGACGTGGTGTCGGACAAATGGGAGAAGGACCCGAAAGGACTGAAGGAAGGACGAATCAAGCTGCCGGACAACATGTGGTTTATCGGTACTGCGAACAACGACGATTCAACGTTTGCGATCTCGGATAAGGTATATGACCGTGCGATGGTGTTGAATTTAGACGAAAAGAGCGCGCGGTTCGAAGCCCGTCGGACGGGGCGTGTGCGGCTGTCCGCGGAGCGGTTCAAGGAGCTTATCGAGGAAGCGGAGCGGGAATACGGGATCACGAACAGAAATCTGAGGCGGCTGGAGGCTTTGGACGAATACCTGCGTGAAAACTTTCGTATTACGTTCGGAAACCGGATCATGAAACAGATTAAGACGTATATACCCGTGTATGTATCGTGCGGGGGAGAGGAGCTGGAGGCGCTGGACGATATTTTGTCGAAAAAGGTGCTGAGAAAATTAGAGACGCAGAATCCGGTATATGTGAAAAGCGAAGCGGAGAGCTTCTGCGTCAAGCTGGACGAATTGTTCGGCGAGGACGCGATGAAGCACTGCAAGGCATTTATCCGAAGGCTGGAGAAAAACGCCTGACCCCTTAAAAGAGCGCGAAGAAAAAGAAAAAAGGAGAGAGACGTATGCTGAAAAGATCGAAGCTCATCTATATCGTCGGATCGGTAGCCATCGGCGTGGTGTGCGTGCTCGTCGTGCTTTTCGGGCTGATTGCGGGCGGGGCCGTGAGCGGCGGCGGGGCGAAGCTGATTTTTGCCTCCGAATCGGCGGAAAAAGTTTACGACGGCAAACCGCTCTCCTGCGAAAAATGGAATTTGGTCGGCGGGAAACTGAAAAAGGGTTATACGGTAAAAGCCGTCTTTGCGGCCAAGCGGACGGACGCGGGGACAAGCGAAAATACTTTTTCCGTCACCGTCGCGGACGGGGACGGCGCGGACAAAACACAGGATTACGCGATAGAGTATCGTTTCGGAAAGCTCACCGTGTCGCCTTTACAGATTTCAATTTCCACCGATCCCGCAAGTAAGGTTTACGACGGCACGCCCCTGACCCGTTCGGGGTATCGGATTACCAAGGGAAACGTTGTGCAGGGGCACTCGCTCTCTTTGGAGACGACGGGGAGCATCACGGAGGCGGGCAAAGCGGACAATACCTTTACCGCCCTCGTCAGGGACGCGGAGGGAAAGGACGTGACGGACAATTACGAGTTTGTCGCAAAGCTCGGCGCCCTGACCGTTCAGCCTAAAAAGATCAGTCTCCTTTCGGATACCGCGGTAAAGGTGTATGACGGCACGCCGCTCACCTGCGAAAATTGGAAGCTGTCGTCCGGTTCCGCGCTCCTTACGGGCCACAAAATTTCCGCCCGCGCCTCGGGCAGCCAGACGGTCGTGGGGCAGAGCAAAAACTCCCTCACCGACGTCCTGATTGCGGACGGGGAAAAAGACGTTACGTACAATTACAGCGTCACCCTGCTGCCGGGCGATCTGGTCGTCACCCCCCGGCCTCTGACCGTGCGTTCCGCAAGCGACAGCAAGCTTTACGACGGCTCGCCGCTTACAAACGAAAACTGGGAGATCGTATCCGAAACCAAACCCGCCCGGGGACAGACGGCTCACGTCGCTATTTCGGGCACGCGCACGGAAGCGGGGGAAAGCCCCAATACGATCGCGGAGGTCGTCGTGACGGATGCCGACGGAAAGGACGTATCCTCCAATTATTCCCTCCGCCTTCAGGAGGGGGCGCTCGTCGTAAAATTGCCCGACGGAGGCTCGCAGGGCGGCTCGGGCGGGGGGCTTTCGGACGGCGGAGAAATCGGAGGACAGCTCCCCGACCTCGGAAAAATAACGGCGAGGATCTATTCGGAAAAAACGGGAAAGGTCTATCTCCGCTACATGAGCTATGGGGATTATGCCTTCAGTAGATGGCTGGACGCGCGGGCGTATTCCGAACTGCTCGAATCGAAATATTGTTTCAATTATCTCACGGGCGTTGCGCTGGAAAACGCGGGCTTTGAAAGCATAACGGCCAAAATAGACCCGAGGGACGACTGCTACCTGCTACCCGCTTATCCGGACAAAGACGAATACGATTATAAAATCCAGACGAGCGACGTCAGGTACGACGGCCCCGTTTCGGGCGTCTATTCCCTCTATTATTACGACTACGATTACCTTTCGGACGGCGCGGAGGCGCTGAAGGGCAGGCTGGGCAACTACGGGGAAGCCGAGCGCCGCTACCGCCGATACGTATATGACTGCTATCTCTATCTCCCGTCCTCTACAAAGGCGTATTTCGAAGCGCTCGCTTCGAGGGAGGGCTTTGCGCGGGAGCGCGACGCGATCGCCGCGGCTGCGGCGTATATCAGGGGCGCGGCGAGCTACAACCTCCGATACGACAAAGGGCTGGACGAGGCGGCGGATATCGCCGTAAGCTTTCTCGAAACCTACCGCGAGGGAGTGTGCCGGCATTACGCGACGGCGGCGACGGCTCTGTATAGGGCCATGGGGTTCCCCGCGCGCTACGTGGTCGGCTATCTGGGCCGTACGGAAGCGGGGGAATGGACGTCCGTCACCCAAAAGGACGCGCACGCCTGGGTGGAGGTATATCTCGACGGAATCGGCTGGGTGCAGGTGGAGGTGACGGGCGGAAGCGACGATTCGGAGGTCAAAAAGGATCTCACGATCGCGCCCGTCGATCTTTCCAAAAAATACGACGGCATTACGCCGCTGACGGCGGGCACGGAGCTGACGGGGCTGACGGCCCTGCTCGAACAGGGCTATACCTACGCGGCCGAGGTGTCGGGCAGCCGCCTCGAGGTGGGGATCGGAGAAAGCAAAATCGAGTCCTTTACGCTGTACGATCCGCAAGGGAAGGACGTGACGCAAAAATTTTCCGTCACCTTCAAAAAGGGAAGGCTGAACGTCTATGTAAAGGAAATCAAAATTTCCACTCTGTCGGCGAGCAAAATTTACGACGGACTGCCGCTCGACGTCGCCTCCGACGGCTGGACGCTGGACGGGGACCTGATTTACGGACATTCCATCGGCAAATTTGCGCTTCGGGTAGCGCCGACAAACGCGGGGTCTTACGTCAATTCCTTCGAGATCGTCATTCTCGACGAAAAGGGACGGGACGTCACGTATATGTATAAGATTGTGCGCGAGTGCGGCACGCTGAACATCGGGGTCAGGGAAATCATGCTCGTCGCCGGGTCGGCGAGAAAGCCGTACGACGGCACGCCGCTCACCTGCGAGGAGTATGAGCTTACCACCGAGCTCGAAGACGGCGTCGCACTGGGCAAGGGGGACAGAATCTCGGTGACGCTTTCGGGCTCGCAGACGGAAATCGGCCGAAGCGAAAACACCGTCGTAAAAGTCGTCGTCTTAAACGCGGCGGGAGAGGACGTCACCGCAAACTACGCGATAGGATACCAAAACGGGGAATTGCGGGTAACGCCCGCGTAAAATCGTCGGAAAAGGAAACCGCTTATGTTATACGAAGAGTATCGGCGCAAGATACTGAAAATTGCGAATATCAAACGAATTCTTCGGCGTTTCCGCGCGCTCATTATCGCCGCGGCGGCGTTGGCGGCCGCGCTGACGGCGGTCTTTTTCGGCGTGCGCGGAATCGTTTACGATTGTTCGGCGGGCTCCGAAAGCGTCTATTACGGCGAAGTGCCCGGCTATTCGGCAAAGGCGCTCTTTAAGCGCGTGTCCTACCAATACGCGGCGGCGGATTCCGACGAATGGACGCAGGAGCTTCCGCGCGGGATAGGGAAATACAAGGTGCGGGGGGTGTCCTCGCGCACGTTCGGCGCGCCGAGCTATTCGGAGGAATATGTTTTTTCCGTCCTCCCCAAACCGATAGAAGTCAAGGTGGATCCCGCTTCGGCGGTTTACGGCGACGCCCTCTCCGTCTCCGCGGCGGTGGCCGAAGGGGACAGGATCGAGTGTTCGGCGTTTGAATATGCCGACCCGTCGCAAAAAACGACCTCGGTTTCTCCCGTGGCGACGGCGGTCGCGGTTTACGACGCGCAGGGGAAAGACGTGACAAAATGCTACGCGATCCGCGCGGCGGCCTGCGAAGTCACCTTTTCCCCGCGCCCGATCGCGGTGGAGGTGGCGTCCGCGCAGCACGTTTACGACGGCCGACCCTTCGCCTCGGAAGCCTACGAAATCAAGGGCGGGCTTGCCCGCGGAGATACTTTGCAGGCGACTTTTGCTCGTTCGCTGACCGAAGTCGGGGAAATCCCCAACGAGCCGCAGCTGAAGATCGTCAATGAAACGGGCGCGGACGTGACGGACAATTACGCGGTCGATCTGAAAATCGGCAATTTGAAAGTGCTGAAAAGACCCGTAAACGTCGGCGTTTCGGGCGCGGAAAAGCCGTACGACGGCACGCCGCTCTCTTGTGCGGAGTATGCGCTCGATCCCCAAACGCCGCTGGCCGAGGGGCATACGCTTTCCCTGCTTTCCCGTGCCTGCCGCACGGACGCGGGGGAGAGCGAAAACGAGCTGGCTTTTTCGGTGACGGGCGCGGACGGACGGGACGCGACGGGAAATTATCAATTCTCTTTCCCCGACCGCGGAATGTTGAAGGTAACGCCCCGTCCCGTCGTCGTGCGCACGGGCGGCGCGTCGAAAATTTATGACGGAATACCGCTCGCCTGCGAGGAGTACGAGCTTGTATCCGAAGGCGCGTTGCTGGAGGGGCATACCCTCCAAGCGAAGGCTTCGGGCATGCAGACGCTGGCGGGCGTAGGGGAAAACACCCTTTCGAAAGCGAAGGTGACCGCGGCGGACGGAACGGACGTGACGAAAAATTACGAGATCGTCTGCGAGTGCGGAAGGCTGGAGGTATTTCCCCGCCCGATCACGGTGCGCACGGGCAGTACGGCCTGGATATACGACGGAAAGCCGCACGCCGATACGGGGTGCGAAGTGGTGTCGGCAAACGGCGCGGTCAACGGGCATACTCTGCGCGCGGCGGACCCGCCCGCGCGGATCACCGACTGCGGCGCTGCGGAAAATATCTTTGAGGTGCGCGTGTTCGACGGCTCGGCGGACGTGACGTACTGCTACGAAATCGAATACGAGTACGGCGCTTTGACGGTGACCCCCCGCCCCGTCACGGTGCGGGCGGGCGATATCGAAAAAATATACGACGGAACTCCCCTGACGGGGGAGGGCTACGCCGTGGTTTCGGCGCTGAAGCTGGCGGAAGGCCATATCGGAAAGCTGCTTTGCGAAGGGTCGCAGACGGACGCGGGAAGCTCGGAAAACCGCGCGGTCTCCTTTTCCGTGCTCGACGGGGACAGGGACGTGACGAAAAATTACGAAATCTCGCTGCAATCGGGCGTTTTGAGCGTGCTTCCCCGCCCGCTCTCGGTAAAAACGGCGGACGGACAGTGGACGTACGACGGCGAACGCCATTACGACGCGGCATACGCGCTTGCGGCGGAGTCTTCCCTGGCCGAGGGCCATTCGTTGTCCGTCGGGGAATATGCGGAGATCGAAAACGCGGGCGAAACGCCCAATTTCGTCAGCCTGCGCGTTTACGACGGGGCCAAAGACGTCACGCACAATTATCTTATCGAATACGCTTGCGGCACGCTGAAGGTTCTGCCCCGCCCGATCTCGGTAAAAACGGCGGGCGGCGAATGGATGTACGACGGCAAGGGTCACGCCGCGCCCGAGTACGGGCTTTCCTCCGCGCTGTCGCCCGCTCTGGTGAAGGGGCACGTCCCGTCCTTGGCGGAATTCCCGACGGCGGAAGACGCGGGCGAGACGAAAAACAAGCTGGCTGTGCTTATCCTCGACGGGGAGCGCGACGTGACGGACAATTACAAAATTTCCTACGAGTACGGGGTTTTGAAAATTCTGCCCCGCCCTATCCGCGCGGAAACGGGAAATCAGGAATGGATATACGACGGCAAGGCGCACAGCCATGCGCAGTGGAGCATTTCCTCCGCGCTTTCCCCCGCATTGGCGGAGGGGCAGGAGGAGAAGATCGCGCAAGAGAAATTTGTCACCGACGCTGGGGAATATCCCAACGCTCTGAAGCTCGGCGTTTTCGCGGGCGGCCGCGACGTGACGAAAAATTACGAAATCGCTTATACGTACGGCACGCTCGCCGTTCTCCCGCGTCCGATTACGGTGACGACGGACAGCGGGGAGAAGATCTACGACGGACTGCCTTTGACCTTTGAGAGCTTTACGGTTACGTCCGAGCTTTCCCCCGCGCTCGCGGAGGGACAATTTGCGGTTGCAGGCTTTTCGGGCGCGCAGACGGACGCGGGCGCTTCCGCGAACACGATTTCCCAATTTTGGGTGTTCGACGAGGAAGGGGATCAAAGCAAGAATCTGGCGAAAAATTACGAAATTACCTACATATACGGCACGCTGACCGTTTTCCCGCGTCCGATTACGGTGACGACGGGCAGCTCGGAGAAGATATACGACGGAACCCCGCTCACCGACGGAACTTACGCGATTACCTCCGAGCTCACCTTCGCGCTGGTGACGGGCCACCGCGCGCGGGTCATGAACGCGGGCGCGCAGACGGATGCGGGAAGCTCGGAAAACCGCGTGGGCAGCTTTGCCGTATTCGACGGGGGCAGGGACGTGACGGCCAACTATTCGACGACGTATGTGGCGGGCACGCTGACGGTATTGAAACGCCCGATTACGGTAAGGGCGGAGGACGCGAGAAAAACCTACGACGGCGCCCCTTTGACCCATTTTGTCTATAAGGTCGTTTCCGAGTATCGGCTGGTTTACGGCCATCGCCTTTCCGTGGCGGGAGAGGGCACGCAGACGGAAGCGGGCTTCTGCGATAATAAAATTTTGAGCGTCGCCGTCTATTCGGGCGATCGCGACGTGACGGCAAATTACGAGATTGCGACGGAGAACGGCGTTTTGACGGTAGATCCCGTCACCCTCCAATGCTTCAGCGACAGCGCGGAAAAGCCCTACGACGGCACGCCGCTCACCGCCGCGGGCTGGGCGCTGATCGACGGCAGAACCCTGCAGGGCCACGTCCTCACGATTTACGGAACCTGCGGCTCTATTCTCTATCCCGGCTCCTGTTACAACGAGCTGGATTATACCGTCGTGGAAACCGCGACGGGGCGGGACGTTTCGCATAACTATCGCTTTAACAAATACGATCTGGGTACTTTGACCGTCCTGCCCGTCGAAATCACTGTAAGGACGGGCAGCGCGCAGAAAATTTACGACGGAGAACCGCTCACCTGCGGCGACTGGACGCTTTTGGACGGCGAATTTTACGAGGGCTATACGACGGAAGTAAATGTGTATGGCTGGATAAAGTGGGTGGGAAGCACCCGCAATCGGGGCTACGTGGCCGCCTACACGCCCGAGGGCGAGTCCGCGCCCATTTACAAGGTTACCTGGATTTACGGGATTCTTACCGTGCTTCCCAATCCCGATATTCCCGGCCACGGCTTCGATCCCAATCCCGGCTCGGGCGGCGGGGGCGGCGGCTCGGGCGACGGCGATATCTATATTTCCGAAAGCGGGCAGATCGCCAAAAATCCTTCGGGCATCGGCGGCGGCAGCGACGGCGGAAAAATGGTCACTGCCTTTAAGGCCACGGCCGATACGGACGGAACGGTGTATTTCCGTATCAAGAGCTTCGGCGATTATTGGATAGAGTTCGGCTGGCTGGACGCGGAGTCGTACGTCGGCTCGGTCAATCCGCTGTATTTCTCGTCCGCCGCGCTGCAAAACGCGGGCATGGAGTATTCGGCGGTAGAGGTAGAGCGCGTTTTGCAATCGCTGCCTTATCTGGTGCCCTATTACTCGTCGGAGGGCAGCTTCTGGGGCGGCGACGATACGCAGATGACGGGCAGCTGGAGCAGTGCCTTTCATTCTTATATCCCGTACGAATATTCTTCGGGACGGAATATTTCCCTCGCGGGCACGGAGTACGAAGCGTCGGAAAGGACGTACAGCCGATTTGTCCACGATTATTATCTGCAGCTGCCCGCAAGCACGAAAAACACGCTGCAGGCGGTGGCGGAAAAGAACATGCTCGACGCGAAGGACCCCGCGATCGTCGAACAGGTGGCGAGGCTGGTGAAAAAGACGGTGGATTACGATCTCGACTTCGAGGAATACGAAGGGGATTTCGCCGTGTATTTCTTTACGAAGGCAAAGACGGGCATCTGCCAGCATTACGCGACGGCGGCGACGGCGATGTATAGGGCTTTGGGGATCCCCGCGAGATACGTCACGGGCTTTGTCGGCGACGTGCAGGCGGGAAAAACGGTGAGCGTCACCACGAAGCAGGCGCACGCCTGGGTGGAGGTGTATCTCGACGGCATGGGCTGGGTGCAGGTGGAGGTGACGGGCGAAGGCTTTTTCCGCGGCGGAGAGGGCGAAGCGGCGGGCGACGATTTCGAGGAGAGCTTCGGGAGCTTTACCGTAAAGCCCGTCGATGTGGATAAGGAATACGACGGCACCCCTCTGTACGCCGAAAATAAGGTGGAGGGGCTGGTGTTTGAGGAGCTGCTCGCCATGGGCTACACGTACGAGGCGACCGTGAGCGGCTGGCGGACAGACTACGGCGAAAGCGAAAGCGTCATCACGCATTTCGTCATTTACGACCCGCAGGGGAACGACGTGACGGACAAATTTTCGTTTAAGCTGGAAAAGGGAAGCATACTCGTCACCAAGCCGCAGATCCATGTGCGCGTATATAGCCTGCAGAAGTATTACGACGGCACGCCGCTGTCTTACGAAAGCGACGATTACAGCGTGGTGAAAATTCCCGAGCGTCACACCCTCAGGCTCGAGCTGAAGGGGAGCCTCACCGACGCGGGCAGGCTTTCGCTGCGCTCGTTGAGCAAGCTGCCCGTTACCGTTTACGACGGCAAGGGGAACGACGTTACGGCCGACTATTACGTAAAATTTATCGGCGAGCCTCTGCGGGTGGACCGTAGGGCGATAGAAATCACCGGCGTTTCCAAGGTAAAGGAGTACGACGGCGCCCCTCTGAAGGGGGATTCCGCGTGGATCTCGAAGGGAAGCCTGGCGGCGGGGCATACGATAGAGATCGAATTGTCCGCCTTCCTCATCGACGTCGGCAGCACGGAAAATACGATCGGGTCGGTAAAGATTTTGGACGCGGAGGGAAAAAACGTCGCAAACAATTACCGCATTACGAAGCGTTCGGGCATGCTGACGGTGGAGGCGCCCCGATAATCTGCGCATAAAAATTCCGCGCCCCTTAATTTATCCAAACCGCTTGACAAAACGGGCGGAAAGGGGTATGATAAAATACGGTGCAAGCCGCATACAATAAAAGAGAAAAATTTTTGAAAAAAGTATAAGGAGATTTTATTTATGGTATCCAATGCGGAACTTAAGAAAAATGCGCGCGAACAGCTCGGCGGCAGCATTTTTCAAAACAATTGGCTGATGATGCTGCTCGCCTGTCTCATCGTTACGGTGTTGACGAGCGCGGCGTCCGTCGTCTTTTTCGTGGGCAGCCTGATCGTGGTAGGGCCTTTGGGCTACGGCCTCGCGCGGGTAATGACCGACCGCGTCCGCGGCAAGGAGAGGATCGAGCTGGGCGACACGTTTAAGGGCTTTACCGAAAATTTCGGCGGCTCGCTGATCCTCGGGCTTTTGCAGTCGATCTTTATCGCGCTGTGGTCGTTGCTTCTGGTCGTTCCCGGTATCGTCAAGGCATATTCCTATTCGATGAGCTATTACATTCAGCAGGAGGACAAATCCAAGGATTGGAAGGCCTGCCTCGACGAAAGCCGTCAAATGATGGACGGATATAAGGGTCGGCTTTTCTGTCTCGACTTAAGCTTTATCGGTTGGTACATCGTGGGCGCGCTGTGTTTCGGCGTAGGTACGCTTTTCGTGGCGCCCTATCACCAGCTGGCGCGCGCAAATTTCTTTATGGCGCTTTCCGCCGAACGGGAAACCGTCGTCAACGCATAAAATTTTTTGAAAAAAAGAGCCGACGCAATTTTGCGTCGGCTCTTTTCATATTATCGTATTGCGGGAAAGCGCTGATTTACAAAGGAGTTTGTTAAACACGGACCGACTGTCGTGGACGTCTCCCCGCAATACTTATTTACAGTATATAAAAATTTTTATCGTCTGTCAAGCAATTTTACATACTAATGAACAATATTTTATAAATAGTGTTTACATTGATTTTATTTAGCATAAGATATAATTATGTCATGAGATCAAAAGAGCATACCGTGGAAACGGAAACAATTTTGAATAAACTGCGCGAATTGATGAACGCAAGAAATTGGGGCGTAAGTCAATTGGCAGATAACGCCGAACTAAGCAGAACGACCATTTACGGTTGGTTTGATAGAGGCGTTCATCCGACGCCCGAATCGCTCGACAAAATCTGTAAGGTTTTCGGGCTTACGATAAACGAATTTTATGCCGTGGATTACGACGAGCTGATAAAGGCGAAGGTCGATAAATTGATTGAAGAGTGTAAAAATCTAAACGAAAAACAGATAGATTTTTTGATTTTAACGGCGAGGATGCTGAAGGGACAGGACTGAAAAAGGTTCTGTCCTTTTTATTTTCGGTCATAAAGCGTTGCTAAAATTTCCCGAAACCGCTATAATAGAGAGGAATAAAAAATTTTTGGAGGCACAGGCCATGATCAACGAAAAAATGTATAAGCTCGGCAGCAAACGCTCGGTGATCCGCGAGATATTCGAGTACGCGAAAAAGCGCGGCGGGGAGATCGGCGCGGAAAACGTATTCGATTTTTCCATCGGGAACCCGTCCGTCCCCGCGCCCGCCTGCGTCGAAGAGGCGATTTTGCGCATCGTAAGGGAAACGCCCTCCGTACGGCTGCACGGCTACACCTCCGCGCAGGGCGACAAAGATTGCCGCGACAGGATCGCCGCCAACCTCAACGCCCGTTTCGGGGCGGGGCTTTCGGGCGACGATCTCTATATGACCTGCGGCGCCGCGGCCTGTCTGACGATCGCCGTTCATGCGCTGGCCTGCGCGGGGGACGAATTTCTCGCCTTTGCGCCCTATTTTGCCGAATACAGGGTATTTGTCGAGGGCGCGGGCGCAAAATTTACCGCGCTTCCGTCCGAGGACAAAACTTTTCTCCCCGATCTCGCCGCGCTCGAACGGGCGCTGACCCCCCGCGTGAAAGCGGTGATCGTCAATTCCCCAAACAACCCTTCGGGCGTGGTCTATGGGGAAGAAACCGTCAAGAGGCTGGCGGCGCTGCTGAAGAAAAAGTCGGAGGAGTACGGCCGCCCGATCTACCTCATTTCCGACGAACCCTATCGGGAGCTGGTCTATGACGAAAATACGAGGGTTCCCTATCTCATCAACTATTATCCCGACACGCTGGTGTGTTATTCCTATTCAAAATCCCTCTCCCTCCCCGGCGAGCGGATCGGCTATATCGCGGTCAGTCCCCGCGCGGCTGAAAATAAGGCCCTGTATGCGGCCGTATGCGGCGCGGGGCGCGTCCTCGGGTTCGTATGCGCCCCCGCCCTGTTTCAGCGCGTAGCGGCCGAATGCGACGGTAAAACGGCGGATCTTGGCGTTTATAGGAGAAACCGCGATCTTCTCTATAACGGTCTGACGGAAAAGGGCTATACCTGCGTGTATCCCGACGGAGCGTTTTATCTGTTTGTGAAATCGCCCGAAGCGGACGCCGGCGCTTTCTGCGCCCGCGCGCGCAAATACGAGCTGTTGCTGGTGCCCGGGGACGATTTCGGCTGTCCGGGCTACGTGCGGGTGGCGTACTGCGTGGCGACGGAACAAATCGAACGGGCGCTGCCGCTGTTCGAAAGGCTGGCGGAGGAATACGGCTTAAAAAGAGTTGGAATATAATTACAAAAAATTTATAACCCCTTGACAAAAACAGAAAAAGGGCATATAATGAAGCTATCTGATTTATAAGGAGAGAAGTATGAAAAAATTCAAACTGACGCTGTTTTCGTTGCTGGCGTTTGTCTTGGGGCTGTTCTGCCTGGCCTCCTGCGGAGAGAGGGAAAATTCCTCTGCGGAAAGCAAAGCTTACGCGGGTACATACAAGTTTCAGGCGCTGCGGATGAAAGTCGGGGACCTGGTGACGGAGGTGAAGGTCGGACAAAATTACGGCGGAATGGTTCTCACCGAGGCGTACGCGATGATCGAGCTCAAGGCGGACGGCGTCGCCACCATAAAAATGGCGGGCGTTACGGGGACGGGAACCTGGACGGAAGCGGACGAGGAAAATAAAATCGTCGTTACGATCGAGGGAGATCCGATGACGATGACCTGCGACGGAACCACCATAGAAATGGATATGGAGGGGATCATACTCGTTTTGGGCGTCGATGGCGGAAACGGCAATTCCGCCGACGGCGGAAATTCGTCAAACAGCGGAAATTCGTCGCAGGAGAGCAGTATTTATGCAGGCGTCTATAAATTTTACGCGCTGCGGGTGGAAAACGGGGACGCGGTGACGGAAATAAAAGCGGGAGAGAGCTACGAAGGAATGGTTCTCACCGAGGATTATGCGGTGATCGAGCTTAAGGAAAACGGCAGCGCAAGCCTGACGATGATGGGCGTTACGATGACGGGGCTCTGGGAGGAAGCGGCCGAGCAGGGCCAAATCGTCCTCACGATCGCGGGCGAGCCTCAGACGGTAACCTGCGACGGCACGACCCTGAGTATGGGAGAGCAGGGGGCGATATTTATTTTGAAAAAGTAAACTTCCCGAAAAAACGAAAAAAATTTTGAAAAACCTCTCAAAAAGGATTGACAAGCCCCTCGAAGTGTGATAAACTTTGTTTACGCACCTAAGAGGGGTGTAATTTTTTTGTATGGAGTTTTCGATATGGCAACAAAAACGGCAAGAGCCAAAATTACATTCGAATGCACGGAATGCAAGCATAGAAATTATGACAGCATGAAAAACAAGAAGAACGATCCCGACAGATTGGTCTTGAAAAAGTACTGTCCTTTCTGCAAGAAGCACACGGAGCACAAAGAATCCAAATAATCGATAAGCGGGCGCAGTCCGCCGAAAATCAAGCGGAAGTTCCTGCGCGGAGGCACAGAGGTAAACAATGGCAAACGCAACAAAAACAAAGAATAAAAAGCCCAATATTTTCCGTCGCATGGGTGCCAAAATCAAGGAGGTCTTTTCCGAACTCAAGCGGGTTACCTGGCCTTCTTTCCCCACGGCGCTCAAGACCACGGGCGTGGTCCTTGTCATCGTCTTTATATTTTTGGTCGTCGTTACGGGAGTTGATTTCGGTCTCGCCGCCCTGTTGGAGCTCATCTCGTAAGGAGGGACTATGTCGGAATTAGACCAGCCCAAATGGTATATCCTGCACACCTACTCCGGTTATGAAGCGATGGTGAAGGACAGCTTGGAAAAGCTGATTGAAAACAACAATCTCGGCGATTATATCGTCGATCTGAAAATTCCCATGGAGCAGGTTATCGAGGAAAAGAACGGTAAGCGCAAAGTGGTGGAGAGAAAGCTTCTGCCCTGCTATGTGTTCATCAAGATGATCTACACCAACCAGATCTGGTATTACGTGACGAGCACGCGCGGCGTCACGGGTTTCTGCGGCCCTCAGGGGCGGCCTATCCCCATGAAGGAGGAGGAAATCCGCAAGATGCGCCTCGAGGAGTTTGTCTCCGACGTCGATTTCAAGGTGGGAGACACCGTTTCCATCGAGGAGGGGCCGCTGAAGGGCTTCCTCGGCACCGTCAAGGAACTCAACAACGCGGCGCAGAAGGCGAAGATTTCCACCAGCATGTTCGGCCGCAATACCGACGTGGAAGTGGAATATCTCCAGATCAAGCGCGTGGACGCGGCTTTGCCCGAACCCGCCGAGGAATCGGAAACCTGAAATTTTTCCGCGGTTTTCGGCGGAAATCTCGCCGGATAAACGATCGTCCGAAAGGGAAAACGGCTTTTCCCCGCAGGACTGCCGGCGGCTACTATTTTATTAACTATCGTCTGAATCGGGAACGAAACCGTTCCGTTTTGGAAATAAGTGGGAGAGGTATCAAATTTTTCGAGGGTACCTTGCCAACACCACAACAGGAGGATTTTATTTATGGCTAAAAAGATTACTGCGGTCGTAAAATTGCAGCTTCCCGCAGGAAAAGCAACTCCGGCGCCCCCCGTAGGCTCCACGCTCGGTCCCTTCGGTATCAATCTGCCCGGATTCACTAAGGAATTCAACGCCAAGACGGCGGACAAAGCGGGACTTATCATCCCCGTCGTCGTGACGATTTATCAGGATCGTTCCTTTACGTTCATTCTGAAAACTCCCCCCGCGCCCGTTTTGATCAAGAAGGCGCTCGGACTCGAGACGGCAAGCGCGAAACCCAATTCCGTCAAGGTGGGCAAGCTTACCAAGGCTCAGGTAGAGGAAATCGCAAAGACGAAAATGCCCGACCTCAACTGCACCTCTCTCGAAAGCGCGATGAGCATGATTGCGGGAACCGCTCGCAGCATGGGCGTCACGGTGGAAGAGTAATTTCAAGGAGAACGCGGCAGGGTGAAATCCCGTCATCGACCGCGAGGAGGATTTAGAAAATGAAACACGGAAAAAAATATGCAGACAGCGTAAAAGCTTTTGATTTGACGAAGCCCTACGAACCGGCGGAAGCGGTGGATATCGTTTTGGAAACGGCGAAGGCCAAGTTTGACGAAACGGTGGAAATGCACGTCCGTTTGGGCGTCGATCCCCGCCAGGCGGATCAGCAGGTCCGCGGCGTTTTGGTGCTTCCCAACGGAACGGGTAAGACAAAGCGCGTTTTGGTGATCGCCAAGGGCGCGAAAGCGGACGCGGCGGCCGCCGCGGGCGCGGATTACGTCGGCGCGGAGGAAATGATCGCCAAGATCCAAAACGACAACTGGTTTGATTTCGACGTCATGATCACCACCCCCGATATGATGGGTATGGTCGGCCGTATCGGTAGAGTCCTCGGCCCCAAGGGCCTGATGCCCAACCCCAAGTCGGGTACCGTCACGATGGACGTCGAGAAGGCGATCAGGGAAGTGAAGGCAGGTAAGGTCGAATACAGACTCGACAAGACGGCGATCATTCACTGCCCGATCGGCAAAAAGAGCTTCGGCAAAGAGAAGCTGGTGGAAAACTTCACCGCGCTCATGGACGCCATTTTGAAAGCGAAGCCCGCCACCGCCAAGGGACAGTACGTCAAGAGCGTCGCCATCGCTTCCACGATGGGCCCCGGCGTCAAAGTTTCGATCAAGGGTTAAGTTTTTTCGCAAAACGTAAATATTTTCGCGGGAAGCGGCCGAAAATCGTTGACGGCTTCCCGCGGAAATGATATAATGATCACGTAAAAAAATCAAAGGCCGCAGACGGCGAGCACCGCAAGGTTTGATGGGAAACCGCTCGCTCAGGCAGAGAGACGACGGAGAAATCGCAAAGTGCGATCCCTTTATGTCCCTGTGCCGCGCGGCACAGGGCATTTTTTAATGTCAGGCGGCGGACCCGCTTAAAGGAGGTATTCATGTCAGCGAATTTAGAAGCTAAAAAACAGGTTGTCGAAGAAATCAAAGGCAAGATCGAGGAAAGCAAGTCGGTTGTGTTTGCGGATTATAACAAGCTCACCGTTCTCGAGGTCACGGCGCTTCGCAACAAATTCAAGAGCGCCAACTGCGAATACAAGGTATATAAAAACACCCTTGTGAGAAAAGCGTTCAACGAGCTGGGCGTAACCGATTTCGACAAGGATCTCAACGGAACCACGGCCACCGTGTTCTGCCCCGACGAAACCAGCGGCGCGGCGATCTTTGCGAAGGCTGTGAAGGAAACGCCCGCCCTTGCGGACAAGATCGTGCCCAAGTGCGCGTATCTCGAGCAGAAGTATCTCGACAAAAACGGCGTTAAGGAACTTGCGGCGATCCCTTCCAAGGAAGTGCTCATCGCAAAGATGCTCGGCTGCCTGCAGTCGTCCATTTCCAAGTTTGTCTATGTTCTCGATTCCATCGCAAAGGCGAAGGAAACCGCGAACAACTGAGAAAGAAATCATTATTATAAAAAATCGGAGGATTAAAAATTATCATGGATGTACAGAAACTCATCGAAGAAGTAAAAGCGATGTCCGTTCTCGAGCTCAACGAGCTCGTAAAAGCCCTTGAAGCCGAATTCGGCGTAAGCGCGGCCGCTCCCGTAGCCGCCGCAGGCGCTGCCGGCGCGGCGGAGGCTGCTCCCGCGGCGGAAGAGAAGACGGAGTTCGACGTCGTTCTCAAAGAGATCGGCCCCAACAAAATCGCCATCATCAAGGTTGTCCGCGAAGCGACGGGTCTCGGCCTTGCCGACGCGAAGAAAGCGGTGGAAGCGATGGGCGTTATCAAAGAAAACGTTCCCAAGGCGGACGCGGACGCTCTCGTCGCAAAACTCAAGGAGAACGGCGCTACCGCCGAGCTCAAGTAAGCTTTTACGCTTGCAAACAACGGGCGCAGCCATTCGGCTGCGCTTTTTTCGTGCGGAAAAACGGGGAAGAAAGTCGAAATTTGTAATATATTTTTGTGATATTGTGTCGATGACTTGACATACCGTATATAATTTGTTACAATGTTAATATATATAAAATGAAAAATAAGTACAGGGGTACCCCTGTATTACGCAATCTGCCATTGCGTAATAAAAAGCTTATCGGAAGCGGAAAACGGTCATATAAGAGCGGAATTTCCCATATATATAAGAGAAAAACGATCGGACAAGAAGGAAAGTATGGGAAAGGGAATATCCAAACGCGCGAAAAAACAAATTTTCAATATTCTTTTTCTTCTCGTCCTCATCGGCGTGACGCTGTTTATTTTATTCAGAAGCAACCGCGAGCTGAATTTCTCCGATATCGGAAAATTTATCAAAAGCAGCAATCCCTGGCTGTTGGCCGCGGCCTTTGTCTGCATGCTGCTGTTTATCGTCTTCGAGGGCCTGAGCATTCATCTGATCAGCAAGCGGCTGGGATATAAAAACCGGCTGCTTTCGTCCATGGTGTATTCCTCGGCGGATATCTACTATTCCGCGATCACTCCCTCGGCGTCGGGCGGCCAGCCCGCGTCCGCCTACTATATGGTCAAGGACGGAATCGACCCCGGGGCGACCACGTTTACCCTCGTATTCAATCTCATCGCCTATACGGCGGCGATCCTCGTCATCGGCGCTGCGGCGTTTATCATACGCCCGCACATGTTTTCGCGGTTCGGGTTCTGGATAAAGTTTCTCGTGGCGGCGGGGCTTATCGTGCAGAGCCTTCTGCTGGCGTTTTTTATCGCCTGCATGCGCTGTCACAAAGCGGTGCTGGGGTGCGGAAACGGGCTTATTTCCTTTCTGCATAAGCTTAAAATCGTCAAAAACACCGAAAAATGGCGCACGAAGCTTACGGACGAGGTGGAAAAGTACCGCACGAGCTTCGAGGAAATCAAAAAACACAGGGCGCTCTTTTTCGAGGCGTTGATCCTAAATATCGCCCAGCGCGTTTCCCAGATCCTCATTACCTGCTTCGTCTGCCTTACGGCGGACAGGCAGGCGCCGTTGGCGGACGTGTTTGTCATGCAGGCTTTCGTGCTCATCGGCTACAATTCGGTGCCCCTCCCCGGCGGCGTCGGCGCGTTTGAGTATCTCTATCTGCACATTTACGGCCTGCACTACCAAAACGCGTTTATTTTATCCGCCATGATGGTGACGAGAGGGATTTCCTATTATATTTGCATCGCGGTCAGCGGGATAATGACGCTCGCTTACCACGTGACCGTACTCAAGAGAAAAGAAAGAAAAAAAATATCGGAAGAGAAAGTCGATTATGAAAAACACGAATAAAAAATTGGTAGGGTTTTACCATTACGGGGTAATCCTTACATATTTGTCGGTCGTAGCGGCGATCGTGGGAATCTGCTTTTCCGTGGGCGGCAACAAGGGCGCGCGCCCCGATATAGGCGTGATCTGTCTGTTGATTTCGGGCGTCTGCGACGCCTTTGACGGCGCGGTGGCCAAAACCCGCAAAAACAGGACGAAAGAGGATAGAATGTTTGGAGAAAGGATCGACTCGCTGAGCGATCTGATCGCCTTCGGCGTCGCGCCTGCGATGATCGGCTTCGGCATGCGGCTCAACCGCTGGTATTTCCTGCCCGTCTATGCCGTGTTCGTGCTGTGCGCGCTGATCCGTCTCGCCTATTTCGACGTCACCGAGGAGATTCGCACCAGCGAGGAAAACTGCGGCCGAAGGCTCTATTACGAGGGCCTGCCCGTCACCAACGTCGCGTTTGCCCTGCCCATTTTTTACCTCGTCGCCATTATGTTTGCCCCTCATTCGATCGGGCGCAACGCCGTCATGCTGACGGGCTATCTGGCCCTTTCGGCCGCGTTTGTCATTCGTTTCAAAATGCCCAAGCTGGGGATTAAAGGACTGTTGATCGCCATGGGAATATTGGGCGTGATTTTAGGCGCGCTGCTCTATATCAACCTGGCGGTATTAAGATGAGAGAGATCGTTAAAAAGGAGGCGCTGCGGCCCGCGGCGTCTCTGCGTTTTTTGTATTGCAATAAGCTGGGCCTGCCGCTTTTGAAGCTGCTTACCTGCCGTGCGGTCTCCAAAGCCGCGGGGCGTTTTTTGGACAGCCGCCTCTCGCGCGGACTCATCAAGGGATATGTCCGCAGGCACGCAATCGATATGTCTCAGTACGAACGGGAGGAGTACAAAAGCTTCAACGCCTTCTTCACCCGCCGTATCCGTCCCGAGCTTCGGCCCTTCGACCGTTCGCCCGAGGCATTTGTTTCGCCGTGCGACGGAAAGCTGTCCGTCTATCCCGTGGACGGGGACAGCGCGTTTGAAATCAAGGGCTTCCGCTATACCGTGGAGACGCTCCTGCGGGACGCGGCGCTGGCAAAGAAATACGAGGGCGGGCTGTGCTTTGTTTTCCGCCTGTCCGTGGAGGATTATCACCGCTATTTCTATATCGACGACGGAAGCAAGGGCGAAAACGTCTTTATCAAAGGCAAACTGCATACCGTTCAGCCGGTCGCGCTGGAAAAACGGCGGGTCTTTACGGAAAATTGTCGGGAATACACCGTGATGCATACGGACAATTTCGGAGACGTCACGCAGGTGGAGGTCGGGGCGATGCTGGTGGGACGGATCGTCAACGACCATGGCGCGGGGCTGTGCAATAGGGGAGAGGAAAAGGGCCGGTTCGAATTCGGCGGCTCGACGATCGTGCTTTTGACGGAACGCGGGAAAGTGAAGCCGGATGAAGAGCTGCTTGCCAATACCCGCGCGGGGGACGAGACGAAAGTGAAGTGCGGGGAAAGGCTGGGCGTGCGCGAGGTTACCGATCGGTAACGGTCGGCAAAGAACTTTCCGCGGTAAACAGAGCCTTGAAAATTACCGCGCGGCAAGTAAGACCGTTTGAAATGTGGAAAATTCAAAAGGTTGGGATTTATTTTATTTAACGCTATTGACAAACTTGCCGATCGGTGATATAATAAAAGAAATATGAGGAGGAAAGAGATATGCAACTGACGGCGGAAGAGGAAGGCAAGGTATATGTCTATACCGAAAACGTATGGACGGGAAAAAAGGAATTGACGCTCGACGGGGTGCCTTTGGAAAAGATAAATAAAAAGACCTTTTCCGTTAAGGACGCCGCGGGAAACGTACGTCCCCTGGAGGTTAAGGGAAACTTTCTGACGGGCGTGACGCTGACCGACAACGGAAAAAACATCGTGCTTGCAAAAAACAAATGGTACGAATGGGTGCTGATTTTTCTGCCCTGTCTGGGGATCGCCCTGGGCATATTATGCGGCGCGATCGGCGGCGGTCTCAGCGCGCTGTGCTGTCTGCTGGGCGCCGTGTTAAACGCAAACATACTGCGGGGAAAGTCTTCCCTGGCCGTTAAGATTATAGCCTGCGTGGCGGTTTTCGTCGTCTGCAATGCGGTGTGGTTTCTTATCTGTCTGGCCGTGGCGGGGGGAATCGGCGCGCTGCTGTCGTTTGTGTCATAGAGCAAAGCTTTAGCCCACGGGGCGATAAAGAAAAAATGCGGACGCTTGCAAAAAGCTCCGCATTTTGTGTATTTTATGGTTTTTGTGTAAAAGTTGGCGGCAAACGCTTAAAAGTGCTTGACGGAAACGCAAATAAAGGGTAAAATAGAGAAGTATAAAAATCCTTTGACGGAGAAACTTGATGTTACGCAACAAACCTTTGAAAAAAATAATGTGCGCGGCGCTTGCCGGCGTCAGCGTTTTCGCTTCCGTGGCGATGTTTTCTTCCTGTACCACTTCTCATCCCGAAGTGGAGATGAAGCTTTCCTTCAACGATAAATCCTACACCCTGCAATATAAATTGTATAGAAAGATTGCCCCCTCCACCGTTCAGCACTTCCTCGAGCTTGTGGAAAACGGCTATTACGACGGACTTTGTATCCACAACTACGACGCGGGCACCAGCCGTCTCTATACGGGTGGATATTCCTACGACGCTTCGAAAGCGGACGACGGCGGTCTCGTGGAAAAGGATTATTTTTCCGTGGTGAAGGATTGGAAGCTTACCCAGACGGTCTGGGACGACGAAGCGCGGACAGACCCTCTTTACACCGTTTACGGCGAATTTTCCGCCAACGGCTTCGAGGTGGAAAACGGTGCGGTCAAACAGAGCTATGGTTCGCTGACGATGTACTACACGCCCAAAGACAGCTGTTCTGTCCCCGTATATGTGCAGCGCGCGGACGGCAAGGGCTACAACTCCAAGCCGTATAAGTATAACAGCGCCACCTCCCTTTTCTATATCTCTACGGGCAGTAGCAACTCGGTGTCTTCTTCTTATTGCACGTTTGCGACGCTCAAGGACGACGACAGCACGGATAAGCTGAAGGAGCTGATGACGGCGATCGAGGAATATATCGCGGACGAATACGAGGAAGCGGACGATTTCGCGCCCTCCGTCACCGTCACCGTCGATGAGGAGGACCGCTATATGGCCGCGGCCAGGGAAAAGCAGACCTACAAGGTGCCCAATACCCCCATCACCGTGGAATATATAAAGGTAAAGAGCTATTAAACAAAAAACAGAGGGCCGAAGTCGGGCGAGGTCTGCGCAAGGATCGGTTAAAAATATAAAAATAAAGGGCCGTCAGGGGAAAATTTCTCCCGACGGCCTTTTTTGTAGCTTCATGCGTAAATGGATCTGCGGCAATGTGGAGATGCCCTTTGAAGGGGCGTCCGCGGATTTTTATTTTACTTTCCGATTATTTCTTGATATCCGCCGATTTTTCAGCTTGTTTCACGTTTATCCCTTGATATCCGCCGATTTTTAACTTATGTTCCGATTCCCCCTTAATATCCGCTGACGTCCCGATTACCCTCTGATATCCACGATTTTTCCTTCTTTCACTTCTGCGGTAAAATAATGAAGCTCGAAAAGCCGCTCCTTCTTCTTTCTCACCAAGCCGCAGGTCTGCGGTTCGTTCGTCAGCGTCACCGAGACGAAATCCCCCAAAAACGCTTTGATGTGTTCGGCTCGTTCCTTCAATTCGTCGCTCAGCATTTCCGAAAAATCCGCGCCGATCAGCACGCTTTCGAAAAAGGCATAGGGGAGAAGCTCGTCGCGCAGCTTTTCCGCGCGTTCTTCCGTCCCTTCCTGACGGATGCGAAAGGAAGTCTGAAAACATCCGTCCTCCGTCAGCGCCCATTCGCATTCCGCCGATCTCTTTCGGCTGTCCGACAGGGGCAGGGTTGCGATGAGCGTTTCATTTTTTATTTCATAATGCGAGACTGTCTCAAACAGAACGCGTTTTCCGTCCGCGGTGAATACGGCGAGCGCGTTTTGTCCCTCTATAAAGAAAAGCCCGCACTCGTAACGGATGGAACAGGTTTCAAAGCAGGGGGGCAGGGGCGAGACGAAAAAGCCTTTCGAGGTTTCTAAGGAGAGCTGCAAAGCGCCTTGGCGGAACACCGTGACGAGATTGTCGATAAAACGTTCCTGCGAGACGATCTTCAGGGAAAAGTCGGAGGGCGGGAAGTCGCGGGCATATACGGCGATCCCGTCTTTCAATATATATACCTCGCAGTGTTCGGGGGGAGAAAAACGCAGCTTTTCCGTGATAAAGAAACCGACGGGCAGGGCGCCCTCGGGAATAAATTCCGCAAATACGTTGTCTTTCGGTTCGATTTCCGCAAAGCGCTCGAAGGTGTCCGTCATTCCGAAAAAGACGCCGCCCAGCATCAGCGCGCAGGGGCGGGAAGATAAGAAATAAATTTTCATAGTTAAATATATTCTTTTATTTTTGCGGACATGTATAAATCGCGGAAAATATGTTAATAATTTCTTCAAAACGGAGGTGGAAACATGAACAAAATCAACGGTTACACGGAAGAGGAAGCAAAAAGTCTGGTCGAATACATCTGGGCGGGCAAACAGGCGGGAAAAACGCTTACCTACCTTTTCGAAACTTACGGCGCCCAACACGGCAGAGCCAAGGGCAGCGTACGCAATTACTATTATGCGCTGATGAAAAATCCCAAGCAGGACGACCGCGTGGTAAAGCTTCTCGACGGAAAACAGCTGTCGGTGGAACGGATACGCGAATTTACCGACGAAGAGACGGACGAGACGCTGAGAAGCATTCTTGCCGAAAAGAGCAAGGGGATTTCCGTGCGCCGCGCCATTTCCAACCTTGCGGGAGGCGACGACAAGCTGATGCTGCGGCTGCAAAATAAATACAGGAACATTCTGAAGAAGCAGCCCGAACGGATCGAGGCGATCGCTGCGGAGCTGGGCCTGGGCACGGGCACCGCGGAGAAGAGCTTTTTGCAGAGGCGTCTGGAAAACGAAATCAATGCCTTGTACGACAAACTCGCGCTGTCCCTGAAGGAAGAAAACGCGCGCCTGTCCTCGGAAAATATCAGGTTGAGAAGGGAAAACGAAGCCCTGAAACGCCGTTCGTCCTTCAAAGAGGTCTGAACTTAGACGGAAAGGAACAAAAGCGCGGAAGAAAATTCTTCCGCGCTTTCAGTATCTTCAGACAGAGTCGGACCTCCCGATGAGATAATCGAGAGAAACGTTGAAAAAATCCGCCAATTTCAAAAGAGTCTCGGGTTTGGGAACCGTTTTTTCTTTCCACGACGAAAAATTTCCGTTGTTCAATTTGCACATTTTGGAAATTTGGTAACAGGTAAAACCGCTTTTCGAGATTAAGGCATTCAGCCGCTTAAAAAACGTCGGTTTTTCAAGCGAGGGAAAATACGCCTCGTCGGCCGCACGGCCGAGAAGATAGTCGAGAGAACAATTAAACAGGTCCGCTATTTTGATAAGGGAAGCCAAAGCGGGATAAGAATTTCCTTTCCGCCACGAGGAAACGGTTTGCGGAAAGAGGTTTGCCCTTCTCGCAAATCCTGTCACATTCAGATCGTTGAGAATGAGATATTCGTCAAGTGTTTCCAAAAATGCTTCAAAAGGTTCCATTTTTTCATTTGTAAAGGGAGGAGACTCAGTACTTTTGGGGCTGACAAAGAATGTAAGAGGGATCGGCGTCTATCACCACGCAGAGGTTTGCAAAAGTGTCGAGGGCAGGCATGATATCGCTTCGAAGATAGTGCGCGACGTTCGATTGCGAAATGTTAAGCCGTTTGGCGATTTCCGTCTGCGTGAGGCCGCTTTGTCTGATCGCCTCGATCAGCCGCGTGCGAATTTGTTCCAGTGTGATCATCTCAATTTCCATAGTTACATTTTATGACTATTAATCATTATTTTCAAGTTTTATGATTATTAATCATGTAATTGAAAAATAATCAAAGTAAATTTCCGTCGGACGTAAAATATAAGGAAATAACGGGGGACAAACGTAAAAGCTACAGAGAATTATTACGATTGTGAATAAATACGAAAAAATAAACTCATACTGATCTTACGGAACAGGCTGTCGGCCTCTTCCGCATAAGGAGGCTATAAGTCATGGAGAAATTCACGATCGGGCTTTTGCTCGGTGCGGTCGGCGGCGCTCTGCTTGCGGCGAACAGCTGTAAGATGCGCACGCTTGTAAGAAAAGGTCAGGAAGAAGTAAAACAGCGTCTCGATGAAATGATGGACGAGAAGCTTAAGGACATGGAAAACGGCGGCGGCGTGTTTTCCTCGGGCAACTCCGAAAACTCGGACGATTCGCAAAGCGGAAAGGGCGAGGGCTCGGATAAGCAGGAGAAAGACTCCCAAGGCAGGGACGGCGCGGAAAGGAAGGAACACGGAAAGTAATTTTCCCGTGCGAAGCGCGTTTGTTTTCACATGTTTTTAACGGCGCGGCGGAAGTTTTTCCGCCGCGTTCGCACGTGCGGATTTTCGCCGAACCCCCGCCCGAGCCGACCGAATAAAAATTTATAAAAGTCGAACCCGCACGCTTTCGGACGAAAAAGGAAGCTTTTCCTTTTTATGCAAAAAACGCTGAAAAAAGTTGTTGTAAAATCATAAAAAACGCTTTCAAAACAATAGACGAACCCGATTATTTATGATATAATAAACGCATGGTATTCAGGCGTGCGATTGCCTTCGATATAGGCGACAAACGGATAGGCGTGGCGGTGAGCGACCCCTTTAACGAATACGCGATTCCTGCGGAAACTTACTTTCGTACCCGCAGCTTCGGCGCGGACGTGGCGGCGATCGCAAGGATAGCGCGGGAGCGGGGCGCGGGAATCATCGTCTGCGGAATGCCCGTCAATTTCGACGGCTCGGAAAGCGTTCAGACGGAAAAGACCCGCCGTTTTATCGAGGCCCTCGAAAGGGCCACCGACCTGCCCGTGGAGCTCGAGGACGAGCGTTTTACCACCATGCAGGCGCGGGAAGTGCAGGTGATGGGCGGCGTTAAGCGCGACAAGCGCAAACAGACGATCGATTCGATTGCGGCGTCGTACATTCTCGAAGGATACCTGGCGCGCACCAAAAAGCGCGTTTCCAAGCTCCTCGAACAGCCGTCGGAGGACGGAGACAACGAATAAATGCAAGGAGAGCGCCTTTCGGCGCGGAGAAACCATGGAAAAGAAAGATTTGACGGACGACGAAGAGTACGACGATAATATTCTCGAGCTCGAGGACGACGAAGGCAACGTCGAAAAGTACCTTCATGTAGGCACAATCGAATATAAGGGCGAATGGTATTGTTTCTTCCAGAAAGCGGAACCCGAAACCGAGGAGGAAGAGGACGAAGTGGTGATGTTCCTTTTGAAGGGCGAAGGCGACGAGCAGGAGCTTCTGCCTCTGGAGGACGAGACCTTGATGGACGAGGTCTTTGCGGAGTTCTGCAACCAATACGAGCAGTACGAGGACAGCGACGACGCGATGAAGCTTGACGGCGCGGACGACTGATCGGAGTTCCGCGAAAAATTTTTTACGCAAAAGACGCCTCTTGCCCGAGCTCGGGAAAGAGGCGGTTTCTGTTTCGGGAGAGGGATTTTATGGCAAAAGCGGAGTATTATCTGCACGGCGACTTCGACAAAGTGTTGCAGAGCCTGGAGGCGGAGGTTTTTAACAGCGTTTCGGCAAGCCTGGAAGCCTCGAGCGATTTTCAATCCCCGTCCTGCCGCTGCGCGGTGCGCGTATATGAACGGTACAGCTGGTCGGGCGGCAATCGGGTGAGCCTGAACGTCACTCTCCTCCAAAGCGACGGTCGGTTGTTTTGTTCTGCGATTGCGTCGGGCGGCAGCCAGGCGGTATTTTTCAAAATTAACACGTTTGGGGAAGAATCGTTTCTGGACTGTGTCCGCGACGCGCTGGCGCCCTTTTCGGACGGAAACTGAGCGGGAGAGCAGGAGTCGATTTCAAAAAACGGAGGGACGGCATGAGAGAGAGGGAGCGGCTGAAGGAACGGCGCAAGGGCATGACGGAAGCGCTGAAGGAAAAACTGAAGGAGGCTTTTCAGGCGGTGTTCCCCATCGCCCTGATCGTTTTGGGCCTTGCTATTACGCTGACACCGCTGCATACGGGTGTTTTTCTGCTCTTTTGCATAGGCGTTTTGCTGTTGGTGGTCGGCACCGCGCTGTTTGCGCTGGGCGCGGACATGTCCATGCTGGTCATCGGCCAGAAAGTGGGCGCGACGCTCACCAAAAGCAAAAAAGTTTGGTTGATCGCCTTTGTCAGCTTCGTCATCGGCGTCATCGTCACCATGGCGGAGCCCGATCTGCAAATTCTTGCGGAACAGGTAAACGACATCGACAATATGGTGATGGTAATTACCGTTTCCGTCGGCATGGGTCTCTTTCTCATGATAGCGATGCTGCGCATCGTGTTTGGAGTACGGCTTTCCGTTCTTCTGGCTATCCTTTACCCTCTCCTTTTTGTGGTGGCGCTGTGCTTTGTGCCGCAGAGCTTTTGGGCGATTTCGTTTGACGCGGGCGGCGTAACCACGGGGCCCGTAACCGTACCCTTCATTATGTCTCTGGGCGTAGGCGTCGCCGCGGTGCGGAGCGGCAAAAACAGCGGCGACGACAGCTTCGGCCTCGTGGCGTTGAGCAGTATCGGGCCCGTGCTGGCGGTGATGATCCTCGGCATTGTCTATAAAGCGCAGGGCGGGGAATATATTTTCGAGGATCCGTTTATTCCCGAAACCACCCAAAACGCCTTTGTCGCTTACGGCCGGGGGCTGGGTACATATGCGCTGGAGGTGCTTCGCGCACTCTCGCCCATCGCGGCGTTTTTCGCGCTCTTTCAGCTGGTTACGCGGGCGTTTGCAAAGCGTCAGCTGATCAAAGTGCTTATCGGTATCGTTTATACCTTCTGCGGGCTGACGTTCTTTCTGACGGGGGCAAACGTCGGGTTTATGCCCGTCGGTCGGGAAATCGGCAAGTCGCTGGCCTCCCTGTGGGGCGGCTGGCTGCTGGTGCCCGTCGGTATGCTTTTAGGCTACTTCGTCGTATCGGCCGAACCCGCCGTATATGTATTGAATAAACAGGTGGAGCACATGTCCGCGGGCGCCGTGTCTGCCTCCGCCATGAAAAAGGGCTTGTGTATCGGCGTTTGCGCCGCGCTCGGTTTCGCCATGTTGCGCATCGTCGTCGGCTTCAACGTCATGTGGCTGCTGTTGCCCGGCTATGCCGTGGCGCTCGTCCTCATGTTTTTTGCGCCCCGGCTGTTTACGGGCATCGCGTTCGACTCGGGCGGCGTGGCCAGCGGCGCCATGGTCTCCTCGTTTGTGCTGCCTATGGCCATCGGCGCGTGCTCGGTGATTGCGCCGTCGGAGATTATGACCCTGGCGTTCGGGTGCGTCGCGCTGGTGGCTTTGGCGCCCCTCATCAGTATCCAGGTGCTGGGGATCCATTATAAGCATAAGACGGCGACCTATAAAAAGAATTTCCTCAGCGAAGAGGACGACATTGTGGAATACGAGGTGAACTGACGTGAGCGCGATTGAAAAGACCACCGTTAAAAATCTCCCGCCCGTCGCGGGGAAGCTGAAAAAACTGCACGTCGCGGGCCGCCTGCGCGAAAAGGACGGCGAGGGCCGCCGAGCGTCGCCGAGGCTGAAACTGCTGATCGGCGTGGTCGCTTCGGGCGACGCGGCGGAGGTCGTGGAGCTGTGCAATTCGTTCGGCGCGGCGCTCAGCTACTCGATCGAGGCGTCGGGGACGGCGCGGACGGCCGTGCTCGACTATCTCGGCATCGGGGAATCCCCCAAGCGCGTCGTTTTGTCGCTGATTTCCGAAAGCGCGGAACGGGCGGTTCTGGAAGGGATTCAGAAAGAAATGGAATTGTATCTGGTGGGGAAGGGTATCTGTTTTACTCTGCCTTTGACGGGCGTATCGAGCATCGTCGCGGGCGGACTTTTGAAGGCCGCGCCCAGGGACGGCGCAGCGGGGAGGGAAGGAAAAATGAACGAGGAAAAGAGAGTATATGATTTGATTATCGCCGCCATGCAGAGCGGTTATGCCGACGACGCGATGAACGCGGCGCGCGAAGCGGGCGCCGCGGGCGGAACGCTGATTCATGCCGCCACGCTCAACAACCGCAAGGCGGAACAGCTGATCGGCATTACGTTGCAGCAGGAAACGGAAATTTTAATGATTTTGACCAAGCGCGAGGGCAAACTGCCCATTATGCGCGCGATACAGGAAACGGCGGGCTTAAAAACGGACGCGGGCGGCGTTTTGTTTTCCCTGCCCGTGGATAATCTGATAGGAGTCGGCTCCATGTCGCCCGACGCTTCCGCGCCTTCCGCGGACGCCCGAACGGGCGAATAAGCGGCGCGGTTTTGGGCGTACGGGAAGAATAGCGTTATGCGGGCGCGCCGAGCGGCGCGCTTCAAAAAAACGGGAAGAAATTGGCAAGAAAGCGACTCTTTGATCGGAAAATATGCGCAGGGCGGGCGGCTTCGGGGGTAACCGCGCATATATGACGGGCGGAGGTCGCTTTTTTCTATGGCCTTTTATCCGCTCAGCGGACGAGCGGGCGGATTTTGCCGAAGTTCGCGCGCCGCCCGGCGGACTTTTCGGGGCGAAAATGATAGAATACGAAAAACGGGAAATCGGGTTATGAAAAACATCTGGAAACGATTGAAAAAATACAGACTGCCGCTGACCGCGGCGTTTGTCATGCTGGTGCTTTCCACCATGTGCTCGGTGGCTCTGCCCACCCTGATGACGAACATCGTGGATTACGGCATCAACGAAAAAAATCTCGATTACGTCTATAAGACGTGTGCGGTGATGGCGGCGGTCGCCGTGGCGGACGTCGTTTTGGTGGTCGCCGCCTATAAAATCGGTCAGGAAGCTACGGCGAAGTTCTGCGGAGATCTGCGCGCGGAGATTTTTGCGAAAGTCAACGACATGCCCTCGGATACTTTCAAAAAAATGGGCACGGGCGCGCTGCTTACCCGTTCGATAGAGGACGTGGACCGCGTGGGGGACGTGCTCAATACGCTGATGAGCGCGCTGTCCGCCATTCCCTTCACCATGATCATGGGCACGGTGCTGGCTTTCCGTCAGGATTGGGTGCTGGCGCTGATCCTCTTCGCGTTTGTGCCCGTCGTGCTGGCGGTGGTGATGCTGGTGTCGAGGAAAATACATCCCCTCTGGAAAATTTCCGACGAATATATGGACAAACAAAACGCGCTGATCCGCAGCCGCCTTTCGGGAATCCGCGTCGTGCGCGCGTTCAACCGCGAAAGCGCGGAGCAAAAGAAAATAGACAGGGCTACCCACGTCATGGCGGACAATATCGTCAACGCCAATATCCGCGCGGGGCTGATCAGTCCCGTGTGTATGCTGGTGCTCAACCTCGTGGTGGTGCTCATTCTCTACGTGGGCGCTTTCCGCGTCACGCTCCCCGAAACCAGGCTCACCGCGGGCGGGATATTCGCCGTGATCGAATACGTGGGTATGATCATGTCGGGCATTATGACGATTTCCTTCACGATCTCCGAGGTGCCGCGGGCGCGGGTCAACTGCGCCCGTATCGGCGAAGTGCTCTCCGCCCCCTCCGTTCCCGAACGTCCGAATGGCGATTTTGCGCCTTTTAAGGGGGAAATCTCTTTGAAAAACGTCTCCTATCGGTATTATGACAGCGAGGGGGACGCGCTCACAAACGTGAATATGGAAATCGCGGCGGGGGAAAAAATCGCGGTAATCGGCGGCACGGGCTCGGGAAAGAGCACGATGGTGCGCCTGCTCATGGGATTTTCCGCGCCGACGGGCGGCGAGCTTCTGTTCGACGGCATTGACGCCGGAGAGATCGGCGAACGGCGGATCCGCGACAACGTCAGCTGCGTGCTGCAAAAGGACACGATTTTTTCGGGCACGGTGCGGGAAAACGTGGAAGCGGGCAGGCAGGTAAGCGACGAGGAGATTTTATCCGCGATAGAGGACGCACAGCTTCTCGGGTTTGTAAGCGAGCAGGAGGAAGGGACGGACTATCCCATCACGCAGCGCGGCGGCAACCTTTCGGGCGGACAGAAGCAGCGTCTGGCGATCGCCCGCGCGATTTTGAAGCCCGCGTCCATATACATTTTCGACGACAGTTTTTCCGCGCTCGACTTTATGACCGAATCGCGCCTGCGGGCGCGGCTGGCTTCGAGGCTGAAGGGAAAGACGCAGATCGTCGTTACCCAGCGCGTGACGACGGCGATGAGCTGCGACAGGATTTACGTGTTCGACGGCGGAACCGTCAGCGCTTCGGGCACGCACGAACAGTTGCTGGAAGCCTGTCCGATCTATCGGGAAATTTATCTTTCCCAAACGAGGTGAACGCTTTATATGAAAGAAAATAAAAAAGAAAAACCCCATAGAAAAAAGAAAACGGGCGTTTTGAAACGAATGCTGCGGGACGTATCTAAAATTCGCCGGCAGCTCGTCGGGGTGGTGATTATGGCGTTGGTCATCATCGCGTGCAATCTCCTCTCCCCGCAGATACTCGGCGGAATCATCGGCAGCATAAACGATTTCCTCAGGGCGCCCTCGGACGGCGGAATCTTTGTCAGAGGGCTGGTCGGGCCGCTGTGCGCGCTCGCGGCGATCTACGTCGTCTATTCGTTTTTTTCCTGGCTGAAGATGTACACGCTCAACAACGTCGTCTCCCGCCGTTTCACCTGCGAACTGCGTATCGTCATGGCGGATAAGATTTCGAGGCTTCCCGTCTCCTATCTGGACAGGACCAAGACGGGGAAAATTCTCGCCCGCGTCAACAATAACGTATCCATGATGGGAAACTCCATCCACGAGGCGCTCGACGTTCTGCTGATGGGCGTTTTGCAGCTTGCCGCCATCGCCGTCATGCTCTTCTACGAAAATTGGCAGATGGCGCTCGCCGTCGTTCTGCTGGTGCCGCTCTCCACTGTCATTTCCACCGTGCTCGCCAAAAAGAGCATGCGCTATTACGACAAAATGTGGCAGAGCTACGAGGATATCTACTCCTGCGTCGAGGAGGATTACGGCGGCATAGAGACGGTTAAATCCTATAATATGGAAGAAACCATGAGAAAAAAACACGCGCTGATCAACGACAGGCTCACCGACGTCAACAAACGCGCGGTGTTCCTTTCCTCGGCAGTTCAGCCCGTCGTCGCGTTTACCAACCACGCCTCCTTTATCGCGGTATGCCTGCTGGGCGGAATTCTCGCCGTTTCGGGAAAAATCGCCGTGGCGACGGTGGTTACGGTGATTTTGTATTCGAAAAACTTTTCGGGGCCTCTGATGCAGATTGCAAACGGGCTTTCTTCCATTCAACACGTCGGGTCGGCCGCGAAAAAGGTTTACGGCTTTCTCGACGAAGCCGAGATGACCGTGGAAGAGTCCCGACTGCCCGAACGGGTGGAAGGGAACGTCGAATTCAAGGACGTGGAATTTTCCTATACGGAGGAGAAGCCGCTGATCGAGCGCCTCAGCTTTTCCGTGCGCGCGGGGCAGAAAGCGGCGATCGTCGGGCCCACGGGCGCGGGCAAGACGACGATCGTCAATCTGCTGATGAGGTTTTACGACCCGAAAAGCGGGCGGATCGAGATCGACGGCCGCAACATCGGGGAGATTAACCGCGAAAACGTGCGGGAGCAATTTTCCATGGTATTGCAGGACACCTGGCTGTTTGAGGGCACCGTGTATGAGAACATCGCCTACGGCAAGGAGGGCGTGACGAAAGAGGAGGTGGAAGCGGCGTGCCGGGCGGCGTACTGCGATCGGTTTATCCGCCTGTTGCCCAAGGGCTACGAGACGGTGATCACGGACTCGACCTCTCTTTCGGGCGGGCAGAAACAGCTTTTGACGATTGCGCGGGCGTTTTTGTCGGATAAGCCGCTGCTCATTCTCGACGAGGCAACCTCCAATGTCGATACCCGCACGGAAATCCTCATTCAGAAGGCCATGGATAAGCTGATGAAGGGAAAAACCTGTTTCGTCATCGCGCACAGGCTTTCGACGATCGTCAACGCGGATATGATTATCGCCGTCGATAACGGACGAATCGTGGATATCGGCACGCACAGGCAGCTGTTGGAAGAGAACGGCTTTTACGCGAAGCTTTACAACAGCCAATACGCCCTTCAGAAAGAGACAAATTGAAAAAAGCCGCGTCCGTGGAAAGGACGCGGCTTTTCTATTTGAAGACAATGGTTTTTCTGCGCTATGCCGCCGTATTCAAACCGTAAAAATCTATAAACTCAAAAATTTCATTGTAATCCGCCGCGCCCGCTTCCGACGCATAGACGCCACACTCGGTTTCCGCTTCCACCGTTCCGTCTTTATCCACATATAGTCCCATACCTTCTCCTTTGACAAACGAGAAGGATATCATTAGCTTGTTGATCCCGGACAAAGCGGATTCGCCGTTCGGTTTGTCGTGTATTTTCTTCAATTCGGTTTCCGAAAAAAATTCCAGCAAAGAGGCGAGATCTTCTTTGTCTTCTATTCTTCCGATATAACTGCTGAAAAACGAAGTCATAATAAGCGCTTCGTTTATGTTTTCCGCCGTCGCCCCGAGAAAATCCAAGCCCTTTCCGCTGTCTTTTGTTCCGCACCCGCAAAAGAGGCTCAAGGTGCTTGCCGCCAGACAAAAAGACAAAAATTTCTTTTTCATAACAGACTGCCTCACGTTTACATAATAACATACTTTTTTTGCCTCGTCAATATATTCCTGAAAAATAATCCCGCGATTAATCCGATTAAGGCAATCGGACATTTCGATTGCCGTCAAAAGGGTGACGGCGATTGTTTAATATACGCTCAGCAGGAGTAATAAACCGAATGTAAAAACTCTAAAGAGCAATATTACAGCTTTTTTATAGCAAAGGCTTTAAGTGTATCTTATAAAAATTTACTTAAAATTCATGTCTCCCCAACAAATAATCGACAGAAACATCGAAGAGATCTGCCAGCTTGACGAGATTTTCCTGGGAAGGCTCCGCACTTCCGTCCTCATAACGGATATAGGACGGCTGGGAGATGCCCAAAGCCTCCGCCACGTGTTTTTGAGTATAGCCGTAGAGCTTTCGTTGCTCCTTTAAACGGATCTGAAAAATTTTCATTTTGCACCCTTATAGATTTCTTGACAATTATAACAGTTTGCTATATAATACTTGTAAAAAATATAGCGATACGCTATAATATGGAGGGCGAAAATGAAAACAGCCGTTACTATGTCGGTGAAAGAGGAAAAAATTGTAAAAGAGTTTGAGGATTATCTTATAAAAATGGGATACAGGGTAACCACTCCTTCCGGAAAACCAAGTACGGTAGGGCAATATTCGAAAGGGGTGGAAAGGGTAATCAATGAAGAAGGGATAACGTTATTTCAGTTGAAAGAAAAAATTTCTCAATGAAAAATATTTAAAATAATTGTTTGAAATCACATTTGGAGTAGTGCTATGGATTATATTAAAATACTAAATTATAACACAATGACAGAAAGTCGATATTTTAGTAATAATATAAATTATTAGGAAAAATTTATTATGAAATATAAAATTTATAGAAATCCCGATAGTGATCCAATATTTTTTTTGATTTATATTATTTGTTTGCTTGTTTGCGTGATTTGTTGGATTCTTCATCAAATGGTTTCTTTCGGTATCTTTTTCGGAATAGGAGTGGTATCTTTTATTATTGGAAACGTATTTTTTATTGTATCAATAATTGATTATATAAAGCCTATTAAAGAAATGATGGAGGATATTGAAGAAAAGGAAAAAGATGAAAAAGAGACTATTTTCGCTTTTTTAGAAGTGCTTATAAAAAAAGGAATGATAGATGATTCGACGGCAGTAGTTTTTACGAATAATTTTTCTGTTAAATTTTTGAAAAGAAAAATGCCGTTGCTGATTTCCGTTTCGGGAAACTTTATAAGCACGCAGGGAATTTTGAGAATTAATAAGTATAATGTTTATGAAAAAGAATTGATAATCGAAAAAAAAGATTTGCCGTATGCTGTGACGGCTGGACAAAAAAGCAGGTAATACTATTGAAAAATGCGACACAAAGTATATGTAATCCTGTTTGGGAAAATTTGAGAAAAATTAACGAGAAGTATCGTTTTGCTGAATTTGAAGATACAAAATTAAAAATCACCGATAAGTATGAAATCAAATTTTATAAAACTGTAAGCAAGGAATTATGCAGCGAACAAGAATTTATCCTTAGTAAGATACTTAAATATTACGACAGTTTTGAAAAGGTGGTGAAATGTTCGGAGGACAATAAATGGCTATATGGACTATATGAAGAAGAATTCAACAAGTGCTTTATAAAATATCATCAGGAAGGACTTGATTATGAGTTAGAACTTTTTTCAAAAATAAAGCTTACTCCGTTATATAATCCCAAAATAGTTTTAAAGATAGACGAAATAGAGATCAATAGAAAGAAAAATGAAATCAAAGAATGGAAATCCTGTTATGAATTTGACGAATGGTTACCATTATTTGAAAGTGTGAAAGAACTGAAAAAAAACGGCCGTTTTTAACGAAATACTTTTCATAAGGGATAAAAAACAAAAAATCCGAAAAAAATCGTTTATTCCGCTTAAAATAGCTTGCCAAGGCTTGCCCGATATGCTAAAATAATAAGGCTGAAAATTCACACCCGAATTTACGCGCATTCCGTGTCCGTAAAATTTTTCAATGCGGATATCGTTGCGGCTATAACGTAAATCGGGGAGGTAAAACGGAGGAAACGAATTATGGCAGTTATCACAATGAAACAGCTTCTGGAAGCGGGCGTCCATTTCGGACATCAGACGAGAAAGTGGAACCCCAAGATGAAGAAGTACATCTTCGCGGCGAGAAACGACATTCACATCATCGACCTGCAGCTCACCGCTTCCCTTATCGAAGAAGCTTACGCATTCGTGTGCGAAAGCGCGAAGGCGGGCAAAACCGTCCTTTTCGTAGGCACCAAGAAGCAGGCGCAGGACGCGATTAAAGAAGAAGCGGAAAGATGCGGACAGTACTACATCAACTCCCGCTGGCTCGGCGGCTGCCTCACCAACTTCAAAACCATGCGTTCGCGCGTGGAAAGGCTTGAAAAGCTGGAGAAGATGGAGGAGAGCGGCGAATTCGAACTTCTGCCCAAAAAGGAGGTCATGCTTCTTAAAAAGGAAATGACCAAATTGCAGACCAACCTCGGCGGTATCAAAAAGATGAAAGGTTTGCCGGGCGTGATGTTTGTGGTGGATCCCCACAATGAAGAGATCGCCGTCAAAGAAGCGAAGAAAATGGGCATTCCCGTCGTCGCGATCACCGATACCAACTGCGACCCCGATGAAATCGATTACGTAATCCCCGGAAACGACGACGCAATCCGCGCGATCAAGCTGATTTCGTCCGTTATGGCCAACGCCGTCATCGAAGCGAATCAGGGTGCCGAAGCCCTTGCGCCCGCTCCCGAAGCGGAGACCGAGGAAGCCGCGCCCGTTTCTATCGAAGAAGTCGTTGCCGCCGCCGACGAGGCCGCGGAAGCGAATGCGTAATTTTTTTGCGGACAGCTCAAATCTATAAATAACAGGAGAAAGAAAATATGGCATTTACAGCGAAAGACGTAATGGCGCTCCGTGAAAAGACAGGCGCGGGCGTAATGGACTGCAAAAAAGCTTTGACGGATACCGACGGCGACATGGAGAAAGCGACCGATCTTTTGAGAGAGAGAGGAATTGCGAAAGCCGAGAAAAAAGCTTCCCGTATCGCGGCGGAAGGCATCGTCGCCTGCTATATCGAAGGCGGCACGGGCGTTCTTTTGGAAGTTAACTGCGAATCCGATTTCGTCGCCAAAAACCCCCGTTTCACGGAGATTGCGACGGAGATCGCCAAAGTGATCGCGAAAGAGAACCCCGCGGATGTAAACGCGTTGCTCGGTTGCGCGATCGAGGGTGCGGCGAACGTAGAAGAATATCTTAAGGGACAGACGGCCGTAATCGGCGAAAAGATCGCCGTCAGAAGATTTACCGTCTATAAGACGAACGGATTTTTGTCCAGCTATATCCACCTCGGCGGCAAGCTGGGCGTCATGCTCGACATGAAGGGCGAAGCGACGGAGGCGGCCAAAGAGGTCGCGCACGAAGTGACGCTGCAGATCGCTTTCACGAAGCCCGCGTATCTCACGGAAGAGGAAGTTTCCGCAGAGACGCTCGAGAAAGAAAAGGAAGTTCTCAAGCAGCAGGCCATCAACGAAGGCAAGCCCGAAGCGATCGCCGAAAAGATGGTTATGGGCAGAATTAAGAAATTTTACGAGGAAAACTGCCTGTTGAAACAGCCGTTTATCAAGGACGACAAGCAGACGATCGCCGCGCTTTTGAAAGCGGCGGGAAATGCGGAAATCAGCCGTTTCGCGTTTTACGTCATGGGCGAAGGCCTCGAAAAGAAAAACGAAAACCTCGACGAAGAAGTGGCGAAGCAGGTCGCCGCAATGAAAAAATAAGCAGTGAAAAAAGAATGCGGGCCGTCCGGGATCGTCGGGCGGTCCGTTTTTTGCAAAAAAGGGCGGCCGGAAGAACGGGCGGCGCCCGCGCGGAAAAAACTACAAAAATCTTCAAAAAAGGAAGGACTTTTTTTGCGTTTTATATAGCTTTCTTTCGGGAAATATGCTATAATAGAAGCGGAAATACGTAAGCACGAAGTATTTACAGGCATTTCCGCGCCCTATTCAAATATTGCGAAAGCGATGTTATAATAGAAGCGGAAATGCGTAAGCACGGAGTATTTATCGTCGTTTCCGCACCCTGTTCAAACATAGCGACGGCGATGTCATAACAGAAGCGGAAATGCGGTGCGCTTCGCCTTTATTTCCGTACTCTGTTCAAACATAGCGTAAGTTATGTTATCATAGAAAAAAATTCAAAAATCTTCAGCTTCACGGCTGCTTTAGCGGAGGAGAAAAATGCAACCCAAGTACAAGAGAATTCTTTTGAAGCTTTCGGGGGAGGCGCTTGCGGGCGAGAAGGGGTTCGGACTCAACCAGGACGTCATCGCGGGCGTAGTCGATCAGATCGTGGAAATCCATAACATGGGCGTGGAGGTCGGCCTCGTCATCGGCGGCGGAAATTTCTGGCGCGGCCGTCAGGGCACGAAAATGGACCGTACCACGGCCGACCATATGGGGATGCTGGCCACGGTCATGAATTCTTTGGCCATGATGGATGCCATCGAACAGCGGGGGGTGCCCGTGCGGGTACAGACGGCCCTCAACATGGTCTCTTTGGCGGAACCGTTTATTTTAAGAAAGGCAATCCGGCATTTCGAGGAGGGCAGGATCGTCATCTTCGCCTGCGGCACGGGCAATCCGTACTGTTCGACGGACACGGCGGCGGCGCTGCGGGCGTGCGAGATTTCGGCGGATATCCTGCTGATGGCGAAGAACGTGGACGGAATTTACGATTCCGACCCCAAAACCAACCCCGACGCGAAAAAGTACGAAAATATGACCTATTCGGACATTCTCAACCGTCAGTTGAAAGTCATCGACTTCACGGCGGCGACGATGTGCATGGAAAACAACGTTCCTACGCTGGCGTTCGGGCTGGACGAGGAAAATTCGATTGTCCGCGCGGTGTGCGGCGAGACGCTGGGAACGGTGATCACCGTATAAAATAAAACAGACAAGGAGAAAAATCATGATCGAAAACGAAAAAGTGGAAGAATTGATGCTGGAGCTGGACGACAAGCTGGAAAAGACGATCTCCGTCCTCGAGGGCGAATATACGGCGATCCGCGCGGGGCGGGCCAATCCGCACGTGCTCGACCGCGTGGAGGTGGAAGCCTACGGCGGCATGAGCAAGCTGATCGAGCTGGGCAACATCAGCGCGCTGGACGCGCGGTGCCTCCAGATCAGCGTCTGGGATAAATCCCTCTTAAAAGCGGTGGAAAAGGCGATTCTGCAATCCAACCTGGGTCTGACGCCCACCAACGACGGAAACGTAATCCGCATCGTGTTCCCCGTCATGACGGAGGAGCGCAGAAAGGAGCTCGTCAAGCAGATCAAAAAAATGGGCGAGGAGGCGAAGGTAGCGCTCCGCAACAACCGCCGCGACGCGATGGACGTCCTGAAAAAAATGAAGACGAATAAAGAATTTTCCGAGGACGATTTTTCGGCGTGCGAAGCGGACGTGGAAAAGGCGGTTTCGTCGGCCATGGGCAAGCTGGAAGGCGTAATTTCCGCAAAAGAAAAGGAATTGATGTCTATTTAAGCCATGAAGAAGAATAAAATAGACGGGGAGGGACTGCCGAGGCACGTGGCCGTCATCATGGACGGAAACGGCCGCTGGGCGAAACGGCGGCTGATGCCCCGTTCCTTCGGGCATCAACAGGGCATGAACCGAATGATCGGGCTTTTGGAGCACGCTTTCGATATCGGTATCGAATACGTGACGGTATATGCCTTATCCACCGAAAACCTTCTGCGCCCGCAGGAGGAGCTGAACGGGCTTTTCAACCTGCTTCGCAAGCATTTTCTCGACTGCATGAAAAAGATATGCTCGCGCGGGGTGCGTCTGCGTATTTTGGGCGACGTATCCCTGCTGCCCGACGACGTGCAGGCGCTGCTGAAACGGGCGGAGGAGGATTCCGCGGGGTACGCGGGCAAGGGCGTCAACGTGGCGCTCGGCTACGGCTCGCGCGCGGAGATCGTGCGCGCGGCCAATCTGGCGGCGGAAAAGGGCGAAAGGGTGACGGAGGCGAGCTTCTCCGATTTGCTTTACACGCACGGTCAGCCCGATCCCGACCTCGTCATCCGCACGGGCAAGGAAATGCGGCTCTCCAATTACCTTTTGTATCAGTCGGCTTACGCGGAGCTTTATTTCTCCGACAAGATGTTCCCCGATTTTTCCGATAAGGATTTCGACGAGGCGGTAGCCGAATACGGCCGCCGTACCCGCCGTTTCGGAAAGACGGACGAACAGTGCGGCGGGGAGGAATAGAACTTTCGCGGGCGGCGTTTCCTTTGGGAAGCGTGCGCCGAAAGGAAAACGTTTATGAAAATCCGTTTGATAACGGGCACCTGCTACATAGCGGTGCTGCTCGTGTTTTTTCTTTTGAAAATTTTCGTGCACGACCTGTTTTTCGACGCGCTCATTTATGCGTTTGCCCTCATCGGCACGTTCGAAATGACGCGCGCGATGAAGGACGGGATCACCAAGGCGGAAAAAATCGCCGTATTCGCGTTTGCCGTCGTCTGTATCCCCGCCTGCGCGCTGTGCGAGCAGCTTTGGGGTACGGGCTTGCAGGCGGCGGCCGTCTGCTTCTTCGCCTTGGCGGTGGCGCTTTTGTCCCTGCTGGTGGCGCGGCACGAGGAAACCTCGCCGCAAAATCTCGGCGTCGCCTTTCTCTGCGCGGTGTATCCCACCCTCCTTTTAGCGCTTCTCACCTTGACCAATCATCTGTCGGGTCCGCCCGCTTTAGAGCAATTTGCGCTCAATTCCGATCTGGCGATTTTGTTCGTGTTCGTCATTTCGCCCTTTGCGGATTCGCTGGCGTATGTGTTCGGTCGGTTTTTGAAATCGAAATTCCCCAAAAAGATGGCGCCCGTCGTCAGCCCCAATAAAACGGTGATCGGCGGCGTCGGCGGACTCGTCGGGGGGCTGGTCGGCGCGGCGATCCTCTACTTTTCCTACAACGCCGTCGCGGGCAGTTTCGCGGACATGGCGATCTGGCTTCCCGTGTATCTGCTGATCGGGCTTTTGGCGGCGGCGGCGACGGAATTCGGCGATCTGGTGGAAAGCTGTATCAAGAGAAAAGCGGAGATCAAAGACATGGGTCGGCTGATGCCCGGCCACGGCGGAATTCTCGACCGCATTGACGGAACGCAATTCGCGGCGGTGGCGGTGTATGTCGCTTTCGCGGTAATCCATCTGATCGCATAACGGATAAACACAGGAAAAAAGTACCTCTCTGTCAGGAGCGGGTACTTTTTGTAAATTCGGGCCGTGTGACAGGCGCGTGAAATAAGGAAGATATCGTCATGAAAAAAATCGCGTTGATCGGTTCCACCGGCTCCATCGGCAGGCAGGTCTGCTCGGTGGTGCGGCGGCATAAAGACAAATTTAAGATAGAAAGCCTGGTCGCCAATTCTTCCGCGGAAGCTTTTTTGAAGCAGGCGGAGGAATTCCGGCCGTCCTATGCCGTGCTCGCGGACGAGCGCGCGGCGGCGGAAATCAAAGACAAAATTCCCGAGGGCGTGCGTTTTGCCTGGGGGGAGGGCGCGGCGGCGGAAGCGGTTTCGTACGGCGATACGGCCTTTGTCGCGGCGACGGGCTTTGCGGGATTGAAATACACCCTCAAGGCGATAGAGCTGAAAAAGGATATCGCGCTGGCCAATAAGGAAACGCTGGTTTGCGGCGGGGAGCTGGTCATGCGGGAGATTTCCCGCGCGGGCATCCGCCTGATGCCCGTAGATAGCGAACATTCCGCGCTGTGGCAGGCGCTGGGGTTCCGTCTCGACGCGCCTTTCCGACGTCTGATTATCACGGCCAGCGGCGGCCCCTTTTATTCCTATACCAAAGACCGGCTGGAAAAAGTAACCCCGCGGGACGCGCTGCGTCACCCGACCTGGAGCATGGGCGCGAAAATCACGATCGACAGCGCGACTCTCCTGAATAAAGGCTTCGAGGTGATCGAAGCGAAATGGCTTTACGGCGCGCCGCTGGAAAAAATCCACACCGTGGTTCAGCCCGAAAGCATTATCCACTCGCTGGCGGAGTTTGACGACGGCGGCATTTTGGCGCAGATGAGCTATCCCTCCATGGAGCTGCCCATTCAGCTGGCCCTGACCTATCCGCAGCGTTTCGACTGCGGACTCAAGCCGCTCGATTTCGAAGCGCTGGGCAGCATTCGTTTTCTGCCGCTGGAGCGGAAACGCTTTCCGTGTTACGATCTCGCTTTAAGCGCGGCGGAGGCGGGGGACAATTATCCCTGCGCGCTGAACGCGGCGGGAGAGATTGCCGTCGGGGCATTTTTGAAAGAACGGATACCTTTTACCGCGATTGCGGAGACTATAGAGGACGTTTTGCAAAAGACGGAACGTTTCCCCGCAGACGCGTACGAAGCGTTGCGGGAGACGGACGCGCGGGCGAGAAGGACCGCGGAAGAGACGATCGCGGAGCGGTTCTCCGCAAAGACGAAATAAAAGAGGACAAAGACATTGACGGGAAATCTGACGCAGTTATTGAGTTTTGCAAGCGTAATGAAAAGTATCGGCGGCGTGGTGCTGGCGGTAGTTATTTTGCTGGCTATGGTGACGATCCACGAATTCGGGCATTACCTTGCGGGCAAGATTTTGAATTTCAAAATCAACGAATTTTCGGTGGGGTTCGGCCCCGCGCTCTTTAAGAAGCGGAATAAAAAGACGGGCGAGCTGTTTGCGCTCCGTCTCATACCGCTGGGCGGCTACTGTGCGTTCGAGGGGGAGGACGACACGGAGGACGCGGGCGCGAAAAAGGAGACCGCGGACGGCGCGGAGCCCGAGCGGGAGCCGTTTTCCGATTTTTCGCAAACAGCGCAGTCCGACGGCGTTACGAAATCCGCCGCGCCCGTCGCGCCCGCCGAACGGGAGTCGGCGGAGGTCTATCCCGAAGCGAAAGGGGAAAACTTCAACGATCAGCCGCCCTGGAAGCGTATCATTGTTTTGATTGCGGGCGCGACGATGAACTATCTGCTTGCGCTGGTATTGATTATCGTCATGTTTACCTGCGTCGGACGGCCGTTATATACGATGGTTTATATTCCTCCGAAGGATCCCGACTCGCAGACGACGGCGGAAGCGACGGAGTCCGACCCGTATGAGGACCCGCTCGGGCTTTGCACGGGCGATACGATTTTTTCGGTGGCGGGAAAAGAAGTTTATCTTGTCACGGATTTTATCGACGCGCTGGGCGGTAAAAAGCAGGGCGAGGTGGTGCGCGTGGGCGTCTATCGCAACGACGCCGCGGGCGAGCGGAAAAAGATTTGGCTGGATATTTCTTTAAAAACGGACGCAAATTTCAAAAACATGTCGGATACGGACCCGATTTTTACTTCGCTGGGGATAAAAAAAGACTATGCGTTGATGGGGACGCCCGTCAAACAGAATTTCTTTAAGGCGGTCGGCAATTCGTTTGTGTATTCGGCAAAGCTCGGCGGGCTGGTTCTGCGTTCGCTGGGGGAATTGCTGACGGGGAAAATGGGTCTGACGAGCATGGGCGGGCCTGTGACGACGATCAAGGCGACGTCCGAAGCCGCGTCCGGCGGGATTTTGTCCTTCCTCAACATTTCTGCATTTATCGGCGTCAATCTGGCGGTGTTCAACCTGTTGCCTATCCCCGCGCTGGACGGCTCGAAGGTGGTGTTTTGCATCATCGAATGGATCAGGAAAAAGCCGATCAACCGCAAGGTGGAGGCCATGATTCATTTTATCGGGATCATTTTTCTGTTCGGCTTTGCGATTTTGGTGGATATTCTGCAATTGTTCGTATGATTTTTACAGATAAAGAAAAACCCGACTTGTGTCGGGTTTTATTTTTTTAAAAAATTTATTTGGAGGATTTTTCTCTTCCGTAGTCTCTGCCGACAAGTTCGTCTAACGTGATATCGTAAAAATCGGCAAGTATAATACATTCTGCAATATCGGGCAAATGAATATTGTTTTCCCATCTCGATATATTTTGTTGTTTGATTCCTGTCGCTTGTGCCAATTGTATTTGCGACAATTCTCTTGTCACTCTGTGTTCTTTAAGCGTTTCGCCTACATTTTCCATTAATCTATCCCACAAATCTTTTTTTTAATTTTACACGAAATAGTGTAGAAATATTTGACTTACACGAAATCGTGTGATATAATTTATTATACACGAAATCGTGTAAAAAATAAATTTAATAAATGGAGACGAATTTATGGAAGAAAAAGAATCGAAAACCCCCAAACATTGTTTAAACTGTCAATACCATGAAACGTATTATACAAAATGTACAACCACTTTTTGCAAACATAAAATGGGATACTGCTGCAAATTGCAAAAAGTGACAAAAAACCACGACGCCTGCGAAAAATGGAAAAGAAAAGACGGCCGCTACAGAAGAAATCTTCATCAAAGCGCAGCTTCGAAAATCGTAACGAAAATGGCCGAGGATATTCTGATAATCGCCCGGATTTTGTGCGACGACAAGATAGACGAGCGGGAAGAAAGCAAATAAATTTACGTCTGTCAAGTAAAAACGCTTGACAGACATATTTTTTTCGGATATAATAAAGCAACAGTCCATAGATAGCGGAGGTGAAACCGATGTCGGACGGGTGGGAAGGAAAGGATTTGAAAACGGCGTTGCTTTGGGACGCTTACGGCGCTCTGCTCACCGAAACGCAGCGGGAAATCACCGATTTGTATTTCAATTACGACCTTTCTTTGGCGGAAATTGCCGAGCAGAAGGGCGTTTCCCGTCAAAGCGTGTCCGACTGTCTGGGAAAGAGCCGAAAGCTGCTGGAGGAATACGAAAGAAAATTGGGGTTTGCTTCTCTTTTGGAAAGGGAACGGCTTTTTTCGGAAGCGCTGGAAAAGCTTTGCCGAAGCCGTCCCGAGCTGAAGACAGAGCTGGACGGCCTCAAGAGGATACTTGACGAAGAGGAAGCTTGATTAAACGGGTAAAAAATAAGCGGCACGGGAGGAAATAGGGACACAATGGCGTTGTTTTCATCGCTTTCGGAAAGATTGAACCATATATTTTCCAAACTGACCAAGCGCGGCAAGCTGACGGAATTAGAAATCAAGACGGCGATGCGCGAAGTGCGCGTGGCGCTTCTCGAAGCGGACGTCAACTTAAAGGTGGCCAAGCAGTTTATTGCGGACGTTTCGGAAAAGGCCGTGGGGCAGGAGATACTCGCCTCGCTCAACCCCGCCCAGCAGGTAATCAAAATCGTCAATGACGAACTGATCGAGCTGATGGGTTCGAAAAACGCCAAGCTGGAGGTGTCGTCCAAACCGCCCACCATCATTATGATGTGCGGTCTGCAGGGCGCGGGCAAGACGACGCTTTGCGGCAAGCTGGCGGTGCTTTTGAAAAAGCAGGGCAAGCGCCCGCTTTTGGTGGCGGGGGACATCTATCGCCCCGCGGCGATCACCCAGCTTCAGGTAGTGGGCAAAAACGCGGGCGTCGAGGTATTCGAAAAGGGCACGCAAAGCCCCGTCAAAACGGCGAAACAGGCCGTCGAGTACGCGCGCTCCATGAATTACGATACCGTAATCCTCGATACGGCGGGCCGTCTCCAGATCGACGAAACGCTGATGCAGGAGCTGGAAAATATAAAAAAGGAAGTGGAGGTAAGCGAAACCCTCCTCGTCGTGGACGCCATGACGGGACAGGAGGCGGTAAACGTCGCGGAAACCTTCAACGCGCGGCTGGAGATTACGGGCGTCATTCTGACGAAGCTGGACGGCGATACGCGCGGCGGCGCGTGTCTGTCGATTAAAGCGGTGACGGGCAAGCCGATCAAATTTATCGGCGTGGGCGAAAAGCTCGCCGACCTCGAGCCTTTTTATCCCGAACGCATGGCGTCGCGGATTTTGGGCATGGGCGACGTCATGTCGCTGATCGAAAAGGCGCAGCAGGCGATCACCGAAGAAGACGCCAAAAAGATGCAGCAGAAGATGAAGGAAAATTCCTTCACGCTCAACGACTATCTCGAACAGTTCGCCATGCTCAAGAAAATGGGCGGCGCGCAGGCGATGATGAGCATGCTCCCGGGCATGAACAAAATGAAAGTCAGCGAAAAGGATATCGACGAGAAGCGCATCGAGCATACGAAGGCGATGATTCTTTCCATGACGCAGGCGGAGCGGGACAATCCCTCTATCATCGACAGCAAGCGCAAGCGCAGGATCGCGGCGGGGTCGGGCACCAGCGTGCAGGAGATCAACCAGCTTTTGAAGCAGTTCGAGCAGACCAAGCTGCTGATGAAGCAATTAAAGGGCAATAAAGGCAAATTTCGGATGCCTTTTTGATAAATCGGGACAAAATTAATTTTTAAGATACTTTGGAGGTATTATCATGGTTAAAATGAGACTTTTCAGAATGGGCGACAAAAAGAACCCTATCTACCGCGTGGTGGTTGTAGATGGAAGAAAGGCGATGAGCGGCGAATATATCGACTGCGTCGGGCATTATCGTCCCACCTGCGATCCCGTGGAGCTGACGATCGACGTCGAGAAGGCGAAGGATTGGCTCTCCAAGGGCGTACAGCCCACGGAGACGGTGAAAAGCCTGCTCGTCAGGACGGGCGCTATGGAGAAATCCGAGAAGCTCAGCCCTTCCAAGACCAAGGCCAAGAAGTCTAAGAAGTAATTTTTCGCAAGCGGTTTTCGCCTCTTGAAGAGAAGCGAAGAAGGAATCGGGAGGTAAAAATATGCTGGAGCTCATTCAATATATCGTCAATCAATTTGCCGAGGATAAGGAAAACGTCGAATACGAGGTAAACGAAAAAGAGCGCGTCATCGAAATCGTCGTAACCCTGCCCTCGTCGGACATGGGTAAAGTGATCGGCAAGCAGGGCAAAATCGCCAAGGCGATGCGCACGATCGTCCGCGCGGCAACCCCGAGAGGGAGCAAGCGTTACGTCGTCGAAATCAAGGAAAAGGGCGGAAACGCCGTAAACCGCGAGACGGAAGAAGAAGCCGCAGACGCGGAAAACGCTGACGCGGAATAATTTTTCCGCAATAAAAAAACGGAACGTGAAAGGCTTTCTTGCGAAAGCCTTTTTTCCGATACGAGGAGATGACGGTATGGAACGGCTGACGATCGGCGAAGTGCTCAAGCCGCAGGGTATCCGCGGCGAACTGAAAATCAAGACGTTTACGGATTTTCCCGAGGACGTGAAGGCGTTCGGGACGATGTATATCGACGAAAAGCCGTATAAAATCCTTTCCTTTCGCGCGGGCGAGGGCGGGTTTGCCTATCTGGGGCTGCGCGGCGTGCCCGACCGCAACGCGGCGGAGCTTTTGCGCGGCAGAAAGATAGAGGGGGACAGGGAGGACGCGCCGGAGCTGGAGGAGGGGAGATATTATATCGCCGATCTTTTGGGCGCGGCGGTGGTGACGGAAAGCGGGGAGCTGCTGGGTACGGTCAAGGATATCGCGCCGCTCTCCTCCGAAGTCTATACGCTGGAAAAGGACGGAAAGCAAATTTTGTTTCCCGCGGTAAAGGGCGTGGTGAAGCGCGTGGAGATAGCGGAAAAGCGGCTGATCGTGGACAAAAAACGTTTCGACGAAGTGGCGGTGTATTAAAAGGTGCATTAAAAATCCCCCGCACGGATTTATGTCGTACGGGGGATTTCCGAAACACCGCTCAAAAGTCGGTTGTGATTTTTTATCGGAGCCAATTTTCAAAACGCCGCTCGAAAATCGGCTTTTGTTTTCCGTCTAAACTAGTTTTCAAAACTGCCGCTCGAAAATCGGCTTTTGTTTTCCGTCTAAAACAATTTTCAAAACGCCGTCTGAAAATGGGCTTTTGTTTTCCGTCTAAACTAGTTTTCAAAACTGCCGCCCGAAAATCAGCCGTTATTTTCAGCCCGTGCCTGTGTTTCGGAAACGGAATTAAACTTTCTCACCTCTTTAACGAACGTTTTTGAGGAGAGGACGAGCACGCCCGCGACGATTACGATTGCGATGTCGGGGAGTACGTAGCCCGCCTGATAGAGAAAGCTGTATAAGGCGACGGGCGTTCCTTCGGGCGCGAAGGCCCCGAAGGCGAAAATCCCCGAAACGAAGTGCATGAGCAGGCGCGCGAGTCCCGCGACGACTCCGCCGAGCGCAAATTGCACCTGGGGCAGTTTTTCCAAAGCTTTTGTCTTTGCAAACATTCCCGAAAGTCCGATACAGGCGAACGCGACGGGATAATCGAGCAAGAACTGCGCGGGATGCACGATGGCGGGGTCCTGAAAGGCCTGCAGCACGCCGTAGATCAACCCCGCAAATACGCCCTTTTTCGTGCCGAACATAAAGGAGTAAAGCATGAGGGGAAGCAGGGAAGCGATGGTAATCGAGCCGCCCTGCGGCATTTTCACGATGCGCAGATAGGAGAGGGCGAAGCTCATGGCGATGCAGATAGCCGCGTAGGTGACGGATTTCGAATCGAAGCCTTTTTTATCCTTTCTTCCAAAGAACAGCGCCGCCGCAACAACCGCCGCGATCAGCAGAGCGGCGCACACGTAAAGCGCGGGGGAATTGACGTCGTCGTTGCCGTTGGGCAGGTAGCTGTCGGTCGCGCCCTGTCCCGAGGCGAAGTAGATTCCTATGCACACGAGCGTGGCGATCAAAGCCGCGCCGACCGTAGCGCCCGCCGCGATATAGGTCGCTTTGCTTCTTTTTAAGGACAACGCCACTGCGTTTGCGGCGATTGCGGCAAGCAGGACGAGCAGGGGAATAAAAAGAATTTTTTTAATTCCGTCCTCCGCGAAGGAAAGAACGAGATACGCCGCGCCGAGCAGACAGGCGTAAACGACGGCCGAGATGAGGCCGATTTTGAGAAAGCGGGCGCGTTTTTCCCCTTTGAGGAGCGCGGCGCAGACGATAAAGGCGACGAGCAGGGCGAGGGTCAGCCAGATGGCAACCGAACGGACGGCGTTCAGCGGCGAGTCGAAGCGCAAGAAATACCACTTCGCGGGATCCGCCAGAAGCGAATTGAGAAACATAAAAGAAACCTCCTTTGTTTTCTTTTGTCCGCCGCCTGCGCGGCCAAAAAAACCGCGCCCGTCGGCCGTTTTAAGGAAAACGGCGCGCGGGCGCGCGAAGCTTCTTCGACGCGTTATCGATCATCTCGCTCAAGTATTACCTTGCCGATTCAATGGTATAATCTCAGCTTTTTACAGCACCCACGACGGATAATTGAATTTTATGAAATTATGATAACATAGACGAAAGGAAAAGTCAACAAAAAACCGCGTGATTTTCAAAGGAGGGTAAAAATGCGTTACGATTTCTACGCCTATCTCGACAGAATGAAGTATATCAAACGCTGGCAGCTGATGCGTTCGGAGCGGGAGGAAAACATCATGGAGCACTCGCAGAGCGTAGCGGTAATCGCGCACGCGCTGGCGGTAATCCGCAACGAGGTATATGGCGGGAAGACGGACGTCCTCAAAACGGTGCTCTACGCGATGTATCACGAGACGAGCGAGGTGATGACGGGGGATCTGCCCACGCCCGTCAAATATTATAACCGCAGTATCCACGGCGCGTACAAGCAGCTGGAAAAGAGCGCGTGCGAGAAGATTACCGACATGCTCCCCGAGGAGCTGAAAAAGGGAATCGCGCCCTTTGTGCTGGCGGACGAGGACAGCGAGGAATACCGTCTCGTCAAGGCGGCGGACAGGCTTTCGGCGTATATCAAATGCCTGGAGGAGCTGCGTTCGGGCAACAGCGAATTTTCGAAAGCGAAAAAGAGTATTGAAGAAGACCTTCATTCACGCCATATGCCCGAGGTGGAATATTTTTTCGAAAACTTTATCCCGTCCTTTTCGCTGACACTGGACGAATTGGAAGGCTTTTAAGCGCGAAATTTGTAAAAAACCGAAATTACAACCTAAAATTCACCCACTTTTCAAAAAATCTTAAAGCTATCAACGAAAATAAGGGTATAATAGTAAGTGTAAAGAAAATAATTTCCGAACAAAATCGGGAGGCGATTCATCTATGACAAAAATCTGGAAAGCGGCCGCGGCTGTCGGCTGTACGGCCGTAATGGTTATAGGGCTTTCCGCCTGTGACTTTTCCCTGTTCGGCAACAATTCGAAATCCGCCTATCAGGTAGCCGTGGAAAACGGTTTTCAGGGCAGCGAGGAGGATTGGCTGAAAAGTCTGCACGGCGCGGACGGCAAGGACGGGGGCGACCTCGATATCGAAGAAATATACGCCGCCGCCGCAAAAAACGGTTACGAGGGCAGTTTTCTCGAATTTCTCAAGGAATACCTTTCCGCCGATATCAATGAGGACAATAATACCGACGCAATCGCGCACAATCTGATGTCGTCGGTGAAAATATATTCCGCGTTCGGCAACACCGTCCGCGTCGGCGGCGGCCCGTTGGCCACAACCAAGACGACCTATGCGATCGCGCAGGGCAGCGGCGTTATCTACGATTTGAACAGGGACGCGGGCAACGCGATCATCATCACAAATTATCACGTAGTTTATGATTACGAAAGCGACAACGGCGTGGCGGATTCCATCGATTTGTATCTGTACGGCGGCCTGGACGGTTACAGCGTCACGAGAAATTACTCGGGCGAGGTCACCGCGTATTCGGCGGGCGGCAGCAGTATTCACGCTACCTTCGTCGGCGGCGCGTCGGAATACGATATCGCGGTTCTGGAGGTACAGGGCAGCGAGGTGTTGAGAAACAGCTCGGCGGAGGAAGCCGTCGTCGGCAGCTCCGACGCGGTGGCTGCGGGCGAAAAGGTATTCGCCGTGGGCAACGCGGAGGGCGAGGGGATTTCCGTGACGAGCGGTGCGATCTCCGTGGATTCGGAATATATCACGATTCAGTCTATTTTGGGCGAGACGGATTCGTCGGGAAACCTCAAGGAAATATCCTATCGGGTCATGCGCACCGACGCCGCGATCAATTCGGGCAATTCGGGCGGCGGCCTGTACGACGCGCAGGGAAAGCTGATCGGCATCACCAACGCCAAGCAGATGGACACGCCGAATAAAGACGGCTCCATTCACAGCGTCGATAATATGGGCTACGCGCTGCCGATCACGCAGGTGGTGGGCGTCGTGGAAAACGTCCTCGCCAACGGCGGAACGGTCAAACGCGCAACGCTCGGCGTCACGGTGCAAACCGTCGATTCGAAATCGGTTTTAAGCGGCGGTAAAGCGGTGATCGTCGAAACGGTCTCCGTATCGGAAATTACGAAAGGCTCGCTTGCGGCCTCGGCGTTTAAGGTAAACGATATCGTCAAATCCGTAACGATCGGGGATACGACCACAAAGATCCTGCGCAACTATCAGATACGCGATCTGCTTTTGAACGTGCGCAAGGGCGATACCGTCACCGTGACGGTGGAGCGCGGCGGCGAGGAAAAAGCGCTTTCGCTCACTTTCGATCAGGACAAATATTTCACTGCGGTGGCGTAACCCCGCAGCGGGCTTCGGCCCCTTAACATTCGACCACACTAAATTTCTCTTTATATTTTTTTCATTATTTTCTCTCTTATATTTTTATGAAAGGGCGCATGCGCGGTTTCCGCGCGTGCGCTCTTTCATAATTTCCGCCAAAGCTCTTTTCCCTCTATACAGGATATTTCCCACGGCCTGTCAACGCTCTTTTCCCTCTATGCAAAATATTTCCCATGGTTTGTCAACGCTCTTTTCCCTTTATGCAAAATATTTCCCATGGTTTGTCAACGCTCTTTTCCCTTTATGCAAAATATTTCCCATGGTTTGTCAACGCTCTTTTCCCTTTATGCAAATATTTCCCAATGTCTGTCAAAGTTCGTTTCTCTCTTTACAAAATATTTCCCACGACCTGTCGAGGTATATTTCTCTCTTTACGGAATATTTCCCACGGCCTGTCGAAGTTTTTTCTCTCTCAGAAAATATTCCCCGTTGCCCGCCGAAAGTCTCGTTCTTCCTTTTTCCGTCTCTTTGCAAGATATTTTTCCGAAACCTTGACTTTTTTCCGCGGGAGGGATATAATGATAAAGTATATCATTGCCGCGCGCGGGCTTTTTTGCGGCGCGCGGAAAGGACAAAGGTTATGAAGGCCGAAGAATTTATCTCCTCTCTGTCGGAGATCTCGCAACAAAATTCCTACCGATTCGAACAGCTTCGCGCGTGCGTGCCGCTGGGCAGAGACGACGCGGGCAACGTCGCGGTGGCGCACCGCGAAGAGAATCCCGAACGCTATCACCACGTCTGCGTGACAGGCGCGGGGCGCGGCGGGTTTATCCGTCGGCTGGTCGTGACGCTCTCCTGTCTGTACGATCGGGGGGAAGCGTCCTTTCTCGTCCTTTCCCCGCACGAGGAATACGGCGAGCTGCTCCGCCTCAAGGCGGCGGACGTCACCGTCCCGTTTATCCGTTCGTCGGCGGATTACCTCGCTGCGTTGGACGCCGTGCGCGAGCTGGTGCGCATGCGCTCCTTAAACGTCGGATTTCCCCGTCTGTTCGTTGTTTTGGACGGGCTCGAGGATTTGCCCGACGCCAAGCGCGACGGCATGCTGGAGCCCTACAGGCTGTGTTTCGACGCGGTGGGCGCGGGCAAGGTGGAGATCGTCACGGGCGTAGATCTGTTAAAGAGCATTTTCAGCGGCTATCCGGGCGCGTTCGTGGGGATCGGCAACTGCCTCGTCACCCCGAAAGGGGAGGGGAAGGCGGACGTCACTTACGTCAACACCGATTCCTCGCTGACTCTTCCCGCGGAGATTTCCTTTCCCGATTCGCCCTCGCTCGCGGAAACGATCGATTTTTTCAATTCTTTGGCCTGAAAAGCGGACCTCCCCTGAAAAATAAAAATTTTTTATATAAAATGCCCGCCTTCGCCCGGGAAACAAACGGCCTTTCCTTTTGTCGGCCGGACGGGCGGCGGCATTTTTTCGGAGACAAAAAATAACCATGCAGAAAACGGACGATTTTCCCTATTCCCTCATTGCGGCCCCGCTGCTGGAGTGGTACCGCGCGAACAAGCGCACCCTTCCGTGGCGGGAAAATCCGACGCCCTACCGCGTGTGGGTGTCGGAAATCATGCTGCAGCAGACTCGCGTCGAAGCCGCAAGAGACTATTATCTCCGCTTTCTGCGGGAGCTTCCCGACGTCGAAGCCCTGGCCGAATGCGAAGAGGACAGGCTTTTGAAGCTGTGGGAGGGCTTGGGCTATTACAGCAGGGTGCGGAACATGCAGAAAGCGGCAAAGCTCGTCGTCGAAAAATACGGCGGCGATTTTCCGCGCGAAGAAAAGGCTCTCAAGGCTCTTCCCGGGATCGGGGAATATACGGCGGGCGCGATATTGTCCATCGCCTACGGTCTGCCCGTGCCCGCGGTGGACGGCAACGTCTTTCGGGTGCTTTCCCGCCTGAGCGAAAATCCGACGGACATTTCCGAGCCGGCCTACCGTAACTATCTGGCGGAAAAGCTTCGCGCGGTCTATCCCCGCGACGGCGCGGGGTGTTCGGACTTTACCCAAAGCCTCATGGAGCTGGGCGCGCTCGTCTGTACGCCACGTTCTCCCTCGTGCGCAAAATGCCCCTTAAACGGCTTGTGCCGCGCGGCGGCGCACGGCACGCAGACGCGGTATCCCGTTCTGCCCGAAAAAAAGGAAAAGCGGAAAGAAAGGGTTTTCGTCTTTCTTTTGGAAACCCCGCGTGGGATCGCGGTGCGGCGAAGGGAAACGGGCGTCTTAAAGGGCATGGACGAGTTTCCCTCCCACGTCGTCAAAGGGGAGGAAACGCCCGAAGAGGTGCTTAAGGCATGGGGCGTGTCCGCGTTCACGGTCGTCAGAAGCAAAAATTACACGCATATTTTCACGCATATCCGCTGGGATATGACGTGCTTTTACGTCCGCGCGGAAATCGTTCCTTTCCCCACCTATTCTCCGGAGGAGATAGAACGGGACGTCTCCCTGCCCACGGCGTTTCGCCAGTGCGAGGAAATTCTTTTTCTGCTGGCTTAAGGAAAGATAAAAACCCCTTTCTGCCGACGAGGAAAACGAGGAAAACAAGATGAAAAAACAATATAAACTCAATTTTGAAATGGTACCCGAAGAGTGCTGGTATGCCAATTTAAGGAGCGTTCTGCCTCCCGCACAGTGGGACAGGGTGCGCAGGGACGCGTATGCCCGCGCGGGCGGGCGATGTATGATTTGCGGCGCGCCGGCGTCGCGGCTGGAAGCGCACGAGCGCTGGAGCTACGACGATAAGAAAAAGCTTCAGAAGCTGGAGACGGTCGCGGCGGTCTGCCGTCGCTGTCACGAGGTGATCCACATCGGCCGCACGGCGCTGCTCGGGCGGGGCGCGGAGGCGATGGAGCATTTCATGAAAGTAAACGGCTGTACGCAGAGCGAATATCACGAGGCCTTGGGCGAGGCCAACCGCCTTTATTTAGAGAGGAATAAGGTCGAGGGCTGGGCGACGGATCTTTCCTGGCTGAAGGATAATTTCGGGATATCGCCGCCCTTCGGCCGTTGAAAAAGTCCCCCTTTCCGCCCGAAAAATGATGGATTTTGTCACTCGCGGAAAAAACGGTACAAAAAAATTGGGAAAATATTCCCGAAAAGTACATTTTTATATTGAAAAAATAGAAAAGGTGTGATATAATACATAAAAGAAAAAGGAGGGCGTAAAAAACATGAAAGTCATTTTGGTCAACGGAAGTCCTCACGCGGAGGGCTGCACCTATACGGCGTTGAAGGAAGTGGAAAAGGCGTTGAACGCAGACGGCGTGGAAACGGAGCTTTTTCAGCTGGGCACTGCCCCGATTTCGGGCTGCATCGGGTGCGGCGTTTGCCGCAGGCAGGGCAAATGCTTTATCGACGATAAGGTCAACGAATTTACGGCGAAAGCGGCTTCCGCCGACGGATTTGTGTTCGGTACGCCCGTGCATTACGCCTCCGCCTGCGGGGCCATGACCTCGTTTATGGACCGCGCCTTTTACAGCGGGGGAAAATCGCTGTGGTTCAAGCCTGCCGCCGCGGTAGTCAGCTGTCGCCGCGCGGGGAGCACCGCCACGTTTGATATGATGAACAAATATTTCACGATCAGCTCCATGCCCGTCGTTTCCTCCACGTATTGGAACGAAGTGCACGGCAGTAAGCCCGAGGACGTTTTTAAGGACGAGGAGGGCTTGCAGACCATGCGCGCGTTGGGGCATAATATGTCCTGGCTTTTGGGATGTATTGCCGCGGGCAGAAAAGCGGGACTCGAGCCCGTGCGCGAAAAGAAGATATACACCAATTTCGTCCGTTGACGGGCAAAGCGTCTTTTTGAAATCATATAATTTAAGAGAGGGATTGTTTATGCAGGAATATATCGTCGGGATCGATCTGGGCGGCATGAGCGCGAAAGCCGCGCTGTTCGATGCGGAAGGCAAAATTTTGGGCAAGACGACCGTGATCACGCGGGCGTCGGACGGGTTTGAAGGCACTGCCGAAAAGCTTGCGGACGCGGCGAAAGCCGCCGCGGAAAAGGCGGGCGTTCCCTTCGGGTCGGTCAGGGCGGTGGGGATCGCTTCCCCCGGCGTGGTCAACAGCAAAACGGGCGTGGTGCTCAAATGGGGAAATTACGGCTGGCTCAACGTTCCCTTGGGAGAAACGGTGGAAAAGCTGACGGGAAAAGAGGTCTATGTCGCCAACGACGCCAATGCGGCGGCGTTGGGCGAGGCGAAATTCGGCGCCAGCGCCGTCTATGAAAGCAGTATTTTTATCACGCTGGGCACGGGCGTAGGCGGCGGGATCATCGTCGGGGGAAAAATGCTGGAGGGCTACATGAGCGCGGGCGCGGAGATCGGGCACATGATTTTGCGCGAAGGCGGCGCGCTGTGTGGCTGCGGCCGGCACGGCTGCTTCGAGTGCTATGCTTCGGCCACCGCTCTGATCCGTCAGACCAAGAAAAAAATGGAAGACAACTGCGACAGTAAAATGTGGGAGGTCGCCCGCAATTCGCTGGACAATGTGGACGGCAGAACGGCGTTTGAAGCCGCGCGGCAGGGGGATAAGGACGCGCAGGAGGTGGTGAAAAAATACGTCGGTTATCTCTCCGAGGGGATCGCCGACCTCGTCAATATCCTTCGTCCCGAAGCGATCGTGCTGGGCGGAGGGATCGCCAACGAGGGCGAAGCGTTGTTCGAGCCGCTGAGAAAGGCGGTTGACGAGAGAAGCTATATTTCTTCCGCCGTCGTGCCCTTGAAGATCGTGGGCGCAAAGCTGGGCAACGACGCGGGCATGTACGGCGCCTATGCGCTTGCCAAAGCCAATTTATAAACGAAAATCTTTGCGAAAACAAACGTAAGAGGGGAATATGGGAAAAATAAAAAATAGAAATCGGGCGCTTGCGTTTCTGCTACTTTTGTTGTGTTCGGTTCTTTTGCTCGCCGCGGCCGGCTGCGCGGGCGACATAAACGTAAAATACAAGCTTTCCTTCGATTCAAACGGCGGTACGGAATGTGCGGCCGTTTCTTCGGACGATATAACGACGCTTAAAATTCCTTCCAACCCGAAGAAAGAGAACTTTGTTTTCGACGGGTGGTTTTGGGACGACGGCAGCTGGGAGAAGCCCTTTACGGTCAATTCCATTCTCGATCAGCCCGTTTCCGAATACATGAATATGACCGTTTACGCAAAATGGAAGGGCGTTTCCGTGTCCGTGTCCATGAAAAACGGAGAAACAGCCGAGACGAAACAAATCGAGTACGGCGCGCCCTATGTTTTGCCCGTTCCGACGGGCGAGGCGGGCGACAAATTCCTCGGCTGGGCGACGGGCGCGGACAAAAAAGCTTTTCTGACGGACGAGGCGGGCAAAAGCCTTTCCGACTGTGATTTTCTGTCCGCGGAGGCGGTTGCCGTCTGGAAAGAAGGCAAGATAGCTTTGACGCTGAACGTCGGAAAAGGAACGCTCGATACAAAAATTTATTATGCGTTCAAAGGCGAGCCCGTGGGCGCGCTTCCCGTGCCATTTTTGGACGGCTTCAAATTCGCGGGTTGGTTTACGGCGGAGACGGGCGGCGAGAAAGTAGGCGAAACTTCCGTTTTGGACGGTGCTCTTACCCTTTACGCGCGCTATGAAGAAATCAGGTATATCCGCATTACATACGACGGAAACGGCGGCGAAAGCGATTGGGATACCCCGGCGCAAACCGCGCCCGAGGGCGAGGCGATACGGCTGGAATACTGTTCTTTCCGTCGGGACGGCTGTACGTTCGAGGGCTGGGAATGCAACGGCGTTATCTATCAGCCGTATGAAAGCGTCTCGTTCGAACCGGGCGAATACGTGATGAAAGCGGTATGGAAAGGGGTGTCCTACATCGTTATGTTCGAGGGCGGCGCTCCCCACGATGTCGGCGGAAGCATGCAGCCGCAGAACTTTAATTGCGGCGAAGACAAGGCGCTTGCGCCCAACGCTTTTACGCGGCGGGGATATAAATTTTTGCATTGGGAAAACTTATTTTCCGACGCCGTTTATACGGACGGGCAAATCGTTTCCGACTTGACTACGCTCGAAGGGGACGTCGTATATTTGAGGGCGAAGTGGGCGCCCATACAATATACCGTCGTCTTTAAGGAAAGCGCGGAGGCGGCGGACGGAATTCGGATCGAGTGTCTTTACGGTCAGTGGAAAAGTCTTCCGGATTTGTATATCGAGAAAGAGGGATATCATCTGTCTGCCTGGCAACAGACAGGCGCCTCCGGTGTAATTCTCGGGCTTGGCGACCATATTTATAATCTGACGGAAACGGACGGCGCCGTTTTGGTTTTCTATCCCAAAATGGAGCACAACCGCTACACGCTTGTCTTTGGCAGAGAAGAGGTATCCCTGGAATACGGACAGGAATTCGAGCTGCCCGAACCTCCCGCGAAAACGGGCTACGAGTTCGCCGGCTGGCGCTTCGATAGCTGGTATGCGACGGAGGCGTACGCTTCGGGGTCGTATCGTGCGGGCGAAATCGTGAAAAACGTCACGTTGCGTCACGACGTCGAGGTCAACGCATACGAGAATTGGACGCCCCTAACCTTTACCCTTCGGCTGTTCGCGGACGACGGCAGCGGCAAAACCCTCGACGTACAGGCGACTTACGACGAATATCTTACGCTTCCGATCGATTGGATAAACGCGCGGCCGAATTTCGAATTTTATAGCTTTTATTTCCCCGTCGGCGGGTCGGACGATATCCTTGCGCAATCTTTGTACGAGTCCCAAATCGAAAAATTGTACGAGGGCGCGAAAGAGGGCGTCGCTTCCCTTCACGCGATCTGGAAATACAAGTATGAGGGAAGCGGAACCAAGGAAGCTCCCTATCTGGTCGAAAACGCGGAAGGCATGGAAAGCATGGCGATGACGGCGTTCGCCGAGCAGAATTGGGATTCCACCACCGTTCGTACCAGTTTCCGTTTTACGGCGGATATCGATATGGCGGGTCGGACGTTTACGCCTATCGGCTGGTATAAAAACAGCGAGTGTTACGGCGTCGCAATCGAAGGCGGCGGGCACACGGTTTCCAACCTCGTGATTGCGCCGCCCGCCTGGTACGAAAAGGGTTCTTTCGTATATACGGGATTTATCAATAGAGCCGACAACTCCTCCGTCTCCGATCTCACGTTCGATACGTGCTCGCTGTCCGTCGATATTTCCGCTACGTACTACGAAGCGGGGATCGGCTTTATCTATGGCGATTCGTACCGATCTTCCGTCAAAAATGTTTCCGTAATCAATGCCGCTTTAAGCGTGACGGCGGGGAAAACGGTTCTCGGCGGCAACGGCTGTTATGTCGGTGGACTGTTGGGCCGCGATAGCTCTTACGAAATCTTAACCGGCAGTTTCTTTCAAGGCACGATAACGGTCGAGGCTCCCCGCGCCGTCGTCGGCGGCCTTGCGGGAACGTGCAGCAAAGTTACCGCCTGCGCGGCGGTCGCGACGATCCGCGTAACCGCCGAAGACGCGCTGGTTGCCGGGCTTTCTTGCGATTTTTATATTGCGGATAACTGCTACGCGGTTACGGACGCGGAAATTCAGGCGAAAACCGCAGCCGTCCATGAAGCGCTGTACGAGCATTATTCCTCAGGCGATCACAGCTCGAAAAATGTATATTCCTGCTCGGCGTCCTCCTTTAAGCTCAACGGCAAAGCGGTTGAAAGCGAGGGACCGAAAGCGCTCGTTACGCGGGAGGAGCTGAAAGATCCCGAGTGGCTCTCCGAGCATCTTCCCCTCATGGCGACGACCCGCTGGACGACGGAAGCGGGCTATCCCGTTCCCGGTTCGAGGGAACTTCGGACGATCGAAATTACGACGCAGAACGAGTTTTTGGCTCTCTCCGGCAAAAATCTCTGCGAGAGGTACGTTTTGAAAACGGACGTAAATTTAGAGGGGCTTACGTGGACTCCCGCAAGCGTATTCGGCGAATTCGACGGCGGCGGCCATACGATTTCGGGCTTTAAGGCAAATGCGGCGACGGATTGCCTGTCGGGATTTTTCAACTTGAATTACGGTACGGTCTGCAACCTTATTCTGTCGGATATTTCCCAAACGATTCTCGTATCGGACGGCTGGGTTTCGGGAAAAACGCTGACGATCTGTGTCGGAGGCGTCGCGGCGAAAAATTACGGCCTGATCTATGCCTGCAAGACGACGGGAAAAATTGTCGTTCAGGCAGAAAACTGCCACGTATATGTCGGCGGCATAGCCGCCTGGAGCGAGGGCGCGATTCTCTCCTGCTATACCGACTGCACGCTGACGGGGATCGCCAACGAAAACGTCGAGTATTCTACGGGCGGCGTCATCATGCAGGGCGGATATTTCGACTCGTACGTAAACGGGATCGCCTATTCCGAGGGCGGTACGATTTCCGGGTGTTATACGAAAGGCGCATACACGGCGGGCGGTTCGCGGTATATCGCCGTCGCGGGCGTAGCCAACGCGGCGGAAAAATCCTTCTCTCTGGCCGATCTCAATCATCGGGATGTCGGCCCCAAACAGCGGGCGAAGATAAGCTATGTTTACGAAGCCGCAAAGGGATTGAAGGGCTGCGCGTCGCAAAAGATAAACGGCGTCCCTTCGGCCGGCGGTATTTTGGAGGATTTTTTCAAAACCGAAAATTATCTGACGGAGACGGTCGGGATGCGCGCTTACGGTTCATCGGAGGAATTTGCGAAAGACCGCGAAGCGGCCTGGATTTTTACGGCCGACGGCTTCCCTAAACTTTATTTCGAAGCTTAAGCCGCGCGTCCGGTTGTTTCGGTGGATTTGCCGTAAGCAATCCTTTGATAACCGGAAAGTGAAAAAATGTGACGGGCGCATGGATTTTTTCCGCCGCCCGTTGATTTTTTATCCGAAAGGGTTTATAATAGAAGAGGAAATGCGTAAGCACGAAGTATTTACAGGCATTTCCGCGCCCTATTCAAATATTGCGACAGCGATGTTATAATAGAAGAGGAAATGCGTAAGCAAGAAGTATTTATCGGCATTTCCGCGCCCTATTCAAACATTGCGTAAGCGATGTTATAATAGAAAAGAAAATATGCAAACGCAGAGTATTTGCAGATATTTTCGCCATGCTATAAAAATAAAAAGACGACTTTAAGGAGGTTGAATATGAGAAGAAAAATCGTCGCGGTGATCGGAAATAAATCGATAGAGGCGGACGGAATCCGTTACCGCCTCGCTTTTGAAACGGGGAAATTATTGATCGACAACGGCTACCGCATACAGTCGGGCGGGCTGGGCGGCGTGATGGAAGCGGTTTTCAAGGGCGCGCACGCCTCGGAGAACTACCGCGAGGGGGATACCGTCGCCTTAGTGCCCTCGTTCGACGCGGAAACCGCCAATGCGTATGCGGATATCGCAATCCCCACGGGCATCGACATGATGCGCAACGCTTTGGTCGCCAATGCCGACGCGGTGATCGGGATCGGCGGCGGCGCGGGTACGATGTGCGAGTTTGCGTTCGCCTGGTCGCTGAAACGCCTCATCATCGCCTATCGCAATTCGGGCGGGTGGAGCGAAAAGCTGGCGGATACCCGCCTCGACGACGCCGTGCGTTATCCCGAAATTCCCGACGATCGGGTTTACGGCGTAGAGGACGCAAAAACGGCCATAAAAATTTTGAACGAACGAATCGGCCTCTATGCCTTACGCCATAAGGGAATCCGTTAAGTTAAAAGTGCATATTTCAAAACGCGGAAAATTCAATTTTCCGCGTTTTTTCAAAAAATGCGTCTTAAGTGCCTGAAAGCCTTGATTTTAAAGGGAAAGAGTGATATAATATAATTCATAGTAAAAAGATAGGAGAATATGAGGCATGATGGTTTCCACCAAGGGCAGATATGCGCTGCGCGTAATGCTCGATTTGGCTGAATACGGACATGGGGGGCACGTTTCTCTCGCGGATATTTCCGCTCGTCAGGAAATTTCCTTAAAATATCTCGAGGCGATCGTGGCGGCCTTATCGAAGGCGGGCTTCCTCGAAAGCAGGCGCGGCAAAACGGGAGGATATCGTCTGGCAAGGCCCGTCAACGCATACACGGTAGGCTCGATTTTGAAAGCGGCGGAGGGAAGCCTTGCCCCCGTTTCCTGTCTCGATGGGGGAACGGAGCTTTGCAAGCGCTCGCGACATTGTCTCACTTTGCCCGTTTGGAAGGAACTTGACAGGCGTATCGACGAATATCTCGAAAGCGTTACGCTTGAGGACGTTTTGGAGAAAAAAGTAAAAATTGGGGAAGAATTTGACGGGGCAGGTAAGCAATGACGGAAAATACGGAAGAAACGTCTTCAAAGGCTTCGAAAAAAAGGCCGCTGAAACAGAGGCTTGCAGAAAAATGCCGCAAACTCAAAGAAGAGACCTTGACGCTGTATTTAAGTTTTTTTGAAATTCCTTGGTATAAAAAAATACTGCCCTTTCTCGTAGTATGCTACGCCGTTTCTCCCCTCGATCTGTTTCCCGATTTTATCCCCGTTTTGGGGATGGTGGATGATTTTCTCCTCGTCCCTTTGGGAATTTGGCTGTGCGGAAAAATTATTCCCGACGAAGTTTGGGCGAAAAACAAGAACGAAGTACAAAGCGGCGTAAAAATTAAAACCTCCTATAAAATTTTTGGGGTTCTTTTTATCCTTTTGCTATGGGCGGCGATCGTCGCGGTTATTCTTGCCGCCTGCGGCGTCATTTGAAAAAGTTCTAATTTTTTCCTGCAATTTTGTTGACAAACGGAAAGAAATGTGCTAAAATCCTATAAAACAAGTAGGAATTAAATTTTTTAGAAGAAACGCACATAATAGAAATGCGAAAGGAGAAAGAAAGTGGACAAGATGACGATTTGCGCAGATAACGAGGAGAAGAAGATTTTCGCAGACAATGCGGACAAGATGGCGGTTTACGCAGATAATGCGGCCACGACGCGCATGAGCGACGCCGCATTATCCGCTATGCTGCCTTATCTGAAAGAAGAATACGGAAACCCCTCCTCCCTTTATGCGTTTGGGCAGCGGGCGAAGGAGGAGTTGGAAAAGGTGCGCGCTTTCGTGGCGGCGGCCTTTCGGTGCGAGCCGAGGGAAATTTATTTTACCTCGGGCGGAAGCGAGGCGGACAACCAGGCGCTTTTGTCGCTGGCGGCGTTGGGCGAAAGAAAGGGGAAAAAGCATATTATTTCCACGGCCTTTGAGCATCACGCCATACTGCATACTTTGCAAAAATTGAAATCGCGGGGCTTTGAGGTGACGCTTTTGCCCGTACATGAGGACGGACTGGTGCGGCCGACCGAGGCGGAGGCGGCGATCCGTCCCGACACGGCGTTTGTCACGGTCATGTATGCGAATAACGAGATTGGGACGATTCAGCCGATCCGCGAGATCGGAAGGATTTGTCGGGCGCATGGCGTGCCCTTCCATACGGACGCGGTACAGGCGGCGGGGCATCTCGATATCGACGTACAAGCGGAATGTATCGACGCGCTTTCCCTTTCCGCGCATAAATTTCATGGGCCCAAGGGAGTGGGCGCTCTGTATTTTCGTAAAATATACCCTCTTGTCAGCCTCGTCGAAGGCGGCGCGCAGGAACGCGGCAAACGCGCGGGTACGGAAAATCTTGCGGGCATCGTCGGGCTGGGCGCGGCGCTAAAGGAAGCAATGACAGATTGCGACGACAAACGGGCGAGGATTTCCGCGCTGCGGGATAAGCTGATTGCGGGGCTGAAAAAAATTCCTCATTCGCGGCTCAACGGAGACGGGGAAAAGCGGCTTGCGGGCAACGTCAACGTGTGTTTCGAGGGCATAGAGGGGGAGTCCCTGCTTCTGTTCCTCGACGATGAAGGGATTATGGCAAGCTCGGGCAGCGCGTGTACGTCGGGTTCGCTCGACCCGAGCCACGTCCTTTTGGCGATCGGGGTGCCGCACGAGGTAGCGCACGGCTCTCTGCGGCTGACGTTAAGCGAATATACCACGGAAAAGGAAGTGGATTACATCATAGAAAAAGTGCCCGAAGCAGTGAAGCGGCTTCGGGATATGTCGCCCGTGTGGCGGGAACTTCAGGAGGGTAAAAGACAATATGTTATACAGTGAAAAGGTAATGGATCATTTCAGAAATCCCCGCAACGTGGGAATCATCGAGGATGCCGACGGCGTCGGAGAAGTGGGTAACACCGTCTGCGGGGATATCATGAAAATTTATCTCAAGATCAGGGACGGCGTTATCGAGGACGTCAAATTTAATACTTTCGGCTGCGGCAGTGCGATCGCTTCCAGCTCCATGGCGACCGAGATGATCAAAGGCAAGCCCGTCGCCGAGGCGCTGGAGCTGACCAACAAGGCTGTGGCGGAAGCTCTCGACGGCCTGCCCGCGCATAAATTGCACTGCTCTGTATTGGCGGAGCAGGCGGTAAAAAAAGCCGTAAAGGACTATTACGACAAAAACGGGATTTCTTACGAGCCCGCTCTTTTCAGGGAGGAGGAAATCCACTGTCACGGCTGAATAAGCCTCGGCCCCGCAGATTATTTTTCTGCGGGGCTGTTTTTACGGGCTTTTCGACGGCTGACGGAGTGCAAAAAAGGCCGATTTCAGAGGGGAATGCAGCGTTTGGAGGATAATCCGGACATAAAAGGTTTTTGCAGGCGGATACGGCTCGCCCGTGCGGTAAACAAGGCGTCCGTCGGATAATCAGGAGATAAAAAATTTTTGCGGCCGGATACGGAAAAAGGAAAGCGTAGGGCTGCATTATTTTTAACAAAAAGTATCCCGCCCGACCGCGGGCGGGGAGAGCGGAACAGAAGCGGCGGAGCGTAAGATTCAAAAATCCGAGGAGGAAAATTTTCTCTCGTAATGCAACGCGATTTCCGCTTTTTCCAATTCGTCCGTCCAGCTTTCGATAAGGGTAAAGGCATTGAACGCAAAGGCTGTTTCCGTTCCGTCGATATCGACAAGCAGGGAAAGGGAGACGACCTTGCCCGATTCCCGGTTGCCCGGCGGGTAATGGGGAAAATCATGAAAGGAAAGAATTGCCGCGTAGCCCTCTTGAAGCCGATACCTGACGATGAAGATATCCGCGGGGCGGCTGTCCGTCCGCAGGCCGCTGTCGTAGATATATAGACAGCTTTTTACGCTTACGCGGCCGATCGTGCGATTTGTTTTCAACGTCACATACCCGACGGAGAAACCGTATCCGCCCGCTCCCGTTCCGTAGTATTGTATTCCTACCGTTCCGCTCTGCGGCGGCTCCGAAAAGGAAAGCTGTTTCGGGAGGGTACGTCCGCTTACGGCGATTGCGGCGAAAAAAGGCAGGGCCGACAAAACGGCGGCGACAGAAAAGAGCTTGATTTTGCGTTTCGGCTTCCGATGGCAGGAAACCGCATAGCCGCCGACGAGCTGTAAAACGCCGAGCGCGGCGATCGGATAATAGCCCGCGGGAATTTTGTATTTTTCCGTACCGTAAATTTTATTGACAAAGGGAATACAGCTCCCCGCGAGAAGAATACCCAGGGCTGTGACGAACGCGAGACACCACTCGGGTTTCATGCCGCCACCCGGGTTTCCCTTAACGGTTTTTACCAGCAGGGCGAGGGAGAGGACAAGCTGGACAAAAGAGAGAAGGGGGAGCAAGGTTAAAAAAGTTTCGAGGCGGTTTTTCGTATCGACGGAGAAATAACCGTGCAAATAGGGCTTATCGAAAATACAACTGAGCCATTCGCAGGGGGAGAGAAAATAGGCGCCGCGGGAAAGCGTCGCCTGTACGGGAGAATAGAACAGACACAGGCAAAACATCGCCAGATAGACGAAGAGGGCGGGAAAGGTAAATTCGTTTTGCGTCACCTGACGCAGGCGGAGACGAAAAAGTCCCCGTCTGTTTTCTTCGCAGATTTTTCCGATTTCACCCTCGCTCGACGTTTGCCGCGCGGGCGGCGCGGAAGAAGGCGTTTCGGAGACGGAGGAATGCGGACGTCTGCCCGTCAATAGTTCGTCCACGGTGACGTCGAACGCCGCCGCGATTTTCGGCAGCAGGGAGACGTCGGGAAGCCCGTATTCGTTCTCCCAACGGCTGACGGCTTTGTCCGTAACGCCGAGAACCGCCGCCAGCTGCTTCTGCGTCAGGCCTTTTTTCTTTCGCAGCTCCGCTATGATTTTTCCCGCAACGATTTCGTCCATACACCCTCCCGATTCCTTTTTCTTTCATTATATACGAAACGCGTTCCTTTCGCAAGGCTTTTTCGAAAATCCCTTCTCTATGCTTCATATACCCGAAAAAAAACTCCTTTTCGCGGGGGAAAAGGAGAGGAGGGGGAGACGTCGGCGGGATTTTTGCGGAAAAAGAATATACGGAGAAGAAATAGCTTTGGCGAAGCTTCCGCAGGGAAAAAATATACGAACAGTAAACGGCTTTGGCGAAGCTTCCGCAAGGAAAAATACACGGACAGTAAACGGCTTTGGCGAAGCTTCCGCAGGGAAAAAATATACGAACAGTAAACGACTTGGTCGAAGCTTTCCCGGGAAAAGAATACACGGGCAGTAAACGGCTTGGGCGAGCTTTTCGCCGCGCTTCTATACGAAAGGGTGCTCCGCTTTGATGACGGCGTAACAGTCGGGATTTTTTTCGGAAATACGTTCCGCCACCCGTTTCGCGGCTTCCGCGGTGGAAAGCTTGCAATCCGACGGGACGCAGAGGTCGAAGATCATGTTGATATGTCTGCCGCCGTATGTCATGCGGAAATCGTGAATGGTAAAGGCGGGGTCTTCGTCCTCGGCCGCTTTTTCTGCCAAAATACGCATTTCGTCCACCCGCGGATCGTCCATGACGATGGGATCGAGATGAATGGTGACGACGCAACCGAATTTTTCGTTCATGTCCCGTTCGATGCAGTCGATAACGTCGTGCGCGTAATTGATGTCGCTGTTTGCGGGCACTTCCGCATGAAAGGAAATAAATTTCCGCCCGGGACCGTAGTCGTGGACGATGACGTCGTGAATCCCCGCCACTTCGGGATAGCCCTTGACGAAGTCGTAAACGGCTTTGATAAATTCGGAGCTCGGAGGCGTGCCCAGAAGCAGGTCGATCGTCTCTTTCGCGGCCTTGAGGCCCGTAAAGAGAATGAAGCACGCGACGAGTATCCCCGCCCAGCCGTCGATTGCCAGACCCGCGAATTTTGCCACCAAGGCGGAAACGAGGACGAGCGTGGTGGCCACGACGTCGGAAATACTGTCGAAGGAGGTCGCCTTTATCGCGGACGAATCGATCAGCCTGCCGATTTTGCGGTAGAAGAAAAACAGCCACAGCTTGACGAGGATCGCCGCCCCGAGCAGTACCAGCGTGAGGGTGGTGACGGAGGGAAGCCGGGGGGAGGCGATTTTTTCGATGGACGACTTAAACAGTTCCGCGCCGACGAGAATGATCAGCATATCGACGATAAAACCCGTGATATATTCCAGCCTGCCATGTCCCAGCGGGTGTTCCTTATCCACGGGCTTGGAAGCCAAACGGAAGCCGATGAGCGTGACGACGGACGAGCCCGCGTCGGAGACGTTGTTGAAGGCGTCCGCGATCACCGCGACGGACGCGGCCAAAAGCCCCGCCGTCAGCTTCCCCGCAAACAAAAGCAAATTCAATAAAATTCCCGTTATCCCTGCCAGCGCGGCGTAACGGCCCCTCACGGCGGGGTCGGTGACGTTGTCTTTGTCCTTGACGAACAGCTTTATCAGAAGTTTTGTCATTTGTTTCCCTCAAAAACGAGTTTATCATTATTATATGCCCGTGCGGGGAATTTGTCAACGGAAAAAGGGGCGCAGTTGGTTCCGTAGGAGGTTTGTTCGGGATATTTGTCAACGGAAAAGAAATAGACGCCTTGCTTCGTAAAAGAGCTGGTTTGGAAATTGTCGCGGAAAAGAGATAGACGGTTTGCTCCGTAAAAGAGCTGGTTTGGGATTTATAGTAGAAAAGAAATAGGCGGTTTGCTCCGTGTGCGTTTCGTTTTGGATATCGTCTATCCGCGGAAAAAAGGCGGGCGATTTTTCTCGTCAATTTTGCGGAGCGTCCTCTCCGTCGTTCTGCGCGTTTGTCTGTTCGGCGGCCTTGCGCCGCGCTTTTGCGGCTTCCGCCTTTGCGATGCAGAAATTGACGAGCGATACGATAGCGATAATGATCGCGATGACCACGAAAATCGCCAGCAGTCCCTGCCAGAGAATGGTGAGCGCATCTTTGACGGTTTCCCAATTGAGCGGGTCGAGTTTGGGTGCCGATAATAAATAATTCATAGTGTTTCTCCTTTATGCGAGCGCCTGTACAAGGGCGATGATGAGGCCGCCGACGGTGGCCGAGGCGATCTGTCCCGAAACGTTTGCCCCGACGGCGTGCATGAGCAGGTGATTGGAGGGATCTTCCTTGATACCCATTTTTTCGATGACGCGCGCCGACATGGGGAAGGCGGAGATACCCGCCGCGCCGACCATGGGATTAATCTTGTTTTTGGAAAAGAGATTCATAAGTTTAGCGCACATTACTCCGCCCACGGTGTCAAATACGAAGGCGAAGAGCCCGAGTCCCATGATCATCAGGGTTTCCCAACGCACAAACTCGTGCGCCTGCATACGGAAGGCGATGGTGATGCCCAAAAGCAGGGTGATGATATTGGAAAAGGTGGTTTGCGCCGTTTCGGACAGCGATTTCAGCACGCCGCATTCGCGGATCAGGTTGCCGAACATCAGCATGCCGACGAGGGACAGGGAAGCGGGCGCAATCAGCCCCGCCACCACCGTGACGATAATCGGGAAGAGGATACGCGTCAGCTTGCTCACCTGTTTCGCGCTGTAGTGCATTTTGATCTGACGTTCCTTTTTCGTGGTGCAAAGCTTCACCACGGCGGGCTGAACGATGGGCACCAGCGCCATATACGAATAGGCGACCACCATGATCGGCGCGACGTAGTCGGACACCAGCTTGATGGCCACGAGTATGGAGGTGGGCCCGTCGGCGGCGCCGATGATGGCGATGGCGGCGGCATTGGGCAGAGAGAAGCCGATGAGCGCGGCCAAAATCAGCGTGAGGAATATACCCAGCTGTGCGGAGCCGCCGAGAATAAACAGCTTCGGGTTGGACAGCAGGGGCCCGAAATCGATCATGGCGCCGATGCCGATAAACAGCAGAATGGGCATGGCCTCGCTTGCCTCGATACCTACCTTAAACAGGGAGGAGAGAATTCCGTCGTCGGCGATTACGGCCGAGCCGGGGATATTGACGAGTATCGCGCCGAAGCCCATGGGCAGCAGCAGAGCGGGCTCCATATCCTTTTTGATGGCGAGGAAAATCAGCGTGCCGCCGATGAGCCACATGACGACCTGCTGCCACTCCACCTGGGAAATGGTTTCGATGAGAAAGTGCATAACGTACCTCCGAAATAAAATAAAAGACCGCAACGTAAATATTCCCCCAAAAGAGGAATTTTACGCCGCGGTCTTATCGTTTGAGATGAATCCAAATCCTGCCACGTAGGGCGGATTGTGCTATTGATATTCATCGGACGCCGTCGGACAAGCGCCCCGATTACTCCCCGAAGCAAAACGTTTGTTCCGCGTAGGCCGCGGGACTGTTACATTATATAGGAAAAAAGGACGGATGTCAAGAAAAAAATACAAAAAATTTTTCGGCTTGTAAATTTCGTTTGACATTCCTTCGCGGCTCTGCTAAAATAGTGCAAAACCGAAAAACAGAAAAAACGTTCGCCGCGAAAGCGGCAAAGGAACGCCGAACAAAACGGCGCTGAAAAGACAATTTATGCATGTCCGATATTTTTCAGAGAACGACGAAGACACGTTTCTAAGGCTTTGCGGGGAATTTTATAATTCCCACGCCACCCTGCGCCCCTACGACGCGCAAATCGCGGAAAAGACTTTCCGCCGCGTGATCGACCATCACGAAAATCTTTGGGGGTATCTCATCTTCGAGGAGGAGGGCGGCCCCGCGGCGGGGTACGGACTGCTTACCACCTATTGGTGCAACGAGGAGGGCGGAAACGTGCTCCTTTTGGACGAATTGTATATCTCGCCCGAGTTTCGGCATCGCGGGTATGCGAAACGGTTTATGGACTGGATAGAAGAAAAATTCAAAAAACGGGCGGTGTCGATGACGCTGGAGGTGCTGACGGGCAATCAGCGCGCGATTTCGCTTTATAAAGAGGAAGGGTTCGATCCCGATTCGGACGAACGGGACGCGGAAGGACACGAATTTGTCTATTACAGCAAGAAGCTCGCGCGGCGCGCGGGGCAATAGAAAAACGGGGAGGGGGAGAGAAGCGGATGGCGCAAAGCGGAAAAACGGCAAAGATAGCGGCGGGGGCCACGGTGCGGCGTTTGAAAAAGCAAGCGCGCACGGCGGGATTTGCCGCGGCGTTTTTTCTGGCGGTATGCCTTGCGGGAAGCTTTTTCCTCTCGGGTCCGGGGAGGATCGTCTTTGCGGCGGGAACTGCCGCGGCGATTATCGCGTGTCTGATTTTTTGCGGAAAATTTACGGCTTCGGCGCGGCGGATTGTAAAAGAAGCGGAAAAATACTCTTTCGCCTTGACGGAAGCCTTTTTCTTTGAGTGTTTCGGGCCTTTTCTCGCGCTCAACGTTTCTTTTAGGGACGATAGAGGGACGCTGCGGGAAGGGCGGACTCGGTTTCTTTTCGGAATCCGCGACCTGGAAGCCTGGCAGAATATTCCTTTGGAGATCGCCTATCGCGGCGCGGACGAGCGCGTTATCCTCATCGGAGGGACGCCCGGGAAAAAAATCGGTGAAAAAATCCCGAAAAGGGAAAAAGAAGGGACAAAAACGCTTGCCAAAGGGGAAAAAATCGTATATAATAAACCTTGACTTCGAATGTTCCGCCGATCTTTTTATTCGGGCGCGGTGAGGAATCGGGCAGCGGATCGTGAACATTTCGTAACTAACGGAGGTAAAGTCACATGAAAGGATTAATCGAAGCTATCGATGCGGAAAGCCTGAAAGCCGAAGTCCCTGCGTTTAACGTGGGCGATACGGTGAAAGTAGGCTATAAAATCATCGAGGGCGGCAAGGAGAGAGTGCAGAATTTTGAAGGCGTCGTGATTGCGAAAAGAAACGGCGGCATTCAGGAAAGCTTCACGGTGCGCCATATTTCTTACGGCGTGGGCGTGGAAAAAACCTATCCTCTTCATTCCCCGAAGATCGCGTCCATCAAGGTCGTGAGAAAGGGTAAGGTAAGAAGAGCTAAGCTGTACTACCTGCGCGCATTGACGGGTAAGGCCGCCAAGGTTAAGGAAAAAATTTAAATCGGCAGACAGGGTTAAACCGATTGAAAAATAAGTTCGCCTAAAGTCAGGGGCGGACTTATTTTTTTATTTCCGAAAAACCCGCGGAAATCGTTTTACATTTTTTCTCGTTTCATGTAAAATGTATAGAGGAAAGTTCTATCACGGCGGAACAAAAGCAAACAGAGGAGGCTTTTCAGCTCTATGAATCATATCACTGCTCCCGGAAAAAAAGCGCGCGGGAGGCTTTCGGGCTTCTCCGTGGCGTTTATCATCCTGTTCGTGTTGTTTTTTGCGGCGGGGTTTGGGTCGCTCGGCTCCTTTCGCAGTACGGGCAAGGCGTTTTCCTATGTCTCGGGCGACAATAACATCGCCGTTTTTAACCTCGAAATGACGGACAAGCAGTCGAAGCTGACGGCCGTTTACATCAACGTCGGAAACGTTTACACCGAGCTCGGGGCGGATACCAGAATCACCGTCAAGCGTACCAATTCTTTGGATACCAAGCCCGGGATTACGGTGGGCGAGGCCACGATCGGCAATATCTATTCGAAAAAGGATAAGACGGAGGGCGCCAATTTCAACTGGATTTCTATTGCGACGGGAAAAGACAAGCTGGACGCGTCGGCAAAAACGATTTCCTTCTCCGCTACCGCCAACCTCGATCTCAACGAAATCGTCTGTATCGGCAACGACGGCAAGCCCATTCCCATGTCCGTCAATACGGAGCTCAGCCAGGGCTTTTCCCTGCAGAAAAAACAGCTCTCGTACGCGATAGACGCGCCGAATTCCTTTATCGGTTCCAATGCCGCGCGGAATAACTTTACGGCGGAGGAGGCGTACTATATGACCTCTATCCATACCGTGCTCGGCGGAGGGGCGATTGCTTCGGGAAGCGTCTATAACGTCGATCGGGATTTCAATTCGCTCGCTACCGTACTGCTTCTGCCCTCCGTCGCCGTCTTTGGCGACAGTACGTTCGCCCTGCGGCTGACCCCCTTCCTCGCTACCTGTGCGACGCTGATTTTGGTTTATCTGTTCGGTTCCCTGCTCTTTAAGGACGAAAAATACGGCTTTGCGTTTGCTCTGCTCTTTGCGGTCGGCGGTCTCGCCACGACGGTGGGGCGCCTGGGGGCGCCGTATGCGCTGCTCGCCTGCTTCCTCGTCGCAAGCGCCTATTTCATGTATCGGTTTTTCTCCAAGGGGATTTCGTCCGAGCATGTCGTCAGGGGCGGGCTGAACGTTCTCTTTTCGGGTCTGTTTGCGGCTTTGGCCCTTGCGATGAATTTCCTTTCGATCTTCCCCGTCGCCGCAATCCTCGCGTTGTTCGGCTTCGGCATGCGCCGTCAGAAGCTGGCGTATAAAAACGAACTCGTCAAACACCTGCCCGCCGCTCCGTCGTCGGAAAGCGCATCCGAATTTTCCGAAGAGCAGACCGCGGAGACGGAGGCTAAGCTCGGGACATTGGAAAAGGAAAACAGACCCGCCGCCTCGGAGCAAGCGGCTAAACCCGCCGCCGCGGAGAAGGATATTAAATCCGCCGCCGCGGGGAAGGGCGCCGCGGCGATCGCTTTGATCGGCAGGGAGGGCAAAGAGATGAAGGCGGCCTATGCGTATAAAACGCGCATATCCTGGGCGTTTGCCGCGATATCCTTCGTGCTGGCTACCTTTCTCTTTATGCTGCTCGCCAGCGTCGTCACCTATAACGCTTACGTCAAGACCTTCGACGACCCCTCCAATCCCTCGCTGAACTATGCGGCGCTGCTGGGCAAAGGGTTTGCCGCTCCTTTCAGAATCGATAATATTACGAAATATACCTCCGCGAACGCCGTCAACGTTTTGGCCTGGCTGATGCCCTTGAAGGCCTCTACCGTTTACGACGCCATCCGCGTCCCCGTCGCCAGCAACCGTTACCTTGCCTGGAACGTTTCCATGAACGCGGCGGTGTGCGTGGCCGCGCTGATTTCTTTCGCGTTCTGCACGGTGAGCGTGATCAGCGACCTGTTTTCGAAGGAGCGCGGCGGTCGTATCGCCAAGCGCGTCCGCCGTATCTATCTCGTGCTTTTGGGCGGTATCCTGTCCGCGATGCTCGCTTCGGCGTTTGTGAAAAATACCTCGATGCTGCAAAGCGCGCTGTTCGGCGTTTTCTATCTCGGCTTCATTCCGCTGGCAACGAAGATATGCCAGCCCGCGGAGATCGTACTCAACGGGAAGGGCAGAGCCAAAACGTCCGCCGCGGACATTATTCTCATCGTCTTATGTTTTATATTTGTGGTATTTTTCGCTCTTTCCGTGCCGAGCATGTACGGGTTTGAAATATCCGCGACGGCGGCCAAGCGGATGTTCGGCTGGACGAGTATCTTTTCAAACGGATATTTCCGCGTGTGACGCGGGAAGAAATACCGACGCATTTTCCGCGGGGCGCGCATGCCCCTGCGGAATTTGTTTTTTAATCCGCTTATCAAAAGCTTCCATGGGCGGCTGTCGCATACGGCCGTTTCCTGCGGAATTTGTTTTTGACAGGCTTGTCAAAAGGGGGAAAACGCATGATCGCAAAGGTGCAGAGCTATGCCCTGTCGGGGCTGGAGGGGACGCCCGTCACGGTGGAGACGGACATCTCCCGCGGACTGCCCTCCTTCGAAATGGTGGGGCTGCCCGACGCGGCGGTGAAGGAGGCGAAGGAACGGGTGAGAAGCGCGGTGAAAAACAGCGCGCTCGAGTTCCCCGCGCATAGGATTACCGTCAATTTCGCGCCCGCTTATGTCCGGAAAGAGGGGTCGGCTTTCGATTTGCCCGTCGCGGTGAGTATTCTTTCGGCCTACGGGGTGTTAAAAGCCGACGCGGGAGAGTACATTTTTTTGGGCGAGCTTGCCCTGAGCGGGGAGCTGCGCCCCGTGACGGGCGTTCTGCCCGCCCTGATCTCCGCGCGGGATCAGGGCTTCAAAAAATTTATCGTCCCCGCGGGCAACGCGAAGGAAGCGGGATACATACGCGGGATAGAAGCTTACGCGGCGGAATCTTTGAAGTCGGTAGTGCTGCACCTGTCGGGCGCGGCGCCGTTGACACCCGTTTCCCCGTCGGAGTTTTCCGCGGTGAAAAAGGAGGAGCCTTACCCTTTCGATTTATCTTTCGTCAAGGGCCAGCCCGTCGCGCGGCGCGCGCTGGAGGTTGCGGTGGCGGGCGGGCACAACTTACTTTTCGTAGGACCTCCGGGCAGCGGAAAGACCATGCTTGCCCGCGCGATTCCCTCCGTCTTGCCCGATATGAGATTCGAGGAGGCTTTAGAAATTACCAAGATACATTCCGTGGCGGGGACGCTGGGAAAAGAGGGAATCGTCTCGCGCCGACCCTTTCGGACTCCGCACCACACCGCCTCCACCGTTTCCCTCTGCGGCGGCGGAAGCCGTACCGTGCACCCCGGAGAAATCAGCCTGGCGCACGGCGGCGTGCTCTTTCTCGACGAGCTGCCCGAATATAAGCGTTCCGCGCTGGAGTCCCTCCGCCAACCTCTGGAGGACGGCGTAATCACCATTACCCGTTCGGGCGGGTCGGTCACCTATCCCGCCTCGTTTATGCTCTGCGCGGGCATGAATCCCTGTCCATGCGGCAATTACGGCAGCCGCGAAAGGCAATGCACCTGTCTGCCCAACGACATACGCCGCTACCGCGCCCGCGTGTCCGGCCCCCTTCTCGACCGTATCGACATTCAGGTGGAGGTGGACGGCGTCGCCTACGACGATCTCGTTTCCCGAAAGGCGGAGGAATCCAGCGCGGAGGTAAAGCGCCGTGCCGACGCCGCGAGACGTATCCAGAGGCAACGGTTTGAAGGGGGCAGGGCTGCGACAAACGCGGAAATGGGAGAAAAAGAGCTGCAGCAATTTTGTGCGCTCGATCGAGAGGGCGAGGAGGTTTTGCGGGAGGCGTTTTCGCGGCTTCGGCTGTCCGCGCGGGCGCGGACGAGAATTTTGAAGGTGGCGCGCACGATCGCCGATCTTGCGTATTCGGAAAATATCCGCGCCGAGCATTTATACGAGGCGATCTCCTACCGTACCTACGGCGCGGCGGCCAGGGAAGAGGAATTTTTATGAGGAAAAGGGGGCTTTTTCGGCGGGATTAAAGAGCGAGAGCTTGACGATAAAAAGGGAAATTTCAACGATGAGAAAGAGCGGGAGCTTGGCGATAAGAAAAGGAGAACTTTTATGATAAAATGGATCTATTGCGGCGTGCTTATTTTTCTTTCCGCAATTGCTTTTGCGGCGTACGCGATCGATAAGAAAAAAGCAAAGTCGGGCGGCTGGCGGATCTCCGAGCGCACGCTGCTCTGTCTGTCCTTTTTCGGCGGGGCAATCGGCGGCTATGCGGCGATGTTTGCCTGTCGGCATAAGACGCGGAAATGGTATTTTCATTTTCTCAACCTGCTGGGGCTTTGCTGGCAGGTCGCGGCGGCGGTGGTCTTGTTTGTCGGAAATGCGTAAAGGACGCTTGTCTGCGGGAGTAAAAGCGAAAGAAGCCTGTTTTTGAGACAAGGTATAAGAAAATCTTTGTATTTGAGACAAAATACGAGAGGAGCTTGTTTTCGAAACAAAGCATAAAAGAGGCTTATGGAATGAAGCGCAGAAGGGCCTTGTTTTCGAGACAGGATATAAGAAAGGCTTTGTTTTTGAAATTAAATACGAAAGGGCCTTGTTTTGAAACAGAGTACGGAAAGGCTTTCTTTCGGGATAGAGCACAAAAGGGATTTTGAACGGTGACCGTCTGATGGAATATACTTCCGAAGAAAAGGCATATATCTGGCTGGACTCTTTTGCCCTGGAAAGGAACGAAAAGAGGCGGCTGTTGTCACAAGCGGGCGGCGCGGCGGCGCTTGTCCGCGATTTTCCGCGTTTTGGAAAAGAATTGATTAAATCGGGCAAAGAAAGCGTATATAATACTATGCTCGAAAGTCTGTCGGACGGCGGAGAAGGCTTGAAAAAAACGCTCGGGAAATTGGAGCGGGAGGGAATCAAAGCCGTCGCCCGCGTTTCCGCCGACTATCCCGACGCGCTGAAAAACCGTGCGGACGCGCCGCCCGTGCTTTACGCAAGAGGAAATACGGCGCTTTTGAAAACGCGCATGTTCGCGGTGGTGGGTTCCAGACGGACGCCCGCGGCGGCCCTGCGGTTGGGCGCGGATATCTGTCGGGAGCTCTCGGGCGCGTTCACCGTCCTGACGGGTACCGCGGAAGGCGGGGACAGCGCGGCGATTACGGGCGCGCTGAAGGGGAGCGGCAACGTCGTTTCGGTGGCGGCGGGCGGCTTTTCTTCGCTGCCGCAGGGCAACGCCGCGCTTCTGTCCAAAGCGGCCGAAAGGGGGCTTTTGCTTTCGGCGCACACCTTTTCCGCTCCCGTGAGGAATTTTTCCTACGAGAGCCGAAACGCCCTTCTGGCGGCCCTTTGCGAGGGTGTGCTGGTATTGGGCGCGGGGAAAGACAGCGGCGCGCTGATCACCGCGCGCTATGCCGGGCGGGAAGGAAAGAAAATATTCGCTCTGCCCTATGCGCCCGGCGCGGCCGCGGGCGCGGGCTGTAACGCACTGATAAAAAAAGGCGCGTATCTCACCGAAAATTCGGTTGACATTTCGGGGGCGTTTGGTATAAACTTGATAGAGGAAAAATCTATCCCCGCCCTTTCGGACGATGAAGCGGCGGCGCTGAACGCGCTTAAGGAGCTTTCGGAGGCGCATGTTTGCGAGCTTTCCGACAAGACGGGAATGCCGCCGTTTAAGCTTTACGCCGTTCTCTCCGCCCTCGAGGTGAAGGGATTGACCGTCCGTCTCGGCGGAAACCGTTATGCGCCCGTGAAATAGGCGAAGAACGGGGACGCTTTGAAAGAAATTGGCGGCGGAGATTTTTTCTCGGTGCAGATAGGGTGTGGATAGCGACCGGATTACGGCTTAGATAAAATTTAGTGCGGAGACCGGGTTATGGCGTAAATAGGATTTATGACGGCGGCCCGGCTATGGCGCAGATAGGATTTGAGACGGCGCTCGGCTACTGCGCGGATAGAATTTAGTGCGGAGACTGGGTTACGGCGCAAATAGAATTTATGACGGCGGTCGGCTACTGCGCGGATAGAATTTAGTGCGGAGACCGGGTTACGGCGCAAATAGAATTTATGACGGCGGCTCGGCTATGGCGCAGATAAGATTTTGAACGGCAAACCGTTTATGACGAACATAGTTTTGCACGGGGAGCGGGAAATCTGTTTCGGACGAGGGGACAAAGCGGAAAAACGAACCCGCTTTCGATTTCGCCGAAGCGTTGAAAAAAGGCCGCCCCTTTGATTTCGTTAAAATTTTCAAAAAAGGAAGATATATGGATTTAATCATCGTAGAGTCGCCTTCCAAGGCAAAGACCATCTCGAAATACCTGAAAGGCAAGTACAAAGTGGACGCTTCGGCGGGGCATATCCGCGATTTGCCCGTCCATACGCTGGGCGTCGATATCAAAAACAATTTCGAGCCGAAATACGTCAATTCGGAGGGCAAGGAGGACATTATCCGCCGACTGACGGACGAGACGAAAAAGGCGGATAACGTCTATCTCGCAACCGACCCCGACCGCGAGGGCGAGGCGATCTCCTGGCACTTGCAGACGGTGCTTGGACTGGACGAAAACAAGGAAAACCGTATCGAATTCAACGAGGTCTCCGCCAAGGCGATCGAAAAGGCGCTGGAACACCCGCGCAAGATCAATTACAGCCTCGTAGATGCGCAGCAGGCGCGCCGCGTACTCGACCGGCTGGTGGGATATAAGCTTTCCACACTGCTCAATCATAAAATCGACGACACGGCCTCCACGGGCAAGCGCAGCCTTTCGGGCGGCAGGGTGCAGTCGGTGGCGCTCCGCCTCATCGTGGAGCGGGAACGGGAGATTCAGGCGTTTAAGCCCGAGGAATATTGGAATTTGACGGCCGAATTGCAGGATCAGCCGAAAAAGCATTCCCCGTTTAAGGCGCTTCTCGAAAAAAAGGGCACGAAAAAGTATAAACCCGCGTCCGCCGAGGAGACGGAGAAGGTATTAAAGGAGCTGGAAAAGGGAGAATATATCGTCTCCAAGGTGAAAAAGGCGATTGCGAAATCGCATGCGCCCGCGCCGTTTACCACCAGCTCGATGCAGCAGGACGCCTCCAACAAGCTGGGCTTTTCCTCTCCCGAGACCATGAGCCTCGCCCAGCATCTCTACGAGGGCATCGAGACGGAAAACGGAGACCATCTCGCGTTTATCACCTATATGAGAACGGACTCCGTGCGTATCTCCGCCGAGGCGCAGCAGAGCGCGCTCGCCCGTATCCGCGAAGTATATGGCGACGAGTACGCGCCCGAAAAGCCCAATTTTTACGCGACCAAAAAGGGCGCGCAGGACGCCCACGAGGCGGTGCGGCCCATCGACCTGTCCATGACCCCCGAAAAGGCGAAAAAACTGCTGGACAGAAAGCATTTCGCCCTCTATAAGCTGATTTACGAGCGCTTCCTCGCCTCGCAGATGGCGGAGGCGAAATACAACAGCACGCAAATGGAGATAGATAATTCGGGCTATATTTTCAAGGCCAGCGGCAGGGTTCTGCTGTTTGCGGGCTATACGAAAATCTATCAGGAGGCCGCGCCCAGGAAGGAGGACGAGGACGAACCTTCCTCCTCCAAGCTTCTGCCCGACCTGAAGGAGGGGGATACGCTCGACCTCGTCTCCATGAACAAGGAACAGAAGTTTACCAAGCCCCCCTTGCGCTACACCGACGCCTCCCTCGTCAAGGCGATGGAGGAAAAGGGGATCGGCCGCCCCTCGACGTACGCGACCATCATTTCCAAGCTCAATCAGAAATATCTGAAAAAGGACGGCAAATACATGCTGCCCGCGCCCGTCGCTTACGACGTGGTGGATATGCTGGTGAAATGCTTTCAGGATATCATGGACGTCGGCTTTACGGCGGGCATGGAAAACAAGCTGGACGACATCGAGGAGGGCGGCGTGGATTGGCACGCCGTCATCGGGGATTTCTATCCCGGGTTTGCCGAAAAGCTGAAAAACGCTTCCTCGTACGGCGACGAAACGACGGATATCGTCTGTCAGAAATGCGGCCATTTCATGATTCGCCGCATGGGCAAGTACGGAAAATATCTCGCTTGCTCCAATTATCCCGAGTGTAAAAACATCGTCAGCGAAAGCAAGGAGGAGATTTCCTCCGTCCGCTGTCCCAAGTGCGGGGAAAACATGATCGTCAAGAGCGGGAAGTTTGGAAAATTTCTCGCCTGCCCCAATTATCCCGACTGCAAATCCACCTTGTCCATGCCCTCCGACGAGGAACCCAAGCTGGTGGGCAAATGCCCCGAATGCGGCGCGCCCATGACGGCGAGAAAATCCAAAAAGGGAAAGATATATTACAGCTGTTCGGGGTATCCCGACTGCAAGTTTATGAGCTGGGATATCCCCACGGGCGAAAAGTGCCCCAAGTGCGGGCAGGCCTTGGTGCAGACGGCGCGCGGGAATATCAAGTGCTCCAATAAGGAGTGCGATTACAGGATTAAGGCGGAGAAGCCCGAAAAGGAAGAAAAGGCCGCGGGAAAAAAGGCGAACGGGACTGCGGCGGGCGCCGCGACCGTAAACGACGCGCCGCCCTTGATGGACGAACCCATGTATAACGGGTTTGACGAGGGCGGATATCTGCCCGAGGGCTTCGACGATGACGAATAACCCCCTTTCGGCGCGGGTGCGCGTGATCGGCGGCGGGCTTGCGGGCAGCGAGGCCGCGTATTATCTCGCGCGGCAGGGTATCCCCACCGAGCTGATCGATATGAAGCCGAAAAAATTTACGCCCGCGCATACGGAAAAAAACTTCGGCGAGCTGGTCTGCTCCAATTCGCTGAAGAGCAACGACGTCTATGCGAACGCCTGCGGGCTGCTGAAAGAGGAGATGAGGCTGCTGGGTTCGCTCGTCACGGAGGCCGCGGACGCAACCGCCGTGCCCGCGGGGGCGGCGCTGGCCGTCGATCGGGAAAGCTTTTCCGCCTATATTACGGAAAAGCTGAAAAATTGTCCCGATCTTTCCATTATTTGCGCGGAGATAGAAAAGCTGCCCTCTTCCGCGGAGGACGTCTATACGATCGTGGCGACGGGGCCGCTGACGGCGGACGCGCTGGCCGCGGATATCGCGGAAAAAACGGGCGGCGGACTGTATTTTTACGACGCCTCCGCGCCCATCGTGGCGGCGGACAGCATAGACATGTCGGCGGCGTTTACGGGCGACAGGTACGGCAAGGGCACGGGCGACTACATCAACTGCCCTATGACGAAAGAGGAATACGACGAGTTTGTGGATAACCTCCTGTCCGCCGAGCGCGCGACGCTGCGGGAGTTTGAAAGGCGGGACGTCTTCGAGGGGTGTATGCCCATCGAAATCATGGCCTCGCGCGGGCGGGATACCCTCCGTTTCGGCACGCTCAAGCCCGTGGGGCTTGCGGACGGGGACGGAAAACGGCCGTATGCGGTGCTGCAACTTCGCAAGGAGAACGGGGCGGGCACGGCCTATAACCTCGTCGGCTGTCAGACAAACCTGAAATTCCCCGAACAAAAGCGGGTGTTTTCGCTGATCCCCGCGCTGAAAAACGCGGAGTTTCTGCGTTACGGCGTCATGCACAGAAATACGTATATTCACGCTCCCGATGTTTTGAACCGCGATTTTTCGGTTAAGAATAATGAAAGGCTTTCTTTCGCGGGGCAGATTACGGGCGTCGAGGGATATGTGGAAAGCGCGGCGAGCGGACTTCTTGCGGCGATCCACCTTTCGGACAAAATTTTCGGCCGCGCGGCCCGCGTATTCGACGAGCGCACCGTGTGCGGCGCGCTGGAGACGTACATTTCCATGCCGAATAAGGATTTTCAGCCCATGAACGCCAATTTCGGGATTCTTTCGCCGCTCGGCGCAAGGATAAGGGATAAAAAGGAACGTTACAGGGCTTTGGCGGAACGGTCGCTGGCGGCCGTGAAAGAGCTTACGGACAAGAAAGAGATTGCGGCCGCGAAAGAGCTTACGGACAAGAAAGAGATTGCAGCCGCGAAAGAGCTTACGGACAAATAACGAGGTGAAAAATATGACGGAATTCAGAGGTACGACCATCTGCGCGGTAAAAAAGGACGGCGTGACGGCGATTGCGGGCGACGGACAGGTGACGATGGGCGAATCGGTGATCTTCAAAACTTCGGCGGTGAAGGTGCGGCGTATCTACGGCGGCAAGGTGATTTTGGGCTTTGCCGGCTCGGTGACGGACGCCTTTTCCCTTTCCGAACGGTTTGAGGGCATGCTCAACAAATTTGCGGGGAACCTCATGCGCTCCGCCGTGGAGCTGGCGGACCTTTGGCGCAGCGATAAAATCGGCAGAAAGCTGGACGCGATGATGATTACCGCGGACGCGAACACGTTGCTGATTATTTCGGGCACGGGCGAGGTGATCGAGCCGGACGGCGGAATATGCGCCATCGGCAGCGGCGGCAATTACGCTTTGGCGGCGGCCCGCGCGCTGTATGCGGAGACGGAATACGACGCGGAGACGATTGCGAAAAAGGCGCTGAAAATCGCGTCGGAAATCTGCGTATATACCAACGACAATATACGCTGCGAGACGGTGGGCGCTCCCCTGCTCCCCGAAAAGGGAGAGGAAAAGCCTACGGGGAAAAAGCCCCGCGCGAAAAAAACGGACAAGGAGGGCGAATAAATGGATTTGTCACCCAAACAGATCGTCAATCAGCTGGATAAATACATCATCGGCCAAAGCGGCGCGAAAAAGGCCGTGGCGATCGCGCTGCGCAACCGTTACCGCCGCGCCTGTCTCCCGCTTGAAATCAGGGAGGAGATCACGCCGAAAAACATCATCATGAAGGGGCCTACGGGCGTGGGCAAGACGGAGATCGCACGGCGGCTCGCCAAGCTGGTAGGCGCGCCCTTTGTCAAGGTGGAGGCCACCAAATACACCGAGGTAGGCTACGTCGGCAAGGACGTGGAGGGCATGGTCCGCGACCTCGCGGAATGCGCTTACCGACTTGTCAAGTCGGAAAAGGAAGAGGAAGTGAAGGCCAAGGCGACGGCGGCCGCGGAAAAGCGGGTTTTGCGCGTTTTGACGGAGGCCAAGAAAGAGGACAGGGGCGAAACGCCCAAGGAGCTGTTTGAGCAGAACCTGCTCGACGGGTTAAGAAAGGGCTTGTACGACAACCTCGTCGTGGAAATGGAGGTAATCGACGTTCCGCAGGCGATGGAGCTTGTGCCCGGCGGCGCGGCGATCAGTATCGGCAGCATCTTCGGGGATATGTTTAAGGAAAAAAAGAAGAAACGCAAGCTGACGATCAAGGAGGCCATGCAGATCGCGCTCGAGGAGGAGGCCTCCAAGCTGGTGGACGACGACGCGGTGAAGGCGGAGGCCGTATATCGCGCGGAAAACGACGGTATCGTGTTTATCGACGAGATCGACAAGATTGCGGGAAAGGGAAACCAGAACGGCGCGGACGTCTCCCGCGAGGGGGTGCAGAGGGATATTCTGCCCATCGTCGAGGGCTCTACGGTCGTCACCAAGTACGGCCCCGTCAAGACGGATTTTATTTTGTTTATCGCGGCGGGCGCTTTCCACGTCTCCTCGATCGAGGACCTGATCCCCGAGCTTCAGGGCCGCTTCCCCGTTTCGGTGGAGCTTCAGAGCCTCACGAAGGAGGATTTCGTAAGGATTTTGACGGAGACGGAGAACTCGCTCACCTTCCAATACAAGCAATTGCTCGGCGTCGATAACATCGACCTGTGCTTCGACGATACGGCGATAGAACGGATTGCGGAGATTTCGGTGGACCTCAACGCCACCAGCGAGGATATCGGCGCGCGGCGGCTGCATACGGTGATGGAATATCTTCTCGAGGACATCTCCTTCAACGCGGGCGGCGGGGATTATCCCACCGTGACGCTGAATATCACCGGCCAATACGTCGATGAGCATCTGAGCAAGCTGACGGGCAACAGAGATTTGAAAAAATACGTCTTATAAAACCGTTTCGGGCTTCGCCCTCGGGCGGGAAAAACCGCTAGCCGATAAAGTGAATATACCTGCGGGCGGCCGAACGGGAAAAACGTAGGTTATGGAGTTGTTTCACCAAGGGAAAAACGCAGGCTATAGAGTTGTTTCACCTGCGGGCCGAACGGGAAACCGAGGACGACCGTATTTCGCTCACGGGCGGACAAATGAAAAAACCGCGCATTATAAAATTATTTCGAGGCTTTTACGATGATCAATATACCCAAAGGCACAAAGGACGTTTTGCCTGCCGATTCGTATAAATGGCAGTACGTGGAAGGCGTTGCCCGCGAGACGGCAAGGCTGTTCAACCTGAAAGAAATCCGCACGCCCGTGTTCGAGCATACGGAGCTGTTTCTGCGCGGCGTCGGCGATACCACCGATATCGTCACCAAAGAAATGTACACCTTCCGCGACAAGGGCGACCGTTCGATTACCCTCAAGCCCGAGGGGACGGCGGGCGCCGCGCGTTCGTTTATCGAAAACGGACTTGCGGGCGGCGTCTTGCCCGCGAAAATGTATTATATCATTCCCGCGTTCCGCTACGAGCGGCCGCAGGCGGGCCGACTGCGCGAATTTCATCAGTTCGGCGTGGAAATTTTCGGCGCCGAGGGCGCGGATACGGACGCGGAGGTGATCGCGCTGGCGGATTCCCTGCTCAAAAATCTGGGATTGCGCGTTAAGCTGCACATCAATTCGATCGGCTGTCCCGCCTGCCGCGCGGCATACAACAAGGCCCTGAGAGAATATTTTTCGCCTCATCTCGAAGCGCTTTGCTACGACTGCAAGACCCGTTTCGAAAAAAATCCCCTGCGCCTGCTCGACTGCAAGGAGGAGGGGTGCCGCAAAATCAACGCGGCCGCGCCGACCATTTTAGAGTATCTCTGCCCCGATTGCGCGGCGCATTTCGAGGCGTTGAAAACCTATCTTTCGCTGGCGGGGATCGCCTACGAGATCGACCCGCGGATCGTGCGCGGGCTGGATTATTACACCCACACGGTATTCGAGTTTGTCTCCGACGATATCGGGGCGCAGGGCACCGTGTGCGGCGGCGGCAGATACGACGGCCTGATTGCGGAGTTGGGCGGCGCGCCTGCGCCCGCCGTGGGCTTTGCCGCAGGAATAGAGCGGCTGCTTCTCGTCATGGAGGCGACGGGCGTGGAAATCCCCCGTCCCGAAGGGCCGACGGCGTATCTCGCGGGGCTGGACGACGCCTGCCGCGAAAAGGCGTTTGGGCTGTGCGTAAAGCTCCGCGCGGCGGGGATCGCCGCGGAGACCGACCATATGAAGCGTTCGGTCAAGGCGCAGTTCAAATACGCGGATAAGCTCGGCGCGAAATACGTGGCGGTAATCGGCGGCAACGAGCTGGAAAGCGGCGCGATGAACGTCAAGCGCATGGCGACCTCCGAAAGCGAAACCGTGACGTTTGAGAACGCCGTGGAATATTTCAGGGGCAAATAAAACATACTTCGAAAGAAGGGATAAGGAGAATTATTATGGTCAAATACGTTACCTCTCAAGAGCTTGAGAAACTTCTCGCGGGCGAAAAGCCCGTCGTGTGCGATTTTTGGGCCTCCTGGTGCGGACCTTGCAGAATGCTGGCGCCCGTTTTCGAGGAGGTTTCGGACAAATTCGACGACAAAGCGGTTTTCGTGAAGCTGGATGTAGATGAAAACGAGGACGCCGCTATGAAATACGGCATCACCTCGATCCCCAACGTCATTCTTTTCAAAGACGGCAAGCCCGCGGCCAACAGCCTGGGGTTTGTGCCCGAAAAGGCTCTCGCCGATTTCGTGGAAAAGAATATCTGAACCCGACGAAGAAAAAACGGCTTTTTCTCCCTCAAGGGAAGGAGCCGTTTTTTAACCTTTCTATCCGCCGTGGCGGTTGATTTTTCACGCTTCCGTCAGAAAGACGGAGCCGTTTTTAACCCTTCTATCCGCCCTCAAGGGAAGGAATAAGCAGCTCTTTTCACCTTTTTACGTTAAAAGAAAGAAATAAGTTGCCCTTTTTGCTTTCAAGAAAAGGAATAAGCTGTTTTTCGCCCTTTTTACCCCCGAAAAGGAGTTTTTTTATGGTTTTTCAAATCCCGATAGGCAACGCTTTTCCGTTGGATAAAAGCGGCAGACCCGATTTTTCGGCCGCGCTCGAGCGGCAGAAAGGCTATTTTCAAAGCGGCGCCACGCTTGCGCCCGCCCGCCGTATCGAGGCGTTGAAAGCCCTTTATACGGCGATCGAAAGGGCGGAAACGGATATCTTCGAGGCGCTGGAGGCCGATCTCGGGAAAGGGGAATTTGAAAGCTATATGTGCGAGGTGGGACTGACGCTGTCGGAGATTTCCTATCTCGTGAAGCATACGAAAAAATTTGCGCGGGACAGGCGGGTGAAAACGCCGCTTTCTCAATTCGCCGCGAAAAGTTTCGTGCGCAGGTCGCCCTATGGGACCGTGCTGGTGATGAGCCCCTGGAACTATCCCTTTCTTTTGACGATGGAGCCTCTGGCCGACGCGCTCGCCGCGGGAAATACCGCGATTTTGAAGCCGTCGGCGTATTCGCCCAACGTCTCCCGCGTGATTCAGGAGCTTATCGAGCGCACCTTTCCCGCCGAGTACGTCACCGTCGCCACGGGCGGGCGCGAGGAGAACGCCAGACTGCTGGAAATGAAATTCGATAAAATTTTCTTTACGGGGAGCGTCGCCGTAGGAAAAGAGGTGATGCGTTCGGCGGCGGAAAATCTTATCCCCGTCACGCTGGAGCTGGGCGGAAAAAGCCCGTGCATCGTCGATGAGACGGCCGAGCTTCCTCTCGCGGCGAAGCGGATTGTATTTGGGAAATATCTCAACGCGGGGCAGACCTGCGTCGCGCCCGATTACGTCTATGTGCACGCTTCGGTCAAGGACGCTTTTCTCGAAGAAGTAAAAAAACAGATTTGCGCCCAATACGGCCCCGCGCCCTTAAAGGACGCCTCTTACGGCAGGATCGTCAGCCGTAAGCATTTCGAGCGGGTTTCGTCGCTCATCGAAACGGAAAAAGTAATTTACGGCGGGGGCAGGGACGAGACGACGCTGAAAATCGAGCCTACCGTGCTGGACGGCGTTACCTGGGCGGACAAGGCGATGCAGGAGGAAATTTTTGGCCCAGTCATGCCCGTATTGACGTTTGAAAGCCTCGAAACGGTAATCGGGGAAGTCAATTCGCGCCCGTCGCCTTTGGCCTTGTATATCTTTTCCTCGGACAAGAAAGCGGCCGATTTCGTAATGAATAAATGTCGTTTCGGCGGCGGCTGTATCAACGATACGATCATTCATCTCGCCACCTGCGAAATGGCGTTCGGCGGCTTCGGAGCCAGCGGAATGGGAAGCTATCACGGAAAAGCGGGGTTCGATTGCTTCAGCCACGAAAAGAGCATTGTGGATAAAAAGACCTTTATCGATCTTCCCATGCGCTACCGCCCGTATAAAAAATCCAACGAAAAGCTGTTGAGATTTTTCCTCAAGTAATAAAAATTTAACGAAAAGCTGCCGAGCCTTTTCCTTAAGTAATAAAAATCCAACGAAAAGTTGCCGAGCCTTTTCCTCAAGTAACAAAAAATCTCCCTTTCGAGTTTACGAAAGGGAGCGGGGGATATTCAAAAATCAATAATTTTCGGCGCGTACCTGGAAATAGCTTTGGGGATGCGCGCAGACGGGGCAGAGCTGGGGCGCGTTTTTGCCGACGACGATATGTCCGCAGTTGGAGCACTGCCAAACCGCGTCGCCGTCCTTGGAAAATACCAGCCCGTTTTCAACGTTGGAAAGCAGCTTCTTATACCGTTCCTCGTGTTCCTTCTCGATCGCCGCAACTGCGTCGAACAGCCTCGCCACTTCGGTGAAGCCCTCCTCCCGCGCAGTTTCCGCAAATCCCGCATACATATCCGTCCATTCGTAGTTTTCGCCCGCGGCCGCGTCCTTGAGATTGGTCGCCGTGTCCGAAACCTGCCCGCCGTTGAGGATTTTATACCAGATCTTGGCGTGCTCCTGCTCGTTTTTCGCGGTCTCTTCAAAAATCGCCGCGATTTGTACATAACCGTCCTTCTTCGCTTTGCTTGCAAAATACGTGTACTTGTTGTGAGCCTGCGATTCTCCCGCAAACGCCTCTTTGAGATTGGCTTCCGTCTTGGTTCCCTGTAAATTCTTCTGTTCGAAATTTGCCATAACTTACCTCTTTATTAGGATTATGTTTTAATAATGTATTTATAGTATAATACAAAAAAAGGGATTTGTCAATAGGTTTTGAAAAAATTTTCGAAAAAAAGGGGAAAAAGAAAGAATGTGAAATTTTATTTTTAGTAGGCAGCTCTCGGGCGGCAGTTGACAAACGGGAAAAAAACTGTTACAATCATATCGTTGCTATCTTAAAGAAAAGGAATATCGACCGTGAAACGCATGAACGAAAGACGCCGCAAGCGGATAGAAAAAAACATTCTGAAAAATCGGAAATATAAGACGCTGATTTACAACCGCGTTATTCTCACCGTAGCCCTGGTGCTGCTGCAAATCGTACTGTACGGGATTTTGGTGGCGCAGTTTTACACCTCGGGCTGGACGGTGTTGATGGCGGTGGATATCCTCGGCTTGCTGTTTGTGCTCTACGTCATCAACCGCAACGAAAAGCCCAGCGCAAAGCTCAATTGGGTGATAATGATTCTCGTGCTGCCTATCTGCGGGATTTCGCTGTATCTACTGTTTGGAGAAGGGCGGCCGACGCGCAGAATGAACAAACGGATTACCGCGGCGAAACGGGCAAACGCGGGAATTCTGGTCCAGGACGCCGAAATGAAAGAACGGGTCGAGAACGGCGGACGGAATGCGGAAATCTGCCGCTACCTCATGAACTATGCCAATTATCCCGTCTATGGAGACGGCGAAGTCACCTATTATCCGTCGGGCAAGGAGATGTTCAAGGATATGCTGGCGGCGGTGGAAAAGGCGGAACGTTTTATCCTTGCCGAGTACTTTATCATCGCGGGCGGAAAGATGTGGGATACCTTTCGGGAGCTGCTGCTGAAAAAAGCGGACGAAGGGGTGCAGATCAAGCTGGTGTTCGACGACGTGGGCAGCTTGATGCTTCTGCCGCCCAAATACGACAAGTATCTCGAATTTGTTCATCCCAACATCAAGTGCTTCAAATTCAATCCCGCGGTGCCTATTTTCACGATGCGCATGAACAACCGCGACCACCGCAAGATCCTGGTGGTGGACGGCAAGGTTGCCTTTACGGGCGGGATCAATCTCGCGGACGAGTATATCGACGAAAAGATCAAGTACGGAAAATGGAAGGACACGGGCGTGCGCGTGACGGGGCGGGCGGTGAACTCCTTCACGATGATGTTTTTCAATATCTGGAACGCCTTCCGCAAGGACAAGGGAAAGCTTCGGGATTTTATCGCCCCCGAATACCTCGAGGAGGAATACGCGGCGGCGGACGGCGCTTCGGAAACCGTGGGAAAGAACGGAACGCATATCCCCGTGGAGAGCATAGGCGAGTCCCCGCACGGCAAGGGATATTTCGTTCAGCCCTACGACGATTCGCCGCTGGACAGGGAAAGCGTGGGCGAAACGGTGTATCTCGACCTCATCAACCGCGCCTCCAAATATCTGTATATCTTTACGCCCTATCTGATTTTGGACGATTTTATGCGCACGGCACTGTGCAACGCGGCCAAGCGCGGGGTGGATGTGCGGATCGTTACGCCGGGAATTCCCGATAAAAAAATGGTGTTCCGCCTGACGCGCTCCAATTATGCGCCGTTGATGAAATCGGGCGTGAAGATCTACGAATACACGCCGGGGTTTATCCATGCGAAAAGCATGGTCTGCGACGACGAGGCGGCGGTGGTGGGTACGATCAATCTCGATTACCGAAGCCTGTATCTGCACTTCGAAAACGCCGTATATTTCTCGCATTGCGACGCCGTCGCGGCGGTGAAACAGGACGGCGAGGACGTGTTTGCCGTGTCCAAACGCATGACGATAGAGGATACGCGCCAGACCTTTATCGGAAAGCTTGTCGATTCGGTTTTGCGCGTTTTCGAAACGTTGTTGTAAAAAAAAGCCTGTTTGTTCGGTTTTGCGGGCGGCGATGAGTTGGCAAAAAGGCTCGTTTGTTCGGTTTGGTTGACGGCGATGAGTTTGCAAAGAATCGTCGTTTGTCCGATCGGCCGAGTTGTTTGGAAAGTGTGCTTCCCCTGAAAAGAAAAGCCCCGCTTCGAGCAAAGCAGGGCTTTTTTCTTTTACACGATTTTTCTGAAATAATAATAAGTTTCGTCCTCGCCGACCTTCTGCATGACGGACGAAAGCATTTTTGCCGAAGCGACGTTTTCTTTGAGGCATTTGCCGTTTATCTGGACGAGCTCCAGCGTATAGATGGCATAATTCGCCATGAGGGAGAAGGCGTATCGGCCGAGCTTTTGTCCGTCCGCCTCGGGCAGAATACGCACACCGATCTCCGCGCCGCCGCGGAAATCGAAATTGTATAAAATGACTTCGCCCAAAAATTTCCCGTCTTTGCGTATCGCAAAATTCATGGCCATGCGGTTGGCAAAATCCTTTTTTTGGTCTTTATAGAAATAATCCCGTTTGGGACACGGGCAGTCCTCGCGGTAATCGTAACCCCACCAGCGGTTTCGCTCGTCGTCGAGGCACAGCCGATTGTAGGCGGGAATGTCTTTTTCCGTGATCGGCGTCAGGGAAATACCGTTTTCGCCCTTGATAACGGGAATTTTTTTCAGACGATTGATGGGCGTCTTGACGTGGATCAGGTGCTTACGCAGGATTTCCAGCGGCTGATATTGCAGCTTGGAAATGCGCAGGCCTCGGCTTCCCGCGTCGTCTTCGCGGTTGATATATCTGACGTTTTGCGCAAAGGTTTTGGCAAACTCCTGAACGGTGGCGGGATAGATTCCCTCGTAGTCCGTCAGCGCTTTTTCGATATGGTCGATCAGCGTTTCGCCGCAGATCTCGCTTAAGCAGAAGGAAATGATTTCGCCGTTTAACGTAAACCCGCCCGAGACGAACATGTCCGACCCGACGTATTCCGTCATCGCGTGGGCGAATTTCAGCTCCGTTTTGGCGCCGGGCGAATCGTTTCGATCGCCGAACTTTTTCCAGAACTTACGGATACGCGCATGATCGTTTTTGCCGAAGGTCTCGAACACGGCGTCGGGACAGGCCGCGTAAAATTTTCGGATATGGTTGCGCTGTCCCGCGTACTTTTTGCCCTCGAACCTGATAAAATCGCCCGCGAGATAGAGATAGTCGTCGAAATTGCGTTCGGTACGGATTTCGATATTCGGATAACAGCCGAGGACGGTGCACATCGCGCAGGCGGGCACGTCGCAGAGCCGAAAGGGGATAAAATGCTCCGCGCAATACTCGCCGCAGGCCACCAGGGCTGCGTTGACGTCCGCTTCATCGTCGATGGGAACGGGATAATCGAAATAGGTTTGACCGCCCCATTTGCTTTTTACCAGCAGACAGCCGCACGCTTTTGCGTATTCGTAGCCCGCGTTCTGCCACATGATTTTGATCCCCGCGGAATAATCGCAGATACGGTAACGGCATTTTTTATAGTAGGCCGCAAGCTGTTCGATGTTGCTGTTGTCGATAGGGGTAAATTGCATAAGGTTTTTCCTCAATTTTATTGTAGCGCGGCTTCTTTTCGCTTTTATTATAACATCGCTTCGCTCTGTTTAACAGGGCGCGGAAATATCTGCAAATGCTTCGCGCTTGCATATTTTTGCTTCTATTATAACATAGGCAAGCTATGTTTGAATAGGGCGCGAAAATACCTATGAATGCTTCGCATTCCTGTATTTTTGCTTCTATTATAGCAAAGTATGGCCGAAAGTTCAAGTTTTTAGAGACGGTGTATAGCGGCCGAATAAGATTTTTGCGTGAAAAAAACCGCCGTGCGGCCTTATTTTGTTGCGGCGGCGGCAGAATTGTGTTACAATAAAAACGAAAAAAAGAAAACGGGAGGGAAAAGAGTATGCCGAAAGGAAATAAAAATCCTTCGGGCAATCCCGAAACCATGCACTGCCGAAAATGCGGCGCGGAAATGGAAAACGGGGTGTGTCCGAAGTGCGGATACAAAGTATATGTGCCCATGGACGAAAAAAAAGCCCTGAAAATACGGCTGATCCTCGGCGGGATCATCCTCGCAGGGTTTATTATCTGGGTAATCGTCACGCAAGTAAAGGGATAACGAAAAAGACCGCTTCGGCGGTCTTTATTTATATTATTTCGAGGGCATTTCTCTTCCTTGGTCGCGCCCGACGAGTTCGTCCAGAGTGATACCGTAAAAATCGGCAAGCTGTACGCAAAAATCAATATTCGGCAATCCTTTGTTTGTTTCGCTCCAACTGATCGTTTGTTGCTTTAAGCCTGTCTTTTGGGCTAATTCCGATTGGGAAAGGCCGCGTATTTCCCGTTGATATTTGAGCGCTTCTCCATAATTCAACATAAGTGTCTCTCCCCATTGCCTTTATTCTACTAGTTATTTTAACAATTCGTCGAGAGAAATATCAAAAATTTCACTGATTTTTATTAAAGTTTCTATATTCGGCTCTGTACGCCCTTTTTCCCAATGTCCTACGTTATTTACGGAAACACCCAATTTTAGAGCTAACTCTTTTTGTGTCATATGAACTTGTTTTCTATAAAATAATAAATTTTCCTTAAAATGTTTCATAATATTATTTTAACAGATATTCTGTGATTTTTGTTGACATCACAGAATATCTGTGATATAATTATTTTACAACCAATAAATTGGTAAAGGAGACAAATTTATGGAAGAAAAAGAATTGAAAACCCCCAAACATTGCCTGAGCTGTAAATATCATGAAACATATTATACAAAATGTACGACCACTTTTTGCAAACATAAAATGGGATACTGCTGCAAATTGCAAAAAGTGACAAAAAACCATGACGGTTGCGAAGAATGGAAAAGAAAATCCGGAAAAATTACAAGAGATTTTCATAAGGACGTAGCTTCGGAAGTCGTGACGAAAATGGCCAAGGATATTTTGGTAATCGCCCAGATTTTGTGCGACGACAAAACAGACGAACGGGAAGAAAAAGAATAAATGAGATTTTACGAAAAGTTATTGAAAAAACGTTTGAAAAGGGCGAAAAAGGGTTAAAAATATAGCGAAAACAAGATTGAAAAGCCCCGCGGGAAGAAGCTCTCGGGCAGGGGCGAGGAGGTACGCTATATGGATATGCGGAAATTTACGGAAAAATCGGTGACCGCGCTTCAGGACGCGCAGTCGGTCGCCAAGGAATACGGCAACCAGGAAATCGGGCAGGTGCATTTGTTTTATGCCCTCATTACGGCCGACGAGGGGCTTATTCCTCAATTGCTCAAAAAAATGGAGCTTGACCTCGACGCTCTGTCGTCGGCCGTGCAATCGGAAATCGCACGGTGCGTAAAAGTGAGCGGCGGAGAGCAGTATATTTCTTCCGCTTTGGCGGAAGCGCTCGACGCCGCGGAAAAGCAGGCGGCGAAAATGGGGGACAGCTACGTGTCCGTCGAGCATCTGTTTTTCGGGCTTACCGAAAAGCCCGACGCGGCGGTGAAAAAACTGCTGAAACAGTTTTCCATCGACCAGAACGCCTTTATGCAGGCGGTGGCGGGCGTGCGCGGCAATCAGCGGGTCAACAGCGAAAATCCCGAGGACACGTACGACGTTCTCAACAAATACGGAACCGATCTTGTGGAAAAAGCGCGTCGGCATAAAATCGATCCCGTGATCGGGCGCGACGAGGAGATACGCAACGTCGTCCGCATTTTGTCGCGCAAGACGAAAAATAATCCCGTTTTAATCGGCGAAGCGGGCGTCGGCAAAACCGCGATTGCAGAGGGGCTGGCCATTCGTATCATGAAGGGCGACGTGCCCGATTCGCTGAAAAACCGCAAGGTGTTTTCCCTCGATATCGGCGCGCTGATCGCGGGCGCGAAGTTTCGCGGCGAATTTGAGGAGCGATTGAAAGCCGTTCTGGCGGAGGTCAAAAAGAGCGAAGGCGGCATTATTCTGTTTATCGACGAGCTGCACACGATCGTCGGCGCAGGCAAGACGGACGGAGCCATGGACGCGGGCAATCTCTTGAAGCCCATGCTCGCCCGCGGCGAACTGCATTGTATCGGCGCCACCACGCTCGACGAATACCGCAAGTATATCGAAAAAGACCCCGCGCTCGAAAGGCGGTTCCAGCCCGTGATGGTGGACGAACCCACGGTAGAGGACACGATTTCCATTTTGAGGGGCCTGAAAGAGCGTTACGAGGTGTATCACGGCGTCAAGATACAGGACAACGCCCTGATTGCGGCGGCGACCTTGTCCAACCGCTATATCACCGACCGTTTTCTGCCCGACAAGGCGATAGACCTTGTAGATGAGGCGTGCGCGATGATTAAGACGGAAATGGAATCCATGCCCGCGGAGATGGACGAGATTTCGCGTAAGATCATGCAGCTGGAAATCGAGGAAAACGCCCTGAAAAAGGAGACGGACAACCTTTCGGCGGCGCATCTTGCCGAAACGCAGAAGGAGCTGGCCGCCTTGCGCGCCAACTACGCGGAGATGAAGAGCAAGTGGGACAACGAAAAAAATTCGATCGGCAAGGTGCAGAAAATCCGCGAGGAGCTGGAGGAGGCCAACGCGCAGCTGGAAAAAGCGCAGCGCGAATACGACCTCGAAGCGGCTTCCAAGTTGCAGTACGGCAAAATTCCGCAATTGAAAAAGGAGCTGGAGGAAAGCGAGCGGGCGGCGGCTTCGGCCAAGGATTCCACGCTTTTGAGAGACCGCGTTACGGAAGAAGAAATCGCGCGTATCGTGGCGCGCTGGACGGGGATACCCGTTTCCAGGCTGATGGAGGGCGAGCGCGAAAAGCTTCTCCGTCTGCCCGAAACCCTGCACGGGAGAGTGGTGGGACAGGACGAGGCCGTGGAGGCGGTGGCGGACGCCATTTTGCGTTCGCGCGCGGGGATCGCCGATCCCGGGCGGCCGATCGGCTCGTTCCTCTTCCTCGGGCCCACGGGCGTGGGCAAGACGGAGCTGGCCAAGACGCTGGCGCGGTCGCTGTTCGACGACGAAAAAAATATGGTGCGTATCGATATGAGCGAATACATGGAAAAGTATTCCGTCTCGCGTCTGATCGGCGCGCCTCCCGGATACGTGGGCTACGACGAGGGCGGCCAGCTGACCGAGGCCGTGCGGCGTAAACCTTATTCGGTGGTGTTGTTCGACGAAGTGGAAAAGGCGCACCCCGACGTGTTTAACGTTCTGCTTCAGGTGCTGGACGACGGACGAATCACCGACGGGCAGGGACGGACGGTGGATTTCAAAAATACCGTCATCATTCTCACCTCAAATTTGGGCTCGTCCGCGATCCTCGACGGCATACAGAGCGACGGAAGCATTTCTCAAGCCGCGAGATCGGAGGTCGATCGGCTGCTGAAGGCCTCCTTCCGTCCCGAATTTTTGAACCGTCTGGACGAGATCGTGTTTTTCAAGCCGCTCACCAAGACGGAGGTGGGGCGGATCGTCGAGCTTTTGGCCGAGGATCTGAAAAAACGGCTGGAGGAAAAACAGCTGCACCTGTCTTTAACCGAAAACGCCGTCGATTATATCATCGACAGCGGCTATGATCCCGTATATGGCGCACGGCCCCTGAAACGGTATATGCAGCACACGCTGGAAACCATGCTGGCAAAAAATATCCTTGCGGGCGATTATTCGGCGGGCGACAAGCTCGTCGTCGATGCTTCCGCGAGCGGTTTGTTTGTAAAAAAGGCCGACTGAAATAGAAATTCCCCGAAAATGTAAATTTTCGGGGAATTATTTTCGATTTTTTGAATGAAATTGAAAATAATATTTTATAAAATATATACAAGCGATAGTCAGAGACAAAAATCCGACGGCACGAATTGCAAGTGCGGCGGATTTTTTTATTCCAATTTTTCCAAAGTGAGCTTATAACGTTTGTTTTCGTCAGTGACGACGATGCACGTATTCTCCTCATCCATCGGGTAAGAAACGTCTTTTATGCCGTGCACCTCTAACAGTACGGCCTCCCCGATAAGGCAGAGCAAATCGTTTTCCATATAGAATACCTTCCCTTTTCTTCAGTTTGTTGCTATTTTGCAACTATTTATATTATAACTCCGAAATTGGCAACTTGCAAGTAAAATGTGCCGATTGTAGAGATAATATTTAATAGGGGAGGTTTTTTTTATGTACAAAATAGAAAACTGTTCAGAAAGGGATTCTGGAGATAATTCCGATAAAAAGAAGAAAACTTTTGCGGAAAAGGTTTCGGAAAGGCTGAAGGATATCATGGGCGAGAAAGGGGTTGACATTACCCGATTGAGCGAAGCCATAGGCGTTTCCAAATCCACGATTTCCCGTTATCTGAAAGGGACGAGGATACCGAAAATCGAAATACTGGTCAAGATAGCGGATTGCTTTCAGTGCCCGCTGGATTACTTCGCAACCTCGGAAAATTATGAGGAAGGAAAGAAATTTTCTCCCTGCCCGCCTTTTCCCGAGCGCTTCAGATTTCTGTTTGAGCATTTCCATAAAAGCCGTTACGCGCTCTGTCACGGCGAACTGCATATTTCGGAATCCGTTCTTTACAATTGGCAGAACGGAAAGTGCATGCCGACGGCAGAAAACGTTTATAAAATGGCGGAATTTTTCGATTGTTCCATGGATTTCGTCATGGGCAGAGGCGACTGAACTTTTTGAAGGGTACATAGAGCCGTGCGCTCCCGCACACGGTGTTTTGATATACCATTTTGGTAGTTTATGGGATTGTTATACTACCAAAATGGTATTATGTCAAGCAAAGAAGGAGATATTTTGAAAATTATTTTGGGAGAACGCCTAAAAGAATTGCGCCAAGAAAAAGGCTGGACGCAAAAGCAGGTCGCGGCCTATTTCCACATCAGCTCCGTGACGTATCTGCATTATGAAAAACAGCAGAGGGAACCGCCGCTCTCTTTGCTGGCGGATTTTGCGGCCTTTTTCGGCGTCTCCACCGATTATTTATTGGGATTGGAAAATTGAAGGGAGATTGAGGCGCCCGTTTATAAAGTATTTACCGTTTATGTTATTTGTGCATATGCATAGTCAGGGAAAATTGAGGTACCCCTCTATAAAGTATTTACCGCGTTAAAGAAATGGCGGAGGTATCGGATTATTCCGCTTTGTATTTATCGAGGATCGCCCAAAGCACTTTTCTGTCGTCGTCGCTCGCCCGAAGATATCGGGCGAGCAATTCTTTTACTTCCACGGGCAGAGAGCCTTTTTGGAAAGGATTGTTGGTCAATCCTAAAAGATAATCCGCCGAAACGTCCAAAAATTCCGCCGTCCGCGCCAAAATTTCAAAATTTTCGGGGCTTCTCGCGCCGCTTAAGTATCTCGAAACCGTCGCTTCCGTCGTCCCCGCTCCCGCGGCCAGTTCGCGCCCCGTTACCCTCCGCCTGTCCATGGCGTCCCTCAATCTTTCGGGAAAATTACCGTTTGTCAAAAAAACACCTCGCCCTTACCCTGCCCTTGCCGCTCGGTAAGTTTTTTTCTTTTATTTTACAACCGTTCAAAGCGCGGAACAAGTCTTTCTTTGTCAAAAAATGAAAGTTTTGTGAAATGAAAAATCACCCCTTTCAAACGCTTGACTTTATGTAGCATGCTTCATATAATAAAAGTATCGCTCGAAAAAACCGAAGCGGGGGAGAGCCGTATCCCGCGGAAGAATACAAAGCGGAAACGCGGACGGAGCGGAAGGAAACCTATACGGAATGGAAACGCAGGTAGGGTTGTATTTCAAGAAAATAAGCGAGAAGCTGGAGCGGCAGGCGAACTGCCGCCGCGCGCAGAGGGACATCACCTTTTCGCAGGGCAAAATTTTATGGTATCTGCACCGCTGCGAGGACGAATCCGTCACGCTCAGGGACATCGAACGATTTTTCGACTGTTCTCACGCCACGGTATCGGGGATCGTGAACCGTCTGGTGGAAAAGGGGCACGTATATCTTGAAACCAATGAAAACGACCGCCGCGCGAAAAACGTCCGCCTGACGGAGAAGGAGAAGATCACCTTCCGACAGATCCAGTGCGAACACCGCCAAACGGAGGAAATGCTTCTCAAGGGCTTTTCAAACGAGGAAAAAGAGAAATTTTCGGAATATCTCGAGCGCGTTTATAAAAATCTGGAGTAGCGTGTGCGCACGGCGAAACGGTATAAAGAGAAAACATTTTAGAGGAGATAAAATTTTCGGTTATGGTAAAAACATTGACAAAGAGTGTCAGGGAGTACAAGAAGCAGTCGATTCTCACTCCCGTTTGTATGGTACTCGAAGTGATTTTCGAATGTTTGATCCCGCTGTTCATGTCGAAGCTGATCGACGAGATCGAAGGAGCGGGCAACAACCTGACGATGCGGCCGATTTTAATCAACGGCGGCATTCTCGTGGGGCTGGCGGCGTGTTCGCTGATCAGCGGATTTCTGGCGGGCAGGTTTGCGGCTACGGCAAGCTGCGGCTTTGCGAAAAATCTGCGGCAGGACCTGTTTTATAAGGTGCAGGGCTTTTCGTTCGGGGACGTGGATAAATTTTCGTCCTCGTCTTTGGTGACGCGGCTGACGACGGACGTCACAAACGTGCAAAACGCTTACCAGATGTGTATCCGCATCGCGTTCCGCGTGCCGCTGATGTTTATTTTTTCGTTTGTCATGAGCTTTAAGCTCAATCACCGTCTGGCGCTGATCTTCGTGGCGATCATTCCCCTGCTGGCCGTGGTGCTTATCCTGATTATGCGCTACGTCATGCCGTTCTTCAGACGTATTTTCAAAAAATACGACAACCTCAACAACTCGGTGCAGGAAAACGTCAGCGGAATCCGCGTCGTCAAATCCTTCGTGCGCGAGGAATACGAAAAAGAAAAGTTTGGGAAAGCGTCCGAGGACGTGAAAAAGGATTTCGTGAAGGCGGAAAAAATCCTCGCCATCAACAGCCCCGTAATGATGTTCTGCATCTTCCTCGCGTCCATGCTGATTTCCTTTTTCGGCGCGAAAATGATTATCGCCACGGGCGTTTACGACCCGACTTCAGGCTCCGTAACCAACGCGGAGGGCTTCGGCACGGGCGGTTTGTCCGCCATGATCACCTACGGCGTGCAGATCCTTTCCTCGCTGATGATGCTGTCCATGGTGTTTGTCATGATCACCATGTCCGCGGAATCCGCGCGGCGTATCGCGGAGGTTCTGGAGCAGAAATCCGACCTCGTCAGCCCCGAAAACGGCGTGAAAGAAGTCAAGGACGGAAGCGTTCGTTTCGATAACGTCAGCTTCAAATATTCCAAAAAGGCGGAAAAGTACGCTTTGGCGGACATCGACCTCGACATCAAATCGGGCGAAACGGTGGGTATTCTCGGCGGAACGGGTTCCTCCAAAACCTCGCTGATTCAGCTGATTCCCCGCCTTTACGACGCGACGGAGGGAACCGTGTATGTCGGCGGCAGGGACGTTAGGGAATACGATCTCGAAACGCTGCGTTCGGAAGTGGCGGTGGTGCTTCAGAAAAACGTGCTGTTTTCGGGCACGATTAAGGAAAACCTGCGCTGGGGCGACCCGAATGCGACGGACGAGGAACTTGAGCGGGCGTGCAGGCTCGCGCAGGCGGACGACTTCGTGCGGGCGTTTCCCGACGGCTACGACACCTATATCGAACAGGGCGGCACCAACGTTTCGGGCGGCCAGAAGCAGCGGCTTTGTATTGCCCGCGCGCTTTTGAGAAAGCCGAAAGTGCTTATTTTGGACGACTCGACTTCGGCCGTGGATACCAAGACGGACGCTTTAATCAGAAAGGCGTTTGCGGACGAAATCCCCGATACGACCAAAATCATAATCGCTCAGCGCGTGGCGTCCGTGGAACACGCGGACAAAATCCTCGTCATGGACGGCGGCAAAATTTTGGCCGCGGGCACGCATGAGGAGCTGATGGCAAACAGCGAAATCTACCGCGAGGTTTACGAATCGCAGACGCGCGGCAAGGCCGCAGACGTTCCCGCGGAAGAAGATATTCCCGCAAAGAATGACGTCTCCGCAAAGAATGACGTCTCCGCAAAGAATGACGTCTCCGCAAAGAATGACGTCTCCGCAAAGAATGACGTCCCCGCAAAGGATAACGTCCCTGCGAAAAATGACAAAGAAGGAGGTGCCCGCTGATGGCCGAACAAACCAATACGAAAGCCGTCAGACCCATGCGCGGCATGAAAATGCGCGGCGGCGGAATGCCCGTGCCCAAGGGCGCGGTGAAAAAGGGCACCATGAAAAGGCTTTTGAAGTACCTTTTCCATTACTATAAAGCGGCTCTGATTATCACGGCCGTGTGTATCGTTTTAAGCTCGGTGGCGAGCATCGTTTCGTCGGTGTTCACCAAACAGCTGGTGGACGGCATCATTGTCCCCGGCGTGCAGAGCCCCGACAAATTCGGAGCGGTAAAAGGCGAGCTGATTTCCCTGGTCTGCACCATGGGTGTGCTCTATCTGGTGGGGCTGATCGCTTCCGTGGCCTATACGCAGATCATGGCAAGCGTGACGCAAGGCGTTCTTGACCGTTTCCGTACGGATATGTTCAATAAGATGGAAAGCCTGCCCATCAAATATTTCGACACGCACGCGCACGGCGATATCATGAGTACCTATACCAACGATACCGACGCGCTCCGCCAGCTGGTGGGACAGAGTATCCCCGCGGTGATATCGGGCGTAGTGGCGTTGATTTCGGCCGTCGCGGTGATGTTCTTTTACAGTATCTGGCTGACCTTGGTCGTCTTTGCCTGTACGGCAATCATGATGGCCGTCATCAAAAAGGTCGGCGGCGCAAGCTCCAAATTCATGGTCGCGCAGCAGCGTTCGCTGGCCGTGGAAGAGGGATTCATGGAAGAAATGATGAAGGGGCAGAAGGTCGTCAAGGTATTTACGCACGAGGAGGCGGCGGAACGCGACTTCGACAAGCTGAACAAACAGCTTTTCGAGGACAGCGAAAAGGCGCATATTTTCGGTAATATCCTCATGCCCATTCTCGGCAATATCGGAAACTTTCTCTATGTGCTGATCGCCATTGTCGGCGGGCTGCTCATTTGCTTTGCGGCGCCCAATCTCGCGCTGGAAAATATGGTAAACGGAATTTGGGCGTGGAAGGAGATTCCCGCGCTGTCGATCGGCGCCATTATCGCGTTTTTGGGGCTTTCGAGACAGTTTTCGCAGACGGTGTCGCAGTTTTCGCAGCAGATTTCCATGATTGCCATGGGGCTTGCGGGCGCGTCCCGTATCTTCGAGCTTATGGATCAGGAACCCGAACACGACGACGGTTATGTGACGCTGGTCAACGCGAAAAAGGACGCGGACGGAACCATTTCCGAGACGGAGGAACGCACCAATCTCTGGGCGTGGCGGCATTATCATAAGGCGGACAATACCGTCACTTATACCGAGCTTACGGGCGATATCGTCATGGAACACGTCGATTTCGGCTATGTGCCCGAAAAGCAGGTGCTGACGGACGTTTCGCTGTACGCAAAGCCCGGGCAGAAGATTGCTTTCGTCGGCGCGACGGGCGCGGGCAAAACCACGATTACCAACCTTATCAATCGTTTTTACGATATCGCGGACGGAAAAATCCGTTACGACGGAATCAATATCAATAAAATCAATAAAAAGGATCTGCGGCGTTCGCTGGGAATCGTGCTTCAGGACACCAACCTGTTTACGGGGACGGTTATGGAAAATATCCGTTACGGCAGGCTGGACGCGACGGACGAGGAATGTATCGCGGCGGCGAAGCTCGCCAACGCGGACGACTTTATCCGCCGTTTGCCCGAGGGGTACGACAGTATGCTGACCAACAACGGCGCAAATTTGTCGCAGGGTCAGAGACAGCTTTTGTCTATCGCCCGCGCGGCGGTGGCGGACGCGCCCGCGATGATTCTCGACGAGGCCACTTCGTCGATCGATACCCGCACGGAGGCGCTCGTTCAGGACGGCATGGATAAATTGATGCAGGGCAGAACGGTGTTTGTCATCGCGCACCGACTTTCCACCGTGCGCAATTCCGACGCGATTATGGTGCTGGATCACGGCCGCATTATCGAGCGCGGCACGCACGAACAGTTGATTGCTCAAAAGGGCGTGTATTATCAGTTATATACAGGCGCGTTTGAGCTGGAATAAAACGACGGCGAAGGGACGCCGCCCGCGGAAATTTCCGCGGGCGGCGTTTTCCGTATGCCGCGAAATTTCGCGGCATACGGAAAACGCTACCAATAGGTATCGGTAATTCCCAAAAAGAAATTTGCGGAAATATCGAAAGCGCGCGCAATCTTTTTTAAGGAAACATACCCCGGCTTTGCCTTTCCTTTCAGCCATTCGCTCACCAAGGATTGCTTTACCCTGATTGTTTCGGCAAATTCCTGTTGCGTTAAAGAATTGTCCCGCAAAAAGTTTCTTAAAATTTCGCTAAAGTCGAAAGAGGTATTCATAATTTACCATGTTTTTATAATCGTTTTGTTTATTTTACAACTAAATTAGTTGTAATTCAATAAAAATACAACAAATTATGTTATAATAATTAAAATAAAATTAAACAACAAAAAGTGTTGTAATAAGTAAGCTATGAGTGAAAGCAAAGAAGTTGGGAAAAAATTACAAAATGCAAGAAAGAGGGCGAGTTTAACGCAGGAGCAGACGGCGGATTTGCTGAATATCAAGCAGCAGGCTTATGCGCGATATGAAAGTGGGGTGATTGAATTGGATTATCATAAAATTATTCTGTTATGTAAAATTTTCGATACTACGCCCGATTATCTATTCGGCTTTGAAGATGAGGACGGCATAAAAATAATTCCTGAAGATTCATAAGAAAAACTTTTATGGCTCTATTATAATAAAAAAACAGATGAAATTGTCAATTTACTACCATTGATAGTAAAAAATATTTTTTAACGGAAAAACCTTGCCATTATTCTTTGAATATGTTATAATTTACGGGTTATGAACAACGAATTTTTCTCTTTTGAGCTGATAAAAACCGACCCCGAAACGGGCGCGCGCGCAGGCGTTTTGCACACGCCCCACGGGGATATAGAAACCCCCGTCTATATGCCCGTCGGCACGCAGGCGACCGTAAAGGGCGTCTTTCCGCGCGATCTCGAAGAAGCGGGCTCGCAGATTGTTTTGGCCAACACCTATCACCTTTACATGCGCCCCGGCGACGAGCTGGTGAAAAAGGCGGGCGGCCTGCACGCCTTCATGAATTGGAACAGGCCCATTCTCACGGACAGCGGCGGCTTTCAGGTGTTTTCCCTGGCGAAGCTCAACAAAATCACCGACGCGGGCGTGGAGTTTTCCTCCAATATCGACGGCAGCAAGCACTTTTTTACGCCCGAAAAGGCCATGCAGGTGGAGGAAAATCTCGGCGCGGACATCATTATGGCTTTCGACGAGTGCAGCGAGTACGGTTTTACCCATGCGCAGGCGGAAGCGGCCATGATCCGCACGGGAAATTGGCTGGAACGCTGTTACAAGTACCACGAGGGGCAAAACAGGCCGCATCAGGCGCTTTTTCCCATCGTTCAGGGCAACGTATATACGGATTTGCGCGCGGAGAGCCTCGCGCGGTGCATGCCGTTTGTAAAGCACGGGATTGCGATCGGCGGCCTTTCCGTCGGAGAGCCTAAGCCGCTGATGTATGAAAATCTCGAATTTTTGCAGGATAAGCTGCCGACGGACGTACCCAGGTATTTGATGGGCGTAGGCTCGCCCGACTGTCTCATCGAGGGCACCATGCGCGGCGTGGACATGTTCGACTGCGTTTTGGCGACGCGCATTGCGCGCAACGGCACGGCCTTGACTTCCCGCGGCCGCGTGGTAGTGAGAAACGGCAGATATAAAGAGGACTTCACGCCTTTGGACGCCGAATGCGACTGCTATTGTTGCAAGCATTATACAAAAGCCTATCTGAGGCACCTCATCAACGTCAACGAAATGTTCGGGGCCATGCTGTTGAGCTTGCACAACATCACGTTTTTGCATAAATTGATGAAGGGACTGCGGGGAGCGATTCTCGGCGGCTACGTGCGGGACTATGCCAAAGAATTTTACGGAAAATACGGCGGCGAGGGAAAATGGTAAAAAACTTCCGTGCTTAACAAATGAAAAATAAGTGAAAACCGAAAAAATGTTATAATCCGACATGGAAATACTTGCAAAAAAAGTAAAAAAAGGTTATCATTGAATTATAAAACTTCAAAAACAATCTCAAGGAGAAAAAATCATGTTGTTTAATTTGTTGGCGTCGGAAGCGTCAAATTCTTCTTCTGCGGCTCCCGCGGGAAATAATTGGATGTCCTGGGTGTTGATTATCGGCCTTGTTCTGGTCATCGTGGTGTTCATGGTGCTCAACAGCCGTTCTTCTAAAAAGAGACAGAAGGAGACGCAGGCCATGCTGGACGCGATTCAGCCCGGCAATAAGGTAAAGACAATCGGCGGCATCTGCGGCATCGTCGTGGAAGTCAATCCCGAGGACAACACCTTTATCCTCGAAACGGGCACGGAAGCCAGCGGCAAATCCTACCTCAAATTTGATAAACAGGCCGTATATCAGACGGACGCGGTGGCGCCTAAAACCGAAAAGGCGGAGCTTCCTCCCGAGGAACCCAAAGCCGACGGGGAAGTATTTGAAGAAACGGCGGAAAAATCCGACGAGGCGGCGGTTGAAGAGAAAAAGTCCGACGACGAAAGCAAGGAATAAGCGCGTTTTTTGTAAACGCTTCTAAAACGGGAATGCCTCCGCATAGGATAATTAAGAAAATCCTATCGCGGAGGTATTCTCTCATTATGCAGTCGGAAAATTCGTTTGCTTCCCATCTGGTACAGATCGCCAAGGCCGTTTTGCTCTCTATTCTGTTCTGCCTTGCGGCCGTGCTTATCTTTTCCCTTATCCTCAAATTTGCCAATCTCTCCGATTCCGTCGTTAAACCCGTCAATCAGTGTATCAAGGCGTTTGCCATTCTCTTCGGCTGTTTCTTCGGGATTCGGGGCGAAAAAGGCTGGCTGAAAGGGCTGGTTGCGGGGCTTCTCACCGTCATGCTCACCTACCTCGTTTTCGCTATGGTCGGCGGAGATTTCTCTTTGTCCTGGCTGATTCTCGCGGAGCTGGCGTTCGGCGCCGTGGCGGGCGTGCTGAGCGGTATCGTTTCTGTAAACGTCCATCACGATTAAAGGTTTACATATCATTTCGACATAAAAAAATTAACGATAAACGTTAAAAAATAGTTGACAGACATAAATTTCTATGATATACTTAACTCGCAAAAACAAAATTGCGAGGAGTAAACTCATGGAAAATCTGAAAAAAATACAGACGATCGGGAAAATTTCGAAAATCGTGGCGCTGGTGGTTTGCGTGCTGGCGTTTGTGGCGACGGGTTTTGCGCTGATCGGCGCGACAGTGTGCGCGAGCATTCCCGAAAGCTGGCTTTCCGTATCGGGACAGGTGAACGGCACGGTGGAAATAGGCAGCTCGCTGTCCGTCTGGAAAGAAGCGCTTGAAAGGCTGGGCGGAGCGGGCGAGGGCTCGTTTGGAACATGGAGCGTAGAGGGCGGAAAGTTGTTCGTTTCCCTGCGTTCGCCCGATTTTGAAAACATTCCCCTGACGAAAATGGCGGCGGTGGCGCTTACTGCGGCGGCGTTTCGGCTGGCCTTTTACGGCGTTATTTTGCTGTTTGTCTCTAAATTTGCAAGAGCGCTGGAGAGAAACAGCACGCCTTTCTGCGACGCCTGTATCAAATATCTTAAAATCACGGCTTTCGTGCTGCTCGGCTGGGCGGTAGTGGGGGAGACGACCCTTCAGGTCGTTTGCGGAATGTTTTTCGGAAAATTTCGCTTGGGGGTATCGGTGAACGGAGGCATGATCCTGATTTCGCTGGTATTTCTGCTTCTGGCGTATATTTTTCAATACGGCGCGAAGCTGCAGCGGGAAGCGGACGAAACGCTGTGACGGGCATGCGGCGCAAAATCAAAAGAAAATCTTCCGAAGGTGAGAAAAAGTGATAATTTTACGTCTTGACCGCGTCATGGCGGACAGAAAAATGTCTTTGAACGAGCTTTCCGAAAAGGTGGGGATCGCCAACGTCAACCTTTCCAAAATCAAGACGGGAAAAATCAGCGCGATCCGCTTTTCCACGCTGGACGCGATCTGCCGCGCGCTCGGCTGTCAGCCCGGGGATATCCTCGAGTATCGGCAGGATTGAAAGGCAGCCGACGAAAAATCGGCGTTCGGCGCCGCGCGGGACGTATTTGCGGATATGGGCGGGATTAGCGGAAAAATCTATGGAAATTTCGGACGGCCGCCGCGCGGACACCCGAGCCGCGGACGGGCAAAACGAACGGCGAAGGTTTCTGAAAATTTCAGACGGCCGTCGGGAAGCGGCGGCAGGCAAAGCGGCGATAAGCGGCGGCAGGTTTTCCCCGCGCGGACGCGGGAACTGCCGAAAAATAAAAAAAGTTGGCATAAACCGCTTGCAATTTCCGCCCGCGTGTATTATAATAGTAGCATAATAAATTTCGGAATTTTATTTATAGAGGAGAAACTGCTATGATCAAAACGATCGCGAAACCCGCTGAAAGAAAGGTTACGGGCTGCGGCGAATGCAGAAGCACCTGTCAGTCCGCATGCAAAACCAGCTGCACGGTAGGAAACCAGTCCTGCGAAAGAATTACCCGCGAAGAGAAGATCGAACGCAAGTAATTTCGCAAGGCGAAAATATTCGGCGTAAAGGCGCGTAAAGAACTTACGCGCCCTTTTTGCCGTCGGGAAGCGCAAAATACCGCGCTTTGAAAATACATACGGGATTTTAACGATTATGATACACGTTTTCAGCTATCGGGACAAAAATTATATCTACGACGTGGGCAGCGGTTCCCTGCACGAGTGCGACAAGACCACCGCCGACTACCTCAAGGCCAAGGAAGAAGGGCAGGACGTGGATATCACGTACATTTCCGACGAGGAGATAAAAAATATTCTCGCGGACGTCGAGGGGCTTAAAGAACAAGGGTTGCTCTTTAAGGACGAGGTGAAAACCTATCCCATGAAGAGCGACGAGGTCAAGGCCCTCTGCATTCATATCTGCCACGACTGCAATTTCCGCTGCCGCTATTGCTTCGCGGACGAGGGCGCCTATCACGCCGAGCGCGAATTTATGAGCGAGGAGACCGCGAAAGCCGCGGTCGATTTTCTCATCGCCAACAGCGGAAAACGGAAGGTGCTGGAAATGGACTTTTTCGGCGGCGAGCCGCTGATGAACCTCGGCGTACTCAAAAATACCGTCTATTACGCCAAGGAGCAGGCCGCGAAGGCGGGAAAGAAATTTTTGTTTACGACGACCACCAACGCGCTTTTGTTAAACGACGAGACGATTAAATTTTTCAACGAGGAAATGGAAAACGTCGTTCTTTCCCTCGACGGCCGAAAAGAGGTGCACGACGCGATCAGAAAGACGGTGAACGGCAAGGGCAGCTTCGATTACGTCATCGGCAATATCAAGAAATTCGTCTCCTTGCGCGGGGAAAAGAGCTATTACGTGCGCGGCACGTTTACGGCGAAAAATCTCGATTTCGCAAAGGACGTGCTGTTTATCGCCGATCAGGGGCTCGACTCCATTTCCATGGAGCCCGTCGTCACCGAGCTTCCCGACCTCGAGATCAAAGCCGAGCATTTGCCCGCCATCGAAAAGGAGTACGAAAATCTCTGCGACGAATATCTCAGGCGGCTGGCCGAGGGGAAGGGCTTCAATTTCTTCCATTTCAACATCGACCTCGAGGGCGGGCCCTGCCTGTCGAAGCGCGTGTCGGCGTGCGGCGCGGGCAACGAGTATTTTTCCGTCGTCCCCAGCGGCGACCTCTATCCCTGCCACCAATTTGCGGGGGACAAGGATTTTTACATGGGCAGCGTCTATGAAGGGATCACCCGCCCCGACATCAGGGAAAAATTCAAAAATTCTTGTCTGTTCACGCGAAAAAAATGCGGGGACTGCTTTGCGAAATTTATCTGCTCGGGCGGCTGCAACGCCAACAATTACCATTTCAACGGCGATATAAACGAGCCGTACGAGATGACCTGCGCCATGATGAAGAAGCGCATCGAGTGCGCGATGCACATTCTGGCGGAAAAAAAGGCGCGGACAAGCGTCTGAACGGGCGCGAAAGCGGGTATTTTTGTGAAAAGCAATAAAAAATTGCCGTAAGGCCGCCTTTATGACTTGACGGGCGGCGGAAGATAGGATATAATAAAACGGTGTTAATATAGGCGCGCGCCGCGTTTCGCGGCGGGGCGCCGTGACGTTTATCCGAAAATCATCAGGAGGCTATTCAATGGGCAAGAAGAAATCGGTGGTATTGCTGACGTTAATTACCATCGTAATCGTCGTGTTGTGCGCGATGATCGTGGTTCCGTCCTTCGAGCTTCCGTTCCTGTGGAACGGCGCCGTAAGCGAATGGAACCCCGTCGTCAAGACGTACGACCTCGGCGCGGATCTCGGCGGGGGATACTATACCTATTATTACCCCGAAGGAATTATTTCCGAAACCGAGTATAAAGACGAGTGCGAGTCCTTCGAGGACGCGGACAAGCTCGCGGAATATCAGAAGAGCTACACGCGCTATAAGGAAACGGGCCTGTACATGAGCACCGATCCCGACGACGGCGTCGTCGAGGAGACGGAGGGCGGCAAGTACGAGGTGAAGGAAGCTTTCAAAACCGCGTTTGCGGCGGCCGAAGAGGAAATCGCCGCGCGCTATGAAAAGAAGGGATATTCTTCCTTCCGCGTTTCCGTGGTGGACGATTTCGCTTTGAGAGTGGAGCTTCCCGTTTCGGATACGGCGGCGGCCACGTCCTTCAACTATCTTGCCTATACGGGCGCGTTTACCCTGCACGACGGCACGAAAACCGTGTTTGAGGAAGGAAAGGACGTCGCGGCAAAGGATTATTTCAAGAGCTTTTCGCCCAAGACCAGCGGGAAAAGCACTTACGTCATGATCAAGCTGACGAAGAAGGGACAGGAGAAGATCAAAGAGATCACCACGGCGTTGGCGGCCTCTTCCGATTCCTCGTCGGGCAGTACGGGCGGCACCCTCTCCTTTAAGGTGGGCGACAATTCCGTCATTCAGCTGACCGTGTCCGAGGCGATCAACGAAAAGACCCTCTACATCGGCGGATCGGACACCTATACGTACGAGACGGCGCAGACCGTGTCTATTCTGCTCAATTCCGCGATCAATGCGGGAGATTTGGGCATTACGTTCAAGGTCGATGAAACGCGGACGTTTGAGGCGGCCTACGGCTCCAACGCGCTGACCCTGCTCTATATCGCGCTGGCGATCGTGCTTGTGGCCTGTCTCGTCGTGCCCGTTATCAAATACAGGGGCTTCGGCGGCGCATGTCTCTATTCTACCTTGTCTTACCTTATCGTCACCGCGATCTGCTTCGCGTTTATCACGTCGGGCATTTTCGAGGTCACCCTCGGCTCGGTGTTGATTTTCCTGTTCGGGCTGCTTCTGACAAACGTTTTGAACGCGCACGTTTACGGCGCGATCAAGTCGGAATTTGAAACGGGAAAAACGGTGGAGTCCTCCGTCAAGGCGGGCTATAAAAAGACGCTGGCGGGCGTCATAGATATTTACGCGGTGCTGGCTTTGGGGGCAGTGGCGCTCCTGATCGGCGCGGCGGGACTGCACACCATGGCGCTTCAGGCGCTGATCTGTATCGCGACGGGCGCTTTCTGCAACCTCCTGTGGACGCGCTTTATCAACTGCATGCTGCTCTCCGCCTCGAAGAATAAATATAAATATTTCCGCTTTGTGAGGGAGGACGACGACGATGAGTAAATTGACAAAGACCGTCGGTAAATGGAAGCTCTGGACAGTCGTCAGCGCGATTATCGTGGCGGCGGGGATCATCGTTGCGGCAATCTTCGGTTTCAACGCCGACTATACCGCTTCGGACGTCAAAACCATGACCGTGAAACTTGATTCCTACGTATCCGTTTCGGACGTAAAAACGGAAAAGGTGAAGGATATCTGTGAGAGCGCGCTGGAGAAGGCGGGGCTTAAAGACGCCTATACCATGGACGGCGAAACCTCGGGCGGCGGCGAGCTGGTATATGTGTTCTCCGCCAAGACGGACGATAAAAAGCTTGCGGAAGTAAAGACCGCCGTGGAAAGCGCGCTGGAGACGGCTACCGCCGACGGCGGCGAGCTTGCGGGCGCTATCCTGTACGTGACGGCAAACTCCGAAAGGGCGGCGGCTACGCTTGCCGCGGGCTATCTGTGGCGCGCGGCTCTCGCGGGCGCGGTGGTTCTCCTCGCGGAATTTATCTATATCGCCGTACGCTATAAGCTGAATATGGGCGCGGCGGCCGCGATTTCGTCTCTGACGGGAACGTTGCTGACGGTGGCCCTCGTCGCTTTGGTGCGGCTTCCCGTCACCGCGTCCCTCGCCTATGCGGGAGCGTTTGCGCTTCTCTACACGACGGTGACCTCGATGTTGGCGTTGAACAAGATGCGCGAGAACTTCAAAACGGACGAGTATAAGGAAAAATCCGCCGACGAGGCGATTGTTTCCTCTCTCCCCGTCAAGACGATTTTGGCTTTCGCCGCCGTCAGCGCGGTTGCGCTGGTACTGATGGGCGCCATCGCCGTGGCTTCCGTGAGATGGTTTGCGATAGCGTCTCTGATCGGCGTCCTTGCGGGAACGTTTGCTTCCCTTATCTTTATGCCTGCGATCTATCTGCCCCTGAAGAAGCTTTCGGATAAGAGAGCGGCCGAGCGCGCGAGATACGATTATAAAAAGAGCGGCAAGGACAAAAAGGAAGACGCGCCCAAAGAGGACGGAAAGGCCGCGCCGACTCAGGCGTAAACGTTCGATTGAAACGTAGGTTGAGCGAAAACGCGAGCGCTTGGCAAAATCGAAACGCCGTCGGCTGAAAGAATATAAGCGTATAATGAAAGCATGAACGTTTGGCAAAAGCGAAACGCCGTCGGGCGAAAGAGCATAAGCGTTTGGCGAAACCGTGAACGTTTGGCGAAAGCGAAAAGCCGTCGGGCGAAAGAATATAAGCGTTTGACGAAAACACAAACGTTAAGGCGGAAATATAGAAATTTGACGGTAGCGTAATCGCGGCGCGGAATACCGCGCGTATAAAGACAAGAGGTGGCGGAGGGGCTGGATTTCCCCACTCCGCCATTTTTTGATTTCCGGAAACAAAAGGAAAAACATGAAAAAGATCGTTCCCGAATACTCGTTTTCCGAGGAACAACTGAATAGAGTTTCCCTCCTTGCACAAGAAACGGGGCTGACGGAACATATCGTCCGCATTCTTTACGCCAGAGGCGTGGATACGAAAGAAAAAATTTCGCGGTTTATGCACCCCTCGGGAAAAAATTTTCTTTCCCCGCTTTTAATGAAGGGCATGAAGGAGGCGGTGGCGCTGATCGCCGCGGCGCGGGACGAGGGCAGGACGGTGGCGGTGTTCGGGGATTACGACGCGGACGGCGTATGCGCCTGCGCGATTATGTATCACGCGCTGAAGGAATTCGGCGTCGAAGCGCACATCTACGTGCCCGAGCGCGCGGACGGCTACGGGCTTTCCGAGGAGGCCGTCGATCGGATTTTCGAGGATTGCCAGCCGGAGCTGTTTATTACGGTGGACTGCGGTATTTCCTGCGCGAAGGAGACGCAATATATCTACGAGCTGGGCGCGGACGTCATCGTCACCGATCACCACGAGTTGCCCGAAACGCTGCCCGACTGTATCGTCGTCAATCCCAAGCTGGAGGACGAGTATCCCTACGACAATCTCTGCGGCGCGGGCGTGGCCTTTAAGCTTGCGTGCGCGCTCATCGGCGACGGCGCGTACAAGCTGCTCGATTTTGCAACGCTCGCCACGGTGGCGGACAGCGTTCCCTTGCTCGGCGAAAACCGCGACATCGTGACGGAGGGGCTGAAGATGTTCAATTCCCGCCCCAGAAGCTGTTTTGCCGCGCTGATGGGAAAGACTTACGACGCCGTTACCGCCCAAAATCTCGCGTTTACGATTGCGCCGCGCATCAATGCCGCGGGGCGCATGGGGGACGCGCGGGCGGCCTTTCAGCTGTTTATCTCGGAGGACGAAAACGAAATTCTTACCCTCGCCGCCAAGCTGTGCGCCTACAATACCGAACGGCAGAAATGCTGCGACGAGCTGTATTCCTCCGCCAAGGCGAAGCTGCGCGAAAAGGGCGCCTACGGATACGTCATCATGCTTTCGGACGAGGGCTGGAATTCGGGCTTCGTGGGGATTGTGGCGGCGAGAATCGCAGAGGAATACAACCGCCCTACCCTTCTTTTCGTCCACCACGGCGACATGCTGAAGGGCAGCGCGCGCAGCATCGAGGGCGTGAATATCTATACCGCGCTGCGGAATTGCTCGGCGTATATCGAGGAGTTCGGGGGGCATGCGCAGGCGGCGGGCATCAACCTCAAGGCGGAAAATTTCGACAGGCTGGAGGCCGCGCTCAACGAGGAGATACGCGCTTCCTATACGGAGGAGGATTTCGAACAGCGCATTTACGTCAGCGAGGAGATTTCGGAGCCCTTTTCCGAGAAGTTTGCGCACGAGCTGGCGGCGATGGAGCCTTACGGCGTAGGACACAGGCGGCCGCAGTTTTCCATTCGGGCGGCGGCTTGCTCGGCGCGGCCGATCAAATATATGTCTCCGCACCTCTCCGTCAAAAGCGAATATATCGAGCTGATGTATTTTTCGGGAGCGAAAAATTTGAAGCTGGTGGAGAGCGACGTCGAAAAGCGGTTTATCTTCGAAGTGAATATTTCGCATTTTCGGGGAAGGGAGTACATCAAGGGCTTTATCCGCGACATGATCTACGACGGCAGGACGGGCAGAAACGTTATCGGGAGCATCTTCTCCAATTCGGTGGCGCGCGCGTACGCGGCGCCCGTGGGCGTGGGCACGACGGAGCTGACAACCGAGGAGACGGAAAAGCTGATTGAAGAAAGGCGGGCGGAATGCGCTTACGGGCTGTGCCTGATCGCTTCGGACAGGCGCACGCTACGCTTTTATAAAAATCTGGAGCCGTTCGGCTGCGACCTGTTTTATCCCTCTTCGAAAAACCTCGCCAACAATCTGATCGTATCGCCCGCCGCGGATGCGGACCTGGGCGGCTACCGCGATTTTATCTTTCTCGATACGCCGTCCGATTTCAATATCGCCGCGCTGGAGGGCAGGCAGGTATTTGTCAACCGCGAGATCTGCGGATATAAAATGTTTGCGGGGCTGGACACGAGCCGCGAAAGCCTTCTGGATATTTTTGCGGCGCTCCGCCGCGAAGTCAATTCGCTGAGCGGGGAGACGGCGGAAGAGCTGGCTTTTTCCTGCGGCGCGCTCGGCTTCGACACGCGGGAATTTATCTTTGCCCTCAACGTCTTCGAGGAGCTGGGGCTGGTGGCTTTCGGGGAGGGCAGGCTCATCGTCTATCGGGGCGTGAAAGCGGACCTCAACGCTTCCGCCATTTATCGGAAAATTTGTTTTTTACAAGAAGAATGACGGCCGTTTGAAAAGTCGATACGGCGGGCGCGGAAAAAAAGAAAAAAGGAGGGCGGAGACGCATGATTACGACATGGAATAAAATTTACGAATTATACGGCGACAAGGACAGGGATATGCTGCTCAAGGCGTACAATTACGCCAAAGAGGCGCATTCCAACCAAAAACGCGCCTCGGGCGAGCCTTACTTTATCCATCCCTGCGCCGTGGCCCTCATCCTCATGGAGCTGGGGCTGGACGCGCCGACGGTCGCGGCCGCGCTTTTACACGACGTCATCGAGGACACGCCCGCCACCGAAGAGGACATCAAGCGGGAATTCGGGGACGAGGTGCTCGAGCTCGTCTGCGGCGTCACCAAGCTGGATAAAATCGTATTCAAATCGCAGGAGCAGGAGGAGGCGGAAAATTTCCGCAAGATTTTCGTCGCCATGGCGAAGGATATCCGCGTCATCATCATCAAGATGGCCGACCGCCTGCACAACATGCGGTCGCTGAATTTCCTCTCGCCCGAGCGGCAGCAGAAAATGGCCAGGGAGACGCTGGACATCTTCGCTCCCCTCGCGGGCAGGCTGGGTATTTCACAGATCAAATGCGAGCTGGAGGACCTCTGCCTCAAATATCTCGACCCCGAAGCGTACGAATATCTCGTCGTCAACATCAACGAAAAACTTTCCGAGCGCAGGGAATTTGTCAACAGCATCGTCAAAGAAATCAAGGACATGATGGAGGCGGACGGAATTCGAGGCGAGGTGTTCGGACGGCCCAAGCATTTCTATTCGATTTATAAAAAGATGAAAAACAAGGGCAAGTCGCTCGATCAGATCTACGACCTTACGGCCCTGCGCGTCATCGTCGGGGACGTCAAGGAATGTTATACCATTCTGGGCGAGATTCACGAAAAGTGGAAGCCCCTGCCCGGACGGATAAAGGATTATATCGCCAACCCCAAGCCGAATAAATATCAGTCCCTGCATACCACGGTGATGACGCGGTTCGGTCAGCCTTTTGAAATCCAGATCCGCACGGAGGAAATGCACCGTATCGCGGAATTCGGTATCGCGGCGCATTGGAAATATAAGGAAGGGCGCACGGAAGAGGAAAATTCCGATTTCGAAAACAAGCTCACCTGGCTGCGGGAGGTGATGGAGTGGCAGGGCGCCGTCAAGGACTCCCGCGAGTTTCTCGACGCACTCAAAACCGAGTTATACAGCGACGAGCTTTTGGTGTTTACGCCGCGGGGCAAGGTCATTTCCCTGCCGCCCGGAGCCACGCCCGTCGATTTCGCCTATGCGATACACTCGGAGGTGGGCAACCGCTGCACGGGCGCGCGCGTCAATTCCAAAATCGTGCCGTTGACGACGACGCTGGAAGTGGGGGACGTGGTGGAGATCATCACCTCGCCCAACTCGAAAGGCCCCTCGCGCGACTGGCTGAAGTTTATTAAGTCCTCCAGCGCGAAAGCCAAGATTAAACAATTTTATAAAAACGAGCTGAAAGAGGACAATATCCGTATCGGACAGGCGAAGCTGGAAGAGGAAGCGAAAAAGAAGGGCTATGCCCTTTCGGAGCTTCTGACCGAGGAAAGCTTCAAGCGCATTTCCGACCGCTATTCCTTCGGGGGCGCGGACGAAATGTACGCCGCCGTGGGCTACGGCTCGGTGTCCGTCAATCAGGTGCTGTTTAAGCTGATAGACTTTTATAAAAAGGAAATGCCCAAGCCCTTCGAGGTGCACGCCGGCGACGGCGGGGGCAGGACGCCGGGCGGCGTGCTGGTCAACGGTCAATCGGGGCTGCTGGTGCGGTTTGCGGGGTGCTGTTCGCCCGTGCCCGGGGACGAAATCGTCGGGTTTACCTCGCGCGGACGCGGGGTGGTTATTCACCGCGCGGATTGTCCCAATATCCGCGGCATCGAGGGGGAACGGCTGATCCCCGCATCCTGGAACAAGGAGGTGCACGACAAGCACCGCTACAACGCGAATATTTCTATCCGTGCCACCGACCAGGGCGCGGCGCTGTCCGTTTTGTCGGGCGTCGTTTCGGACATGAAGCTTTCGATTACCTACGTCAACGGCCGTATCGATAAAAACCGCGACGCGGTGCTGGAGGCCTCCATCAGTTTGACCGACATCGCGGACGTGGATATGCTGCTCAAGAAGCTGCGCGCGGACAGACGGATTTACGACGTCCACCGCATCACCTCGCTTTCGTAAACGGGAAAAATGGGCTTTTATGAAATTCGTAGGCGGGAAAAAGTAGCTTCCATGAAATTTATAAGCGGAAAAAAGAGCTTCTATGAAATTCATGGGCGGAAAAAGAGGCGTTTATGAAATTCGTAGGCGGGGGAAAGGAGTTGTTAGGAAATTTGTAAACGAAAAAAAGGAGCTTTCATGAAATTCATGGGCGGAAAAAGAGGCGTTCATGAAATTCGTAGGCGGGGGAAAGGAGTTGTTAGGAAATTTGTAAACGAAAAAAAGGAGCTTTCATGAAAGCGGAAAAGATTTATCCGATCGGGTTTGCCGCCAATTCCTATATTTTGACCGAGGACGGGAAGAACGCCGTCGTCGTGGATCCGGCCCAGCCGCGGATTGAGGACGAGCTGGAAAAACGCGGCCTGAGGCCCGCTTTCGTACTGCTCACGCACGCGCATTTCGACCATGTGGGCGGCGTGTCGGCGCTTCAGAAAAGGGGGGCGCGGGTGTTGTGCTCGGAAAGGGAAAAAACGCTTGTCGGCTCGCCCGCCGACCTGTCCGAAGAATTCGGCGCGCCGCGTTCGGAATTTACCGTGGACGGCGTTTTGAAGGACGGGGAAACACGCGAACTTTGCGCCCTTTCCGTCACGTCGATTGCGACGCCCGGACATACGGCGGGGGGCATGTGCTATCTCGTCCGGGGCGCGGACGGAACGGGGGCGCTGTTTACGGGCGATACGCTGTTTGCGGGAAGCATCGGCCGAACCGATTTCCCCACGGGGGACATGGCGGCGCTCCGTAAAAGCCTTAAAAGGCTGGCCGCCCTCGAAGGAGATTTTCCCGTTTACGCGGGACATGAGGAGGATACCACGCTGGAGGAGGAACGGCGCACAAACCCGTTTATGCGCGACGCTTAATGAAAAAATACGGCTCGACGAGGGAGTTTACAAGAAGATAGAGCGTTAAGAAACGCTTGAAAAGAGAAAAGGGAGCAGCAGCGCGCGGCTCTCGCGGGAGCGGCGAAAGAAAAAAGCGGCGGACGGCGCTTTTGCGAACAGGGTAAAAAGAGGAAAGGTATATGCTGACGACCGATTGCGGTTTTCTGGAAAACGAATTGATGGACGTGGTGCGGCTGTTTAAGTCCCGCCCCCAATCCGTAACGCACGCCTTCCGTTTCGACGGCGGCATTTTTTATAATGATTTTGTCGTGGACGGCAAGGTGTATTCGTTCAAGGACGAGGGGCAGGGCTACAACGAGATAGAGTTTAAGCGTCTCGAAAGGCGTTTCGGGAAACTGGGCCTGTATGCGGTTTTGAGCGAGCTGTATAAAGAAGATATGCCCTGGGGCGCGCTGACGGGGATACGCCCCACCAAAATGGCCTATACGGAAAAAGAGGCGGGCAGACCCTTTCGGCCGCTCTTTGAAAAAATGCGGGTGAAGGAGGAAAACATCGCCCTCGTGGAGGAGGTTTTGCGGGCGCAGGAGGGAATTTACGAGAAAAAGGACGGAAATACCGATTTTTTCGTTTCCATTCCCTTCTGTCCCACCAAATGTTCGTACTGTTCCTTTATCACGGCGCCGATCGATAAAACACGGGGATTTCTCCCCGATTATCTCGACTGTCTCGAAAGGGAAATTTTTGCGGCCGCGTCCCTGACGGGGAATTTGAGAAGCGTATATATCGGCGGCGGCACCCCCTTGGTGCTGGAGAGCGAAGCTTTGGAACGGGTGCTGAAGGCGGTGGAAAGGGTGCGGACAAACGGCTGCGAATACACGGTGGAAGCGGGACGTCCCGACGTGTTCACCGAGGAAAAGCTGCGGCTTTTGAAGGAATACGGCGTTACGCGCATCTGCGTCAACCCGCAGAGCTTTTCGGACAAGACGCTGGAGCGGATCGGCCGCAGGCACACCGCCGCGGAGCTTTACCGCGCATTTGACATGGCGGCGAAATTCGGCTTCGACGTCAACGCCGACCTGATTGCGGGGCTGACGGACGAAACGTACGAGGAATTTGTTTTCAGCGTCAACGAGGCGGTAAGGACGGGTGCGGCCAATATTACGGTGCATTGTCTTTCGCTTAAGTCGGGCGCGAAGCTGAAAGAGGAATGCTCCTATCTTGAAAATCCGCCGGTGTCGGACATGGTGGCCGCCTCGCGGGAAATCCTGCGCGCGGCGGGGTACGTCCCTTATTATATGTATCGCCAGAAGTATCAGACGGGCAACAACGAAAACGTCGGCTGGACGAAGGCGGGAAAGGCCTGCGTCTATAACATCGACATTATGGAGGAGACGGCGGACAACCTCGCCGTGGGGGCGAACGCCGTTTCCAAGCGCGTGTATAACCTTCAAAACCGTATCGAACGTTTCGCCTCTCAAAAGGATTTGAAAACGTATATCGGAAAAATCGACGAAATAATTGCAAGAAAAAACAAATTTTTCGGGCAAATTTGATTTACATTCCGCGCGGAATATGCTAAAATAATAATAATAACGGCCGCCAAGCGGAACGATTCTCCACGTTCGGCTTAGAGGTACGCGATAAAGTTCCATAGGAGGATAAACACAAATGGACAAGAAGGAAATTATTGCAAAATTTGCGACGCACGAGGGCGACACGGGTTCCCCCGAGGTTCAGATCGCGCTCCTTACCGAGCGGATTAACCATCTGAACGAGCATCTTCAATCCCATAAGCAGGACAACCATTCCCGCCGCGGCCTTTTGAAGATGGTAGGTAAACGCCGCGGACTTCTGGATTATCTCAAGGAAAAGGATATCACCAGATACAGAGCGGTTATCGAAGCGTTGAATTTAAGAAAGTAAGCGGCACGAAAGGGCGGGTTGTTTTAATCCGCTCTTTTTTGTCGATGTTTGCGGCTTTTCCGCCCGGCACGCGGAAGGAGAGGCGGGCATCGGCGTACCCTCCTTACCGCCGGGCGGCGTAAGGGGACAAGAACAAAAAAGAATCGAGTTAAGGAGAATTTTTACAATGCCATCATTAGACAACTACAAGGTATTCAAAACGGACTATGCCGGCAGGGAGCTGGTCGTGGAAATCGGCAAATATGCCGAGCAGGCCAACGGCGCCTGCCTCGTGCGCTGCGGGGACACGGTGGTCAACGTCACGGTATGTATGGCTGAAAAGCCCAGAGAAGGAATGGATTTCTTCCCTCTGTCCGTCGATTACGAAGAAAAGATGTTTGCCGTGGGCAAAATCCCCGGCGGCTTCAAAAAGAGAGAGGGCAGGGCGTCGGATAAGGCGATTCTCGTCAGCCGCCTCATCGACCGTCCCATCCGTCCCCTTTTCCCCAAGGGAATTTTCAACGACGTCGTCGTCATCGCCACCGCGCTTTCGGTCGATCCCGATATCGCGCCCGAACCCATCGCCATGATCGGTTCGTCCGTTGCGTTGTCCGTTTCCGATATTCCCTGGGCGGGACCTACGGGATCGGTCATCGTCGGTTGCTTGGACGGTAAATACGTCATCAATCCCACCGTTGCGGAAAAGGAAAAGAGCACGATCCACCTTTCGCTCGCGGGGACCAAGGACGCCATTCTCATGATCGAGGCGGGCGCCAAGGAGGTGACCGACGAGGAGATGGTCGGGGCGATTATGTTCGGCCACGAGGAAATCAAAAAGGTCTGCGCCTTTATCGAAAACATTCAGAAAGAAGTCGGCAAGCCCAAGAGAGTAATGGAGCTGTATCACATTCCCGAGGAGCTCGACGCGGCCGTCAAGGAATACGCCTACGACAAGCTGGTTGAGGCGCTGAATACTTTCGACAGACAGGAAAGAGAAAAGAGACAGGCGGAAGCCGAGGCCGATATCCTCGCTCATTTCGCGGATATCTATCCCGAACAGACGAGAGAGGTGAAGGATTCGATCTATTATATCACGAAATCGATCGTCCGCGCGAAGATTTTCGACAAGGGCGTCCGCCCCGACGGCAGAAGCCTGAAAGAAGTTCGTCCCATCTGGTGCGAACACGGAATTCTTCCCAGAGTGCACGGTTCCGCGGTGTTTACGAGAGGACAGACGCAGGCGCTTACCACCTGCACCCTCGGTATGCTGGACGAAGCGCAGAGAATAGACGGCCTCGACGAAGAGGAACAGAAGCGCTATATGCATCAGTATAACTTCCCCGGCTACTGCACGGGCGAAGCGAAGGCGTTGAGAAGCCCCGGCCGCCGCGAAATCGGCCACGGCGCTTTGGCGGAGCGCGCGCTCCTTCCCGTCATTCCCTCCGAGGCGGATTTCCCCTACGCCATCCGCGTGGTTTCGGATATCCTTTCCTCCAACGGTTCGTCCTCGATGGCTTCCGTCTGCGGCTCCACCATGGCGCTCATGGACGCGGGCGTACCCATTAAAGCGCCCGTCGCGGGCTGCGCCATGGGCCTTATCAAGGACCCCGAAACGGGAAAATACGTCATTATGACGGATATTCAGGGCCTCGAGGATTTCCTCGGCGATATGGACTTCAAGGTGGCGGGCACCGAACAGGGCATCACCGCCATTCAGATGGATATCAAGATCAAGGGCATCTCCAAGGAGATCATGCTCGACGCGATTGCGCAGGCGCAGGACGCGAGAAGATTTATTTTGGATAAAATGCTGGCTTGCATCCCCGAAGTCAAGGAGGAACTTTCCGTCTATGCGCCCAAGATCATCTCCTTCAAGATCAGCCCCGAAAAGATCGGCGACGTCGTCGGCAAGCAGGGCAAGGTCATCAACAAGATTATCGAGCAGACGGGCACCAAAATCGATATCGAGGAGGACGGCACGGTGTGCATTGCCTGCTACGGCGACGTATCTGCGGCGGAGCGCGCAAAGGCGATCGTTCAGTCCATCGCGCACGACCCCGAGGTGGGCGATATGTTCGTCGGCGTCGTCGTGAGAATTTTGTCCCGCGTGGGCGCGTTTGTAGAGTTTGCGCCCGGCAAAGACGGCATGGTGCATATCTCCAAGCTCTCCTCCGAGCGCGTCAATCAGGTGGAGGACGTCCTCAACATCGGGGATAAAGTAAAGGTGGAGATCATCAAGATCGGCGAAAAGGGTATAGATCTGAAGCTTTTGGACAAATTTGAATAAGTCCGCATAAAAAACAGAAAAAGAGACGGAAGCGCAACCGCGCGTCCGTCTTTTTCGTCTTTGTTGTCAGACAGGTTACAAATATTTTTTCGGCCCCTCGGAGGGCGCGCTCAGCTCGCTCATCGTCGTTCTCTTTTTTCCTCCGCCGTAGTCGGGCGTGCAGTCGCAGCAGTCTCCGCAGTCCGCGCCGTCGCAACAGTCGCAATCGCCGTCTCCCGCCAGAGCGCACAGGACGATCACGGCGACGATGCCCGCCGCGAAGGAGGAGGGCAGGGCGAGCGCGCAAAGCAGCTCCTCCATATCCTGCGAAGGAAAGAGGGAGGCGAAGGCGAACAGCGCCGAAAAGATACAAAAGAGGGTAAAGGCGGCGTATCCGGCCCCGAAGGTGTGCCAGAGAATACCGCCCGTAATGAACAGCGCGGCGCACCAGAGAAGGGAAACGACGGCTATGTATATCCGTTTGTCCCGCAGAACGGGGACGGTGAGAAGGAGCATAAACACCAGATAGGCCCCCGAGGCGGCGAGGGCGGAATAGAGCGCCGCGGGAAGAGAGAGGGCCGTTTTGCTGCCGATAAAATAGGCGGCGACGAGAAGCCCGCAGGCAAGCGCGTTGATACAGAGGGGAAAAGCGGCGATTTTGGGATATTTATCGCGCAAAAAGAGAGGGACGAGCGCGACGACCATCAGCCCCGCGCCTATGCCGAAAACGAGCTGCCATTTCGCGGCTTTGAGCAGAAAACCTGCCGCCCACGCCAAAAGAGCGGAGACAAAGAGAAAAAGGAATAAAATCAGCAGCGTCTGCCACATTTTTTTGCTGTGCATAAGCGCTCCTTATTTGAAGATTGAAAAATTTTTCAGTTTGATTTCGGAGAATCGGGGGGCAATATCAACGATACCGCCGTCAGAAGAATGACGATGGACGAAGGAATCGCAAACAGAGAGCACAATTCGGGGGACAGCCATACGACGCAGCCGCTTTGCCGGCGTCGATAAAGAAGGGCGAGCAATAGAGACGACAAAACATAAACGACGTTTAAGACGATGATCGCTATGCTTTTTTTCGTTATGCTTTTGTTTCGCTTAACTTCTTCTTGAAACGGCTCGCTTTCTTCTCGAGGCGGCATAACTTCTTTTTGAGGCTGTTCGACGACCCCTTGGGCGCTCCCGACTTTTTCCCGGGACGGCGCGATTTCTTCCCGAAACGCTTCGTCGGGATTTTTACGCCCGCCGATAAGGCTGTCGGCTAAAATTGCCGAAGAAATACCTATACCGAGCGAAGAAAGAGAAAATAAAAACAAAAGGGCCTCTTCGGGAGTCCAGCGTTCTATAAAGATAAGGAAAATCCAGCCTCCGCCAAGGAGCATAAAAAACGAATAAACGGTTTGCAAAATCCCCGCAATATTTTGCAGGACGCTTTTCAGTGTCTTCACGGCTTCCCTACTCGTCCTTTTGGAGCATTGTATCACATTGTTGACAAAAAGTCAATAGCTCCGTGAAAAACGAACGTTTTTTGTCCAAAAAGAGCGAAAGGATTGACAAGGTACTTAAAAAAGAGTATAATGAAAAAATAAGAAGATCGGGAGGACGGACTATGCCCAGATATTCACTGGTGGTTCCGGCGTACAACGAAGAAAAAGCCCTGCCCCTGTTTTACGAGGCAGTGGTTCCCGTTATGGAATCCCTGAACGAGGAATTTGAAATTATTTTCGTAAATGACGGTAGCAGGGACGCGACGAAAGAGATTCTTGCGGAGCTTGCCGCCAAGGACAAGCGCGTTAAAGTCTGCAACTTTTCGCGCAATTTCGGCCAGCAGGCGGCGCTTTTATGCGGTTTCGAGGAAGCGAAGGGGGAAGCGGTGATCGCCATGGACGCCGATTTGCAGGACCCGCCCGAGGTCGCCCTTCAGATGATAGAAAAATGGAAGGAAGGCTACGACGTGGTGCACGGCCGCAGGCGCAGGCGAAAGGGGGAAACGGCCTTCAAAAAGGCCACGGCCTCTTTCTTTTATCGGTTTATGAGAAAGATTACTTCGCTGGACATGCCCGCGGACGTGGGGGATTTCAAGCTGTACGACCGAAAGGCGGTGGACGCGATCGTTTCCTTAGGCGAGCACGACAGACTTTTGCGCGCGCAGGTGACCTGGGTGGGCTTCAAACAGACGATTATCGAATTCGACCGTCCCGAGCGCGTGGCGGGCGAGACGCATTATACCTTGAAAAAAATGGTGAGGCTTGCGGAGAGCGGGGTGTTTCCCAACTCCGACTATCCCCTGACCCTCCCCTTGAAGCTGGGGATTGCGGGGGGATTTTTGAGCGTTTTGTGCTTTATCGTCTTTATCGTCCTCGCTTGCTGTAAGGTGGGCTTCGGCGGGCTGGTCGCCTGGCTGTTTCCGACGATAACGCTCGCCGCCAGCGTCGCATTGGTCTGCCACGGCCTTTCGAATATTTATCTTTCCATGATTTATCGGGAAGTGCAGAACCGTCCGAAATACATCGTTGCCGAAAAAATCAATCTTTAACATACACAGGCGCCGCGCCGTCCGAAAACGAAGCTTTGCGCTCGGCGCGCTTAAAAATCGCTTTTCAAAGCGGAAGCAATCTACCCTCTTATGCTGAATATTAGAAAAATCCCCGAAAAGGCATGGCTGATTTTGCTCTTTGCCTTTTTATCCTTTGCGGTGTTGCTGTTCGCCGTGCAAAGCTCTCCCTTTTATCCCATCAACGATTGGGTGGACCCCAACTGTTTTCTTACGGTGGGGAAGGCTATCGCCGACGGAAAAGTCCTCTACAGGGACATTTACGAACAGAAAGGCCCCTATCTCTATTTTCTGCACGCGCTGTGTACCCTCGTCTTTCCCGATTCCTTTCTCGGCGTCTGGTTTATGGAAGCGGCGCTTTGTTTCGTCATGCTGTTTTTCGTCTATAAAGTTTTGAAGCTCTACGGCATAGACGATTTTAAGCGGGTGGCGGTGATTTCGACGCTGATCGTCCTCGGCGTTTATTTTTCCTTTGCCATGTCGAAAGGGGACAGCGTGGAAGAAATATGCTCTCCTTTCCTTTTAAGCGTCGTCTATATTACGCTGAGGCGCGTCAAGAGGGGCGAAAAATTCGGGATTTTCGATTATCTCTATATCGGCCTCGTCGCGGGCTTCGTGTTCTGGAGCAAATTTACGATCGTCGGCTTTTTTATCGCCTGGTACGTTTTCTTTTTATATTTTACGATAAAGGACAGGAAGTGGAAAGACCTCGGCGTCGGCACGGCGGTGATCGCTTTCGGCGTCGTCGCCGCAACCCTGCCCTGCTTTGTTTATTTTTCCGTCAACCATGCGGTGGAGGATTGGCTGAAGGTATATCTTTACGACAATATCTTCCTTTACGGGGAAGGCGGCAGCATCTTTCTGCGCGTGGGAAAAATGCTCTTGTGTATCGCCGGCACGCTGGCGGCCAATCTTCCTTATACGTTTTTCGTGGTGCTCGGCATGGTCTGCTTTTCGAAGAAAAGGTTTGGCAAGGGCGCGGAGGAACGCCTGTTTTTGCTGATCGTGCCCATCGTGACGGCGTGTTTTCTCTATATCGGCGGCAGGGGATATCGCTATTACGGCCTGCCCCTGAGCATTTTTTCCGTATTCGGGTATATCGCCGTCGCGGAAAGCGGAATTTCCTTCGGAAAGAAGAGCCGCAAGGCGTTGGTGTCCGCAGTCGCGCTGCTCTCCTGCACGGTATTTATGTTTATCAACGGAAATTTCAGCGATATCTTTCGGAAAAAAGAGGATACCGTACAGTATAAATTTGCAAAGGTCATCGAGGAAAAAGAGGGCGCGGCCCTTCTCGATTACGGCTATCTCGACGGCGGCTTTTATCTGGCCGCGAAACAGGTACCGAAATTCAAATACTTTTGCAGGCTCAATATGCCCCTGCCCGAAATGGAAGCGGAAATGCGGCGGTATATAGACGAGCGCGAAGCGGATTTCGTCGTCGTAAAGCTGTGGAAAAACAATAAAGAGGAATTAGACAGCCCCGATTATGAGGAAGTCATGCGGGTGGATGGCCGCAGCTTCTGGGGAAAGGAAACGTATATTCTCTACGCTTTGAAAGGAGAAAGATAGGAGGAAAGGAATAGGACGGGGGTGAGGTGAACGAGAAAAAACGAAGTCGGAAGAAGCGGCGGGGAAAGATAAAGGACAAAGTCGAAACAGACGACGGAAAAAGATAAAAGCAAAGTCGGAGCAGACGGCGAGGAAAGATAAAGGCAGCGACGCACAATATTTCCGAATATAATGCGAAAGAGAAAAGGCGTTCCGTAGGGGACGCCTTTTTCGGTATCAATTTTTATTTTTTTGACTTGCGAGCCATACCATCAGCACGGAAACGTCGGCGGGGTTGACCCCCGAGATACGTCCCGCCTGACCGAGATTGAGGGGACGGACGCGGTTCAGTTTTTCGCGCGCTTCCAGCCGCAAACCCTTGATTTCGCCGTAATCGAGATCGGCGGGGAGAAGCTTGTTTTCCAGCTTCTTGGCGCGCTCGATCTGCTCGAGACCCTGTTTTAAGTAGCCTTCGTATTTTATCCCGATTTCCGCTGCTTCGAGGATGTCGCGCGGGTATTCCCCGAACGCATGGAAGTGGGCGCGGAGCTCCTTTAACGAGATATTCCGCTTGAGCATATCCGCGTAGGAAATACTTCCCTGCGGCGCGGCGTAGCCGTATTTTGCGATAAACGGCGCGGCTTCCTTGGGAGAGACGCGGGTATTCAAAGCTTCCGTCAGTTTTTCGTAAAGCGCCCTGCGTTTTTGATACGCCGCGTACCGTTCGTCCGTTACCAGACCGCAGGCGCGGCCCTTTTCGGTTAAGCGGAAATCCGCGTTATCCTGTCTGAGAAAAATACGGTGTTCGGCGCGGGAGGTCATCATGCGGTAGGGCTCGTCCGTGCCCTTGGTCACCAGATCGTCGATGAGCACGCCGATATACGCCTCGTCGCGGCGCAAGGTAAAGGGGGGAAGTCCGCGGAGCTTTAACGAAGCGTTGAGGCCCGCCATGAGTCCCTGCGCGGCGGCTTCCTCATAGCCCGAGGTGCCGTTGATCTGCCCTGCCGTATAAATTCCCTGCACCTTTTTGAACTCCAGCGTGGGCAGTACGTCCAATGTGTCGATGCAGTCGTATTCGATTGCGTAGCCGTAACGCACGATGTCAGCCCGCTCCAGCCCCGCGACGGAGGCGTACATTTTCCGCTGTACGTCGTGCGGCATGGACGTGGACATGCCCTGCACATATACCTCCAAAGTGTCCTCGCCCTCGGGCTCCAAAAAGATCTGATGACGCTCCTTGTCCTTAAAGCGGACGACCTTCGTCTCGATGGACGGGCAGTATCTCGGCCCCGTCGATTGGATCGTGCCGTTGTAGAGGGGGGAACGGTCGAGATGGCTTAAAATGATTTCGTGCGTATGCGCGTTGGTGTAGGTGAGATAGCAGGGGCGTTTGTTTTCGGGCGGGGCGGGGGAGAGAAAGGAAAAGGGATAGATATCCTCGTCGCCGTCCTGCCGCTCGCATTTTTCGTAATCGATCGTTCGCCCGTCCAGCCTCGCGGGCGTGCCCGTCTTGAAGCGTCGGACATGAAAGCCGAGCTTTACGAGATTATCGGTCAGCGCGGTGGCGGCGGAAAAGCCGTTCGGCCCCGACTTTTGGACGACGGAGCCCGTGATTGTTTCCGAATTGAGATAGACCCCCGTGCAGAGTACGACGGCGCGGCAGCGGATAATCCCGCCGTAGGCGGTTTTGACCCCCGCGCACTTCCCGTCCTCGACGAGGATTTCAGCCGCTTCGCCCTGAAGGATACGCAGGCGGTCGGTATGCTCCAGCGTCCGCTTCATTTCGCGGTGATAGGCGTTTTTGTCCGATTGTGCCCGAAGGCTTTGCACCGCCGCGCCCTTGCCGACGTTGAGCATGCGCAGCTGAAGCGCGGTTTTGTCTGCGTTCAGCCCCATTTCTCCGCCCAAAGCGTCTATCTCGCGCACGAGATGACCTTTGGCGGTGCCGCCGATCGAGGGGTTGCAGGGCATAAAGCCGATGCTGTCGAGGTTTAAGGTGAGCATCACGGTGTCGAGACCCGTGCGCGCGAGCGCGAGCGCCGCTTCGCAGCCCGCGTGCCCCGCGCCTACCACCACGGCGTCGGCCGTATATTCGATAAATTCGTATTTTTCCATAGAGTGTGTCGAGGTTTCGGTTATTGTTTGAGAATGATGTTTTTGATGTCGTCCACTTCCTTGGCCATCTTTTCGTTGAGCTTGACGAGTTCCTCCACCTTATCGCGGGAATACATGATGGTGGTGTGATCTCTGCCGCCCATGACGTTGCCGATCGCCATAAGGGGAAGGGTGAGCATTTCGCACATGAGGTAGGCGCAGATCTGCCGCGCCTTGACGAGATCGGCTTTTTTGCCCTTGCCGAGAAGATCGTCGCGTTTATATTTGTAATATCCGCACACACTGGAGATGATTACGTCGGGCGTGATCTCTTCGGAACTTGTTCCGCCTTCGTTCACCGATTCCGACAGCGCCAGCTTGGCGAGGTTTAAGGAGATCGGTTCCTCGTGGAGCTTGCTGGCAAACAGCACTTTCGTCAGCCGACCTTCCAGCGTCCTTACGTCGTGGCCCGAGTCGTTGGCGAGAAACTCCAAAACGTCGTCGGGCATGGGGCTTTTGCGTTCCAACGCCTTGCGCTTCAAGATGGCGATTTTCGTTTCGAGATCGGGCGGCTGAATATCCGCGATCAGGCCGCCTTCGAAGCGGGTGCGGAGCCGTTCCTCGAGGGTGGCGATTTCCTTGGGCGGACGGTCGGACGTTAAAACGATCTGCTTGTTCTGAGAGGACAGCTCGTTGAAGGTATGGAAAAATTCCTCCTGAACGCCCGGCTTTTTCGCCAGAAACTGGATATCGTCGATCATGAGAATATCGACGTTGCGGTAGTGCAGACGAAAGCGGGCGCCCTTGTCCCGGGAAGAGATTTTACCCGAGATCATGGAATCGATAAATTCGTTGAGGAAATTTTCGCAGGTGGTGTAAAGCACCCGTTTTTCGGGGGATTTCTGCGCGATGCAGTTGGCGATCGCCTGTACGAGGTGGGTTTTTCCCAGCCCCGATTCCCCGTAGATAAAGAGTGGGTTGAAGCTTTCGCCCGGGTGCTCGGCAACCGACTTGGCGGCGGCATAGACAAATTTGTTGGACGAGCCGACGACGAAGGAATCGAAGGTGAAATTTTTATTGACGGGGACGGGCTTGAAATCGTCGATGACGTCTTCGTCCTCGTCCGCCGTATAGGTGTCGCTTCCCTCTACCACGAGGCGGAAATCGTTGATGCCGACGTCGCTTTTCACGATCGCATCGCGCAAGGAAACGGCGTGCTTTTTCATGATGGTGTTGGCGGCGAGGTCGGTGGGCGCTTTTAAAAGAAGCCGCCTGTTGGCGATATCGACGGGCTCGAGGTCCTTAATGAACGTATTGAAAGAAACGGGAGGAATGATTCCTTCCGCTTTATCCCGAATTTGTTTCCATAAAAAGAGAATCTGCGTCTTTTCTGCCATTTTTTCTCCCTCCCGAAATTATTTTCTCGTATTGTTGCCTTAATCTTTTGTCTTTTTTCAAATTATTTGATATAATTATAATACAAAATCAAAGGAAAAGAAAGTATTTTCGGGGGTTTTTCGAGGATTATGCAAATAAAAAATTTGTCTCTTCAAAATTTCAGAAATTACGGGAACGAGAAATTCTCCTTTTCCGACGGGCTGAATATCCTTTTCGGCAAAAACGCGCAGGGAAAGACCAACTGTGCCGAGGCGGTGTTTTATCTGTGTACGGGCACGTCGCTGCGGATACGCCGCGACAAGCAACTGATCCGTATCGGCACGGACGCCGCGAAAATTTCCGCCGAGGCGGAAAACCGTTACGGAAAGGTAATCATAGAGGCGGATATTTACGAGGATAAACGGGAAATCCGCATCAACGGCACGAAGATTACGCGCAACGCCGATCTCATGGGCCACATCAACAGCGTCTTTTTCTCGCCGGGGGAGTTGCGGCTGATTCAGGACGGCCCCGACGAACGGCGGCGATTTATGAATATGTCCATTTCCCAAACCTCGCCCGCCTATTACACCGCGCTTTTGCGTTACAACAAAATCCTCGACCAGCGCAACGCGCTGCTGAAAAATCACGACGTCCCGCTCATTTTGGATACTCTGCCCGTGTGGGACGAACAGCTGTGCAAATACGCGGCCGTCGTCGTGAAAAAACGCGCGGAATTTTTGGAAAAATTGGCGCCCTACGCCAAGGAGCTGCATGCGTTTCTGACAGACGGAAGCGAGGAGCTGGAGATTTCGCCGGAAAAGAAATATGAGGGGGATGAGGAGGAGATTGCGGCAAAACTGAAAAAACAGCTGGGCAGAAACTACGAAAAGGACCTGCGGCTGGGCTTTACGACGGTGGGACCGCACCGCGACGACATCGACTTTTTCATTTCGGGCAAGGACGCCAAGGCGTACGCCTCGCAGGGACAGACGCGCACGGCGGCGCTGTCCGTCAAGCTTTCCGAAGTGGAAATTTTCCGCCAGCTTTCGGGAGAATATCCCGTTCTGATCCTCGACGACGTGATGAGCGAGCTGGATCTGCCCCGCCGCAAAAAGCTTCTCAAACGCATTTCCTCCGTGCAGACGATTTTGACCTGCACGCACGCGGAACGGGTGCTCTACGGCGCGGAATGCAAAAAAATCCGCATCGAGGACGGAAAGATTAAGCGGGAAAAGGAGGAGGTATGAGGGCGGATCTGCACACGCACAGCGTCTATTCCGACGGTTATTACGCGCCCGAGGAGCTGTGCCGCCGCGCGAAGGCGAACGGCGTGGAGCTTTTGTCGATCACCGACCACGACACGATGAACGGCGATAAGGAAAAGCGCGCCGCCGCGGAAAGGTACGGCCTTCTTTACGTGTCGGGCTGGGAAATTTCCGCCTATGCGGGCGAGAGCAAGATACACGTTACGGGGTACAACTGCAAGCGCGGCGCGGCGTACCGAAAATTTGAGAAGGACCGCATGGAGCTGGGCTTCGAACGCGCGCAGGACAGCATAGACAAACTGAAGACGGCGGGGATTTTTATTTCGCTCGGCGACGCAAAGGCGCGCCGCGCCGATCCCTCCGCGCCCGTGCATACCATGCATATCGCGCAGGCGGCGGCCGCCGTTTCGGGAAAGACGGCGGGGGAGATTTACGAGCGGTATCTGGCCCCCGGACGGATTGCCCATTCTATCATCGGCCGCCCGACGCCCGAAGAGGCGGCGGATTGTATCCACGCTTCGGGCGGCATCGCTTCCGTCGCCCACCCCGGGCGGATCACGCTCTCTTTCGGCGAACGGGAAAAAATTATTTTGCGCCTTGCGGAATACGGCGTGGACGGTATAGAAGCCTTTTATACGACGCATACTGAAGAGGAAACGAAATATTTTGAGAAGCTGGCGCAAAAGGCGGGGCTTTTGGTGACGGGAGGCTCCGACACCCACGTGGAAACCGAGACGCATAAAATCGGCCGTCCGCTGTTTTATCCGTCGGAAAAGCTCCTCGCGGCGCTGGGGGTGTGACGGGCGCGCGAATGTGTTTTAAGGAGCGCCGTGAGTGGCCTTGACGGGGGGGAATATAAGTTTTTCTATCGACGCGCGAGTGATTTATAGAGGCGGGCAAGTCGCTTTTATCGGCCTGCGGCCGCGCTACATATTCGGGGGAATGAGGCAATGAGCGGAAGAAAAGTGCATAGAATACGTTTTTTCGCACCCATTCTGGTGGGTGCGTTTTTGTTTTCGGGGCTCTTTTCGCCCCTTTCGATTTGCGGGCAGAGGACGGAAACGCAAGCGCGGAAGGCGGTAACCGCTTGCGCTTATGCGCCCGATCATATTCCCCGCGGCGTGCGTGTGGACGGGGTTGCGGTGGGAGGCATGCAGGGCAAAAAAGCGGAAAAGCTGCTTCGCAGGCTGATTTCCGAGCGCGTTCCGACGCTGACGATAAAGACCCCCGCGGGAGAATACCGTTTTTCCTATCCGCAGATCGGTTTTTCCGACAACGTGGAGGAAATTTTATTTTCTGCCGAAAAGAATAGCGAATACAAAAGCGAGGTGAGTTATTTTCTCTGCGGCGCGGAAACGCAGACGGAATACGTATGCGCCAATAACGAAAAGAGCGCGCTCGATGCGGAAGTACGGTTTTCCGCGGAAGGCTTCGGGTACGAGAAGGAGCGTTCGGGCATTTTCTGCGATCGGGAAAAGCTGAAAAGGGACGTAGCGGCGGCGTTGAAGGCACAACCCCGACAAGGAAGGGACGGGAGCTTTCACTTTCCGACCGTCACTCTTTCCACCCGCGCGGTATATCCGAAGGAAACGGAGGGCGCCGCGAAGGCAAGAACGAAGAAGATTTCTTCGTTTACGACCTATTTCAATACGGACGACAAGGGCAGGAGCGCAAATATCGCGTTGGCGGCGTTGCGGATAGACGGTACGACGGTGCGGCCGAAGGAGGAGTTTTCCTTTAACGTTACGGTAGGCCCCCGCAGCAAGGAAAAGGGTTTTCAGGAGGCCAAGGTCATTCAGGACGGCGAATTTATCGTCGGATACGGCGGCGGCGTGTGTCAGGCGAGCACGACGCTCTACAATGCGGCGGTGCTGGCGGGCTTGAAAATCACGGCGCGCAAAGCTCATTCGCTGGCGGTGCATTACGTGGAGCCTTCCCGCGACGCGATGGTGTCCTCCTACACCGATTTTCGATTCAGAAACGAATATACCTATCCCGTCTATGTGTCCATGAAGGTGAGGGGGGACGCCGTGACGGCTACCTTTTACGGTAAGGACGAGGGGTACAGGTATGAGATCGTCAGCCGAGTGACGGGCGAAATCCCGCCGCCCGACCCGATCGAAAGGTGGGGAGACGTCGAAGGGGTTGTACGGGAGGGCAAGGCGGGGCTGAAAAGCGAGGCTTACCTCGAAACATACCTTTACGGAAAACTCATCAAACGGGAAAAGCTCCGCGCGGACAGCTACGCGCCCATTCGGGGCGTCATTACCAAAAAACGAAAATAAAAGATGGCCCGACGTTTGAATTAAGAAAAAATGATCCCCTCTGCTTTTTTTTAGGCCGGAGGGGCTTTTATTACGGACGAAATGGCGGACGAAGCCGAGGCGTGTGAGTTTTCTATGCAGAAAGGATTTTGAACGATACCGCGAAGTTTCGGCCCGTTAAGCCGACGAAATTGCGGACGAAGCAGAGAAATTTCCGAAAAGAAAAAGCATGACGCCCGTCTGCGATATAACGGCGGAACGCGCGTGTTTTTCAGGGCGGCGGCGAAGAAAGGGCGGAAGAACAAAAAAAACGATAATGCGACAAAGAAAATGTCCTCAAACATTTGTGTTTTGCTTAAAAAAATGGTATAATTAAAAAGTATAAAATCAAGGCAGGAGACCAGATGGACAGAATTCAACTGAAAGAAATTTATGCGCGCCTTTCCGAATACGACGGAAAGACGGTGACGGTGGCGGGCTGGGCGAAAACCATCCGCGATTCCAAGGCGTTCGGATTTATCGAGCTTAACGACGGAAGCTGTTTCAAAAATATGCAGATCGTATTCGAGCGCGCGTCTTTGGACAACTACGACGAAATCGCGCACGAAAATGTTGGTGCGGCTCTCGTCGTGACGGGAAAGGTCGTCGCTACGCCCGAAAACAAGCAGCCTTGCGAAATCAAGGCGGAAACCGTGGCCGTGGAGGGCGAGTCCGCGCCCGATTATCCCTTACAGAAAAAGCGTCATTCCGTGGAATTCCTGCGAGAAATCGCGTATCTCCGCCCCCGCACCAACCTGTTCAACGCGGTGTTCAAGATCCGCAGCGAGGCGGCGTTTGCCATTCATAAATTCTTCAACGAGCGCGGCTTCGTCTATGTCCATACGCCCATCATCACGGGTAGCGACTGCGAGGGCGCGGGCGGTATGTTTCAAATCACCACCCTCGATCTCGACGGGCTGGCGAAAGCTAAAAATCTGAGCGGCGCGGACTATAAAGAGGACTTTTTCGGCAAAAAGGCGAGCGTGACCGGCTCCGGACAGCTCCACGGCGAAACGTTTGCCATGGCCTTTTCCAACGTCTATACCTTCGGCCCCACGTTCAGAAGCGAAAGGTCCAATACCTCCCGCCACGCGGCCGAGTTTTGGATGATCGAGCCGGAAATGGCGTTCTGCGATCTGAAAGGGGATATGGACTGCGCCGAAGCGATGGTGAAATCGGTGATCGGCTACGTCGGAGAAACGTGCGCGGACGAGCTTGCTTTCCTCAACCAGTTTGTGGATAAAGAGCTTTTGTCGAGGCTGAAAAACGTTTCCGAAAACGAATTTGTTCGCTTGTCTTACACGGAAGCCATCGAAATCCTCAAGGAGCACGCAAACGAGTTTGACGATAAAAATATTTTCTGGGGCAAGGATCTTCAGAGCGAGCACGAGCGTTTCCTCACGGAAAAGGTTTACAAAAAGCCCGTATTCCTCACCGATTATCCGAAGGAGATAAAGTCCTATTATATGAAGCAGAACGCGGACGGAAAAACGGTGGCGGCGGCGGACCTGCTGGTGCCCGGGATCGGAGAGCTTGTCGGCGGGTCCCAGCGCGAGGACGATTACGAAAAACTCAAGGCGAGAATGCTGGAATGCGGCGTCCCGCCCGAGGATTGGTACCTCAATCTGCGTAAATACGGAGGCACGACGCATAGCGGCTTCGGGCTGGGCTTCGAGCGGCTCGTCATGTATCTGACGGGCGTCACGAATATCCGCGACGTCATTCCTTTCCCCCGCACCGTGGGAAATCTGGACTATTGAGCAAAGGCGCGGATTCCGCGTTTTAACGACAACGTTACAAGGAAGAAAAGCATGATCAAGATCGTCATTGACGCGATGGGCGGCGATTTCGCCCCCGCGCAGCAGGTGAAAGGCGCCGTCGAGGCGCTTGCAAAAGACAAGGAGCTGTCAGTGGTTCTCACGGGGGACGAAAGCGCGGTGAAAGCGGAGCTTTCCAAATATCCCTACGATCCTTCGCGCGTGGAGATCGTCCACGCCCCCGAGGTGATCACCAACGACGAGGTACCTACCAAGGCCGTCAAGACGAAAAAAAATTCGTCCACGGTCGTCGCGTTTCAGCTCCTCAAGGAGGGCAAAGCCGACGCTTTGGTGTCTTCGGGCGCGACGGGCGCGGTGCTTACCGCGGCGGTGCTTATTCTCGGACGCATCAAGGGGATTTCGCGCCCCGCGCTCTGTCCGCGTATCCCCAATCTGCGCGGTACGGGCACATTGCTGTGCGACTGCGGGGCAAATCTCGAATGCAAGCCTCTGAACCTCGCGCATTTTGCGATGATGGCGACGGCCTATGCGCAGGCGGCCTACGGCATGGAGAACCCGAAGGTCGGGCTGCTCAACAACGGCACCGAGGACCATAAGGGGGACGCGATGCATCAGGAGGCCAACGCGCTTTTGAAAGCGATTCCCTGTATCGCCTACGAGGGCAACGTGGAGGGCCGCGACATCATGGTGGGCGACATCGATATCGCCGTGGCGGACGGCTTTACGGGCAATATCGCCCTCAAATCGATCGAGGGCTGCGGCAAGGCCATCAGCACGATTATGAAGCGGGAATTCAAAAAGAACGTCTTTGCGACGATGCGCGCGGCGCTGGTTTATGACATCATCAAGAAGATCAAAAAATCGGCCGATTACGAGACTATGGGCGGCGCGATGTTTTTAGGGCTTAAAAAGGCCGTGGTCAAGGCGCACGGCAACTCTAAAAGCACGGGGATCGCCATTTGTATCGGGCAGGCGGCGGAAGCCGTTCGCGGCGATATGGTGGGTAAAATAGAAAGGATGCTTTCCGAGGTTGATCTCGACGTCGAGACGCCTAAGGAGGTTGCCGCGGAGGACGCGGAATGACGTTTGAGCTCAAAGAATCGGAAAAGCGCATCGGTTATACCTTTCGGAATAAAGAACTGCTTATTACGGCGTTTACGCACTCCACCTATGCAAACGTGCACGGCGGAGAGGATAACGAGCGGCTGGAGTTTCTCGGGGACAGCGTTTTGCAGATGGTCGTGTCCGAGGCGCTGTATTTCCGCAGGGAAAAGGACAGGGCGCTGCGCGAGGGCGAAATGACCGTTCTGCGCCAGATGATGGTGCGGAAGGAAGCCCTTCTGGACGCCGTGGAGCGGCTGGGGCTGAAGGATTTTCTGCTGATCGAGGGCGGAGAAGCGAACGTGGGCGACAAGACGGTGTCCAGCCTGTTTGAAACGGTTACCGCGGCGATCTATCTCGACAGCGGCTACCGCGCGGCAAAAAAATTTATTTCGGACAATCTCGTCTTTCGCGTCGAAAGAAATTTTAAGGGCGAGCTTCAGGAGCTTTTGCAAAAGCGCGGGGAACATACTCCCCAATACGTTTTGGAAAAGGAAGGCAAGGACAACAATCCTCTGTTTGTCTGTCATGCCACGGCTTCGGGCGTGCAGGCGGAGGGAAGCGGCAAAAGCAAGGCGGCCGCGGAACAGGCCGCCGCAAAGGAGCTGCTGGAAATTTTAACGGATAAAAGAGAATAATACCGCGAAAAAAGCATAAGGAGCGAAAATTTTGGACTTAAAAGAAATACAACTTGTCGGATTCAAATCGTTTGCCGAAAAAACTACGATCCGCTTCGACGAGGGCGTGACCTGCATCGTAGGCCCCAACGGCTGCGGCAAAAGCAACGTGGCCGACGCCGTGCGCTGGGTGCTGGGCGAGCAGTCGGCTAAGTCGCTGCGCGGCACCAATATGCAGGACGTCATTTTCGGCGGCACGCTGGAGAGAAAACCGCTGTCCTTTTGCGAGGTGACGCTGGTTTTCGACAATACCAATCACATTTTCGAGCTGGATACGACGGACGTCGCAATGACCCGCCGCCTCTACCGCAACGGCGACAGCAAATACCTCATCAACGGCCAGCCCAGCCGTCTGAAGGATATCGTCGCGCTGTTCCACGGGATCGGCCTCGGCAAGGAGGGATATTCGATCATCGGTCAGGGCAAGGTAGAGCAGATCATGAACGCCAGGCCCGAGGACAGGCGGCTGATCTTTGAAGAAGCCACGGGGCTGATGGTGTATAAGTCGCGCAAGCAGGAAATCGAGCGCAAGCTGGAGGACTCCAATTCCAACCTCTTTATTTACCGCCAGCGCATCGACGAGGCGGAGCGCCGTCTCGGGCCGTTGAGCAAGCAGGCGGAAGCCGCGCGCGAATTTAACGAATATTCCGAATCCCTTAAATTCAACGAGGTAAATACCTACATATACCGCTGCGACAACGCGGAGGCGGAGAAGGACAAGTTCAAACGCGACATCGCGAGCATTTCCGACGAGATTATTTCCTTCAACGTACAGGTGGAGCGGGTCAACCGACTCTCCGAGGAAAACCGCAGGAAGATCGCGGAGGCGGACGAACGCCTGAGCGAGCTGAACGACCGCCGCGTAGAGCTGTCCGTCGGCAACGAGCGCAAGGACGGCGAGCTGAGGCTGGCGCGGGAGCGCATGAGCACCTACCGCTCGCAGATTTCTGCGGCGGAGGACGTTTTGGCGGAGAGCAAGACGCGGATCGGGGAAATCGACGACGAGGTGGCGCTGAACACGCAGAAGCGGAAAAAGGACGCCGCACGCATTTCCGTCATCGAAAACGAGACGGACGTGCTGCGTTCGGCCGTTTCCGCGCTCGAAAGCAAGATCGAGGTGTTCGAGCGGCTGTCCGACGAAAAACGGCTCAGCCAGCTCTCCTCCGCGGAAAATCTTTCCGAAATCAAAAAGAATATAGGTACCCTGTCCGCGCGCAAGGAAGCCGCGCAGGAAAGGATTAAGGAAATTTCCTCCGCGCTCGAAAAGAGCGGCCAGCGCAAGGAACGTTTGTCGGACGAGCTTTCCGCCGTCCGCGCCGACCTTAAGCGCGTGAAGGAATTTACCTCCGTCGGCACGCAGGCGCTCGAGGAAAAGACGGAAGAGATGCGGGATATGCAGCTCACCGTCAATAATTTCAATCAGGAGCTGTTTAACGCCAACGGTCAGCTCGCGTCCCTGCGCGACAGTCTTGAATTGTACATCAGCTTAAAAAATCGCTTCGAGGGATACAAGGACTCGGTGCGGCGTCTCCTTTCCGTGGCCAAAACCAATCCCGACGTGGGCAACCGCGTCAAGGGCGCGCTGGCGGACATCGTGCGTACCGAACAGAAGTACGAGACGGCCGTGGAGACGGCGTTCGGCGGCGCCATGCAGAACGTCGTGACGGCGTCCTCGGACGACGCGCGCTGGCTGATCGAGTACCTCAAGCGCACCAACGGCGGCATCGTCACCTTCCTGCCCGTCACCAGCATGCGCGCGCGGCCCGATACGCGCGAAATTCAGCGCGCGCTCAACGAAAAGGGCGCTTTGGGGCTCGCCACCGAATTGGTGCAGTACGACGATTATTACTATAACGTCATCAGCAACCTTTTGGGCAACACGCTCATTTGCGACAATATCTTCAACGCCAACGCGATTGCGAAAAAGTACGGCAACTCTTTCAAAATCGTAACTCTCGACGGCGATACCGTCATGACCAGCGGCGCGATGACGGGCGGCAGCCGCCGCAAGGACGCGGGCTCGCTGCTCTCCAACGAACGCAAAATTCAGGAATGCCGCGAAAATATCGCCCGCAAGCAGAAATATATCGAGAAGCTCAAAAGCGCCATCGCAGAGAGCGAAGCGGCCAGGAAAGAGGCCGAGGAGGAGGTGGAGGCGCTCCGCGCCAAATATCAGTCCGCGGGCACCGAGCAGGCCGCCCTCGAACAGCGCGAACAGGCACTTCTCCAGCAGATCGCGGAGGCGGACGGGGATATCGCCGTCTATGGCGACGCGCTGAAGGAGCTGGAAGAGAAGCTCCGCGCGCTCGAAAACGAGGAGGCGAATTCCTCTCAAAGCGAAGAGGCGCTCAATTCCATACGCGCCAGCGCGGAGGAGGAGCTCGCCAGCCAGCGCAGCCAATGCGATTCCTTTAAGGCCGAACGCGACGAAAAGAGCAAAAAGCTGCACGAGCTGGAAATGGAATACGCCGCCCTTTGTTCCGCCGTGGAGAAGGAAGCGGAAAACGTGAAGCGGCTTTCGGCGGAGAAGGAAGAACTCGTCCGCCGCGTCCTCGAAACCGAAACGGCCAAAAAGGACCTCGAGGGCAGGCTTCATGCGCTGGAAGAGGAAGCGCAGGCGAAGGAGCTTACCGAAGAGGAGAAAAAGGCGGTGCAGGAGATCGTGGATAAGATCGCCGCGCTCTCCAGAGAAAAAGAGGAGATCAACGCCCGCCAGGCCGAGCTGGAGGAGCAGAAAACTTCCCTTCAGGAGAAGATTTCCAAGCAGTCGGACAAGCGGTATAAATGCGAAATCGAGATCAGTAAGATCGACACCAATCTCGAAAATATGCGCCTGAGGATCGACGAGGCCTATCAGATGGACTATGAGGCCTGCCAGTCGCTGAAGGCGGAGACCTTCAACGTGGAAGAGGCCGCCTCTCTCATCTCCGTATTAAAGCGCAAAATTACCATGCTCGGCGCGGTCAATCCCAACGCCGTCGAGGAATACGACGACGAAAAGTCGCACTACGACGAGATGATTACCCAGCGGGACGACCTTCAGAAGGCGATAGACGACCTGACCACCGCGCTCAACGAAATCCGCGAAGAAATGCTTCGGCAGTTTAACGAGGGCTTCGAGGAAATCAACGAAAATTTCAAGATTACCTTCAAGGAGCTGTTCGGCGGCGGAAAGGCGGAGCTGGAGCTCGATTACGTGGAAGGGGAGGACCCCCTCAACGCGGGCGTAGAGATCGTCGCGTGCCCGCCCGGCAAAAAGCTGACGAAAATTTCCCTGCTTTCGGGCGGGGAGCGCGCGCTGACGGCAATCGCCATTCTGTTTGCGATCTTAAAGGCGCGGCCGATGCCCTTCTGTATTCTCGACGAAATCGAAGCGGCGCTCGACGACGCCAACGTGGATCGGTTTGCGTCCTATCTCAAGCGTTTTGCAGAGGATACGCAGTTTATCGTCATCACCCACCGCAAGCCGACCATGAACCAGGCCGACTCCCTGTTCGGCGTCACCATGCAGGAAAAGGGCGTCTCCAAAATCGTCTCCGTCAAGTTGGCGGAAGTGGAGCAGAAGCTCGGCGCGGGGACCGTGGAATGAGCCGCGGCGAAAAGTAATAAAGAAAAGAAGCGGGAGTTTTTATGGGAATATTCGGCAAGCTGCTCGGCGCGCTCAAAAAGACGAAAGACAACCTCTCGGGCAAGCTGAGGGTACTCTTTTCGAAAAATAAGCTGGGCGACGAATTTTACGAGGAACTCGAGGAGATACTCATTTCTTCGGACGTGTCCGTCGCCACTGCGGAAGAGGTGGTCGAACGGGTAAAGGAAAAGGCGATCGAGGGGAAACTGAAGGACGAGGCGTACGTTACCGATCTTCTGCGCGGAATTCTCACGGAGATCCTCGAGGAAGCGGAGGTGCCCGACCTTTCCTATCCCTGCGTCATCATGCTGGTGGGCGTCAACGGCGTCGGCAAGACGACGACGATTGGAAAATTAGCCCATTATTTTCTGGAAAAGGGAAAGAGCGTAACCGTGGCGGCGGCGGATACTTTCCGTGCGGCGGCCAGCGAACAGCTTGCCGTCTGGGCGGATCGGGCGAAGGTCCGCATCGTCAAGCACGAGGAGGGAAGCGACCCCGCGGCGGTCATTTTCGACGCGGTATCCTCGGCAAAGGCGAAGGGTACGGACGTGGTCATTGTGGATACGGCGGGCCGCCTGCACGTCAAAGACAATCTCATGAAGGAGCTTCAGAAGATGGATCGCGTCGTCACGCGGGAATATCCGGAGGCGGATTTCCTCAAGCTTCTGGTGCTCGACGCCACGACGGGACAAAACGCCGTTTCGCAGGCGCGCACCTTCGACGAGGCGGTGGAGCTGGACGGGCTGGTGCTCACCAAGCTGGACGGCACCGCGAAGGGAGGCTTCGTGTTTTCTCTCGCGGCCGAATTGGCGCTGCCCGTCATCTTTGCGGGCGTGGGGGAAAAAATGGAGGATCTCGAACGCTTCGACGCAAAGAGTTTTGTGGAAGCAATTTTATAAAAACAAAAGCGGCCCGAAGGCTGTGAAGGCGAAACGCATAGGGACATGGCTTTGACGAACGCAAATTATAAAAGCGTTCGGACATGTATAAAGGAAATACGGTAAAGTATCTGGACATGTGCAACAGGAAATACAGTAAAGCGTCTGGACGTTTATAAAAGGCACTACAGCAAGGCGGGCGGGACGTTTACAAAAGAAAATACAGTAAAACGGGCAGGACGTGTACGACAAAAAAGAATCCGTACATGGTATGCCCGTTTCTTTTTGATTGGCTGGCGGCGGCAGGCGCTTTTTCAGACCTTGACTTTTTTTGGAAAATATGTTACAATAAAATCAATCGTGTGCGCCCGCAGACGGGCGAAAGGAGTACTATGGAAAACATTTTGGAATGTATGGGGCTCACAAAGGATTATAAAGGAATCCGTGCGCTCGACAATCTGACTTTTTCCGTGCCCGACAGGGGCTGTATCGTGGGTCTTTTAGGGCCGAACGGCAGCGGTAAAACGACGTTTATCAAATTGTTGACGGGGCTTTTGACCCCGAACTCGGGACAGATCAGGATTGCGGGTCTCCCCGTCGGGACGGAGACAAAGTCGGTCGTGGCGTACCTGCCCGACAGCAATTTTTTGAGCGACGGATTCACCGTACAGGAGGAAATACAGTATTATAAAGATTTTTTCGAGGACTTTGACGAGGAGAAAGCAAAGACGATGATCGCCGAGCTCGGCGTCAATCCGACGCAGAAGGTGCGCGCGCTCTCCAAGGGGACAAAAGAGAAGCTGGGATTGCTTCTCACGCTGGCGAGAAACGCGAAGCTGTTTATTCTCGATGAGCCGATCGCAGGCGTAGATCCCGCGGCGCGCGACTATATCCTCAAAACGATCGTCTCGCACAAAAACGCCGACGCGACGATGATCATTTGTACTCACCTCATCGGCGATATCGAGCCCGTGCTCGATTATGTCCTGTTTCTTCAAAACGGCAAGGTCGTCCTCCAGGGCGGCGCCAACGAAATCCGCAAGGGCGAGGGCAAAACGATCGACCAGCTTTTCAGGGAGGTGTTCAGATGGTAAACGGCGACAACAAATATTGGTTTGAAAATGAAGATAAGGAAAAATCGGAAATGCCCGCCGCAGAAGTAAAGGGGGAGGACCTGTTCGGATTTGGCGAAGCGCCCAAAGCGCAGGAAAGCGCGGCTTACTCCGTCGGTTCAGTACCTTCCGCGCCTCAGGAGCCCGCTCCCTACAATCCCCACGAAAGACATTATCAATCCGAGTTTTCGAGGCGCGGCACGGTTCCCCCTGCCGATCTCAACGGGGAAGGGAGAATCAAAGCCGTGCGCGGCCGCATGCTGAACAAACTGCTTAAATACGATTTCCGCGCGCTGTTCAAATTTTTGATCCCGTGTTATATCGTTTTGGTTGCGCTGGCGGTGCTTTGCGCGATTTGTCTGCCGATCGCGGAACATGTTTCCGATTCCCAGTCAAATAATCTCGGCACCACCGCGTTTTTTACGGCCTTATCCTCCATCGTGTTTTTTTACGCGCTGGGCGTACTGTGCTGCTCCACGGTCTGTATTTTCAATATTGCACTGCGTTTTCAGAAAAATTTGTTTTCGGGCGAGGGATATCTGACGCTGAGTATTCCCGCAACGCCCGAGGAACATATTCTCTCCAAAAGCATCAGCGGATTTGTCGCAATCGTTTTGACGGTGCTTGTGGCTGTCGGCTCGCTTTTGATCGTCGCTGCGCCTTACGGGTCGCAGATTTTTCCCAAAATCGGGGAGCTGTTGGGCAACCTGGGCATACTTTACCGCGACTATACCGTGGACGCCGTATTTCTGACGATAGAACTCGTGCTGTTTCTTCTCTTTTACGTAATCTTCAATATTCAGGTGATTTACAGCTGTATGTGCGTCGGACATCTCTGCGTCAATAAAAGCCGCGGGGGTGCGGCCGCGGTCGCTTTCGTCATCTATATCGCGGTCAGTCAGACGATCTCCGTCTTTTTTACCGCTACGGGGGCACTCGGTTCCTTTTTCAACTCGCAGGTCGGCGCGCACTTGTTCTTCTGGATACTCATTCTCCTGCAGGGCGGCGGCGCAGTAGGGCTGTTTTTCTTTCAGAGGCACGTCCTCAAGCAGAAAGTCAATCTCGGATAATTTTGTATGAAAATAGATATTTTAACCCTTTTTCCCGAAATGTTTTCCGCACTGGAGGAGAGTATTCTCGGCAGGGCGCGGAAGGCGGGAAAAATTGAAATCAACGTCGTCAATCTCCGCGACTATACGGAAGATAAACACCTCAAGTGCGACGATTATCCCTTCGGCGGGGGCGCGGGCATGGTGATGATGCCCCAGCCGATCGGCAGCGCCATCGACGCTTTGGACGCGGAGCATAAGGCGCACCGTATCTACCTGTCTCCCAAGGGCGAAACGCTCCGCCAGGAAAAGGTGTTTTCTCTGCTTTCTCACGAGCATCTTATTCTGCTTTGCGGACATTACGAGGGCGTGGATCAGCGGGCCATCGATCTGTTTATCGACGAGGAAATTTCCATCGGCGACTACGTTCTCACGGGCGGCGAGCTGCCCGCTATGGTGCTGGCGGACTGCATTTCGAGATATGTCGAAGGAGTGATCAGCACATCTTCGCTGGTGGACGAGAGTTTTTCGGAAAACCTTTTGGAATATCCGCAATATACCCGCCCGCAGGAATATCGCGGGCTGGCCGTACCCGAAGTGCTCAGGAGCGGCGACCACGCGAAAGTGGATCAATGGCGCAGGGAGCAGGCGCTGGCGCTGACGAAAAAGCTGCGCCCCGATCTGTTGAAAAAGTGACGAGGTGACGATAGGATATGGCAAAAACGATACAGTGGTTTCCGGGACATATGACGAAGGCCATGCGGGATATGGAGGAAAAGCGGGAGCTTTGCGACGGCGTCATCTGCGTGCTGGACGCGCGCGCGCCCGCCGCGACGCTGAATAAAAATCTCAAAAAAGTTTTCGGCGAAAAGCCGATTTTATATCTTTTGAATAAGGCCGATCTCGCCGATTCGGGCGCGGACGGCTTTTTGAAGCTGATCGAGGAAAAGGGGCGCGCCTGCGTTAAATGCAACGCTTCCGACGTCTCTTCCAAACGGACGCTGGTGCAAAAGCTTTCCGCGATGACGGAAGAAAAGCGCGCGCGCGCGGAGGCCAAGGGGCTCAACCGTACCTTCCGCTTTATGGTGGCGGGGATTCCCAATACGGGCAAGAGCACGGTCGTCAATCTTTTAAGCGGACAAAAACGCGCCAAAACGGGCGATAAGGCGGGGGTTACGCGGGACGTGCGCTGGCTGCGCTGCGGAACGTTTGATCTTCTGGATACGCCGGGAACCATGCCGCCCTCTTTCGACAACCAGACGCTGGCGCGGCATCTCGCCTATATCGGCAGCATCAACGACGATATTCTCGACATGGACGACATCGCGCTGGAGCTGCTGGGGGAATTGGCGGAAAAGTATCCCCAATATCTCACGCAACGTTACGGCATCACCGATTTTACGGAAAAGCTCGGCATGTACGAAGCACTCTGCTGTCGCCGCGGTTTTGTCTTAAAGGGCGGAGAATTCGATTATGAGCGGGGAGCAAAAGCCCTGATCGACGATTTCCGCAAAGGCAGGGTCGGAAAGGTCTGTCTGGAAAGGGCGGACGAATATCGGAATCTGACTTTTTAAGGATTTTTGCAATGGTGTATTTTTCGTTTTTCGACTTGCGGGAATCCCTTTTAAGTCTGAAAGAAGTTTTAAATTTTTACGACGCGCAGGGGCGGTTCCGATTTCAGGCAAAAAACCAAAGTTACGGTTATGCGCACTATTCCCTGCGTAACGCGGCGGGGGAAGAAGCGGGCGTGATTAAACGCAATCCTCGCGGAGGTGTGATATATCAATGGGACAACGGAGTCGTTGGCCCCGCGATCGTAACGAAATTGGGGCGGGATTTCTACGATATTTATCGAAACGGAAAACTTTTCACTTCGGTTTGTCTGAACCCGGATATGAAATCTTTCGTAAAATCTCCTCTTTTGCTGGAAAGAATCGATTGGAAGATACGACGGGACTGGTTATTGAGAACTCACGAAATCATCAACGGCCGCAGCGAATGTATCGCCCGCACGAGTCGGAGCATTTCGGATTATGTCGGAGGAGAAAAAATCGAGATAGCCGATTATGCCGATCCTGTGATAGTGTTGAGCCTGCTGATTGCGGCAGAGAGTCTTTTTATTTATGGTTGCAGGTAAATAAAAAGGAGTTTTCAAGGGTAACGGATTTGTGCAAAACGGCATAAAATATAACGACACGGGTATAATATGAAAACTTGGAACGCCGAAGATAAATTGAGCATAGAAAGGGAACTCCTTGCGCGGGGCTGCGCATATATCGCGGGCGTGGACGAAGTGGGCAGGGGGCCGTTGGCCGGCCCCGTGGTATGCGCGGCGGTGATTATGCCGCTGGACGACGGGGCTTTGATCGAGGGCGTGGACGACAGCAAAAAATTGTCCGCAAAAAGGCGCGAAACGCTTGCGGCGCTTATCAAAGAACAAGCGTTTGCCTATACCGTGTACGAGCTGAACGAAAAAACGATCGACGAAATCAATATTTTGCAGGCGACCCGTCTGGGCATGAAAAACGCGCTTTTAAGCTTGCCGATTCGTCCCGACGCAGTCATCACGGACGGAAATATGACGCTCGACATTCCTTTCCCGCAGCGAAGCATTGTTCGCGGGGACGCGCTCTCCTATTCGATCGGGGCGGCGAGTATCGTCGCCAAGGTATATCGGGACGCTCTTATGGAGAAATACGCGGAGACGTATCCCGCCTACGGCTTCGAGCGGAATAAGGGGTATGGCACGGCGGAACACATCAAGGCGATAAAGGAGCAGGGATTATGTCCGATTCACCGCAGGACGTTCACAAAAAAGCTCTTGGCAGGCGGGGGGAAAAGCTTGCCGAAGAATACTTGAAGGCGGAGGGATGTAAAATTCTTCATAAAAATTACCGCACGCCGTTCGGAGAGGCCGATTTGATCGTAGAGGATAAGGACGAGGTGGCGTTTGTGGAAGTTAAAACGCGCACTTCGGACGTTTATGGCAGGCCTTCGGAGGCGGTGGTGAGCGCGAAACAGCGCCGCTATCGTCGTATTGCGCAGTTTTATTGGCTGGAAACGGGCAAGGAGCCCAACGCGCGCTTCGATGTGGTGGAAGTATGGGCGGACGGAAAGGTAGAGCATTATAAATACGCCTTCTGAAAAACTTTTTTCGGAGGGGAGAATTTATCTGATAAAAAGGCTTTCGTAAATCTCAAACAATGATAAAATAAGACAAAAAGTGTGAAAAAAGAATTTCAATCACTATGATTTGACAAGATTTTCACAATGTGATATAGTTATGATGAAGTCAAAATTATTTGACTTTTTTCTTTTTTGAAAGTCGGACGGCACGGACAAGCCGTATTCGGCTAATTTCGGAAATAAGGAGCGCTCCTAATTTTCTCTGTTGTCTAAACAGAGAAAATTTCTTGAAAAGCTTCGGAAAAAATTACATACTGCCGATATAGACCTCCTGAAGCGGCGGAGGCGTTTCTACCGCGATGCCCTGAAAATAATCGCGACTATTGGACAAGCCCGTATTTGACAAAAGAAGGGAGAGATCGGCGGCGGCGTTTTATTCGTCTGCCGTCTTTTCAATGAAAAGATGAAAAAACTCGAAGAAAAAATCGTAAGAGAAGGACAGGTTTTGCCGGGAGGCGTACTCAAGGTGGGAAGTTTTCTCAACCAGCGTATCGACACGGTGTTTTTGAAGGAAATGGCGGAGGAGACGGCAAGGCTTTTTGAAGGAGTGCCCGTCACCAAGGTGTTGACGGTGGAGGCTTCGGGAATCGCGTTTGCGACGGCCGTGGCTCTCAAACTGAAGGTGCCCATGGTCTTTGCCAAGAAGCATCCCTCTGCAAACGTCACGGGCGAGCAGTATTTTGCGCCCGTATATTCGTTTACGCATAAAACCACTTACGACATCGCCGTGAGTAAAGAATACATATCCGAAGGGGACAAGGTTTTGATCACCGATGATTTCCTCGCCAACGGCAACGCGCTCAAAGGCCTGATCGATATCGTGAAACAGGCGGGCGCGGAGGTTTCGGGATGCTGCGCGGAGATCGAAAAGGGCTTTCAGGGGGGCGGCGACGAATTGAGAAAACAAGGTTATCGAGTGGAATCCCTGGCGATCGTGGAAAAGATGGAGGACGGAAAAATTTCTTTCCGACGTTAAAACCGCTTTTGAATATCCGATTTCAGCATTAGACATACTGAATAATAGAAAGAGCAAGTTTAGATTGAAAAGCAAAAAAATTGTCCGCCTGAAACACGGACAGTAAGGAGAAAATCTTTATGAAGAAGAAATTTTTAACTGTTGCACTTTCCGCCATGCTGGCGGTGACCGCCGTCGCAGGTCTTTCTGCCTGTGGAAATGGTGGTGAGGATTTGAACGAATTGGCTCTTCCCGCTTACGAAAACATTGAGACACCCGATTATTCCGGAATTACCGTCCCCGAGGATTTCAAATTTGGCCTTATCTGCCTGCATGACGAGTCCTCTACCTATGATAAAAATTTTATCGACGCGGCAAAAAAAGCCTGTAAGGAAATGGGGCTTAAAGATAATCAGCTGGTAATGAAGACGAGTATTCCCGAATTGGTAGACTGCAAAAATGCGGCGTTGAACCTCGTAGACGAAGGATGCGATGTGATTTTTGCCGATTCTTTCGGCCACGAGCCTTGGATGTTACAAGCAGCGAAGGAAAAACCCGATGTGGAATTCTGTCATGCTACGGGGACAACTGCGCATACGGAAAACGTCGATAATTTCCATAATGCGTTTGCTTCTATTTACGAAGGGCGTTATCTGGCGGGTATTGCGGCAGGCATGAAGCTCAATGAAATGATTAAAGACGGTAAATTTACCGCCGAGCAGGCCAAGATCGGTTATGTCGGTGCATTTACCTATGCGGAGGTTATTTCCGGTTATACTGCTTTCTATCTCGGCGCTAAATCTGTCTGCGCCACCGTTACGATGGATGTGCAGTTTACGGGTTCTTGGTATGACGTTACGGCGGAAAAAACCGCAGCGCAAAGTCTTATTGCCGGCGGTTGCAAACTTATTTCCCAGCATGCGGATTCGATGGGTGCTCCTTCGGCCTGTGAAGAAGCCGGTGTTCCCAACGTTTCCTACAACGGAAGCACCCTCGAAGCCTGCCCTGAAACGTTTATCGTTTCTTCTCGTATCGATTGGGCTCCTTACTTTAAATATATTATTGCCCAGACGATAAAGAAAGAAGAAATCATGGACGATTATACTGGCACCATTAAGACCGGATCCGTCGTACTCACTAACATCGGCGGCAATGCTGCGGCGGAAGGAACCGTGGAGGCGATCGTCGCGGCCAGAACGAAGCTTGCGGCGGGAGAACTTAAAGTTTTTGACACTGCGAATTTTACTGTTACTAAAAGTGAAACTCTCAATAAAAACGCTACGGTTGATGAAAACGGAAAACTTACGGGCTATTTGGCGGACGTGAATACCGACGAAGCCTTTACGGGCGATACGGAAGCCGTTATCAATGGGATTTTTGAAGAATCCAAATTCCGTTCCGCGCCTTATTTCGACATTCAGATCGACAAAATTAAACTTTTGAACGCGAAATTCTAATTTTTTATTTCGACAATTTCGGGGCGGAGTAATGAAAACTACTCCGCCTTGTGATATTTAATGTTATCTATTCGTCGGAGGAGGCACAGTGGACAGACCCGTCGCAATACAACTGAAAAACATCACGAAAGCTTTTGGAGATACCATAGCTAATAAACATGTGGATATGGATGTCCGCCAAGGAGAGATTCTGGCGATTCTCGGTGAAAACGGCAGCGGAAAAACTACGCTGATGAATATGATCGCCGGTATTTATTATCCCGACGAAGGACATATCTATGTTAAGGGCGAAGAAGTATCGATCCGTTCTCCCAAAGACGCATTTCGCTATAAAATAGGAATGATTCATCAGCATTTCAAGCTTATAGACGTTTTTTCCGCAAGCCAAAATATTATTTTGGGGGTTCGTGAAAAACATTATAATCTAAACTCTGTCAATACCCGCGTTTTAGAAATGAGCGAACGATACGGCTTTCATATCGACCCGAAAAAGAAAGTCCACGAAATGTCCGTTTCGGAAAAACAGACGGTGGAAATCGTCAAGGTCTTATACCGCGGTGCGGATATCCTCATTTTGGACGAACCCACCGCCGTTTTGACGCCTCAGGAGATCGATAAACTTTTTTCTGTTCTGCGCGCAATGCGGGAGGATGGAAAATCTATTATTATTATCACTCATAAGCTTAATGAAGTTATGGCAATTTCCGATCGTGTTGCGGTGCTCAGAAAAGGAGAACATATAGCGACGGTGAATACCGCCGAAACCGACGAACAAAAATTGACGGAAATGATGGTTGGTAAAAAGATTGAACTGAATATTGAAAGACCTCTTCCTGTAAATTGTCATAAACGCCTCGAGATAAAAAATCTTACATGCATCAATAGCGAAGGAATTAAAATTCTCGATGATGTGCATTTTGACGCTTTCAGCGGAGAGATACTCGGGATAGCCGGTATAGCGGGTAGTGGGCAACGGGAACTGTTGGAAGCAATTGCGGGGCTGCAAAAGACGGAAGCGGGCGCCAGCATTGAATATTATCCTCCTTCGGAAGATAACGGAGATTCAGTAGAAAGCCCTGTCTGCGAACAGCTGATAGGAAAATCTCCTTTGCAGATCCGCGAGCTGGGCATACGGCTTTCTTTTGTTCCTGAAGATCGTTTGGGAATGGGGCTGGTCGGAAACATGGACATTATTGACAATATGATGCTCAGAAGTTATCGCAGAGGTCGTTCGTTCTTTCTGGACAGAAAGAAACCCGAAAGCTTGGCAAATAAAATTATTCAGAGTCTCGAAGTGGCTACGCCGAGCGCGCATACGCCCGTTCGTCGTCTTTCGGGGGGGAATGTGCAGAAAGTGCTCGTAGGACGAGAGATTGCCGCTTCGCCTACCGTTCTGCTCGCGGCATATCCCGTTAGAGGACTTGATATCAATTCTTCTTATACGATCTATAATTTGTTGACGGAACAGAAGAAAAACGGCGTTTCCGTGATATTTGTCGGTGAAGATCTGGATGTTTTACTTGAACTTTGCGATCGGATTATGGTAATCGGCAGCGGCAGAGTGACGGGTATTTTAGATGGGAGAAAAGCCCGAAAGGAAGAGATTGGCTTGCTTATGGTAAAAAACGAAGAGGAGCGGGAATCCGTATGACGAGTAAGGAAAAAAGTGTAAAAGAACCTCTTTTTCATATTGTGAAAAGAGACAGTATTCCCTGGTGGAAATCTTGGCTGATTCGTGCTGTCGCCATTTTGATTGCCTTTTTCGTTTCCGGAATGTTGTCTTTTATGTTACTGAAGAAAAATCCTTTTTCAGTTTATGCGTCAATGTTTTCGGGCGTTTTCGGCACTCAACGTCGTTGTATGATGTTTTTAAGAGACGGCGCCATTCTTCTTTTGATTTCGTTGGCCGTAACGCCTGCTTTTAAAATGCGTTTTTGGAATACGGGTGCGGAAGGACAAGTCTTAATCAGCGCTTTTGCCTGTACGGCGTGCATGTTCTATTTAGGTGGAAAAATACCCGACGGCGTACTGATCCCTATTATGTTGCTGGCCAGCGTTGTCGCGGGGGCGATATGGGCGGTTATTCCTGCTTTATTTAAGGCCAAATGGAATACCAATGAAACGCTGTTTACGCTGATGATGAATTATGTCGCGATTCAGGTCGTATTATGTTTCATAAAAATATGGGTGCCTAAGGGTACAGGAAATTTAGACGCTATCGGATACGGCAATTTACCGAAAATTGCCGGTGAGGATTTCTTGCTTAGCGTCATTGTGGTGGCTGTTATTACAGCCGTGGTGTATGTCTATTTGAAATACAGCAAACAAGGATACGAAATTTCCGTCGTTGGAGAAAGTGAAAATACAGCACGATATATTGGTATCAACGTCAAAAAAGTAATTATTCGTACGTTAATTATTTCGGGTGTGATTTGCGGAATTGCAGGTTTTCTGCTTGTCGGTGGGATTGACCATACGGTCAGTAAGGAGACGGTAGGCGGACGTGGCTTTACGGCAATTCTTGTTTCGTGGCTGGCAAAATTTAATCCCATTTTTATGGTTTTAACCTCTTATCTGGTAATATTTCTTCAACAGGGTACCGCGCAGGTAATGACGGATTGCGGAGTGGCAAATTCGTTCTTTTCGGATATCGTGACGGGAATTATGTTTTTCTTCATTATCGGTTGCGAATTTTTTATTGTTTACAAGCTTAAATTTCGTCAATCCCGTAAGAAGGAGGAAAAAGAAAAATGTTTGTGAAATTTTTTGGATTTCTTGCTGGCGCTATCCGCTTAAGCGCAACTTTTCTCTACGGTTCGACAGGGGAAATTATTACGGAAAAATCAGGACATTTGAATCTCGGGATACCGGGCGTAATGAGCGTTGGAGCGGCGATTGGTTGTTTGAGCGAATATTATCTCATAAAATCGATCGGAACATCGGTTCCTTTCCTTTTGATATTAGTGCCGCTTTTGGTGACGTTTATCGGAAGCGCGCTGATGGGCTTGCTTTATAGCTTTCTTACCGTCTCTCTTCGAGCAAATCAAAATGTTACGGGCCTTGCCATGACTACATTCGGCGTAGGACTTGCGGGATATTTGATCAATTCGATTAAGGGGAAGATGGCCGTAATTACACGAGCGAGCAAATATTTTACGACGTTGTTTCCCTTTGCTGACAAACTCGGTTGGTTTGGTGAAATATTTTTGTCTCATGGAGTTTTGGTGTATTTGGCCATCCTTATTGCTATAATCGCCCAACTCGTACTCAACAGAACTCGTGTCGGATTGCACTTGAGAGCCGTGGGAGAAAGTCCTGCTACTGCGGACGCCGCCGGTATCAATGTCACGCTTTACAAATATTTAGCGACATGTATCGGTTGCGGAATTTCGGGAATCGGCGGGCTTTTCTGTATCATGGATTATATGGGCGGAAATTGGGAATATATTCTTGAAGTATTCGGATGGCTGTCTATTGCGCTTGTTATTTTTACGTTATGGCGTCCCGCGTTATCTATTGCCGGATCTATTATTTTCGGTGGATTATATATTGCCTACAGCTATATCGGCGGAATAACGTTTGCTCAAATTGAATTGATAAGAATGCTTCCTTATGTGATGACGATTGTCGTCCTTATTCTTACAAGTATTATGGATAAAAAAGAAACCCAGCCGCCTGCAAGTCTCGGACTCAATTACTTCCGGGAGGAGCGATAACGGCTTTACGGCAACGAAATAAACCTCCCGTCGGCCAATAGCCGGCGGGAGGTTTTTACGCAATCAAACGGTTGCGGACGAATTAATCTATCGCTAAAAACAAAAAAGTAAGATAAAAAATAATCTGTCTTAAAGTATCGGTTATTTTTGTGCTTCGGGGTCGATCATTCCCGAGGCTTTTTTTCTTTTCAGCAACAGAAGCGCAGTCAACAATGCGAGAATGGGAAAGACAATCGCCGTAAGGAGCCCTACCTGCAAGTTGTCGCCGAACATGCCGGAAACAAAGCCTACAAGCGTGGGGCCGGCCGTACAGCCCAGATCTCCCGCGAGAGCCAGCAGTGCAAACAACGTCGTTCCCCCATAGGGCAACGCTTTTGCCGCAGAGGAGAAGGTTCCCGGCCAAAGTATCCCTACAAACAGGCCGCATACGGCGCAGCCTATGAGATTCAAAACAGGCAGGGGCGGCAGGGCGATCAACAGATACGCGCCGATACAGCCGACGGCTCCGATAACGAGGAATTTTTCGAGAGAGATTTTATTGAGCGACTTTGCGTAAAATATACGACAAATGCCCATCAGTACGGCAAACGCCATAGGGCCCGCTAGATCGCCCAGCGTCTTGGAAACGCCGAGGCCGTCCTCCGCGAAAGCGGACGCCCACTGCGCTACGGCAACCTCGGTTGCGCCCGCGCAAAACATCAGCACAAACAAAACCCAGAATTTACGTTTTTTCGCCAAGGAACGGAATGAGGGAGCCTCTTCGGTCTCCGATTTCGGCAGCGAATAGAGGGGCACGAAGCAGAACAGGACAGCGTTTGCCGCGGGCAGGATCGCCCATACGCAGGCAATGGCGCGCCACTGTGAAATTCCTACCAGATTGAACAGCAGGGTAGAGACGAGAATGACAAATACGCTCCCCCAGCAATAAAAAGAGTGCAGTAACCCCATGGAAGACGCCTTCTTTTTGGTGGGGCAGGCCTCGACGAGCGGAGAGATAACCACCTCGATCAGTCCGCCGCCCATGGCATAGAGGCAAGCCGACACGATCAGTCCCGCGGTGGGGTGGATCAGATGAGGAAGAAAGGAGAGGCTGCATAGTCCCAGCGTACAGAATACGTGCGCGGCAATCACGCTTACGCGGTATCCGATTTTATCGACGAGTTTGCTCGCTACGAAATCCGTGAGTATCTGAACGCCGAAGCAGACGGTGGTCAACAGCGTGAGCGTCTGAAGGGAAGCCCCGAATTCCGATTCGAAAGTGACATAGAGGAGCGGGACATAGTTGACGATGAGCGCCTGTACCATGTATCCCGCATAACAAGCGAAAATGGTGTGCTTGTAGGTGAGTTTTCCGGATGGCATTTTATATCGAGTGGTAACTCCTTTTGGTGTCTGTGAAAAAAGAAAGGTAACAGTATTATTATAGCAGGAGCGGTGAAAAATGGCAACCCTTTTCACCGTATTTTCTTTTTCCGTTTGAGGTCTGTTTGTTTCGGCGTTTCCCCGCCGCGGTCGAAAACGCCAACATCTCGGATAAATCGTCCGAAATCGCGTTTTTTCTCGGTTCGCCAAGTTATATAATATCCCCAAACTTCTCTTGAAAAGGGTGGACGGATGTGGAAATTTACATAGAATACGCCCTCGCGGAGAACTTTCTTCTCGATGCGATGCTGCTGTGGCTGGCGATGAAAGCGGCAAAACAGGAAATCAGCCTGTGGCGGATCGTGCTGGCCGCCGCGATAGGCGCCGCGTTTGCGGTGGTCTTTCCGCTTTTGAAGACGGGAAAGACAATCGCCTACATACTCAAATTTTCCGTCGGGGCTTTGCTCTGTCTCGTGGCCGTAAAGGGAAAAGGAATAGGCAGGTATGCGCTGACGGCGCTGTTGTTCTTTGGCTTCAGCTTTGCTTTAGGCGGCGCGCTGCTGGCGGTCTATTCGGCTTTTTCCATCGATTACGGCGTGACGGAAAACGGGTATCTCACGGAGAGCGCGCCCGTGGGGCTGGTGCTTTCGGGCAGCGCGGTGTTCGCCATTGTCGCCGTTACGCTGACCAAGCGCCTTTATCGGCGCAAGGCGATGCGCCGTTTCGTCTATCCCTGTAAAATCGAGCTGGACGGAAGAACGGTGAAAGCGGAGGGGTTCCTCGACAGCGGCAACCGCGCGCAGGCGGGGGGAATCCCCGTATGCTTTCTTTCTCCCGATCTGGCGTTCGATTTGTTGGGCGATAAGGTGATGACGGAAGAAATGACCATTATGACGATGGGCGGCGAGAGCAGAATAAAAATTTTTTTGGCGGACAGTCTGGAGATATATTGCGGGGATAAGCCGAATATAATAAAGAAAGTCTATTTTGCGCCTTCGGGAAATATCCGCGCGCGGGAATATAAAATCATTCTCAACGCGGCGGTGCTCGCCGAATGACGAAAAGGAGAAGGAAAGGAGAATACGGGAGGCGGATTTTATGAAGATCAAGGAAATACTGAAATGTTTTTTACGGCAATTCGATGCGGAGAATACGGTGGACTATATCTGCGGCACGGAGGCGCTGCCGCTGCCCCTTTCGCCCGAGGAGGAGAGCGCGATGCTGGGCAAGCTGGAGCACGGCGAGGAGACGGACAAGGTAAAGGCGGAGCTCATTCAGCATAATCTCCGTCTCGTGGTGTATATCGCCCGAAAGTTCGACAATACGGGCGTGGACCCCGACGACCTCGTTTCGGTGGGGACGATCGGGCTGATCAAGGCGATCAATTCCTTTAAGCCCGACAAAAACATCAAGCTTGCGACGTATGCGTCGCGCTGTATCGAAAACGAGATCCTTATGTATCTGCGGCGCACGGTGCGCCTCAAAAGCGAGATTTCGTTTGACGAGCCGCTCAACACGGATTTCGAGGGCAACGAACTTTTGCTGTCGGACATCCTCGGCACGTCCGCGGACAGCGTTTACGGTGACATCGAATCGAGCGCGGAAAAGGAGCTGCTGAAGGACGCGCTGAAAAAGCTGTCGGAGCGGGAACGTAAGATTATGTTTCTGCGTTTCGGGCTGAACGGCGGAGAGGAGATGACGCAAAAGGACGTGGCGGATCTTCTGGGCATTTCCCAAAGCTATATTTCGCGGCTGGAGAAAAAGATCATTCAGCGGTTGAGGAAAGAAATTTCGAAAATGGTATAATCTAAAAGATTATTTTCACAAAAACGGAAAACAAACGATAAAAAGGAAAAAAATCACACATACTTGTTAAAAGCTTCTCCGCGTCGGCCGTACATACTTGTCGAAAGCGCGTTTTACATAAGAAGGAGGAGACGAGTATGATGCAGAAAGTGGAAATTTGCGGCGTGGATACGTCGGGACTGCCCCGTTTGACCGCCAAGGAAAACGAGGAACTCATGAAGAAATTAAAGACGGGCGACAAGGCCGCGCGCGAAAAATTTATCGTGGGCAATATGCGGCTGGTGCTGTCTTTGGTGAAACGCTTCTGGGCGAAAAACGCCAACGCGGACGACGTGTTTCAGGCGGGCTGCGTGGGGCTGATCAAGGCCATAGACAATTTCGATTTGAGCGTGGGCGTCAAGTTTTCGACGTATGCCGTACCCATGATCATCGGAGAGATCAAGCGATACCTGCGCGACGGCAATTCCCTGCGGGTGTCGAGGAGTATCCGCGACACGGCTTACCGCGTGTTGAAGGTGCGCGAAGCCATAGAGGAACGCGACGAGGAGGCGACGATAGACAAGATCGCGGCGGAAATGGAGGTCGCGGTCAGCGAGGTGGTCTATGCGCTGGACGCCATTTCCGACCCCGTTTCCCTCTACGACCCCGTGTATAATAAGGCGGGAGATACGCTGCTGCTGATGGACCAGCTGTGCGACGAGAAGAACAACGACGAGGTATGGACGGAGCACGTCGCTTTGAACGAGGCGATGGGGCGGCTGGGCGAGCGGGAAAAGCGTATTCTGTTTTTGAGATATTATGAGGGAAAGACGCAGACGGAAATTTCCGAGGAGGTGGGGATTTCTCAGGCTCAGGTATCCCGCCTCGAAAAGAATGCTCTCAACAATATCAGGATAAATATTTCCTAAGCGATATACGGAAACCGCGCAAAGCCGAGAGAATTTTCCCGGCTTTTTTCTTTTGCTATCGATTTGATTGATTTTTCGACGGGTATATATTATAATATAAAATAGTAAGCAATGTTTGAACGGCGTGCGGAAATACCGACGGAGGTCTTGCGCTTTCGATTTTCGCGCCTGTCAAAGCATAAAGGGAGGCGGACAATGTATCGGTTCAGGCAGGGATTTTACGCCGACGTACGGACGGAACGCAGGCATACTTCGACTGTCGTTTACAAAAACGGCGTTTTGACGGAAAACAAGGAGAGGGTGACGGACGGAGCGTTTATTCGCGTATTCGACGGCAAGATGTGGTATTATGCCTCCACGGAGAACCCCGAAAATATACAGAAGGAGCTGGACGGGCTTTACGAGCTGGCGGAGGCGAATCCCGAAATAGACGCTCATCCTCTCGTGCGGCACTTCGAGGTGAACAGGGAGAAAAAGTATCTTTTCAAAGATTGCTCGACGGAGAATATCCCGCGCGAACGCAAGCAGAAGCTTTTGACGGACCTTTTTCCGGTGGTGGAGGCGTATCCCGAGATCAAGCTGTCCGTGATGAGGTATCTCGACCGCCACAGCGATTATTCTTTCTATTCCAGTAAGGGAGCGGCGCTTTTTTACGACTATCAGACCTGCGGCGCGGCGATAAGCTGTCAGGCGGCGGCCGACGGCAAAAACTTTTCCTTCGCTTACCAAAAGGGTAAGACGCGCTTCGAGGAGGTTTGCGGCCTCGAAAAGGAATTAAAGCAGAGCATCGAGGAGGGGATTACCTTCCTCAAGACTGCAAAAGACGCGCAGACGGGGGATTTTCCCGTAATTCTCTCGCCCGAGGCGGCGGGAGTATTCGCGCACGAGTCGTTCGGGCATAAGAGCGAGGCTGATTTTATGCTGGGCGACGAGACGATGATAAAGGAATGGAGCATCGGCAAAAAAGTGGGCAGCGACGGCCTGTCCATTATCGAATCGGGTACCTTCGAAGGATGCGGTTACGTTCCCTACGACGACGAAGGGACGAGGGCGACGCGGACGTATCTTATCAAAAACGGCTTTTTGGCGGGCAGGTTGCACAGCGCGGAAACCGCCGCGGAGCTTAGCGAAGCTGTGACGGGGAACGCCCGCGCGATGGGGACGGAATTCGAGCCCATCGTCCGCATGACGACGACGGTGATCGAGGGCGGCGACAAGACGTTCGACGAGCTGGTGAAAAACGTTAAGCACGGCTATTTTATCAAGACGATCAAGCATGGCAGCGGCATGAGCACGTTTACGATTGCGCCGAATATCAGCTATGAGATCGTGGACGGAAAGATCACGGGGCCCGTAAAGATCTCGGTGATTTCGGGGGACGTTTTCGAGACGCTTGGATTGATCGACGGCCTGTCGAAAGAGGCGGAAATACTCAGCTTCGTTACTGGCGGCTGCGGAAAAATGGAGCAGTTTCCCCTGCCGGTGGGCTTCGGCGCGCCGTACGTATCCGTGTCGAAAATGAAGGTTCAATAAGGAGGCGCAGCGATGATCAAAGAAAAACTGACCTTAAAATCGAGGACGACCACCGTCGCTGCGGCGGCGAGCGAAGTGAAATCCGTGCGTTTTGTCTCCACGGAAAAGCGGGGTTACCGCGTATATGAAAACGGCAGGATCGGCATTTTCGGCACGACGGGCGCCTACGACGAGGCAGCGGCCTGGAAAAAGGCCGAAGAAAATCTCAAAAACGAAATTCCCTACCCCGCGGCCGCGTCGCGGGATAAAGAGGAGCATATCGACGTTTCTCCAGACCTTTTAGGGGATAAGGCGTTTGTGGATAAGGCGAAGGAACTGCTCGCCCGCCTGAGGGAGACGTGTCCCGCCTTTTTGTTCAGCAATAATATTTTGAAGACGGAGCGTGAAATTTCCCTCGTCAACGACGTCGGGCTGAAGCTGTCGTATAAGGCGGGGCTGTATCAGTTGGATCTTGTCATGAAGGAGAAGGCCTCGGCGAATATTATGGATTTGGGCTATTCCTATACGGGCAAGACGTTCGACGTCGAAAAAATGGCTTCCGATATAGAGGAGCTGGTCCGTGCCTATTACGTATCTGCGGATATCGAGGAGGGGGAGCAGTATGTGCTCGCTTCCCTTTACGACCTCGGCCTCGATAAATTGTACGAGGGAATCCGTGCGGACAGCTATGCCAACGGCACGGGGCTGTTCGCGGGAAAACTCGGACGGAAGGTATTTAACGAGGGCGTTACCCTCTACGAGGACAGGACGCCCGACTCGGGCTTTTTCTCCTGCTTTTTCGACGACGAGGGTGTCGTGAACGAGGATTATAAAAATATCGTGTTCGAAAACGGAGTATTCAAAAATGTTCTCGCCTGTAAGCTCGACGCGCAAAAATACGGTCTGCCCGTGTCGGGCAGCGCCTCCGCCGCGTACGACGGGGTGCCGCAGACGGGCTTGAGCGGACTGAGGCTCGCGGGCTCGGGAAAGACGATAAAGGAGCTGACCCAAGGCGGAAAAGCGGTGTATATAGTAATGGCGAGCGGCGGCGATACGACGCCCGACGGCAATTTTGCTACGCCCGTGCATATTTCTTTTCTCTGCGAAAACGGAAAGCTGGTCGGCCGGCTCCCCGCCCTGAACATATCGGGAAATCTTTTCGATATTTACGGGAAGAATTTTGCGGGGCAGGCGGAGGATTCGCTCTCTTTGACCGATTCCGAACTCAATAAGCCGATCGTGGTAAAAATGAAAGTGACGAAATAGGGATTTCTTTTTCCGACAAAAACTGATAAATGTTCAAAAGGCGTGGCAAAGTCCGCGCCTTTTGCATATATTGTAGAGTATAACGAAAAAAGAAAATAAAAAAATCAAAAAATGCGGAGGAAACGTCTATGGAAACGAGCTTTTCTGAACTTCGCACAAAAGAGGTAATCAACACCGCCGACGGCAGGCGATTGGGTAAAGTATGCGATCTGGTATTCTGTTATCCCGAAAATCGGGTGCTCGGGATCGTGGTGCCGGGCGGCCGCGGTTTGGAATTTTGGAAAAGCGAGCAGTTTATCGATATGAAAAATATCATCAAGATCGGGGACGACGTAATTCTGGTCAACTTCAATATGCCGCCGAAACCGTGCGGGCATAAGCACGGGCGCGGCTGCGGCGGCGGAAATCCGCCTCCTCCCCCTCCGCCCCTCTATCCCTCCGGCGGCGGAAATCCGCCCTATCCGCCTCAGGGCGGCGCGCCTTCGCAGGGATATCCGGGGCGCCGCAGCTATGAGGAATACGAATAGGGGATTAACGCACATAAAATGGGGAGACGGCGCATATAATACAGGGTAAATACATAGAAGGGGTTTGTTATGGACGAAAATAAAGATATGGAGATACGGGATATTTCCCGTATCTTCGAGGAGACCGTTAAGGCGGAAAAATGCGCGGCGGAAAGCAATGCGGATCCGTCTTTGCGGCGTTGCGGCGAAAGTGCGTGCGACTGCGGAAAAACCTGCGCTTCAGATATTGCCTATCCCGCGTTGGACGGAATAGGGGAGGATCCCGCGGCGCTGAAACTTATTTCGCCCGCCTACGCGGGCAACGAAGGCGAGCTGACCGCCGTGCTTCAATACATATACCAACATATTTTGTTCGATCACGCGGGCTGTAAAGATTACGCCGATATATTGCTGAAAGTGGCGATTACCGAAATGAAGCACCTGGAAATTTTGGGCAGCCTGATCTTAAGGCTGGGGGCGGCGCCCGTATATTCCTATCTGCCGCCGTATCCTATCAATTATTATTCGGCGCACGCGGTATCCTATTCGAAAGTGCCGCAGAAAATGATTTTGGACGATATCGAAGCGGAACAATGCGCGATAGATACCTATACCAAAATGCTTTGCCGCTTGAAAAACGAACGCGTCGCGGCGGTAATCCAGCGTATCCGCATGGACGAGGAAATGCATCTTGCGACGTTCAAATGTATTTTGAAGGAAATGACGGCGTCGGAAAATTGATTTTATGGGAGCAGGGTAGAGATGAACGCGCGAGGGCGTATTCCGATATGTCGGAATACGCCCTCGCGTGTTTGCTTTTGAATAAAGTTTTTTATTAATCCTGCTTTTTACCAAACGAAGAGAAATGAAGAAAACCAGAACTACGTTTCGGGAAAATCGATTTCCTCAAATTGTTTTTCGGGCATAAATTTCCAATAACGTACGGGCATATATCCTTTCATCTGCCGCGTATTTTTGCGTGCGGGAATATATACGGTATGATAATATTTTCTCCAGAGCCCAGAAAAAGAGTCCTCGCTTTCCGAAAGCGTGATTTCCGCCTGCGCGACGGGAGAGACCAGCCATTCGCTGCCGTTGTAAATGCCCGCCAGTCCCCGCGAAATGTCATGGATGACAAATGCGGAGGTCTTAAACCGCGCCGCGAAATGGGGCATCAGCAGATCGACTACGTCGTTATCGGGTGAACAGGGAGCGTAAAACACGCCGTTCTGCGTCTCCTGAAAGCGAAGAAACCCGCTCAATAAATGACGTTCGGCCCCCACCCGATCGACGAGATCCATCGCCCGCCGTACCTCGGGCAGAGCAAGCATGCCGCGTACGGGCCGACGCTGTTTCACAAGCAGACGGATATAGTCGAAAGCGGTCTGTTCCCGATCGGCCGCGGGCGTGCGTAAAATAAAGTCGATTTCGCAGAGGCTGTTTTTATCCACGGCGCGGAGCTTTTTAACGACCCGCTGCGCTTTTTCCCCTACGGGGGAAACGGCGATGAAGCGGTCGTCCAAAGCCGTTTGCAGAGCTTTGGAGGAGGACACAAAGGCGTCCTTGTCCGCGTAGGCGTCGAATACCGCCGTAAAAAAACCTTCGGGCGAACCGTCCGTAAAATAAATGTTACGCATACTTCTATCCTCTTGAAAACCCGCTCGGCTTCACTTTGTCACTCTTTGTCTGAAAACCTGCCTGCTTCCTTTCGCGCTTCGCTTGGACACCCGCTCGTCTCAACCTTGCCCCTTGTCTGAAGGCTCGTTGACCTCAACGCTGCCTCTTGTTTGAAAAACCGTTCGGCTCCTTCCGTCCCCCGTCTGAAAAACCATTCGTCTCAACCCTGCCCCGCGCTTTTATAATTGCCCCGTCAAGGCCGAACGCGCGACCTCGGCGGAGGAATTCAATAAAAATTGCTTTTCTTTCGGGGAGGCGAGAAGAGCAAGCGTTCCCGTTTCAGGCAAAAGAGAGGGGGCACTGAAGGCGGCGTCGAATAGAGACAGCTGTTTTGCTCCCTCCGAGCGTTCTGCCAAAATCAACTGCGTCCGCACCCGCTCGGGGCCTTCGAGCCCGTAAAATTTTCCGCCGCAGGTGATAAAGTGCCGTGCCCGTTTGAGTACAATCCTCATTTTCCGCAAATCCTCAAAGGTGAGGGCGGCATATTTTCTCGCCGTGACAATTTTATACGCTCCCTTGGCGCCGATTCCCGGGACGCGGAGGAGCTGCTCCACGCCCGCCTTGTTGACCTCCACGGGAAAATACTGCATGTTCCGAAGCGCCCAGGCGCATTTGGGGTCGTATTCGGTGGGGAGATTTTCTCCCGCGGGCGTGATTTCCTCGCAGGTGAAGCCGTAAAAGCGCAGCAGCCAGTCCGCCTGGTACAGCCTGTGCTCGCGTAGCAGCCCCGCGCCCGTATCGGGAAGAAGAGGATCTCGTACGACGGGCGCGTAGGAGGAGTAATACACCCGTTTGAGGTCGTATTTTTGATACATGAATTCCGTCAGCCGCAGAATCTGCCCGTCCGTTTCGGGCGAAGCGCCGATGATCATCTGTGTCGTCTGCCCTGCGGGGAGAAAACGCCCCGTGCCCCGCCGTTCCTCTCTGCCCGTCCGAAGCTTGTGCTCCAGGGCCAAAGCCCGTTTTTCCTCGCATAGTTGCCGCATGGGCTGAAACACGCTTTCTTTCGTCTTTTGCGGCGCCAAAAGCTTGAGGCTCTGTTCGCTGGGCAGCTCGACGTTATAACTCATTCTGTCGGCATAGGCGGCCGCTTGTTCGGTCAAAAGCCTGTCGGCGTGGGGAATTCCTTTCAGATGGATATAGCCGTTGAATTTGTAGTTCTCCCGCAGCATTTTTATCGTGCGGTAGAGGAGCTCCATGGTATAGTCGGGCGTTTTATAGACGGCGGAGGAGAGGAAAAAGCCCTCGATGTAATTGCGGCGGTAGAAGCCCATAACCAGCTCGCACATTTCCTCGGGCGTGACGATTGCGCGCGGTACGTCCGCGCTTTTGCGGTTGGGACAATATTTGCAGTCGAAAATGCAGTCGTTTGTCATCAGCACTTTGAGCAGGGAAATGCACCGCCCGTCCTGCGTAAAGGAATGGCAGATCCCTCCCACGGAAGCGTTTCCGATTCCGTCCTTCGTATTTTTCCGCCGCGAGCCGGACGACGAGCAGGATACGTCGTATTTCGCGCCGTCCGTCAAAATTTTCAGCCGCCCCTCGTCTATCATCGCGCTTCTCCTTTTCCGTTTGCCTTAAGGCAACGCCGCGCAAATAACCGGCATCGAGATACCGGAGTAATTTTGCGCCTGAATTCGTTGGATTTTCCTGCAATAGCAGCCGCTGTTGCCTAAAAAATCCGCCTTTTCATACGCAAAATCCTTTTCGGGCTCGCTCGATAACATTGTGCGGGATTACCTTAATAGTGTATCATTCTCCGAAAAAAATGTCAAACATTTGTTCGTTATTTTTTGGAAAAATTTCTCTTAAAAAGCGCCTTTGAAGGGAGGAAGGCGCAAGGTACTTGACAAAAATCGGAAAATAGGATATAATTGTGAAAATTTCACTTATCTTTCACGGTATTTTGTTGTAAAGGTAACTTCGGCGGGGTATATTTTAACTGTCAGTGAAAAATCCGATACTTCAGAGGAAGTTGTTATGAAAATTTTAATTGTAGATGACGAAGAAATGATTCGCGGCGTACTGAAGGAGTACGTGGAATTCGAGGGGAACGAAGCGTTTGAGGCCTCGGACGGCATGGAGGCCGTGCGCATGTGCAAGGACAACGATTACGACGTAGTGTTGATGGACGTGATGATGCCGCGGCTGGACGGCTTTTCCGCGGTGAAGGAAATTCGCAAATTCAAGGACGTTCCCGTGATCATGCTCTCCGCGCGCGGCGAGGAATACGACAAATTGTTCGGCTTCGAGATCGGCGCGGACGATTACGTCACGAAGCCCTTTTCGCCCAAGGAAGTGATGGCGCGCATCAATGCGGTGACGAAGCGCCGCGCGGCGAACACGGCCGACGCTTCCGCCCAGACGTATAAATTCGAAGGGCTGGAGATCGACATGGCGGGGCGAAACGTCTATGTAGATGGCGAAAAGGCGGAGCTTACCCCCAAGGAATACGAGCTGCTCTTTTACCTCGTCCGCAACAAGGGGATCGCGCTCACGCGCGAAAAGCTTCTGTACGACGTGTGGGGCTTCGACTTTTATGGGGACGACCGCACGGTGGACACCCACATCAAGATGCTTCGGGGCAATCTCAAGGATTATCGGAAGTTTATCGTGACCTTGCGCGGGCTGGGCTACAAATTCGAGGCGTAATCCGCGCGGACAAGCGGATTGCGGGCAAAAGAAGCGCCGCAGGGAGGAGAAGCCGTTTTCCGCGCGGCGCGCGTTTGCATATTTTGGAAAAAGCGGCGGGCGTTAAAATCGAGGGGACGGCGGTGGAGCATGAAAGGACGCATGACACAAAAGAATTACGCGAAAGGACAGGGGAGCACAAGCATCTATTTTTTGCTTTGGGCTGCTTTTTCCGTATTTGCGCTGATCATCGTGCTGTTGTTCGCCCTGACGCAGAACGTACTTTTGAAGCAGACCTATAAGGATGAAATCACCAAGAGCCTGGCCATGAACGGCACGACGATCCAAAAGGAGCTCAACGACTACCGCGGCCCCAATTACAGCAGCTTTGTCCGCTATCAGGCCGCGTTGTACGATGTGGGGGTGTATATCCTCGGCGCGGACGGCTCCGTGATGTTTCCCATCGAGGAGGATCTGGAGCCTTCCGACCCCTTTTTCGGCGAACATATGGATTTTTCGGAAAAGGTGAAACGTCTGCGCAAGCAACTGACGGAATCCAAAGGCATGCCCGTGATTTACGAGGATTCGTCGGGCGAATTTGTCTATGGCGCCGTGTATGGCGGCGAAACGTCCGAGCCCGTCTATCTGTACGTATGTAAGTCGCTGGAATTGAGCGAAAGCGTCGTAAAGCAGATGAACGTGCGCATGATGCTGATGGCGATTTTCGTGTTGATTCTGTCCTTTGCCGTCTCCAGCGCCATTTCGGGTGCGCTGACCAAGCCCATTTCGGAAATGACCGAAAAGGCGCGCCTGCTCGCTGCGGGGGATTTCTCCGTCGATTTCCACGGCCGATCGTACGGCAGTGAAATGCAGGAGCTTGCGGAAACGCTGAACTTTGCCCGCGACGAAATTTCCAAAGCGGACCAGATGCAAAAGGAGCTTATCGCCAACGTCTCGCACGATTTCAAGACGCCTTTGACGATGATCAAGGCGTATGCCTCCATGATTCAGGAGATATCGGGCAATAATCCCGAAAAGCGGACGAAGCATACCCAGGTGATTATCGACGAGGCGGACAGGCTGACCTCCCTCGTCAACGACGTGCTCGATTTGTCGAAGATACGTTCGGGAATAAACGCGTTGAAGATAGAGGCTTTCGATTTGTCGGAATACACGTTCGACGTATTGGAAAAGTTTGAATATCTTTCGGAAACGCAGAATTACCGTTTCGCCGCGGATATCGAAAAGGATATCTATACGGAAGCCGACCCGCTGAAGATCGGCGAGGTGTTATATAATTTGATCGGCAATGCGGTCAATTATACGGGCGAAGACAAGCTGGTGCGCGTGGAACTCAAACGGCAGGGCGACGGGACGGCCCGTTTCTCCGTCAGCGATACGGGCAAGGGGATAAAGCCCGAGGAGATTACGACGATCTGGGACAGGTACTATCGTTCGTCGCAGGCGCACAAACGCCCCGTCAAGGGCACGGGGCTGGGGCTGTCCATCGTCAAAACTATTCTGGAAAAGCATAATTTCCGTTTCGGGGTGGAGAGCACGGTGGGAAAGGGCACTACCTTTTACGTCGTCTTCCCCGAATGCGCCCCGCCGTCCGATACGGAAAAATAAACGCCTTCGGGCAGAGAGAAAAGAGATATGGAAAAAGAAGAACGGACGGCCGAAGCCGCCGGATACGAGGGGGAGATCACCGCGGAAAATCTCTGGTCGGTGATTGTTTCCCTGCAGGGCAAGGTATTTTATACGTCGAAAAAGCTGCCCTTTACCTATACCGTGAAGGGCGGCGAGCTGTTTACCGACCGCAGGGATCGTTCGGTGACGAGAAGCACGTTTGAGCGGGCGCTGGAAAAGATCCGCTCCGACCCCGCGATCAAGGGGCCGAAAAGGCTCAATGTTTACGGCGCGCCGTACGTCTGGGCGATCCTGAAAACCGTCGGCGCGGCGCCGTCGGAAAAAGAAGAGCCGAAGGGGCAGGGTTGAGCCGAACGCCCTTTTTTGCGCTTGCAAAAGGAGAAGGAAGATGGCGGAGAAAAATTTGAAAAACAAAAAAGCGTTTGACGGATATTCCGACTTTTTTCTGGCAAAGGAAAACTATTCGGAGGCCGAGGGCGCGGAAAAACTGCGTGAAACGCTTCGTTCTTTCAAGGGTATCCGCTCGGAATTTCTGGAAAAGGCGGAGGAAAAGGACGGTCTTTTGCTTCAGCGGGGATATATCCCCGTGTATCGCTTGTCGGCCGAAGCGGAATACGTGTGGGAAACGGGCGGAAGCAGGTCCGCCTCGCCCAAGGAGCACCGCGAAAAGAGAACGCTGGGATGTGTGCTGACGCAGGCCTCCGCGGCGCTTAAAACGGACGAATGGAAGGACGGCGGTTCGTTTTTATCCGACGGCGGCGAACGCCCCGCGCCCATCTTTGAGGAATATCTCGTGCCCTATAAGGAAAGCGTGCGGCGGCTGAAGCGCGAGGCGGCGGATTATTCCCCCGATTCCACGGCGCGGACGACGCTCGAGGACATGCGTTACGAGGTGATCTTCGTGCCCGTGCTCAGGACGATGTGCGCGTACGGGGACAGGGAATACGAGGGCTTTGTCAATCTACATAATGGAGCGGTTGCGGCGGAATATCCCGTCTCCCGACGGATCGAGGAGGGCGTGGGCAAGGCGCTGAAAACGATCGGGACGGCAAAGCTGAACGTCCTTTTTGCCGCGTTGTTCATCGCCGTATTTGCCGTTCTTTCGCTGGTAAAGAAGCTTCGTCCCGAGTCCGCCGTGGCGACCGCCGTGGTGGCGGGGCTTTTCGCCCTTCTCCTCGTGCCCGCCGCCTGTTTTCTCCGCTGTATGATGTATAGGCGGAAGGATATGGAAGAAAGAGCGGGAAGTAGCGGAAAAATTTCGGGGTCGCTTACGGCGGTATTGCTCGCCATAGCGTCCTGGACGGCTGCGGCCTTCGCGCTGTTTCTGTTCGGCGTAAACGTTCTTTGAAATAAATTTAGTCGAAAAGTTCTCCAACCGTTTACAAGAGGCTTCGGATATGTTATAATAAAAGCGGAAATACGTAAGCACAAAGTATTTAGAGGGATTTTCGCACGATGTTATAACAGAAGCGAAAAAAGAGCAGGTGCGAAGCATTTGCGGACGTTTTCGCGCTCTGTTCAGACATAGCTTGTCTATAGTATAATAAAAAGAGGTGTACGTATGATTGATATGACCGCCGTTAAAAATGCCGACCCCGAACTTTACGCCGCGATGGACGCGGAGCTGAAACGCCAGCAGGGCAATATCGAGCTGATCGCCAGCGAAAACATCGTTTCGCCTGCCGTATTGGCCGCGGCGGGGTCGCACCTCACCAACAAATACGCGGAGGGCTTGCCCGGCAAACGCTATTACGGCGGTTGCGAATTTGTGGACAGGGCGGAAAACCTTGCCCGCGACCGATTGAAGGAGCTGTTCGGCTGCGACCATTGCAACGTGCAGCCGCACAGCGGCGCGCAGGCGAATTTTGCGGTTTATTTCGCCATGCTCGAGCCGGGGGATACGATCATGGGCATGAACCTTTCCCACGGCGGGCACCTGACGCACGGCTCGCCCGTCAATATCTCGGGAAAATATTTCAAAATCGTGCCTTACGGCGTTTCGCGCGAAACGGAGCTGATCGACTACGACGAAATGGAAAAAATCGCGCTGGAAGCCCGTCCGAAGCTGATCGTTTCGGGTGCCAGCGCCTATCCCCGTACCCTCGATTTCAAGCGTATCCGCGAGATCTGCGACAAGGTGGGGGCGTATATGATGGTGGATATCGCGCATATCGCGGGGCTGGTGGCCGCAGGGCTTCATCCCTCGCCCGTGCCGTATGCCGATTTCGTGACGACCACCACGCACAAAACGCTGCGCGGTCCGCGCGGCGGCGTCATCATGTGCAAGGAGAAATACGCCCAGCAAATCGATAAAGCGGTGTTCCCCGGGACGCAGGGCGGGCCTTTGATGCACATTATCGCGGCCAAGGCCGCGGCTTTCAAAGAGGCGCTTTCGCCCGCGTTCAAAGACTACCAGCGGCAGGTGCTCCTCAACGCGCGGACGATGGCGGCGCGCTTTATGAAAAACGGAATTCGCCTCGTTTCCGGCGGCACGGACAACCATCTGATGCTGCTCAACTTAAGCGATACGGGCGTGACGGGCAAGGAATTGGAGGCGCTTCTCGACAAGGTGCACATCACCGTCAATAAAAACACGATTCCGTTTGAAACGGCGTCGCCCTTCGTCACCAGCGGTATCCGCGTGGGGACGCCCGCAATCACCACCCGCGGCATGAAGGAAGCGGAATGCGAAAAGATCGCCGACCTCATCTCCCGCGTAATCGCGGAAAAGGAGGGGTGCTTCGACGAGGTAAACGCGGAGGTTGCCGCGCTTTGCGCCCGCTTCCCCATTTACGAAAAAGATATTTTATGAAAGAATAAAAATTTCGCCGCAGGAGGTTGACAAAAGCGCGGCGAAAGGTTTACAATAGAGAAAAGTAAAAAATATTCTTTGGGGCGAGGCGAAATTCCTCACCGGCAGTAAAGTCTGCGAAGGGCAAGGCCGAAGGGCCGCGCCCCCGAATCGGTGAAATTCCGATACCGACGGTATAGTCCGGACGGAAAAAGAGAAAGGCCGCATATTGCGGCCGCAGAAGGCGTTTTTTTGCCGCCCCGAACATTTTTCGGGGCGGCTTTTGCGTCTTTACATAAGTCCTTACGGGGAATATTTTTACGAAAAAATTCTTTTTAAGGAGCAGTATCGTCATGTCATTACAAACCACTATTCCCGAAGACTCTGCCGAACGGGAGTCGCCCGCCGCCGTCGGAGCAAGCGACCGCGAACCCGCCGGGGGAACGCCCGCGGCCGCGCCGACGAAAAAGCGCGCGACGAAAAAGCGCGCGGCGGAAAAGCTGAAAAAGATGTTTACCGCCAAGCGGCTGGCGCTGATGGCGGTGTTCACCGCGCTCGCTTACGTCGCCAGCTTTCTCGAGTTTTCCCTTTTTCCGTCCGCTTCCTTTTTGAAGCTCGATTTCGGCAACGTATTTATCATGCTGATCGGTTTTCTTTTAGGCCCCGTCGAGGGCGTCGTCGTCTGCGCGCTGAAGGAAATACAGCGTATCCCCCTCGGCTCTACGGGCGGCGTGGGGGAGCTGGCAAATATGATCGTCACTTCGTCGTTTATCCTCCTGCCGTCCGTCGTTTATAAATTCCGTAAGGGCTTGAACGTCGTGGCCTCTGCGATGGCTGCGGCCTGCTTTATCGCGACGGGCACGGCGCTTTTGGCAAACCGATTTATTCTGTTTCCCGCCTTCGGGATTCCGACAAAAGGATTTTACGAGGTCTGGGGGCTGATTCTCGCCTTTAATCTCATCAAAACGGTGTCGGTTTCTCTCTTTACGCTGCTGTTGTATAAGCGGCTGTCCGCGTTTCTCAAGAAAATGAAAATTTGAAAGCCGAAACAATTGCAAAAAATCGCCGTACGTATTATAATATACGTATGGCTGTATTTTTATCTGAGTCGCGTGAAGCCACCATGGCGTTTGCGGCAGAATACGCAAAAACTTTATCCGCGGGCGACGTCGTGCTTTTGGACGGGGACATGGGCGCGGGCAAAACGGTGTTCGCCAAAGGCGTGGCGAAGGGAATGGGCATCTCTGACGAGGTGACCAGCCCTACCTACGCCTATATGAACGATTACGACGGCAGGCTGTTTCATTACGACTGTTACCGCATCCAATCGCCGCGGCAGGCGGAGAATCTCGGCCTGGCGGACTATTTCGAGCTGGGCGGCGTATGCCTCGTGGAATGGAGCGAGAACATCGCGCCCCTTCTGCCCGAACGGGTAAAGCGGGTGAAGATCCGAAAAATAGACGAAAACACAAGAGAGATAGAATATTGAAAAACTTTTTGGCGATCGATACAAGCTCGAAATATATGACGGTGCTGGCGGCAAAGGAGGGACAAACCTTTTTTTCGCATACGCCCGACTGCGCCATGCGCCATTCCGTACGGCTGATGGGGGCGATCGACGGCGTTTTGAAAGAGGCGAAGCTCTCCTTGGACGAGTGCGATTTTTTTTCCGCGGTCGTGGGCGCGGGCTCGTTTACGGGGATACGCATCGGGATTGCTACGGCGAAGGGCTTTTGCCTCGCGGAGGGAAAACCCTCTCTGCCCGTCACCTCGTTTGACGTCGCGGCATATAATGCGTTAGACGGCGAACGGGCGCTCGCCCTGGTGGACGCCCTGCACGGAAACTATTACGCCTGCGGCTTCGACGAAAGAAAAAACAAAATCCTGCCGCCTGCCTATCTCTCGGAGAAAGAGGTTCTGCGGCTGATCGGGGAGGGCTACGTTCCCTATTCCATGGAGGAGTTGCCCCTGTCCGCGAAGGCCGCCGTCAGGAAAGCCGACCCCGTCGAGGGGCTGAAGCGGGCGCTCGCCGCGCTTTCGAAGGACGCGGAAAATTTCGGGGAACTCTCCGCGCTGTATATCCGCAAAAGTCAGGCGGAAGAAAACAGAAAGGACGTTTGAAATGATTTACCGCGAATGGAAGTACGAAGATATCCTGAAAATTTCGGAGATAGAAAAGGAATGTTTTCAAGACGCCTGGACGTACAAAATGTTTGTCGAGGCCTTTTCGTCAAAGCTCTTTTACGGGGTCTGCGCGGAGGAAAACGGCGAAATCGCGGGCTACGCCTGCGAGACGGTGCTGTTTGAAAACGCGGAAGTGGATAACGTCGCCGTCGCGGAGAACTACCGCCGCCGCGGCATGGGAAAAACGCTTTTGAAGAAGCTGGAAAAGGAAGCGCGGGAACGGGGCGCGGGCGTCATGCTTCTGGAGGTGCGCGTTTCCAACGCGCCCGCCATGCTGTTATACCTCAAGGAAGGGTTTCGCGGCATTTATACGCGGCCGCGCTATTATCCCGACGGCGAGGACGCCGTCGTCATGCAAAAGCCGATCGGGTAGGCAAATAATCTTGCGGGAGGCGGGAAAACACGGTGACTTTCGATTTGTCCGAGGTTTCGTTTATACAAAAGGGAACGGGCCGCGATCTCGTTTTTTTTCACGGTTACCTTTCTTCCAAGGAAAGCTTTACGGCGCAGATCGAGTATTTTTCGCGGTTTTACCGCGTCACCGCGTTCGATTTTTTGGGGTTCGGCCAAAGCGCGCCCCTGAATGAGGCCTTTTCCGTCTCCGATTACGCGGAGTGGACGAAAGCGCTTTTAGACGCGCTGAAGATAGAGCGCCCGCACGTCGTCGCCCATTCTTTCGGCTGCCGCGTGGCGGTGAAGATGGCGAAAGGGGACGGGCAGGTATTTGACAAAATGCTTTTGACGGGGCCTGCGGGCGTTATTTTGAAGCGCGGTTTCGGATATAAACTGAAGGTAAAGGCCTATCGTCTGGTGAAAAAATTTGCGCCGAATTATGCCGAAAAACATTTCGGCAGTACCGAATACCGTTCGCTTCCGCCCGTCATGCGAGAGAGCTATAAAAAGATAGTCAACGAGGATCTGCGCGCCGACGCGCGGGAAATAAGCAACGAAGTTTTGATGGTGGTGGGGGAAGAGGATAAGACGACGCCGATCGAGGAAGCGGAAGCCTACCTCGTTTGTCTCGAAAACGGATGGATAAAACGTATGGAGGGCGGGCATTTCGCGTTTGCGGAGCATCCCCTCGCCTTCAATCTGATTGCGGAGGAATTTTTCTTTCATGAGTGAAGTAATTTCGAGGATCGCCGCGTGTATCGCGTGCACCTGCTTCTTTTACGTGGGGACGTATAAATCGTTGGGCGCTTTGCAGCAGTGCGGCTATAAAAACAAAAGGTTTTCCCGCTGGCTGAAGCGAAAGGACAATTTATACTACAATCGGCTCGCGCTGTGGTCGGGGCTGGGTCTGCTTTCGACGGCGGTCGTTTCCCTCTGCTTTTCCTTCGCGGGCGCCGTGGTCGCGCAGCTCGTTTCCACCGTACCTTTCTTTCTGTTTTGTCTGCTGTTCTGTGCGGCGGACCGCAATTACGCGCTCAAAGTGCCCGTCAAAAATACGGGCAGGGTCAAACGGCTCAGCGCGGTGTATCTTCTGCTTATCGCCTGCGTTTCGTATATCGTCGTCGCGCTTCTGGATTTCGCCGCGGCCGCAATAAAGAGCGAGCTTTACGATCTGTTCGCCTTTCTGCCCTATACGCTGATGCCCCTGCTTTTGCCTTGGCTGCTCTGTCTGGCCAATCTCCTCGACGGGCTTTACGAAAATCCGCGCAATAAAAAATTTGTCCGCCGTGCGGGGAAGATATTGGACGAAAGTAAAATCGTCCGCGTGGCGGTGGTGGGGAGCTACGGAAAAACTTCCGTCAAAAATATCCTCAAAAGTATTTTATCGGCGAAATATTCCGTCGTGGAAACGCCCGAATCCTTCAATACCCCCGTCGGAATCGCCAAGACGGTGACGGGGCCCGATTTTGCGGGCAAGCAAGTGCTTATCGCGGAAATGGGCGCGCGGCACGTCGGGGATATCGCGGAGCTGTGCGGCCTCGTCAAACCCGATTACGCGGTGTTTACGGGCGTCTGCGCCCAGCACGTCGAAACGTTCGGCTCGGAAGAAAATATCCTTAAGGGCAAGAGCGAAATCGTCAAAAGCAGCGCGAAAAAAATCGTCTGCGGCGGCGAGCTCAAAGAGAAGATTGCCGCCCTGTCTTTAGACGTCCTTTCGATGAGCGAAAAGGAAAAATGTCTCTATGCCGATTACGCGGCTCTGATTTCCGATCTGAAGTTAAAGCCGCACGCCACTTCGTTTACGCTTTGCCTGCCCGATACGGACGCGATCGCGGTCGAGCTTCCCCTTTTGGGAAAACATTCCGCGGAAAATGTCGCGCTGGCCGCCCTGCTCGCGCGGGAAATGGGCCTCACGGGAGAGGAAATCGCCAGAGGGATAGAGGGAATCCGTCCCGTCCCGCACCGCCTTCAGCTGATCGAGGGCGACGGCGTGTATATCCTCGACGACAGCTACAACGCCAACCCCCGCGGCGCACGGGAGGCGGTGGAGGCCTTAAAGCGTTTTCCCGCGCGCAAGATCGTCGTGACGCCGGGGCTGGTGGAAACGGGTATCCTCGACGAGAAGCTCAACGGGGAGCTGGGCGCGGCGCTGGTCGGGCTCGACGAGGTGATCCTCGTCGGAGAGACGCTGGTCGGCGCCGTCAAGGCGGGATATCTCGAAGCGGGCGGCGAAGAGGAAAAAATAGTCGTCCTTCCCACGCTGGACGCGGCGCAGGCGCGTTTGAGCGAAACGCTTTCCGCGGGCGACTGCGTATTATTTCTGAATGATTTGCCCGACGCTTGGTAAAGGCGTTCGCTTCCCGTCGGCGGCTGCGTATCGTTTCCGAACGCTCCGCTTAAAGCGTGCGCTTTCTGCTTTCCGCGGGCGGCTTTACCCAACGCTCCGCCTAAAGCGTCTGCTTTCTGCTTTCCGCGGGCGGCTTTGTTCCCAACATTCTGCCTAAAGCGAACGCTTCGCCGCGGGAAACGCTTAAAACACTTTCGAAAAACCCAAGACACCAAAGCGAAAAAATTCTTTTTTGCGGAGGTGTTTTTTTATGCTTAAAGTGGCGGTGCTGTTCGGCGGAAAATCCTGTGAAAACGAGATTTCCGTCCTGACGGGCGTCTTTGTGCTCAATCTCCTGGACAGGGAAAAATACGTTCCCGTGCCCGTATATATCCATACCGACGGCGGAATGTACACCTCGGCGAAGATGACCGATCTCAACGTTTTCAAGAAAAAGGAGTTCTCCTCTTTCGAACAGATTTTTTTCGACGGGGGCACCATGTATGCGTTTAACGGCGCAAAGACAAAAATCAAGAACAAGGGAAAAATAGACGCGGCGCTCAATTGCTGTCACGGCGGTCTGGGAGAGGGCGGGGGGATATCCGCGCTGATGCAGCTGAACGGCATTCCGTTCGCCTCGCCCGAACTTACGGCGTCGGGCATGTTTATGGATAAAACGCTGACGAAGCTGGTGGCCAAGGCGCTGAACGTGCCTACGGTGGAATACATACGCGTCAACGAAGCGGATTATGCCAAGCGGGGGAAATTTTTGCTGAAAAATATCGAGTCGCGCCTCAAATATCCCGTCGTCGTCAAGCCCGCGCACCTCGGCTCTTCGATCGGGATTTCGGTGGCGGAGACGGAGGAAAGCGCGGCGGCCGCCGTGGAAGCGGCGTTTCAGCTGGACGACAGGGTGATCATCGAAAAGTTTCTCAAAAACAAACGGGACGTAAATTGCGCGGCGTATTCCCTCGGCGGGGAGATTTACGTTTCGGAGCCCGAGGAAGCGGCTTCGGGGGATAAAATCTATACCTTCGCGGATAAGTACCTCGGGGAAGGCGGCCGTCGCAACGGCGGCAAGGCGGGGAAGAAAGCCGCGGCCGTGTCCGACGAAACGCGGGAAAAAATCCGCTCCTATACGCGCACGCTGTATAAGCGCATGAACTTAAAGGGCATCGTGCGCATGGATTTTTTGCTTTCGGAGGGGAAAATTTATCTCGGGGAAGTGAATACGGTGCCCGGCTCGCTGGCGTATTACCTCTTTTGCGAGCGGGTGTCCGACGCGAAAAATCTCTTTTCCGATCTCATAGACGACGCTTTGGCGAGCGCGGCGGCGGGCGAAAAGCGCGTGATCTCCACGGGGATTTTGCAGTCGGTGACGGTGCAAGGAAAGCGGGGCGGAGTCCGTATCTGAAAAAGCGCCCCGTTTTGTCAGGAAACGGGGCGTATGCCGATACAAGAAGAGCGTACGCTCGTTTTAAAATTTACCCCGAAAACAAGAAAACGGGGGTATCGATAAGAAAAAGAGCGTTATGCCAATTTGACGACCATCATGGAAGCATTGACGTTGGGCCCGCCGCCGCCCACCCCTATGGCGAGCGTCACCGCCGCGCCCGTGGAATTGACCAGTGCGAGAGTGCTGTTTGCGGGAGCCGTGACGATGACAAAGCCCGTGGTGATTGTGCGGACGGCCGAGCCTGCCGCGCCCGTTTCGGTGCCGTAAAAGGTACCGGGAACCGACGTGTCGTTGAGATAGAGAATAAACTGATTGGCGGCGGTGCCCATGACGGTGAACCACACGGCATAAGTGCCCGCTTCTGTCAGAAGGACGCCGTTTCCGCCCGCAGTGTGTGTGACTCCCGCAGAAAGAACGCCGTTCGCAGAGAAGTTTACTCCCGCGGAGGTCGTCACCGTCTGCGGACGGTCGTTAAAGACGTAACCATATTCAGGAGCGGCGCTCGGTGTCGGCACAGGCGTCGGTTCAGGATTGACGACGCGCGTCACCGTTTTGGAGACGATACAGGCAGGGGGACAGGGCGCACAGGGAAAGCAGGGCGTACAGCCTCCGCCGCAGGCGTTTTGTCCGAAGCATTGAAGCTTGGAAAGACCGGAAAGATCTTTATTCATAAGTGAAAAAACCTCTTCCTTTTGAAAATTTCGGCCGAAAAGAGCGGAAAAAATTCACCGCGCAAAGTTCGGCTTACGTTATTATATGCGAAACGGAGGCAAACGGGTTCAAAGGCGAGGAAGACGGGAAAACGGCAGGAGACTGCGAAAGGTGGGAAAATGACGCCCAAACGGCAGGAGACAGCGGAAGACGGGAAAATGACGCCCAAACGGCAGGAGACAGCGGAAGACGGGAAAATAACGCCCAAACGGACAAGCTTGTCGCTTTTCAGATATTTCCCGAAAAGGAAAAGGTTTCCCCGCAAGATTGTGGGATACGCGCCCGCAAATCATTGCTTTTTTTTCGATTTTTTGTTATACTGTTAAAAAGACTGAATTTTGGCGGATTACGCAAGGAAAACTATGGCAAACGGCGAATTTACGGATAAGGTAAAAATACTCATCAAGGCGGGCGACGGCGGCGACGGAATGAATTCCTTCAAGGCCTATAAAGGCAAACCCGCATGCGGGCCCGACGGCGGCGACGGCGGCAGGGGTGGCGACGTGTATTTCGTGGGCGACAAGGACATGAACGATTTGTTCTCCTTCCGCTTTACGTGGAAATATTTTGCGGACAACGGCGAACACGGCGGAACCAACCAATGCTTCGGCAAGGGCGGAAAAAACGTCTATATCAAGGTTCCTTTGGGGACGTTGGTGCGCGACGCGGACACGGGGCGCCTGATCTGCGACGTGTTCGAGGACGGGCGGGAGATCCTCGTGGCGCGCGGCGGAAACGGCGGCAAAGGCAACGTGCGTTTCACGACGGCGCGGCGTCACGCGCCCAATTTCGCGCAGAAGGGCGAACGGGTGAAAGAACATTATGTGATTCTCGAAATGAAAGTGATCGCGGACGTGGGGCTGGTGGGCTTCCCCAACGTGGGAAAGAGCACGCTACTCAGCAAGATTTCCGCCGCGCGTCCGAAGATTGCAAACTATCATTTCACCACCCTTTCCCCAAATCTCGGCGTGGTGCGCTACTATGAGAAATCCTTTATCGCGGCGGATATTCCGGGCCTTATCGAGGGCGCGGCGCAGGGGGCGGGGCTGGGACACGATTTTTTGCGCCATATCGAACGAACGCGCATGCTTTGCCACGTGGTGGACGTTTCGGGCTGCGAGGGACGGGACCCGATAGAGGATTTCAAGAAGATAAACGAGGAGCTTAAGGAATACGGCGAAACGCTTGCTTCTCTGCCGCAGGTGATCGTGTGCAACAAATGCGACGTTTTCGGCGCCGAGGATAACCTCAAGGCGTTTAAGAAAAAATACGGCCGCAAGTATAAAATTTATCCGATCACCGCGGTCACGGGCGAGGGCACGCGCGAGCTGATCGAGGGGATTTTCGACGTGCTCAAAGACCTGCCCCCCGTGGAACCCGTTCCCGTGGAGGAGGAATTTGAATATACGGCGAACGACAATCTCGAATTTGAGATTTACCGCGACGAAAACGGCGTATATACCGTCGTCGGCGGGCTGGTAGATATGCTCTGCCGCAACGTCGTGCTGAACAATCCCGATTCGATGCTCTATTTCCAAAAGGTGTTGAGGCTTCGCGGAGTCATTAAAAAGCTGACGGCCATGGGCTGTAAGGAAGGGGACACGGTATCCATCGGTGACGTGGAATTCGACTTTGTGCCGTAAAGAGGCGGACAAGGCGAAAAAAATACGATTTTTACAAAGGATATAAAGAGAAGATATGGAAATCGGACTGAAAGCATTTTTTTACGAGTATAAATATTACCTTCTGCCCGACGGCTGTGCGGACGCGGAGGACGTCAGGAAACTGAAAATGGCCGAGGTCAGGCGCCTCAAGGAAGAAAATTGCATGGCGCCCGACTTTGTTTACGAAAGCGTGGAGACGGAATTCCTCGTCGTTGCCGCGCCCGAACGGATTTTTCCCGCTACGGTCAATCTCTATACGCGGGAGGAATACGACGCCCTCCTTTCTAAACAAGTGGAGAAACGCTGTCCCGGCTGTCTGCGCTACACAGACGACGGCTCCGAGGAGTTAACGGGACATCACCGCGAAATTTCTCTGGCGGGGGTGTGTTATTCCCGCGAGGAAAAAGGGGACTTTTTCCCTTTCGGCTGTTGCGTACAGGCGCTTTGGAGCCGATTGGCAAAAGAGGTAAACGACCTTGCGGCCATGATCGAGACGGGGGATCAGAAAGGCTTGGAAAAGCGGGTCAACCGCGAGATAGAAAAGTTTTTTCTGCCTCTGGAGGTTTACGGGGGCGTGTCGGACGGAAAATACTGCCTTTGTCTGGGCTCCAACGGCTATCCTCAGCAGGGGTTGCGCGCCGTCCTGAAGATGTTTGCCGATACGGCCAATAAGCCCGCCTGTCCCATGGCCGAAGCGGGTTGGAGGGTTTATCCCTATTTCCCGAAAGGGGTATATAAGCCCGCCCTGCGGCCCGATTACTTCAAGCGCCCGCCCCGTATTTTCTATTCGGAGGAGGCGGAGACGGGGGCGGCGGAGATCGCCGTGTACGAAAAGGACGCGGAGAGCTGGAGCGCGAAAAAGACGGCGATCCGCAAAAAGGCGATCTACGGTTACCTGTGCCATTATGTGGGCGAGGACGTTTTGCTGGCGGGCAGCGCCAGCATCGCGGTGGCGGGAAAGCTCCCCGAGGACAAGCGGGAGGTGAGCGCGGAGGAGCTTGCCGGGATTATGGAGGAACGGACAAAGGACATCTTTGAGGGAGAGGCGCCTTTCCCCGCGCCCCTGTACCTGCGTGCGGACGGGGCGGAGCTGGACACGCTGCCGTTTAAGGAAAACGTGCAGACCTGGGCGACGGTATGTCCCGAAATGAGCCCCGAAAATTTGCCCGAGGACCCGCCGCACAATACGCTGTTTGAAGGCTTGGGGATCATTTACGCCTATCTATATCTCCCCGGAGTGACGACGGGGGAGTTCGGCGCGGAAAAGAAAGAGGTGCTCGATTGGTATATGAGCCATGCGGACGAATATCCCGCGCCGATTACCTTCCCCGGTTCGTGGGAGATTTTCGTGAAAAACGTAGGCGTCGTCTTTACTCCCTCGGGTCTGTGCGAGGACTGCATGGTGTTCGACGAAAAGGAGTTTTTCCGCGTCATGCGCAATCTCGCGCCCGTTTTGGAAGGGCTGAACGTCAAAATCGTGACGGTGAAGCGGGACGGGGTGATCGTCTATGAGCCGGGGTACGTAATTCGACCTGCGGACGCGGGAATTTTGGCCTGAAGGCGCCCGATATTTACGGCTGCCCCGACCCCCGACGGCTGAGCGACGTTCGGGCCGGCCGCAAAAAAACCCGGAAACGAAAATTTTTTCAAGGAGAAGCTTTTCGGGCAAAGCGCATACGTACAAATCAATAAATAATGAGGTAAACAAAATGCAGATCATTACGTCGGAAACGATAACCAGCAAACAACGCAGCAAGCTCAAGTCCCTTGCGTCCAACTTACAGCCCGTGACGCAGATCGGCAAGGGCGGCATTTCGGATAATCTTTTGAAAACGCTTTCGGACGCGCTCGAAGCGCACGAGCTTATCAAGGTGAGCATTCTTTCCAATGCGGAGGAGGACGCGGGAAATCTCGCGGAAAACGTAGCGGAGCTGCTCGACGCGGTGCCCGTCGCGGTCATTGGAAGAAAAGCGATATTTTACCGCCGTTCCTCGCGCGAAAATTTCGTACATCTCGAATTCTGAATTCCCTTTTTTGCGTTTTGCGTTTGAAAAGGCGAAAATTGCTTTATAAATATAAGGCAAAATAAAGTTTACAAGGTGAATGTCATGAGCGAACAGGAAAACAAACAACAGGGCGCGGAAAGCGTTGAAGAAAATACGGAGACGGTGAAAACGGAGAGCGCGGAAACGTCCGTCCCCGAAAGCGGCGCGACCCCTCCCGCAGAGGAAAAAAACGCCGAGGGCAAGGACGGAAAGGAAAAGGGACACCGCCGCGAGCTGCAAAAGGCGAAAGAGGAAATCGAAAAGCTGAAGGCGGAGGCGGAGGATTTCAAGCGCAAGTGGTATTCCGTTACGGCGGAATACGACAACTACCGCCGCCGTACCCGCGAGGAGGCTTCGAAAAAATATACCGAGGGAAGGAGCGACGTCGTCTCTTCGCTGTTTGCGATCGGCGACAATCTGGAGCGCGCCCTCGCCGCCTGCGCGGACGAAAAGACCCGTCAGGGCGTGGAAATGGTACTTAAAAGCTACAAAAAAGTGCTGGAGGGCGAAAACGTAGAGGAAATCGACCCCACGGGACAACCCTTCGACGCCTCTTTCGCGGAGGCGATTATGGCCGTCGCGCCCGAAGAGGGCGAGGAGCACGGCGTCGTCAAACAGGTGTACGAAAAGGGCTACAAGCGGGGCGACAAGGTGCTTCGATACGCGAAAGTCATCGTCACGCAGTAAAGTTCGTCAAAAACCCCCGTCGGCATCCGACGGGGGTTTTGTTGTGCGTCCGGGTAAAAAATGCAATAGCGTTTATGCGGGGCGGAATATCCCGACGCATGAAGCCCGTTGATTAAAAAGAGCGCGGGGCAAACGATGTCAAGGACCGTTTTTGCGACAGTGAAATCGTTGGGTTAAAAAGAGCGCATATCAAACGTCCGACGCTTTCGCTTTCAGGGCTATTCTACCCCGAAAAATTCGTTGGGGGTGACGCCGAAATGCGTATAAAACGCCAGAATATTGTCGTAGGAAGGCTTTTTTTTGCCGTGCAGCCATTGTCCCACCGTGGTCTGGTTGACGCCGAGCGCCCTCGCCAGCTTCTCCTGGTTCAGCCCGCGTTCAATCATCAGTTGTCTTATGATTTCGCTGTATATCATCATTTGTAAAGCCGAAATTTTTTTTCTTCCAATTATTACCATTTTACCAAATTTTACGTTTGTTGACTTGACATAAGTCAAAAGACCTGATATAATAAAGAAGAAAACAAAAGCTTCGGGAAACGGAATCGCGGGGACGATCCTTTTCGGAAAGGGCGGAAAGAACGCCGATTTTCGGTTTTGTTCATACACCATCATTGGTTTAATAAAAGGGGCGACGCAGGGAAAGCAACATTTCCATGCGTTACTCTTTTTTTATGGAAAAAAGGCGTGAAAAATTTTGTTTTCCATGTTTAAGCGGCGCGGCGGCGGGTTAAATATAAATGTAAACAAACGGCGGGCGCATAAAAGCGGCCGCACTTTTCGGGAAAGGCTTTTCCCGAAGGGTCAGACCGGGAAAACGGAAAGGAGTGAAATAGAAATTATGGCAGGAAAAGTGATCGGTATCGACTTAGGTACAACAAATTCGTGTGTGGCGGTGATGGAAGGCGGCGAGCCCGTCGTAATCACCAATGCGGAAGGCTCCAGGACGACCCCTTCCGTGGTATCTTTCCAGAAGGACGGCTCCCGCGTGGTGGGGCAGGCGGCGAAGCGTCAGGCGGTGGCGAACCCCGACAAAACCGTCATTTCCATCAAGAGACATATGGGATCCGATTTTAAGGTGAACATAGACGACAAAGCGTATTCTCCCCAGGAGATTTCCGCTATGATTCTGTCCAAGCTGAAGGCGGATGCGGAGGCATATCTCGGCACGAAGGTCACGGAGGCGGTCATCACCTGCCCCGCATACTTCTCCGACAGCCAGCGCCAGGCGACCAAGGACGCGGGCAAAATCGCGGGGCTTAACGTTTTGCGTATCATCAACGAGCCCACGGCGGCCGCGCTCGCTTACGGCCTCGATAAGGACAAGGGCGGCAAGGTCATGATCTACGACCTCGGCGGCGGTACGTTCGACGTTTCCATCCTGGAAATTTCCGACGGCGTATTTGAAGTGCTCGCCACCAACGGCGACACCAAGCTGGGCGGCGACGACTGGGACGGCAAGATTATACAATATCTCGTAGATGAGTTCAAAAAGTCCCACGCCATCGACCTTTCCAAGGACAAAATGGCGATGCAGCGTCTGAAGGAGGCCGCGGAAAAGGCCAAGATCGAGCTTTCGGGCATGAATTCCACCAACATCAACCTTCCTTTCATCTCCATGAGCGCGGAAGGCCCTCAGCACCTCGACGTCACGCTGACGAAGCAGAAGTTTGAGGCGATGACCGCCGACCTTCTCAACAGGACGGTGGAGCCTATGCGCCTTGCGATGAAGGACGCGGGATTGGCCTATAAAGATATCGACAAGGTTATTCTCGTCGGCGGTTCCACCCGTATGCCCGCCGTTGTGGAAAAGGTGCGCGAGGTGACGGGCAAGGAGCCCTTCAAGGGCATCAACCCCGACGAATGCGTCGCCATCGGCGCGGCCGTGCAGGGCGGCGTTCTGACGGGCGAAGTCAAGGACGTGCTTCTTCTCGACGTCACTCCGCTGTCTCTCGGCATCGAGACCCTCGGCGGCGTGTTTACGAGGATTATCGACAGAAACACCACCATTCCCGTCAAAAAGAGCCAGGTGTTCTCTACGGCGGCGGACAATCAGACGAGCGTGGATATTCACGTCCTTCAGGGCGAGCGCGAGTTCTGCAAGGACAACAAGACCCTCGGCAACTTCATGCTGTCGGGTATCGCTCCCGCACCGAGAGGAATCCCGCAGATTGAGGTCACCTTCGACATCGACGCCAACGGTATCGTGCACGTCACCGCGCAGGATAAGGGCACGGGCAAATCCACGGATATCACGATCACCTCTTCCACCAATCTGTCGGAGGACGAGATCGACAAGGCCGTGAAGGACGCCGAAAAGTTTGCCGAAGAGGATAAGAAGCGCAAGGAAAAGATCGATAATAAAAATAAGCTGGACGGCATGATCTTCTCCGTCGAGCAGACGATGAAGGAGGCGGGCGACAAGCTGGACGAAAACGACAAGGCGGCCCTGCAGGCGGCGGTCGATACGGCCAAGAAGGAACTCGAATCGGACGACGACGAGAGGATTAAGGCGGCGTACGACGCCTTGATGAACGCCGTACAGCCCATCTTCGCCAAGCTTTACCAGGCGAACGGCGGGGCGGCGGGGCCCGACGCGGGCGCGGCTCCCGGAGCGGAAGGCGGCGACACCGAATTCCATCAGTAAGAGAAAGGTCGGGCGCAGCCCGCAAAGAGGAATAGCGCAAATCGGGTTTGGCGAACAGCCAAACCCGTATGGCGTATTTTAAGACACATCGAAGAAGGACGTTTCACATTATGGCAGAGGCGAAAAAAAATTATTACGACATTTTGGGCGTAGATAAAAAGGCGAGTGCGGACGAGATAAAGTCCGCGTACAGAAAGCTCGCCAAACAATATCACCCCGATCTCCACCCCGGCGACGCCGCGGCGGCGGAAAAATTTAAGGAAGTAAACGAGGCGAACGAGGTTTTGTCCGACGCGCAGAAGCGCGCCGCCTACGATTACGAATTGGAGCATCCCGGCATGGGCGGCATGGGCGGTTTCGAGGGAGGCTTCGGCGATTTTTCCGATATTTTCAGCTCGATTTTCGGCGGCGGATTCGGCGGATTCGGCGGCGGGGCGCGCTCCGCACAGTCGAGCGTGGGCGACGATATTCAGCGGGAAATGACCCTCAGTTTCATGGACGCGGCGAAGGGCTGCACAAAGACCTTTTCGTACATGCGCAACGAGCCCTGTTCTTCCTGCAAAGGCACGGGCGCGCGCGGCGGCACGGCATACAGCACCTGTTCCCGCTGCGGCGGCAAGGGCGTCGTGCAGACGGTGCAGAATACCATGTTCGGGCGAACGATCCGCCAGGGCGTATGTCCCGACTGCGGCGGAACGGGCCGCGTGATTACCGACAAATGTCCCGACTGTAAGGGCAAGGGATCGGTGCGGAGGGAAACCACCGTCACCCTCACCATTCCCGCGGGCGTGGATAACAACAGCTATATGAAAAAGAAGGGATACGGCCAGGCGGCGCAGGGCGGCGGCCAGCCGGGCGATCTCATCATTGTTTTCAAGATAGAGCCGCACAAGATCTTCGTGCGGAACGGGTTTGATCTTCAGGTGGATCTGCCGATTTCCTTCAAGACGGCCGCGCTCGGCGGAACGGTGAAGGTGCCCGCGATCGACGATACCTTTGATTTTACCATCCCCGAAGGCACGCAGAACGGTCAGCTGTTTACGGTGCGCGGCCGCGGTATCCGTTCGGCGCGCGGGGCGACGGGAAACCTCATTCTCCGTATTTTGGTGGAGGTGCCCACGCGGCTGACGCGAGATCAGAAACGGGAAATTGAAGCGATGGATTCCGATCTCGAATTGAAACAGTACGATAAAATGAAGAAGTTTTCGGACAACGTGGAAAGCTTTTACGGCAAAAAACCCTATTGAACAAAAATAAAGAAAACCGCTTTTGTAAAAATGCAAAAGCGGTTTCCTTTATGCCGGATTTCCGTTCCCCGTCCGCCGAATGCAGGACAAACGTCTCTCCGTTCGGTTTTCGCGCGGTTTTATTAAATTTAAAAGGACTTTTCGCAAACGGGCTTCCTTTGCCTTACGCCCAGCCCTTGCAGACGTCTATCCAGGAGAGAAAATGCGAATAACGTTCCAGCTCGGGAATGGTGAATTCGGCCGCGCTGTTACAGTTGCCGCAGGCGGGAAATACCGTTTCGAAACGCTTCAGGGATATGTCGAGATAGATTTCTACGCCCTTATTGACCGCAAAGGGACACACGCCGCCTACCTCGTGGCCGATCTGTGCGGCTGTTTCTTCGGGCGTCAGCATTTTTGCCTTTGTCGAAAACTGAGCTTTATACTTGGCGTTGTCGATTTTCGCGTCTCCCGCCGTCACGACGAGTACGGGGACCCCGTTCACCGTAAAAGACAGCGTCTTTGCAATTCTGCACGGCTCGCAGCCGAGAAGCTCTGCCGCGAGGCCGACGGTGGCGCTCGAGGCGGAAAACTCCTGAATGCGGCTTTCTATCCCGCAGGCTCGGAAATATTCTTTTACCCGTTCGATGGACATGCTTTTCTCCTTTTCGGTCTGTTTTTGTGAAGACTGCCTGCGCACGACATAGACACGCTATGTAATGCCGAGCGCTTCCGCGTTTCCGTCTCTATTATAGCATAACGCGGAGGGGAGCGCAAACGGTTTTTCGGCGCTTTTCGCAAAGAAATTGTTTATCGCGGAGAATTATTTGCGCGGAAAGGTTGAAAATTGTGTCCGTTAATGATATAATAAACAAAGAGGTATTTATGAAATTTATCGAATTGACCGTACATACGACGACGGAAGCGAGTGAAATCATTGCGGACATCATGTGGAATTATACCAACTACGGCGTCACGATCTGCGACGTCAACGATATCATCGCTCTGCAAAAAAGCAAGGATACGATGTATTGGGATTATATGGACGACGATTTGACGGCGGCTCAGCCGAAAGATGTTTTGGTAAAGTGCTATATTGCCGAGGACATTGCGGAGAAAACCGTCGGGGAGATTATGCGCGACGTGGCGGAGGCAAAGGAAATGAGCGGCGGCGCGCTTCCCTTCGGAACGCTGGAGGATACCAAGCGCGAAGTGGACGGGGACGACTGGATCGACGTATGGAAAAAGCATTTTCGGCCCATTCGGTTGGGACGTATCGTCGTCGTGCCCGAATGGATAGACTATACGCCCGAAGCTGACGAAAAGATCGTTCTGCTCGATTCGAATATGGCTTTCGGCACGGGGGAGCACGAAACGACGTCCATGTGCGTGGAGCTGATGCAGGAATACGTGACGCCCGATTCGGTATGTATCGACGTGGGCTGCGGGAGCGGAATACTCGGCATTTCCGCCGTAAAGCTGGGCGCAAAAAAGGCCTATCTGACGGACATCGATTATGTGGCCGTTTCCAGCGCCACGCACAACAGCGAACTGAACGGCACCGCCGACAAGACGGTGGTGGCTCATTCCAACCTGTTGGACGATACGGACATTCGAGGGGACGTCATGATGGCGAACATCACGGGCGAAATTTTGAAGTTGCTCGCGCCCTCTATCCCTAAAAATCTCAAGAAAGACGGCGTTTTGATCCTGAGCGGCATCATCGAAAGCCGCCTTTCCATGGTCAAGGAGGCCTACGAGGAGGTGGGCATGCGGGCAGTAAGGGAACGGCGCAAGGGAGAATGGTTTGCGCTGGTCTTAAAGCACAAAGAGGCGTGACATGTCTGCGGTGAAAAGGTTTTTTGTAAAATCGATCGGCGAGGAACCCTGTCTGGAGGGCGAGGAATTCGAACACGCGAAAAACGTTTTGCGTTTAAGCGTCGGGGACGAGGTAATCCTTTTGGACAACAGCGGAAAAGAATATTCGGCAGTGATCGCGGCCGTGGAAAAGCGGCGGATGAGATTAAACGTTTTGAAGGAAAACGAGGGGGACAGGGAAGCGGCGACGGAGGTTGCGCTACTGTTCGGATATCTGAAAAACGCCGATAAAAACGAATTTATCGTACAGAAAGCGGTGGAGCTCGGCGTCAAAAAGCTGATCGCGTTTTCCTCGGAATTTTCCTCCGCATACATGAACGAAAACAAGCTGGAAAGATTAAATAAGGTATCCAGGGAAGCGGCGAAGCAGTGTCTGCGTTCCGTGGCGCCCGAGGTCGCCTATTGCGGCGATCTGAAAAGCGCGCTGTCTGCGGTAAAGGAGTATAAAAACAAGCTGTTTGCGTGCGAGTTTGCGGCGGAAAGCGAAGCGGATATTTCCTCCCTTTCGGGAAGCACGGCTCTGGTCGTGGGCAGCGAGGGAGGCTTTTCGCGGGAGGAGGAGGCGTCGGCAAAGGAGTTCGGGTTCGCTTCCGTGACGCTGGGAAAGCGTATCCTTCGGGCGGAAACGGCGGCCGTGGCCCTGACGGCGGTGACTATGTTTGCGCTGGGCGAATTGGGGGGAAAGGCATGAAGGCGGTGGTGTTTACGCTGGGCTGCAAGGTCAACGACGTAGAGAGCGGGTCGCTGATCCGCGGCCTGGAGGAGATGGGCTACGCCGTCTCGCGGGAGCTGGAAAGCGCCGAGCTTTACGTGATTAATACCTGCGCCGTTACGGCGGAGGCGGAACATAAAAGCCGACAGGCGATCTCCAAAGCCCTGAAATTTAATCCGACGGCCAAGGTGCTGGTCTGCGGGTGTGCCTCCGAAAAAAATCCGCTTGCCTTTGCAGAACGGAAAAACGTAATTTCCGTGACGGGAGCGAGAAGCAAGGGAAAAATCCTCGAGATAGCGGCTTCGGGATTTTCGGATGAATGGCGGGGCGTACACGTCGAGGCCGAAGATACGGGATATGAGGAGCTGCCTGCGCCCGAATGTCTCAAAACCCGCAGCTTCGTCAAGATTCAGGACGGCTGCAACCGTTTCTGTTCCTATTGCGTCATTCCGTATCTGCGCGGCCGTAGCCGCTCGAGGTCGGCGGAGAGCGCGGCGGCGGAAATCTTGTCGGGCGGCGCGCAGGAAACGGTGATTACGGGCATAGACGTCTCCGATTATCGGGACGAAAGGGGGCGGGATTTAGCCGATTTATTGACGTTGGTCAAGGATGCGGAGACGAGAATACGCTTGGGATCGATAGAAGTCAGCCTCATTACCGAGCGGTTTTTATCCGCGGCTAAGTCGGTAAAGAGGTTTGCGCCGCAGTTCCATTTGTCTTTGCAAAGCGGCTCGGATAAGGTGCTCAAAAGCATGAACCGACATTATACGCGGGCGGAATATCTCGAAAAGTGCGAGATGATCTATCGCTGTTTCCCCGACGCGGCGATTACCACGGATATCATCGTCGGTTTCCCCACGGAGACGGAGGAGGATTTTTGCGATTCCCTGCGTATCGTGGAAGAAGCGGGATTCGCTCAGATACACGCTTTTCCCTATTCCCCGAGAGAGGGGACGGCGGCCTATAAACGATATAAAGAACTGCCGTATGCCGTAAAGAAAGAGCGGCTGAACCGTCTTTTGGAAAAAGGGGCCGAGGAAAAGAGGAAATATATGGAAAGGTTTATCGGAAAGACGCTGGAGCTGGTCCCCGAAAGCTTTTCAAACGGATATACCGAGGGGTATTCGGAAAATTATATCCGTCTGTACGTATCGGGACAAATAGAGAAACGCCCTATACAGGTATGCGCTTATCGTCTTTTTAAGGACGGAATGGAAGCAAAGATAAAATAGAAATAAAAATAAGGAGAAATATTATGAACGACTGTGTTTTTTGCAAAATTGTGCGCGGGGAAATCCCATCGCAGAAGCTTTACGAGGACGACGACCTGATCGTGATCAGGGATATCGAACCGAAAGCCAAGCTGCATTATTTATGTATTCCGAAGGAGCATTTCGCGCTGCTGTCGGAAATGGACGAGGGAAGGGCGGAGCTTTTGAAACGCTGTTTCCAAAAAATTTCCGACCTGCAAAAGCAGCTCGGCCTGGAGGACGGCTATCGCATCATCGTCAATCAGGGCGAAAACGGGGGGCAGACGGTGCTTCATCTGCACATTCATGTTTTGGGCGGCGAGCCCTTGACGGGATTTTAATCGTTTGAGGAGAGAAAATAATGGATAATCAGGAATACGGAAAGGTTTCCAAGGAAATCAGAAACTACAAAATTGCGCGCATGAACGTTTTGCTCTTTATTGTCTTTACGGTTTTGAACCTGTTTATGCTGCTTATCGACAGATACTTTTTATTCAGCGTCTATACTGTTCTGGTGTGTTTTGTGACGGGCTTTGGCTTAAAGGAAGCGGCGATTGAGGCCGGCGCGGCTTCTCCCAACCTCTATTTGGGGATAGGGATCGCGTTCGGGCTGGCTATTTTGGCGGTGTTTTTCGTGATGTGGCTGCTTTCCAAAAAGCGCCGCTGGGCGATGATCGTGCTTCTCGTCCTCTTTTCGCTCGATTCCGTAATGGTGCTGGCCGATATTATTTACTCGGGAAATTGGACGATGCTCATCGATCTCGCCATTCACGGCGTCATGCTCTATTATCTCATATTGGGCGTGAAAGCTTCGGGCGAGCTTCAAAAGCATTTCCCCGAAGGCGTCAGTCTGACGGTCGAGCGTCTGGACGAAGCCTATCGTCTCGAGACGGGCACCGATCCTGTGACGGGCGCGCCCGTGAACGGTATTGCGGCCGCCGAAGCGGCTCCCGTCGAAAAGACCGATAAGCCCGATTCCCCCGTCATCGAAGAAGATACCCCGAAGGGCCGCGTCGTGTTGCAGGCAACGTATAACAATTCCGTCGTCAAAGTGAAGGCGTCGCCCTTTGTTTGGGGAAAGGCGAAAATTATTATCGACGGAAAAGTGTATGCCTGCGAAAAAGTCGGCGGCTATAAAAGTAAAGATATTTCCGCGGTGGTGAACGGCGTCGAATATACCTACAAATACGAGTACAGCTTTTCTAAAATCAGTCATTATCTACTTGCCGGCAATCAGACGATTGCCCGAAAAGATCAAGTCAACGGGTTTTAAGATTTAAAAAATGTGTCAATAATCCTTTCCGTAAGACCTTTGAGGTCTGCGGGAGGGATTTTTTTATGCCTTGCGGCGCAAAAGCTTTTTTGAAAACGGCGGCGGCCGTCGTCGCCTGTTTATTGACGGGAACCTGTGTGTTTCTCATGCATGCCTCGGCCTTTGCGGGCGGGAAAAACACCTATTATCTTTATTCGGCGTCTTCGCAGGCGGAGATAAAGGAGAGCCTGAAGCCCGCGGAGCTTGCCGGACTGAAGGGCGAAAGCGCGGTGTATGTCTTTGAAAACGGGGAGGCTGACGCGGCGTTTGTCGAAAGGATATTGGACGAATACCGCGCGGAGATTTGTTTTGTCGAAGAGACCGCGGGTACGCTTTCCTATTATTGTTATTCGCCGCGGCTGAAAAACGGCGTCCTGCTGGAAGGGCGGAAGATCAACCTCCACATCGCCGTGCGGGCGGAGAGTATAGCCCTGGGAACTCCGATTATTTTCGGCGGCTATTGAAGCGAAAACGCGGAAGGATAAAAATTTTATTTTTCCGCGTATAAAATAGCCGAACGGGGTCAACAATTTACATACAAAATACATTTTTCGGAGGATTTTCAAAATGAAAGAACAAAACGAAAACGGGAAATCGCATACGAGCGTAAGAAACAAAAAATTGTATATGTATGTCGCGCTCGGATGTGCCGCGGTGCTTCTGGCGGCGGCAGTCATCATCACTTCGGTCGCTCTGGCCAACCGCAAACACACTGACGAATTAAATGGCGGCTCGAGCAGCAGCGGAAACGAACAGGGCGGCAACGACGGCCCCGACGAGCCCGTCATCACTACGCCCGAGGAATTCGGCGCTCCGCTTGCGACCGTAAACGTAACCAACGAATACGGGTTCTATTACAATCAGACGCTGAACAACTATTACGAACACATGGGTATCGATATGTCGGCGGAAGCGGGCGCGGAGGTATTTGCCGCGAGAACGGGCACGATCGAGAGCATCTATACCTCCGACGTATTGGTGGGTACGCAGATCATCATCGACCACGGCGACGGGATCAAGAGCGTTTACGAGTACGTGACGGCAAAGGAAGGCCTGAAGGCCGGAGATAAGGTGAACAAGGGGGACGTGATCGCTACGGTCGCGGAAGCCAACGGAAAGGAATATAAGGACGGGGCGCATCTGCACTTCGAAATTTTCGAAAACGGCAAAAACGTCGATCCCGCCAAATATCTTACTCTGGAAGAAAAGTAAGCGGCGTTTGCCTGTCGAGAGCAGCCGCGTTTCGTATATCGGAACGCGGTCTGCAGCCTATTGTCTGCAGTATATCGCCTGCGTACCGTCTGCGTCACACGGTACGCGGCGCGCAAACGTCGGCGGACAGCCGATAACAAACGCCAAGCGTCGTGCGTCCTATGGCGTAGAAAAAACGGCACGCGGCGCGGCGTGAACGGCATGCAAAATTCCCGCGTGTCATAAAACAAGCTTCCCGCGCATAAAATAACCTGCTAATACATTTTAGGGGTTATTTTTTTATGAAACGCATTCTTTGTTTTTTGCTTTCTGCAGTGTGTCTCGTCGCGCTCGCTTTCGGCGCGTCGGGCTGTAAAAAATCCGCGGGCCGCACGTGCGCGTACGAAATTACCGCAGAATACGTGCCCGAAACTTCCACGCTGACCGCGATGATGAAGGTGGAATACAAGAATACGACGGAAAACGAAATTTCCGCCCTCAAATTCAACATGTATCCCAACGCCTATCGGGAAAGCGCCTCCTATAAGCCCGTTTCTCCCGTCTATTCCTCGGCGGCGTATTATGACGGCAAAAGCTACGGCGGCATGGAGATCTCCAGCGTTGACGGAGCGAAAAACTGGGAAGTGACGGGCGAGGACGAAAATATTCTCTGCGCCTATCTGGAAGAATCCCTGTTCCCCGGGGAAAAGATCACGCTGAACGTCTGTTTTCTCACCAAGCTTGCGAAGATCAATCACCGCACGGGCATCGGTCAGAAATCCATCAATCTCGGCAACTTTTATCCCGTCCTCTGCGCCTATCTCGACGGAGAGTTTTACGAGTGCGTTTATTATTCGGACGGCGATCCCTTCGTATCCGAATGCGCGTCCTATCAGGTCGTCCTTACCGTTCCCAAGGAATATACGGTGGCCGCGACGGGCAAGGTGACGTCCGAAAAGACACTGGAGAGCAAAAAGGAATATACCATGTCCGCGTCGAACGTCCGCGATTTTGCGATTGTTCTGTCCGATTGCTTCGAGGTTGCGGAAACCAAGTGGAAGGGCGTGGATATCAAATATTACTATTACAACGACGAAACGCCCGCGGCGCACCTCGCAGCGGCGCAGGAAGCTCTCGAATATTATTCCGCGACCTTCGGCGCCTATCCCTACGATATCTATTCGGTGGTGCAGACGGGTTTCTGTTACGGCGGCATGGAGTTCCCCGCGCTGTCTCTCATCAGCGACGCCTTAAACGAGCAGAACTGCGTCTATACGATCGTTCACGAAACCGCCCATCAGTGGTGGTATGTCGCGGTCGGCAGCAATCAGGTGGAAAATGCCTGGCAGGACGAGGGCCTCACGGAATATTCCGCCGCGCTCTTCTTTGAAAATCATCCCGATTACGGCTTCACGAGAGAACAGCTGGTTTCCGACGCGCTGGCGGAGTACCGCTCCTACTATAACGTTTACAGCCAGGTGTTCGGTGATGCCGACACGCGAATGACCCGTTCGCTCAAGGATTATCTCAGCGAGTACGAATACCGCAGCATCGCTTACGACAAGGGCGCCGTGCTTTTCGATACCCTGCGCACAAGTATCGGCGACAAGCGCTTTTTCTCGGGCCTTAAGCGGTATTATTCGGACTATAAGTTCCGGATCGCGAATCCCGAGCATATGATCGGTTGTTTCGAAAAATCGGGCGTCGATGTAGCGGGCTTTTTCGATTCCTTTTTGAGCGGCAAAGCGGTGATCTGAACGGGAAAATAGCATTTTCGGCGCGCGGGAAAGATTTTAGAGAAAATTTACGGGAAAATACTTGCCAAAAACGCTTTCTTAGCGTATAATGTTATAGACCGAAGGCCGAAAGCGCACGTAAATTTTTGTGTGCCGAGGCCGAAACGTTTGAGGTAAGGAGCAATTATGGACGCTGTCCCCGACAACCGAAGTAGTATGGCTACAATTTACGGAAAACCCGCAGTGCCGAGTCACGGAATACGATTTTACGGAAGATTTGTTTGATCTTTGACCTTCGATAATCGAGAATACCAACGCACGGGCGGTTTTTCCCGTGCGTTTTTTCGTGCCCTCAAAGGGGCGCGGAAAGCCGATTTTCCTTCAATTTTTTTAAGGCGGTACGATCATGATTAGATTTTACAAGACGGATGAAAACCTCCGCATCGCGCCCGTCGAAGCGTTTGAAAAACGCTGCTGGGTGGAGATGATCAACCCCACCGACGACGAGGTGGAAGACATTCGGGAGCTTAGCGGGATTCCCGAGGAAATGCTGAAAGCGGCGCTCGACGAGGAGGAGTCCGCGCGGGTGGATACGGACGAAGGGGCTACCATGTATGTGGTGGATAGTCCGATGATGGTGGATACAGAGGAGGGGGATTCCTATACGACGATCCCCGTGGCCATCATATACAATAATAAGTGTATCGTCACGGTTTCCTTAAATTCCAATCCCGTTTTCGCAAACTTCAGCTCCAACCGCAGCCATATTTCCACGCTGAAGCCCGTGGCGTTCATTCTCAATTTCATGCTGGAAAACGTCAAACGGTTTTCCTATTCGCTCAAACAGATCGATAAAAAATCCCTGCGCTTGCAGGCGGAGCTCCATAAATCTATGCGTAATCAGGAGCTTATCGAGCTTTTGGCCCTTCAGGATTCCCTCGTTTACTTTTCCACCTCCTTAAGTGCGAATTCTTCCGTTTACGGCCGGCTTTCCCGCATGGAGCCCGTGCAGTCCAATCCCGATTATCAGGATCTTTACGACGACGTGCTCATCGAGACGCGGCAGGCGGTGGAGATGTGTAGCATTTATCGGGATATCCTCAAGACGACCATGGACGCGTTCAGCTCGGTTATTTCCAACAACGTCAACAACGTCGTCAAGCGGCTGACGGTGATCACGATTCTGGTGGCGATCCCCACGCTCATCGCGGGGCTGCTGGGCATGAATATCGATTTGCCTTTCGGCATGGGGGTACATGGCGACGGCGCCGCATGGGAATTTTGGGTGATTTTGATTTTATCCGTGGCGCTTACGGCCGTCAGCTCCTTTTTGCTGGCAAAGATGACGGATTCGGTCAAAATCAGGACGCCGAAACAAGTAAAGAGAAAAAGGAGACGGGATTGATGCCTATTTTACAGTACAAATGCAAGAAATGCGGTAAAAAATTTGAAGAGCTCGTCAAATCTTATACCGATAAAATGGTCTGCCCCGACTGCGGCGGCGAGACGGAACGCGATTATGAGGGGCCCGTCTATTCGGCTACGGGGAAAAAGCCCTCCTCGTGCACGGGGGACTGTTCTACGTGCAGCGGCTGTCATTGAGTCCTCGCGCGACTATATTTATAATCCTTTATAACGCCGAAAATAAAACAAAGCGCGAATCGTGTCAAAAAAATTTCAAAAATCTTAAAAAAATCAAAAAAAACGCTTGACATAATTTTTTGTAAGTGTTATTATGTATAGGCTGTCACCTAAAGAGGAATAATCTTTTATGACGACGCCCCTTTCTGTCGAAAGGGAAACCCGAAGATTCACAACTGCATAGCAAGAGAAAAGTTTATCTTTTTTTGAAAGAAAGGAGATAGACGAGTACGAAAGGCAAAATTTTTCATATTAAGAAAGAAAAGTAAAGCTAATAGGTTAATGCAAAAGTAACGAAGGACAATTTTAACGGTCTGAAGTGCTGCAAGAACAAATTAGCCGAGTAAAAGTAATAGAATTTTTGTAGAAAAGACGAGAAGACAGATCAAGCTACAAAGAGCTTACGGAGAATGCCTTGGTACATGGCGCCGAAGAAGGACGTGACAAGCTGCGAAAAGCTGCGGGGAGGAGCAAATATCTTTTGATCCGCAGATATCCGAATGAGGGAACTCTGCACAAGTAATATTGTGTAATCCGTTACTGAATCCATAGGTAACGGAGGGGAACCCGGGGAACTGAAACATCTAAGTACCCGGAGGAAAAGAAAATAACAATGATTCCGAAAGTAGTGGCGAGCGAAATCGGAGAAGCCCAAACCTTAGGTAGTAATACTTAAGGGGTAAGGACCGCGAGATAGCATCGGGAAAGATAGTTGAATTACCTGGAAAGGTAAGACAAAGAGGGTGAAATCCCCGTAAACGAAATCTTGAACGAGCGAGCGTAATCCGGAGTACGTCGGGACACGAGAAATCCTGACGGAAGAAATGGGGACCATCCCAAAAGGCTAAATACGACCATGTGACCGATAGCGAATAGTACCGTGAGGGAAAGGTGAAAAGAACCCCGGGAGGGGAGTGAAACAGAACCTGAAACCGTAAGCTTACAAGCAGACAGAGCACATTTTAAGTGTGATGTCGTACTTTTTGTAGAACGGGCCGGCGAGTTACGATGTGATGCGAGGTTAAGTGTTAAAGACACGGAGCCGAAGCGAAAGCGAATCTGAAAAGGGTGCAAAGTATCATGTCGTAGACCCGAAACCGAATGACCTAACCATGAGCAGGTTGAAGCAATGGTAAAACGTTGTGGAGGACCGAACACACGCCTGTTGAAATAGTCGGTGATGACTTGTGGTTAGCGGAGAAATTCCAAACGAATTCGGATATAGCTGGTTCTCCTCGAAATAGCTTTAGGGCTAGCCTCGTATATGATCCTTGTCGGTAGAGCACTAACTGGCCTAGGGGGCTTCACAGCCTACCGAAGCTTATTAAACTCCGAATGGCAAGGAATCGAGTACGGGAGTCAGACAGCGACAGCTAAGTGCCGTTGTCAAAAGGGAAACAGCCCAGATCTACAGCTAAGGTCCCCAAGTGCAGGTTAAGTGGAAAAGGATGTGACAATGCATAGACAACCAGGATGTTGGCTCAGAAGCAGCCACGCATTAAAAGAGTGCGTAATAGCTCACTGGTCGAGTGATGTTGCGCCGAAAATTAACGGGGCTCAAACCTGCCACCGAAGCTTAGGAATACGCGATGCGTATTGGTAGAGGAGCAATGTATATGCGCAGAAGCCGTACCGGAAGGAGCGGTGGAGTATATAGAAGAGAGAATGCCGGCATAAGTAGCGAGAGCGGAGCGAGAAACTCCGCCGTCGAAAGTCTGAGGTTTTCCGGGGAAGGTTCGTCCGCCCGGAGTAAGTCGGGACCTAAGCGGAGGCCGAAAGGCGTACGTGATGGACAGCGGGTTGATATTCCCGCACTACCGAGAGAGTAAATGAAGCAGTGACACGGAAAGATAGAAGAAGCGCGCAGATGGAAAAGCGCGTCCAAGCAGTGAGGGAGGCTTGTAGTAAAGTACGCAAGTCATAATCCTGGGCTGTGACGGGGAGTGGACCAAGGAAACGAAGTCTTCGAATCTACGCCGGCGAGAAAAGCTGCTAAATATTTCGAGGTACCCGTACCGCAAACCGACACAGGTAGACGAGAAGAAAATTCTAAGACGAACGGGA